>OMGQ01000003.1_pt1 | contig 449944 bp, 390 predicted proteins | sample 1646071 | NCBI WGS metagenome assembly OMGQ01 (sample SAMN05578585, study PRJEB25193) | human gut metagenome | biome: Human Microbiome; feature: human-associated habitat; material: feces | host: Homo sapiens | place: USA:Birmingham
GTCTGCAGACAGTGGGGCTTATCAGTGACATAGGCAGTCAGGTGGCGGATATTGCCAGAACGGAAGGACAGATAGCCGGTGAGAAAGCGAAGCGGGACCCGGCAGCTCTGAATCAGGCCCGCGCAGAGCTTGAGGCAGCAGGAAAGCCGTTTACGGAACAGGATGTGGCACAGCGGGCCTACAATAACGGCATGGCGGCCTCCGGTTTTGGAACGGGAGGCAAATACCAGCAGGCGATACAGGCCGCAACGGCAGCAGTACAGGGACTGGCCGGTGGTAATCTGAGTGCAGCCCTGGCAGGTGGTGCAGCACCGTATCTGGCTGAAGTGGTGAAAACCATGACCACAGACCCGGTTACAGGTGAGGTGAATAAGGCTGCAAATGTGGCTGCTCATGCCGTGGTGAATGCTGCACTGGCGGTGGCACAGGGTAATAACGCCCTTGCCAGTGCCGCAGGTGCAGCCACCGGTGAAGTGGTTGGGATAATAGCCACACAGATGTACGGTAAGCCGGTGAGTGAACTGAGCGAGACAGAGAAACAGACGGTCTCAACACTGGCAACGGTTGCTGCCGGTCTGGCCGGTGGTCTGGTGGGAGACTCAGGTGCTTCAGCGGTAGCCGGCGCACAGTCAGGTAAGACAACGGTTGAGAATAATGCGCTCAGCTTCGGTGATGGTTTTGAAAGCAATGCAGCTGCGGCTACATCATGGAACAAGTACGCGGTGGACAATAATCTGACACCGGAACAAACACAGGCTGGGCTGGATAAGATAGCGAAAGGTGATATGCCGGACAGTACCAATATCACGAAAGTGATCGTGGATGGATATCAGGATGGTGTAATGATTGCCGGGGCATGGTATCTGGGGCCTGCTGCGTCAGCAGGTAAAGTTCTTGGTGGCGGGCTTCTTGGACTGGCGGCCAATAGTGGTTATCAGGTCTATGATTTGAACCAGCCGCAGAATGCGAATAAGTCGTGGGACTATCTGGGAAGCGCGACCTCATTTACAACAGGCATGATGGCTCCCGGTCGTGGTGTCCTTGCGAACACAGGTATCGCAATGGGTGGGGCATTCTTTACTGATGGTCCAAATACAGCTTCACTGGCCGGGGCTGGTATTGGTGCTGGTCTGGGTGGGGCATTTGGGAAGTATGCCCCCACAGCCGTGGGGAAAATCTTAGGGAATGATCCTGTTCCGGGCTTTATTTATGAGCTTGGCGGTGGTGCTGTCTCTGAGTTTACCAATGGAATTATCAAGGATTTCAATAATCCTCAAGCTCCTGAAAAAAAGGAAAATAAATGAGAATTTTGTGGAATTATTTAACTCTCCTTCTGTACTGCTGCCTGTTTTTTACAATAGCGTTACTTGGAGTCGGTTTGGTTGTATCTCTGTTTTTTTCTTTCAAAAATGAGTTTTTTTTATTTCCAATCAATCAAATAAAAAGGGCTGTTTATTTTGGTGTTATTACCGGGTTAACTGCATGGGTTGGGATTGTTTTTTCTAAACTGATAGCCAGATATAAATCAAGGAAAACACCGCCTGACTCTGAGTGACTTTTGATATAACGCAGACAGTACAGTTGCAAACATCTGTTGGGTTCCAGACATAACGCAAATTATGCTTGGTTCGTTGTTCTGAACTATACATAATTTGCGTTATGTTGAACCGTTGGAGGCTGTTCACCTGTAGGTGAATGTTGAGAATAACCAGCTGGGTGGCAGTGAATGGCTCCAGACGGAAAAAGCCAGAGAGCATGGTGCTTATGTTCTCTCCTGTAGTGATAATCCTTCCGTTGAAGCCTGTAAGCGGGGGCAGGCTGAAAATAAAGCTTATGCTGCCGCATTAGCGACAGGTGGCTGTTACCGGGGAGTGCCCAAGCTATGTGGTTACTTGGTGCCGGAGCAAATGCCGTGATGCAGTATGCAGATAGTGGTGAAATAAACTCGGTCAACTCAGTGGCAGCAGGTTGGATAAATGCGATAACCATGGGGCAGGGCTGGAAAGGGACAATAGCCTAGAATGTGGCAGGTGGTGCGTTGGGTAACTGGATTGACAACAAAGATCCTCTGTCTGGTGCACTTGCGTATTACCGTGAAGGAGATCGGTAACATCGATGGAGATCGGTTCGCGTCAGTTTCCCCCTGTGTCAGCATAGTTGTCGCCTAGATTTTTACACAGGAGAGAGACTATGCCCGCACATGCAGTACCAATTGATATAAAAGAACAAGGTGTTACCTGGTTATTACCACCTTATAGTTGGTCCATACGGCATATTGCTCGTAAACTGGACCTGAGCCCTTCAGTAATAGCAAGATGGAGACTTGAACTGGTGCAACAAGGCCTGTTACCTGAAAATGAAAAAATATCTTCTGTCGATGGAAATGAATGGACACCGGAGCGACGATTTTCTGTTGTAATTGAAACTGCAACATTATCTGAAATGGAACTGGCTGATTATTGTCGGAGAATGGGGTTATTTGTTGAGCAAGTTAAAGAATGGAGAGCTATATCCATTCAGGCTCATGAAATGAAAATGGCAGAAAGTCGCCGTGCTGATAAAGAATTACGCGAAGCAAAGACCCGGTTACGGGAACTGGAAAAAGAACTTCTCCGTAAAGATAAAGCTCTGGCGGAAGCAGCTGCTCTTTTGATGTTAAGGGAAAAGTTCAATGCCCTCTGGGACAACAGCGAGGAAGGCTGACTCCTCTTCCAGAGCGGCAGAAGATTATTAATCTGGTCAGCGAGGCTGTCAGTTCAGGAGCGAGAAAAACACAAGCCTGCCAGTGTATTGGTATTTCAGTCAGAACACTTCAACGTTGGATGCAGGGTGGTGTGGTTCATGCAGATCAGAGACCAGGTGCATCAAGGCGTACCCCGGGGAATAAACTGTCAGAAACAGAAAGATTAAGAATACTTGATGTATGCAATTCTCCGGAGTTTGCATCATTGTCTCCGAATATTATTGTTCCGACTCTTGCCGACAGAGGGGTTTATATCGCGTCAGAATCAACTTTTTATCGCGTATTAAATTTAGCTAACCAACTGATAAGGAGAACCCGTGAACACCAATATAAGCGGCCTGAAGTACTCAAAGCTGTAGCCCCCAACCAGGTGTGGAGCTGGGATATTAGTTATATCCCATCGTGGGTTAAGGGGCAGCATTTTTATCTCTATATGATCGTCGATATTTATAGCCGAAAAATTATAGCTGCCGAAGTATTTACGAAAGAATCTGGGCAGTATGCGGCAGAACTGCTTCAACGTGCTATATGGAATGAAAAATGTTCATCCCGCAATCTCGTGCTTCATTCTGATAACGGAGGACCAATGCGCAGTTGTACGTTACTGGCAAAAATGTACGCTCTTGGCGTATTAAGTTCTTATTCCCGTCCCCGGGTCAGCAATGATAACCCTTATTCCGAATCGCTCTTCCGGACGATTAAGTATTGTCCATGGTGGCCAGAGAATGGTTTTCGAACCATAGATGAAGCCAGAAGTTGGTTAAGCAGGTTCATGCGATGGTACAACCTGGAACACAAGCACAGCGGTATTAAGTATGTTACTCCGGATGAACGCCATCGCGGAATTGACGTACAAATACTGGAAGCCAGAAAAAAAGTTTATCGCGAAGCTCGCAAACGTCATCCTGAGCGCTGGAGCAAACAGTTGCGTGACTGGGAACTCATTCAGGCAGTTTATCTGAATCCAGAAAAAGAAGCGGCATAACTGTAATTTTATTACATCAGGCGACAACTACCTTGAAAAACGCCGCGAATCACTGATCGATGTTCCATGAAAATACGCAGCACTTATCAATGGTGGTGCTTCTGGTTTTGATTATGGCATTGGTAAGGGACTTTCATGGGGGGTTAATGAAGGGGCAAACTGGAGGAAAGGTGGCTGGAACCCTAAGTTTAATGCTGATCTGAGACATTACTTGGCCCATACGTAGACTACCATGATGCCGCTATCACGCCTGAATATGTCATAAATGAATCTATGACCTTTAATTACTTGTCTCAATAAATACTCATGACGATTTTATTCTGACAGTTTTTCATTATCAGGCCTGATGTCAGGTTAGGGTATACACATGTCTGACAAAATTTGAACGTTAATAATTCAGCCAAAGTGTTTGCAGAAAACGGGAGAGTAGGAATGACTAATTTATTCAAGAAGCTTTTTGGCAGAAAGAATAAAGATTCCAGTGCTAACACAGCAATTCTTTCAGAGCCAGATCTCACAATTGCACGAGCGAATAACGAAATGCAGTTACTCACACAAGCCGCTATAGAAATGTGGGGACTTGATACTGCTGCGTGGGATGTTGATCTTAATACAGGTACAATCACCTTCACCAATGATGAAAAAGAGATCATGGTCACAGCACCTGTTCAAGTGGTTGGCACTTACGATACTGAAGACAGCACCTGGTTATGGGGGTGGGACCATCCGTCAGTCAGCGAGTCACTTGGAGAATATGCCCGGCGCGTGCACGACTTTGGTGAGCAATATGGCAAAGAAACACTAACCACACGCAAAATTGCTGCGTCTATGGATGATGCCTGGGAATTTACTGCTCTTGCCTGTTATCTCGGCGATGGACAGGGAGGTTATAGGGGAGTATCTGGTTCAACTTGTGTTTTTATGGTCTATGGTCCAGTGACACTCAACAAAAAGGATTAAGCATATCTGCTATTCTATTTACTTTAAGTTAGGCATGACGCTTATTTATTGGTGAGCACTACGTTCCATGGAGGTAGTTCATCAACAGGTTGGAAGGCCATTCCGGCAAAACTTTCAGTATATGAGGCAGATACGCTTCCGGATCGATATCGCTCAGCCGATAGGTTCCGATTAGTCCGTGCGCAGTGCACCACGTTTTCTGCTGTAATAGCTGCCGAAGAACACTGTTATCAAATAAATCTGGATTATTTTAATGCACAAAAATAATGAATTTTATGTTTGTCGGGTATGTGGTGCTGAACAGCCAGAAGCACCATGGGGAGATGATGGTGAGACACCAACATACGATATATGTAATTGCTGTGGGGTTGAATTTGGTTATGAGGATTCGACCGTGCAAAGTATAAAAAAATATAGAGCAAAATGGTTAGACAGTGGTGCGAAATGGATGAATAAAAAATCGGAACCACAAAACTGGTCGGTTGATGAACAACTTGCACACATCCCACTGAAATATCGTTGATTTTGATAAAGTTTTAATAAGTGAAGATATTGCCCGTACACAGGGAGAACTGAATGCGTTGAAGGCCGCGAAGGAAGCAACCGGCGAAACACTTCCTGCTAATGCAACAGAGAAACAACGTCAGGAATATCTTGCGAAACTGCGTGACACGCAGGCTTACAGGAATGAAATGGCGAAGTATGGTACCGGCAGTGAAATTCAGCGGGGTATCCAGGCCGCGACGGCAGCGCTTCAGGGACTGGCGGGGGATAATTTAGCAGGTGCTTTGGCCGGAGCTTCGGCGCCGGAGCTGGCGAACATCATCGGTCATCACGCGGGTATTGATGACAATACAGCGGCAAAAGCCATTGCCCATGCCATTCTCGGTGGTGTGACAGCAGCCCTTCAGGGCAACAGTGCGGCAGCAGGCGCAATTGGTGCGGGTACTGGTGAAGTGATCTCGTCAGCCATTGCGAAAAGCCTCTACCCGGACGTAGATCCGTCGAAACTGACAGAAGATCAGAAGCAAACCGTAAGCACGCTGGCAACGCTGTCAGCGGGTATGGCTGGCGGCATTGCCAGTGGCGATGTGGCTGGCGCGGCTGCTGGGGCTGGTGTCGGGAAGAACATTGCTGAGAATAACCTGGTTGGTGGCACAGAGTCCGAGCAGAGCAAAGCTGCTCAGATGCATGGCGCAGATGTACTTTCCTGTAACGATGCCCCAGGCGGTGAAGCCTGTAAGCGAGGAGAAGCAGCCAATAAAGCGTATGCCGGAGCGTTGGCCACTGGTAGTGTAGCTCTCTTACCTGGCGGTGCTCAGGCCATGTGGGGATTAGGGGCAGGAGCTAATGCAGGTGTTAGCTATCTGACGGATGGAACTATAGATCCTACAACAGCGATTATTGGTGGTTGGGTTAATGTGATTAGTGCAGGGAATGGAGTTGTAGGCACAGTTGGCTGGAATGCAACTGGAGGAGCATTAGGAAACTGGCTCGAAGGAAAAGCCCCAACATCTGGTGCGTTGATCAATGGTGCTGGTTCTGCTATTGGATATGGCATTGGTAAAGGCCTTTCATGGGGCATTAATAGTGGTGCTAACTGGTTAAAAGACAGCTGGGACCCGAAATTTAATCCAACACTTCAAAAATATACCGATATTAAAGGAGAATTGGGGCTATCAAAAGAAATGACACCCAGTAGGATTCCTGGTATAGCTGGGGATGTGTCGGCTTCTTTTGCTTCTGAGTATGAAGGCAAAAAGATTGAGTCTTACATTCCGGAGGTGAAAAAATGAGCGGCAATTCTCAGCACTTATCAGAATTGTTTATTATTTTTATAATCGCATTTCTTTCTATAGTGGTGTCATTCCTATGTATTGATGTGTTTTTTTCTTTGGTGGAGTGGTTGATAACAGGTAATTTAAATATTAGTTTGAAAGAGATTCGGCATGTTTTGTTTATCGGATGTGTGATTGGCTCATTTATTGGTATTGGATGTGCTCTCGCAAAATATTTCAGGCTAAAAGGCTTCTAATCCCCTGTGGTTGTTGTTGAGAATAACTACCTGAGCAATAAGCAGATAGATGCCTGCTCCGCTGAAATGAAGTCCTGTCAGGCGAAAGGCGGTGACTGCGGCGGTATTATCAAAAAGTACGAAGAGTTGAGTACGGCACAGCAGACGCAACTGATCAGTGACTGTGCAGCCGCCCGGCAACCTGCCAGCAGAAATACGGTGATGTACTGACTGACAGTCTGGCGGTGAAGCTGGCAATAGATCGTGCTCTGGGTGAAGATATCCCGATCAAGATGGTCTACGATCTGACGGCGACTTTTGCGCAGCAAATGCAGGCCGAAGGGGTTGTCGCGACCAACAAAGTCTCGGAAGCACTCCAGAAAGAATACGGTCTGGATGAAGTTCAGGCGGGAATAGTCGCGAGCGCTGCGGCGTCAGCATTTGGGGGAATTGGTAAGGCTAAAGGGAATTCCCAGCCTAAAATTGAACAAATCCTCAAGCCAGAGAAAAACTGGGAAACTGCTCGAAACAAGGCATTGGATCTTGTAGGTAATTTAGGAGCGGACTCTAAGCCAGTTATCGGACGTTTGGAAGTCAGCGCTGGTAATGGGAAAGTCATAGGGCGGCAATCCAGCGACGGAAAAGTTGGTTGGCGTGTTGCTTCCGATCCTGAAAATCAGGCCATGCTGGTCAGCGGAGGTTTACTGGTAAAAGATAAAACCAAAGCGGCTATATCATTCATGAGTCGCAATACAGCGACTGCGACGGTCAAAGCAACAGAAGTTGGAATGCAGTGGGAACAGGGAAATATGAAACAGGGTATGCTGTGGGAGGATTATGTTGGGAAATCTCTTCCCGCTGATGCCCGTTTACCAAAGAACTTTAAGACCTTTGATTACTATGATGGTGCTACCAAAACTGCTACCAGTGTAAAATCAATGGATACGCAAACTATGGCGAAATTGGCTAATCCGAATCAGGTTTACGGTTCGATAAAAGGAAAAATCGATGCTGCGGCTAAGTTTAAAGAATATGCACTCTCTGGGCGAGAATTAACTCCATCAATGATCTTTAACAGAGAGATACAGCTCGTTATTCCTGCTGACACAACTAAAACACAGTGGGCAGAAATAAACAGGGCTATTGAGTACGGTAAATCTCAGGGCGTCAAAGTGACGGTAACGCAGGTGAAATAATGGCTTTTAATAAAGATCAGGATTACTGGGCGAATATATTTGTTACACCAGATTTTTTGAGTGTTGAAACTTATTCAGGATTAGGAATGACAGGCAGAGATCCATTGTTTTCACCACGTTTATTACAGCCTGATGTAGATGATAAAAGCCTAGGTGAGGAGATCCTACAGGCATTGTCTGACAGCCGTACACTAGATGTTTTGGAAGAGCGAGTAGCTTTTTTCGATCTTGAAAAAAGTAAAGAGCAATATGCAGCTTGGATAGCTACTCTGATGGAGAAGTATGGTTATAGAACTAAACGTGCATTATTTAAAAACATGAAAAAAGTTGGTATCCATCTGGTAAATGATGTTATCACAACCCGGCCTTCATTCCATGAAAAGCTGGAAGCATGGAGTGGTAACAGGATCAATGAATCTGACTATGTGGTGCTTCCTGCAGACAGTTCCCCAACCGAAATCGGCTCAGGTCTTCGCCTGGCCTTGAGTCGCTGCAAAGGTTAACCTAGATATCCCGCCCATCACTGGCGGGATTTTTGTGTGTGCGCCATGCCCGGCGCTGTTCTTCAACTGTGGTGGCTGAAGAACGACTAAGAGGTGAAAGTCCTCCACACACCCGGTGAGGGGAAGTGTTAGCGGAAGGCAAGGGTGTTCATCGCGAGGTGAAATCTGAAGGAAGCTGGATGCAAAATGCTGGCCTGACGAACAGGAAGCGGTTTCCGGCGGCGTAACGTTGCAGAGGAAATAACATGTTACGCGATAAATTTATTCACTATTTTCAGCAATGGCGTGAATGCCAGTTAAGCCGTGGCGAACACTGGCTGACACAACACCTGGCGGGGCGTTCTCCGCGTGAAAAAGGCACGTTACTGGCAGCGGTAGTGCCGGATATTACGTCCTCATCTGGCAGCCGTTGAGCGAACGGATTGAGCAACAGGAGACGATGTTGCAGCAGCTGGTGGCGATGAACGCGCGACTGAAGAGCGCCGCGCCGGATATTATTGCGGCGCGAAAATCCGGCACGACAACGCCAGCACAGGTATCGCGGGTCATCAGCGACAGAGCTTCCGCGCACTCAGTGGTCATTAAGCGAATAGCCGAGCGTGGGGAGAATATTCAGGTCTGGATAGATCCGGTGGTGTTTAATGACCTGCTGAACTGGTTAAAAGCACTGGATGAAAAATATGCGCTGTGGGTGACACAAATTGATGTCAGCGCAGGTGAGAAGCCAGGGATGGTGAATGTGCAGCGACTGGAGTTTGGGCGGGGGTAGCGTATTCAGGGAGTAGGTATCGACAGTATTATTCTTCCGAAAGAAACGCCAGTCGAATAAGGGCTGGCGTCGCCTGGCCTTTTATTGCACGTCGTCAATTGCGGCGTGCTGGCTCTTCCATTGATATCTGCTGGATTAAATCGTCTGGCATATGTTCCTGTAAAATACGCCAGAGGTTCTCGGCGGTTCTATTCAGTCGGGTGTTCATTCGGTAAATATAAGCCTGAATGGGGACTGTCAATTTAGCAGCATCAAGGCATATCAGACGTTTGGTCTGTAGTTCATCGACGATCGACCAGATCGGTAACCAGGCAATGCCGTATCCGTTGAGCGCCATATTCTTTAATAACTCGCTCATCGAAGAGATAAATATCGTGCGCCCGGTAATACCTCCAACCTCTGCCAGATGACGATTGACCAACCTGCCCATATAAGATGTGGCGGTATAGTTGAGCAAAGGAACCTGGGGCTGAGTGATATCGAATACAGGGTGCCCCTGTGCGTCGGCGGCACATACCGGGTACAACTCAGATTCAAACAGTTTCAGGCAGCAAAAAGGCGATTGCATAAGATCTTCATCGCGAAACGAAATAATAAAGTCACTCTTGCCTTCGCGTAACGTATTTACGGTCTGGACAACATCAATGGCTTCAACATGATAGACAAATTCTCCGCCATAGGCGGTAAGTGAATGCACCAGTTTGGGTAATACGCTCAGGGATAGTGAGTGCGCGGCTGCAATTTTAATGTTGGGAACGCCGAGTAAACTCTGGCCGTTTAACTCCCCCAAATTGCATTCAAGCTGCTGTAATAAGCTGCGAGTCTGGGAATGAAAGAGCTTGCCCTCTTCGGTTAATTGTAAAGGGGTGGTCGTGCGATCGAATAAAACAACGCCGATCGCTGCCTCCAGCGCCTTAATTCGTCGGCTGAATGCGGGTTGCGAAAGATTACGCTCTTTTGCCGCCTGAGAAAAATGGCGACAGGCTTCCAGTGTCAGGAAATCGTATAACCATTTTGTCTCGATATTCTTCATTACCATGGCACCTGTATTTTCAATCCAAAGACATAATAAAACATCCCGGCAATAAAAATAATGTTCTCAATTCGCACAACCTGGCCTTTATCATTCGTTTTGTGCATAACCCCTTCATTTCCGGTATTGACGTTGATATCACATTTCGCCAAAAAAACGAAATTTTTCCGTCAGATAACCAGAATACATCATCACTATGGTGAATAAGCGGAATGTTCCATAGCTGCATCATGCGTGTCTTGCATCACCTTGTACAACCTTGCATTTCTCATCGCCCATTTCGACTGTTAAAAAAGAGAGCAGCAGTTATTTACCGCGTATTGTCATTAACGTTTTGAGAGGCAGGTATTGTGAAAGGTTTAATTGGTGTACTCGGTGGAATGGGGCCGGCAGCTACCGTCGACCTGTTTAATAAATTTGTAACTTTTACCGCTGCACAATGTGATCAGGAACATATTCCTTTAATTATTTCTTCGATCCCGGATATTCCTGACCGTACCGATGCATTAATGCATCATGGGCGTTCACCATTACCCGTTATGCGTGATTATATGCATAAGCTGGAAGATGCCGGGGCAGAATGCATTGTTATTCCCTGTAATACCGCGCATTACTGGTTCAAAGAATTAAAAGATGCTTGTCATATTGATATATTAAGTATCGTAGAAACTACGATCAATGAAGTTCGCGCCTGTGGTAAAACCCGAATTGGCTTGTTAGCCACCAATGCCACGCTATATATGGGTTTATACCAAAAAGGAATTGAGTCGCTGGGACTTACCTGTGTCAGCCCCGATGCCGACGGTCAGAAAAAAGTGATGGAAAGTATTTATTCCTTGAAAGCTGGCAATATAGCGCACGCACAAAAGTTGATGAATGAGCAGGCTGAAATATTATTTTCCCGCGGTGCAGAAATCCTTGTTCTTGGTTGTACAGAAATTCCGGTTATTCTGGCGCAAGCCGTTAAAGAGCAGCCTTCCCGCTATATTGACTCAACGGCGTCACTCGTTCGTGCCGGAATAAAATGGTACGAAAATCGTGTCGGTAAACATTATCTTTTAACCCAATAATCATTTAAATCGCAGCCAGAAAGTTATTCGCTTTTAACTGAATTATATTTATAACGGAGAACATTATGGTTTGGCTGGAAATTATCGTAGTACTTGGTGCAATATTTTTTGGTATTCGCCAGGGGGGAATCGGTATTGGTTTATGTGGCGGGCTTGGGCTTGCCATTCTGACTCTGGGATTTGGTCTGCCTATGGGGTCGCCGCCAGTCGACGTGATCCTGATTATTATGACCGTTGTTGTGGCGGCCTCAGCCTTACAGGCCGCAGGCGGAATGGATTATCTGGTACGCGTCGCTGGTAATTTTATGCGGCGTAACCCGAAATATATCAACATAATCGCGCCGATTATCACCTGGTCTATGACCATTATGGCCGGTACTGGGTTTATTGTTTTTTCCACGCTGCCGGTGATTGCTGAAGTGGCGAAAGAGTCCGGTATCCGTCCTTCCCGCACGCTTGCCGGTTCGGTTGTCGCTTCGCAGGTTGCGATTTCCGGTTCGCCGATCAGCGCCGCAATGGCGGCTATGCTCACTATTATGGAGGTAAACGGTGTCAGTTTTATTCAAGTGATGTCGGTATGTCTTCCCACCTCTTTTGCTGCCGCGATGGTCGCCGCTTTTATTGCTTCCCGACAGGGATGTGAGTTGCAGGATGACGAGGTCTACCTTGAGCGCCTGCAAAAAGGACTGGTGCAAAAATACGAGAATAATAGCAGCATCAAGCCAGGTGCGACGCTCTCCGTCGGATTGTTCCTGCTGGCGACGGTCGCTATTGTTATTCTTGCTGCCTTCCCCCAACTGCGTCCGGGTTTTGATATCGGTAAACCGATGGAAACACGCGATATCATTATTATCTGTATGCTCTCTGCCGCCTGCCTGATGGTGGTGCTGTGTAAGACGGCGACCGATGCCATTATTCTCACCTCCACATTCCGTGCGGGGATGAGTTCGCTGGCGGTAATTCTCGGCATTGTAACCTTAGGCACCACTTTTATTGATGCGCATTTAACTGAGATTAAAGATATTGCTGGTGATATTTTGCAGGCGTATCCGATGTTGTTGGCGCTGGTTCTTTTTGGCACTTGCGCGCTGCTCTACTCGCAAGGTGCGACCACGCCGTTAATTATCCCGCTTGCCGTCGCGCTTGACGTGCCCACCTGGGCAATTCTGGCGTCCTATGTGGCCGTCACCGGAGTATTTGTACTGCCAACGTATCCAACATCACTGGCTGCCATGGAATTTGATACTACCGGCACAACTCGTGTAGGCAAATATGTGCTGAATCATCCATTTATGCTGCCTGGGTTGGGGGGAATTATTGCTGGAGTGGCATTAGGCTTTGTGATTGCGCCAATGATTATTTAGCACTATCAAACATCAGTATCGATGGTTTATACACAATAAAGACAGATATGGCGGAATATAGTCTGTTGTAAGCGCCAACAAAGAATAGGGGAATTCCGCCATGTCTGAACATCTTCACAATATGGTATTAAGTGTTGTCGTTTAATGATTTATTTCTTGGTTATGTTGTGTATTAGTTGCATCTATCGCTTTTTGATACCATTTTTCAGCCAGTTGTGGGTTTTTCTCTACCCCAATCCCAGAGAATAGATATCACCCAGAGCCACAAAACTGGGGGCAGTGATGTGATCCATTCTGTTGATATGTTTAAGGTAAAGGTTTATCGCTTGTTGATAATCACGTTTTACACCGTTACCTTGTTCATAAAGTTTTGCCAGACGGTATTGTGCTGTAATATCATTATTTTTATCACCTTTTTTATAGTATTCTGCCGCTTTTTTATAATCCTGAGTGACCCCTAATCCTCTTTCGTAAATAATTCCAAGATAACGTGCCGCTTTCATTTCTCCGAGGGCATCAGCCTGCTTAAAAAACGCTAATGCTTTTGTATAATCAAAAGGTACGCCGTAGCCGTTAAGGTATAAAATCCCTAAGCCCAGTTTTGCGCGAGAGTTACCACTGGCTGCTGATTTTGTTAACCATTCAAAAGCCTGAGTATAATTTATCGTCTGATTGTTGTTTCCGTTTAGATACGCTTCGCCTAATCTGGCTTGCGCTTCAGCATCTCCCTGAACAGCGCGTGTTATTATTTCATTAATACTCATTTTTTCAGGAATATTTGCATATCCGTATACAGAGATAAATAAAATTGCGAATAATAGTTTCTTCATGCGGTCTCCCGGAAAATGACTGCCAGCACGATATCCGATGACAGTCTGGGCTGTTTTTTTATTGTTTGCGTTGGTTAAATAACCATTCCCGAACAGGCTCGATGCTGTAAGCAATACGCCATGTGTTACGATGTCCGCTTGCACCTTCTCGTGAAGAGTATTCATCAAATACACTGTCTTTGATAAAGGCGGTATAACGGATATTGCTTTGTTCTTCAAACAACATGTCGGCAGCAAATCGATATTGCTCAGGGTCCCATTGACCATTCCATGCTGCCCTGGAAACCTTTCCACCAGATTGCTCAAGACGTTCAGTAATAGTGTTGAAACTGGGAAAAGCTCCTTCATCATCTTCTGAGGCCATAAACCACAATTTGTTTTTAGCTATTGGTGCAACCTGTTCTGCATCCCATTTTCCTGCAACCAGGTAACTCGCTGTGAAAAAGTCAGGGTATTTGATATTCATTGCGATGGCCAGCATACATCCCCCTGACTGACCAGTAACATAAATACGTTCAGGATCTATTTTGTGTTTTTTTATCAGATGCTGAACAAGATTTATTGTTGTATCAAGCAATGGTGAAGTACGCCAGTCATCATCAGCAATTATTTCATCATACTGAGGAGCTAAAACATAGCAGGGACGTTTTTGTTGTTCTCTTGGTTCTGCCCAAATTACTGCGCCCAGTCCCTGAAACAGTGTTGTTGTAACTTGTGCGCTGGTAGCTCCAGCATCGTGCATAAAAAGAACCAGTGGTAATGGCTTATCTTGTTCTTCGGGAATAAAGAAATTATATTTTAGTGTTTTTCCACTTTCATTGTCTTTGTATTCATCTTGTCTAAAATTATCCACCACCAGATTGGAAACGGCGTTAGTTTCCAGCGTGATGTTTTGTGTAATCACTGTAGCAGAAGCATCTTTATATTTAATAGTTTGGTTTAGTTTTTCTCCTGCAACCCAGGAGGGTTTACCTTCTCCTTGCTTGTGGGGTGTTTTTTTTATTGTGTGGTCTGTTATAGTTTCTTGCCATTCATTTTGTGGTTTGCTGTGCTCCAGTTCAAGAATCACGAATTTGCCTGATTTTGCTTCAACCAAATCTGTGGACTGGCTGACAAATATCTTATCAATATGATGATCTTTTACGTCAAATGCTGCTGTTGAAAGGTCTTTTTTATTTACAGTTTTTTCGAATTCTACCGCTATTGCAATAAGTCTAACGCCATCACCAAAGACTTGCGTAATAGCTGTAGCATTGATTGCCTTGTTGTTTGTGTTGGCGAATACAATGTGAGGCATTGAGACAATTAAAGCACCTGCAATACTTTTAATTAAAAACTCTCTACGTGTCGGCATAAATTCTCCCTTGTTTTGATAAAATCAGACGGGTATCAGTATGGACAAAAATTATAATGTCTTCAATTTTATATTTCCGGTTTATGTTTTCCTGGAAATGTAATGATTTTGTTATAAATTATATGTGATTATATCGTTAACTTATTTTTAGTGCTAACTCTGTACCTCGTTTTATCGGTAATGTTACAGAAATAAAACCATTCTGTGGGTTACGAATATAATCTAAAAAATCAGGCTCTGCATTGTCATTTAATATATATCCACCTACTCGCAGTTGTGGCGCAACGATCTCAGTAACCTGACGAGCAAGGCTTGGGCCGTCAGCAAGAGGAAAACCGTCAATAAGAATAAAATCAACAGGGCCACCAAGATCTTTCAGGGTTTCTCTCGCATCACCGACACGAATATCAACAAAAGATGTCAGGCCGACTTCTGCCAAATTTTTGCACGCCATTTCTGCCTTTTCCTGGACCATTTCAGAGCCAATCACCAGTCCTCCACCGTTATCTTTCATTGCTGCTGCAAAATAGAGTGCTGACATACTTACAGACGTAGCAAAATCGACAACACGAGTGGCTTTCATTGCTCGACAGAGCAAGTAGATTAGCTCTCCTTGCTCAGGAGAAATGGAAAAACCATAACGGGAAAACTTTTCAGGATCGAGTGCCGGAGCGTCGAGAAACAGTTCCTGCGGAGGATGTTTGCGTTCATTATTCATACGTTCCAGAACACGTATAACCTGCGGATCGCGAATGGGACAGACGCTATTATTTAATCGATTCATGAATAAAGACCTGTATGTTATGAAATGGATATTACCTGGTTGTTTTCATATGTCATGTTATGATTATTGCTCATGTTGTCAGTATAGTGATACGATTTTTGGTACTGGTCAAGTACCAAAAAAAAGAATGCAGGAGCAAAAGTTTTTGATGAATGAGAGCGAAGTGAAGAGACCTGTACGACGGGGAAGGCCAAAAATCGCGGGACTTGATGAGCGTAAAAAAGCAATAGTTATTGGGGCGTACAGTGCCTTCATTGAGCTTGGATTTGCTCAAACCTCAACCACAGAAATTGCCCGCCGGGCAAAAGTATCAAAAAGAACGATTTATGAAGTGTTCAGCAATAAAAAAGAAATTTTTTCTGAAGTTATTAAGGAATATAAAGCACTGTTTCTCGATCTTCCGAGACCGGAAAATGAAGAGCTCCCTCTTAATGAAGCTCTGTTTCGCATATTCCGATTAGATATAAGTCAGGAAGATGCTAAAGAGAGAGAAGCGTTATTAAAATTAATGACGCGTGAGTCTATTCTCTTTCCAGATCTTTCAGACTATTTATATGCAACTAAAACACTTCGCTCAAGAGAACTGTTAATTGAGTGGTTGGATATTCAGCAAGCTCAAGGACGCATTACTGTTAAAAATACGGGGAATTGTGCGGGGATGTTAATGGATATTGTTTTTGGTGCATTGATTCCACGTCGATGGGTTTTGGATCTGAACGAAGATCAGACATTAACACCTGAAGGTCGTCAGCAGCAACTAGAGGAAATAAAAGAGCGTATCGAAACCGTTATACAAGGGATCAAAAATAGTATTTGATGGGTGTATTTTAGGCCAACAGGGCATTCATTGTAAATTGACCTTGCATTGGACCTTGAAAAGTTGAAAATTACTCGTTTTTATATGAGGTGAGTTCTGATATAAAGCACGAGCTAATCCTCATGCTGCATATAAACAAACTCATCATCAAAGGGAACACTTTTTTAGTTAACCATCGTTGATGATGGTGTCAAAAAGTGATGAGAAGTGCCGGGAGAGAAATCTTCCATCCATTTTGTTAATCCGGAATGACACCATCAACGATAAGTTGTAACAAGCCCTGAGAACAATGCTCTATTCGTCCACGGATGCGATAAACATTAGCCAGATTCTCTGGCGTAATGACCTCTTTGGGTTTTCCACTGGCAATAAGTTTGCCTTTTTTTAACATAACGACATAATCACCATATCGTAGTGCAATATTTAAGTCGTGAACTACCATAATGGTGACTATATTGCGATTACGAGTCTCACTTTTTACTAAATCCATAACATGGAACTGATGGTTTAAATCTAATGCACTTAGTGGCTCATCCAGTAGTAATATCGATGGATTACGGACCAATGATTGTGCCAAACCGACGAGTTGTCGTTGTCCTCCGGATAGTTGATCCAGATAACAAAAGGCCAGATGTTCTATCCCCAGTTGTTTGAGAATAGCTATTGATTGTGTTTTTTCATGTTTCCCGCCCATCTTTGACGCGCGTAGGGAAACCAGAATAGATTCCAACACATTCAGATGCACATCATGTGGTAAAAACTGTGGCAAAAATATTGTACTGTCGGCACGCGCAGAAAATGGCATTTGCATTAGGTTGACACCATCAAGAAATACCTTACCGTTGGCATTATTCAGTCCCGCCAGTGCACGTAACAATGTCGATTTACCGCAACCATTTGGTCCCAGAATGATTGTTATTTTTCCTCGTTGCAGTTCAGGTAAACTAAGATCACATATTACGTTTTTTTTCTGATAACCTGCATTTAATTTATGCAGTGAAAGACCTTTCATAACAAACTCCTGCGATAGCGCAGAATAATACTAATAAATAATGGAACACCCACAAGCGAGGTGACGATGCCTATTGGAATAATGACACCCGAAATAATGTTTTTCGAGGCAATTGAAGCCAGTGAAAGAACCAGACCTCCGGTTAATACACTTCCTGTTAGATAGAAACGATGTTCCTCACCAAATAGCATCAGGGAAATATGTGGAGAGACAAGACCGATAAAACCAATCGGCCCAACAAAGGCTACCGATAATGCTGCAAGCAAACTTATACGTAACAGGGAGGAAAGACGCAGTTGCTGTGCATTGATACCAAAACTTAACGCTCTTTCTTCTCCCATGCGTAATGCCGTAAGTTGCCATGAGCGGGAAAATGACCATAAAAAAACAATGATAAATACGCCTGATAAAATACCCAGTCTGTTCCAGGATGCACGAGCCAGGCTTCCCATTGTCCAGAATACCAGCCCCTGGAGTGTATCCTCATCCGCAATAAACTGCATTATTGCCACAAGAGCATTAAACGTGAATACCAATGCTATACCCAGCAGAATCATGCCTGAGCTTGCTATTCTTAGCCAACGAGACATGCTATCAAGTAATAACGATGACAGAAGAGCAAATATAAACGCGTTTGCAGGAACAAACCATGCTGCCGATATACCAGGAATACCAATTCCTAATACAATCGCCAGAGCTGCACCAAATGCTGCCGCAGAAGAGACTCCAAGTGTAAAGGGACTTGCCAATGGATTGTTGAGGATAGTTTGCATTTCTGCCCCCGCGAGTCCTAGCGTCATGCCAACCAATAAAGCCATTAAGGCGTAGGGTAATCGTATTTCCCAGACAATGACATGGACGCTGGTATCACGACTAAACGGATGAGCTAAAGCATGCCTTAGCTCACTGACTGGCAAATTGGAAGAGCCCAGTATGATGTCCAGAAATAGTGAGGAGAGCATCGCCAGCGTTATTATTGAAATCAGTATAATCCGTTTATGTACAAGTTGATGGTACTGATATTTTATCGTCTCAGGCGATGGTGAATGGATAGGGTGCGGCAACGTAACGACTCCTTTGTCTTTGCTATTATGATCATGCGTATTCAGGGTTACAGATAACGGAATTGAAAACCTCTGCTGAACACATAAACGTCACATTCTCTATATATGGTCACATCAAAAATATACCGGAATCGCTTTTCCCACAGCCTGACTGGTGCTACCATTTCGATATATAGTTATTTATATACCGATTTGTAGTGTGATGGAATATGAAAATAAATAATAAGTTGTTTTTATTACTGATTTTTTTGCTTTCTTTATCATTTACTACGCAAGCTGAACGAACTTTCACCGATCAGATTGGTCGGGAGGTGAAAGTACCCGACAAAGTTGATCGTATCGTGGTGCTCCAGCATCAAACGTTGAATCTTTTAGTGCAGATGAATGCAACTGATAAAATCGTTGGTGTTATGTCAAACTGGAAACAACAGCTTGGCAGTAATTATGCACGTCTTGCGCCAGAACTGAGCAACAAGGCGTCATTAGGCGATTTAACCCATGTTGATGCCGAAAAATTGGTGGCTTTGCATCCGCAAGTCGTTTTTGTCACCAATTATGCTCCGCAGGAAATGATAGATAAAATCAGTAGTCTGGGAATTCCGGCAGTAGCGATCTCTTTGCGGCATGACGATGAGGGGGAGAGAAATAAACTTAACCCAGTCATGGCAGATGAAGAACAGGCTTACGTAAAAGGGTTATATGAAGGGATTATGCTGATTGGTAATATAATCAATAAGCCTGAAGAAGCTAAAGCGTTAATCAAGGCAACTGAAAATGGCTGCAGAATGGTGAGTAACCGGCTGCAACTTCTACCCGAAGAGCAGCGTGTTCGTGCCTATATGGCGAATCCTGAATTGACCACTTATGGTTCCGGAAAATATACAGGATTAATGATGAAACATGCTGGCGCAGTAAACGTCGCCGCTTCCACCATTAAAGGTTTCAAACAGGTCTCGATAGAGCAAGTCATTGAATGGAATCCTCAGGTAATTTTTGTGCAGAATCGTTATCCTGCTGTAGTGAATGAAATACAGTCAAGCCCACAGTGGCAGGTAATAGATGCTGTCAAAAATCATCGTGTTTATTTGATGCCAGAGTATGCCAAAGCATGGGGCTATCCGATGCCCGAGGCTATGGGGATTGGGGAATTGTGGATGGCGAAAAAGCTGTATCCAGATAAATTCAATGATGTTGATATGCATAAAATAGTCAATGACTGGTATAGAACGTTTTACCGTACTGATTATCAGGGTGAAGACTAATGCGAGTGCTTGCTGCGGGCAGTTTACGCCGGGTATGGAAATCACTTGTGTCAGAGTATCAGGCCGATAATATACAGTGTGATTTTGGACCAGCGGGTATATTAAGGGAGCGTATTGAGGTGGGTGAGGCATGCGATTTTTTTGCATCAGCCAATATGACTCACCCACAGATATTAATGTCCGCAGGACGAGCATTGTGTATTAAACCTTTTGCCAGAAATCGTTTGTGTTTGTATGTTCGGGCGAATAAATTCAATGAGAATGACGACTGGTATTCTTTATTAAATCGGGAAACATTGCGAATCGGAACATCAACGGCGGGATGTGATCCATCTGGTGATTACACTCAGGAACTGTTTGAAAATATGGGGAGTGTCGGTGAAAAAATAAGGCAACGGGCTGTAGCATTAGTTGGGGGGAGGCATTCGTTTCCTCTTCCAGGAAATGCGATAGCAGCGCAGTGGTTAATTGAAAATGATTATACTGATCTGTTCATCGGTTATGCCAATTACGCTCCTGGCTTGCAATCAATTGATTCAGTAAAAGTTATAGAAATACCGGAACCTTATAATCCGATTGCTATCTATGGATTTGCCTGTCTGACCGATAAGGCCCTGCCACTTGCCGACTTTTTAGTTTCACCTGTTGCCAGAGGTATACTTGAACAGCATGGGTTTATGCCTCCAGGTACGTTATAGCCCCCTGTCTTACAGCTGTCTCTTGATCAGAGCTCCTGATCAAGAGACTTCATCACCAGGTAACCCTCAACCATATCCTGCATATCCTGAAGTCTGAACCAGCCATCCCACATAACTACCCAACCGGGGCGGCCTGTGCGTTTGCTGTCATGCCATCGCCCCAGTTTCGCCAGTTTCAGACAGGCCCATTTCAGTGTCGGCGTCTGTGACGGAAGCGGTTTTCCTTCCAGCTTAACCCACAGCAGTTTCCACTCTGTCGGCGTCAGTATTTTCTTACAGCTGTCATTTTGTGTTTCTTCACTGATACCTCCCTGCCGCAGGCCCAGCACCCGCACCGCGATAAACGCCTGGATAACCACCATGCGCTCAAGGTTATCCCGGGTCTGCATTCGCAGCGATTCCACACATGTACCACCACTTTTCCACGCCTTGTGGTATTCCTCTATCAGCCAGCGTCGCTCGTAATGGCTGACGATACGTCGCGCATCGGCGGCACTCGCCACTTTTTCTGACGTCAGCAGATGCCAGCAGGCACCGTCCTCTGCCTGCTCCCGGCAACAGACATACGTGAGCGGGAGCGCCTGGCCGCTGTTGTCGGGATTTTTTATGCTGACTTCGTTGTAACTGATGAACATCCGGGCCTGGCGGGCTGCCCGCCCGCCTTTTTGCATCACATTCAGCGTGTGGCTTCCCGCGGTTGCCAGGACTTCCGGCAGTTCGAAGAGCTTGCCGGGTGCTTCTTCCAGCCGGCGATTCTGTGCAGCACGCACCACGAAGCGCTGTCCGTGGCTGACTTTATAATGCAGGTAATGCTAGATATCCGCTTCCCGGTCACAGACAGTGATTACCCGTTTCTGTATCTCCCCCAGCCGTTCGGCCATACGCTCCGAAGCCTGCTGCCAGCGGTAACTTTCTTTTTCTTCATAGGGACGTTCTTTTCGCTGGTGCTTAACACCATAGGTGTCCGTGACCCGACTCCAGCGCTGCTGTTCGATAAGACCGACTGGCAGGGCGCTGTCGGGGGCGTACATCAGGACAGAGTGAGCCAGCAGCCCGCGCGTCTTCGGGTTAGTGGTGGTATTCCCCAGGTCATCAGATGCCGTACTGTGGCTGAAGTTAATGGTGGTGGTGTCTTCCAGTGCGAGGAGCAGCGGATGAGCCTCACATGCCCTTACAGTGGCGGTAAATCCGGCTTCGGCAATGGCTTGCGGGGACACAGACGGGTTACGTATCAGGCGGTACGCACCTTCAACCTGAGCAGTGGACTGGGATGATTTCACAATAGAAAGACCTGCATGCTGAGCGAGAGAAGAGGCCAGTGATACAAGGCGTCGTGTACTACGCGGATCATCGAGACGGGCATGTCCAAACTGCTCGTTAGCCCATGAATAACAATCAGAAAGTACCATAACAGAGTCGAATAAAATGAAATATAAGAGAAGATCAACGGGTGAAGAAAAAGTTCAAAAAATGGCTACCGGGGAGGAAGGAAAGTACCGGATGGAAAGAGCCCCCCCTAAAGCAGACTGACAGACATCACAAATCCCCGGGGGGGACTTGTGTATAAGAGACAGGTCTTACAGGGGGAGCGTCCGTCTTTTTATCAACATCAGGCAATGACATAACATTATGAACAAGCTCACGAGTCTGATGGTTAAATTTTATAATGCTCCTTACTAAGACCGTATTTTTTCATTCTGAGATAGAGTTTTTTCCGTGGGATTTGTAAATATTCAGCAACCTCATTGATACGTCCCTGATGGATATTAAGTGCCTCTGTGATTATCTGTCGCTCAGCGTCCTCCACTCGTCTGTCAAGCGGTGTCGGGGTTCCGACGTGCATCAACGGATTTGCTGTTTCTGCCAGCGGTAATACTCCTACAGTAAATAGTTCTGCTGCATTGGCCAGCTCTCGCACATTATTTGGCCACATGCGGCGCATCATCTCTTTGAGCATCTCTTTTCCCACTTCCGGAACAGGATGGTTAAGCCGTTGACATGCTTTACAAAGGTAATGGCGAAACAGTGGTTCAATATCATCGGGGCGTTGAGTTAATGGCAGGCAAGCGATTTGTGTCATTGCAAAGCAGTAATAGAGCTCCGCGATGATATGGTTGCTGGCGGCCAGCTCGACCAGCGAAGTGTCTCCAATACCAATCAGGCGAAAAGGTCGGTGTTCCTGGCTTTGTAACTGAACCAGATGGTACTGCTGTTCACGCGTCAGGTGTTCAGGATGGCTGAGCACTAATGTTCCCCCCTGAGCCAGCGCAATGAAATCATTAAGCTGTGGTGCATTGTCTGGTGTCAGCTCGCGGTAGATAAATTCGCCTTGTGCATTACGTCCAAATTGGTGCAGATAACGTGCACCGGTCATCCGTCCTGTGCCTGGGGCACCGTAGAGCCAGACGGCAATATCTGTTTCAGACAACTGCTGTAAACGTCGCCGATACTGATTTATCCATTCACTTCTCCCTATCAACTCCACCTGCAACGTCTGTTGGCAATACTGACGACGCGCAATGATTGATTGACGCTGGCGTAGCGCCTCTTCAACCAGAGAAAGCAATTTGCCGGGATCAACCGGTTTTTGCAAAAAATCCCACGCGCCTTTTTTTACCGCATCAACTGCCATTGGCACGTCGCCGTGCCCGGTAATAAGCAGAATGGGGATCTGTTGATCATCCTGGTGAAATAACATCATCAAATCGATACCAGAGCAGCCAGGCATACACACATCACTTAGCACAATGCCTGGCCAGTCTGGTTGTATCCACGTCTGCGCCTCAAAAGGATTGTTACAGGCAAAAACCCGATAGCCTGACTGTTCAAGTAACTGTGTGTAGGCGTCCAGCACGTCAGCATCATCATCAATCAGCAGAATCGAATATTCACTACTTAGCATCTTCCACATCCGTTAGTCTGAATTGCAGTACCACACAGGCATTCCTGGTCATCGTTGATGCCAGCCGTAATTCACCTTTCATTTGCTCCATCAACGACACACAAATTGAAAGACCAATACCCAGTCCTACTTCTTTACTGGTGGTAAACGGCTTCAATAACGAAGGCAACAATGCCTCAGGCCAGCCCGGGCCATTATCGCCAATGAATACGTTCAGCGTTTTACCCTGCATTTGCCAGTTAACGGTAATGACAGCGCCTTGCCCACAAACATCAAGCGCATTCGCCAGTACGTTAACCAGTACCTGCTGGGTTCTGACCTCATCGCCTGAAACTGTGGCTGTACCTTGCGGCAGAACAAGCGTAGCTTGCAGAGGGCGATGACGCATGGCCAGAAGTTCCCAGGCCGCACTGAACATCTGTGCTAGATCAACGGCATAGAGTGATATTTCCAGTTCGGCGCGCCGGGTAAACTGCCGTAGTGAACGGATAATGGCGTCAATGCGACCAATCACCCCTTCGGCTTTACCAAGCATCATGCTGGCCTGTTCTGTCTGGGTCTGTTCAATGGCCCTGCGGGCTGTAAACAGATACATCGACAGCGCATTTAGCGGCTGATTGATCTCGTGGGCCAGCGTGGTCATCGTTTGCCCGACTACCGCCAGCTTCGCTGTCTGAATCAGTTCGTCCTGGGTGGCTCGCAGATCGGCTTCTATCACCTTTCGATCGGTAATTTCTTGTTCAAGTTGCTGTTTTTGCACATTGAGCTGCCCGAGAGTATGGCGTAATAATCCTGCAATTCTCCCCAGTTCATCATTCCCATAAACAGGAATAGCCGTTTCCGTGCCTCCCAGACCAATTTGCACAACGGCCTGATTCAGTAGGGTAAAGCGTTTCACCAACCGTGAGCGGATAAAATAATGGTTGAATACCCATGCCAGCAGTAACGCCAGTGCTGTCGCCACCAGGATCAGCCCACCGCTAACGCGAACAATTTGTTCCATTCGTTGATTAAACATCTGCATTTGTTGATGAGTACTGCCAAGCTGCGCTTCCAGTAACGTTCTGAAGCGACCCAGTGTCGCTTCCCTGGTGCGACTGGCATCCTCTAAGGCTTTTTGGGCGGTGACATATTCACGCATCGTAGCCGGCATTTTGTTTTTTACGATTCCCATATCCAGCAATTCATCGATGGTCTGCCTCAGGGTAATGGTGCCAGGCCAGTCATCCAGCATACGTATATTTTCATCTGCCGTTTTTTTCAGATTTTCAAAATAACGGATATGAGTTTCCACCTGTATGTCGTCATCACGTCCTGATTTGAGCTCATTGAGTCTGTCACGCAGATCGTCAACAATCTGATTTTCAATGCGTGCCAGGGTATAAACCTGCTGCTGTTCATTTTGCACTTCACGAGATCGCTTCAGGTATTGCGCCGTATCGCCCAGTCGGGAGGCGATTTGATCCAGCAGCGTTCCCTGCTGCCAGGTGAAATCCTGCACTAAAGAATTAAGCTCGGTAGTAAAATCATCGTGTAACCAGTCAATCCGCGCTGATAGCTCACTCACCTTTTCCCGTAGTAAAAACATGTTGTAAAGCGCACGATCCAACTCGGATAACAGTGATCGACTGTCCTGCAAAATGACCGTCAGTTGTTGGCGTTCCCGGGATGACAGTCCCCGACTAAGCCGTTCTATGGTGTCGAGATGCTGAATAATCTGGGTACGAAGTTGCAATCGCACCGTGGTGTTGGGAGCCTGCAAAAATTCATTTAGCTGGTCTACCACCAGATTCAGGTTCCCTTCAATAAGGAAAGCAGAGTGAATACGGGGAAAATACTCATCCAGCGAGTAACGAATTTGTGAGCTTTGTTCATGCCATGAATACAGACTGACACTACTGACAATCAGGGTCAGAAGTGCCCCCATCAGAAATGCGCAACGTAAGCTGGTACTAATACTGACCTGTCTTAAACGCTGCCACAGCGTTATGTTTTTCATTTCAGCTCTTCCAGTTTTTTTATCGCCAGGCGCTGGTTATTCAGAAACCTGAGTTGCCATTCCATCATTTGCTGCTCGGCAAAGCTTTTGTTATCGAACTGTGCCAGCCAGACGGGATCTTCACTACTGGCCGCTGCAACGGGCACTTGTGTTAACAGTGCACGTATTTCTGGTAATGGTTTCTTCAGACGTGCCTCGGTACTGTGCAGCGCTCGCCAGGCATCTTTTAGCTGTGCTAACCGAAAGCTAATTGCCGTATCAAACAAGCGCTGCACCAGACGCTGACGTTTCAGGATAAGGTGATAATTCAGCGGGGGTTGATTCATCAGGAGCTGTTGTTGCGTTGCCCGCGGATTGTCTGCGGCAAGTGGTGTCACCGGATATTTTCCTGTATTGGCATCGGCCAGAATACGCTGTCCTTTCGGACTTAACAGGTAGTGAATAAAGCGACGGGCTGCATCGGCGTGTGGGCTTTTCCTGAGAATTGCAACGTAGGTGGGGGATACCGCAGACCGGGGGAAATAGGTAAAAGAGAGATGGGGGTCATTTAACAGTAAATTAGCATAGTTATCGATAACGGGGCCGGCAACGCCGAGTCCGCTTTTTATTTTATCGGCTACGCCAAAACTGCGGGAGGAGATTGTCACCAGGTTTCCTGCACTTGTCAGCAACGTTTCCCATCCTTTCACCCAGCCTTTTTGCTGTAGTAATGACTCAACCATTAAATGGTTAGTATCTGAACGCGACGGACTACTCATCAATAAAGCGTCCTGATAGATCGGCAAAGCAAGATCGTCCCAGTCAGCAGGGGCAGGAAGGTGTTTTACAGAAAGCGCCGGACGATTAATGAGCAGACCAAAACCTGATATTGCTACTGCAACGGAGGTTGCACGGATCGACTCCGGCACCAGGTTTTGGCTTTCTGCGGGTGCATCATCAAACGGGGCCAGTTTCTGGTGCTCCTGAAGGTGCTGGAGCAGCATTGGTGATGAAGTCAGGATAAGATCGACGTTTTCTACGTTGGCCGTATCAAGCAACTGTTCCAGTGAGGCACTGGTGCGGTTAAGCGTACGGATCATTACCGACTCAGGCTCTGTTTGCCAGCGCTGTATTATCCACGCGGTAGCTCCGGGTGAGAATGTGGTGGCCATCACCAGTTCATTCCGTTGAGCCCTGACGGCCCCGGCGTCCATCAGCAACAGTAAAAGAATCATGGTTTTGATGCCGATTTCGCACCAGCTAAAAAATCGGTTTGTGATCCAGGTCATAAATATTAATACACCGCAAAAATCGCATTGAGACAAAAATTACCCGTTTCAGACACTTCGTCTGATAACACGTCTGCTCAAAGAGACCGTTAATATATTAATCAGAGATTACCCGATAATCAGCATGAGATTTGTTAATATCCGCACATGCTAACAACAAACCAGATAAAGCATAAATCTACCTTGTCTATGCATCAATAAAATGGGTCAAAAACAGGCTTTGATTTTATTATTTTGTGTCAATTGTGACACATCTTTTCAGTTTGATGTTTCATCTCAATTATATGACTCTCATTGTCAGAATACTCCTGATGTTCATATCAATATAAAATACAGGTGAAGACATGTTATCAATATTTAAAACGGGGCAATCGGCGGATAGTGTTCCGGTGGAGAAAATTCAGGTGACATATCGTCGCTATCGTATGCAGGCGTTACTTAGCGTATTTCTGGGGTATCTTGCATACTATATCGTGCGTAATAATTTCACTTTATCGACGCCTTATCTTAAAGAGCAATTAGATCTCAGCGCCACACAAATTGGCGTACTGAGTAGCTGTATGCTTATCGCCTATGGTATCAGCAAAGGAGTGATGAGTAGCCTTGCCGATAAAGCCAGTCCGAAAGTCTTTATGGCGTGTGGGCTGGTGTTATGTGCCATCGTTAACGTTGGCCTGGGATTCAGCACTGCATTCTGGATTTTTGCGGCATTGGTTGTTCTGAATGGTCTTTTCCAGGGAATGGGCGTTGGTCCTTCTTTCATCACTATTGCTAACTGGTTCCCTCGCCGGGAGCGTGGTCGGGTTGGTGCTTTCTGGAATATCTCTCATAACGTCGGTGGTGGTATTGTTGCCCCTATTGTTGGTGCCGCTTTTGCCCTACTCGGCAGCGAGCACTGGCAAGGTGCGAGCTATATCGTTCCGGCCTGCGTGGCTATCGTTTTTGCGGTAATTGTGCTGATTCTCGGTAAAGGTTCCCCACGTCAGGAAGGTCTACCCTCTCTGGAAGAGATGATGCCGGAAGAAAAAGTCCTCCTGAATACCCGACAGACGGTAAAAGCACCAGAAAACATGAGCGCCTTTCAGATTTTCTGCACTTATGTATTACGCAACAAAAATGCCTGGTATGTCTCACTGGTTGACGTATTTGTATACATGGTGCGCTTCGGGATGATTAGCTGGTTGCCTATTTACCTGCTGACGGTGAAACATTTTTCTAAAGAACAAATGAGCGTCGCGTTTTTATTTTTTGAATGGGCTGCAATCCCTTCCACGCTACTTGCCGGTTGGTTGTCAGACAAACTGTTTAAAGGGCGTCGTATGCCATTGGCGATGATTTGTATGGCGCTGATTTTCATTTGCCTGATTGGCTACTGGAAAAGTGAATCGCTGTTTATGGTGACAATTTTTGCTGCCATTGTTGGTTGCCTGATTTACGTTCCACAATTTCTGGCTTCCGTTCAGACTATGGAGATCGTTCCCAGCTTTGCTGTTGGTTCTGCAGTAGGCTTACGCGGTTTTATGAGCTATATCTTCGGTGCGTCTCTGGGCACCAGCCTGTTTGGTATTATGGTCGATCATATTGGCTGGCATGGCGGATTTTATCTTCTTGGCTGCGGTATTATTTGTTGCATCATTTTCTGCTGGTTATCACATCGTGGTGCAATTGAACTTGAACGTCACAGAGCCGCATATATAAAAGAACACTGATTACCTTCCCCAGGGCCGTCTCCCTGGGGAGTGGAGTATATTATGATTTATAAGATATCTGGAAATCAGAGATTAATATGGAAATTTTATAAGACTGATGACAATAAATGGAGATGGTATTGTCATGAGAAAAATGGATATCTTTTGTCTCAATCAGATAACGCATATAATTCGCAATTGTTATGCATTGAAAATGCTAAAAAACAGGGATACTCAGACGAATCGGTCTTGCCACTTTTTCTACATATTTCCTATATTCAGGAAAAAGGCTGGAAATGGTATCAATGTTATGATTGTGGATATATTGTAAAAGAAACCTCTGTTTTTTTTCGACATACCAGGAATGTGTCAATGATGTTAAAAAGAATATACTAGCATCTATGTGTAGTGGTTGTAGTGGCACAGTAAATTTGGCCACCTGATTAAAGGTGATATTCTCACCACAACATAAAACAACAAGAAAACAAAGCGTACCTTCTCTCCTGAGTTTAAACTGGAATGCGCCCAACTTATCGTTGATAACGGTTACTCATACCGGGAAGCTACTGAAGCTATGAATGTTGGTTTCTCTACTCTGGAGGCATGGGTACGTCAGCTCAGACGGGAACGTCAGGAGATCACGCCTTCTGCTGCAGCACCACTCACATCAGTGCAGCAACGTATTCGTGAGCTGGAAAAGCAGGTGCGTCGTCTGGAGGAACAAAATACGATATTAAAAAAGGCTACCGCGCTCTTGATATCAGACTTCCTGAATAGTTCCCGATAATCGGGAAACTCAGAGCGCATTATCCGGTGGTCACACTCTGCCATGTGTTCGGGGTTTATCGCCGCCCCGTCACCCTGTCTTACGTATCCTGTACGCACTGTCTAATTCTAAGGGAGGTGCGTATGCTTTCTGTTCCAGCATCATCCTGTCGTCTGGTCGGTACTTTGGGGATGCTGTTTCTTTTCACCCTTGCCATACCCGTTCAGGCGGCTGAACGCCGAGGCTTAGGTCGAGCAGGGTAGTAGAGTGGTTTTTTTAACGGCTGGACACTTAATCCCGGACCGTTACGTGCTGGTTGATGCTCATCAACAGCCTGTAGATTTCACTCAAGGTGAATATGGGTTACTGCTGGCGTTGGCTCAAAACTCCCGACGAGTCTTAATCTGTGAGCAATTGCTGGATTTGATCCACGGTGAGACCACTGAGGTATTTGATCGCACCATCGATGTATTGATAATGCGTCTGTGTCGCAAAATAGAGATCAATCCCCATTGGTGTTTTGCAAGTCCGATACAACGGTTAGCCAGCTTCTGGTCGAACTTGAGCTGAAGGATCTTAAAACAGGTATCCATAGTGCTCCTGGATATTCTCTTTTTGGACATTGACGTCTCCATTGGTTTAAACACGGCAATGGAGACTGCGGTGAAAAGAGTTAATTCCCGGAGTGACTGGCTGGATGCCAATCAATGATCGGAAGCATGCCAAACTGTGAACGGAGATGGATGCCGCCAAATCATGATCGATTCAGATGCCATATTTGCAATATCGCGTTAATCGTCAGTTCAGCCGGGATATATTAGCGGGCTAGGAATCCGGGAAAATGCCACCTGATTGCCACCAGACAATTTATTCTTCAGAAAGAAAAAAGTTAATTAAGGCGGAGGTAAAATCATGGACTTCATCAGAACGTCCTATAATCGTTAAATGGCATCTCCTGTCTCCAAACCGCCCCAGAGTTTCTGCAAAGCAGAGCGCTCTTCGTGGGTCAGGTGATTATCAGGGGCTGCCAATACACCGGAACTCCAGTAGCTGATAAACTCCAGATTGATGCTTCCTGCGGCCTGGTTCCAGAGCAGAGCCATGTCAGGTCTTCCTGGTAGCCAGAAAAAGCCTTTATTACGATAATTACGTAGCGTTCAGGGATGATCTGCTAATAATATTCTGTCGATCCGCTAAGTGTCAGTGTATGCGGTAAGCCCGCCCTTGAGTCACTATTTGGCAACTGCTACATCTAAGGTGGCGTTATTCGCTGGCGCCGATATTTTCTCGATGGGAGATAACCCTGCACACTATGCAGTGTAATACTCGAGCTACTGCAAGGTTACGCAATTCAGTCTTTACTGCCGTTCTTACATTCGATTTGGGTATGAAGGCTTTCATCGTTTTAACACCTTTCTGCAATTCCATTGTTCTGAGAACTTTCCACCGCTGTTGTACAAGGTACATGGCACAGTTGTGTCATTAACTTCTGTATTTCGTCAGTGAGAACCCGGTGATTACGTAGTTCATCTTTTGTCCAGTGGATTGGTTGCCGTATAAAGGATCTTATCAACAAAGCACAGTTCCTCTATGTCAGCGACGACGTAGTGCTATGGCTCTTTCCCAAATGCCCATTTCTGACTGTTCCTGCAACGCCGGTTAGCTGTCACTATTTTTATGGATTCGATAAGAAATCTTCATCATGTATGATCGATTTTGTCGATCGATTCGATCGAATTTTCTCCTTTTACCCTGCCTTTTGCATGGTTTTAAAATAGGAAAAATTACTTGTTATTCGTGGAAAGTGATGGCGGAGATAACTGAGCTTAAAACGTTTCTCTTGTCTCCGTCACTTGCCATACCAGCCAGGAAAAGAAGATGTCAGCACAAGAAAAAACAGTACAGATTGATTCTTTTGATGCGAAATTTTTAGATATAAATACATTAAGCAAGCTTATTTATGAACGTAAGAGTTTTGTGATCGAAAATGTTTCCGATGTTAGTGAAACGGTAAAACGAGTGGAGCATGAAATAGAGAAAACGAAATTAAGTTGTCGTGTATATACTGAGTACAGGAGTACAGCTTTAGCTGGTTCTTTATGGTCACCAACCGTAATTCTGGGAGTGGCGAGTGCAGTAGCAATAGGTGTTCATAATTTATCTACATGGAACCCCGATTATGAAATCGGTAAGAACTATATTAAACGGAGATTATCGGTAAAATATAAAAAGGCAGAAGTATTGTGATCGGTTACTCCAGTGCCCCTGCCTGTTTGTATTCTGGGGAGGTTGTATTCACATAATTTCAGACAGGCGTTCACGTCCTCACTGAGAAGATATATTTATTTTGTGTAGAGTAAAAGTCTGGCTTCCGTAGTGTGGAGTGTTGAGGCTGCCTTTAGTCTGGTTTTTAAATATTAAAAATATATATTAAAATGATGATGCAATAATGGAGATAATTGAAATGAGTAAGGTTTTTGTTGTTTCAGTGGTGGCCGCAGCCTGTGTATTTGCAGCAAATGCAGGTGCTGAGGAAGGTAAAAGCGGTTTTTATCTGACCGGTAAAGCCGGTGCCTCTGTGGTGTCACTTTCAGACCAGCGTTTCCTGTCAGGAGATGAGGAAGAAACATCAAAGTATAAAGGCGGCGATGACCATGAAACGGTATTCAGTGGCGGTATTGCGGCCGGTTATGATTTTTATCCGCAGTTCAGTATTCCGGTTCGTACAGAACTGGAGTTTTACGCGCGTGGAAAAGCTGATTCGAAGTATAACGTAGATAAAGACAGCTGGTCAGGTGGTTACTGGCGTGATGACCTGAAGAATGAAGTGTCAGTCAACACTCTGATGCTGAATGCGTACTATGATTTCCGGAACGACAGTGCATTCACACCATGGGTATCCGCAGGGATTGGTTACGCCAGAATTCACCAGAAAGCAACCGGTATCAGTACCTGGGATTATGAGTACGGAAGCAGTGGTCGCGAATCGTTGTCACGTTCAGGCTCTGCTGACAACTTCGTATGGAGCCTTGGCGCGGGTGTCCGCTATGACGTAACCCCGGGTATCGCTCTGGACCTCAGCTATCGCTATCTTGATGCAGGTGACAGCAGTGTGAGTTACAAGGACGAGTGGGGCGATAAATATAAGTCAGAAGTTGATGTTAAAAGTCATGACATCATGCTTGGTGTGACTTATAACTTCTGACGACACTGCTCCTGAACGATAATACGTATATTTAGCAATTAAGATAATTGTGTATCTTCTGCAATTAAACAGAAATACCCTGCAGTCTATTACTGCAGGGTTATCTGTTTCACAGATAATTTCTGATTTTTATTATCCTGTTCTCTTCATAATAATGTTGTCGATATACTCCGATGAATATCAGAAAACTGTTTTGTCCGGGAAATACACCCCGGATTTTATTGTTTTTGTTCTTTTTTGTTGTTTCTACAATAACCACAATTGCATGCGGATACACTGAGAGGAATGCAACAGGAAATGTGCTGCTTCTGTTTCTCCTTCTGCTCCTTGCACACAGAAATACCCTCACATCCATTACAGCTCTGTTATTTCTGTTCTGTTGTGCACTGTATGCGCCTGCCGGTATGACGTACGGTAAAATCAACAACAGTTTTATTGTCGCGTTGTTGCAGACCACAACTGATGAGGCAGCGGAGTTTACCGGGATGATTCCTGTTTATCATTTTCTGGTCAGTGCCGCGATTCTGGTATTCATGGTGATTTTCTGGCGAACACACCACCGCGGTCACCGTAACTGGCTGGCACTGCTGCTGTTCGTATTATGCTCAGTAAACAGCTGGCCGTTGCGGATGGTTAAAGGAACTGTTGTGGGGACAACTGACACATTGCGTGAAATGCAGCATTATAAACAACTGAGTCAGCACGGGGCTGACAACTGGAAAATCCTGCCGGGAACACCGTTATATGACACGATTGTTATTGTCACTGGTGAGAGTGTGCGCAGGGATTATATGTCGGTATATGGCTATCCCGTGCCAACCACGCCGTGGCTGAATACAGCTCCCGGTTTATTTATTGACGGCTATACATCGGCAGCAGCCAGTACCGTACCTTCCCTGAGCCGGACACTGATTTATGACTATGAGCAGAACCCTGACTCCGGCAACAACGTGGTGGCGCTGGCAGCAAAAGCAGGATACAGCACATGGTGGATATCCAATCAGGGAAAGCTGGGGGAGCATGATACACGCATCTCTGTTATTGCTTCTGATGCGGAGCATACCGTTTTCCTCAAGAAAGGCAGCTTTGCTTCCCGTAAAACGGATGACATGTTGTTGTTACAGGAAACAGAACGTGCACTGGCGGATAAATCCTCTCCGAAGGTGATATTCCTGCACATGATGGGGTCTCATCCGAACCCGTGTGACCGGCTTCACTCCTGGCCGAATAATTACCAGGAGCAGTTCCCCCGGAAGATTGCCTGTTACCTCGCCAGCATCAGTAAACTGGATAACTTTCTCGGGCAGCTTGATGGTATCCTTCGCCGGCATTCCCGTCATTTTGCCATGCTTTACTTTTCTGACCATGGTCTGTCGGTCAGCGACAGTGCTAATCCTGTTCATCATGATGGTCATGTGCAGGGAGGCTACAGCGTTCCCCTGATTATTACCGCCAGTGACATCACGTCTCATCAGTCCGTCAGCAGAAAAATCAGTGCCCGTCATTTCGCAGGTATTTTTCAGTGGCTGACCGGCATTCGTACTGAAAATATACCGCCATTCAATCCGCTGACAGACGAAGATAATGAACTCATTATGGTTTTTAACGGAGACAGGAATGTACCGGCAGACAGTCTGAAACCGCAGCCTCTGATTCTTCCGGACAGAAGATAATCATGTCGGTATGAATGTTATAATTAAGGACTGTGCAATAATAGCCATTCCATTCAGCCATCTTACGCTCGAAAACGATCGGTAAGATGGCTACTCACCATTCCTGCTCTAAACCTGCCGCCTCTCAAGACTATTATAAATAGCCTCAATCTCACCCTTCAGGTTATCACCGCAATAAACCATTGATGTATCGTATCGTTCATATCGCGCTTCCCGTGTCGCACTAAACCAGTTGAACGATCCCACGCACAGCAAACCATCATCACCAATAACAATTTTGCTATGAACACGGTTTACCAGCTTTGTAGCAATACCCAGCGCATTCAGTTTCTCCAGCGCCGCTTTAAAGTTCTGCTGCTTCTCTTTTCGCTTCTCAAAATCATTATGTTCAGTGTTGTAGCTTCTGTCAGTGACTATCGTGACGTTAATTCCACGTGAACACGCCGCAATCATGGAATCAAGAAAACCGGTTTGCTCCAGCCTTTGCCAGGTCAGCCATGGAGAAACTATCGTGATGTGTTTACTGGTATTTTCAAATGTCTGATTCAGGAAATTATCATGTTGCTCCACACCATGAAGTGTGTAGATTTTGGTCCCGGCGGTTTTTAAATCCTTACGCTCTTTATAATCAAAAGAGAGCGCATTCTTCTCTGACTCAAAGAGGTATTTTGCCAGTAATCCCCGTGGCGATGAGGCTGGCTGGACCTCAAACAGGTCCATATCGCCGAAGACCAGAAAACTGTCCTTCGCACGGGAGACTGCAACATTCAGCATGCTGTTATCGCTATCAATAAACCCGCCGTCTTCATGTTTTGAATAGACTGGCGAGAATATCACAATCGCTCTTTCCGCTCCCTGAAGAGAGTGCACGGTGCCCACTGTGAGCGACTTTTCATTCGTGCCTGTACTGATACCTTGTTTGCCCAGCACCTGTTTGATAGTGGATACCTGAGCGCTAAAAGGCGTCACAATACCGACAACTTCATGAAGCGATTTACCGTAATGCGCTTCAATATTTTGCTGGTTCTCTGCCAACCAGACCGCTATCGTTTCAGCCTCAAGCAAATTATATCGACTTCCACTACTTGCCAGCTCTCCTTTACCATCAATATGGAGATACCCCATTGCGGGCATTAAATTGCTCTCTTCACGCCCTCTTTTAGGCAACAACTTACCGTGATAGCAGAGCGTATTACAGTATCCAATAATATTGTCGTAGCACCGGCGGTGTTCATATAGGTACATACCACGAGCCAGTTCGGGATCATATTGATAGCGCGAAGCAAACTGCGCTATTTTCATAACGCTGCCAGATGCGGCACTTTTACCAAGGTCTGCGATTGCCGTATATTTCTCGGTAATCTCTTCTTGCGTACTGCCAGACAGAATTTTTTCCGCCAGCATGTTACCGATATCAATCGCAGGAGCAATACTCCATATTGGCGGGATCTGCTCCGTATCGCCAATCACTAATGCCTTCTTAGCTAATGCAAACGAGGCAGCAGCCACTTCAGGAAGCACCTGCCCGGCTTCATCGACAATGAGTAAATCGGCAAAATCATACAAATAACTTTTCTCGAATTTACGCTGTCCTTTGTGCTCACTTATCTGCATATTGCCGGGCAGCATATAGCATGTCATCACCACACATGGAGTGAGTTTCATTCGACGTTGCCAACGGGCGGTTACCCCTTTAGCGCCTTTTTTCTTCTTCTCTTCCTGCAGATCATCAATGCTGGCCATATCCATCAGCCAACGACCTTCCCAGTAGTGAGTCGTCAGTAAAAATGCAGGGAAGCGAATCTGCGTATCAGCCAGTTCATCGGCCTGTGAGAAGCTCAGTTCCTCGTCGCCCTCATACCCTAAATCAAGAGCCAGTCTCTGCCACTCCTGAACCGCCTGCTGTTCTTTAAGAATGATTTCATGGGCGGAGTCAATCTGCTGCCGGTATGTTGTTTGCTCGCGCTCAGCGGAATTGAGCAGCCCATCAATATTACGTTCGATAGTTTCAGGATCAGACCATTGATTTCCTGCAATCAGCGCACCTAATTTATCTTCGAGAAACAGCTGTATTTGGTACTGTCGCTTACTGCGAACCGCCGGAAGCCAGGAAAATAATGAATAGATCAGTGATTCACCGGCGCGATATTTTTTCCATTCCGTTTTAGCACTCTTCAGTAGAGTGATTTTTTGTTCTTGTCCGGAAAGTAATTTATTTAAATTATTGAGATATTGCTCAATATCATTAGCAATAAGCTCACGCGCAGCCCGAATCTGGCTTAACGTTTGCCATGTTGCGTTCAGTCTTATCAGTTGCTCGGATTTTGCTGCCAACTGACCATGCAGGAGTTCAATGACCTTTTCAGGGGATGAACACTCTTTTTCAGGAAAGGCTGCCTTAGCCTTTTCCAGATAAAACAGCAGTGCATCTTCTACATACTCTTTTGACTCAACCTGGTTGAAGAAATCTTCAGTTTGATATTTTTTGGCTGCTTCAGCTTTACGGCTGCTTGAGGGAAAATAAGCGCCGAAGCTTTTCAGATCTGGCAACCATCGCCCGGCCATCGCACCTGAACCTTGCGAAAAGTCTTTCCCGAATGCCTCAATAATGTTCGTTACAGCCTGGTTATTCGTTGAAGTCGCGATAATAACCGGAGGCTCAGATTTTTCGAGAGCCGCTCTGGCCCACTGCGTGGCGATGATAGAAAGCACCAGCGTGGTTTTTCCGGTTCCAGGAGGGCCATTAACAGCAAGGATATCGCCATGTTTAGCATCCAGAAAATGGCTTAAGGCATCGCGCTGAGCCTTTGCCAGCGGAAACTTATCTCCGGAGTGTCCAAGCCTGTCGCTGAATTTTGCTCCAGGGGCCAGCAAAGACTCTGCAGCATGAACCTCTCGCGAGGCGAATCGATTGAAGAGCGGCACATCCTTATTGCAAACAAGCAGGTGATCATAAAGAGAAAGGATATGGAAACTGGCACCGCCAGATTGCGCCGTTTTAACAATATAACCGTGCTCAGCGAGTTCATATTGCTCAGGATTTTTAATCCAGTCGCCGGCAACGTTCTTCAGCAGCCTCTCTGAATCATCCAGATATTGACGCCACTCCTGCTGCAAGGCTGCATATCGTTCTTCCCGTTCTTCATCCGTTTCGGCAGTCTTATCAACGCTGTCATCAAAGTTGATAGAGAACGTGGTATGGGTCGTCTTGTATTTGTCATACTGCCCAATCTCACCAATCGAAAATGCTCCTTTTGGCAAAGGTTCAAGCAGGTCTCTGGGAATGGAGGTCGCTGGCGTCGGATATAAAAAACCCTCACGGCTTAGCAAGGCTGGCGTCACTATCGGGGTAACAATATCAGGCGCACCTGCAGAACGGTCCTTACCATGCTGCAGTAACCGGAAATAAACTTTTGGGCGCAAGATGACATCGACCGTTTCGACATCGTCTTTTTCTCCCTTAAAAAATTTACTGACAATCGCTTCGTCAAGACGTCCCGCCGCTATCCCATGCCAATGAGTGAAATTTTTGGCGTCTTTCCGTTCAAAACTGCCCTTTCCTGACTCAGCATCCGCAAGCGAGTTGCGCCAGTATGAGGCAAACCCTAAAGCATTTTCATCCATTACCAGTCCTATGACTCAATGAAATCCATTGATTTATCGAATATAAAACCACCATATGGACAACTATTGTCCATATTGAAAAAGTTGGATGCAATGTTTTGTTTATAATTCGGTATCAAATGTACTGGTTGTACAAGGTTCAGAACGCAAGCACATTCAACAGTACGTCAGGACTATTGATTTCATAACAGTGAATACATTTTTTACCGTTTATAATGACTGCCTGTGTTGGACAAGGATACCAGAACAGCCGAAAACACCGGGGGTTATTACCTGCTCTCATGGAAACCAGATATTCCTGGTGCTAATCACAGTCATAAATAGCCTGAAGAACATGACGAAGGGACTTTAATGGAAGCCGGAGTAACTTGCCAGAACATCAATCTTCGTCATCATTTACAAAGAAAAATAATCAGTTAAAGCAGTCCGGGCAATCAGCCCGGACTGCTTACTATTTTAATGGATTGTTAATCTTTGCATATTCAAACGGGCTGATACCCTTATCTCTGTTCGCATCCAGAAAATCTGCCCACCACTGTAGCATCAGTCGACGTTCTTCCAGATGTTCTGCTTTATGGATATACGCAGCACGTACACCATTACGCTCCTGATGGCTCATCTGACGTTCCACAGCATCGCGGGACCACAAACCTGATTCAATCAATGCACTGCACGCCATCGCCCGGAATCCATGGCCACAGACATCTTGGGTTGTGTCATACCCCATCACTCTCAGGGCTTTATTTACAGTATTTTCACTGATTGGTTTACGCGGGTCATGTGCTCCCGTAAAGATCAGACCATTTTCACCAGCCCATGTCTGTAGTTCTGTCAGTATGGCTACAGCCTGTTTGCTGAGTGGCACAAGGTGTGGTGTTCGCATCTTGGAGCCCCGGTGTGAGAATTTTACGCCTGGCAGGGGTTCGCGTTCGGCTGGAATAGTCCACATGGCATTGTCAATATCAATTTCAGACCAGCGGGCGTATCTGAGTTCACTGGAACGAATAAAAACCAGTAAATTCAGCATAACGGCAAGCTGGGTGACAGGTTGCCCCTTGTAACTGCCAATACGCGACAAAAGTTCAGGCAGGCGAGAAAGATCAAGAGCGGGGCGATGCTGGCGTTTTACCGTAGTCAATGCGCCAGCCATATCCAGAGCAGGATTATATCTGATGATGCCAGACTGTACGGCATAACGCATTACGGCAGATATTCTTTGCTGCAGACGACTGGCGATTTCATAAATTTGTTTAGCTTCTGCAGCACGAACAGGGATAAGCAGATCCGGGGTATTGAGTGTTGTGATATCCCGGTTGCCGATAAAGGGGAAAACGTGAGTCTCGAGGCTTTTGAGTACTTTATCGCTGTGTGATTGTGCCCATTGTTTATTACTGGCATGCCAGCGTCGTGCAATATGTTCAAAAGAGAGCTGTAAATCAGGGACTACTTTTTTAGCTCTTTTCTGTTCGCAAGGGTCAACCCCCTCCGAAATCAGTTTTCGGGCCTCATCCCGTTTTGTACGAGCTTCGGAGAGAGAAACTTCTGGATACACACCAAGTGCCAGAGTCTTCTCCTTACCCAGAATACGATAACGGAGACGCCAGTAACGGGAACCATTAGGATGTACCAGCAGGAACATGCCAGCCCCGTCAGTGAGTTTATAAGCCTTGTCAGTGGGCTTTGCAGCCCGGATTTTTGCGTCAGTCAGTGCCATAGTTCAGCCTTCTGAATGCGTTAAAGAGGGTACAAATTCTGTCGAACTGGGGTATACCCGCAATTATACCCACACAATGGGGTTGATGTGAGGGGAATCTGGTTGAGTTCGGTAGAATTGATTTGTAGGCAGAACGCTTAAATCGTGGCGTTCTGAAACGAAAAACGGACCTCCGTGGAGGTCCGTTGATATGAATTTGGTGCCCGGACTCGGAATCGAACCAAGGACACGGGGATTTTCAATCCCCTGCTCTACCGACTGAGCTATCCGGGCAACGGGGCGCATTAAACCGTAATCTGCACATCTCGTCAACCTAATTTCAGTAAAAGCGATTCAACTGCTTAAGATTGCGGCAAATCGCTTCTTTTCTGTGTTTCTGTCAGGTCAGTGCACCACCCTGACGGCAGCGGGCGAAGCGCAGGATATCTTCCGCCAGCCGATGTGCGGTGTCGACATCCGCCTGGCTACGATTCACCAGCATTCGGCTTAAACAGCCTTCCAGCACCAGTTCCATCTGCTTTGCTACCATCGCCGGATCGTCAACTTCCAGCGTGGTTAACAGTTCGTGGGTGAAATCGTAGGCCGCGCTTTTTTGCTGATCGGCCAGTTGATGAATAGGGTGGCCAGGATCGGGATAAAACGTACAGGCAGCGATAAACAGACAGCCCGGATAGCGGTTGTTTTTAACGCACTCCGATAACGCCTGATAACGTGCCAGCAGCTTTTGTTCGGCGGTTTGCGTTTCGTCCAGCATCAGCTGACGACGCCAGGCATCTATCTGTTGGCTAAGATAACGCAGCGCATCGTAGAGGATTGCCTCTTTGTCTGGCCAGAAGCGGCGTAGCTCGTCCAGTGGGTAATCCACACGTTCAGCAACCATCTCCAGCGTGGTGTTGGCAATCCCTTGTAATTCTAATAATTTCAGGGCTTCTCCCAGTACATCTTCACGTTGCACGCTATTTTCCTCCGTCTTTCCCACTGCAAGTGTCGTTCACGGTTGGCGATCGCGCAAATGTGCGCTGAAGGTTTCAGCATCCATAAAGCCCGTGACGCGTGCTTGTGGATGCTCCTGGCCTTGTCCGTCAAAAAAGAGAATTGTCGGTAGGCCAAGGACATTAAGATGCTTTAACAGCGCCACATCTTGTGCGTCGTTGGCAGTGACGTTAGCCTGAAGTAAGACCGTGTCTGCTAACGCTTTTTGCACCTGCGGGTCGCTGAAGGTGTATTTCTCAAACTCTTTACAGGCGACGCACCAGTCGGCATAGAGATCTAACATCACTGGTTTGCCTTTGGCTTCAACGAGCGCCTGATTTAACTCATCTACCGTTTTGATTTGTGTAAAGTTGAGATGCGTCTGAGTTTGCACGGTATGTGTTGCACCAAATGCCCAATCCTGAAGTGGGCGTACGCTAACCAATGCCGCTGCCAGCAGGATTATTTGCACCACGCGCATCCAGCCGCGTTTGGCCTGTAGGCTGGTGATAAAGGCCCAGCCAAAGAATGCGACACCAAGCGCCGACCACAAGCGTAATCCCCATATATCACCAATCACTCGCTCCAGCAGGAAGACCGGCAGTGCGAGGATCACAAAACCAAACGCGGTTTTGACTTGTTCCATCCACGGGCCGCTTTTCGGCAGCAAGCGGTTACCAAAGACGGTAATTAGCATCAGCGGCAGGCCCATGCCCAGCGCATAAAGATAAAGCGTGCCGCCGCCCAGCCACATGTTCCCGCTTTGGGCGATATACAGCAGAATCGCGCTAAGCGGTGCAGTGGTGCATGGTGAACAGATCAGTCCGGCAATCGCCCCCATAATAAACACACCGCCAGGTGAGCCGCCCTGTTGGCGATTGCTCATCAGCGTGAGACGTGTTTGCAGCGAAGAGGGGAGTTGCAGAGTAAACAAGCCAAACATTGACATCGCCAGCAAGGTAAAGACGATGGCGAGGCCAATGAGCACGTATGGGTGCTGTAGCGCCGCCTGGAACTGTAACCCTGCGGCGGCAACCACCAGACCCAGCGCCGTGTAAGTCAGCGCCATCCCCTGCACATAAATAAAGGTCAGCAACAATGCTCTGGCAGTGGAAAGCCGCTGTTTACCGCCCAGCACGATGCCAGAAATCAGTGGGTACATTGGCAGCACGCATGGCGTAAAGGCGATACCAATACCGATCAACAACGCCCAGAGCGCGGAAAAGGGCAATTGCGCGGTGGGCTGCTCTTGCTGCGGAACAGACACAGGCTGTGACGCTTCGTTGTTGGCGACCACTTCGCTTAACGGAACGGTTTTGGTTTCTGGCGGATAACAGAAACCGGCATCAGCACAGCCCTGGTAAGTGACAGTTAACGTTGCTCCCGCACTCGCCTGGTTGATGGTTACGGGAAGCGTCAGCCGATCGCGGTAAATCTCGCTTTTGCCGTAAAACTCATCTTCATGCCAGACGCCTTGCGGCAGCTGCACGTCGGCAATTTTCGCGTGTTCCGGCGTAATGCGGATCTGTTTACGGTAGAGGTAGTAACCGTCTTTGATCTGCCAGGTCAGATTAAGGTCATGTTGGTTTTGCTGAAAATCAAAAGCAAAGGCTTGATCCGCGGGGACAAATTGTGAACGTCCCGGCGCGTCGAATAATCCGGCAAAAACGGAAGTGCTGCAAAGTAGCAGGATCAGCGTAAAGATGCGTTGAGCCATGAGAGGTAATCTGTGTCTCCGTGTGTAACAGGTAAAACCAGAAGTTCCGGGGTTTGATATGGATGATGAGACTTCAGGCATTCCAGCAGTGCCTGCTGGTGAGATACGGTAGTTTTTAAAATCATCTGCACTTCGTATTCTTGCTCCAGCTTACCTTCCCAGTAATAGAGAGAGGTAGCGCCGGGGATCAAGGTCGCGCAGGCCGCCAGTTTTTCCGCCAGCACTTTGGCGGCTAAATCCTGGGCTGTCGCTTCATCCGGTGCCGTACATAGCACCACGACAGACGTGGTATTCGAACTTTTTTCATCAAGCATAAACACCTCGCAAGAACAGATGGAACTGCAAGAGAGAGGTCACTATACAACGGACGGGGAAAGGATGTTAGTCGGCGGGAAAGAAAGCGGGGCGTGAACGCCCCGCGATGGGTCATTACAGCATGAAGCTACCCAGCACGAAGCCGAAGCAAACGGCCAGGGCAACACCCAGAGTACCCGGGATGAAGAACGGATGGTTGAAGACGAATTTACCGATACGGGTAGTACCCGTGTCATCCATCTGTACCGCAGCAACCAGCGTCGGGTAGGTCGGCAGAATGAACAGACCAGACACCGCAGCAAAAGAAGCAACAGCGGTCAGCGGAGAAACGTTCAGTGCCAGAGCCATCGGCATCAGTGCTTTTGCGGTTGCAGCCTGAGAGTACAGCAGAGCAGAAGCAAAGAAGAAGATGACGGCCAGCAGCCACGGATGACCCTGAATCACTTCACCAGCGGTATCTTTGATCCAGTCGATGTTGTTGGAAACGAAAGTATCGCCCAGCCACGCAACACCCAGGATACAAATACAGGCGCTCATACCTGCTTTGAAGGTGCTGGAGTTGAGAATGTTGTCGGTATCGACTTTACAGATAACGGTGGTCAGAGTTGCAACGCTGAGCATGATGATCAGGATTGCGTTGGTGGTGTTCATCAGTGGTTTTTCAACCAGACCCATGCTTGGGCTGTTGATGATTGCATAGATAACCACGCCAACTACGCCCAGCAGGAACAGCCAGACGGACGTTTTTGCACCGGATTTGATTTCAATCTGCTTTTCACCGCGCAGTTCAACCAGGCCCTCTTCCAGACGCTTGCGATAAATCGGGTCGTCAGAGAGTTTGGAGTTGAACAGCATAGTGACCAGGAAGGACATCACCAGAACCGCCAGCAGGGTGGACGGGATGACCACGGAGAGCAGATGGAGGTAGCTGATGCCATGACCTTCCATCACGGAAGACATGTAAACCACTGCCGCTGAGATTGGCGATGCGGTGATCGCAATCTGCGCGGATACCACTGCAGTAGACAGCGGACGGCAAGGTTTAACGCCTTGTTCCTTCGCAACTTCAGCGATAACTGGCAGTGTCGCCAGAGAGATGTTGCCAGTACCAGCAAAGATAGTCAGGAAATAGGTCACGATCGGTGCGAGGATCGTGATGTATTTCGGGTTACGGCGCAGCAGCTTTTCTGTCTGATGAACCAGATAGTCCAGACCGCCAGCAACCTGCATGGCAGAAATAGCGGCGATAACCGCCATGATAATGGAAATGACATCGAACGGGATGTTACCGGGTTTAACGCCAATAGCGGCAAGAACCAGCACCCCCAATCCGCCTGCAAAACCAATACCTATTCCCCCCAATCTGGCGCCCAAGAAGATCGCCAGCAAAACTATGATGAGTTCTACAACTAGCATATTAGCCTTCCTTGTTTTTTAACAAGTTGATATTAAATTGTTATTTTTAAGTTACTGCTCACAAGAAAAAAGGCACGCCATCTGACGTGCCTTCTTTATTTGTACTACCCTGTACGATTACTGTTCGCTTTCATCAGTATAGCGTTTTGCTTTGTAAGCCGGGTGCATCAGATTCTGTACGGAGAAAATATCGTCAAGTTCCGCTTCAGTCAACAGACCGCGTTCCAGAACGACTTCACGTACACTCTTACCGGTTTCGGCACAGATTTTACCCACGATGTCACCGTTGTGGTGACCGATGAACGGGTTCAGGTAAGTAACGATACCGATAGAGTTGTAAACGTAACCTTCGCACACTTCTTTGTTAGCAGTGATGCCGTTAATGCATTTTTCCAGCAGGTTGTAGCAAGCGTTGGTCAGAATGTGAACGGATTCGAACATGGCCTGGCCAATGACTGGCTCCATAACGTTCAACTGCAGCTGACCTGCTTCTGCTGCCATGGTAACAGTGGTGTCGTTACCGATGACTTTGAAGCAGACCTGGTTAACCACTTCCGGAACAACCGGGTTTACTTTAGCTGGCATGATGGAAGAGCCTGCCTGCAGTTCCGGCAGGTTGATCTCGTTCAGGCCGGCACGTGGACCAGAAGAGAGCAAGCGCAGGTCGTTACAGATTTTGGACATCTTCACAGCCAGGCGTTTCAGCGCGCCGTGAACCATAACATAAGCGCCGCAGTCGGAGGTCGCTTCGATCAGGTCTTCAGCCGGTACGCATGGGAAGCCAGTGACTTCAGCCAGTTTTTTCACTGCCAGCGGAGAGTACTCTTTCGGCGTGTTCAGACCAGTACCGATTGCTGTTGCGCCAAGGTTAACTTCCAGCAGCAGTTCAGCGGTACGTTGGATGTTTTTCACTTCTTCTTTCAGCAGGATGCTGAAGGCGCGGAATTCCTGACCGAGGGTCATCGGTACTGCGTCCTGCAGCTGGGTACGACCCATTTTCAGGATGTCCTGGAATTCGACAGCTTTACGTTCAAAGCCTTCACGCAGTTGGTTAATCGCATCTACCAGTTTAATCAGGGAAGAGTAAACTGCGATACGGAAACCGGTCGGGTAGGCGTCGTTAGTGGACTGACATTTGTTAACATGGTCGTTCGGGTTCAGGTACTGATATTCACCTTTCTGGTGACCCATCAGTTCCAGACCGATATTGGCCAGCACTTCGTTGGTGTTCATGTTTACGGAAGTACCTGCGCCGCCCTGGTAGACGTCTACCGGGAACTGATCCATGCATTTTCCGTTGTTCAGGACTTCATCACATGCGGCAATGATGGCATTCGCTACACTTTTAGGAATGGTTTGCAGCTCTTTGTTTGCCATAGCTGCGGCTTTTTTAACCATTACCATACCGCGAACAAATTCAGGAATATCACTGATTTTGTTGTTGCTGATATAGAAGTTTTCAATCGCTCTCAGAGTGTGAACACCATAGTAGGCATCAGCTGGAACTTCCCTGGTACCCAACAGATCTTCTTCGATACGAATGTTGTTTGACATGTGAACCTTCTTTTTCAAGCTGCCAATGATTTGCTTTAAACACACAGAATATATGTGGTTTCGAATGTTTTTCGACCGACGATTATCCCCTGCATCGACCGAATACCCGAGATCATATGCTGCTTGAGGATTTCTACCGTAACCTGGATCACTTTAAGTGTCGGTTTTTACCCCTTAATTATTAATTTGTGAAATGGATCACCGCTTTGGGATTACTACCAAAAATAGTTGCGCAAACATCTTGAAATTTTGCTAATGACCACAATATAAGCTAAACGCGATTCGCAACCCATTCAGGTAGCCGGGTTTAACCGGCTGCTATTACAGGAGAAACCTTTGCGCTGGTTACCTTTTATTGCCATTTTCCTTTATGTCTATATTGAGATTTCAATCTTTATTCAGGTTGCTCATGTATTGGGGGTATTGCTGACCCTCGTGCTGGTTATATTCACGTCAGTTATCGGTATGTCACTGGTACGTAACCAGGGCTTTAAGAATTTCGTGCTGATGCAGCAAAAAATGGCGGCGGGTGAAAACCCAGCGGCGGAGATGATTAAAAGTGTTTCGCTGATCATTGCCGGTTTGCTGCTTTTATTACCGGGCTTTTTCACCGATTTCCTCGGTTTGCTTCTTTTATTACCGCCGGTGCAAAAGCATCTGACAGTGAAGTTGATGCCTCATCTGCGTTTTTCCCGTATGCCAGGTGGCGGTTTTAGCGCCGGGACCGGTGGCGGTAATACTTTTGATGGTGAGTACCAGCGAAAGGATGATGACCGCGACCGCCTTGATCATAAAGACGATCGCCAGGATTAATGTCGAAACGCCGGATTATGTGGTTATGCCATTTTCCGGCGTTTTTCGTTTTGGCAGAAACAGCCATAACCCCGCCAGCATGATCAGCGCGTAGAGACTTTTCCAGCCGACCATTGCCAGTAACAGAACGCATAATAGCCCGCCAACCACTGCCAGTAGTCGATAACGTCCTTGCAATAATTTACAGCCTGCCAGCATGCATAACAGATAAATCATAATAAAGATGCCATTGGCATAAATAATAAGAGCGTCCAGATTGATCTCTAAAGCATGAATCACCAACGTGCTCACCACGCAGCAGCCGAGCACCGCATTGAGGGCATTATTCGGAATATGGCGAGAAGAGAGGCGTGCCAGGTAGTGGTCAGGATTATGTTGCGCCTGCGACCAGACCAGGCGGGCGAAGCTCTGTATATAAATGTTGAGACTGGCAAAGCAGGCCAGATAGCCAATTACGCAGGCAATCCATAACGCTCCTACACCGAACAACTGCACTACAATTTTGGGAAGCGATGCTGCCGCCGCCATTTGTTCACCATAGGCGTCGAAGTGTAAGACGACTACCGTACAGCCCCAATAGACTAATCCTGCCAGCAGCAGGCCAATCATCAAAGCACGAGGAAAATCACGCTCTGGATTTTTAAATTCCGAGGCAAGATGGGCAAATGCTTCCAGACCGACAAAACACCAGAACATCACTGATAACGCAGCAAATAACCCGGTAAGTTCGATATTTCCTGGCGCAGGGAAGGGGATATTCGCAGGTTTGATATCGCCCGCCCACCAGATAGCGACAATCAGTGCGACGATAAGTCCGGCAATAACTGTTTGTAGATTAGCACTGGAACTGGCACCTCGAGTACCGATATACCACACCAGCGCCAGCGTACCGAGTTCTGCCAACAACAGTTGCCCGCTATGCCAGCCAAACATTGCCTGGCCGAATCCGGCAGCAATTTGTAGCGCGGCAGGCAAACCCACGGGAATGACCGATAAAAACAACCAGCCGGTGACTCGCTCAAGCCGCGAACCAAACGCCATACCGACGAAGTGTGCGACGCCGCCTGCGCTGGGATAGTGGCGACCCAGAATCGCAAACACAATCGCAATCGGGAACACTAAGATAATCAAAACGGGCCACGCCCACAGGCTGTTATTGCCTGCTACTAGCGCAGCTAACGCAGGAACGGCAAACACGCCAGTGCCTAATAATGACGTCGATAGCAGGCCAATGCCCTGGGCCAGCCCCAGTTCTTGTTTGAGTCCACTCATGGGTTGATGTCCGATTGCGCCCAAATTATGGGCAACTGCGTAGATTTTCGATGGTAGCACAATCAGATTCGCTTATGACGGTGATGAAGAAATTGCGATGAAATGTGAGGTGAATCAGGGTTTTCACCCGATTTTGTGCTGATCAGAATTTTTTTTCTTTTTCCCCCTTGAAGGGGCGAAGCCTCATCCCCATTTCTCTGGTCACCAGCCGGGAAACCACGTAAGCTCCGGCGTAACCCATAACAGATACGGACTTTCTCAAAGGAGAGTTATCAATGAATATTCGTCCATTGCATGATCGCGTGATCGTCAAGCGTAAAGAAGTTGAAACTAAATCTGCTGGCGGCATCGTTCTGACCGGCTCTGCAGCGGCTAAATCCACCCGCGGCGAAGTGCTGGCTGTCGGCAATGGCCGTATCCTTGAAAATGGCGAAGTGAAGCCGCTGGATGTGAAAGTTGGCGACATCGTTATTTTCAACGATGGCTACGGTGTGAAATCTGAGAAGATCGACAATGAAGAAGTGTTGATCATGTCCGAAAGCGACATTCTGGCAATTGTTGAAGCGTAATCCGCGCACGACACTGAACATACGAATTTAAGGAATAAAGATAATGGCAGCTAAAGACGTAAAATTCGGTAACGACGCTCGTGTGAAAATGCTGCGCGGCGTAAACGTACTGGCAGATGCAGTGAAAGTTACCCTCGGTCCGAAAGGCCGTAACGTAGTTCTGGATAAATCTTTCGGTGCACCGACCATCACCAAAGATGGTGTTTCCGTTGCTCGTGAAATCGAACTGGAAGACAAGTTCGAAAATATGGGTGCGCAGATGGTGAAAGAAGTTGCCTCTAAAGCGAACGACGCTGCAGGCGACGGTACCACCACTGCAACCGTACTGGCTCAGGCTATCATCACTGAAGGTCTGAAAGCTGTTGCTGCGGGCATGAACCCGATGGACCTGAAACGTGGTATCGACAAAGCTGTTACCGCTGCAGTTGAAGAACTGAAAGCGCTGTCCGTACCGTGCTCTGACTCTAAAGCGATTGCTCAGGTTGGTACCATCTCCGCTAACTCCGACGAAACCGTAGGTAAACTGATCGCTGAAGCGATGGACAAAGTCGGTAAAGAAGGTGTTATCACCGTTGAAGACGGTACCGGTCTGCAGGACGAACTGGACGTGGTTGAAGGTATGCAGTTCGACCGTGGCTACCTGTCTCCTTACTTCATCAACAAGCCGGAAACTGGCGCAGTAGAACTGGAAAGCCCGTTCATCCTGCTGGCTGACAAGAAAATCTCCAACATCCGCGAAATGCTGCCGGTTCTGGAAGCTGTTGCCAAAGCAGGTAAACCGCTGCTGATCATCGCTGAAGATGTTGAAGGCGAAGCGCTGGCAACTCTGGTTGTTAACACCATGCGTGGCATCGTGAAAGTTGCTGCGGTTAAAGCTCCGGGCTTCGGCGATCGTCGTAAAGCTATGCTGCAGGATATCGCAACCCTGACTGGCGGTACCGTAATCTCTGAAGAGATCGGTATGGAGCTGGAAAAAGCAACCCTGGAAGACCTGGGTCAGGCTAAACGTGTTGTGATCAACAAAGACACCACCACCATCATCGATGGCGTGGGTGAAGAAGCTGCAATCCAGGGCCGTGTTGCTCAGATCCGTCAGCAGATTGAAGAAGCAACTTCTGACTACGATCGTGAAAAACTGCAGGAGCGCGTAGCGAAACTGGCAGGCGGCGTTGCAGTTATCAAAGTTGGTGCTGCTACCGAAGTTGAAATGAAAGAGAAAAAAGCACGCGTTGAAGACGCCCTGCACGCGACCCGTGCTGCGGTAGAAGAAGGCGTGGTTGCTGGTGGTGGTGTTGCGCTGATCCGCGTAGCGTCTAAACTGGCTGACCTGCGTGGTCAGAACGAAGACCAGAACGTGGGTATCAAAGTTGCACTGCGTGCAATGGAAGCTCCGCTGCGTCAGATCGTCCTGAACTGCGGCGAAGAACCGTCTGTTGTTGCTAACACCGTTAAAGGCGGCGACGGCAACTACGGTTACAACGCAGCAACTGAAGAATACGGCAACATGATCGATATGGGTATCCTGGATCCAACCAAAGTAACCCGTTCTGCTCTGCAGTACGCGGCTTCTGTGGCTGGCCTGATGATCACCACCGAGTGCATGGTTACCGACCTGCCGAAAAACGATGCAGCTGACTTAGGCGCTGTTGGCGGTATGGGCGGCATGGGTGGCATGGGCGGCATGATGTAATTGCCCTGCACCTCGCAGAAATAAACAAACCCCCAGGCAGAAATGTCTGGGGGTTTTTCTTTTGGTCATCTTTCTAGTATAAGATTCAGACACGGACGACGCGAGTGGCGTCCAGCTCATTGATTATGGGGAATAACATGCACGTAAAATATTTAGCAGGGATTGTCGGTGCCGCGCTACTGATGGCGGGTTGTAGCTCCAGCAACGAATTGAGTGCTGCCGGTCAGAGTGTACGCATTGTGGACGAGCAACCAGGTGCAGAGTGCCAGCTGATTGGTACTGCGACAGGTAAGCAAAGCAACTGGCTTTCCGGGCAACACGGAGAAGAAGGCGGTTCTATGCGCGGCGCAGCAAACGATCTGCGCAACCAGGCGGCTGCAATGGGCGGTAACGTGATTTATGGCATCAGCAGCCCGTCGCAGGGAATGTTGTCCAGTTTTGTCCCGACGGATAGCCAGATTATCGGTCAGGTTTATAAGTGCCCGAACTGATGTGATCCAGAGGCTGGATACTTCCAGCCTCGTAGTAAAACAGATGAGATTATTTCGCCTGTGGTGCAGTTTTGCTGGTGGATTGAACACGTAAGTGATGCAGCGCGCGTAAGCATTGATCCTGGGTTAGCGGTTGGGCGTTATTTGCCGCTACGGTGCGAACATAGACCTGACATGGCACACCCGCGAGTTTTTTCAGTCGGGGGCTGAAATCAAGCATTCGGCGAGTGATCGCCTCCACTTCTTTACCCGGCGTTGCTTCACGCGTTTTCACCACTGCGCCGCTAAATTGTTCATTGCCACTTTCATCTTTAAAGCGGTAAAGCACCGCCAGATAATGGTTGAACAAGTTATGTTTCCATTCCGGTTGGGAATAGGTGTCATATTCCAGATTGCCATTTTCCTGGCAGTCAACGTCGTATAACGGCAGGAAATCTAACAGTGAGGTAATACGTAATGCCAGTTCACGCATTTCCGCATTATTAATTGCATGAATGATTGCTCGCGCCAGCATTTCAATCTGCAACTCATTGACGACTAACTCACATTTGCTACCGTCATGTAGCGTTAATACGAAGGTAAGATTTTCGCCCTGATCATCGGTAAGTTCCAGCGTGTTAACCCGACGATTAATATCGGCATTTTTAAGCTCATCAACCAGAATTTCTGGGATATTTTCTGCCATTTTCTTAATGACTTTATCGCGAGCTTGTTCATACTGAAGGCGTGCAGCAGCATCCAGTTTATGCTTTTGATGCAGACGACTTTCCAGCGCAATCAGAAGGTCGCGCAATTCCATGGCAGACATAAAGAACAACGATTCTTTATTGCGAGGTTCTTTAATTTTCAGCGCCAGTGCAATGAAATTATTACTCTTGCGAATAACACCGGTATTAACACCCTTGATGCTTATGGCCATGTAGGTTCTCCCTAACCATTTCTCAATTAAATAATTAATTTTAGTTTATAAGCCAGATAAATGGGCTTGGTAGTAATAGTTGTTAAAATAACATAAATAGCCGTGCTCACTCTATATAAACAGAAAAGAAAGGTTAATTATTGGTGTTGGTTATATAAAGAGTAACAACAGCAATGTATATGAATAATTAAAGGTTATGCAACGGGCAAAGATTAAACTTCCCTGTTTAATCAGTTACTGCTGGCGTAGCTGGAGATCCAGCGGCGTTTTGCTGGGTTCGCCGCCAATTTCTCGCGCCAGTTTAGGCACCAGATATCCCGACACCAATGTCAGCAACTCACGCATAATCTGCCGTGCTTCGTCATCACTCACCATAAAATGCGCCGCGCCCTGTACTTTATCGAGCACATGCAGGTAATACGGCATCACGCCCGCATCGAACAACGCATTACTCAGGTTTGCCAGCGTTTGCGCGTTATCGTTCACACCACGTAACAGAACGCTCTGGTTCAGCAAAGTAACGCCCACCCGGCGCAACTTAGCCATCGCCTGACGGAATGTTTCATCTACCTCATTGGCATGGTTGATGTGATTCACCAGCAAGATTTGCAGCGTAGAATGTGAAAAGCGTTCAACCAGCGCATCTGTGATGCGTGCCGGGATCACAATCGGCAGACGGCTGTGAATCCGCAGACGTTTGATATGCGGGATGGCTTCCAGTTGTGTGAGCAACCAGTCCAGCTCGTGATCTTTCGCCATCAGCGGATCGCCGCCGGAGAAAATCATCTCGTCCAGTTCCGGATGCGCAGCAACATACTCAAGTGCAGTCTGCCAGTTACGCTTGTTGCCCTGATTTTCGGCATAGGGGAAGTGGCGACGGAAGCAATAGCGGCAATTTACCGCGCAGCCGCCTTTGACCAGCAAAAGCGCCCGGTTGTGGTATTTATGCAACAAACCAGGCACTACGCTATGCTGTTCTTCCAGCGGGTCGGTGGAGAATCCGGGCGCGACGACAAACTCATCTTGCGAGGTAAGTACCTGACGCAAAAGAGGATCGTCCGGATTGCCTTTCTCCATGCGATCGATAAATGAGCGGGGCACACGCAGGGCAAACAGCTTTTTGGCGCTGCGTCCGGCCAACAGTTTTTCGTCCGCGTCTATATTCAAAAGACGCAGAAGTTCATCAGGATCGGTCACAACATCGGCAAGTTGCGTTAACCAATCTTCTCTGGATGGGGTATTTAGGGTTACAATATGCGCCATTTTGTGGCTTAGCTACCAATTAACAAATTTCAGAGGGCCTTATGGCAACGTACTATAGCAACGATTTTCGTGCTGGTCTTAAAATCATGTTAGACGGCGAACCTTACGCGGTTGAAGCGAGTGAATTCGTAAAACCGGGTAAAGGCCAGGCATTTGCTCGCGTTAAACTGCGTCGTCTGCTGACCGGTACTCGCGTAGAAAAAACCTTCAAATCTACTGATTCCGCTGAAGGCGCTGATGTTGTCGATATGAACCTGACTTACCTGTACAACGACGGTGAGTTCTGGCACTTCATGAACAACGAAACTTTCGAGCAGCTGTCTGCTGACGCAAAAGCAATTGGCGACAACGCTAAATGGTTGCTGGATCAGGCAGAGTGTATCGTAACTCTGTGGAATGGTCAGCCGATCTCCGTTACTCCGCCGAACTTCGTTGAACTGGAAATCGTTGATACCGATCCGGGCCTGAAAGGTGATACCGCAGGTACTGGCGGCAAACCGGCTACCCTGTCTACTGGCGCTGTGGTTAAAGTTCCGCTGTTTGTACAAATCGGCGAAGTCATCAAAGTGGATACCCGCTCTGGTGAATACGTCTCTCGCGTGAAGTAATGCGGTTGTGGTGCGGCCTGCAGGCTGCACCATCACTTATTCAGGTCAGAGATGATGAAACGCCTTATCGTTCTTGTTTTGCTTGCCAGCACGCTGCTTACGGGCTGTAACACCGCTCGCGGTTTCGGCGAAGATATCAAACACCTCGGCAACTCCATCTCCCGCGCTGCCAGCTAATTTTTCTTCTCTTCCGAAAAATCATCAGATTTCCATCATTTTTGGCGATGTTGTCTATTATTAATTTGCTATAGGCAAACATAAATAACATTACCTAAAAGGAAGACGTTATGGTGAAGAAGACAATTGCAGCGATCTTTTCTGTTCTGGTGCTTTCAACAGTATTAACTGCCTGCAACACCACGCGTGGCGTTGGTGAAGACATTTCTGATGGCGGTAACGCGATTTCTGGCGCAGCAACGAAAGCGCAGCAATAAGCAATAACGGTACGACAGCTGTGTCGTGCCGTTTGTTTTTTCTGCGATAGTTACATAGGTAATAGTTGAAATTCCCCTGCCACCTGGCAAAATATCCGTTCAACCATCAGCTTTGCAGGACGACCTGCAAACGCGTCTTTTCACCGGGGACGGCCCCAATTTTCCGGAGCCTGATATGTCCTGGATTATCTTAGTTATTGCTGGTCTGCTGGAAGTGGTATGGGCCGTTGGCCTGAAATATACTCACGGCTTTAGTCGTTTGACGCCAAGTGTTATTACCGTGACGGCGATGATTGTCAGTCTGGCGCTACTTGCCTGGGCGATGAAATCGTTACCAGTAGGGACGGCTTATGCCGTGTGGACGGGTATTGGCGCAGTCGGCGCGGCCATCACCGGCATTGTGCTGCTCGGTGAGTCCGCTAACCCGATGCGCCTGGCGAGTCTGGCGTTAATCGTATTGGGGATTATTGGTCTGAAACTCAGCACTCATTAACTACCGGGCTGCTGTACCCAAATAAACTTACTGACATCAAACCCTTCCCGGGTCGCGACTGCCAGCATCTCCTGTTTCACTTCGTCAGAAATGGTTGGCGTGCGGGAGAGTATCCACAGGTAGTCGCGGTCCGGGCCGCAAACCAGCGCATGGCGGTATTCCCGATCGAGTGCAATAACGTTATAACCGCCATAGAAAGGACCAAAGAATGACACTTTCAGCGCAGCGCGAGTTGGTGCTCCGGTAAAGTACGCTTTCCCTTCACTCTGCTGCCACATTTCTCTGTCAGGGTTATAGCCTTTATTAATGACATTCAGGCCGCCGTCATCACGCAGGCTGTATGTTGCGGTGACTTTTTCCAGTCCACGTTCAAAGCGGTGATCAAAACGGGCAATCTCATACCAGGTACCGAGATAACGTTTAGCGTCGAAATTATTCACTACGGTCACGCCACGCGGCGGCGTAGGGGAACTGCAGGCAACGACCAGAAATGCAGCTGTCGCTGCGGCAACGAGAGGGAGCAGGCGCATAAATGTTTCCTTACTGGTTTTTTTCTAAGTGTAGATGACAGCAAGGAAAAGCGGAGAAAAGGTCCGAAAATTCGGACCCGATGAAATTTTACTGTAGAGCGTTGAGAATCTGCCAGGCGGCGGCGACTCTCGCTGGATTGGGGTAGTTTTTGTTAGCCAGCATCACGATACCCAGCTCTTTTTCTGGAATAAACGCGACATAGCTACCAAATCCGCCGGTCGCCCCCGTTTTATGTACCCATGATGCGCGTACTGCAGGAGTTGGGGGCGTAATCGGTTTTACGGGGCGTGCTGCCAGTGCAATTTTATTGTCACTGCCGTTAATGATGATGTCAGGATTTACCGGCCAGTCCAGCATTTCCCAGCCCAGACCCTGATACATATCGCCGGTTTGCCAGTAGCGAGATTGTGCCAGTTGTATCCCTTGTTGAAGTGTTTTCTCATTGATATCAAGGGGTTTTAAATTGCTTTGCACCCAGCGGGCCATATCTTCAATGGTCGACTTCACACCATAAGCTTCAGCATCTAACGCCCCTGGCGAAACATGTACTGCCTTACCTTCGCGATATCCCCAGGCGTAGTTCTTTTCTTCTGCGGACGGTACATTAATCCACGTATGATTGAGTTTGAGTGGCTGGAAGACACGAGTTTTCATCGCCTGCTCAAAACTCAAACCAGACGGCTTCACAGCCAGTGCGCCGAACAAACCGATACTGGAGTTGGCATACAGACGTTGTGTTCCTGGAGCCCATGCAGGCTGCCAGTTTTGATAGAAGCGCAGCAAGTCGCTTGAGGATTTCACCTCATCCGGCACCTGCAATGGCAGGCCGCCAGCGGTGTAGGTTGCGAGATGTAATAGTGTGATCCCATTCCACTGTTTAGCGGTAAGTTCAGGCCAGTATTTTGTTGTGGGATCGCTTAACTTGATTTCCCCTCGAGCAATAGCGTCGCCACCAAGCACGCCCGTAAATGTTTTGCTGACCGAACCTAACTCAAACAACGTTTGCTGTGTGACGGGCTGCTTTTTGGCGATGTCCGCATAGCCCCAGGTAAAGTAATAAGGTTTACCCTGATAAATTACCGCTACCGCCATACCGGGGATCTTTTGTTGCTCTATAAGCGGGGTAATTGTGCGATGCACAATATCGTTGATTTGTTGAGGTGCGGCAAATGTGGAGCAAGAGGCGGTAATTAATAAGGTGCAGAGCGTCGTTTTGAACATAGGGTCTGGTTTCCATACAAAACGGCCCGCCATAGGCGGGCCAGATTTACATTGGCGATGCGTTAGATTGTAACGACACCAATCAGTGTGACAACTGTCAGGATAGCAGCCAGACCGTAGAAAACCCATTTACCCGCAGGTACGTGGATTTTCAGATCGTGCATCGCGTGGTGCATACGGTGTAAACCACACCACAGCGGCAGAACGATCATCAGGAACAGGAATACGCGACCAATGAAGCTCTGCGCGAACGCCAGAACGCGCTCGTAGCTCAGCGCATCACCCGGAAACAGCCCTAGCGGCAGCAGAATACCAACCAGCAGGATCATCACCGGCGCAATGATGGCGCTCCACATACCACCGGCCCCGAAGAGGCCCCAGAATACCGGTTCGTCAGAACGCTTTGGATTTGGATTAATCATCTCAGGCTCCTTACCAGTACAGGGCAACAAACAGGATTACGATGGTGGCAACCACAGTTACCGCCCAGAGACTTTTGATAATTGGCTCTGGTCCCATTTTTTCGTCTTTTACAATGATATTGGCTGCTTTTGGTGCCAGCTCAAACCAGGTTTTGGTGTGCAGCAGGGCTGCCGCCAGAGTGATCAGGTTAATGATCACGATAACCGGGTTTTGTAAAAAGTCGACGAATCCCGCCCAGGCTTCCGGGCCATTTTTCAGGGCAAACAGGCCGAAAATCAGTTCAATGCTGAACCACACAGCCGGAACCGCCGTGCCTTCGCGCAGCATGTAAAAGCGATAAAACGGCAATTTTTTCCACCAGGTGGACGTCATTGGCCGTACATACGGTTTACGTTTAGTCGTCATGTTGCACTCCTTAGCGTGGTTTCAGGGTCGCGATAAGAAAGTCTTTCGAACTTTCTACTTTGCCCTGCTGAATGGCCGCAGCCGGATCGACGTGTTTCGGGCAGACTTCGGAGCAGTAGCCCACGAAAGTACAGCTCCATACGCCGTTCTGGCTGTTCAACTGCGCCATACGCTCCTTCTTACCGTGGTCGCGGCTATCTTCGTTATAACGATGCGCCAGCGTAATGGCAGCCGGACCGATGAACTCTGGGTTCAGGCCAAACTGCGGGCACGCGGCGTAGCACAGACCACAGTTGATGCAACCGGAGAACTGGTGATACTTCGCCATCTGCGCCGGGGTCTGGATGTTAGTACCCTGATCCGCGGTGCGGGCGTTGCCGATGATGTACGGTTTGATCGCTTCCAGACTTTCGATGAAGTGGGTCATATCGACCACCAGATCGCGTTCAATCGGGAAGTTAGCTAACGCTTCAACCTTCATACCGTCGGTGTAATCACGCAGGAAGGTTTTACATGCCAGTTTTGGCACGTTGTTAACCATCATGCCGCAGGAGCCACAAATCGCCATACGGCAGGACCAGCGGTAGCTCAGGTCCGGTGCCAGGTTGTCTTTGATGTAGCCCAGCGCATCCAGTAATGAGGTAGTTGCGTCATAAGGCACTTCATAGAATGCGCTATGCGGTGCGGTATCGACTTCCGGGTTATAGCGCACCACCTCAATTTTCAGGTTTTTCATCTCAGCCATTCGCCTTCTCCTTCTTATTGGCTGCTTCCGCCTTATCGGCTGCATCCGCTTCGCCACCGTAAACACGTTTAGCTGGCGGCAGCGTAGTAATCTTCACGTCGCTGTACTCCAGGCGAGTCGTGCCATCAGCATCGCGGAAGGCGAGGGTGTGTTTGAGGAAGTTGACGTCGTCACGCTCGGTGCAACCTTCGTCCAGACGCTGGTGCGCGCCGCGGGACTCTTTACGTGCCATTGCGGAGTGCGCCATACATTCAGCAACGTTCAGACCGTGGCCCAGCTCAATGGTGTAGAGCAGGTCGGTGTTGAACACGCTGGAAGTGTCGGTGATGCGCACGCGCTTGAAGCGTTCCTGCAGCTCTGCCAGCTTGTCGATGGTTTTCTGCATCAGTTCCGGCGTACGGTAGATACCGCAGCCTTCTTCCATGGCCATGCCCATTTCGTCGCGGATCTTAGCCCAGTTTTCGCCGCCATCCTGGTTAACCAGATCTTTCAGACGTTGTTCAACGCCAGCTGCCTGCGCTTCAATTGCCGCTTCGTTGCCATTACCGGCAGTTGCTGCACGCTCTGTCGCTTGTTCACCGGCCAGACGACCGAAGACCACCAGTTCCGCCAGCGAGTTGGAGCCCAGACGGTTCGCACCGTGCAGACCAACAGAGGAACATTCACCCACGGCGAACAGACCTTTAATGCGGGTTTCACAGTTCTGATTGGTTTCGATACCGCCCATGGTGTAGTGTGCGGTCGGACGTACCGGAATCGGTTCTTTAACCGGATCGACGCCAACGTACGCTTTCGCCAGTTCGCAGATGAACGGCAGACGTTCATGCAGTTTTTTCTCGCCGAGGTGACGCAGGTCGAGGTAAACCACATCGCCACGTGGCGTGGAGATGGTGTTGCCTTTACGCCATTCGTGCCAGAAGGCCTGAGAAACTTTGTCGCGTGGACCCAGTTCCATATATTTGTTTTTCGGCTCGCCCAGCGGAGTTTCCGGGCCCATGCCGTAATCTTGCAGATAACGGTAGCCATTTTTGTTGACCAGAATACCACCTTCACCGCGGCAGCCTTCGGTCATCAGGATACCGGAACCTGGTAGACCGGTTGGGTGATACTGAACGAATTCCATGTCACGCAGCGGAACGCCGTGGCTTAGCGCCATACCCATACCGTCACCGGTAACGATGCCGCCGTTGGTGTTGTAACGATAAACGCGACCCGCACCGCCGGTAGCCATAACGACCGCGTTAGCACGGATCTGCACCAGCGTGCCTTCCATCATGTTCATTGCTACCAGGCCGCGAACATGACCATCATCAACCAGAATATCCAGCACGAAATGTTCGTCAAAACGCTGGATCTGCGGGAATTGCAGAGAGGTCTGGAACAGCGTGTGCAGCATATGGAAGCCGGTCTTATCGGCGGCGAACCAGGTACGCTCGATTTTCATGCCGCCGAAGCGACGTACGTTGACGCTACCATCCGGACGACGGCTCCATGGGCACCCCCACAGTTCCAGTTGGGTCATTTCGGTTGGGCAGTGGTGGACGAAATAATCCACGACATCCTGCTCACACAACCAGTCGCCACCCGCTACTGTATCGTGAAAGTGATATTCGAAGCTGTCATGATCCTGCGCGACAGCGGCGGAGCCCCCTTCTGCAGCAACGGTATGGCTACGCATCGGGTATACTTTTGAGATTAGTGCGATTTTTGCATTTGGATTTGCCTGCGCGGCAGCAATTGCAGCACGTAATCCCGCGCCACCGGCGCCTACAATGGCAAGATCGGCTTGAAAGGTTTGCACGACATTCCTCCAGATTGTTTTTATCCCACAGCCCCGTACTTCAGGGTAAGTGCCTGAAAGTTACGGTCTGCGAACGCTATTCCACTGCTCCTTTATAGGTACAACAGTATAGTCTGATGGATAGGTCTGAAATTTGACGAGATCGATTTTTTTAGTGCGCAAGAGGGCTAAATTATCACTGAAGATGATTAATTTAATTACTAAACCATCAGATCGTGCTTTTTTTAGTCACTGCCCACCGTTGTTTTATTCCTGCGTAAAATTTGTCTCGCCGTCGCGTTGCGAGTAGACTTCGTGCCCTTGTCAAAAACTGGAGATTTAACTATGAGCGAAACGGCATCCTGGCAGCCGAGCGCATCCATTCCTAACTTATTAAAACGCGCGGCGATTATGGCGGAGATCCGTCGTTTCTTTGCCGATCGTGGAGTGCTGGAGGTGGAGACGCCTTGTATGAGCCAGGCGACGGTAACCGATATTCATTTGGTCCCGTTTGAGACACGTTTCGTTGGCCCCGGGCATTCGCAGGGGATGAATCTCTGGTTAATGACCAGCCCGGAATACCATATGAAGCGCCTGCTGGTTGCCGGTTGTGGGCCGGTATTCCAGCTGTGCCGCAGCTTCCGTAATGAAGAGATGGGGCGTTATCACAACCCTGAGTTCACTATGCTTGAGTGGTATCGACCGCACTATGATATGTACCGGTTGATGAACGAGGTGGACGATCTCTTGCAACAGGTGCTGGACTGTCCGGCAGCAGAAAGCCTTTCTTATCAACAAGCTTTCTTGCGTTATCTGGAAATTGACCCACTATCTGCCGACAAAACGCAACTGCTGGAAGTGGCAGCGAAACTGGATTTGAGCAACGTTGCCGATACTGAAGAAGACCGCGACACGCTTCTACAATTGCTGTTTACCTTTGGCGTAGAGCCAAATATTGGCAAAGAAAAACCGACCTTTGTGTACCACTTTCCAGCCAGCCAGGCATCACTGGCGCAAATCAGTACCGAAGATCATCGGGTCGCTGAACGCTTTGAGGTTTATTATAAAGGTATTGAGCTGGCGAATGGTTTCCATGAATTGACGGATGCCCGTGAGCAGCAACAACGCTTTGAACAAGATAACCGTAAGCGCGCGGCGCGCGGTTTGCCGCAGCACCCCATTGACCAGAATCTGATTGAAGCCTTGAAAGTCGGTATGCCTGACTGTTCCGGCGTGGCATTAGGTGTTGATCGTCTGGTGATGTTGGCGCTGGGCGCGGAGACACTGGCTGAAGTCATCGCCTTTAGCGTTGACCGGGCATAATTCTGAAAAATTACTGAATTAACAGCGAAGAATGGCGTGATAAGCGCCATTCTGTAGCATATGTTTTCATTTTTCCGCTAAAGGCCACAATTTAAGACTGGATATTTGATATCATCCAGGTATCAATTCTGTATTGGTTTTTACGCTGCCCGCTCAATGTTGGGCAGTGCAGTTCAGTGGGCGCGTTTTATACACGCGCTGAAATGAAGGATGGTTTCATGCCTCACTCGATAAAAAAGATGAGTCTGATAGGACTCATATTGATGATCTTTACTTCTGTATTTGGATTTGCCAATAGCCCATCGGCTTATTACTTAATGGGTTATAGTGCGATTCCCTTTTATATATTTTCTGCATTGTTATTCTTTATTCCATTCGCCTTAATGATGGCTGAAATGGGAGCTGCTTATCGCAAAGAAGAAGGCGGTATCTATTCCTGGATGAATAATAGTGTCGGACCACGTTTTGCCTTCATTGGTACGTTTATGTGGTTTTCCTCTTATATCATCTGGATGGTGAGTACCTCCGCGAAAGTTTGGGTACCGTTCTCAACATTCCTCTACGGTAGCGACATGACCCAGCACTGGCATATTGCCGGACTGGAGCCTACGCAGGTGGTTGGTCTGCTGGCAGTGGCATGGATGATTCTGGTCACCGTCGTTGCTTCAAAAGGGATTAATAAAATTGCCCGCATTACTGCGGTGGGCGGTATTGCAGTAATGTGTCTGAATTTAGTATTGCTGTTAGTAAGCATTACTATTTTGTTATTAAATGGTGGGCATTTCGCGCAGGATATTAATTTCCTTGCATCACCGAACCCAGGTTATCAGTCCGGTCTGGCAATGCTATCGTTTGTGGTATTTGCCATTTTTGCCTATGGCGGAATTGAAGCGGTTGGTGGTCTGGTTGATAAAACGGAAAATCCAGAAAAGAACTTTGCCAAAGGTATTGTTTTTGCCGCTATTGTTATTTCAATCGGTTATTCGCTGGCAATATTTTTATGGGGCGTCAGCACAAACTGGCAGCAGGTATTAAGTAATGGTTCCGTTAACCTCGGCAATATTACCTATGTGCTGATGAAGAGCCTCGGGGTGACGCTGGGTAACGCACTGCATTTGTCACCTGAAGCGTCATTGTCGCTGGGCGTATGGTTTGCGCGTATTACCGGACTGTCGATGTTCCTCGCTTATACCGGTGCGTTCTTTACACTTTGCTATTCACCGCTGAAAGCCATCATCCAGGGGACGCCGAAAGCATTGTGGCCGGAACCGATGACGCGCCTGAATGCGATGGGGATGCCGTCTATCGCCATGTGGATGCAGTGTGGGTTGGTTACTGTCTTCATCCTGCTGGTTTCGTTTGGTGGCGGTACCGCATCGGCGTTCTTTAACAAGCTGACGCTGATGGCGAACGTGTCTATGACGCTTCCTTACCTGTTCCTCGCGCTGGCTTTCCCATTTTTTAAAGCACGTCAGGATCTCGACAGACCGTTTGTGATTTTCAAAACGCATATGTCGGCAATGATTGCAACAGTGGTTGTCGTACTGGTGGTGACATTTGCGAACGTCTTCACCATCATTCAACCTGTGGTTGAAGCTGGAGACTGGGACAGCACATTGTGGATGATTGGCGGCCCTGTCTTCTTCTCGCTGTTAGCGATGGCGATTTACCAGAACTATTGCAGCAGAGTGGTAAAAAATCCGCAGTGGGTGGCTGAGTAATCAAATGCCCTATCGTCGGCCTGACGATAGGGCGTAATGACAGGGAATTAGTGAGATTTCGTATGCGCTATAGCGAAATTAAACTATGGGTTACCTCATGAGTGCGCGCATGTCTGTCTTGTGCTGCATCTGGTTCATTGTGGCGTTCCTCTGGATAACCATTACCTCCGCGCTGGACAAAGAGTGGATGATTGATGGACGCGGGATTAACAACGTCTGTGATGTTTTGATGTATCTCGAAGATGACGATACTCGCGATGTCGGTGTGATAATGACGTTACCGCTCTTTTTCCCTTTTCTCTGGTTCGCTTTGTGGCGAAAAAAACGCGGCTGGTTTATGTACGCCACCGCGCTGGCTATTTTCGGCTATTGGCTGTGGCAGTTTTTTCTGCGCTATCAGTTTTGCTTATAAGCCGGATGGGTTCATCCGGCCACAAAGACCTTACAAACTTCCCGCCTGACGACCTTTGCCCGCAGAAGTTAATGTTCTCCCCGTTTGCTTACCATTCAGGCTTTCCAAACGCATCTGGAAGGGCGGGAATGGCATATCAATACCGTGGGCATGGAATCCTGCCAGAATTAGCTGGTGAATCTCATGGCGTAGTGGCATACGGTGACCCATCTCAGCGGCGTAAATACGCAGCTCGAAAATTTGAATCCCCTGTTGCAGATCCACCAGGAAGACTTCCGGCGCCGGGTTGTCGATCACCAGCGAGCAGCGACGCGCTGCGGTGAGCAGGATTTCCGTCACTTCTTCACTGTTGGCATCGGCAGGGGCCGGAATCGTCAATACCACGCGCGTGACCGAGTCAGAGAGCGACCAGTTGATAAACTGCTCGGTAATAAACGCCTTGTTCGGCACGATTATCTCTTTACGGTCCCAGTCGCTGATGGTGGTGGCGCGGGTGTTAATTTTTGTCACGCTACCGGTGAGATCGCGGATCGTTACCGTATCGCCAATACGAATCGGTTTTTCGAACAGGATAATCAGGCCAGAGATAAAGTTGGCGAAAATCTCCTGTAAACCAAAGCCCAGACCAACACCGAGCGCGGCGACCAGCCACTGCAATTTCGACCACTCAATACCAATCATCGAGAAGCCGACCAGCCCGCCAATCAGCATCAGCAGATATTTGGTGATGGTGGTGATGGCGTAGCCCGTACCCGGCGTTAAATCCAGGTGCTGCAGAATCGCCAGTTCCAGCAGCGCGGGCAGGTTGCGCACCAGCTGCGTGGTGATGATAAACACCAGAATGGCAATCAGTACCGCACCGAGGGTAATCGGCTCCAGGCTTTCTACGCCCTGTACCGTGGAAGTGACATCCCACAGCGAAATATTTTCGAGGAAGCCGAAAGCGGAATGGATTTCTGACCACAGCACAATGACCGAAAGCAGGGCGATCAACATCAAAATTGAGCGCACCAGCCGCAAGGATTGCGCACTGATGGCATCGAGATCGACTTCGCTTTCATCGACTTCAATTGCTCCTTCCGGGCTACTGTGATGATGCGCTTCCTCTTCGCCACGCGCGCGCTGCGCTAACATCTCTGCCCGGCGATGCTTCGCCCGGTCAAACGCCAGCCTGCGGCGCTGGATCAGCATCCAGCGGCGGATAACGTGATAAACCACCAGTAGCAAAAACCAGATGGCAACCGAGGTTTCAAGCCTCGCTAACAGCGCCTGCGCCGTTGCCAGATAACCCACCGCCGACGCCAGAATGGCAACCAGCGGTGCGCCAATCATCATGTTCCACAGCATATGGTTGGTAATGTTGTCGCCGCTGCCCTCTTTGTTGAGATACAGCGGGATCCCGGCCTTTTTCAGGCTGAGGGTGACCACCGCCAGCGCACCGCAAATGAGGATAAAGCAAAGCCGTCCCAGCGAACCGGAGAATTCACGGTCGTCGAGGTTATCGAACATCATCAGCGCCATAATCAGCGGCACAATAAGCCCGATGCTCATCAGGTAGTAACGCATCCCACGGGAAACACGTTCGCGCGGCCAGCCAAAATGAGCGATAAACAAGCCGTTCGGGCGAGCAAAGGTGGCGCAAATCATCACTACCCACAGCAGCGGCACGGTGGCTGTTACGCCATCACCAATCGCGACCGCCAGCGGATAAGGCCACGCCTCGCGCAAGCCGTAACCCAGCGTCATCCACAGCACAGGCAGCGGTGACGCGACGAGAATCGACCAGAAAAGAGTGCGTAACGTCAGCCAGAAGTGATCCTGAGTCACTTTGCCGACTTTCGCCGCCGAACGTTCAAGAAAACGGGTGAAATAGCGGCGCGAGTAAATACTGCAACCGACCAGAATCAACGCGCCAAACAGCGGCAAAATCGTCTCTTTACTGGTCAGCATCATCACACTGGCTTTGCCCAACTGACTGAAGGTGTCCAGCGAAATGAGACGACGCAGATCCTGGGCGATTTCCAGCGGCCAGGCGATGGTCATCGGGCGCACGTCAGAGGTCCAGAACAGATAGCGGTGCGTCGCTTCGTTCACCTCTTTCAGCGCATCCTCCAGTTGCCCGTTGGAGACTTTCAGCTTGGTCAGCTCCAGCAGTAGCGTGTCGCCACCCTGCAACAATGAGTTCAGCAACTCACGCTGAGTGCGTAGCTGTGCTTCCAGAATACGGTTTTGCTCAGCGGTCAGCGGCTGACCGTCGGCCTGATGGATTTGCCGTAGCAGCGGCTGTTTATTAAGCAGATCCTCATAACGTAACCGTTGCACACGTAACTGCGCCATTTCGGTATCAAGCTGTTGTGGTTTTGGCATTTCCGGTAGCCGTGCCACCTGCGCCCGCAACGCTTCGCCGAGCAGGTTAGATGATCCCAGCCATTGCGACTGTTCACGCAGCGTATTCAACGCCTGCCGGACCTGTAACGTCTGGCTGGCAGCCTGACGCTGTTGCGAGGCAACGAGATCCATCCGCTGCGCCTGTTGATTCAAAGCCGCCGATAGTTCGCGGTTAATTTTGAATTGCGCGACGATGTCTTTCGGCAAATCGGCGCTGTTTTCTGCCAGCAATTCGGTACTTTCCAGCGCCCGCTCCGCCTCAAGCTGACGTTGGCTGTTCAACTGATTACGTAAGGCCTGCAAATACGCATCCAGTTGCTGGCTCTCTTTTTCCGCCAGCTCTGAGCGTAAGCGCGCTAATTCCTGGCGGTTATTGGCAGATAGCTGCGCCAGCTCCAGTTCATCAACGAGCGCTTTCAGACGTGCGGAGTCAGACTGCAACGCGAAATTTTGTGCCTGATTGAGCGGGGTATTGCCGGTAAGCGTCCCCAGGCGGCGCTCGATTTCATTCAACTGACGGCGGGCATCGGTTTGCTGTTGCGGCAGTTGATTCAGCGAATCGGCAATCTCGCGGGCGCGCTCCTGCTCTTGCTGGGCCTGACGGCTTTTATCCAGCAACTGACTGCTGATCTGGAGAATTTCCTGATTCAGCGCATCGTTAGACATTCCCGGCGACACGCTGCGTGGCTCGTCACGCATGTTGTTTAACTGCGCGCGCAGAGTGGCGGAAAGTTTCGGATAATTATCAATGACTTCTTGATATTGCTTGATGCGCTCAAGGGAACCTTTTCGTTCCTCAAGCGCATTTAAGGCAGACTGGAGCGCCTCTACGACTTCCGGCTGCGCAGGTTTCGCCGCTTTTGCCTGCTCCAGTTCCTGGGTGATTTGTTTGCTATCGGGGGCCGTCGCGGCGTACGCCCCCCAACTGAGGCACCAGGCCATCAGAAAAGTGATAATCAGGCGCACGTCAGCGTTTCCTTTGATGGATTAGACCTGGTCTTTTTTGTCGTCAACCAATGGGCTGGCGTCGTGTTCTGCCTCGATTTCTTCAGCAGGAAGCGGGGCTGGTTCAGCATCTGGCGTAACAAAGGTTTCGGTAGATACTGCCAGCGGCTGGCCAATTTTCGTGACAGACAGGCTTTCCAGTTGCTCAACCAGGTCCACTTTACCTGGTGCAAACAGGTTGATAACGGTAGAGCCTAGTTTAAAGCGACCCATTTCCTGGCCTTTCAGCAGTGCCACAGAACCGTCGTTTTCCCCGGCAGGCCAAGTCCAGCGCTTGATGATGCCTTCGCGCGGCGGCGTAATGGTGCCCGCCCATACCGTCTCAATGCTGCCTACAATCGTCGCACCGACCAGAATCTGCGCCATCGGGCCAAATTCGGTATCGAACAGGCAGATCACGCGTTCGTTACGGGCAAACAGATTCGGCACGTTCTGAGCCGTGAGATGGTTAACGGAGAAGAGATCGCCCGGCACGTAGATCATTTCACGCAGAATACCGTTGCACGGCATGTGTACGCGGTGGTAGTCACGTGGGGAGAGGTAAGTGGTCACAAACGTACCGTTACGGAAGAGATCCGCCATCAGATAGTTGCCTGCCAGCAGGGCTTCGAGGCTGTAGTTGTGGCCTTTGGCTTGCAGGATTTTATCTTCTTCGATTTTACCCAACTGGCTGATAACGCCATCGGCAGGCATAACCAGTACATTCGGATCGGTATCGATTGGGCGTACTTCGTCACGCAGCGGACGGACAAAGAATTCGTTAAAGGTGCGGTAGCTGGCGGTGTCCGGCTTTTGCGCCTCTTTCATGTCGACCTTGTAGTATTTAACGAACAGATCGATAACCAGTTTTGTCAGCCATCCTGCCCGCTTGCTTGCGCCCCAACCCGCCAGGCGAGTAAGCCATAGTTTCGGCAGAATGTACTGTAGCGAAAGTTTAAATGAATTTAACAAGGTAGCCTCCAGGCCATTGTTTTGTCGTTCCTGATCCGGCCTACATGCCGGATCCTGAAAAAAAGGGGACGATTCTAACGACGGTTAGCTTAATTGTCAGTCATCCGTATCAGAAAAGTTTTTACGCGTTTTTACCTGCGCCATGCTTTCCAGAATACGGTGATAGTTTTCGAAACGGGTTTCCGCGATTTTTCCTTCCTCAACCGCTTCCCGGATAGCGCAGCCCGGATCGGTATCGTGTTTGCAATCGCGATATTTACACAGACCTAAATAGTCATGGAATTCGACAAAGCCCTGAGTGATTTGTTCCGGCTCCAGGTGCCAGAGACCAAACTCACGCACACCTGGGGAATCAATCACATCACCGCCGTGCGGGAAGTGATACAGTCGTGCGGCGGTCGTGGTGTGCTGACCAAGCCCCGAGTTGTCAGAGACATCGTTGGTCAGGATCTCTTTTTGCAGCCCCAGCAACGCGTTCAGCAGGCTGGATTTGCCAACGCCAGACTGCCCGGCAAAAATGCTGATGCGCCCGGTCAACGCCTCTTCCAGCGGTTTCAGCCCATCCTGAGTATGACTGGAAACCATCAATACGCGATAACCGATATTGCGGTAGATATCCATCTGCTCGTTGACGAACTCCATGCCTTCGTCGTCCAGCAGGTCTATCTTGTTGAGCACAATAATCGGCTCAATCTGCAAGGTTTCGCAGGCCACCAGGTAACGGTCGATAATATTGAGCGACAGCTCCGGCAAAATGGCGGAGACAATGACAATCTGGTCGATGTTGGCAGCAATAGGTTTCACACCGTCGTAAAAATCCGGGCGCGTCAACACTGAGGTGCGCTCATGCACCGCTTCCACGATCCCTTTGACATTTACGCCTTCCGCCGCTGGTTTACCCGGACGCCAGACTACGCGGTCGCCGGTCACCAACGAACGGATGGTACGGCGAATATTGCAGCGGTGAACGTCGCCATCGGCGGATTCCACATCAGCGTGCATACCAAAGCGGCTGATGACGATACCTTCATCAGGCTCGCCAAACAGATTGTCGTCGTAGTCGGGCTTCTCCTTAGACGTTTTAAGACGACGCTGGTGATTGGCGTTCACGCGGCGCTGCTGGCCTTTGGAGAGTTTATTTTTACTCAATCGTACAGACTCCTGGTCGCCCCTGATGGGCAAAACATCTATGATACACGCAATTGTGGATCAATATAGTCACTGTGAATGGGTGGAAAATAGCATGAGTGCCAATGAAAACAACCTGATTTGGATCGATCTTGAGATGACCGGTCTGGATCCCGAGCGCGATCGCATTATTGAGATTGCCACGCTGGTGACCGATGCCAACCTGAATATTCTGGCAGAAGGGCCGACCATTGCAGTACATCAGTCCAATGAACAGCTGGCGCTGATGGATGACTGGAACGTGCGCACCCATACCGCCAGCGGGCTGGTAGAGCGTGTGAAAGCGAGCACGATGGGCGATCGTGAAGCTGAACTGGCAACGCTCGAATTCTTAAAACAGTGGGTGCCTGCGGGAAAATCGCCGATTTGTGGTAACAGCATCGGTCAGGACCGTCGCTTCCTGTTTAAATACATGCCGGAGCTGGAAGCCTACTTCCACTACCGCTATCTCGATGTTAGCACCCTGAAAGAGCTGGCGCGCCGCTGGAAGCCGGAAATTCTTGACGGCTTTACCAAGCAGGGGACGCATCAGGCGATGGATGATATCCGTGAATCGGTGGCGGAGTTGGCTTACTACCGCGAGCATTTTATCAAGCTGTAAAATTTTTCCTGGTCACGTAAGCGCCGGAATCCACTTGCGGCGGCGTGATTTTGACGCTAAATTGAACGTCTTGCTGATAATTTCAGCACTTGAGATAAAAACTCAAAAAAAATTTTTTAGGGGGGTTGCAGAGGGAAAGATTTCTCGTATAATGCGCCTCCCGTAACGACGCAGAAATGCGAAAATTACGAAAGCAAAATTAAGTAGTACGCGGGAATAGCTCAGTTGGTAGAGCACGACCTTGCCAAGGTCGGGGTCGCGAGTTCGAGTCTCGTTTCCCGCTCCAAAATTTGAAAGTGCTGTAAAGCACAGACCACCCAAGCGGGAATAGCTCAGTTGGTAGAGCACGACCTTGCCAAGGTCGGGGTCGCGAGTTCGAGTCTCGTTTCCCGCTCCAAAATTTGAAAGTGCTGTAAAGCACAGACCACCCAAGCGGGAATAGCTCAGTTGGTAGAGCACGACCTTGCCAAGGTCGGGGTCGCGAGTTCGAGTCTCGTTTCCCGCTCCAAATTCTTCTCTCAATAAAATATCCACAGCGACGCGATGCGTTATTGCTGGTTTTTGTTGTCTCTGACAAACTCTTGTAAACAGAGTTATCCACAGCCTCAGGCCGTAATCTTAATTTCAAAGAAACTTCGCACGGTGAATAGTATTTTTTTAACCTATTGATAGATAAGTTAAAAATTAAGATTTCGTTTTGTCGTATCGATCACTTGACGATTTTTTCCGGCTTGAATTGCAATGCGTTTTTATTTTTATTCACAAGCTGTGGATGAATCAGGCGTCACGCGGTAACCCTTTTTCAATCACCCGAACCAGACGCTGTTTTTTCGGTAATTGCACTTCGACCACGCACGCATTTCGTCTCTCGATTTGCTGCGCAATCGCCCACGCTATGTGCTCATCAAGAAGTGGGTGCTCACCTTTACGACTTTCCAGCGCTGTCAAAATCGTTTCATCCCAGGGGGCATTGCCTAATGCTACGGCGATATTACGCAGCCAACGCAGGTGACCTATACGGCGAATCGCCGAACCTTCCGTGACTTTTAAAAACTTCTCTTCACTCCAGGCGAATAACTCAATGAGTTCCGGTGCGTGTAGCGGCTTACGCGGGCTGAAATCGTCTTCTGTAGTGAGTTGCGAGTAGCGATTCCACGGGCAGATAAGCTGGCAGTCATCGCAACCGTAAATACGGTTTCCCATTAACGGTCGCAACTCTTCCGGGATCGCCCCTTCCAGTTCGATGGTGAGATAAGAGATACAGCGGCGAGCATCGACGGTATATGGCTCGACGATGGCACCGGTCGGGCAAATCGTCATACAGGCCACGCATTTACCGCATCCTTCCTCGACTGGTTGATCCACGGGCAGCGGAATATCGACCAGCAATTCGCCTAAAAAGAAGAACGAACCGGCCTCGCGATTGAGGATAAGTGAGTGCTTACCTGTCCAGCCAAGACCTGCTTTTTCAGCTAACGGGCGCTCGAGAATAGGCGCAGAATCGACAAACGGTCTAAAATTCAGCGAAACACAATGTTGCTGAATCATCTCGCCCAGCTTTTTGAGTCGGTTGCGCAGAAGCTTGTGATAGTCACGGCCCAGCGCATAACGGCTAACATAGCCGAGTTTGGGATTTTTCAGCGTGCTGGCAAATGCGGCGTTAGCAGGAAGGTAATTCATCCGCACGCTGATCACGCGCAGCGTACCGGGCAATAACTCATGGGGGCGGGCGCGCAGCATACCGTGACGCGCCATCCAGTCCATTTCGCCGTGGTATTGTTTGTCCAGCCATGCTTGCAGTTTGGGCTCGGACGCGCTGAGATCGGTATCGGTAATACCTACCTGCTGAAAGCCCAGTTCCAGCCCCCACTGTTTAATATTTTGCGCTAATTGATTGAGATCGAGGGGCTCTGACATGACGGACCATACAATGAAGAAAAACCCCGTAAGTATACCACACACCGTCTGGTACGCCGACGATATCCGCCGCGGAGAACGCGAGGCGGCAGATGCGCTGGGGCTCACACTCTATGAGCTGATGCTTCGCGCTGGCGAAGCCGCATTCCAGGTGTGTCGTTCGGCTTATCCTGACGCCCGCCACTGGCTGGTGCTGTGCGGTCATGGTAATAACGGCGGCGATGGCTACGTGGTCGCGCGGCTGGCCAAAGCGATCGGTATTGATGTCACGCTGCTGGCCCAGGAAAGTGACAAACCGTTGCCGGAAGAGGCCGCGCTGGCACGCGAAGCATGGTTAAACGCGGGAGGCGAGATCCATGCTTCGAATATTGTCTGGCCCGAATCGGTAGATCTGATTGTTGATGCGCTGCTCGGCACCGGCTTGCAGCAAGCGCCCCGCGAATCCATTAGCCAGTTAATCGACCACGCTAATACTCACCCTGCGCCGATTGTGGCGGTTGATATCCCTTCCGGCCTTCTGGCTGAAACCGGCGCTACGCCAGGCGCGGTAATCAACGCCGATCACACCATCACTTTTATTGCGCTGAAACCAGGCTTGCTCACTGGAAAAGCGCGGGATGTTACCGGACAACTGCATTTTGACTCACTGGGGCTGGATAGCTGGCTGGCAGGTCAGGAGACGAAAATTCAGCGGTTTTCGGCAGAACAACTTTCTCAGTGGCTGATACCGCGTCGCCCGACTTCGCATAAAGGCGATCACGGGCGGCTGGTGATTATTGGTGGCGATCACGGCACGGCGGGGGCTATTCGTATGACGGGGGAAGCGGCGCTGCGTGCTGGTGCTGGTTTAGTCCGAGTACTGACCCGCAGTGAGAACATTGCGCCGCTGCTGACTGCACGACCGGAATTGATGGTGCATGAACTGACTATGGACTCTCTTACCGAAAGCCTGGAATGGGCCGATGTGGTGGTGATTGGTCCCGGTCTGGGCCAGCAAGAGTGGGGGAAAAAAGCCCTGCAAAAAGTTGAGAATTTTCGCAAACCGATGTTGTGGGATGCCGATGCATTGAACCTGCTGGCAATCAATCCCGATAAGCGTCACAATCGCGTGATCACGCCGCATCCTGGCGAGGCCGCACGGTTGTTAGGCTGTTCCGTCGCTGAAATTGAAAGTGACCGCTTACATTGCACCCAACGTCTGGTACAACGTTATGGCGGCGTAGCGGTGCTGAAAGGTGCCGGAACCGTGGTCGCCGCCCATCCTGACGCTTTAGGCATTATTGATGCCGGAAATGCAGGCATGGCGAGCGGCGGCATGGGCGATGTGCTCTCTGGTATTATTGGCGCATTGCTTGGGCAAAAAATGAGCCCTTATGATGCAGCCTGTGCGGGCTGTGTCGCGCACGGTGCGGCAGCTGACGTACTGGCGGCGCGTTTTGGAACGCGCGGGATGCTGGCAACCGATCTCTTTTCCACGCTACAGCGTATTGTTAACCCGGAAGTGACTGATAAAAACCATGATGAATCGAGTAATTCCGCTCCCTGATGAGCAGGCAACATTAGACCTGGGCGAGCGGGTAGCGAAAGCCTGCGATGGCGCAACCGTAATCTATCTGTATGGCGATTTAGGTGCAGGTAAAACCACCTTTAGCCGGGGCTTTTTACAGGCTCTGGGTCATCAGGGTAATGTCAAAAGCCCCACTTATACGCTGGTCGAACCCTATTCGCTCGACAATTTAATGGTTTATCACTTTGATTTGTACCGCCTTGCCGATCCCGAGGAGCTGGAGTTTATGGGGATCCGCGATTATTTTGCCAACGATGCCATCTGCCTGGTGGAGTGGCCACAACAAGGTACAGGTGTTCTTCCTGACCCGGATGTCGAAATACACATTGATTATCAGGCACAAGGCCGTGAGGCGCGCGTGAGTGCGGTTTCCTCTGCGGGTGAATTGTTGCTGGCGCGTTTAGCCGGTTAACCTTTGAAAGGTGGCGGGATGATGTATCGCATCAGAAATTGGTTGGTAGCGACGTTGCTGCTGCTGTGCGCGCCGGTGGGTGCCGCGACGCTCTCTGATATTCAGGTTTCTAACGGTAATCAACAGGCACGGATAACGTTGAGTTTTATTGGCGATCCTGATTATGCGTTTAGCCATCAAAGCAAACGCACCGTGGCGCTCGATATCAAACAAACGGGGGTAATTCAGGGGCTGCCATTGTTGTTCAGCGGTAATAATCTGGTGAAGGCGATTCGCTCCGGAACGCCTAAAGATGCACAAACGCTACGGCTGGTGGTCGATCTTACCGAAAACGGTAAAACCGAAGCGGTGAAGCGGCAGAATGGCAGCAACTACACTGTTGTCTTTACGATTAACGCCGATGCGCCGCCACCGCCTCCGCCAGTGGTTGCGAAACGCGTTGAAACGCCTGCGGTTGTCGCACCGCGCGCCAGCGAACCGGCGCGCAATCCGTTTAAAACGGAAAGTAACCGCACTACGGGTGTTATCAGCAGTAATACGGTAACGCGACCGGCTGCGCGCGCGACGGCTAACACTGGCGATAAAATTATCATCGCTATTGATGCCGGACACGGCGGTCAGGACCCTGGCGCTATCGGCCCCGGCGGTACGCGGGAGAAAAATGTCACCATCGCCATTGCGCGTAAATTACGTACCTTGCTCAATGACGATCCGATGTTTAAAGGCGTTTTAACCCGTGATGGGGATTACTTTATTTCGGTGATGGGGCGCAGCGATGTGGCACGTAAGCAAAACGCCAATTTCCTTGTGTCGATTCATGCCGATGCCGCACCAAACCGTAGTGCCACCGGTGCTTCCGTATGGGTGCTCTCTAACCGTCGTGCAAACAGCGAGATGGCCAGCTGGCTGGAGCAGCACGAGAAACAGTCGGAGCTGCTGGGCGGGGCGGGTGATGTGCTGGCGAACAGTCAGGCCGACCCCTATTTAAGCCAGGCGGTGCTGGATTTACAGTTCGGTCATTCCCAGCGGGTAGGGTATGATGTAGCGACCAGTATGATCAGTCAGTTGCAACGCATTGGCGAAATACATAAACGCCGACCAGAACACGCGAGTCTCGGCGTTCTGCGTTCGCCGGATATTCCGTCAGTACTGGTCGAAACCGGTTTTATCAGTAACAACAGCGAAGAACGTTTGCTGGCGAGCGACGATTACCAACAACAGCTGGCAGAAGCCATTTACAAAGGCCTGCGCAATTACTTCCTTGCGCATCCGATGCAATCTGCGCCGCAGGGTGCAACGGCACAAACGGCCAGTACGGTGACGACGCCAGATCGCACGCTGCCAAACTAAGGACGATTGATGCCAATTCAGGTCTTACCGCCACAACTGGCGAACCAGATTGCCGCAGGTGAGGTGGTCGAGCGACCTGCGTCGGTAGTCAAAGAACTGGTGGAAAACAGCCTCGATGCAGGTGCGACGCGTATCGATATTGATATCGAACGCGGTGGGGCGAAACTTATCCGCATTCGTGATAACGGCTGCGGTATCAAAAAAGATGAGCTGGCACTGGCGCTGGCGCGTCATGCCACCAGTAAAATCGCCTCTCTGGACGATCTCGAAGCCATTATCAGCCTGGGCTTTCGCGGTGAGGCGCTGGCGAGTATCAGTTCGGTTTCTCGTTTGACGCTCACTTCGCGTACTGCGGAACAGCAGGAAGCCTGGCAGGCCTATGCCGAAGGGCGCGATATGGACGTGACGGTTAAACCGGCGGCGCATCCGGTAGGAACGACGCTGGAGGTGCTGGACCTGTTCTACAACACCCCGGCGCGGCGCAAATTCCTGCGCACCGAGAAAACCGAATTTAACCATATCGATGAAATCATCCGCCGCATTGCGCTGGCGCGTTTCGACGTCACTATCAACCTGTCGCATAACGGCAAAATTGTACGCCAGTACCGCGCAGTGCCGGAAGGCGGGCAAAAAGAACGGCGCTTAGGCGCGATTTGCGGCACCGCTTTTCTCGAACAGGCGCTGGCGATTGAATGGCAACACGGCGATCTCACGCTGCGCGGCTGGGTGGCCGATCCAAATCACACTACGCCCGCACTGGCAGAAATTCAGTATTGCTACGTGAACGGTCGCATGATGCGCGATCGCCTGATCAATCACGCGATCCGCCAGGCCTGCGAAGACAAACTGGGGGCCGATCAGCAACCGGCATTTGTGTTGTATCTGGAGATCGACCCGCATCAGGTGGACGTCAACGTGCACCCTGCCAAACACGAAGTGCGTTTCCATCAGTCGCGTCTGGTGCATGACTTTATCTATCAGGGCGTGCTGAGCGTGCTACAACAGCAACTGGAAACACCGCTACCGCTGGACGATGAACCACAACCTGCACCGCGTGCCATTCCGGAAAATCGCGTGGCGGCGGGGCGCAATCACTTTGCTGAACCGGCAGTTCGTGAGCCGGTAGCTCCGCGCTACTCTCCTGCGCCCGCCTCAGGCAGTCGTCCGGCTGCCCCCTGGCCGAATGCGCAGCCAGGTTACCAGAAACAGCAAGGTGAAGTGTATCGCCAGCTTTTGCAAACGCCCGCGCCGATGCAAAAACCAAAAGCGCCAGAACCGCAGGAACCTGCACTTGCGGCGAACAGTCAGAGTTTTGGTCGGGTACTGACTATCGTCCATTCCGACTGTGCGTTGCTTGAGCGCGATGGCAACATTTCACTTTTATCCTTGCCAGTGGCAGAACGTTGGCTGCGTCAGGCACAATTGACGCCGGGTGAAGTGCCAGTTTGCGCCCAACCGCTGCTTATTCCGTTGCGGCTAAAAGTTTCTGGCGAAGAAAAATCGGCATTAGAAAAAGCGCAGTCTGCCCTGGCGGAACTGGGTATTGATTTCCAGTCCGATGCGCAGCATGTGACCATCAGGGCCGTGCCTTTACCCTTACGCCAACAAAATTTACAAATCTTGATTCCTGAACTGATAGGCTACCTGGCGAAGCAGTCCGTATTCGAACCTGGCAATATTGCGCAGTGGATTGCACGAAATCTGATGAGCGAACATGCGCAGTGGTCAATGGCACAGGCCATAACCCTGCTGGCGGACGTGGAACGGTTATGTCCGCAACTTGTGAAAACGCCGCCGGGTGGTCTGTTACAATCTGTTGATTTACATCCGGCGATAAAAGCCCTGAAAGATGAGTGATATCAGTAAGACGAGCCTGCCTAAGGCGATTTTTTTGATGGGGCCGACGGCCTCCGGTAAAACGGCGTTAGCCATTGAGCTGCGTAAAATTTTACCAGTAGAGTTGATAAGCGTTGATTCTGCCCTTATTTACAAAGGGATGGATATCGGGACGGCGAAGCCGAACGCTGAAGAGTTACTCGCCGCGCCGCACCGATTGCTGAATATTCGCGATCCGTCGCAGGCTTACTCGGCTGCTGATTTTCGCCGCGATGCGCTGGCGGAAATGGCCGATATCACCGCGGCGGGGCGGATCCCACTATTAGTGGGCGGTACGATGTTGTATTTCAAGGCATTGCTGGAAGGGTTGTCGCCGCTACCGTCGGCAGACCCGGAAGTACGGGCCAGAATTGAGCAACAGGCGGCAGAGCAAGGTTGGGAGTCATTGCATCGTCAACTTCAGGAGGTAGATCCGGTTGCGGCAGCAAGGATTCATCCAAATGATCCACAAAGGCTTTCCCGGGCACTGGAAGTTTTTTTCATTTCGGGTAAAACTTTAACGGAACTGACGCAAACGTCAGGAGACGCTCTACCGTATCAGGTGCATCAGTTCGCCATCGCCCCGGCGAGCCGTGAACTGCTCCATCAACGAATTGAGCAGCGTTTTCATCAGATGTTGGCTTCAGGTTTTGAAGCAGAAGTCCGGGCGCTTTTTGCCCGAGGAGATTTGCATACGGATTTGCCTTCCATTCGTTGCGTGGGTTATCGCCAGATGTGGTCTTACCTTGAAGGCGAAATCTCATACGATGAAATGGTTTATCGAGGTGTTTGCGCCACGAGACAGTTGGCGAAGCGGCAGATAACCTGGCTGCGTGGTTGGGAAGGGGTTCACTGGCTTGACAGTGAAAAACCAGAACAGGCGCGTGACGAAGTATTACAGGTTGTTGGTGCTATCGCAGGCTGAATGTGTACAATTGAGACGTATCGTGCGCAATTTTTTCAGAATCGAAAGGTTCAAAGTACAAATAAGCATATAAGGAAAAGAGAGAATGGCTAAGGGGCAATCTTTACAAGATCCGTTCCTGAACGCACTGCGTCGGGAACGTGTTCCAGTTTCTATTTATTTGGTGAATGGTATTAAGCTGCAAGGACAAATCGAGTCTTTTGATCAGTTCGTGATCCTGTTGAAAAACACGGTCAGCCAGATGGTTTACAAGCACGCGATTTCTACTGTTGTCCCGTCTCGCCCGGTTTCTCATCACAGTAACAACGCCGGTGGCGGTACCAGCAGTAACTATCATCATGGTAGCAGCGCGCAGAATACTTCCGCGCAACAGGACAGCGAAGAAACCGAATAAGGTTTCGGGCTGTTTTTTTACACGGGGAGCCAGCGATCCTGCGTTCCCCGCTGATCTATTTAGAGGGTTATACGCTTGTTTGACCGTTATGATGCTGGTGAGCAGGCGGTACTGGTACACATCTATTTTACGCAAGACAAAGATATGGAAGACCTCCAGGAGTTTGAATCTCTGGTCTCTTCCGCCGGTGTCGAAGCATTGCAGGTGATTACCGGTAGCCGTAAAGCGCCGCACCCAAAGTATTTTGTAGGTGAAGGTAAAGCAGTTGAAATTGCGGAAGCCGTAAAAGCGACAGGAGCTTCGGTCGTTCTTTTTGACCATGCCCTGAGCCCGGCGCAGGAGCGTAACCTGGAGCGTTTGTGCGAGTGTCGTGTCATCGACCGCACCGGCCTTATTTTAGATATTTTCGCCCAACGTGCGCGTACCCATGAGGGTAAGTTGCAGGTTGAGCTGGCGCAGTTGCGCCATCTGGCTACGCGCCTGGTGCGTGGCTGGACCCACCTTGAAAGACAGAAAGGCGGGATTGGTTTGCGTGGTCCGGGTGAAACCCAGCTCGAAACCGACCGTCGTTTGTTGCGTAATCGCATCGTGCAGATACAGTCGCGCCTGGAAAGAGTTGAAAAGCAGCGTGAGCAGGGGCGGCAATCGCGTATCAAAGCCGACGTTCCTACTGTTTCGCTGGTGGGATATACCAACGCCGGTAAATCTACCCTTTTCAATCGCATCACCGAAGCGCGGGTCTACGCGGCAGACCAGTTGTTTGCCACCCTCGACCCGACGTTGCGGCGTATTGACGTCGCGGATGTCGGTGAAACCGTACTTGCAGATACCGTAGGGTTTATTCGCCACCTGCCGCACGATCTGGTGGCGGCATTTAAAGCCACGTTACAAGAGACGCGGCAAGCCACATTACTGCTGCACGTCATTGACGCGGCGGATGTGCGTGTACAAGAAAACATCGAAGCGGTGAATACGGTTCTTGAAGAGATCGACGCTCACGAGATCCCAACCCTGCTGGTGATGAACAAGATCGATATGCTGGAAGATTTCGAACCGCGTATTGATCGGGACGAAGAGAACAAACCGATCCGTGTCTGGCTTTCCGCACAGACCGGAGCGGGGATACCACAGCTTTTTCAGGCTTTGACGGAGCGGCTTTCCGGCGAGGTGGCGCAGCATACATTGCGTCTGCCACCGCAGGAAGGGCGTCTGAGAAGTCGTTTTTATCAGCTTCAGGCAATAGAAAAAGAGTGGATGGAGGAGGACGGCAGCGTAAGTCTGCAAGTTCGTATGCCGATCGTTGACTGGCGTCGCCTCTGTAAACAAGAACCGGCGTTGATCGATTACCTGATCTAACGGCGTAGCGTCTGAAGCGTGGAGTCATATCCTCTGGCGTCGAAAGACAACAGGGATCACCGCATAACAAATATGGAGCACAAACATGGCGTGGAATCAGCCCGGTAATAACGGACAAGACCGCGACCCGTGGGGAAGCAGCAAACCTGGCGGCAACTCTGAGGGAAATGGAAACAAAGGCGGTCGCGATCAAGGGCCACCTGATTTAGATGATATCTTCCGCAAGCTGAGCAAAAAGCTCGGTGGTCTGGGCGGCGGTAAAGGCACCGGATCTGGCGGTGGCAGTTCATCGCAAGGCCCACGCCCGCAGCTTGGCGGTCGTGTCGTTACCATCGCAGCGGCAGCGATTGTCATTATCTGGGCGGCCAGTGGTTTCTATACCATTAAAGAAGCCGAACGTGGCGTGGTAACACGCTTTGGTAAATTCAGCCATCTGGTTGAGCCGGGTCTGAACTGGAAACCGACGTTTATCGACGAAGTCAAACCGGTGAACGTGGAAGCCGTGCGTGAACTGGCAGCTTCTGGTGTGATGCTGACGTCGGACGAGAACGTAGTGCGCGTTGAGATGAACGTGCAGTACCGCGTCACCGATCCGGAAAAATATCTGTATAGCGTGACCAGCCCGGATGACAGTCTGCGTCAGGCTACCGACAGCGCCCTGCGCGGGGTTATCGGTAAATACACCATGGACCGCATTCTGACGGAAGGTCGTACCGTGATTCGTAGCGATACCCAGCGCGAACTGGAAGAGACGATTCGTCCGTATGACATGGGCATCACTCTGCTGGACGTCAACTTCCAGGCTGCTCGTCCGCCGGAGGAAGTAAAAGCGGCGTTTGACGATGCGATTGCCGCGCGTGAAAACGAACAGCAATACATTCGTGAAGCAGAAGCGTATACCAACGAAGTTCAGCCGCGTGCGAACGGTCAGGCGCAACGTATCCTCGAAGAGGCACGTGCGTACAAGGCCCAGACCATCCTGGAAGCTCAGGGTGAAGTGGCGCGCTTTGCTAAACTTCTGCCGGAATATAAAGCCGCGCCGGAAATTACTCGCGAGCGTCTGTATATCGAGACGATGGAAAAAGTGTTGGGTAACACCCGCAAAGTGCTGGTTAACGACAAAGGTGGCAACCTGATGGTTCTGCCGTTAGACCAGATGCTGAAAGGTGGTAACGCCCCTGCGGCGAAGAGCGATAACGGTGCCAGCAATCTGCTGCGTCTGCCGCCAGCCTCTTCCACCACAACCAGTGGAGCAAGCAACACGTCGTCCACCAGTCAGGGCGATATTATGGACCAACGCCGCGCCAACGCGCAGCGTAACGACTACCAGCGTCAGGGGGAATAACGATGCGTAAGTCAGTTATCGCGATTATCATCATCGTGCTGGTAGTGCTTTACATGTCTGTCTTTGTCGTCAAAGAAGGTGAGCGCGGTATTACGCTGCGTTTTGGTAAGGTACTGCGTGACGATGACAACAAACCTCTGGTTTATGAGCCGGGTCTGCATTTCAAGATACCGTTCATTGAAACGGTGAAAATGCTCGACGCACGTATTCAGACCATGGACAACCAGGCCGACCGCTTTGTGACCAAAGAGAAGAAAGACCTGATCGTCGACTCTTACATCAAATGGCGCATCAGCGATTTCAGCCGTTACTATCTGGCAACGGGTGGTGGCGACATTTCGCAAGCGGAAGTGCTGTTGAAACGTAAGTTCTCTGACCGTCTGCGTTCTGAAATTGGTCGCCTGGACGTGAAAGACATCGTCACCGATTCTCGTGGTCGTCTGACCCTCGAAGTACGTGACGCGCTGAACTCCGGTTCTGCGGGTACAGAAGATGAAGTTACTACCCCTGCAGCAGATAACGCCATTGCCGAAGCGGCAGAGCGCGTAACGGCTGAGACGAAGGGCAAAGTTCCGGTCATCAATCCGAACAGTATGGCGGCGCTGGGTATTGAAGTTGTCGATGTGCGAATTAAGCAGATCAACCTGCCGACCGAAGTGTCTGAAGCGATCTACAACCGTATGCGCGCCGAGCGTGAAGCGGTAGCGCGTCGTCACCGTTCACAAGGTCAGGAAGAAGCGGAAAAACTGCGCGCGACTGCCGACTATGAAGTGACCAGAACGCTGGCAGAAGCTGAGCGTCAGGGCCGCATCATGCGTGGTGAAGGCGATGCAGAAGCAGCCAAACTGTTTGCTGATGCATTCAGTAAAGATCCGGACTTCTACGCATTTATCCGTAGCCTGCGTGCTTATGAGAACAGCTTCTCTGGCAATCAGGACGTGATGGTCATGAGCCCGGACAGCGATTTCTTCCGCTACATGAAGACGCCGACTTCCGCAACGCGTTAATATAACGACTGCGGTACAGGTCAATAAAGCCACCGCATCCTCAGGGATGTCGGTGGTTTTCTTTTTCTATAAGGATAATGAATGAATTCGACAATCTGGCTGGCGCTTGCCCTGGTTTTGGTACTGGAAGGTTTAGGGCCGATGCTTTACCCGAAGGCATGGAAGAAGATGATCTCTGCAATGACCAATTTGCCCGATAATATTTTACGTCGTTTTGGCGGTGGACTTGTGGTTGCGGGCGTTGTGGTCTACTACATGTTGAGGAAAACGATTGGCTGAACAAAAAACAGACTGATCGAGGTCATTTTTGAGTGCAAAAAGTGCTGTAACTCTGAAAAAGCGATGGTAGAATCCATTTTTAAGCAAACGGTGATTTTGAAAAATGGGTAACAACGTCGTCGTACTGGGCACCCAATGGGGTGACGAAGGTAAAGGTAAGATCGTCGATCTTCTGACTGAACGGGCTAAATATGTTGTACGCTACCAGGGCGGTCACAACGCAGGCCATACTCTCGTAATCAACGGTGAAAAAACCGTTCTCCATCTTATTCCATCAGGTATTCTCCGCGAGAATGTAACCAGCATCATCGGTAACGGTGTTGTGCTGTCTCCGGCTGCGCTGATGAAAGAGATGAAAGAACTGGAAGACCGTGGCATCCCCGTTCGTGAGCGTCTGCTGCTGTCCGAAGCATGTCCGCTGATCCTTGATTATCACGTTGCGCTGGATAACGCGCGTGAGAAAGCGCGTGGCGCGAAAGCGATCGGCACCACCGGTCGTGGTATCGGGCCTGCTTATGAAGATAAAGTGGCACGTCGCGGTCTGCGTGTTGGCGACCTTTTCGACAAAGAAACCTTCGCTGAAAAACTGAAAGAAGTGATGGAATATCACAACTTCCAGTTGGTTAACTACTACAAAGCTGAAGCGGTTGATTACCAGAAAGTTCTGGATGATACGATGGCTGTTGCCGACATCCTGACTTCTATGGTGGTTGACGTTTCTGACCTGCTCGACCAGGCGCGTCAGCGTGGCGATTTCGTCATGTTTGAAGGTGCGCAGGGTACGCTGCTGGATATCGACCACGGTACTTATCCGTACGTAACTTCTTCCAACACCACTGCTGGTGGCGTGGCGACCGGTTCCGGCCTGGGCCCGCGTTATGTTGATTACGTTCTGGGTATCCTCAAAGCTTACTCCACTCGTGTGGGTGCAGGTCCGTTCCCGACTGAACTGTTTGATGAAACTGGCGAGTTCCTCTGCAAGCAGGGTAACGAATTCGGCGCAACTACGGGTCGTCGTCGTCGTACCGGCTGGCTGGACACCGTTGCCGTTCGTCGTGCGGTACAGCTGAACTCCCTGTCTGGCTTCTGCCTGACCAAGCTGGACGTTCTGGATGGCCTGAAAGAGGTGAAACTCTGCGTGGCTTACCGTATGCCGGATGGTCGTGAAGTGACTACCACTCCGCTGGCAGCTGACGACTGGAAAGGTGTAGAGCCGATTTACGAAACCATGCCGGGCTGGTCTGAATCCACCTTCGGCGTGAAAGATCGTAGCGGCCTGCCGCAGGCGGCGCTGAACTACATCAAGCGTATTGAAGAGCTGACCGGTGTGCCGATCGATATCATCTCTACCGGTCCGGATCGTACTGAAACCATGATTCTGCGCGACCCGTTCGACGCGTAATTCTGGTACGCCTGGCAGATATTTTGCCTGCCGGGCTAACAGTGTGATACATTGCTGTGTCGGGTAAGCCATTACGCTATCCGACACAGTGTTAAATCCTCGCTTTTTTCCTTCCCCGAACTGAAATAAATTAGCGACACAGCTTGTGGCTGGTTTATCATCAATATAAATGTATTTTTTTCCGATTTCCCTTTTGAGGTTGATGTGCAGTTAACGAGTTTCACTGATTACGGATTACGTGCGCTGATCTACATGGCGTCATTGCCAGAAGGGCGGATGACCAGTATTTCTGAAGTGACTGACGTCTACGGCGTCTCCCGTAATCATATGGTCAAAATAATCAATCAACTTAGTCGTGCCGGCTACGTGACTGCTGTTCGTGGAAAAAATGGCGGCATTCGCTTGGGTAAACCGGCGAGTGCAATACGTATTGGTGATGTGGTGCGCGAGCTGGAGCCCTTATCGCTGGTGAATTGCAGCAGTGAGTTTTGCCACATTACACCTGCCTGTCGGTTGAAACAGGCGCTTTCTAAGGCCGTGCAAAGTTTTCTTACGGAACTGGATAACTACACGCTTGCCGATTTGGTTGAAGAGAATCAACCGCTTTATAAATTATTGCTGGTGGAGTGACGAAAATCTTCATCAGAGATGACAACGGAGGAACCGAGATGTCACAAGATCCTTTCCAGGAACGCGAAGCTGAAAAATACGCGAATCCCATCCCTAGTCGGGAATTTATCCTCGAACATTTAACCAAACGTGAAAAACCGGCCAGCCGTGATGAGCTGGCGGCAGAACTGCACATTGAAGGCGAAGAGCAGCTTGAAGGCCTGCGTCGCCGCCTGCGCGCGATGGAGCGCGATGGTCAACTGGTCTTCACTCGCCGTCAGTGCTATGCGCTGCCGGAACGCCTCGACCTGGTGAAAGGTATCGTTATTGGCCACCGTGATGGCTACGGCTTTCTGCGAGTTGAAGGGCGTAAAGATGATTTGTATCTCTCCAGCGAGCAGATGAAAACCTGCATTCATGGCGATCAGGTGCTGGCTCAGCCGCTGGGCGCTGACCGTAAAGGTCGTCGTGAAGCGCGTATTGTCCGCGTACTGGTGCCAAAAACCAGCCAGATTGTTGGTCGCTACTTCACCGAAGCGGGCGTCGGCTTTGTGGTTCCTGACGATAGCCGTCTGAGCTTCGATATCTTAATCCCGCCCGATCAGATCATGGGCGCGCGGATGGGCTTTGTGGTGGTGGTTGAACTGACTCAACGCCCGACTCGCCGTACCAAAGCGGTGGGTAAAATCGTCGAAGTGCTGGGCGACAATATGGGCACCGGCATGGCGGTTGATATCGCTCTGCGTACCCATGAAATTCCGTACATCTGGCCGCAGGCTGTTGAGCAACAGGTTGCCGGGCTGAAAGAAGAAGTGCCGGAAGAAGCAAAAGTGGGCCGTGTCGATCTGCGCGATTTACCGCTGGTCACCATTGATGGCGAAGACGCCCGTGACTTTGACGATGCAGTTTACTGTGAGAAAAAACGCGGCGGCGGCTGGCGTTTATGGGTCGCGATTGCCGACGTCAGCTACTATGTGCGTCCGCCAACGCCGCTGGACAGAGAAGCGCGTAATCGTGGTACGTCGGTGTACTTCCCTTCGCAGGTTATCCCGATGCTGCCGGAAGTGCTCTCTAACGGCCTGTGCTCGCTCAACCCGCAGGTAGACCGCCTGTGTATGGTGTGCGAGATGACGGTTTCGTCGAAAGGCCGCCTGACTGGCTACAAATTCTACGAAGCGGTGATGAGTTCTCACGCGCGTCTGACCTACACCAAAGTCTGGCATATACTGCAAGGCGATCAGGATCTGCGCGAGCAGTATGCGCCGCTGGTTAAGCATCTCGAAGAGTTACATAACCTCTATAAAGTGCTGGATAAAGCCCGTGAAGAACGCGGTGGGATCTCATTTGAGAGCGAAGAAGCGAAGTTCATTTTCAACGCTGAACGCCGTATTGAACGTATCGAACAGACTCAGCGTAACGACGCCCACAAGTTAATTGAAGAGTGCATGATTCTGGCGAATATCTCGGCGGCGCGTTTCGTTGAGAAAGCCAAAGAACCGGCACTGTTCCGTATTCACGACAAGCCGAGCACCGAAGCGATTACCTCTTTCCGTTCAGTGCTGGCGGAGCTGGGGCTGGAATTGCCGGGCGGTAACAAGCCGGAACCGCGCGACTATGCAGAGTTACTGGAATCGGTTGCCGATCGTCCTGATGCAGAAATGCTGCAAACCATGCTTTTGCGCTCGATGAAACAGGCGATTTACGATCCGGAAAACCGTGGTCACTTCGGTCTGGCATTGCAGTCCTATGCGCACTTTACTTCGCCGATTCGTCGTTATCCTGACCTGACGTTGCACCGCGCCATTAAATATCTGCTGGCGAAAGAGCAGGGGCATCAGGGCAACACCACTGAAACCGGCGGCTACCATTATTCGATGGAAGAGATGCTGCAACTGGGTCAGCACTGTTCGATGGCGGAACGTCGTGCCGATGAAGCAACGCGCGATGTGTCTGACTGGCTGAAGTGTGACTTTATGCTCGACCAGGTAGGTAACGTCTTTAAAGGCGTAATTTCCAGCGTCACTGGCTTTGGATTCTTTGTCCGTCTGGACGACTTATTCATTGATGGTCTGGTCCATGTCTCTTCGCTGGACAATGACTACTATCGCTTTGACCAGGTAGGGCAACGCCTGATGGGTGAATCCAGCGGCCAGACTTATCGTCTGGGCGATCGCGTGGAAGTTCGCGTCGAAGCGGTTAATATGGACGAGCGCAAAATCGACTTTAGCCTGATCTCCAGCGAACGCGCACCGCGCAACGTCGGTAAAACGGCGCGCGAGAAAGCGAAAAAAGGCGATGCAGGCAAAAAAGGCGGCAAGCGGCGTCAGGTCGGCAAAAAGGTCAACTTTGAGCCAGACAGCGCCTTCCGCGGCGAGAAAAAACCGAAGCCGAAAGCAGCGAAGAAAGACGCGAGAAAAGCGAAAAAGCCATCGGCGAAAACGCAGAAAATAGCCGCAGCGACCAAAGCGAAGCGTGCGGCGAAGAAAAAAGTGGCAGAGTGATCATTACCCTCTTCAAACAGAAGAGGGTGAATTATCCGTAGGCCGGGCAAGCGTGGCGCTCCCGGCAAAACGTAAACAACGAGTACATTAATGAGCGAAATGATTTACGGCATCCACGCAGTGCAGGCCCTGCTGGAGCGCGCCCCTGAACGTTTTCAGGAAGTCTTTATTTTAAAAGGCCGTGAAGATAAACGTCTGTTGCCGCTGATTCACGCCCTTGAGTCCCAGGGCGTGGTTATCCAGCTGGCAAACCGCCAATATCTCGACGAGAAAAGCGACGGTGCCGTGCATCAGGGCATTATCGCCCGTGTGAAGCCAGGACGGCAGTATCAGGAAAACGATCTGCCGGATCTGATCGCTTCGCTCGATCAACCGTTCCTGCTGATCCTCGATGGCGTAACCGATCCGCACAACCTCGGCGCGTGCCTGCGTAGCGCGGACGCCGCTGGTGTTCATGCGGTGATTGTGCCGAAAGATCGCTCCGCACAGCTCAACGCCACGGCGAAAAAAGTGGCCTGTGGTGCGGCAGAAAGCGTTCCGCTGATTCGGGTGACTAATCTGGCGCGCACCATGCGTATGTTGCAGGAAGAGAATATCTGGATCGTCGGTACGGCAGGCGAGGCGGATCATACACTCTATCAGAGCAAAATGACCGGACGCCTGGCGCTGGTGATGGGCGCGGAAGGTGAAGGTATGCGTCGCCTGACCCGTGAACATTGCGATGAGTTGATCAGCATCCCAATGGCAGGAAGTGTTTCTTCCCTGAACGTTTCGGTTGCAACCGGAATTTGCTTATTTGAAGCGGTTCGTCAGCGCAGCTAGTTCCTCTGAATTATGAAAAGCCATCCAGATTTGGATGGTTTTTTTTTGTCTATAGCTGGTAAGATAATTACGTATTGCAAATATTCATTTTATTAATATTTAAACTTAATCTATATGGAATAATATATGACATGGAATCCGTTGGCGCTGGCGACGGCGCTGCAAACTGTACCTGAACAAAATATTGATGTAACAAATAGTGAAAGCGCATTAATTATTAAAATGAATGATTATGGCGATTTGCAAATCAATATTCTTTTTACTTCCCGCCAAATGATCATCGAAACCTTTATTTGTCCGGTAAGTAGTATCAGCAATCCAGATGAATTTAATACCTTCTTATTAAGAAATCAGAAGATGATGCCATTGTCATCGGTAGGGATCTCCAGCGTGCAACAGGAAGAGTATTACATTGTTTTCGGTGCGTTATCGCTTAAATCTTCTCTTGAAGATATCCTGCTTGAGATAACTTCGCTGGTAGATAACGCATTGGATCTGGCTGAAATTACAGAAGAATATTCACACTAATTACAAGGACGGGTATTTATGGGGATTTTAAAAAGTTTATTTACGCTGGGGAAATCGTTTATCTCCCAGGCGGAAGAGTCCATTGAAGAAAACCAGGGCGTGCGCATGCTGGAGCAGCATATTCGTGACGCAAAAACTGAACTCGATAAAGCCGGAAAATCTCGCGTTGATCTGCTGGCGCGAGTGAAATTAAGTCACGATAAGCTGAAAGATTTACGTGAGCGCAAAGCCAGTCTGGAAGCTCGTGCGCTGGAAGCGTTAAGCAAGAACGTGAATCCGTCGTTGATTAACGAAGTTGCTGAAGAAATCGCGCGCCTTGAGAATCTCATTACCGCTGAAGAGCAAGTGTTGTCGAATCTGGAAGTCTCTCGTGATGGCGTGGAAAAAGCAGTTACAGCGACAGCGCAGCGTATCGCTCAGTTTGAGCAGCAAATGGAAGTCGTTAAAGCCACTGAAGCCATGCAGCGTGCACAACAGGCTGTAACGACCTCTACTGTTGGCGCATCTTCCAGCGTTTCGACAGCGGCAGAATCCTTAAAACGCCTGCAAACGCGTCAGGCCGAACGTCAGGCTCGCCTGGATGCTGCCGCACAGTTGGAAAAAGTCGCAGACGGTCGCGATCTCGATGAAAAGCTGGCGGAAGCCGGAATTGGCGGTAGCAATAAAAGTAGCGCCCGGGATGTATTAGCAAGACTGCAACGCCAACAGGGCGAGTAATTTTTTGCCAGCCTCACTGCAAGGCTGGCAACTATTTTAAGGATAAAATATGTCTGGTTTTTTCCAGCGTCTGTTTGGCAAGGATAATAAGCCTGCTATCGCTCGCGGTCCGTTGGGTCTGCATCTCAATAGTGGTTTTACGCTCGATACGTTAGCGTTTCGTTTGCTGGAAGATGCATTGCTGATCGAGCTACCGGGTGAAGAATATACCGTGGCCGCCGTCAGTTGCATCGATCTGGGCGGGGGTAGCCAGATTTTCCGTTACTACACTTCGGGCGATGAGTTCCTGCAAATCAATACCACTGGCGGCGAAGATATTGATGACATTGATGATATCAAGCTCTTTGTCTATGAAGAGAGCTACGGTATCAGTAAAGAGAGTCACTGGCGCGAGGCGATCAACGCCAAAGCGATGGGGGCAATGACCTTAAACTGGCAGGAAAAACGCTGGCAGCGATTTTTTAACAGCGAAGAACCGGGAAATATCGAACCCGTCTACATGCTGGAAAAAGTAGAAAATCAAAACCATGCCAAATGGGAAGTGCATAATTTTAGCATGGGCTACCAACGGCAGGTGACCGGAGATACTTACGAATATTTGCTGTTAAATGGTGAGGAATCTTTTAACGATCTCGGCGAGCCGGAGTGGTTATTTTCGCGCGCGCTGGGTGTCGATATCCCGATGACATCACTTCATATTATTGGTTAATTACAAGGACGTTTACAATGCATATACTGGATTCACTTCTTGCCTTTAGTGCCTATTTTTTTATTGGCGTGGCGATGGTGATTATTTTCCTGTTTATCTACTCCAAAATTACACCGCACAACGAATGGCAGTTAATCAAAAACAATAACACCGCGGCGGCACTGGCGTTCAGCGGAACATTGTTGGGGTACGTGATCCCCTTATCCAGTGCGGCAATCAATGCGGTGAGTATTCCAGACTATTTCGCATGGGGCGGGATTGCTCTGGTGATTCAATTACTCATTTTTGCTGGCGTCAGGCTTTATATGCCCGCATTAAGCGAAAAAATTATTAATCACAATACCGCAGCAGGAATGTTTATGGGAACCGCCGCGCTGGCTGGCGGTATTTTTAACGCAGCTTGTATGACATGGTAATGGACGATCATGGCCAGAAAACGCAAATCCAGAAATAACAAAAATATCGGACATGGGGCAATCAGTCGCATTGGTAGACCGCATAATCCTTTTGAGCCGCGCCGCAATCGCTACGCACAAAAATACTTAACGTTGGCACTAATGGGCGGTGCCGCTTTTTTCGTATTGAAAGGTTGTGGCGATAGTGGCGATGTCGATAACGACGGCGACGGAACGTTTTACGCGACTGTGCAGGATTGTATTGATGATGGTAATAATTCAGATATCTGTGCTCATGGCTGGAACAACGCCAAAGCGGCATTTTATGCCGATGTTCCGAAGAATATGACTCAGCAGAATTGTCAGTCTAAGTACGAAAATTGCTACTACGACAATGTTGAACAGAGTTGGATCCCGGTCGTTTCTGGATTTTTGTTAAGCCGGGTTATTCGTAAAGATCGCGATGAGCCGTTCGTCTATAACAGCGGCGGATCCTCATTTGCTTCCCGCCCCGTCTGGCGCAACACTTCCGGTGATTACTCCTGGCGCTCCGGTTCTGGCAAAAAAGAGTCTTACTCTTCGGGCGGCTTTACCACCAAAAAAGCGTCAACCGTTTCTCGCGGCGGCTATGGTCGTTCTTCCAGCGCCCGTGGGCATTGGGGAGGCTAATCATGCTGAGACACAACGTTACTGTGCGGCGGGATCTGGACCGGATTGCCGCCGATAACGGATTTGACTTTCATATCATCGACAATGAAATCTATTGGGATGAGAGTCGGGCTTACCGCTTTACTCTGCGTCAGATTGAAGAGCAGATCGAAAAACCGACTGCGGAACTGCATCAGATGTGCCTTGAGGTGGTGGATCGCGCGGTTAAAGATGAAGAGATCCTGACGCAACTGGCGATCCCGCCGTTGTACTGGGATGTGATCGCCGAAAGCTGGCGCGCACGCGATCCTTCGTTGTATGGCCGTATGGATTTTGCCTGGTGTGGTAATGCACCGGTTAAGCTGCTGGAGTACAACGCTGATACACCGACCTCGTTGTATGAGTCGGCTTATTTCCAGTGGTTGTGGCTGGAAGACGCCCGGCGTGGCGGCATTATTCCGCGTGATGCCGATCAGTACAATGCCATTCAGGAACGCCTGATTTCGCGTTTTAGCGAGCTTTACAGTCGGGAACCGTTTTATTTTTGCTGCTGTCAGGATACCGACGAAGACAGGAGTACCGTGCTGTACTTGCAGGACTGCGCCGAGCAGGCAGGGCAGGAGTCTCGGTTTATCTACATTGAAGAGCTCGGTTTGGGCGTCGGCGGCGTACTGACCGATCTTGATGATAATGTCATCCAGCGTGCATTTAAGCTGTATCCGCTGGAGTGGATGATGCGTGACGATAACGGCCCGCTGCTGCGCAAGCGTCGTGAGCAATGGGTGGAGCCGTTATGGAAAAGTATCTTGAGTAATAAAGGGCTAATGCCGCTGCTTTGGCGCTTCTTCCCTGGTCATCCTAACCTTCTTGCATCCTGGTTCGATGGTGAAAAACCGCAGATTGCCGCTGGCGAAAGCTATGTGCGTAAACCGATTTACTCGCGCGAAGGCGGAAACGTCACCATTTTCGACGGTCAGAATAACGTCGTTGACCACGCTGATGGTGATTACGCCGATGAACCGATGATCTACCAGGCGTTTCAACCTCTGCCGCGATTTGGCGATAGCTACACACTCATCGGTAGCTGGATTGTCGATGATGAAGCGTGCGGAATGGGGATCCGTGAAGATAACACGCTGATCACCAAAGACACCTCACGTTTCGTTCCGCATTACATTGCTGGATAAGAATGTTTTAGCAATCTCTTTCTGTCATGAATCCATGGCAGTGACCATACTAATGGTGACTGCCATTGATGGAGGGAGACACAGTGCACTGGCAAACTCACACCGTTTTTAATCAACCTATACCATTAAATAACAGCAACTTATACCTGTCTGATGGCGCGCTTTGCGAAGCGGTAACGCGTGAAGGTGCTAGCTGGGATAGCGATTTTCTCGCCAGTATTGGTCAGCAGTTAGGAACGGCTGAATCCCTTGAACTGGGGCGGCTGGCGAATGTGAATCCGCCTGAATTATTGCGCTACGATGCGCAAGGACGCCGTCTGGACGATGTGCATTTTCACCCCGCCTGGCACCTGCTGATGCAGGCGCTATGTACCAATCGGGTGCACAATCTTGCCTGGGAAGAAGACGCTCGCTCCGGTACATTTGTGGCGCGCGCAGCGCGTTTTATGTTACATGCGCAGGTTGAGGCTGGGTCGTTATGTCCGATAACGATGACCTTTGCCGCCACGCCACTGTTGTTACAGATGTTACCCGCGCCGTTTCAGGACTGGACCACGCCGCTGTTGAGCGATCGCTACGATTCTCACTTATTGCCAGGTGGGCAAAAACGTGGCTTGTTGATCGGCATGGGAATGACGGAAAAGCAGGGCGGTTCCGATGTCATGAGCAACACCACCCGCGCAGAGCGTCTGGACGATGGTTCTTATCGGCTGGTGGGGCATAAATGATTTTTCTCGGTGCCGCAAAGCGATGCGCATCTGGTGCTGGCACAGACCGCGGGCGGTTTGTCCTGCTTTTTTGTGCCGCGCTTTTTGCCTGACGGGCAACGCAACGCGATTCGCCTCGAGCGGCTGAAAGATAAGCTGGGTAATCGCTCTAACGCCAGCTGCGAAGTGGAGTTTCAGGATGCCATTGGCTGGTTGTTGGGGCAGGAAGGGGAAGGAATTCGTCTGATCCTGAAAATGGGTGGGATGACGCGTTTTGATTGCGCCCTGGGTAGCCATGCCATGATGCGCCGTGCATTTTCGCTGGCGATTTACCATGCACATCAACGCCATGTTTTTGGTAATCCATTGATCCAACAGCCTCTTATGCGTCATGTCTTAAGTCGCATGGCACTTCAGCTTGAAGGGCAAACGGCGTTGCTGTTTCGTCTTGCGCGAGCGTGGGACCGGCGCGCCGATGCCAAAGAAGCTCTGTGGGCGCGTTTATTTACGCCTGCGGCAAAATTTGTGATCTGCAAACGTGGCATTCCGTTTGTGGCCGAAGCGATGGAGGTGCTGGGCGGCATTGGTTATTGCGAGGAGAGCGAGCTGCCGCGGCTTTACCGGGAGATGCCGGTAAACAGTATTTGGGAAGGTTCCGGCAATATTATGTGCCTGGATGTGCTGCGCGTTCTCAATAAGCAAGCGGGCGTATACGACTTATTGTCGGAAGCATTTGTGGAAGTGAAAGGGCAGGATCGCTATTTTGATCGCGCGGTTCGTCGTTTACAGCAGCAGCTGCGTAAGCCAGCTGAAGAATTGGGGCGAGAGATTACTCATCAGCTATTCCTGCTGGGCTGCGGTGCGCAAATGTTGAAATATGCCTCTCCGCCAATGGCGCAGGCGTGGTGTAAGGTGATGTTAGATACGCGCGGCGGCGTACGGTTGTCAGAGCAGATCCAGAATGATTTATTGCTGCGGGCGACGGGAGGAGTGTGTTTGTAAGCGTATACGACTGATGCGACGCAGGTTTCGATTAACTAAATGAAATATTTTAAAATTGTAGGCCGGACAAGGCGCTCGCGCCGCATCCGGCATTGTTCATTTGCTGTAGATGACACTCACGCATACAGTATCGCCTGTACGCGCCAGTTATCAGGCTGCTGGTCTTCGTACATGGTAATAATGCGGTACCATGACGCACCTTGTTCATCGGCCTTTAACGCCACGATACGTTCCACGTCCTGCGGATCCCCTGAAATATTGCTAACTGAGATCTGACCTATTTCATTCAGGCCCGTCACGCAGTCAGCACTGGCGAATTCTGCAGACTGTGCCGTGGCGCTCGCAGGATAAGTCACTAATTGCAGCGAGGGTGAGGCAAGTAATTGTTTCATCGTCAGCTCCATTTTTCGTTTCCCCACATGTTGCAGGGCATTCCATCGCGGTAATAAACGCCCGAGCTTCCAGCCGGTAATTTATTGTGCACAGGTAAACGCATAGGGACGCAAAGCAATGTAAAGCTGACTATGTAAGTTGTCTGATTTATTTACGGTACAAAATGGCTTGTGAATACCACTGTCCTGTCACGATGGTTTCGTCCACCATGACGACAACGTAATAATCAGCTTTTGCAGCGACAGCTTTCGCTCTGATTTCTGCTAATGCGTCATCCGGAGAACCCCGAACCATCGTGCTTACGCTACCTATTCGCTGTAACCCTTGCGTCTGGTCGCGGCGAATCTCTTGCGGATGGTCCGTTACTGGCGGTGCTGGCTGTGGCGTACCTTGCAGTGCGCTACAGGCACTTAACATCAGCACCAATAATAAACTGGCAAACCGGTAAATAACGCTATTACGTTTCCTGCTAACCATAGTGTAGTGCCTTATTAATTTAACTTTGGGGGAATGTTCCCGAATTGTTACCTGGTACGCGATTTTCGAATGAAAACGTGACGAAAGCGTAACCCACATCTCAACATTATGAACTAATACCGCCAGCAGAAACTTGTGCTAAGGATTTCTTCATGTCATACCAGACAAAAAGGAGAGACAGATGATTGAAATAGAATCACGCGAGCTGGCAGATATTCCCGTTCTTCATGCTTATCCTGTCGGGCAAAAAGATACCCCGTTACCGTGTGTGATTTTTTATCACGGCTTTACTTCGTCCAGTCTGGTGTATAGCTATTTTGCCGTTGCGCTGGCGCAGGCTGGTTTGCGGGTGATCATGCCGGATGCGCCCGATCACGGTAGCCGTTTTAGTGGCGACGCAGCGCGGCGGTTAAATCAATTCTGGCAAATCTTGCTACAAAGTATGCAGGAATTCACTACCTTACGTGCGGCAATAGCCGAAGAAAACTGGCTGCTTGATGACCGTCTGGCAGTCGGTGGCGCGTCGATGGGCGCGATGACGGCACTGGGAATTACCGCTCGCCACCCCACGGTAAAATGTACCGCCAGCATGATGGGATCGGGCTATTTTACATCGCTCGCCCGTTCACTGTTTCCACCGCTGATACCTGAAACGGCAGCACAGCAGAATGAATTTAATAACATTGTCGCGCCGCTGGCAGAGTGGGAAGCGACAAACCACCTGGAACAACTTGGTGACAGACCTCTACTGCTGTGGCATGGCCTTGACGATGACGTCGTGCCTGCCGACGAATCACTACGTTTGCAGCAGGCCTTAAGCGAGACGGGGCGGGATAAACTGCTAACCTGTTCATGGCAGCCAGGCGTGCGTCACCGCATTACGCCTGAGGCGTTAGATGCTGCCGTGACATTTTTCCGCCAGCATCTTTAAACACGCATAATGCTGACCCCTTGCGCTTCCAGCTGTTGCAGGATTTCCGGGTTAGCATTTTTGCCGGTGATCAGCATATCGATTTGATCGGCACGGCTAAAAAGCATTCCCGCGCGTTCGCCAATCTTACTGCTATCAACCAGTACCACCAGTTTCCCTACCACGCTCAGCATCTTCTGCTCTGCCATTGCCGTCAGCATATCGGTTTTATACAACCCTTCTGCTGTCAGTCCTTTGCCGCTGGTAAACATCCAGTGCCCGGCATAGAGACTGTTTTCGCTGCCCTGCGGGCTTAAGGTGATGGACTGGCTTTTGTTGTACTGTCCGCCCATAATGATCACGCTGTCATGTTCCTGATCGATCAGGTAGTTTGCCAGCGGTAGATAATTAGTGATGATTTGCACTGGCTTGCCACACATTTCCCGCCCAAGCAGAAACGCGGTGGAGCCGCAGTTGATGACTACGCTTTCGCCCGGATTAACCAGCTGCGAGGCCGCTTTAGCAATACGTACTTTTTCATCGTGATTCTGCGCCTGATGCAGATTCATCGGCGTCCAGCGCGGGCGCTGTTGGGTAATAGCTTCTGCGCCATTGCGCACTTTTTTCAGTTTGCCGCTTTCGTCAAGTTTATTGATATCGCGTCGTGCAGTGGCAGGCGAAATTCCCAGACGCTCAACGACTTTCTCAACGGTCACAAAGCCCAATTGTGCGAGCATTTCCAGGAGGATTTGATGTCTTTGTGCTTCAGTCATGAGCTATTCCGATAAAATTTGATTTTTTTAGATGATATTTGAAATAGCCAGGAAATACTATGCCGGATAGCGCGAGCATCTCCACGCTATCCGGTACAAGCGACAGATTACAGGAACGACTTGAACGGCAGATCTGGTTCAATAGTGAAGCAATCATCGAAACCACGCGGATAGTGGTACTCGAAGTTGTCTTTATCCAGCGGCCAGGTAAATTTGCCGCCGACCTGCCAGATAAACGGCTTGAAGCCATACTTCAGGCGATCTTTTTTCATCTCCCACAGCACGCGGATCTCTTGCGGATCGGCCTGGAAGTTTGACCAGATATCGTGGTGGAACGGGATCACTACTTTCGCATTCAGCGCTTCGCCCATACGCAAGATATCAGCACTGGTCATTTTGTCGGTAATACCGCGTGGGTTTTCGCCGTATGAACCTAAAGCCACGTCGATCTGATGCTCATTACCATGTTTTGCATAGTAGTTAGAGTAGTGGGAATCGCCGCTGTGATACAGGGTACCGCCTGGGGTTTTGAACAGATAGTTCACCGCGCGATCGTCCATGCCGTCCGGCAGTACGCCAGCTGCTTTTTGATCGGCAGGCAGGGTGATCAGTGCCGTGCGGTCGAAAGCGTCAAGTGCATGAATTTCAATGTCTTTTACCTTCACTACGTCGCCCGGTTTAACGACGATGCAACGCTCTTTCGGTACGCCCCAGCCAATCCACAAATCAACGCAGGTTTTCGGTCCAATGAACGGTACGTCATCAGCACAGTTCTGCATCACGGCAGCAGCGACGTTAACGTCGATATGATCGTTGTGATCGTGAGTCGCCAGTACCGCGTCGATCTGGCGAATCGCAAACGGATCAAGAACAAACGGGGTGGTGCGCAGGTTTGGCTGCAGTTTTTTCACGCCAGCCATGCGCTGCATCTGGTGACCCTGTTTCATTAACGGGTTACCGTGGCTTTGTTTGCCAGTACCGCACCAAAAATCAACACAAACGTTGGCACCGCCTTCTGATTTCAACCAGATCCCGGTACAGCCGAGCCACCACATTGCGAAAGTGCCAGGTGCGACCTGCTCTTGCTCAATTTCTTCATTCAGCCAGCTACCCCACTCCGGGAAAGTGCTCAGGATCCAGGACTCACGGGTGATACTTTTCACTTTACTCATCGCCATTTACCTTCGTGATAGTTCAATTCGAATCAATATGTGATTGGTTTTGATTAATCCTGACACTATTTTTTCAGGAAGGCAATGACCATTTTTTGACTTTTTAGCAGGAGAGTTATTGTGGATTTTGAGTGTGGAAAGATTAAATTGAATGTGTAATGCAATTAACTAAATGAATTTAAATGAATAAATATTTCATTATGTGAATCCCATTCTGTTTATATGGAATTATTTGCGTGCGACGTCACATTTAATCATAAATAATCTTGTTGTGATTACTTTTGAAAATTAGAGTGAGAGCGCAACATTCCGGGTGTACGAAATACCCGGTTACCTCTTCTTCAGGAGATCGTTATGGAGATCCTCTACAACATCTTTACCGTGTTTTTTAACCAGGTCATGACCAATGCCCCGTTGTTGCTGGGTATTGTGACCTGTCTGGGTTACATCCTACTGCGCAAAAGTGTCAGCGTTATTATTAAAGGTACGATTAAAACCATAATTGGTTTCATGTTGTTGCAGGCAGGGTCCGGCATCCTGACCAGCACCTTCAAACCGGTGGTGGCGAAAATGTCCGAAGTCTACGGCATTAACGGCGCAATTTCCGATACTTACGCGTCGATGATGGCAACCATTGAACGCATGGGCGATGCCTATAGCTGGGTGGGTTACGCGGTGTTGTTAGCGCTGGCGCTGAACATCTGTTACGTGCTGCTGCGTCGCATTACCGGTATTCGTACCATCATGCTGACTGGTCACATCATGTTCCAGCAGGCGGGGCTGATTGCCGTTACGCTGTTTATCTTCGGCTACTCCATGTGGACGACCATTATCTGCACCGCGATTCTGGTTTCGCTCTACTGGGGCATTACCTCCAACATGATGTACAAGCCGACACAGGAAGTGACCGACGGCTGTGGTTTCTCCATTGGTCACCAGCAACAGTTTGCATCATGGATTGCCTATAAAGTTGCGCCGTTCCTCGGCAAAAAAGAGGAAAGCGTTGAAGACCTCAAACTGCCAGGCTGGCTGAATATTTTCCACGACAACATCGTCTCCACAGCGATTGTCATGACTATCTTCTTTGGTGCCATTCTGCTCTCCTTTGGTATCGACACCGTGCAGGCGATGGCAGGCAAAGTGAACTGGACGGTGTACATCCTGCAAACCGGTTTCTCCTTTGCGGTGGCGATTTTCATCATCACTCAGGGCGTGCGCATGTTTGTGGCGGAACTCTCTGAAGCATTCAACGGTATCTCCCAGCGCCTGATCCCGGGTGCGGTTCTGGCGATTGACTGTGCGGCTATTTATAGCTTCGCGCCGAACGCCGTGGTCTGGGGTTTTATGTGGGGCACCATCGGGCAACTGATTGCGGTTGGCATCCTGGTCGCCTGTGGCTCTTCAATCCTGATTATTCCAGGCTTTATCCCGATGTTCTTCTCCAACGCCACTATCGGCGTGTTCGCTAACCACTTCGGCGGCTGGCGCGCGGCGCTGAAGATTTGCCTGGTGATGGGGATGATCGAAATCTTTGGTTGCGTCTGGGCGGTGAAACTCACCGGTATGAGCGCCTGGATGGGCATGGCGGACTGGTCAATTCTGGCACCGCCGATGATGCAGGGCTTCTTCTCCATCGGTATCGCCTTTATGGCCGTCATCATTGTCATTGCACTGGCTTATATGTTCTTCGCTGGCCGCGCACTGCGTGCAGAAGAAGATGCAGAAAAACAACTGGCAGAACAATCTGCTTAATAAGGAGTTTTGATTATGACCGTACGTATTCTGGCTGTGTGTGGTAACGGACAAGGCAGTTCCATGATCATGAAAATGAAAGTGGACCAGTTTTTAACCCAGTCGAACATCGACCACACGGTAAACAGCTGCGCGGTTGGCGAATACAAAAGCGAGTTGAGCGGTGCGGATATCATCATCGCTTCTACCCATATTGCGGGCGAAATCACCGTGACCGGCAACAAATATGTGGTTGGCGTGCGCAACATGCTCTCTCCTGCTGATTTTGGCCCGAAACTGCTGGAAGTGATCAAAGAGCATTTCCCGCAGGACGTGAAGTAAGGACGCGCCATGAAATTACGTGATTCGCTGGCTGAAAATAAATCTATCCGCCTGCAAGCGGAAGCAGAGACATGGCAGGACGCAGTGAAAATCGGCGTTGATCTGCTGGTAGCGGCAGATGTGGTAGAGCCGCGTTACTACCAGGCGATTCTGGATGCGGTTGAACAGCACGGCCCGTACTTTGTGCTCGCACCCGGCCTGGCAATGCCGCACGGACGCCCGGAAGAGGGGGTTAAGAAAACTGGTTTTGCGCTGGTGACGCTGAAAAAGCCGCTGGAGTTCAACCACGAAGATAACGATCCGGTGGATATCCTCATCACCATGGCGGCGGTTGATGCCAACACTCACCAGGAAGTGGGCATCATGCAGATCGTCAACCTGTTTGAAGATGAAGAGAATTTCGACCGTTTACGTGCCTGCCGTACCGAGCAGGAAGTACTGGATCTCATTGACCGCACCAACGCGGCAGCTTAAGAAGGAATTGAACATGTCATTACCGATGTTACAAGTCGCGCTGGACAACCAGACTATGGATAGCGCCTACGAAACCACTCGCCTGATTGCCGAAGAAGTCGACATTATCGAAGTGGGCACCATTCTTTGCGTAGGCGAAGGCGTGCGTGCGGTTCGTGACCTGAAAGCGCTGTACCCGCACAAAATCGTACTGGCTGACGCCAAAATTGCCGATGCAGGCAAAATCCTTTCTCGCATGTGCTTCGAAGCCAACGCTGACTGGGTGACCGTAATTTGCTGTGCGGATATCAACACCGCCAAAGGCGCGCTGGACGTGGCAAAAGAGTTTAATGGCGACGTGCAGATCGAATTGACCGGCTACTGGACCTGGGAACAGGCGCAGCAGTGGCGCGACGCAGGCATTGGGCAGGTGGTTTATCACCGCAGCCGTGACGCGCAGGCCGCAGGCGTGGCATGGGGCGAAGCGGACATTACCGCGATCAAACGTCTTTCCGATATGGGCTTCAAAGTCACCGTCACCGGTGGTCTGGCGCTGGAAGATCTGCCGTTGTTTAAAGGCATTCCGATTCATGTGTTTATCGCTGGTCGCAGCATTCGTGATGCCGCTTCTCCGGTGGAGGCCGCACGTCAGTTCAAACGTTCCATCGCTGAACTGTGGGGCTAAGGAGCGGATATGTTGTCCAAACAAATCCCGCTTGGCATCTACGAAAAAGCACTCCCCGCTGAGGAGTGCTGGCTGGAACGACTGCAACTGGCAAAAACGTTAGGCTTCGATTTTGTCGAGATGTCGGTAGATGAAACGGACGATCGCCTTTCGCGCCTCGACTGGAGCCGCGAGCAGCGTCTGGCGCTGGTGAACGCGATTGTTGAAACCGGCGTGCGCGTGCCGTCTATGTGCCTTTCTGCTCATCGTCGTTTCCCGCTGGGCAGCGAAGATGACGCGGTGCGGGCGCAGGGGCTGGAGATTATGCGTAAAGCTATCCAGTTCGCCCAGGACGTCGGCATTCGCGTGATCCAACTGGCGGGCTATGACGTTTACTATCAGGAAGCCAATAACGAAACGCGTCGTCGTTTCCGTGACGGCCTGAAAGAGAGCGTTGAGATGGCAAGCCGTGCGCAGGTCACGCTGGCGATGGAGATCATGGATTACCCATTGATGAACTCTATCAGCAAGGCGCTGGGCTACGCACACTATCTCAACAATCCGTGGTTCCAGCTCTACCCGGATATCGGCAACCTGTCGGCGTGGGATAATGACGTGCAGATGGAGTTGCAGGCTGGAATCGGGCACATCGTCGCGGTGCATGTGAAAGACACCAAACCAGGCGTCTTCAAAAACGTGCCGTTTGGCGAAGGCGTAGTGGATTTCGAACGTTGCTTCGAAACGCTCAAACAGAGTGGCTATTGCGGGCCGTACCTGATTGAGATGTGGAGCGAAACGGCGGAAGACCCGGCGGCGGAAGTGGCGAAAGCGCGTGATTGGGTGAAAGCGCGCATGGCCAAAGCTGGCATGGTGGAGGCGGCATAATGCAAAAGCTGAAACAGCAGGTATTTGAAGCCAACATGGATCTGCCGCGCTACGGGCTGGTGACCTTTACCTGGGGCAACGTCAGCGCCATCGACCGCGAACGCGGGCTGGTGGTGATCAAGCCCAGCGGCGTCGCCTACGAAACCATGAAAGCAGACGATATGGTGGTGGTCGATATGAGCGGCAAGGTAGTGGAAGGGGAGTATCGCCCGTCTTCTGACACCGCGACGCATCTCGAACTCTACCGTCGTTATCCGTCGCTTGGTGGTATTGTCCATACCCACTCCACTCATGCCACCGCATGGGCGCAGGCGGGGCTGGCGATCCCGGCGTTAGGCACCACGCACGCCGATTACTTCTTTGGCGATATCCCGTGTACGCGTGGATTAAGCAAAGAAGAGGTGCAGGGTGAGTACGAACTGAATACCGGCAAAGTGATTATCGAAACGCTGGGTGACGCCGAGCCGCTGCATACGCCGGGAATTGTGGTGTATCAGCACGGACCGTTCGCCTGGGGGAAAGATGCCCACGATGCGGTGCATAACGCGGTGGTGATGGAAGAAGTGGCGAAAATGGCGTGGATTGCGCGTAGTATTAACCCACAACTGAATCACATCGACAGCTTCCTGATGAATAAACACTTCATGCGTAAGCACGGTCCCAACGCTTATTACGGGCAGAAGTAAAACACGCGCTGCGGAAATTTCCTTCTTCGGGAGATAACTGGTCTAATTCCGCAGCCGTTTTTCAAAAAAAGCCCCCTGCGAAGGGGGCAAAGCAAACTATGGCAATGTTTCGTTGGTTATACCTGGTGCTAGCGATAAATATCCGCGCTGGCGTGCATATTGCCGTTACTCCCCGGTTCCCGCATCAGAATCACATGGTAGTACGTTGCGCCTTGCGCATCTGTCTCTTCATTTAATGCCTGACGTGCTTCACTCTCAGTGGCGAAGTTATGATTGATATAAATCACGCCTAAGCTTTGCACATCGTCCATATTTCTGGCCTGGTGGTTATTAATTTCAATGGCTGCCCATGTATTTGCACTTAGCAAAAGCACAGCCAGAAGGGCTAAAACGCGACTGAACATAGATACCTCCTCGACGGCTGACTTTGTGTGCTCTCCTCTTGTGGTGATCTTCTGATTTAATTTTAATCAATGATAAAGAAGTTGATGGTGACCATTTCTGATGCAGTTGTTCAAAAAAACACCATGACGAAGTGTGATGAACTCCAAATCAGCGGTTTAGAGGTTATTTGCGAAAGGGGAGATTTATTTCGGCTCTGCCCTTGAGTTTAGCGGGGTATGTCAGTACTATAACGCGTCATTTTTCAGCCGACCTTTAACACGTTCCTTGCCTCCCCGGGATTCGGCTGACCCAGACAGGAGGCTGAATAATCCGTAAGGAGCAATTCGATGCGTCATTACGAAATCGTTTTTATGGTCCATCCTGACCAGAGCGAACAGGTTCCGGGCATGATCGAGCGCTACACTGCTGCCATCACTGGTGCAGAAGGCAAGATCCACCGTCTGGAAGACTGGGGCCGCCGTCAGCTGGCTTACCCGATCAACAAACTGCACAAAGCACACTACGTTCTGATGAACGTTGAAGCTCCGCAGGAAGTGATCGATGAGCTGGAAACTACCTTCCGCTTCAACGATGCCGTTATCCGCAGCATGGTTATGCGTACCAAGCACGCTGTTACCGAAGCATCTCCGATGGTTAAAGCGAAAGACGAGCGCCGTGAGCGTCGCGATGATTTCGCAAACGAAACCGCTGATGATGCTGAAGCTGGGGATTCTGAAGAGTAATTTCTGATGACCAACCGTCTGGTGTTGTCCGGCACCGTGTGCAGGACTCCCCTTCGAAAGGTCAGTCCATCAGGAATTCCTCACTGCCAGTTCGTGCTTGAGCATCGTTCTGTGCAGGAGGAAGCCGGCTTTCACCGGCAGGCGTGGTGCCAAATGCCCGTTATTGTTAGCGGACACGAAAACCAGGCCATTACTCACAGTATAACGGTCGGCAGTCGCATAACCGTTCAGGGGTTCATTTCATGCCATAAGGCAAAGAACGGACTGAGCAAAATGGTTTTGCATGCCGAGCAGATTGAATTGATAGATTCTGGAGACTAGCCATATGGCACGTTATTTCCGTCGTCGCAAGTTCTGCCGTTTCACCGCGGAAGGCGTTCAAGAGATCGACTATAAAGATATCGCTACGCTGAAAAACTACATCACCGAAAGCGGTAAGATTGTCCCAAGCCGTATCACCGGTACCCGTGCAAAATACCAGCGTCAGCTGGCTCGCGCTATCAAACGCGCTCGCTACCTGTCCCTGCTGCCGTACACTGATCGCCATCAGTAATCGGTCACGGTCCATTAATACGACTTTGAGAGGATAAGGTAATGCAAGTTATTCTGCTTGATAAAGTAGCAAACCTGGGTAGCCTGGGTGATCAGGTAAACGTTAAAGCGGGCTATGCTCGTAACTTCCTGGTACCGCAGGGTAAAGCTGTTCCAGCTACCAAGAAAAACATTGAATTCTTCGAAGCACGTCGCGCTGAACTGGAAGCTAAACTGGCTGAAGTTCTGGCAGCAGCTAATGCTCGCGCTGAGAAAATCAATGCACTGGAAACTGTTACCATCGCGTCTAAAGCTGGCGACGAAGGTAAACTGTTCGGTTCCATCGGTACTCGCGACATCGCTGACGCTGTAACTGCAGCTGGCGTTGAAGTGGCTAAGAGCGAAGTTCGTCTGCCGAACGGCGTTCTGCGTACCACTGGCGAACACGAAGTGAGCTTCCAGGTTCACAGCGAAGTATTCGCGAAAGTGATCGTAAACGTAGTAGCTGAATAATTCGTTATTCAACGAGACGTAAAAACGCCGACCAGTGGTCGGCGTTTTGCTTTTAAGCGATAAAAACCGCAGAAACAGACGTTCCCTCCATAAATCTCTTGCTATTCCTTTTATAAAAAGTTCGCAGTACCCATACCTGGCCCCCAGCCTCGCCGCTGGTAGTTCGTGTCATGTTTTTTACGCGTAAAACACGACAAAAGCATCAATACAGCGATCGTCTCACTTGTATGATAATAAAAACAATATGTTATATATGAATGTGCTGTTATTTTATTGTTTTTATATATAAAAAGATAAAATACCATCACTTTCGTAATCTTGAACGCTTTGCAGGTGCGTTCAATCCAATAAATGCTAATATTATGGCTATCATAGCCATAAAAAGATAAAATATTATCACTATGGGTAAAAAAACAGCACCGTTACTCCCTTATACGAATCAGATGCTTAGTGAATTTGGTGAGCGGCTGAAACTTGCTCGTTTACGACGCAGGCTTACCGCAAAGCAAGTTGCTGAACGTGCCGGGATGTCGCCAATAACATTGCGCTCTCTGGAGTCAGGAAGTGCAGGGGTCACTATAGGGGCATATTTGTCTGTGATGCAGGTTTTGGGTCTGGAAACGGATTTAAATAAGCTTGCAGCTGAAGACGACTTAGGGCGTCAGCTCCAGGATTCCCGTTTGATTAAAAAAAGAGGGCTTTCTCGTTCATCCGGTAAGAGTGAAGAAGAGATTCAGACAGCCTCATTTCAGACGAAACGCGAGAAAGAAGGTCATCTCACCACGGATTTAACAGCACTGGCAAAAGACTCAACGCCAACTATTCCAGGGGAAACGTCCACCTCTCTTGCTGCACTATTACAACCGATAAAAAAACCGATAAAAGGAAATTAATTATGGCATTAATCGGAGTGTATGCGGATTGGGAAGGCCTGGATGGTCCGGAGCGGATTGGTTATTTACACAGTCGCCGCACTCGGACGCGTGAGATATTTGAGTTTGAGTACGATAAAAAGGCGCTTGCAGATCCTTCACTTAATTTCATTCAGTTAGATCCTGAAATAATGTTGTATGAGGGAGCACAGTACCCAATTCCTCCAAAGGATAAATTTGGTGCATTTAGTGATTCCTGCCCGGATCGTTGGGGGCGTATGCTAATGAAGCGTCGTTTTGAGAGGGATATTCGAGACGGGTTATGTGATAAAGACTCCCACCTTTATGAGTCTGATTATCTACTAGGTGTTCATGATCTTTATCGGGTTGGGGCTCTTCGATACAAACGTGAAGACGCTGGAGAGTTTCTTGATAATCGCATTGATGTTGCAGCCCCACCATTTACCGAAATAGCGAGTCTGGAAAGGGCTAGCCGGGCAATTGAAGAAGATCCTGATAATAAAGAGCTAATGGGGCAAAAATGGTTAAGAATGCTAATCGCTCCGGGGGGATCATTAGGGGGGGCACGTCCGAAAGCCAGTGTTGTTGATGAAGCTGGGCATCTCTACATCGCTAAATTTCCCAGTGTAAAAGATGAGTATGATGTTGGTGGATGGGAAATGGTCGTTAATGCACTTGCTGTTGGCTGTGGACTGAATGTTGCACCTGCTCAGGCGCATAAATTTGCCAGCAATTACCATTGTTTTATGGTTCGTCGTTTTGACCGCACTAATGCGGGAAGGCGTCTGCATTTTGCTTCGGCTATGACACTAACCAGGCATCAGGATGGTGAAGATGCCTCTACAGGTGTGAGTTATCTGGAATTAGCAGATGTTCTTATCAGACATGGAGCGCAGACTAATACTGACCTTAAGGAACTCTGGTCCAGGATTGTTTTTAATATTCTTGTTTCTAATACCGATGACCATTTACGTAATCATGGATATATCTTGATACCGGGAAAAGGTTGGCGGCTTTCTGAGGCATATGATTTGAATCCTGTTGCCAGGTCTGACGGTCTAAAACTCAATATTACAGAAAATGATAATGCACTTGATTTGGAATTAGCTCGAGAAGTTGCGGAGTATTTTCGACTTGGTTTGACAGAAGCAGATGACATTATTGCTAATTTTAGAGGGATTGTCAGTCAGTGGCGAATCATTGCCGAGCGTCTTCGATTACCTGGTCGTGAGCAAGAGTTAATGGCAGAGGCGTTCAGGGGGGCAATTTAGAATAGTTATTTTGATATATTCGCTAAATCATAAATTTGCGAAGCAATGCCAGTAGACACTGAACGTTTTGGAAGAGACGTTTAATTTATGAGAAAAATAGAAACGCTACAAAGCTAAATTATAGCGTTTCTATGTAAAATAATTAGCTTGTCGCTAACTGTACTTGTGGTTCTTCGTCTTTAACTTTGATAAGCGTCCACAGCGCAATGGCGCCAATAATGTCAAAGAAAGCCAGGGCAATAAAGAACGGCGCGAAGCCAATAATGTGAACGAATGCCCCGATAAACAGGTTGAAAATCAACTGACCGCTCCATGCACAGGCTCCTGCCATACCCACAGCGGTAGCTACTTCGTCTTTTTTGAATAGGTCACCGCCCAGAGTTGCTGCAACAGTAGAAAGACATTGATGCGAGAATGCGCCAATGCTAATCAGTAATACGGCGATGTAGGGATTTTCGACAATACTCACCAGACCAATCGTCATCATAATGACGGCTGCAATAGTGAAGGTAATTCTTCGTGAGTTAATTAAACTCACGCCGCGATCGTGGAAGAACTTCGCGACAAAACCACTGGCTAAACAGCCGAGATCGCCCAGCAGGAAAGGTAGCCAGACGAACATGGCAATTTCTTTCAGGCTAAAATGCAGCGTTTCGACGAAGAAAATCGGTACCCAGAAGTTAATGGTTCCCCATGCCGGGTCAGCGAGAAAACGCGCGATGCCAATCCCCCAGAAATTACGTTGGCTGAGGATATGCTTGATTGACGTTTTTTCTTTCTTATCTGTTTTAAGATGCTGTTCTTGCCCAGACTCAATATAGTGGCGCTCTTCATCAGAAAGGCGTTTAGCATCTTTTGGATCTTTATAACAAAAGAACCAAAATAAAGCCGCGAGTAAAGCAAGGCTACCTGAGACAATAAACGCAAATTGCCAGCTATGAAACATAATGCACCAGGCAATCAACGGTGGAGCAAGCATCGCGCCGAGTGAGGTGCCCATATTGAAAACACCTGTCGCCACGCCACGCTCTTTTGCCGGGAACCATGTTGATGCGGTTTTTACACCCGCAGGAATTGCCGATGCTTCGCTGAAACCCATCAGGGCGCGCATAAATGCCAGACCTGACCATGTTCCTGTCAAGGCATGCCCCATTGTCGCCAGGCCCCAGATTGCGGCACATATCGCAAAACTTAACTTCAGACCCACGGTATCAATAAAGAAGCCCATTATCGGTTGCCCCAATGTATAGGCCAACTGGAATGCACTGACAATCCATGAATATTGTTCTTTGGTTATTCCTGTTGTCTCCATAATCGTTGGAGCCGCAATACCTAACGCCGTTCTGTCCAGATAATTGATTACAGTGATAAAGCATACGAGGGCAATCATATGCCATCGATAATTCTTTATTTTATTCATTTTTAAACCTTTTAATTATATTAATAAACCCTGGTTGTTGGTATTTCCATGTAATAGGCAATAAAAATCAGGTACAGAGGAAATATTGAAAATTATTGTGTGTAAATGTCTCCCTTTAAAAAGTCTGGCCAGTTTTTTTCAAAGTAAATACCGTTAATACACGGTTGCATACGTAAAGACTTTACTTCGGTAATAAAAGAACCTTGCGAATATTGAATTGTTAATTTGTGATTTTTGTCTTCAGCGAGTTCAGAGCGAAAACGCCATTCTTCTTTTGCGCCGCGACGAGTTTGTGGTAGGCATTTGCCTTGTGGATCAATAACCATACGCGCCCCACGGCTACCACCACCAGCATCAATATAATGCGTTAATTGTGTTAATACCGCGGCAGAAGTCAGCGCCATATGCCGCCACATAAACAGCTCGGCAACTTCACCCACATGTTTGATTGCCAATCCATGCCGTTGCACAAATTCACTCAATAGCAGGGCATCACGAGTGGCGCGTCGGACTTTATCGGCATGGCAAATAAATCCCGCATGGTCAGACATTCGTGCCTGAATTTTTTCTCTCACAACCGACAACGGCATCCCGGTCCCGTTATCGTGCGCCTGAGTAATGATCTCTCTTATAGAAGCCAGTGCCGGAGCTGCCAGCTGTGCAATATCTCCATCAATATTCCGCTTTTGCGTGCAACCAATAAAGCGCGCCAGACGAACAGCAAAAACCTGCCCGGCATTCAACGCCGCGCCGCCAGGTCGGGTGACGCCGTGTGTGCCAGCAACTTCCCCCACCGCAAAACAACCGGGCAGAGATGTTTGTCCCCAGATATCGACTTCAATGCCGCCATTCATGTGCTGATTATTCATGGCAAACTGCAATGGCTGCGTGATGAGATCGTAACCGTGCATCTTATACAGCGAGATAGACAGCGGATTCATTCGTTGCAGGCGTTCGATGGGCGATGGTGCCAGAGCGTCGTTATTTTCCAGATACGTGCGAACGTCGTCGTCCAGTCGATCTAATGAGAACGACAGGTCACCCGGCACAGGTTCAGGATTGCGATTGAAATCCATAAATACCTGACGCCCTGATTGCTGCTCTTGCGCTACTGCCATATCTAACAAGCTGGAGCCAAAATCCATTACCCGCGTGGCGTGGAACGGCCACTGATAGCCTTTACGGAAAATGTTTGAAGCCAGCTCCTGGGTGGTGCGATAGTAATCCGCGAGGAAGTTATACTCGTTACCCCCGGCATCCACGGAATAGATATATGGGATCACCTGTACATAAGTCCCGGACAAATTCCACGGAAACGTGCTGCGCGGTGTGCCGATACCAAACTGGCTTTCAGTCAGATTGGTTAGCGTCAGACCTTCCTCCAGCGCCAGCCCCAGCGAGCCGAAACATTTGTGTGGATACACACTGTCGCGATAAAGCTCGCCAGGCCCTCCTGTTGCCAGTACCACATTGGGCGCAGTCACAATTGCCAGCCCCCATGGGTTATGGGCGCGATGACCGGTCGCGAGGATTGCCCCCGCCACGCGGTCTTCGCCGTTTTCGTCACGCTGATGCAGCAGTTTAATCACTGTTGCACTGGTCAACATTGGGATAGCAAGACGCTGTACTTCTTCCAGCAGCACTTTCACCATTAACCTTGAGGTACGCGGCCCACACGAGGTTGCACGCCCGGCTTCGTCGTGGTCGGTTTGATAACGAAGAATCGCGCCATAGCGATCTTCCGGTAATTCCAGACCAAGATATTGCAACCCGCCAAGAGTGTGCAGAGAACCTACCGCTTCAACATAAGCGGTGTCGTGATCCATCGCCCCACCGCTCGCCAGTGCCTCTGCCAGTTTGGCGAAGTTGTCGCCGTTGCCCGCGGTAGCGGCGGTAAACAGTGTTTGTTTATCAGAGCCAGAACATGCCGATGTCCCCATATATAACCCGGCGGTGGCGATTAACACATTTTGCTGGCGGCGTTTAAGTTCCACAGCTGCACGTAGCCCGGCTGCACCACTGCCGACTACCAGGGCATCTGTTTTCCAGAGTGGGTAATCAACACCGTCTACCGTGACAACCCATGCGGGTTCTGCCTGTGCAAAACCCTTTGGGAAAGTAACGTGTGTCAGTGCATCAAGGATGGCCTCATCAAGCTGACTCATGCATCCTCCATTGGCGTAAACAGGCTACTTTCCATCAGGCGTGGGTGCCTGATAATCGGACGGAAGGCCATATACGGCAGAATGTCGCGGTCAATCTCTACGCCAGGGGCGATCTCAATTAATTCAACGCCTTCTGCCGTTAACTGGAATACCGCACGTTCGGTGATATACAGCACTTCCTGACCGCTTTGCTGTGCGTATGCGGCGCTAAAGGTGATTTTTTCCACCAGGGTAACCAGTTTAGGGATTTGACCTGACTGGGCGATATGCAAGCCATCTGGCGTTACATCAATCTTGCTGCCTTTGGCGTCGAACGTACCGCAAAACACCACTTTACGGGCGTTTTGTGCAATTTCGAGAAATCCGCCGGGGCCAATGAGATTGCCATTAAGATGGGAGACGTTGACGTTACCGTATTGATCCATCTCTCCCATGCCGAGGAAGGTGATATCGATGCCGCCGCCACTGTAGAATTCAAATTGATCGAGTGATGGAATAATGGCATCGGCGTTACGGGCGCAGCCGAACAGAGCATCATCCAGCATCATGCCGTTATGCACACCCTGTTCTACACTCAGCCACAAACTTTGATAAGGCACGCCTTCGCGCAGCGCAACCCCAGGAATACCGCCCGGAATACCAAAGCCAAAGTTGGTTGAAGCGCCTGCCACCAGTTCCCGCGCTGCCCGACGGGCAATCAGGCGACGCACCGGATGACTAACCAGTTCAATAGCGTCGTTAGAACTTAGACGGCGATGTTGACCGCTGATGGTCAGGTCGTAACCGCCAAGATAGGTTTGCGGTTGTTCGCGGTGCTCAACGATGCCATCGACCAGAATTCCTGGTAGTTTGACCCGACGTGGTTCAATGGTACCTGCTTCCAGCACATCGCGGACCTGTACGAACACTTTGCCGCCGCTGTTGTGTGCTGCCAGCGCCATCGAATAGCTATCCATATCAATCGCCTCTTCTTCGAGGCTGACGTTGCCACGCGGATCGGCATAGGTGCCGCGCAAAATCGCGTAGTCCACTTTGAAAGGGCGATAACGAAGTTTGGTCTCACCGTCGATTTCAATCAGTTCTACCAGGTCGTCGGTAGTGCATTCATTCGACTTACCGCCACCATTGCGTGGATCAACAAACGATCCCAGCCCAACGTGGGTAAAAAGCCCCGGACGTCCGGCACCGATCTCCCGCAGCAGTGCCTGAATTACGCCACCAGGGAAACAGTAGGCTTCAATAGCATTGCTTTTCACCAGTTCCTGCATCTTGGGCGACCAGGTAAAATGTCCGGCAATAATGCGTTTGAGCATTTCGGCGTGAGCAAAACGGTTAGTGCCTTTGCTGTCGCGATCGCCAATACCCAGCGAGTGGATTAATGTCAGATCGCGCGGGTGTCCGGTTTGCAGAAAGCGCGCTTCAATGGCGGCCAGAATATGGTCAGCTTCCACCATGCCGCCGCCGTTGCCGCTAATGGCAATGGTTGCGCCGTCCTGAATTTGCGCCGCCAGTGTCTCGGCGGTTGATAACTTACGCATACAATTTCCTTATTGATTGTGGAAGCTCACGCCGGCTTTTTCGGCAAATGCGTGCGTCGCCTGTTGGCAATCCTGAGTGGCGGACATTAATCCAGCCAGTAACTGGTGGGAGTAATCGGCGTGTTTATTTTCCAGCGCCAGAATCAGTTGCTTAATATGTGCCAGTGCCACCGGACCACATTTTTCCAGCTGCGCTAACTGGTTCGCCATCCAGCTTTCCACCTGTTCTTTTTCTACCACTTCATCAATTAAATTCGCCACCTGAGCTTCCTGCGCCGTCAGGCGTTTACCCAGCATCAGCATCTGGCGACCGACCACCGGGCCAACCTGATTAAGCACGCGTTCAATGCCCATCCAGCCAGGCACCATGCCGAGCATCACTTCCGGGTTAGAGAATTTCGCGCCGGGGCGAGCGATACGAATATCGCAGCACAAGGCAAGTTCAATACCGCCACCGATGGTATGACCGTTGAGATTCGCAACGGTTAATTGGGGTAAGTTGCGCAGGCGATTAAAAACCTCGTTACCGCGTTTAATCCATTTTCTGCCCATATCTAATGGCGAATAGGCCGACCACGATTTAATATCGCCGCCCGCACAAAAGAATTTATCGCCGGTTGCCGTTAATTCGACTAATCGTAATGTGGTGTCGTTTTCAATTTCATTTAAATAATGGTCGAGAGATTCGATCATTTCTTCATTAATAGCATGACATTTATCTTCACGGTTCAATGTCAGGCGGCAAGAAGCCGCCGCTCTGCTGAACAGAACGGGTTGGTCACTCATGATTATTCCTTAACAATAATGTGCGATGCGATCGACGCTAATATCCAGCGTGCTGTTAATATCTTTCTGCCACCAGTACGGTGAGAATATTTCCAGTTCAATAGCGCCATTAAATCCGGCGTTTTCAACCAGCCGACGAATTGACGGAATATTGATGACACCATCTCCCGGCATTCCACGGTCATTGACCAGATCGGTGGTCGGCACTAACCAGTCGGAAACATGAAACGCGAGGATGCGTTTTCCGGCACGCAGGATCTGACTGGCGAGATCCGGGTCCCACCAGACATGGTAGACATCTACCGCCACGCCGAGGCCAAATTCGCCATCGGGATCGAGTTCATCACACCAGTCCAGCGCCTGACGTAACGTGCACAAACAGGAACGATCGGCTGCGGTCATCGGGTGTAGCGGCTCCAGCGCAATCGGCACGCCGACCTCTTTCGAATGTGGCAGTAACTGGCGAATCCCTTGTTTCACTTGTTCCCGCGCTTCATACAGATCTTTTGTTCCCATTGGCAGACCGCCAACCACCTGCATATAACAGGCGGCGTTCAGTACAGCGGCGTCGTCCAGCGCCCGGCGGTTATCGTCAATCGCCAGTTTGCGCTCCGCCAGCGTCGGTGCGGTGTAGTAGGTGCTACGGCACAAACCGGAAACGTTTATGTTACTGGCAGCAAGCTGGCGGGCGATTTGCTGGAGATCTTCACCCTGCAACTCCCTGCGCCAGGGGGCAATGGCGCCAATACCGCGTGCGGCGCAGGCATCAATAATGGCGGGCAGCGGCGTTTTATAGCCCAGTGTCGCGGTATTGATACTGAATAAATCCGGGCGTTGTAACAGATCTCTCATGATTCAGCCTCAGAAGCGCGGCATACTTAAGCCGCCGTCGATGGCGACCGCCTGACCACAGGTGTAAATCAGTTTACCTTCCGCCATCGCGCGGACAGTGGAAGCAATATCAGCCGGATAACCCCAACGTCCCCACGGCACCAGACCTTTGGCAATCAGTTCGTCGTAATAGGCCGTTGCCGGAATAGTCATATCGGTTTTGATGAGACCAGGACGCACTTCATAAACGCCAATTTGTTCATTACAAAGGCGAGCAGCAAACAGACGAGCAGCGGCAGAGACGGCAGTTTTGGCAATGGTATATTCGCCGCGATTCATCGCCAGCATGATGGCGTTGATGGAACTGACGAAAATAATCGAGCGGTGCGGCAGTTCTGCTTCCGGTTTCGGCTGTGCCAGTAAGCGCTTACTGAATGCCTGAGCGAGGAAGAACGGTGCGCGGGTGTTAATGGCAATATTTTGGTCGAAGCTGTCTGGTTCGAGGTCGAGAAGATCACCGCGTTTTTTCACTGAAATGCCTGCGTTGTTGAGCAGGCAGTCCAGACGTCCCCACTGGTTTTGCGCTGCGTCGAGCATCTCTTCATGCAGGGAGAGATCGCCCACATCAGCAGGGAAGCAAATCACTTCCACGCCTTCCGCCAGACATTCTTGTTGTGTGGCATGTAATTTTTCTACGCTATCCGCATCCGGACGATCATTAATCAGCAGATTAAATCCGCCACGCGCAAGCTCCAGCGCACAGCCCTTTCCAATACCACGAGCGGCTCCGGTAATCACGGCAACAGGACGAGTGGATTTCATACAATAGCTCTCTTTTTTTGAATTTTGTTTCCTTAGTGATGATTAGCTTGCGACTGGAGGATAAAAAGATCAACCATCTAGTTGGTTGATATGCGATGGCGATCACAGGACATTTGATAACCTGATGAAAGTACAAGTTTTTGCCCTTTTTTCTGAAGCTGAAATCAAATCAGGTTATGATAGTCACCACGAAGAGGTCGTGGGGAAGCGTTATGTATCTTGATACCAGCAACGTACAGAGCCTGAAAGAAAAGCTGCTGTTATGCGCGGTTAATGAATTTGCCGAATATGGTTACGAAGGGGCCAGAGTCGATAATATCGTCAAGGCCGCGGGGTGCAGTAAACAGACGGTTTATCACCACTTTGGTAATAAAGAAAATTTATTTATCGAAGTACTGGAATATACCTGGAACGATATTCGACAAAAAGAAAAGGCCCTTGATTTCTCAGATCTTCCGCCACAGAAAGCCATTGAGAAAATAATCGATTTTACATGGGATTATTATATTTCTAATCCCTGGTTTTTAAAAATTGTGCATAGTGAAAATCAAAGTAAGGGTGTGCATTATGCAAAATCACAGCGTCTTTTAGAAATTAACCATGCGCACTTGCAGTTAATGGAATCCTTATTGGATGAAGGGAAGAAACAAAATATTTTTAAGCCAGATATCGACCCATTGCAGGTGAATATTAATATTGCTGCGCTTGGGGGATATTATTTGATCAACCAGCATACGCTTGGCCTGGTTTATCACATCAGTATGGTTTCACCGCAGGCACTGGAAGCCAGACGTAAGGTCATCAAAGAGACAATCCTTAGCTGGCTTTTGGTTGACCCTTCATCTACCGCGCGCGAATAAAACTGCCATCCGGCTGGCGGGTAAACAGGACCTGTTGATTATTCCCCGTATCAATAGTTAAGCCCGTCACCACGCCGCTGGCGTTCTGGCGGATTTTCACCATCTGCCCGTTTTGCAAATTACTCAGTGGCTTATCCGCGCCTTCTACCTGCGCCATGGCATAGACATCGGTAGCGGGCAGTCCGTGGTCGCGGAACAGCTGCGCCATCGTTTTACCGGGTTCGACACGATAGGAGCGCCATTGATTATCAATTCCGCTATCTGGCCGGAATGGTTGCGTATGGGTGGTTTGCGGCTGCTCTTCTGGTTGGCCTTCCTGTATTGGTTCTGGAGCGACCGGAGCCACCTGATCAGGATCATTTTGTGGCGTGACTAATTGCGCCCGCAGCTGTTCTTCTGTCGGTGGTTGTGATTGCGACTGAATATCTAACTGCGCTTCACGCGTCACCACCGGCGCGTTGGGCGTATCATCAGATGGAAGCAGAAATCCGACTACCAATACAATGGCGGCAATAATGATCCCCCGACGATGCATCGGCGGCAGCGGGTCCATGAAGCGAAAATTGTCCGGCGCGTGCCAGACTTTCTCCAGGGTTGGTTTTAGTTCAAAGCGCCCGGGCATGGTTTCCTCCTGCTCCGCGTCTTGTTCCTCAATCATAGCCTATGAATAAGCTAACGCTATGATGTCCGTGGTAAACCCGCCTTTATTATATTCATACGGGATATTGCTATTGTTTCTTTTTCCCCGGGATTTGTCATCATTCCCGCGACAAAGTTTTACCCAAAGAAGTGTGGCTGATATGCTGCCCGCTACTTTATACCCTAAGAAAGGAAATACGATGACCACCCCAACTTTTGACACCATCGAAGCGCAAGCAAGCTACGGCATTGGTTTGCAGGTAGGGCAACAACTGAGTGAATCTGGCCTGGAAGGGCTGCTGCCAGAAGCACTGGTTGCAGGCATTGCCGATGCGCTGGAAGGCAAACATCCGGCTGTTCCGGTTGATGTGGTGCACCGCGCGCTGCGTGAAATCCACGAACGCGCCGATGCCGTTCGTCGTCAGCGTTTCCAGGCGATGGCTGCTGAAGGTGTGAAATACCTGGAAGAAAACGCCAAAAAAGAAGGTGTAAATAGCACCGAATCTGGCCTGCAATTCCGCGTGATCAACCAGGGTGAAGGCGCAATTCCGGCACGTACCGACCGCGTTCGTGTTCATTACACCGGAAAACTGATCGACGGCACCGTGTTTGACAGCTCCGTTGCTCGCGGCGAGCCAGCTGAATTCCCGGTTAACGGTGTGATCCCTGGCTGGATTGAAGCACTGACTCTGATGCCGGTAGGTTCTAAATGGGAACTGACTATCCCGCAGGAACTGGCATATGGCGAGCGCGGCGCTGGCGCGTCCATCCCTCCGTTCAGCACCCTGGTGTTTGAAGTCGAACTGCTGGAAATCCTCTAAGCAGCGCATTCTGTTCCCCTCGAGCCAGAGGGGAGCAGGCATTCAGCAATAAACCCTTCAGTTTGCCAAACGGCGCTATTTTATGTTGCAAAGACCCTGTAAGCGTGTATTTTTGTGAGCTGTTTCGCGTTATCACCGTGATATGACACTCACTTTAAACATAAAATTAACATTAGATCTAAATCTTAGTATTCATCCCGCGTATTGTTACCTAATATCGATGAGTCCCGATACAGATTCGTCGTATCATAGACTGACTAAAGGCCGTAGAGCCTGAACAACACAGACAGGTACAGGAAGAAAAAAACATGGTAGATCAGGTAAAAGTCGTTGCCGATGATCAGGCTCCGGCTGAACAGTCGCTACGGCGCAATCTCACAAACCGACATATTCAGCTTATTGCCATTGGCGGTGCCATTGGTACAGGGTTGTTTATGGGGTCCGGCAAAACGATTAGCCTTGCCGGGCCGTCGATCATTTTCGTTTATATGATCATCGGTTTTATGCTCTTTTTCGTGATGCGGGCAATGGGGGAATTGCTGCTTTCGAATCTGGAATACAAATCTTTTAGTGACTTCGCTTCCGATTTACTCGGGCCGTGGGCAGGATATTTCACCGGCTGGACTTACTGGTTCTGCTGGGTTGTAACCGGTATGGCAGATGTGGTTGCCATTACCGCCTATGCGCAATTCTGGTTCCCTGGGCTTTCTGACTGGGTTGCTTCGTTATCCGTGATCATTCTGTTACTGGTTCTAAACCTCGCCACGGTAAAAATGTTCGGTGAGATGGAGTTCTGGTTTGCGATGATCAAAATCGTCGCCATCGTGTCGCTGATTGTTGTCGGCCTGGTCATGGTGGCGATGCACTTTCAGTCACCGACCGGTGTGGAAGCGTCATTTGCACATTTGTGGAATGACGGCGGCTGGTTCCCGAAAGGCTTAAGTGGCTTCTTTGCTGGATTCCAGATAGCGGTTTTCGCTTTCGTGGGGATTGAGCTGGTAGGTACAACAGCTGCGGAAACCAAAGATCCAGAGAAATCACTGCCACGCGCGATTAACTCCATTCCGATCCGTATCATTATGTTCTACGTCTTCTCGCTGATTGTGATTATGTCCGTGACGCCGTGGAGTTCGGTAGTCCCGGAGAAAAGCCCGTTCGTTGAACTGTTTGTGTTGGTAGGTTTGCCTGCGGCTGCCAGCGTGATCAACTTTGTGGTGCTGACCTCTGCGGCGTCTTCCGCTAACAGCGGTGTCTTCTCTACCAGCCGTATGCTGTTTGGCCTGGCCCAGGAAGGTGTGGCACCGAAAGCGTTCGCTAAACTCTCTAAGCGCGCAGTACCCGCGAAAGGGCTGACCTTCTCTTGTATCTGTCTGCTCGGCGGCGTGGTGATGTTGTATGTGAATCCCAGCGTGATTGGCGCGTTCACGATGATTACAACCGTTTCCGCGATTCTGTTTATGTTTGTCTGGACGATTATCCTTTGCTCGTACCTGGTGTATCGCAAACAGCGTCCTCATCTGCATGAGAAGTCGATCTACAAGATGCCACTCGGCAAGCTGATGTGCTGGGTATGTATGGCGTTCTTTGTGTTTGTTCTGGTGTTGTTGACACTGGAAGATGACACCCGCCAGGCGCTGCTGGTTACCCCGCTGTGGTTTATCGCGCTGGGGCTGGGCTGGCTGTTTATTGGTAAAAAACGCATGGCGAAGTAATGCCGCGTTTATAACTCTGAAAGGCACCTGCGGGTGCCTTTGTCTTTATATATTCCTAAAAAAATCTACCATCATAGACAGCCCTCAGGCGCGAGCTTACCGTGGATCTTTGCCACTCGTTGCAGAGTTCATTATGGTTAAGCGCAGTTGGTTATTAATCGCCGCATTACCTCTCTCTATTTCACCTTCCTGGGGCGCGGATTTTTATTACCGCCAGCAGGAGAAAGGCACGGTTTATGTTGTCGAACAGAAGGGGGAAAAAGATGAGATCCTCTCCGAATTACCAGATATTAATTTTTCCCGCCTTTGGCGCATTGCCAATTTAGCCAATAAACAAGATTCCCGGTTACTGTCCGATTTTCCCGATAAGTTCGATTGCGATGATGAGGGGGATTGCGAACATGTCTGGCTCACCGACGGACGCTCTGTTCTTTGGTCTGGCAAAGTCCTGAAAAATCCCCCCGGTAAACCTAAAGTCGACGCTGCCAGTTTTCAGGCATTCGGCGCTTTCGCTGCTGATAAACGCAGTATCTATTTTGACGGTCAGCGTACCGATGATAGATGAAGTGGATATGTATATAGCTGTGTCTCAGTTGCAAACAAATATTTATGTACCGAAATAAAAGTATCAATAGACAATTAATTAATAAATCAGGAGATAAAGTGGCTATATTACATCCACAGGAGTGCTGGTTGCTGGAAAGAATAATGTCGCCGGAATATTATCGGCGTCGTTTTGAGGGCTGGCAGGAGTTTGTCGAGCTGTGCGAGCGACAGGTGGCAGAGTGGAGCAAGACCATGCCGCTGGATGTGCGCCGTCGTCCGCTGTGCGAGCAGATTGACGCCGTCTGGGGCGGGCGAGTGTTGCCCAATATCCGCAGTACTTTAAAGTCGGTACAGTATGACTTTATTCAGCTACAGCAGGGGGACCTGCGGGTACTGCAATCCGGGGGTAACATTAGCAGTGATATGAAAGGACTAATTGATTATCCGTCGGACTGGATGTCACTCGTCGCGCAAAAACAGTATGACAGACTGAAATGGCGAGGTGCACATTATAATAATTTAATCAGACGTACCTCGGGCGGATACTGGTATGACGGCGAACTGACTTATTATTATGAGGAAAGTCTGCACGGCCCGCTGGCCTTGCCGATGCAACTACCGTTGTATGAGCTGGATAGCCGCGTATACCTGCGTGAGGATGACCCGGTAACGTTGGCTGGCTTGTATCTGCCGGATATCCCAGATGCCAGCGCCCAACTGTTGTACCGGAGTGAACATATTCCAGAGGCTTGGCAGGGGCGGGTACGAACGAAGTATGTCAATGAGGCTGGGATACAAGAATATTACTGGGAAAACGGGGCGTGGGAAAAATGCAACTGGATACGTATACGGCGGGTGGCAAACCGATTTATCGATGTGCCGCCGGAGGGATTTTTCCCACAGGGCATGCCGGAGGAGTTGTACAACTGGCCACAGCGCGAGGCGCAGTATGTAACAGACCGGCAGCGGATGGCGGCCTGTAGCGGTGAAGCTTGTCCTCATAGCGGGGAGTGGTCGATTTTTGTAGAAGGTAGACAAGCGACGGTGACACTGGAGCAGGGAGAGCAGATGCCAGAATGGACGGACAGGAAAATGGAGGGGGAGTATAAAAGAGGCGAGAAATTCCATGTGCTGTGGTCGCTGATGAACCGCCATGATGGCGGGTCGGTGTGGGTGGAAGCGTAGCGGTAGCTGGATGTACACGTAAAAACCAGGGAATGGGTGATTTTATTCTGGCTTATACAGGAGCGATGAATAAATAATTATATTAATGAAAAAAATAAGTTAGTAACCGTTGAAGGAACTAATTATTGGCTGAATAATGAATTTTCCCAGTCCAGTAGATACAAAAGATTGTCCCGGAGTGGTGAATAACTCAAAGCATTTGAAAACGCACCTGATTGTGTAAACCAGGTGCGTTGGTCGAACAAATCACTCACCCGCCAGCGCGCGCGGGAATAGTACATTGTTTTCCAGACTGATGTGCTCCATCAGGTCATCAATCAGTTCATTAATGCCGTTATACATCGCTTTCCAGGTGGTGCAGGCTTCCGGCGGCGGTGTGACGTTATTGGTGGTGTGTTTGATCACTTCCAGCAGTTCGCCCGCTTCATCGTGCTCGCTTTCCATTACGCTGATTGGCCCCATTGCCTGGCTGCCCATGCCTTGTTTAATCATCGGGAAGAGAATTTGCTCTTCTTTCATCATATGGCTGGAAAGCTCTTCATGCAGCATAGTCAGGTATTTTGTCAGCCCTTTTGGCACACTTGGTTTGTCGGCGTGAACGCGCTCGACTTTAGTCGCTTGCAGGATCAGCTCCGGCAGTTGCTCGCGGTGGCGATCGTGGTAGCGCACGATGATATGGTCGATGATTTCTGCCAGCGGGGCGCTACGCCAGTCTTTCTCAATCGGTTGTTCAGCGAGCTTTGCCAGCTCAGCTTCAATGACCTCAACATCCAGCTCTTTACGTGCCGCCGCACGCGCCAGCGTTTGCTTACCGCCGCAGCAGTAATCCATATCATATTTACGAAACAGAGCCGAAGCGCGAGGAATAGAGAGCGCCAGTTCACCTAAAGGTTGGTCGCGATAAGCCATAGCTGATACCTCATTCTTAATAAGATAAGATGCATTTTAAATGCATCTTTAAGGCAAAAGCTATAACCCTTACGTAGCAGAGGCTTATTTAACTCACTGCCAGCGTGTCAACTTTCTGAGACAGATTCAGTTAAAAGTTTTTCTGGTTTTGCTCTGACCGCGATGACCACGCCAATCACTAACAGCGCGATACCGCTCAGCGTCATTAGCGGCGGCATTTGCTGGCGGAGTAAAAAGGTGTACAGCAAACCTGCCAGCGTTTCGAAAACAATCAGCGGCCCGAGAATCACTGTCGGTAATCGCTGGCTGGCGACGTTCCAGCAGAGTGCGCCAACCCATGAGCAAAGCACGGCTATCGCAACCATCAGACTAATAAACACCAGCGGACGGGGGCCAAAGGGTAAGGAGAAGTCCGGCGTTTGCATATTCAGCCAGTAACAGGCGACGAGATAGCCGATGAGAGAAACCGGCAGCGTGACCAGCGCCTGCGCCGTCGCCCACATCATCGGATGTTTGTCGGGATTTTCCCGCAGCCAGCGGGCGTTGCGCAGGGCATACCATGCCCAGCAGACCACGGAAACTAACGCTAGCACGATGCCTGAGGTATAACGTGCCCAGTCAAAATCGGGGAGTCCGTGGTTTAACTCAGCAATATTCACACACGACAGGCCGATGCCAATACAAACCAGTGCCGGGGCGAGTTTTCCCCATGCGAGTTTGCCGTCGCGCTGGCTATAAAGCAGATTGGCAAAAACGGGAATCACCACCGGCAGGGTGCCGATAATCATCGTGGAAACAGGCGCGCCAGTACGTTGAATGGCACTTGCAAGGCAGAAGTAATAGATAAGGTTGCCCATCATGGTGAGCATCAAGGCGGTAAGCCAGTCGCGACGCGCCAACTGACGCAGACGCACGCGTCCCAGCCAGGCAATGGGCAGCGCAATTAACCCTAGCGCCAGGTAACGCCCCATCGACTGCAACATCGCCGGGTATTCCGGTACGATCAACGGCCCGACAAAAATAAGCCCCCACATCAACCCTGCTAACAGGGCGTACAGCACGCCGCTAATCATTACTGGCATCCATTGGTCTGTCAGAAGAAAGTTCAGGAAGCAGACATGATTGCTCCCGGCATCCCGTCATTATCAGAGAGGATGCGGGAGGATGCCACTTTAATTAACTAGTTATTAACATTAAAAAGATGGCTTACGCTTTCGGCTAACGTTGTCGTTGGGCGGCCAATCAATTTGCTAAGCGTTTTGCTGTCATCAAACAGACCGCCTTTCGATGCGCCAACGTCAGAATCCGCCAGCATATCCGCCAGTCCATCAGGCAGTCCGATGCTTTTCAGTGCCGCAGCGAAATCGGCTTCGCTCAGGTTTTGATAGGTAATCGGTTTGCCGCTCTGTTTGGTGAGTTCTGCCGCTAACTGTGTCAGCGTCCAGGCACTATCGCCCGCCAGTTCGTAAACCTTGCCTTCATGACCGGCTTCGCTAATTACGCGCGCCGCAGCTACCGCATAATCAGCCCGCGTTGCTGAGGCAATTTTGCCATCGCCCGCGGCACCGATAAATACGCCGTGTTCCAGTGCTGCCGGGGCGCTGGCGAGGTAGTTTTCGGTGTACCAGCCGTTGCGCAGCAGAGTGTAAACGATGCCAGAATCAGCCAGCATTTTCTCCGTCTCGATGTGCTCATCGGCGAGGCCGAGCGGGGAGGAATCGGCATGTAGCAGGCTGGTATAAGCGATAAATTTCACGTCGGCCGCCTTTGCGGCATTAATAACATTACGATGCTGCGGGGCACGTTGACCCACTTCGCTGGAAGAGATCAGCAGTAGTTTTTCCACTCCCTGAAGCGCAGATGTCAGTGCGGCTTCATCGCCGTAATCAGCCTGACGCACGGTAATGCCTTGTGCTGTCAGTACCTGTGCTTTTGCCGGATTACGAACGATAGCCACTATTTGGCTGGCAGGAACCGTTTTCATCAAGGATTCAATAACATAGTGACCAAGTTGGCCAGTGGCACCAGTAATAGCGATCATGGGAAGTCTCCATCGTTTTGTCTTGTGTTTAAATACGCTAACACTTAAACTTACTTTTAGTAAGTACGTACAAAAAGGTAAGTATGAAATGAGTCAGGTTAGCCTGTCGCAACAACTCAAAGAGGGAAATCTCTTCGCTGAACAGTGTCCGTCGCGCGAGGTTTTGAAACACGTCACCAGCCGTTGGGGGGTGTTGATTCTGGTGGCGCTACGCGAAGGTACTCATCGCTTTAGCGACCTGCGGCGCAAAATCGGCGGGGTGAGTGAAAAGATGCTTGCGCAGTCGTTACAGGCGCTAGAGCAGGATGGTTTTCTTAACCGTATCGCGTATCCGGTGGTGCCGCCGCATGTGGAATATAGCCTCACGCCGCTGGGCGAGCAGGTGAGCGAAAAGGTTGCTGCACTGGCGGACTGGATTGAGTTGAATTTGCCCGAGGTGTTAGCGGTGCGGGATGAACGTGCGGCATAACTGCCGGATGCGCTGCGCTTATCCGGACTACGGTTCATGGCTTGTAGGGCGGATAAGATGCGTCATCATCGCATCCGCCAATAAATGCCGGATGCGGTTGATGATTTGTAGGCCGAAAAAGAAGTGTTTTACTTACTCAGATCCACCTGATAAATCGCAAACCCGATATCATCGGTCGCGACTTTATTCATCGGATACTGCCCTTTCTCTTTAATAAACGCTGCGGCTTTATCTGACGGAGAGGTTTCGAAACGGATATCCAGTTTCTTATCGCCAGCTATCGGTGCTAAACGCCAGTTGTTATCTGCCGCCGGGTGAATTTCCCCCGCACGTTTCGACTCATCAGCAATCCACGCTGCCAGCACCGAGCGGTTCTCATCCGGTGAAGCAAAAGCGATATGGCTGTCGCCCGTACCGGCAAATTTGCCGCCGTAAGCGCGATAGTTATTGGTGGCAACGAGGAACATGGCGTTCGGATCAATCGGCTTGCCGTTAAAGGTCAGGTTCTTAATCCTTTCCGCATTGGCATTAATCATCTGGCACTCGCCGTCATAACGGGCGGGCTGGGTAACATCAATCTGATAATTCACACCATCAATAACATCAAAGTTATAGGTGCGGAAACCATCCCAGTTGATGAGTGACTGTGGTTTCGTGCTGTTAGGATCAATCTGGTTAAACTGTCCGGCGGAGCACTCCAGCCACTCTTTCACCTCTTTACCGCTGGCTTTCACCACAATCAGCGTATTGGGGTAGAGATAAAGATCGGCGGCATTACGGAAGGTCAACTGGCCTTTTTCCACCTCCACATAGCTTGCCGGGTCATTTTTGCGACCACCAACTTTAAACGGTGCGGCAGCTGAAAGCACTGGCAGTTTTGCCAGATCCGGATCGCCCTGAATGTAATGCTCGACATACGCTTTTTGCGCGTTGTTCACCACCTGCACGGTCGGATCGTCCTGCACAAGCGCCAGATAGCTATACATATTGTCGGCAGATTTACCGATTGGCTTGCTGACGAACTGGCGTGTGGCATCGTGATCGGCTTTGAGTGTTTCTACCAGCTTGCTGTCTTCCGCCGCGAGGGATTTTTTATTCGCGATGTCGTAAATCGGCCGTGCTTCCGCTTTCGCCTGCGTCACCTGCCATTTACCGCTGTCATTACTGAGTTGTAAGTCGACCACACCAAGATGATCGCCCCACATGCCTGGCATTACCGCCGGAACACCATTCAGCGTGCCTTTCGCGATATCAGCCCCTTCGATATCAGCAAAATCTTTACCTGGGAAAACGGCGTGAGCATGGCCAAACATAATGGCGTTAACGCCCGGAATTTCACTGAGGTAATAAACTGAGTTTTCCGCCATCACTTTATACGGATCGGCAGACAGCCCGGAATGCGCCAGAACGACAACGACATCGGCACCTTTCTCGCGCATTTCAGGCACGTATTTGCGTACGGTTTCGGTAATATCATTCACCGTCACTTTCCCGGATAAATTAGCTTTATCCCAGCCCATGATTTGTGGCGGGACGACGCCAATATAGCCAATCTTCAGCGTCTGTTTTTTTCCGTCTTTATCGACCACTTCGGTGTCTTTAATTAAATACGGTGTAAACATTGGCTGTTTGGTTCTGGCGTCAATGACGTTGGCATTTACATAAGGGAATTTCGCTCCCGCCAGCGCATTTTTCAGATAATCCAGACCGTAGTTAAACTCGTGGTTGCCAAGCGTGCCGACGGTATAGTCCAGCGTATTTAATGCCTTATAGACCGGGTGAATATCACCTGCTTTTAATCCTTTCGCCGACATGTAATCTGCCAGCGGACTCCCCTGAATCAAATCGCCGTTATCGACCAGTACGCTGTTTTTCACTTCATTGCGGGCATCGTTAATCAGGCTTGCCGTACGTACCAGTCCGAATTTTTCCGTGGCGGTGTCTTTGTAATAATCGAAATCCATCATGTTGCTATGCAGATCAGTGGTTTCCATGATACGCAGATCGACCGTCGCTGCATTCACACTGGCGGCAATCAGCGTGGCCAGGAGCGTTGCGCTAAACTTAATCATCCGGGACATCCTTTTATCATCGGGAATACGAAAGAAAAGGGAGAATAAACGTCTTACTTATAGAACAGTGAAGAATGCCACAATTTTACGCTTTGAAAATGATGACACTATCACAGTTGGCGCATTCATTAACGATAGGGTATAAGTAAAACAATAAGTTAACACCGCTCACAGAGACGAGGTGGAGAAATGTTAGATCAAGTATGCCAGCTTGCACGGAATGCAGGCGATGCCATTATGCAGGTCTACGACGGGACGAAACCGATGGACGTCGTCAGCAAAGCGGACAATTCTCCGGTAACGGCAGCGGATATTGCCGCTCACACCGTTATCATGGACGGTTTACGTACGCTGACACCGGATATTCCGGTCCTTTCTGAAGAAGATCCTCCCGGTTGGGAAGTCCGTCAGCACTGGCAGCGTTACTGGCTGGTAGACCCGCTGGATGGTACTAAAGAGTTTATTAAACGTAATGGCGAATTCACCGTTAACATTGCGCTCATCGACCACGGCAAACCGATTTTAGGTGTGGTGTATGCGCCGGTAATGAACGTAATGTACAGCGCGGCAGAAGGCAAAGCCTGGAAAGAAGAGTGCGGTGTGCGCAAGCAGATTCAGGTCCGCGATGCGCGCCCGCCGCTGGTGGTGATCAGCCGTTCCCATGCAGATGCGGAGCTGAAAGAGTATCTGCAACAGCTTGGCGAACATCAGACCACGTCCATCGGCTCTTCGCTGAAATTCTGCCTGGTGGCGGAAGGACAGGCGCAGCTGTACCCGCGTTTCGGGCCAACGAATATTTGGGATACCGCCGCTGGTCATGCTGTGGCTGCAGCTGCCGGAGCGCACGTTCACGACTGGCAGGGTAAACCGCTGGATTACACTCCGCGCGAGTCGTTCCTGAATCCGGGGTTCAGAGTGTCTATTTATTAATTAATTTATGCAGCAGGTCCATCACTTGCTGCACCTCTTCCTGAGTAAGCGCCCCGTCTTTGGCCCATTGCACGCGACCGTCTTTATCCAGCACCACTACAGCGGAACTTTTTTCATCCAGCTGCCAGGCACCGCGTGCGACGCCATTGCTATCAACAATAAACTGCGACCAGGGATAAAGCTTTTTATTACTCTCCAGACTGCTGCGCACAAACATCCCTGAACCCGGAATCGCGTCGTCGGTGTTAACAATGGTGGTGGTCTGGTAACGATCGTGCGGTAACTTCGCTGATTTAATCGCTTCAATCAGCGTCGCGTTTTTCTCTTTTGCAGAGGTGCGACCAGCAATATGTTGCAGTACTCGCACTTTTCCCACTAACTGCGCGCTGTTCCAGGTTTTGTAGCTAAACTGATCTTTATCAAGCACCAACTCGCCACGATCGGTGATGCCAATCGGCGGCACTCGCTGACCGGTTTCGAACTGATGTGCGGAAGCCATCATCGGCAACAGCAGGCAGGTGAGTGCCAGAATCTTGCGTAGGGTCATGGTGTTTCCTTCTTATGATATGCAGGTGATCCGACCACTTGGGTCTGAGTTTTAATCATATGTGCTATTTATCGAATTTCCCGCAAGTGTGATGCCAGTTTGCGGTCAAGCGCACAAATCATATGAAAAATGAATGCTTATACTGAAGACCGCGCTTCGGTAAAAAGATAATTCTGAATAATTGTAACCTTTAGGTAAAAAAAGTTATACGCGGTGGAAACATTGCCCGGATAGTCTATAGTCACTAGGCATTAAAATTTGCGCCTCATAATAGTTGGGCCGATTGTGGCACCGCAAAGGCGTAATACTCAGCAGGAGATAACAATGAAAATTTTCCAACGGTACAACCCACTTCAGGTGGCGAAGTACGTAAAGATCCTGTTCCGTGGACGGTTATACATCAAGGACGTTGGCGCTTTTGAATTTGATAAGGGTAAGATTCTTATCCCAAAAGTGAAGGATAAGCTGCATTTGTCAGTGATGTCCGAAGTTAACCGTCAGGTTATGCGTCTGCAAACAGAGATGGCTTAACCAAAGTGCTATGCAGTAAAAAGTGCTATGCAGTAATAAGACGGCTCCTGATTCAGGAGCCGTTGATGTTTCTGGGGTTATGCGACGCTTTCTTCTTTATCTTTAGCGTCAGGCAGTTTTGGCGAAAGGGCGGTGGCTTTGCTGTCGATTCGGGTCACCAGCAGCTGGTCGATGCGGTAGTTATCGATATCCACCACTTCAAATTTGTAGCCGGCGAATTTCACCGAATCGGTGCGTTTCGGGATCTTACGCAGCATAAACATCATAAAGCCGCCGATGGTTTCGTAGTTGCCCGACTGCGGGAACTCGTCAATATCCAGCACGCGCATGACGTCGTCAATCGGAGTGCCGCCATCTATCAGCCATGAGTTCTCATCACGGGCGACAATCTGCTCTTCCAGCCCCTGACCGACCAGATCGCCCATCAGCGTGGTCATCACGTCGTTGAGGGTGATGATCCCCACTACCAGCGCGTACTCGTTCATGATCACCGCGAAGTCTTCACCTGCGGTTTTAAAACTTTCCAACGCCTCTGAAAGGGTTAACGTATCCGGCACAATCAGCGTATTGCGAATTTGTACGCCGCTGTTCAGTGCCAGGCTTTGGTTAGCCAGCACGCGGTTCAGCAGGTCTTTAGAATCGACATAGCCGATGATGTGGTCAATATCTTCATTACAGACGAGAAACTTAGAGTGCGGATGTTCCGCCACCTTATTCTTCAGACTTTGCTCATCTTCGTGGAGATCAAACCAAATCACGTTTTCACGCGGTGTCATTGAAGACGGAACGGTACGGGATTCCAGTTCAAAGACGTTTTCAATCAGCTCGTGTTCCTGTTTACGTAACACGCCCGCCAGCGCACCGGCTTCCACTACCGCGTAGATGTCATCAGAAGTGATGTCATCTTTACGTACCATTGGCAGTTTGAAAATACGGAAGATTATGTTCGCCAGTCCGTTGAAGAACCACACCAGCGGGGTGCAAACGTACAGGCAGAAGCGCATCGGGTTGATGATACGCAAAGCCACAGCTTCTGGCGCAATCATACCGATGCGTTTCGGGGTTAAATCCGCAAACAGGATAAACATGCCAGTCACTAACGAGAAAGAGAGAATAAAGCTCAGTTGCTCAGAGAGTTCTGCCGACATATAGCGGGAGAACAGGCTGTGAAAAGCTGGAGAAAATGCCGCATCACCGACGATACCGCCGAGAATCGCCACTGCGTTCAGACCGATCTGGACCACGGTAAAGAACATGCCGGGATTTTCCTGCATATTCAGAACGCGTTGGGCATTTATATTGCCTTCATCAGCCAGCAGTTTAAGTTTGATTTTGCGTGAGGCGGCAAGCGAGATCTCGGACATCGAGAAGAACGCACTTACAGCGATCAAACAGAGTATGACTAAAATACTGTTTAACATATCTTATCCGACCTTTCAGGCCAGATCCTCGGAAGGGGAAGTTGATTAATTTGTGTGAAATACACATTGAAAGCCGATTCGAAGAAAGTGAACCGGCATTTTCAGTGGCTAGTATAGCGTAAGGTACTGTAAAGCCGCCAGAGGGTTAAAATTCAGACAGCTGAAAAATGAAAAACTGCCTGATGCGCTATGCCGAACAGGCCTACGCAGTCCCCGCAATATATTGAATTTGGACGATTTTGTAGGCCTGGCAAGGCGTTTACGCCGTATCCGGCATAAACAAAATGCACTTTATCAACAATCTACATTTGTACCCGTAACGCTATGCTTCCGGCGGCAGACAGACGCCAATTCCGCCAATTCCACAGTAACCATACGGGTTTTTATGCAGATATTGCTGGTGGTCATCTTCGGCATAATAAAACGGTGTGGCGTTAGCGATTTCCGTGGTGATGCGACGATCGTCATCGGCGGCAAGCATCGCCGCCTGAAAACGTTCCAGGCTGGCGCGAGCGGCGGCATCCTGTTCTGGGGTCAGCGGATAAATCGCTGAACGATACTGCGTGCCGTGGTCATTGCCCTGACGCATTCCCTGGGCGGGATCGTGATTCTCCCAAAATACTTGTAGCAACTGCTCATAGCTGATGACGGATGGATCGTAAACAATGCGCACCGCTTCGGCATGGCCAGTATCGCCGGAGCACACTTCCCGATAAGTCGGATTTGGCGTATAGCCGCCGGTATAGCCTGCGGCGGTGCTGTAAACGCCGGGTAACTGCCAGAACAGACGCTCCACACCCCAAAAACAACCCATCGCAAAAATGGCAATCTCCATTCCGTCAGGTACATTGGTCATTGAGTGACCGTTGACCGCATGCAGTGTGGCTACGGGCATCGGGGTGTTACGTCCAGGCAGGGCATCGGCGGGGGAAACCAGATGCTTTTTATCAAATAAACTCATGGTGTCGCTCTCCCGAAAATCGGTCATTGGGGTTAAGGTTGTAACAAGAGGCGTATTTGCACACAATAACCACCGTGAATAGGTCTAAAGTAAAACATAAGAAATATTTTGGGTTTAGTCTGCTTTTTAATCCATATTACTGGATTTTTGTTAAGCCGTTTAACGGCGTTCCAGGGGCAGGAAAAAAGGATATTCAGGAGAAAATGTGCGCTATATCCGACAGTTATGCTGTGTAAGCTTACTCTGCTTAAGCGGATCTGCCGTCGCCGCGAACGTCCGTCTACAGGTCGAGGGGTTATCGGGAGAGCTGGAAAAGAACGTTCGCGCGCAGCTTTCTACGATTGAAAGTGATGAAGTGACGCCAGACCGTCGCTTTCGCGCACGCGTCGATGATGCCATCCGCGAAGGTCTGAAAGCGCTGGGCTATTACCAGCCGACCATTGAATTTGATCTCCGTCCACCGCCAAAGAAAGGGCGGCAGGTATTGATCGCCAAAGTCACGCCAGGCGTGCCGGTGTTAATTGGCGGCACCGATGTGGTATTGCGCGGCGGCGCGCGGACCGATAAAGACTATTTGAAATTGCTCGATACTCGCCCGGCTATTGGTACGGTACTGAACCAGGGCGATTATGAAAATTTCAAAAAGTCCTTAACCAGCATTGCGTTGCGTAAAGGTTATTTCGATAGCGAATTTACCAAAGCGCAGCTGGGCATTGCGCTCGGCCTGCATAAAGCCTTCTGGGATATTGATTATAACAGTGGCGAACGTTACCGCTTTGGGCATGTGACCTTTGAAGGATCACAAATCCGCGATGAATACCTGCAAAATCTGGTGCCGTTTAAAGAGGGCGATGAGTACGAATCGAAAGATCTGGCAGAACTGAACCGTCGACTTTCTGCTACCGGCTGGTTTAACTCGGTGGTGGTGGCTCCACAATTTGATAAAGCGCGCGAAACGAAAGTATTACCATTGACGGGCGTGGTTTCGCCGCGAACAGAAAACACCATCGAAACCGGCGTCGGTTACTCTACGGACGTGGGACCGCGCGTGAAAGCGACGTGGAAAAAGCCGTGGATGAACTCTTACGGTCACAGTTTGACCACCAGTACCAGTATTTCCGCGCCGGAACAGATCCTCGACTTCAGCTATAAAATGCCGCTGCTGAAGAATCCGCTGGAACAATATTATTTGGTGCAGGGCGGTTTTAAGCGCACTGACCTGAACGATACCGAGTCTGACTCCACTACGCTGGTGGCTTCTCGCTACTGGGATCTCTCCAGCGGCTGGCAGCGTGCCATTAACCTGCGCTGGAGTTTCGACCACTTTACCCAGGGTGAAATTACCAACACCACGATGCTGTTTTATCCTGGGGTGATGATTAGCCGCACGCGTTCTCGTGGTGGCCTGATGCCAACCTGGGGCGACTCGCAACGCTACTCTATCGACTACTCCAACACGGCCTGGGGCTCGGATGTTGATTTCTCCGTTTTCCAGGCGCAGAACGTCTGGATCCGCACACTGTACGATCGCCATCGTTTTGTGACACGCGGCACGCTGGGCTGGATTGAAACCGGTGATTTCGACAAAGTACCGCCGGATCTGCGTTTCTTCGCCGGGGGCGATCGCAGTATTCGCGGCTACAAATACAAATCTATCGCCCCGAAATACGCCAACGGTGACCTGAAAGGGGCCTCGAAGCTGATAACCGGATCGCTGGAATACCAGTACAACGTGACCGGAAAATGGTGGGGCGCGGTGTTTGTCGATAGCGGCGAAGCGGTAAGCGATATTCGCCGCAGCGACTTTAAAACCGGTACCGGTGTCGGCGTGCGCTGGGAATCGCCGGTCGGGCCAATCAAACTCGATTTTGCCGTGCCGGTCGCGGATAAAGACGAACACGGGTTACAGTTTTACATCGGTCTGGGGCCAGAATTATGAGTTTATGGAAAAAAATCAGCCTCGGCGTGGTTATCGTTATCTTACTGTTGCTGGGATCGGTGGCGTTTCTGGTGGGCACCACCAGCGGCCTGCATCTGGTATTTAAAGCGGCGGATCGCTGGGTGCCAGGACTGGATATTGGCAAGGTCACCGGCGGCTGGCGTGATCTCACCTTGTCTGACGTTCGTTATGAGCAGCCAGGCGTGGCGGTAAAAGCGGGCAATCTGCATCTGGCGGTCGGGCTTGAGTGCCTGTGGAACAGTAGCGTTTGTATTAATGATCTGGCGCTGAAAGACATTCAGGTCAACATCGACAGTAAAAAAATGCCTCCTTCTGAACAGGTTGAAGAAGAGGAAGATAGCGGTCCGCTGGATCTCTCCACGCCGTATCCCATTACCCTGACACGGGTGGCGCTGGACAACGTCAACATCAAGATTGATGACACCACGGTATCGGTGATGGACTTCACCTCCGGCCTGAACTGGCAGGAGAAAACCCTGACCCTGAAACCGACATCGCTGAAAGGCCTGTTGATTGCTTTGCCGAAAGTGGCGGAAGCGGCACAGGAAGAAGTGGTCGAACCGAAAATTGAAAATCCGCAGCCGGAGGAAAAGCCGCTCGGCGAAACGCTGAAAGATCTCTTTTCTCGCCCGGTATTGCCGGAAATGACCGACGTGCATTTGCCGCTTAACCTGAACATTGAAGAGTTTAAGGGCGAGCAGCTGCGCGTGACGGGCGACACGGACATCACCGTGAGCACCATGCTGCTGAAAGTGAGCAGCATTGACGGCAATACTAAACTGGACGCCCTGGATATCGACTCCAGTCAAGGGATCGTCAACGCCAGCGGCACGGCGCAGCTGTCAGACAACTGGCCGGTGGATATCACCCTCAACAGCACACTGAACGTGGAGCCGTTGAAAGGTGAAAAGGTGAAGCTGAAAGTGGGCGGTGCGCTGCGCGAACAGCTGGAGATAGGCGTTAACCTTTCCGGTCCGGTGGATATGGATTTACGCGCCCAGACGCGACTGGCAGAAGCTGGATTGCCGCTCAACGTGGAAGTGAACAGCAAACAGCTTTACTGGCCGTTCACTGGTGAGAAGCAGTATCAGGCAGACGATCTGAAACTGAAACTTACCGGCAAAATGACCGATTACGCGATCTCTATGCGCACGGCTGTTAAGGGCCAGGAGATCCCGCCAGCCACCATTACCCTTGATGCCAAAGGTAATGAACAGCAGGTCAATCTCGACAAACTTACCGTCGCGGCGCTGGAAGGGAAAACGGAACTTAAGGCGTTGCTCGACTGGCAGCAGGCCATTAGTTGGCGCGGTGAGCTAACGCTTAACGGCATTAACACCGCCAAAGAGATCCCGGAGTGGCCGTCGAAACTCAATGGCTTGATTAAAACCCGCGGTAGCCTGTACGGCGGCACCTGGCAGATGGAGGTGCCAGAACTGAAGCTGACCGGTAACGTCAAACAGAACAAAGTGAACGTTGACGGCACGCTGAAAGGCAACAGTTATATGCAGTGGATGATCCCAGGGCTGCATCTGGAACTGGGGCCAAACAGTGCCGAAGTGAAAGGCGAGCTGGGGGTAAAAGATCTCAATCTTGATGCCACCATCAACGCGCCGGGGCTGGATAACGCGCTGCCGGGGCTTGGCGGTACAGCGAAAGGGCTGGTGAAAGTACGCGGCACGGTGGAAGCGCCACAACTACTGGCAGATATCACCGCGCGCGGCCTGCGCTGGCAGGAACTTTCCGTGGCGCAGGTTCGCGTGGAAGGCGACATTAAATCCACCGATCAGATCGCCGGGAAACTCGACGTACGCGTTGAGCAAATTTCGCAACCGGATGTAAATATCAACCTCGTCACCCTGAATGCCAAAGGCAGTGAAAAGCAGCACGAGCTACAGTTGCGGATTCAGGGCGAGCCTGTCTCCGGGCAGCTTAATCTGGCAGGAAGTTTTGATAGCAAAGAAGAACGCTGGAAGGGAACTCTTAGCAATACCCGCTTCCAGACGCCGGTCGGCCCGTGGTCGCTGACCCGCGATATTGCGCTGGATTACCGCAATAAGGAGCAAAAAATCAGCATCGGGCCACACTGCTGGCTTAACCCGAATGCGGAACTGTGCGTGCCGCAAACTATCGATGCGGGTGCCGAAGGGCGTGCGGTGGTGAATCTCAACCGCTTCGACCTGGCCATGCTGAAACCATTTATGCCAGAAACCACTCAGGCCAGCGGTCTCTTCACGGGTAAAGCGGACGTTGCCTGGGACACCACGAAAGAGGGGCTGCCGCAGGGCAGTATCACTCTTTCGGGGCGTAATGTGCAGGTGACGCAAACCGTCAACGATGCGGCGCTGCCCGTGGCGTTTCAGACGCTGAATCTGACGGCGGAGTTGCGTAACAACCGTGCCGAATTGGGCTGGACCATCCGCCTGACCAATAACGGCCAGTTTGATGGTCAGGTGCAGGTGACCGATCCGCAAGGCCGCCGTAATCTTGGTGGCAACGTCAATATCCGTAACTTCAACCTTGCGATGATAAACCCCATCTTTACCCGTGGGGAAAAAGCAGCGGGGATGGTGAGTGCCAACTTGCGTCTGGGTGGTGATGTGCAAAGTCCGCAGTTGTTTGGTCAGCTTCAGGTTACGGGGGTGGATATCGACGGCAACTTTATGCCGTTTGATATGCAACCGAGCCAGCTTGCGGTCAACTTTAACGGTATGCGCTCGACGCTTGCAGGTACCGTGCGGACCCAGCAGGGTGAAATCTACCTGAACGGTGATGCCGACTGGAGCCAGATTGAAAACTGGCGGGCGCGGGTAACAGCGAAGGGCAGTAAAGTGCGTATCACCGTGCCGCCGATGGTACGAATGGATGTATCGCCAGATGTTGTATTCGAGGCTACACCAAACCTGTTTACCCTCGATGGTCGCGTGGATGTTCCGTGGGCGCGCATCGTGGTGCACGATCTGCCGGAAAGCGCAGTAGGCGTTTCCAGCGATGTGGTGATGCTTAACGATAACCTGCAACCGGAAGAGCCGAAAACGGCGTCGATTCCGATTAACAGTAACCTGACTGTCCACGTTGGCAACAATGTGCGCATTGACGCCTTTGGCCTGAAAGCGCGGCTGACGGGCGATCTCAACGTCGTTCAGGACAAACAAGGGCTGGGCCTGAACGGGCAGATCAACATCCCTGAAGGGCGCTTCCATGCCTATGGTCAGGATCTGATTGTGCGTAAGGGTGAGCTACTGTTCTCTGGTCCGCCAGATCAACCCTATCTTAATATCGAAGCTATTCGTAACCCGGATGCTACAGAAGACGACGTCATCGCCGGAGTTCGCGTCACTGGTCTGGCGGACGAACCGAAAGCGGAGATCTTCTCTGACCCGGCGATGTCGCAACAAGCTGCATTGTCTTATTTGCTACGTGGACAAGGGCTGGAGAGCGATCAGAGCGACAGCGCGGCGATGACCTCGATGCTGATTGGCCTGGGGGTTGCGCAAAGTGGCCAGATTGTGGGTAAAATCGGCGAGACGTTTGGCGTAAGCAATTTAGCGCTCGACACCGAGGGAGTTGGCGACTCCTCCCAGGTGGTGGTCAGCGGCTATGTATTGCCAGGCCTGCAAGTGAAATACGGCGTGGGTATATTTGACTCTATAGCAACACTCACGTTACGTTATCGCCTGATGCCTAAGCTATATCTGGAAGCCGTGTCTGGTGTAGACCAGGCACTGGATTTGCTCTATCAGTTCGAGTTTTAGCAATGCGAATATTTGTCTACGGCAGTTTACGCCACAAACAAGGCAACAGTCACTGGATGACCAATGCCCAGTTACTGGGCGATTTCAGTATTGATAACTACCAGTTGTATAGCCTGGGCCACTATCCAGGCGCAGTTCCGGGGAACGGAACAGTACACGGTGAAGTTTATCGTATTGACAACGCCACGCTGGCCGAACTTGATGCCTTGCGCACCAGGGGCGGTGAATACGCGCGCCAGTTGATTCAGACGCCGTACGGGAGTGCATGGATGTACGTTTATCAACGACCCGTCGATGGATTAAAGCTAATTGAAAGCGGCGACTGGTTAGACAGGGATAAGTAATAATAAAAGCACGCCACCTTCGGGTGGCGTTGTTTTATCCACCAGCCTGAATATATTCCGAATTTGACGCCATTCTTATCTTTTCTTAAATGCTGATTTGTTGCGCAGTGTTATAAACACCTGGCACGCTCAACAAGGACGCGACCACAATGAAAAAATCTCTTCTGGCTGTAATGCTGACAGGACTGTTTGCTCTCGTTTCTCTTCCCGCTCTGGGAAATGTCAATCTCGAACAATTAAAGCAAAAAGCTGAAAGTGGAGAAGCTAAAGCACAGCTGGAGCTGGGATATCGCTATTTTCAGGGTAATGAAACGACAAAGGATCTCACCCAGGCGATGGACTGGTTTCGCCGTGCCGCAGAGCAGGGATACACCCCGGCAGAATTTGTACTGGGGTTACGCTATATGAACGGTGAAGGTGTGCCGCAAGATTATGCTCAGGCGGTTATCTGGTACAAAAAAGCGGCACTGAAGGGGCTTCCACAGGCGCAGCAGAATCTGGGTGTAATGTACCATGACGGTAAGGGTGTGAAGATTGATAAAGCCGAATCTGTGAAATGGTTTCGCCTGGCAGCAGAGCAAGGTCGTGGCAGCGGCCAGCAAAGTATGGGAGATGCATATTTTGAAGGCGATGGCATAACGCGGGATTACGTTATGGCGCGTGAGTGGTATAGCAAAGCAGCGGAACAAGGCAATGCGTGGTCCTGTAACCAGCTTGGTTATATTTATTCCAGAGGTTTAGGCGTTGAAAGAAACGATGCCATATCGGCACAATGGTATCGAAAATCAGCGACATCAGGCGACGAGTTGGGGCAGCTTCATTTAGCCGATATGTACTATTTCGGTATCGGTGTTACTCAGGATTACACTCAGTCACGGTTATTATTTTCCCAGTCGGCAGAGCAGGGAAATGCTATTGCGCAGTTTCGTCTGGGAGATATATTGGAGCAAGGTTTGGCGGGAGCGAAAGAGCCGTTAAAAGCACTGGAGTGGTACCGTAAATCGGCAGAACAGGGAAATTCCGATGGTCAGTATTATTTAGCGGAAATGTATATCAGCCGTGCAGAAGGTATTCCCTATAACCGTGAACAGGCTATCTATTGGTACACCAAATCAGCAGAACAGGGGGATGCGAATGCGCAGGTTAATCTCGGGGTATTATTGTATCGACATGGTTCCGAAGAAGAACAGAGAAGGGCCGTGGACTGGTATCGCAAGGCGGCTGAAGAGGGAGTGGCAATGGCGCAATTTAATTTGGGTAATGCTTTACTCCAGGGAAAAGGTGTTAAAAAAGATGAGCAACAGGCCGCAATCTGGATGCGAAAAGCCGCAGAGCAAGGATTAAGTGCAGCGCAGGTACAATTAGGTGAAATCTATTATTATGGCTTGGGCGTAGAACGTGATTATGTGCAGGCCTGGGCGTGGTTCGATACCGCATCGACCAATGATATGAATCTTTTTGGTACAGAAAACCGCAACATTACAGAGAAAAAACTGACAGCCAAACAACTGCAACAGGCTGAATTATTATCGCAACAATATATAGAAAAATATGCCCCGGAAGCCTGGGCGAGAATGCAAAAGCTTAAAGCGCAATCAGCGGTAAAGACGGGTAATAAATAACGGGTAACTGTCAGATCAGGTCTGCGCTAATACAGCTCAACCAATGCCACCTGCGGGTGGCGTTATTTTTTTGCGAGACGACGCGTATTCTTTTTTGTAACTTCCTCGCCTTTTGCTTTTCCTTCCGAGCCGCTTTCCATATCCGTTAACGCATGTAAAACTCTGCTGGCGTTAACAAATGTGCAGGGGTAAAACGGGGGCACGCTTTGAACGGTGAGTATGAGTGAGGCCGGCTAACTTCCAGCAAGTGGCTATGAACAGCAAAATGGTGGTCGAGCTTAGCTTGTTCTTACCGTTCAAGCCTTTCAACTGCTGAAAATAATAATAGTGGAGTAGAGAGTTTATAAATTGCGGGCATAAAAAACCCTTACTAACCGAAGCCCGGTGTTCAGGGTTATTGCGCCAGAAGAACTTATTTATTCTTGGCGCGCTCGAAGGAAGCAACGATTTCAGCTTTAGCGGCTTCTGCGTTTTCCCAACCTTCAACTTTAACCCACTTGCCTTTTTCGAGGTCTTTGTAGTGCTCGAAGAAGTGAGCGATTTGCGCTTTCAGCAGCTCTGGCAGATCGTTAACGTCTTTAATGTGATCGTATTCTTTGCTCAGCTTGGTGTGCGGAACAGCAATCAGTTTCGCATCTTCACCGGCTTCGTCGGTCATTTTCAGTACGCCAACCGGACGGCAGCGGATCACAGAACCCGGCTGCAGCGGGTACGGAGTCGGGACCAGTACGTCAACCGGGTCACCGTCCAGAGACAGAGTGTGGTTGATGTAACCGTAGTTGCACGGATAGAACATCGCGGTGGACATGAAGCGGTCAACGAACAGTGCGCCGCTCTCTTTGTCGATTTCGTATTTGATTGGATCTGCGTTAGCCGGGATCTCAATAACAACGTAGATGTCTTCCGGCAGATCTTTACCCGCAGGGACGTTGAGTAAGCTCATGTCTGTTTCCTTTAAAAATATGTGGCAAACAAGTGCCGAGTATTATAGCCAACTCGCGCCGAATGTCTTCGCTTGTTTTCGTATTCATTTTCCTTTTTCGCCAGTTTTAAGACGGTATACAGAGCAGGAAAATCCATAACCGTAGCCGCATTTTTCATAGTGAGATGAAAGCGATTACAAACTTGTGATTAACGTTTTATTTACTTTTTTGAAGTGTGATGTAACGCAATCCGTTACATAACGAATTGTCTATAGTTTTTTCGCGAACATCTTTTCACCAATAATAATTACCCCGACGAGGACAATCCTATGTGGAAACGCTTACTTGTAGTCTCTGCAGTCTCGGCAGCCATGTCGTCTATGGCGTTGGCCGCTCCATTAACCGTAGGATTTTCGCAGGTCGGATCGGAATCCGGCTGGCGCGCCGCAGAAACCAATGTGGCGAAAAGTGAAGCCGAAAAACGCGGGATTACGTTGAAAATTGCCGATGGTCAGCAAAAGCAGGAAAACCAGATTAAAGCGGTACGTTCCTTCGTCGCGCAAGGGGTGGATGCGATCTTTATCGCTCCAGTGGTAGCGACCGGTTGGGAGCCGGTATTAAAAGAGGCGAAAGATGCCGAAATCCCGGTCTTCTTGCTTGACCGTTCCATCGATGTGAAAGACAAATCTCTCTATATGACCACCGTTACTGCCGACAACATCCTCGAAGGCAAGTTGATCGGTGACTGGCTGGTAAAAGAAGTGAATGGCAAACCATGCAACGTGGTGGAGCTGCAGGGCACCGTTGGGGCCAGCGTCGCCATTGACCGTAAGAAAGGCTTTGCCGAAGCCATTAAGAATGCGCCAAATATCAAAATTATCCGCTCGCAGTCAGGTGACTTCACCCGCAGCAAAGGCAAAGAAGTGATGGAGAGCTTTATCAAAGCGGAAAACAACGGCAAAAACATCTGCATGGTTTACGCCCATAACGATGACATGGTGATTGGTGCAATTCAGGCAATTAAAGAAGCGGGCCTGAAACCGGGCAAAGATATCCTGACAGGCTCTATCGACGGCGTGCCGGACATCTACAAAGCGATGATTGATGGCGAAGCGAACGCCAGCGTTGAACTGACGCCGAACATGGCAGGTCCTGCTTTCGATGCGCTGGAGAAATACAAAAAAGACGGCACCATGCCTGAAAAGCTGACGTTAACCAAATCCACCCTTTATCTGCCTGATACCGCAAAAGAAGAGTTAGAGAAGAAGAAAAATATGGGGTATTGAGGGTTGCTATGCCTGATGCCGATTCGTAGGCCGGATAAGGCGCTCGCGCCGCATCCGGCGGTTGTGCGCTGAAGCCTGATGCGACGCTTACCGCGTCTTATCATGCCTACTGGGAGCACGCTTTACACCGGGGGAAACCATGACGACCGACCAACACCAGGAAATCCTCCGCACCGAAGGATTAAGTAAATTTTTCCCCGGTGTCAAAGCGTTAGACAACGTTGATTTCAGCCTGCGCCGTGGCGAAATCATGGCGCTGCTCGGTGAAAACGGGGCGGGAAAATCGACGCTAATCAAAGCATTAACCGGTGTATACCACGCCGATCGCGGCACCATCTGGCTGGAAGGCCAGGCTATCTCACCGAAAAACACCGCCCACGCACAACAACTCGGCATCGGCACCGTCTATCAGGAAGTCAACCTGCTACCCAATATGTCGGTCGCTGATAATCTATTCATAGGTCGCGAACCCAAACGTTTCGGCCTTCTACGCCGTAAAGAGATGGAAAAGCGCGCCACCGAACTGATGGCATCTTACGGTTTCTCCCTCGACGTGCGCGAACCGCTCAACCGCTTTTCAGTCGCGATGCAGCACATCGTCGCCATTTGCCGGGCTATCGATCTCTCCGCCAAAGTGCTGATCCTCGATGAACCCACCGCCAGTCTCGACACTCAGGAAGTAGAGTTACTGTTTGGCCTGATGCGTCAGCTTCGCGATCGCGGCGTCAGTCTGATCTTCGTCACTCACTTTCTCGATCAGGTCTATCAGGTCAGCGATCGGATCACCGTCTTACGTAACGGCAGTTTTGTGGGCTGTCGGGAAACCCGCGAGCTACCGCAGATCGAACTGGTAAAAATGATGCTGGGGCGTGAACTGGACACCCACGCGCTTCAGCGTGCCGGGAGAACATTGCTGAGCGACAAACCTGTTGCCGCGTTCAAAAATTACGGCAAAAAAGGAACGATCGCGCCGTTTGATCTCGAAGTGCGCCCCGGCGAGATCGTCGGTCTGGCAGGCTTGCTGGGATCAGGACGTACCGAAACCGCCGAAGTGATCTTCGGTATCAAACCTGCTGACAGCGGCACTGCGTTGATCAAAGGCAAACCGCAAACGCTACGCTCGCCACATCAGGCTTCGGTTCTTGGCATTGGCTTCTGCCCGGAAGACAGGAAAACCGATGGCATCATCGCTGCCGCCTCGGTGCGGGAAAATATCATCCTTGCTCTCCAGGCCCAGCGCGGCTGGCTACGACCTATTTCCCGTAAAGAACAGCAAGAGATTGCCGAACGCTTTATCCGCCAGCTTGGCATTCGCACACCTTCAACTGAACAACCGATTGAATTTCTCTCCGGCGGCAATCAGCAAAAAGTGTTGCTTTCACGTTGGCTACTGACCCGACCGCAATTTCTGATCCTCGACGAGCCAACGCGCGGAATTGATGTTGGTGCCCACGCCGAGATCATCCGCCTGATTGAAACGCTGTGCGCCGATGGTCTGGCGCTGCTGGTGATCTCTTCCGAACTGGAAGAGCTGGTGGGCTATGCCGACCGGGTGATTATCATGCGCGATCGCAAACAGGTAGCGGAGATCCCACTGGCAGAGCTTTCCGTTCCGGCGATCATGAACGCCATTGCGGCGTAAGGAGAACAGTGTGATGCCTCAATCTCTCCCGGACACTACGCCGCCGAAAAGGCGTTTTCGCTGGCCAACAGGAATGCCGCAGCTGGCGGCACTGTTGCTGGTGCTGCTGGTTGATAGCCTGGTGGCCCCGCATTTCTGGCAGGTGGTGCTTCAGGATGGGCGTTTGTTCGGTAGCCCTATCGACATTTTTAACCGTGCGGCCCCCGTTGCGCTACTGGCGATTGGCATGACGCTGGTTATCGCCACCGGTGGGATTGATCTCTCCGTAGGGGCGGTGATGGCTATCGCCGGAGCCACAACGGCTGCGATGACGGTCGCGGGATTCAGCCTGCCAATTGTTTTGTTAAGCGCCCTGGGCACTGGCATCCTGGCGGGATTGTGGAACGGCATACTGGTAGCGATCCTCAAAATTCAGCCGTTTGTCGCCACCCTGATCCTGATGGTCGCCGGGCGCGGCGTGGCGCAACTGATCACCTCCGGACAGATCGTCACATTTAACTCACCGGATCTCTCCTGGTTCGGCAGTGGATCGCTGTTGTTCCTGCCAACGCCAGTCATTATTGCGGTGCTGACGCTTCTCCTGTTCTGGCTGTTGACCCGCAAAACGGCACTGGGGATGTTTATCGAAGCCGTTGGTATCAACATTCGGGCGGCAAAAAATGCCGGGGTAAACACGCGGATCATCGTCATGCTCACCTACGTGTTGAGCGGGCTATGTGCGGCGATTGCGGGCATTATCGTGGCGGCGGATATTCGCGGTGCCGATGCCAACAACGCCGGCTTATGGCTGGAGCTGGACGCCATTCTTGCAGTGGTGATTGGCGGCGGATCGCTGATGGGCGGGCGCTTTAACCTGCTGCTTTCGGTGGTGGGGGCGCTGATTATTCAGGGAATGAACACCGGAATTTTGCTTTCTGGCTTTCCGCCGGAGATGAACCAGGTGGTGAAAGCGGTGGTGGTGCTTTGCGTGCTGATTGTTCAGTCGCAACGCTTTATCAGTCTGATTAAAGGGGGACGTAACCGTGATAAAACGTAATTTGCCACTGATGATCACCATCGGCGTCTTTGTGTTGGGTTATATCTACTGTCTGACCCAGTTTCCCGGTTTTGCTTCCACAAGAGTGATCTGCAATATCCTGACCGATAATGCCTTTCTTGGGATAATCGCCGTTGGCATGACCTTTGTGATCCTCTCCGGTGGGATCGATCTCTCCGTCGGTTCGGTGATCGCCTTTACCGGCGTGTTTCTGGCAAAAGTGATTGGCGATTTCGGCCTCTCGCCGCTGCTGGCGTTTCCGCTGGTGTTGGTGATGGGCTGTGCCTTCGGCGCATTTATGGGGCTTCTGATTGACGCCCTGAAGATCCCGGCGTTTATCATTACCCTTGCGGGAATGTTCTTTTTGCGTGGCGTCAGCTATCTCGTTTCGGAAGAGTCGATCCCGATAAACCATCCTGTTTATGACACGCTCTCAAGCCTTGCGTGGAAAATCCCTGGCGGTGGTCGCTTAAGTGCGATGGGACTACTGATGCTGGCGGTGGTGGTTATCGGCATATTACTCGCGCATCGTACCCGTTTTGGTAATCAGGTATACGCCATTGGCGGCAACGCAACGTCGGCAAACCTGATGGGGATTTCCACTCGCAGCACCACTATCCGCATTTATATGCTTTCTACCGGGCTGGCCACGTTGGCGGGGATTGTCTTCTCGATTTATACCCAGGCCGGATATGCACTGGCGGGCGTAGGTGTGGAACTGGATGCTATCGCCTCAGTGGTAATTGGCGGTACGCTTTTGAGTGGTGGCGTTGGAACGGTATTAGGGACGCTTTTTGGCGTGGCGATTCAGGGACTGATTCAGACTTACATAAACTTTGATGGCACGCTGAGTTCCTGGTGGACGAAAATCGCCATCGGTATTTTGTTGTTTATTTTTATAGCATTACAGCGTGGATTAACGGTGCTGTGGGAGAATCGTCAGAGTTCGCCAGTGACAAGAGTCAACATTGCGCAGCGATAAAAACGCCTCTCCGTGTGGAGAGGCGCAGGAGCTTACGCGTCCGGGAACTCACGGATAAAGCGTTCGACATCTTCAACCATATGGTCGTTGCCGACAAAGAACGAACGGCGCTGGTGCAGGGTTTCCGGGATAATATCCAGAATACGCTCTTTGCCATCGCTCGCTTTACCGCCCGCTTGTTCCGCCAGGAATGCCATCGGGTTGCACTCATACAGTAAACGTAGTTTACCGTCCGGGTGGCTGGCGGTGCTTGGGTAGAGATAAATACCGCCTTTCAGCAGGTTACGGTGGAAATCCGCGACCAGTGAACCGATATAACGTGAGGTATACGGGCGGTTGGTGGATTTATCTTCTTCCTGGCAGAATTTAATGTACTTCTTCACCCCGTTCGGAAACTTAATGTAGTTTCCTTCGTTGATGGAGTAGGTTTTGCCTTTCTCCGGGAAGCGCATCCGTTCCTGGCACAGGCAGAAAACACCCAGCGAAGGATCATAAGTAAAGGCGTGAACACCGCATCCGGTGGTGTAAACCAGCATAGTAGAGGAGCCGTATACCACGTAACCTGCCGCAACCTGTTTGTTACCAGGCTGGAGGAAATCTTCTTCCGTTACCGGCGTGCCAACAGGCGTAACGCGGCGGTAGATAGAGAAAATGGTACCGACAGAGACGTTAACATCGATGTTGGACGAGCCATCCAGTGGGTCCATCAGCACCACGTATTTTGCGTGTTCACAGCCTTCAAAGACGACAATCTCATCTTCTTCTTCAGAGGCAATGCCCGCAACGATATCGCGTGCTTTCAGTGCGGCTTTCAGTTTCTCATTAGCGAACAGGTCGAGTTTCTGCTGAACCTCGCCCTGCACGTTCTCAGCACCGCTGGCACCCAGGATATCAACCAGTCCTGCTTTGTTGATATCGCGATGGATAATCTTGGCGCCCAGTTTTATTGCCGACAGCAAAGCAGTGAGCTCACCGGTAGCATGAGAAAACTCGTGCTGCTTTTCGACAATAAATTCACCTAACGTTTTCATAAAACTTTCCCTGCAATGTTTATGGAGTAAAGCGACCGCAACAATCTTAACAAATAATCCCAATGTTGCGCTCAGGTGAATCGCGCCAGCAAATTACGGATTATCCTGAAATGCGTTTCTCACTTGCCCGACATATGCGTAAAATGAGCGCCAGATTAAAAAAGGATAGTGACGTATGCGCATTCATATTTTAGGAATTTGTGGCACGTTTATGGGCGGTCTGGCGATGCTGGCGCGCCAGTTAGGCCATGAAGTAACGGGTTCGGACGCCAATGTGTATCCGCCGATGAGCACCTTACTTGAGAAGCAAGGCATTGAACTGATTCAGGGTTACGATGCCAGCCAGCTCGATCCACAGCCGGATCTGGTGATTATTGGTAACGCCATGACCCGTGGAAATCCGTGTGTGGAAGCGGTACTGGAAAAAAACATCCCTTATATGTCAGGTCCGCAGTGGCTGCACGATTTTGTGCTGCGCGACCGCTGGGTGCTGGCCGTTGCCGGTACACACGGCAAAACCACCACGGCGGGAATGGCGACCTGGATTCTGGAACAATGCGGTTACAAACCGGGATTTGTGATCGGCGGTGTGCCGGGGAACTTTGAGGTTTCGGCGCGTCTGGGCGAAAGCGATTTCTTTGTTATCGAAGCGGATGAGTACGACTGCGCCTTCTTCGACAAACGCTCTAAATTTGTCCATTACTGCCCGCGTACGCTGATCCTCAACAACCTTGAGTTCGATCACGCCGATATCTTTGACGACCTGAAAGCGATCCAGAAACAGTTCCACCATCTGGTGCGTATCGTTCCGGGGCAGGGCCGTATTATCTGGCCGGAAAACGATATCAACCTGAAACAGACCATGGCGATGGGCTGTTGGAGCGAGCAGGAGCTGGTGGGCGAGCAAGGTCACTGGCAGGCGAAAAAGCTGACCACTGACGCTTCTGAATGGGAAGTCTTGCTGGATGGCGAAAAAGTGGGCGAAGTGAAATGGTCGCTGGTAGGCGAACATAATATGCACAATGGCCTGATGGCGATTGCGGCGGCTCGCCATGTTGGTGTAGCGCCGGCAGATGCCGCTAACGCGCTGGGTTCGTTTATTAACGCTCGTCGCCGTCTGGAGTTGCGTGGTGAAGCGAATGGCGTCACGGTATATGACGATTTTGCCCATCACCCGACGGCGATTCTGGCAACGCTGGCGGCGCTGCGTGGCAAAGTTGGTGGTACGGCGCGCATTATTGCCGTGCTGGAACCGCGCTCGAATACCATGAAAATGGGGATCTGCAAAGACGATCTGGCACCTTCATTAGGTCGTGCCGATGAAGTCTTCCTGCTGCAACCGGCGCATATTCCGTGGCAGGTGGCAGAAGTGGCAGAAGCCTGCGTTCAGCCTGCACACTGGAGCGGCGATGTGGATACGCTGGCAGATATGGTGGTGAAAACCGCTCAGCCGGGCGATCACATTCTGGTGATGAGCAACGGCGGTTTTGGTGGGATCCATCAGAAACTGCTGGATGGGTTAGCGAAGAAAGCGGAAGCCGCGCAGTAATTCACAGCCTCAGCCTGATAGAGTGTGTGTAGGCCGGATAAGGCGTTCACGCCGCATCCGGCATTTGAGCATAGTGCCTGATGCGACGCTTGATGCGTCTTATCAGGCCTACAGGTGCACCGTATCCGGCAAACCATACTTACATCAACAACGAAAATTACCCTTCGTTCTCCGCTAACTCGCGCAGATACTGGAAAATCTGGCGTGCGGATTTCGGCGGCTTATTCCCTTCTTTCTCTTTCTTCGCGTTACGGATCAGAGTACGCAGTTGCTGACGATCGGCATCGGGCCACAGATTCAATACTTCAGCGATGGCTTCATCACCCTGGTCGATCAGACGATCGCGCAGGTTTTCCAGTTTATGGAACAACACCACTTGCTGGTTGTGGCGGTTTTTCAGCTTATCCAGCGCCTGACGGATCGGTTCTACGTCGCGCTGGCGCAGCATCTTACCGATGAGCTGCAACTGGCGGCGGCGACCTTCCATCTTAATACGCTGGGCGAGCTCAATAGCCGCGCGCAGATCCGCATCTAACGGGATCTTATCCAGCGCGTTTTTCCCCAGATCAACAATTTCCGCGCCAAGGCGTTTTAGCTCCTCGGCATCACGTTTAATTTCACTTTTACTGACCCAGATAATTTCATCGTCTTCGTCTTCGATGTCATCACCGGGAACGTCGTCGAGCCAGTCTTCGGGCTGCTTAGTCATCTCAGGCTCCTTAAAAAAAGAGGCTAATGTTACCAGTTAAGATGCGCACTGAAAAACGGTTCTCTGTTAGACTTCAGAGAAACTCTCTACATTATGGCACTTGCAATGAAAGTAATCTCTCAAGTTGAAGCGCAGCGCAAGATTCTGGAAGAAGCAGTTTCGACTGCGCTGGAGTTGGCCTCAGGCAAATCGGACGGTGCGGAAGTTGCCGTCAGCAAGACCACCGGCATTAGCGTAAGCACGCGTTATGGTGAAGTGGAGAATGTTGAATTCAATAGCGATGGCGCGCTGGGGATCACCGTTTATCACCAGAACCGTAAAGGTAGCGCATCGTCTACCGATTTAAGCCCGCAGGCCATTGCCCGCACCGTACAGGCGGCGCTGGATATTGCCCGTTATACCTCGCCAGATCCGTATGCAGGCGTGGCAGACAAAGAACTGCTGGCTTTTGACGCGCCGGATCTTGACTTGTTCCACCCTGCGGACGTTTCTCCGGATGAAGCCATTGAACTGGCGGCCCGCGCGGAACAGGCGGCATTACAGGCGGACAAACGCATCACCAATACCGAAGGCGGTAGCTTTAACAGCCACTACGGTGTCAAAGTTTTTGGCAACAGCCACGGCATGTTGCAGGGTTACTGCTCAACGCGTCATTCGCTCTCCAGTTGTGTAATCGCCGAAGAAAATGGCGATATGGAGCGCGATTATGCCTACACCATTGGGCGTGCGATGAGCGATCTGCAAACGCCAGAGTGGGTTGGGGCCGACTGTGCTCGCCGTACCTTATCGCGCCTGTCACCGCGTAAACTTTCTACCATGAAAGCGCCGGTGATTTTTGCCAATGAAGTGGCAACAGGGTTGTTTGGTCATTTGGTGGGGGCGATAGCGGGTGGTGCGGTCTACCGTAAATCGACCTTCTTGCTGGATTCGCTGGGTAAACAAATTCTGCCGGACTGGCTGACTATTGAAGAACATCCGCATCTGCTGAAAGGGCTGGCATCTACACCATTCGACAGCGAAGGTGTGCGCACCGAGCGCCGCGATATCGTCAAAGATGGCATCCTGACTCAGTGGCTGCTGACCAGCTATTCGGCGCGGAAACTGGGGCTGAAAAGCACCGGACATGCGGGCGGTATTCACAACTGGCGGATTGCCGGACAAGGGCTAAGCTTCGAACAAATGCTCAAAGAGATGGGCACCGGGCTGGTGGTGACGGAGCTGATGGGCCAGGGCGTGAGTGCCATTACCGGTGATTATTCCCGTGGTGCAGCGGGCTTCTGGGTAGAGAATGGCGAGATTCAGTATCCGGTGAGCGAAATCACCATCGCTGGTAATTTAAAAGATATGTGGCGCAATATTGTCACCGTCGGTAACGATATTGAAACACGCAGTAATATACAGTGTGGTTCTGTGCTGTTGCCGGAGATGAAAATCGCCGGGCAGTAAAAAACTGGCGCGACCTGCCGCGCTATAAACTAAAAAATTACACAAAATCATTCGCACTGCATCGAGACGGAAAGTGAATGAGAGCAGGGGAGCGTACTCGTAGTACGTGACTCGGGCGAATGAGCGTAGCCGTCGATGAGGCAGTGTGAAGGATGAAGTGTAAATAAAAAAGGAAGTGAGCAATGCGTAAAAGCCTGTTAGCTATTCTTGCAGTCTCCTCATTGGTATTCAGTTCGGCGTCGTTTGCCGCTGATCTGGAAGACAATATGGAAACCCTCAACGACAATTTAAAAGTGGTTGAAAAAGCCGATAACGCGGCGCAAGTCAAAGACGCGTTAACGAAGATGCGCGCTGCGGCGCTGGATGCGCAAAAAGCGACGCCGCCGAAGCTTGAAGGCAAATCACCGGACAGCCCGGAAATGAAAGACTTCCGCCACGGTTTCGACATTCTGGTCGGTCAGATTGACGACGCGCTGAAGCTGGCAAATGAAGGTAAAGTAAAAGAAGCGCAGGCTGCCGCAGAGCAACTGAAAACGACCCGCAACGCCTATCACCAGAAGTATCGTTAATTCTTTATTTCCCTGTTGCCTGCACTCAGGTAACAGGGAACTTATCATCGCAAATGATGCACCACCTGATTGCTGCTGCCGCGCCAGATCAGGGAAGGGTCTTTTAAATCCTGCACAAATTTGCCGTCGACCAGCACGTTAATCAAATCAACAACCTGCATTTGCGCAGCGTTGAGTTCGTCGAGTTTATAGCCTGTCCACACCCAGATGTCTTTACCCGGACACTCGGCGCGGATGCGTTGTACCAGTTTCAGAATATCCGGCACGTTTTGCGGATGCAGCGGATCGCCGCCGGAGAGGGAAATACCCTGGCGTTTGATGCGAGTGTCATTCAGATCGTTAATGATCTGGTCTTCCATTGCTTTGGTAAATGGCTGACCGGAATTTACCCGCCAGGTGCTTTTGTTATAGCAACCGGGGCATTCATGAACACACCCGGAGACAAACAGAGTGCAGCGAGTGCCGGGGCCGTTGACGATGTCGACAGGATAGTACTGATGATAGTTCATTATTTCACCTGGCTTATCAGTCCGCGTGTAGGCTGCATCCGGTAATCAACGCCTGATGCGACGCTGTCTCGTCTTATCAGGCCTACAGCCGTTGCCAAATGTAGGCCGGATAAGGCGTTTACGCCGCATCCGGCATTTGCTTAACACAGAGTGAAGATTAACCTATCTGCCCATTTCCCAAATGTTTAACGCGGCGCTTAACTTCTTCCTGCTTACCAGCGTTAAACGGACGTGCATCCGGGCTACCTAAATATCCGCACACGCGGCGAGTCACCGACACACGGGAGGTGTCATGGTTACCACATTTCGGACAAGTGAAGCCTTTGCTGGTGCACTCAAATTCGCCGGTAAAGCCACACTCATAGCATTCATCGATCGGTGTGTTGGTGCCGTAATACGGTACATGCTGATAGCTGTAATCCCAGACATCTTCCAGCGCCTTCAGGTTGTGCTGAATGTTTGGATACTCGCCATAGCAAATGAAGCCACCGTTCGCCAGTGGCGGGTAAGGCGCTTCAAAGTCGATCTTGTCGTACGGGTTCACCTTCTTCTCCACATCGAGGTGGAAACTGTTGGTGTAGTAACCTTTATCGGTCACGCCCGGCACCACGCCAAACTCAGCGGTATCGAGACGGCAGAAGCGGTCGCACAGGTTTTCACTCGGCGTGCTGTAGAGACTGAAACCATAACCCGTTTCTTCTTTCCACTGATCCACTGCCTGACGCAGACGTTCAACAATCGCGATACCTTTCGCGCGCAGCTGCTCGTTGTCGTAAACATGCTCGCCGCCGAACAGCGCGTTAATGGTTTCGTGGATGCCGATGTAACCCAGCGAAATAGACGCACGACCATTTTTGAAGATTTCAGAAACGTCGTCGTCAGCATTCAGACGCACGCCACAAGCGCCTTCCATATAGAGGATCGGGGCTACGCGCGCTTTCACGCCTTCGAGACGAGCGATACGGGTCATCAGCGCCTTACGTGCCAACACCAGACGTTCATCCAGCAGCTTCCAGAAGGTGGCTTCATCGCCTTTTGCTTCCAGAGCAATACGCGGCAGGTTCAGGCTGATCACGCCGAGGTTGTTACGACCATCGTGGATCTGCTCGCCGTTTTCATTTTCCCACACGCCGAGGAAGCTGCGGCAGCCCATCGGGGTTTTAAACGAACCGGTGACTTTCACTACCTGATCGTAGTTCAGGATATCCGGATACATGCGCTTGCTTGCGCACTCCAGCGCCAGCTGTTTGATGTCGTAGTTCGGATCGCCTTTTTTATGGTTCAGGCCATCGCGAATCGCAAACACCAGTTTCGGGAACACCGCCGTTTTACGGTTTTTACCGAGGCCGGCGATACGGTTACGCAGGATAGATTCCTGAATCAGGCGCGACTCCCAGCTGGTGCCTAGACCAAAACCAAAGGTCACAAACGGTGTTTGACCGTTGGCGGTGTGCAGGGTGTTTACTTCGTACTCCAGCGACTGGAAGGCATCGTAGCACTCTTTGATGGTACGAGAGTTAGCGTAGCCTTCGGCGTCCGGGATGTTCCACTCTTCTGCGGTCTTGCGATGTTTGTTGTAGCTGGCGGTGACAAACGGTGCCAGCACTTCATCGATACGGTTAATGGTGGTGCCGCCATAAATATGGCTGGCGACCTGAGCAATAATCTGCGCAGTTACCGCGGTTGCCGTAGAGATCGATTTCGGCGGTTCAATCTCGGCGTTCCCCATTTTAAAGCCCTGGGTCAGCATGCCTTTCAGGTCGATCAACATGCAGTTGAACATCGGGAAGAACGGTGAGTAATCGAGATCGTGATAGTGAATATCACCACGTTCATGTGCCTGCACCACGTCACGCGGCAGCAGGTGCTGGCGTGCATAGTGTTTAGCCACGATCCCGGCCAGCAGGTCGCGCTGGGTTGGAATCACCTTGCTGTCTTTGTTGGCGTTTTCGTTGAGTAACGAGGAGTTGGTCTGCTCGACCAGACCACGGATCTCCTGGTTCAGGCGACCGCGTTTTTCACGTTCAATGTCGCGATCGTGACGGTACTCGATGTAAGCACGAGCCAGTTGTTTGTATGGCCCCGACATCAGCTGGTTTTCAACTGCGGTCTGGATCTCATTGATATCCACCTGGTTGCGGCCCTGCATCTGCTCGCTGACAACCGCAGCAACAGTGGCGCAATAATCGGCATCATCGACTTCCGCTGCTTTAGCTGCACGCAGAATCGCTTCTTTGATGCGCTCTGATTTAAACGGCACTTTGCAGCCGTCTCGTTTCATCACATGCGGTGTCATGATCGCTCCATATTTTTAAGAACAGGTTATCCACAGAAATTGGGAAAGGCGTTTTCCGGTTTTTTCGTTTCGTTTTCCGGTGCTTTCCGCAATCGCCATCCGCTTATCCACAACGTCGCACCTTTTTCGTGGGGAGCTGTAGTAGCAATTATAGTCGATTAATACAACATATTGGGTTGGGACGCATTTTAAAGTCTATATATAGTGCTTTGCATCAAGGATGTTTGAACTTTTTTTGATGTAGCTCAAAGTAAAAAGCAGAGCGTACGGATGACGGGCGCTACAGCGATATGTAAATTTTTTAATGAATTTTTTGATTATAAAATCAACAAAAACAACATACTGACAGGCAAAACCCCGGAATGACAGGCATTACCGGGGCTTAGCGAAGATTTACTTCTGTAACCACCAGACAGCCTCAAAAGGCCGTAAAGTCATGGTACAGGGTTGTGGTGAGGCTTCTTCGTAGTTATGCATCACAAGCTGCCAGTTGCCGAGCATTTTCCCTGGCTGCCAGGGTTGGGTCTCACGGCTAAGGTTGGCAATGACCAGCAAGGTTTGCCCCTTCCACTCACGGCGATAGCACCACAATACAGGGCTGTTTGGCAGCAGATCCTGGTAATCGCCCCATGTCAGGACGGCTTCTTGCTTACGCAGTGCGATTAACTTTTGGTAGGTGTAAAACACCGAGGACTCATCGGCCAGCGCTGCTTCTACGTTGATTTCCTGATAGTTATCGCCCAGGCCAATCCACGGTTCGCCAGCCGTAAACCCGGCATTATCGCCGTTGGTCCATTGCATGGGTGTGCGACTGTTGTCACGGGATTTACTGGCGAGGATTGCCAATAACTCGTCGGCATCACGCCCATCGTTGCGCAGCTCGGCAAACATATTGAGGCTCTCCACGTCGCGATAGTCAGTAATGCGCGTGAAATGTGGGTTGGTCATGCCAATCTCTTCGCCCTGGTAGATATACGGCGTTCCCTGCATGCCATGCAGCACCATCGCCAGCATTTTTGCCGCAGGCACGCGGTATTCACCTTCATCACCAAAGCGAGAAACAATGCGCGGCTGATCGTGGTTACACCAGAACAAGGCATTCCATGCCACGTTGTGCATTCCTTGTTGCCAGTGGCGGAACAATGTTTTCAACGCCACAAAGTCAGGTTTAGCCAGCGTCCATTTTTCACCACCGGGATAATCGACCTTCAGGTGATGAAAATTAAAGGTCATCGACAATTCACTGCCTGTCAGTGCCGCGTATCGCTGGCAATGCTCAAGGCTGGTGGAGGACATTTCACCTACGGTCATTAACCCGCGTGGCGTAAACACATCGCGGTTCATCTCGTGCAAAAACTCGTGTGCTCGTGGCCCGTCGGTATAGAAGCGACGCCCATCGCCATCCAGGTCTTCAGGGTAACGCGGGTCTTTGGAGATCAGATTCACCACATCCAGGCGCAACCCGTCGACCCCACGATCGGCCCAGAACTCACAGACTTTTTTCAGCTCTGCGCGTACCGCTGGATTCTCCCAGTTGAGATCCGCCTGTTCTGGTGCAAAGAGATGCAAATAGTACTGTTCGCTTTCTGCATGCCAGCGCCACGCACTACCACCGAATTTTGAACGCCAGTTGTTCGGTGGCGTTTCTGGTTCTCCATCGCGCCAGATATAAAACTGGCGGTAAGGGCTTTCTTTGTTCAGCGCCTCGCGAAACCAGGCATGTTGGGTAGAGGTATGGTTAAACACCATATCGAGAATGATACGAATCCCACGCGATTTTGCCTGTGTCACCAGTTCGTCAAAATCGTCCAGCGTGCCATAGGTGGGATCAATCGCCGTATAATTCGCTACGTCGTAACCGTTATCGACCTGGGGAGAGACATAAAAGGGGGTTAGCCAGATGGCATCAACGCCCAGTTTATGCAGATAGTCCAGGCGTTGGATAACGCCACGTAAATCGCCGGTGCCGCTACCCGTGGTGTCCTGAAAACTCTTTGGATAAATCTGGTAGATAACGCCGTTTTGCCACCAGTGGGGAAGATGAGTCATTACGTTATTCCTGCAAATGCGAGGGGGCGCAATTGCGCCCCGAAGAAAATTAAACAATGTCCAGCGTGCCCAGGCGGTATTTCCGCTGATAGATAAACGAGGTGAGTACAATCGGGATGATGATGGCGATAGCCATTGCCAGCGCAAACACCTGCCAGTAGCTCGGCTGAATGGAGAGGATGCCCGGCAGGCCGCCTACGCCGATGCCATTCGCCATAACGCCGTTCAGGCCGCATATCAATCCTGCCAGACCAGAACCAATCATCGCGCACAGCATAGGGAAACGATATTTCAGGTTGATGCCGTACATAGCAGGCTCAGTGACTCCAAGCCAGGCGGAGATAGCGGCAGGCACGGAGATCTCGCGTTCATTGTGCTTGCGACTGGAAATGATAATACCTATCACGGCGGAGCCCTGAGCAATATTCGACAGCGCAATCAGCGGCCACACTGGCGTGCCACCCATGCTTTGAATCATCTGCAAATCAATAGCAAGCGTGGTCTGGTGTACGCCGGTGATCACCAGCGGGGCGTACAGGAAGCCAAACAATGCCGCGCCAATCGGAGCAAAGCTGCCGGTCATCAGGTGACGTACCGCAAAGGCAACGCCATCGCCAATCATGCGACCAAACGGACCAATCAGCGCATGGGCGAGGAACACCGCGAGGATCAGCGAACAGACGGGCACCACCACCAGATAGAGGTAATCCGGCACGATGCGCTTAAGACGAGTTTCAATAACGCCCAGCGCCAGTCCGGCTAACAGTGCCGGGATGACCTGCGCCTGATAGCCCACTTTGGCGATGCTGAACATGCCAAAGTCCCATACTTCCGGCAGCTGCTGCCCGAGCAGATAAGCGTTCATCAGCTGTGGAGAAACCAGCGTTACGCCAAGCACGATACCGAGGATCGGTGTACCGCCCATTTTTTTCACCGCTGACCAGCAAATCCCGACCGGCAGGTAGAAGAAGATCGCTTCACCGATCAACCACAGAAAATCGTAGATCGTTTGCAGGGAAGGGTACATTTGCGCCAGCGTCTGACCGTTGCTCATGGGCAAATCGCCGATCACATTGCGAAAACCGAGGATCAAACCACCACTAATCAACGCGGGCAGCAACGGGAAGAAGATCTCCGCGAAATGAGAGATCAACTGCTCATGCCATTTCATATTCTGCCGGGCGGCTTTTTTTACCTGCTCTTTATCAACCTGCGCCTGTTCGGTTGACGCAATCAGTGCTTGATAGTAATCACCCACGTTGGTGCCAATCACCACCTGAAATTGCCCGGCATTGGTGAAACAGCCTTTCACCATGGGGAGTTGCTCAATTTCTTTCGGTCTGGCATTGGCCGGTTGGTTGAGGACAAAGCGCAGGCGAGTAATACAGTGGCTCACCGTCGCAATATTGCCGCGCCCGCCGACCAGTTCAATCAACCGATCGATATCCGTTTGGTTTATTTTGCTCATCATAAAGCCCCATGGCAGATGACATTTTTGGTTGGCTGCAGAATATATTGCGCGGAAAAATTTAAAAACGGGAACGTTCCCGAAACGCAGCGAAGATCACAATTTATCGTTCAGGAAACGATCAGGACAGGGTGGCGGGGATGATGATTTGTTGCGGTTCGCTGCGCCCGGTTACCTGCGCGATCAACTGGCAGGCCGCCTGGCGTCCAGCTTCGGCATAACCGGGATCTACGGTGACGATCTCCGGATGGAGGAATTTCATTAACGGTGTATTACCGACGCTCGCCAGTTGCAAGGTGTCGATGCGTTGCTCTTGCAGGTATTTACTTGCGCCAAGTGCCAGCGTGTCGGTTGCGCACAGTAACGCGGTAGTTTCAGGCGTAATCACTTTTGCTACGTTCTCATAGCCTTGCTTCATAGCAAGCCCTGGCAGAGCGGCAACGGGATGCAATTTATGCGTTTTGCAGAACGCCAGGTAGGCTTCGTGACGTCGCTTACCGGTCGTCACGTCACTATGCGGCACGCCGAGATAGCTGATATTACGATGTCCCTGGTCATACAGCCGTTGCATCAGGATCTTGATTGCCCCTTCGTCGTCATAACAGACCGAAGCAAAGCCTTTTGCGTCACGCGCCAGCAGAACCAGCGATGACTGCCAGTGGGCTAACATTTCTTCTGTTATGCCGGTAAAACCGAACAGCACTACGCCGTCGATATTACGCCGTTTCAGCACCCCCAAATGTTCGGCAACTAATTGTGGGGAAAACTGACTTTCCATCATGATTGGATCGTAACCTTGTTCATAGAACGCTGGCAGCATGGTTTGAACGGCGAGATTTTCTGACAACGAATCCAGACGGGTAACAATGATGGCGACCACTTTATCGCTTTGCCCACGCATAGCGCGCGCAGAGCGGGAAGGGGAAAATCCATGCTGATTCATCACTGCTTCAACACGCTCGCGCGTGCGCTGGCTCACGCCGCTTTCGTTATTCAGCACCCGGGAAACCGTAGATTTCCCCACGCCGCTTAAGCGCGCGATGTCTTTGATGGTCAGCCGATTTTGCATCCTGTTGTCCCGTAACGTGTTGTTTAATTATTTGAGCCTAACTTTACCTGTGCATTCAGCAATGGGTAAAGTCTGGTTTATCGTTGGTTTAGTTGCCAGCAGGTATTATATCGCCATAAATGCTACGAATATTATTGGATTCTCCTTATTATTTGCGGCGCTTTTTTCACTTACCGGAGGTTATATGGAACCTGATCCCACGCCTCTCCCTCGACGGAGATTAAAACTTTTCCGGTAAGCCCGTCTTTTCACGGCGTTACCGGATGCGTAAGGCCGTGACGTTTTAACGTCCCTGCTCAGCTTTATTACCTTCAGGTAAGGCTTCGCCACGCCTGAAGACATTTCTGTACTGTTTCAGACAGTGCGGAGGGACTCCTTATGTTTAAAGAAATTTTTACCCGGCTCATTCGCCATTTACCTTCCCGTCTGGTTCATCGTGATCCATTGCCTGGCGCGCAGCAGACAGTGAATGCGGCGGTCCCGCCTTCTTTAAGTGCGCATTGCCTGAAAATGGCGGTGATGCCCGAAGAAGAATTGTGGAAAACGTTCGACACCCATCCGGAAGGGTTAAATCTGGCGGAAGTGGAATCTGCCCGCGAACAACATGGTGAAAATAAATTACCCGCACAACAACCGTCGCCGTGGTGGGTACATTTATGGGTCTGCTATCGCAACCCCTTTAATATTTTGCTCACCATTCTTGGTGCTATTTCTTACGCCACGGAAGATTTATTTGCCGCAGGTGTTATCGCGCTAATGGTCGCTATTTCTACGTTGCTGAACTTTATTCAGGAAGCTCGTTCCACCAAAGCGGCAGATGCCCTGAAAGCGATGGTCAGTAATACCGCGACGGTACTGCGCGTAATTAACGATAAAGGTGAAAATGGCTGGCTGGAAATCCCGATAGACCAACTGGTGCCCGGCGATATTATAAAACTGGCGGCGGGGGATATGATCCCGGCAGATTTACGTATCTTGCAGGCGCGGGATCTGTTTGTCGCTCAGGCGTCGTTAACCGGTGAGTCTCTGCCCGTGGAAAAAGCCGCTACCACTCGCCAGCCGGAGCACAGCAATCCGCTGGAGTGCGACACCCTGTGTTTTATGGGCACCACCGTGGTGAGCGGCACGGCACAAGCAATGGTGATTGCCACAGGTGCCAATACCTGGTTTGGTCAACTGGCGGGGCGTGTTAGTGAGCAGGAAAGCGAGCCGAATGCCTTTCAGCAAGGGATTAGCCGCGTCAGTATGCTGCTGATTCGCTTTATGCTGGTGATGGCTCCGGTGGTGTTGCTTATCAACGGTTACACCAAAGGTGACTGGTGGGAAGCGGCACTGTTTGCGCTTTCGGTCGCGGTAGGCTTAACGCCAGAAATGTTGCCGATGATTGTTACCTCGACGCTGGCGCGTGGCGCAGTCAAGTTGTCGAAACAGAAAGTGATCGTCAAACATCTGGATGCCATTCAGAACTTTGGCGCAATGGATATTCTGTGCACTGATAAAACCGGCACCCTGACACAGGATAAAATTGTGCTGGAGAATCATACCGATATCTCCGGTAAAACTAGCGAACGCGTGCTGCATAGCGCGTGGTTGAACAGCCATTACCAGACCGGGCTTAAAAACCTGCTTGATACAGCGGTGCTCGAAGGTACGGATGAAGAGTCAGCGCGCTCGCTGGCCAGCCGTTGGCAAAAAATTGATGAGATTCCGTTTGATTTCGAGCGTCGTCGGATGTCGGTGGTTGTGGCAGAAAATACCGAACACCATCAGTTGGTTTGCAAAGGCGCATTGCAGGAAATCCTCAATGTGTGTTCGCAAGTGCGTCACAATGGCGAGATTGTACCGCTCGATGACACCATGCTGCGTAAGATTAAGCGGGTTACTGATACGCTGAATCGTCAGGGGCTGCGCGTGGTTGCGGTGGCGACGAAATACCTGCCAGCGCGTGAAGGAGATTACCAGCGGGCGGATGAATCCGACCTGATCCTCGAAGGATATATTGCTTTCCTTGATCCGCCAAAAGAGACAACAGCTCCGGCACTGAAGGCATTAAAAGCGAGTGGAATTACCGTAAAAATCCTTACTGGCGACAGTGAGTTAGTTGCAGCGAAAGTGTGCCATGAAGTGGGGCTGGACGCGGGAGAGGTGGTCATTGGTAGTGATATTGAAACGCTATCTGACGACGAACTGGCAAATCTCGCACAGCGCACCACGCTGTTTGCTCGTCTGACGCCGATGCATAAAGAACGCATCGTAACGTTGCTGAAGCGCGAAGGGCATGTGGTTGGCTTTATGGGCGATGGTATTAATGATGCGCCCGCCTTACGCGCTGCGGATATCGGCATTTCTGTGGACGGCGCGGTAGATATTGCCCGTGAAGCGGCTGATATCATCCTGCTGGAAAAAAGCCTGATGGTGCTGGAAGAGGGGGTTATTGAGGGACGTCGCACTTTCGCCAACATGCTGAAATACATCAAAATGACGGCGAGCTCTAACTTCGGTAATGTGTTCAGCGTGCTGGTGGCGAGTGCTTTCTTGCCCTTCCTGCCGATGTTGCCGCTACACTTGCTTATTCAAAATCTGCTGTACGATGTGTCACAGGTGGCGATCCCATTTGATAACGTCGACGACGAGCAAATTCAAAAGCCGCAGCGTTGGAATCCGGCGGATCTGGGGCGCTTTATGGTCTTCTTCGGACCGATCAGCTCGATTTTCGATATTCTGACGTTTTGCCTGATGTGGTGGGTATTCCATGCCAACACGCCGGAAACGCAAACGCTGTTCCAGTCGGGCTGGTTTGTGGTGGGCTTACTGTCGCAAACGCTGATTGTGCATATGATCCGCACCCGTCGTGTACCGTTTATTCAGAGCTGTGCATCGTGGCCGTTAATGATCATGACCGTGATCGTGATGATTGTCGGGATCGCATTGCCTTTTTCACCGCTGGCCAGTTATCTGCAACTGCAGGCGCTGCCGTTAAGCTATTTCCCGTGGCTGGTTGCGATTCTGGCAGGGTATATGACGTTAACCCAGTTGGTGAAAGGGTTCTATAGCCGTCGTTACGGTTGGCAGTAAAGAATAAACTGGGCATGGTGGCCCGGAATCAGATTGCAGACAAAGTGAGCTTTGTTCATGCCGGATGCGGCGTAAATGCCTAATCCGGTCTACAAATTCAATAAATTGCAGGAATCACGTAGGCCTGATAAGCGTAGCGCATCAGGCAATTTTGCGTTTGTCATTAGACTTAATCCGGGCATGATAGCCCGGATTTCCATCAAGATTAGCGACGAACAGCGATCGCTTCGATCTCAATCTTCACGTCTTTCGGCAGACGGGCAACTTCAACGCAAGAACGTGCCGGGAAGGTGGCGTTGTGTTCGGTGAAGAAGGCTTCGTAGGTAGCATTAACGGTTGCGAAGTCGTTCAGATCTTTCACAAACACGGTAGTTTTAACGATGTCGCCCACTTTCAGGCCAGCGGCTTCGACGATCGCTTTTACGTTATCCAGCGACTGACGCGCCTGTGCAGCGACGTCTGCCGGGACTTCGCCCGTTTTCGGATTTACCGGGATCTGACCGGAGGTGATGATCATATTGCCCAGATCAACGCCCTGTACGTAAGGACCGATAGCTGCCGGTGCATTTTCCGTCGCGATAGTTTTGCTCATGATTTCTCCTTTATTACAGCGGTAAAAAGTCTGGCTCATTATAGGGAGCCAGACTTTTATTACCAACCGCAATTAATTGGCCAGCACCACATTATGAGAAAACTCTTTTTCACAGTATTTGCATTTGAGCGCGATATCATTGGCGCGTTTTCGCACGGCAAAGCTGGATGAAACCGGTTCGGCATGGCTGATACAGTTGCTGTTAGGGCAGACCAGCACATTGTCGATGCGCTCTGGCAAACTGGGGCGCGATTTGCCAACCACTTCATAGTTGTCGATACGGTTAACCGTGGCTTGCGGTGCATATAACGCCAGCTGATCAACCTGATCCTCACTTAAAAAGGTATTTTCGATTTTGATCAAATCTTTGCGGCCCATCTCGCCAGAAGGCAAATTCAGACCAATGGTGATGCGCTGATCTGTTTCGGTCAACTTGAACAGACTCAACAGCTTAAAACCGATCTGGGCGGGGATATGGTCAATTACCGTGCCGCGTTTAATAGCTTCAACCTGCAATTTATTATCGTGTGTCATCTCTATTTCCCCTTACAGTACCAGATCGCGATTCAGAACCAGTGCCAGTAACGCCTGGCGAGCGAAAATCCCGTTGCCTGCTTGCTGGAAGTACCAGGCGTGAGGCGTTTTATCCACATCCGTCGCAATCTCATCAACACGCGGCAGCGGATGCAGCACTTTCATATTGGCTTTGGCGTTGTGGAGATCGCTGGCGCGAAGAACAAACTGCGCTTTCACGTTGGCGTACTCGGACGGGTCCAGACGCTCTTTTTGCACGCGGGTCATGTACAGGATGTCTACTTCCGCCATCACTTCTTCAATAGAACTGTGCAGACTCCAGGCGATCCCTTTTTCATCGAGCATATCCAGAATGTATTGCGGCATTGCCAGCGCATCCGGCGCGATAAAGTAAAAATGGTTGCCGTCGAACTTCGCTAGCGCCTGGGTCAGGGAGTGAACGGTGCGGCCATATTTCAGGTCACCAACCATTGCGACGTGGAGATTGTCCAGACGCCCCTGGGTTTCCTGAATGGTGAATAAGTCCAGCAAGGTTTGCGTCGGATGTTGGTTGGAGCCATCACCGGCATTCAGTACCGGTACATTGCCGGAAAACTCGGTGGCCAGGCGCGCTGCACCTTCCTGCGGATGACGCATCACTATCGCATCGACGTAAGTGCTGATAACCGAAATGGTATCGGCCAGCGTTTCGCCCTTTTTACCCAGTGATGTATTGGCGCTGTCGGAGAAGCCCACCACGCTGGCACCCAGGCGGTGCATGGAAGTTTCGAAAGAGAGGCGGGTGCGGGTAGAGGCTTCGAAGAAACAGCTGGCAATAACTTTGTGCTTCAACAGCTCTGGTTGCGGGTTCGCTTTCAGTTTCGCCGCTGTCGCCAGCACCAGATTAAGGTCATCGCGACTAAGGTCGTTTATGGAAATGATATGTTTCTGATATAGCGGATTAGCCATCTTTTATCTCCTGACGCCTGGGCAAAAAAAAGCCCCTCGATTGAGGGGCTGGGAATGGGTGATCAACGGGAAGAAAAACGGCAGGCCAGCGTCTTTTTTCAGACGCGGTAAGACAAAATGTCGAACACACTGAACCATACATCCTCCCGGCAAATTGTCCGGCATTATACTCAGCTCTGAGAGAGGATCAAGAAGATGATGCAGTTATAAAGCAAGGCAAACGGTTATCATGAATATATATTCAATTTTAATAAGTAATTAATTTGCTTGTGCACCAGGGCTGTACGCTTTACCACACGTGGTGCGACCCAAACGATATTGCTGCCAGCAATCACGCCAAGAATTTCTGGCAAAGCATGGAAATCAAGGATTCGCGCTACTGCCCGACCATATCCGGCGACGGTATGGATAAGGATAAATTCACCATTATGCTCGACACTCAGGACCATTTCAGCGACGGATCGACCTGCGTCAGGTGTGGGAAGTAATTGAGGATTCACCGAATAAATTTTTTGTCCTTTTGTATTTCTAATTTTTATGACTCCCAGCAATTTCAGTAGTCGTGAAACGGTTGACTGACTGATACTGTCAAAGCCATGGTTTTGCAAATCGCGGCGGATTTCCTCCTGTGAAAGATAACTTTTTTCGGTAATCAGGCGCTGACAGACCGCCAGTTGCTTCTTTTCTTTGGCGGAGTAATCATCGTATTCCTTCATAATGCACCTTTTATTTATTATTACCTGATGATATTTTTCACATTTTATAATGTGAGAGTGGTTCATTTATCACTACACCAGATTTGAAGGCCGCTTTGATAAGCGGCCTGTCGCGTTAAATCATCGCGGCGATACTCAGCACAATCATATTCAACATCGTGAGAATCAGCAGTAGCGGTGCTACCCATCTCAGATAACGGACCCAGGGTACACGGGCAATCGCCAGACCGCCCATCACTACCGCAGAGGTTGGCGTAATCAAATTAACCACCCCGGAAGCAGACTGATAAGCGGTCACCACCAGATCGCGTTGTACATGAGCAAAATCAGCGAGTGGAGCCATTATTGGCATCGTTAACACTGCAAGGCCGGAAGATGAGGGAACCAGAAAAGAGAGCAATACTTCCAGCCAATAGGTCACGTTGATGAAAACAGTGGTGGAAAGCCCTGAAACCAGATTCTCAGCACTGTGCAGAATTGTGTGCGTAATCATGCCGTTATCCATCACGACCACAATACCGCGGGCGATGCCGATAATCAGTGCCACACCAAGGAGATCCCGCGCGCCGTCAATAAAGGTACTGGTGAAGGTTTCTTCGCCCATGCGGGCAATGACACCCACGATGACCGCAGCTGCCAGAAAGACAGCAGAGATTTCCGCCATCCACCAACCCAGTACCGCTACGCCGTAAATCATAAAGGCAAAGGATGCAGCAAAAAGTATCAGGATCGCTTTGCGCGTGGGGGTAAATTCCAGCATCGTTTCTGAACGATTTCCCAGAAAATGCGCCTGGTTTTCAGCCATCTTATCCGCCACGATAGAGCTTTCCGGACTGTTGCGAACTTTGCGGGCATAACGCATAACCCAGTAAACACAAATCACGTAGCCTACTAACAGCAAAATAACACGCAGCAAAATGCCCTGAGTAAAGGGGATCCCTGCGGCGTTGGCAGCAATGACGGTAGCAAATGGGTTAATGGTTGAGCCCAGCGTGCCAATGCCCGATCCCAATAACACTGTGGCGGCAGCGACCAGAGGATCAAAGCGGGCAGCCATCATGACGGGCACCAGCAACGTGTAGAAGGGGAGTGATTCTTCCGCCATCCCATAAATAGTACCGCCAGCAGCGAAGAGCGCCATCAGGATCGGAATCATCCACTCTTCCCGACCATTAAGGCGAGTTGTCACTCGTTCGATACCGGCATCTATTGCTCCGGTTTTATTTACTACTCCCAAAAATCCACCGATGATCAGGACAAACAGCGCGACATCAATCGCTCCCGCAGTGTAGGTTTGATGGTTGTACAAGCCGTCGATGGGCGCTAACAGGACAGCCGTAATACCCTGTGGTTGCGCCTCAACAGGTGCGTAAGTGCCTGCAACAGGAACTTCCTTTCCCAGTGCGGCATTTGTCACCATCTGATATTTTCCCGCAGGTACAATCCAGGTCATTGCCGCAACTAACGCAATCAGCACGAACAAGATGGTATAAGCGGTGGGAAATTTGAATTTACCCATAATGTGATCTCCATAATCACGGGCATACGCCACTCGTCGACGCATGCCCGTCAGGGTTAGTCGCCGAGAGTTGCTACCATCACCGCTTTAATGGTGTGCATCCGGTTTTCTGCTTCATCGAAAACAATAGAGTGGGCCGATTCAAAAACCTCTTCAGTAACTTCCAGTCCTTTGAGGCCGTAGGCCATCTCGATCTCGCGTCCTACTGTGGTGTGCTCATTATGGAAGGCGGGCAGGCAGTGCATAAATTTAACTTCAGGGTTACGCGTGGCAGTAATCACCTGTTGATTGATCTGATAAGGTGCCATCAGACTCACTCGTTCTGCCCAGGCTTCTTTTGGCTCTCCCATCGAAACCCAAACATCCGTATAGAGAAAATCAACGTCGTATACGCCTTCTTCCACATCCTCTGTCAGGGTGATTCTCGCCCCAGTCACGCTGGCGATCTCACGGCATTGTGTTACCAGCGCTTCATCTGGCCAGAAAGATTTAGGTGCCACCAGACGGATATCCATCCCCATTTTTGCAGCACCAACCATCAGCGAGTTCCCCATGTTATTTCGGGCATCACCAAGATACGCAAAGCTCAGCTCTGGCAGCGTTTTGCCTGGCGCATGTTCCAGCATGGTCATTAAATCCGCGAGGATCTGTGTCGGGTGAAATTCATTGGTCAGTCCGTTCCATACCGGAACACCAGCGAACTCACCTAATTCTTCAACGATATTCTGACCATAACCGCGATACTCAATACCGTCATACATGCGTCCGAGTACGCGAGCGGTATCTTTCATTGATTCTTTATGGCCGATTTGTGAGCCGCTGGGGCCGATGTAAGTCACCTGCGCACCTTGATCAAAGGCCGCGACTTCAAAGGCACAGCGGGTACGGGTAGAGGATTTTTCAAAAATCAACGCAATGTTTTTACCGACCAGCGTTTGTTTTTCGTTTCCAGATTTCTTGGCGGCTTTAAGATTGATAGCCAAATCAATCAGGTATTGAATCTCTGCTGGGGTGTAATCAAGCAGCTTAAGAAAATTACGGTTTTTCAGTGAAGTAGCCATGGGGATGTCCTTATAAAAATGGATCAAGCGTGGTTATGGGGGGTATCAAGGCGAATAAGAGTGCCTTTGTCTCCGGCGAGAATTTCCGGACCATCTGCAAGAGAGCCGATCCCTGCAATGCCCCGGCACTGACTAACAAACTTTGCGCAGGCGGTGACTTTCGGCCCCATAGACCCGGCATCAAACTGCATTTCGTTGAGTAATTCCGGCGTGACCTGGGCCAGCGGGCGTTGGGTTGGCTTGCCCCAGTCGAGATATACTGCGTCCGCATCAGTGAGGATCAACAAGGCGTCAGCATGGATCTGACTTGCCAGTAGCGCGGCTGAAAGATCTTTGTCGATAACCGCTTCAATCCCATGGTATCCATCGGCTTTTTCAACCACCGGAACACCACCGCCACCATTACAGATCACCAGATGATCGTGGGCGATCAGTGTCTGGATGGCATCCCGCTCGACGATGCGTTTAGGTTGTGGAGAAGGTACGACCCGGCGGAAAGAGTGACCATCTGCTTTGAAAACCCAGCCTTTTTCTGCCTGTAGTACCTGAGTCTGAGCGTGGTCATAAATTGGGCCGATGTACTTAGTTGGGTTACTGAAGGCGGGATCGTTGGCATCCACTTCAACCTGCGTCAGCAGCACGCTGATTTCACGTTGTGGTAGTTGATTTTTCAGCGCCTGTTGTAGCATGTAGCCGATCATCCCCTGGCTTTCGGCCCCCAGAATGTCGAGTGGATAGGGAGCGACATGGGCATAGGCGCTATTTTGAAGTGCCAGAAGTCCAACTTGTGGGCCATTCCCGTGAACCAGTACAACCCGCCAGTGTTGAGTCAGTTGGGCGATAGTTTTAGCCGCAAGATCGATATTTTTACGTTGGATTTCTGCTTCGAGTGGTTCGCCTCGTTTAAGCAGGGCATTACCGCCGAGAGCGATAACCAGTGTTGGTTTGTTTTCCATGATCTCTTCCTTAGATACCGTCACGATGCAAAGGGCAACTCATGCAACGTGCGCCGCCACGTCCGCGGCCTAATTCATCACCGGGGATGGGTAAAACGGTGATGCCTGCTTTGTCATATTTTTCGTTAGTCCAGATGTTGCGCTCGTAGCCCACTACCACTCCCGGCCGAAGCGTGAGCACATTGTTAGCGTCATTCCACTGTTCGCGTTCTGCCTCAAAGGCATCACCCCCCGTGGTGATTAAACGTACCTGGTCAATACCGAGGGCTTTTTCGATAGCATGGAGGAGTGTGCTTTCTTGAGTACGTTTCAGGCCGCCGTGACCGTCAGGTGTTAGCGTCCAGCAATTAACATCCGGGCGCACAACTTCGGGATAAACCGAGAAGGTGTCGATATCGATATGAGTCATAACGGTGTCAAGATGCATACAGGAGCGGTGTTTAGGCAGCTCAACAGCGATTACCCGTTCAGCCTGACGATGTTTAAACAATGCCTGAGCAAGAAACTCGACTCCTTGTGGCGTGGTGCGTTCAGACATGCCGATCAACACGGCCCCCCGACCAATCACCAGCACATCACCACCTTCTAACGTGGCGTGGTCATAATTAATATTCTCGTCGCCGAAATATTTAATAAATTCGCCGCCAGCAAATTGTGGATGCCAGCGATAAATAGCGCGTAGATTATTGGTTTCACGTTGGCGAGCAGGTTTTGCCATTGGATTAATCGATACACCGTTATAAATCCAGCATGAGGTATCACGCGTAAATAAATGATTCGGTAACGGCTTCATAATGAAATCATTAATATCGTGGGTATCAACCACCATATTTTTAATTGAGGCGGGAATTTCACTATAAGTCAGCCCACCACTTAAATGACGAGCAAGGTCCCGGTGTGACATCTCTGCAAGCCAGGTGCGAACGTCAGTAGCAAACGTAGGGCCGAGTCGGTAATCTGATATTTGTGTTTCCAGTAACCAGCTTTTGGCTTCCGGGATATCCAATGTTTGTGTTAGTAAATCAGTGAGTAACAGAACTTCTATCCCTTGCTGGCGCAGCGTATTGGCGAAAATATCATGCTCTTCACCTGCCCGCTCAACGGACAATACATCGTCAAATAACAACTCCTGGCAATTGGATGGTGTTAGACGTTTCAGACTGAGATTTGGGCGATGCAACATAACGCTGCGTAGTTGTCCAATTTCAGAACCAACATAATGCTTTTCCATCATTATTCCTTTAACACTTTTTCAAAAATAAAGAGGAGATGGCTGCAAACAAATTAAATGCTTGTAGTCAGGTCTGTTCAGTAATTTTCAGATGCAATGATTCAGTTTATTTCTTCCAGAAAATGTGACGACTTTCACACCGGCGGTGATATTAATAATCGCAGTTAATAATATTTGATGCGGTTCTGATAAATGATAAAGAAACAAAATACGATAATGCATTAATACGCAAATATACGCAGAGTTATTCTTCGTTGTTAATTGATTGTTTTATTTTTCAGGAAATGCCTTTAAGTATAAGGCATTGATATTTATGTATATTTTAATATTCATTGCATATCTATGCGAAAGAATAAGGTGATTATTTTTCACAGCACTATTTTCACGGGATAACTATGACAGCACGGGCATTAAAAGCTAAGAAAATGAACTGTGATCTGACTGAGAGTTTTCTTTTAACATATGCAATAACAAGATATTAGGACCAAAATACATAGCTAAGTTATAAGATTTATGCAGCAAAACTGCATACAAAATTACTCCTGCTTAACATCAGTACAACATCTCCAGCAATAAACATGCGCAAGGGCAAAACCTGATGATTTTTCTATGGTGAGAGGTGGCTTTTTTTCGTATAAGGAAAGAAGTGAAACATTGTTTTAATAAAGGAAGATATTATGATTGTTGGCAACATCCATCACTTACAATCCTGGCTGCCGGAAGAACTTCGCGAAGCAATTGAGTACATCAAATCACATGTCAGCGATGAGACAGCAAAAGGTAAGCACGCTATTGACGGCGACCGCCTGTTTTATCTGATTTCTGAGGATACGACTGAACCAGGTGAACTGCGTCGTGCTGAGTATCATGCTCGTTATCTCGATATCCAGATTGTATTAAAAGGGCAGGAAGGGATGACATTTAGCACGCAACCAGCAGGCGTACCAGAGACTGACTGGCTGGCAGATAAAGATATTGCTTTTATCGGGCAGGGGATCGATGAAAAAACAGTGATTCTTAATGAAGGGGATTTTGTCGTTTTCTATCCTGGCGAAGTTCACAAACCGCTTTGTGCGGTGGGAGCCCCCGCTCAGGTACGGAAAGCAGTAGTTAAGCTATTAAAATCGTAAGTGATCACTGCCGGGGGCGACCTGTGCCGCCGCCCGGCAAAACGTTATTTTGCTAATGTAGCGACCATAACAGCTTTTATGGTGTGCATCCGGTTTTCTGCCTGGTCAAAGACAATACTTGCCGGAGATTCAAAGACTTCATCGGTGACTTCCATTCCACCATACAGACCGAATTCTGCGGCCATTTTTTTACCCAGCGTGGTTTGCTCGTCATGAAATGCAGGCAGACAGTGGAGGAACTTAACCTGCGAATTACCGGTCAGGGCCATCATTTTGCTATTCACCTGATAGTCACGCAGCAGGGCAATACGCTCCGCCCATTTCTCTTTGGGCTCACCCATCGATACCCAGACATCGGTATAGATAAAGTCTGCGCCTTTAACCCCAGAGGCGATATCTTCCGTCAAGGTGATTTTACCCCCGTGTTTTTGTGCCAGAGCACTGCATTCGGCGACCAGCGCAGCTTCCGGCCAGCATGCCTGTGGCGCGACCAGACGCAAATCCAGACCGGTAAGCGCCGCAGCTTCGAGCATCGAATTGCCCATGTTGTTACGCGCGTCACCTGCATAGACCAGCGTCATTTCGTTGAATGCTTTGCCGGGCAAATGCTCCTGCATGGTGAGGAGATCCGCCAGCAGCTGCGTGGGGTGGAACTCATTGGTCAGGCCGTTCCATACTGGCACGCCAGCGTATTCCGCCAGTGTTTCGACAATCTCCTGACCATAGCCGCGATACTGAATACCGTCATACATGCGACCAAGCACGCGGGCAGTGTCTTTAATCGACTCTTTGTGACCAATCTGGCTGCCGCTTGGGCCGAGATAAGTAACGCGAGCACCCTGGTCATATGCGGCAACTTCGAAAGAGCATCGGGTACGGGTCGAGTCTTTTTCGAAGATGAGCGCGATGTTTTTGCCAGTGAGTCTGGCTTCTTCTTTACCGCTTTTCTTATCGGCTTTCAGCTTCGCGGCTAACTGCAACAAGCTGTTGAGTTCAGCTGGCGTGAAATCGAGTAATTTCAGGAAATGCTTATGATAAAACCCGGACATAGATCCCTCCTGTGGCTAACGCCTTAATGAATTAAAATTCAATTTATATGTATGATTATTCATTTGCAAGTCTAAAGCATAAATCTTTGTCACAAAGGTGGAGGCAATGTCAGTGGTGTGTGACAATAAGAGTATCGGCAGGACATTAAGAGGAATGAGCCATGGCAAACCCGGAACAACTGGAAGAACAGCGTGAAGAAACACGTTTGATTATTGACGAATTACTGGAAGATGGCAGCGATCCGGACGCGCTGTACACCATCGAACACCATCTTTCCGCAGACGATCTGGAAACCCTGGAAAAAGCAGCAGTTGAAGCGTTTAAACTCGGTTACGAAGTGACCGATCCAGAAGAGCTGGAAGTTGAAGATGGTGATATCGTGATTTGCTGCGACATCCTCAGCGAGTGTGCGTTGAACGCCGACCTGATCGATGCCCAGGTTGAACAACTGATGACGCTGGCGGAGAAATTTGACGTTGAGTACGATGGTTGGGGCACTTACTTTGAAGATCCTAACGGCGAAGACGGCGACGATGAAGATTTTGTCGATGAAGACGATGACGGTATTCGTCACTAATTAATTGATTAAAATGCCCGATAGCACATACTAGCGGGCATTTTTTTAGAGTTCGCGTAGCATCCGCACTTCACAATCAACATGGCCTGTGCAGCCAAGTGCATAGTCGATATGTTGAAAACCTAAATGTTCATACAAACCAATCGCTTCTTTCAAAAAAGCGGTCGTTTCCAGATAGCAGCGTTTGAAACCCATTTCTCGCGCCTGCTCCATCGCCATTAAGGCCAGTTTTTTTGCCAGCCCTTTACCGCGAATGGCGGGAAGAAAGTACATTTTCTGCAGTTCGCAAATGTCCGCTTCACTACCTGTTAATGGCGCAATCCCGCCGCCGCCGACCACTTCACCCTCGTACTCAACCACCCAATATGCATGGCCAGGCTGACTATAGACTTGATACAGCTCGTCGAGATTCGGATCGGCAACGGTGTAGCCTTTATCGGCGGTAAGACCATACTCTGCGGAAACCTGACGGATGACGCTGGCGATAGCAGGATTATCGGCGGCAGTAAGTTTGCGCAAACGGAGTGCGGGCGAAACGACAACATTCATAGCATAGCTCAATTTCAAATGTATGATTTATAGCTCACTTTAATACCACCCTCGCTTAGGTGGTGCAAGAAGAAGATAAATCAGAAAATATTACGCATATCTCTCTGAGATAAAGCGTATTCTAGGCGAACCAGTATCAATTGACTGGAATTATTATCGGTATGAATGGAATTTATTTTAGGGATATAGTTCATGAATGATGTAAACATCGGGAAAGATAATTCTCGGCACTCGTTTGTTTTCACAGGCAAAGGTGGTGAGTATTTTCTTATTTGTCTTGTGAGTTTTTTACTGACAATTATTACTCTGGGAATATATGGGCCGTGGGCATTGATAAAATGCCGTCGTTATATTTATCAACATGTGACACTCAAGGGGCAACCATTTAGTTATAAGGGAACAGGTGGTGCCATTTTTGTTAGCATGTTACTTATTGTGGTGGTTTATCTTCTCAGTATTTCTTGTTTTGCAGGTCAACACTTTGCGCTCGGTTTATTCCTGTTTGCTCTCTTGATCTGCGGTATTCCTTGTATGGCAGTGAAGAGTCTGCAGTATCAGGCGAACATGACCTCACTGAATGACATTCGCTTTGGCTTTAACTGCTCAATGATGCGTGCATGGTGGGTTATGCTAGGACTGCCAGTTTTGTTGGCATTAGCTTTTTGGCTCGCACTGTACCTTATTGCGCAAGTGACGACATCGATAGGTGGGTTATTCTTTAACTTAGTGGTCTTAAGTTTGCTTTCCGTCATCGGACTGGGTGTTATCAACGGTATTACCTATAGCAAGTGGATGCCATTACTGGGTAATAACACGACTTTTGGTGTCCATCAATTTTCCATTAAGGTCAACGTAAAAGAGTGCATTAAAGGCTGTATGCTCGCAATATTAACCATGGTTCCTTTCATCATTGTGATTGGTATTATGATCGCACCAGTATTTCAGCAGTTAATGATGATGACCATGTTGGGTAGGTCTGATGCTGGCAGTGAGTTTGTATTACAATATTACCCGCAGATTATGGCTTCTTATTTCTTGTATTTTGTCGCGATCCTTGTGTTTGCCAGTTATCTCTATGTCACGTTACGCAGTTTGTTCCTGAATAATCTGACACTGGCAAATGGCACTATTCGTTTTCATTCATCTGTTACCGCGATCGGTATGCTTCTGCGCATGTTTGCGGTATTAATGGGGTCCTCAATTACCTGTGGTCTGGCTTATCCCTGGCTGAAAATGTGGATGGTTAGCTGGATTGCTAACAATACCCATGTCCAGGGCGACCTTGATTCGCTGGAGTTAACCAATGATGACAAACCGCAGGATAGCGGTTCGTTAATGTGGATATCTCGCGGTATTATGCCGTATGTTCCGTTTATCTAAATAAAAAGGCCGGCGCATGCGCCGGCCTTCGTTTTCACGATGAGTATTACAGCGCAGCGATAACTGCCTGCTGTTCAATCAGCTTCGCTTTCGCTTCTGCATAGCCTTCCAGCTTCTCACGCTCTTTCGCGATGACCGCTTCCGGTGCGCGGGCTACAAAGCCTTCGTTCGCCAGCTTGTTCTCAATACGGCTGATTTCGCCTTCGATCTTCGCTACTTCTTTCGCCAGACGCGCCAGCTCATCTTCTTTGTTAATGAGGCCAGCCATCGGGATCAGCAGCTCTGCACCGTCGACGATCTTAGTAACGGAAACCGGGCCTTTGTCATCCGCAGGCAGTACGGTGATGCTTTCCAGACGCGCCAGCGTTTGCAGGAAGCCACGGTTTTCATTTACGCGACGTTCTGCATCCGCGCTGCAACCACGCAGCAGCAGCTCCAGTGGTTTGCCCGGCGCGATGTTCATTTCCGCACGGATGTTACGTACAGCAACGATCGCCTGTTTCAGCCACTCGGTGTCGGCCAGTGCGGCTTCATCAACCTGAGACGCATCGTACTGCGGGAACGGTTGCAGCATGATGGTGTCAGCAGTGATGCCGCAAAGCACTTTCACGCGCTGCCAGATGGTTTCGGTGATGAACGGAATGATCGGATGCGCGAGGCGCAGCAGACCTTCCAGCACGGTTACCAGCGTATGGCGAGTACCGCGCAGTTCGGCTTCGGTGCCACCGTTCATTACCGGCTTGGTCAGCTCCAGATACCAGTCACAGAACTGGTTCCAGGTGAATTCATACAGAATGCCTGCGGCAATATCGAAACGGAAGCTGTCCAGCGCTTCGCGGTACGCTTTGATGGTCTGGTTGAACTCTGCCAGAATCCAGCGATCCGCTAGCGACAGCGTCATTTCACCGCCGTTGAAGCCGCAATCATGACCTTCTGTGTTCATCAGCACAAAGCGGCTGGCGTTCCACAGCTTGTTACAGAAGTTACGGTAGCCTTCCAGACGCTTCATATCCCAGTTGATGTCACGACCGGTAGAAGCCAGCGCCGCCAGGGTGAAGCGCAGGGCATCGGTGCCGTGCGGCTCAATGCCGTTCGGGAACTGTTTCTCGGTGCGCTTACGGATTTTGTCCGCCAGCTGCGGCTGCATCATATTGCCGGTACGTTTTTCCAGCAGTTCTGGCAGCGAAATACCGTCAACCATATCCAGCGGGTCGATAACGTTACCTTTGGATTTGGACATCTTCTGGCCTTCGTCGTCACGAATCAGACCGGTCATGTAAACAGTGTGGAACGGCACCTGCGGTTTGCCATTTTCATCTTTGATGAAGTGCATGGTCATCATGATCATGCGGGCAATCCAGAAGAAGATGATGTCGAAACCAGATACCATCACGCTGGTTGGGTGGAACTGACGCAGGGCGTCGGTATTTTCCGGCCAGCCAAGGGTAGAGAAGGTCCACAGCGCAGAAGAGAACCAGGTGTCGAGAACGTCTTCGTCCTGACGCAGGACAACATCAGCACCGAGGTTATTTTCTTTACGCACTTCGTCTTCGTTGCGGCCAACATAAACGTTACCCGCTTCGTCATACCATGCCGGGATACGGTGACCCCACCACAACTGACGAGAGATACACCAGTCCTGAATATCGCGCATCCAGGAGAAGTACATGTTTTCGTACTGCTTCGGTACGAACTGAATGTCGCCGTTCTCAACCGCTTCAACTGCCGGTTTCGCCAGTACATCGGCACGCACGTACCACTGGTCGGTCAGCATCGGTTCGATAACCACGCCGCCACGGTCGCCGTAAGGAACGGTCAGGTCGTGCGGTTTAATTTCTTCCAGCAGGCCGAGTGCGTCAATCGCAGCAACGACGGCTTTACGTGCAGCAAAACGCTCGAGTTTCTGGAACTCTGCCGGGATCTCGCTGGAATAAACGTCAGATTCGTTACCTTTGGTATCGAACACCTGGGCGCTTTCACGGATATCGCCGTCAAAGGTCAGGATGTTGATCATCGGCAGGGCGTGACGTTTACCGACTTCATAGTCGTTAAAGTCGTGCGCTGGGGTGATCTTCACGCAGCCGGTGCCTTTTTCCATGTCGGCGTGTTCGTCGCCAACGATCGGAATACGACGGTTAACCAGCGGCAGAATGACATATTTGCCAATCAGATCTTTATAACGCGGATCTTCCGGGTTAACGGCCACGCCAGTATCGCCCAGCAGGGTTTCCGGACGAGTAGTCGCAACCACCAGATAATCTTTACCATCTGCGGTTTTCGCGCCGTCAGCCAGCGGATAGCGGATGTGCCACATCGAACCTTTCGATTCGCGGTTTTCCACTTCCAGGTCAGAGATAGCGGTGCGCAGTTTCGGGTCCCAGTTTACCAGGCGCTTGCCACGGTAAATCAGGTCTTCTTTATACAGACGAACGAAAACTTCTTTCACCGCATTGGACAGACCTTCGTCCATGGTGAAGCGTTCACGCTCCCAGTCCACGGAGTTGCCGAGACGGCGCATCTGACGGGTAATGGTGCCGCCGGATTCCGCTTTCCATTCCCAGATTTTGTCGATGAAAGCTTCGCGGCCGTAGTCGTGACGGGTTTTACCTTCTTCTGCGGCAATCTTGCGCTCAACGACCATCTGGGTAGCGATCCCGGCGTGGTCAGTACCGACCTGCCACAGGGTGTTTTTGCCCTGCATGCGCTGATAGCGGATCATGGTATCCATGATGGTTTGCTGGAAGGCGTGACCCATATGCAAACTGCCGGTGACGTTCGGCGGCGGGATCATGATGCAGAAACTTTCCTGGCTTTCATCGCCATTAGGCTTAAAGTAGCCCTGCTTTTCCCAGTGCTCGTAAAGCGGCTGTTCGATATCTTGTGGGTTATATGTCTTTTCCATTATTTCCAGGTTGCCGTATTCAGGTTGAAACCAGCCACGCGGTAGGCTTTATAGCGTTCGCGCGCCAGTTGTTTCAGAGAATCTTCATAAGGAACGAAGTCTACCACTTCTGTGAAAGCGGTGGCAAAATCTGCAAAGCTTGTTCGCAGACTAATCAATATATCGCGCGGGCTGCTGCTGCGTTTTTGCGGCCAGGCGATCTCCACCGGCGCACCGCCGCGCGGTCCTTCTCCCGCTAAATTATGCGGGACAAAGCTTTCTGCCGGACGCGCCCACAGGGCTTCATCCAGCCGGTAAGCCTGCTTTTCATCTTCACAGGCGATGAGCACGCGCTTACCGCTGCGCCAACGTTCTGCGGCAATTTCACACACCAGTTGCTCAACGGCGCTTAAGCCATCGACGGTGGTGTCATTGTCCAGAAGGTAGAACGTTGCGTTTTTCATATATGGGGCTTCTTGTGGTGGATTTAAATATTGCTGCATTCCTCACCCTGAAAGATGAGCAATGAATTTCTATTGCGCTCGATCGGTTCCCTCTCCCTTAGGGAGAGGGTTAGGGTGAGGGTAAAACGCAAACTTACTCTTCGCCGTTAAACCCAGCGCGGTTTAACAGGAACTGTGCCAGCAACGCTACCGGACGACCGGTTGCGCCTTTTGCTTTACCAGAACGCCAGGCGGTTCCTGCAATATCCAGGTGCGCCCAGTTGTACTTACGGGTAAAGCGTGACAGGAAGCAACCTGCGGTAATCGCTCCACCAGGACGACCGCCAATGTTCGCCATATCGGCAAAATTGGACTCCAGTTGTTCCTGATACTCGTCACCCAGCGGTAAGCGCCATGCGCGGTCACCGGATTGTTCAGACGCGGCAATCAGTTCATGGGCCAGCGGATTATGGTTCGCCATCAGACCAGTAATATGATGACCCAGCGCGATCACGCAGGCACCGGTCAGCGTCGCCACATCAATCACCGCTTCCGGCTCAAAACGTTCAACGTAAGTTAACACGTCGCACAGTACCAGGCGGCCTTCGGCATCGGTGTTCAGCACTTCAACGGTTTGACCGGACATGGTGGTTAACACATCGCCCGGACGATAGGCACGCCCGCCAGGCATGTTTTCGCAGCCTGCCAGCACGCCAATAACGTTAATCGGCAGTTGCAGCTCCGCGACCATCCGCATCACACCGTAAACCGCTGCCGCACCGCACATATCGTACTTCATCTCATCCATGCCTTCTGAAGGCTTGATGGAGATACCGCCGGAGTCGAAGGTTAAACCTTTACCCACCAGCACGATTGGGCGTGCATCTTCCGACGCGTTGCCTTTGTACTCAATCACTGACATCAGCGATTCGTTTTGCGAACCCTGACCGACAGCCAGATAGGAATGCATCCCCAGCTCTTTCATCTGTTGTTCGCCGATAACGCGGGTGATGACATTCTTGCTGTAGCTGTCAGCCAACTGGCGCGCCTGAGAGGCGAGGTAAGCAGCGTTACAGATATTCGGTGGCATATTGCCGAGATCTTTCGCGGCTTTAATCCCTGCGGCAATCGCCAGACCATGCTGGATCGCGCGTTCACCGCTGGTCAGCTCACGGCGGGTCGGCACGTTGAACACCATTTTACGCAGCGGACGACGCGGCTCGCTCTTGTTCGTTTTCAACTGATCGAAACTGTAGAGCGTCTCTTTTGCCGTCTCGACAGCCTGACGCACTTTCCAGTAGTTGTTACGGCCTTTAACGTGTAGTTCAGTCAGAAAGCAGACCGCTTCCATTGAGCCAGTATCATTCAGCGTATTAATGGTTTTCTGAATAACCTGCTTGTACTGACGCTCATCCAGCTCACGTTCTTTGCCGCAACCAATAAGGAGAATTCGCTCGGAAAGTACATTCGGCACATGGTGCAGCAACAATGTCTGCCCCGGTTTTCCTTCCAGTTCGCCCCGACGTAGCAGGGCGCTGATGTACCCATCGCTGATTTTATCGAGCTGTTCTGCAATCGGAGAAAGGCGACGTGGTTCGAAGACGCCCACGACGATGCAGGCACTCCGCTGTTTCTCCGGGCTACCGCTTTTTACACTAAACTCCATGCACTACGCTCCTGAATCTTAAAGACAACGGCGGTGGCTACAGATAGAATTGCAAGCTTTCGTAACTCATGTCCGCTGTTGCGATGACTTCGTGTTAATCTTAACGTTATTACGGCATTGGCACGTCAGAACAAAATCTGAGAGGTGAATCCGTTGAGTATAATTATCTTAGCGACGATTTCGACGACTCAAGAGAATAAATGACGTTTAAGCCATGAAACAAGCTAAAATCCTGCAAAAGACGAGTTTTTACGGGCGTATTTAAAGTGATAATCATAAGATATCTGGTGCGGGAGACGCTCAAAAGCCAGCTGGCGATACTCTTCATCTTGCTTTTGATCTTCTTCTGTCAAAAGTTAGTGAGGATCCTCGGCGCAGCGGTTGACGGCGATATTCCGGCGAACCTGGTGCTCTCCCTTCTCGGGTTGGGCGTGCCGGAAATGGCGCAGCTTATCCTGCCATTAAGCCTGTTCCTCGGGCTGCTGATGACGCTGGGCAAACTGTATACCGAAAGTGAAATTACGGTAATGCATGCCTGCGGTCTGAGCAAAGCGGTGCTGGTGAAAGCGGCAATGATCCTTGCGGTGTTCACGGCAATCGTCGCGGCGGTTAACGTGATGTGGGCGGGACCATGGTCATCGCGTCATCAGGATGAAGTGTTAGCAGAAGCGAAAGCGAACCCTGGCATGGCGGCGCTGGCGCAAGGGCAATTCCAGCAAGCGACTAATGGCAGCTCGGTGCTGTTCATCGAAAGCGTTGACGGCAGCGATTTCAAAGATGTGTTCCTCGCGCAAATTCGACCAAAAGGTAATGCACGACCTTCTGTGGTGGTGGCCGATTCCGGACATTTAACCCAGCTGCGCGACGGCTCCCAGGTCGTCACTCTCAACCAGGGAACGCGCTTCGAAGGCACTGCACTGTTACGTGATTTCCGCATTACGGATTTCCAGGATTATCAGGCGATCATTGGTCACCAGGCGGTGGCGCTCGACCCGAACGATACCGACCAGATGGACATGCGCACATTGTGGAACACCGACACCGATCGTGCTCGCGCAGAACTGAACTGGCGTATCACGTTGGTGTTCACCGTGTTTATGATGGCACTTATGGTCGTACCGCTGAGCGTGGTTAACCCGCGTCAGGGGCGCGTACTATCGATGCTGCCAGCCATGCTGCTGTATCTGTTGTTCTTCCTGATCCAGACCTCCCTGAAATCGAACGGCGGTAAAGGTAAGCTGGACCCGACGCTGTGGATGTGGACCGTTAACCTGATTTATCTGGCTTTGGCGATTGTTCTCAACCTTTGGGACACCGTGCCGGTCCGCCGCCTGCGCGCCAGTTTTTCGCGTAAAGGAGCGGTGTGATGCAACCTTTTGGCGTACTTGACCGCTATATCGGTAAAACTATTTTCACCACCATCATGATGACGCTGTTCATGCTGGTGTCGCTTTCCGGCATTATCAAGTTTGTCGATCAGCTGAAAAAAGCCGGGCAGGGGAGTTACGACGCGTTAGGCGCAGGAATGTATACCTTGCTGAGCGTGCCGAAAGATGTGCAAATCTTCTTCCCGATGGCGGCTCTGCTTGGGGCGTTGCTTGGTCTTGGGATGCTGGCGCAGCGCAGCGAACTGGTGGTGATGCAGGCTTCTGGTTTTACCCGTATGCAGGTGGCGCTGTCGGTGATGAAAACCGCCATTCCACTGGTCTTACTGACGATGGCGATTGGTGAATGGGTCGCGCCGCAGGGCGAGCAGATGGCGCGTAACTACCGTGCGCAGGCGATGTACGGCGGCTCGTTGCTCTCTACCCAGCAAGGTTTATGGGCGAAAGATGGCAACAACTTCGTCTACATTGAGCGGGTTAAAGGTGACGAAGAGTTAGGTGGCATCAGTATTTATGCCTTTAATGAGAATCGTCGTCTGCAATCCGTACGCTATGCCGCTGCCGCGAAGTTTGACCCGGAACATAAAGTCTGGCGTCTGTCGCAGGTTGATGAATCTGATTTGACCAATCCGAAACAGATCACCGGTTCGCAGACGGTGAGCGGCACCTGGAAAACCAACCTCACGCCAGACAAACTGGGCGTGGTGGCGCTGGACCCGGATGCACTCTCTATCAGCGGTTTGCACAACTATGTGAAGTATCTGAAGTCGAGCGGTCAGGATGCCGGACGTTATCAGCTCAACATGTGGAGCAAAATCTTCCAGCCGCTATCCGTGGCGGTGATGATGCTGATGGCGCTGTCGTTCATCTTTGGCCCACTGCGTAGCGTACCGATGGGCGTGCGTGTGGTCACTGGTATTAGCTTCGGTTTTGTCTTCTACGTACTGGACCAGATCTTCGGCCCGCTGACGTTGGTTTACGGCATCCCGCCGATCATCGGCGCACTGTTGCCAAGCGCCAGCTTCTTCTTAATCAGCCTGTGGCTGTTAATGAGAAAATCGTAACCGAATGAACGAATAAAGGGAGCGAAAGCTCCCTTTATTATTGTTAGCAAAGTGTGTTTCGTTCATGCCTGAAAGATCATGAAAATTCAATATATTGCAGTAGTGTAGGCCTGATGCGGCGCGCCAGCGTCGCATCAGGCAAAGACAAATCGCACCTGGCTTACCTTCTTCTCCCCCCCAGCAAACTCCCCAACATCCCGCGCACAATCTGATTCGTCACCTGGCGGGCGGCGCTTTTTGCCATTGTTTGCACCACACCATCTTTCTTCCCGCCGCGTGGTCCGGTAGTGCCAAACAAAATATCCTTCAATCCACCGAGAATACCGTCATCCACCGCCACCTCTTTCCCTTTCGCGGGAGGATTATTTTGCTGCTCGATACTGGCCTGAAAGCCTTTTTGCAACATCTCATAGGCGGATTCCCGGTCCACGTCATCCTCGTACTTGCCATACACCGGGGAGTGGTTAATCAAGCCATTGCGCTCATCTTCCGTCACCGGCCCCATTCGTGAACAGGGGGCAATCACCATCGCCCGTTCCACCACTGAAGGGCTTCCTTTCGCATCGAGAAACGAGATTAACGCTTCGCCCGTCCCCAGTTCCTGGATTGCCTTTTCGGTATCAAATGTTGGATTGGCCCGCATGGTTTGCGCCGCTGCCTTCACTGCTTTCTGATCTTTAGGCGTAAAAGCACGCAAAGCGTGTTGAACGCGATTACCGAGCTGCCCGAGCACGTTATCCGGGATATCTGACGGGTTTTGCGAAACGAACCAGACGCCCACGCCTTTTGAGCGAATAAGCCTTATCACCTGCTCAATCTTATCCAGCAGTACCTGCGGTGCATCGTTAAACAGCAGATGCGCTTCGTCGAAGAAAAACACCAGTTTTGGTTTCTCCAGATCGCCCGCTTCCGGCAATTGTTCATACAACTCTGAAAGCATCCACAGCAGGCTGGCGGCGTACAGTTTCGGCATCTGGTAGAGCTTCTCGGCGCTGAGGATATTGATAACGCCTTTACCGTTGGCATCGGTGCGCATCCAGTCTTTGATATCCAGCATCGGCTCACCAAAGAAGTGTGCTGCGCCTTGCTGTTCCAGCGACAACAGCCCGCGCTGGATGGCACCAACCGATGCACTACTGATATTACCGTACTGATTCTGGAAGGATTTGGCGTTATCGCCGATGTACTGGGTAATTGCCCGCAGATCTTTAAAGTCGAGCAGCAACAATCCCTGATCGTCAGCAATGCGGAAAATGATATTCAGCACGCCAGATTGCACATCGTTGAGATTCAACAGTCGTGCCAGCAACAGCGGCCCCAGATCCGAAACCGTCGCCCGCACCGGATGGCCTTTCTCGCCAAAGATATCCCACACCACCACCGGATTAGTATGAGGTTGCCAGTCATTTACGCCGATATTTTTAAGCCTTGCGAGCAGTTTTTCCGAAGATGTACCTTCCTCCGCAACTCCCGTTAAATCACCTTTCACATCAGCCATAAACACAGGCACGCCGATTTCCGACAATGACTCCGCCAGTTTTTGCAGCGTAACGGTTTTACCCGTCCCCGTTGCGCCGGTAATCAGCCCATGGCGGTTAGCCATTCCCGGCAGTAAAAACAGTTCTGTGTCCGGCGTGCGGGCAATTAACAGGGGTTCGCTCATGAGATTTCCTCCAGTTTCCTGCCTGGAGTATAGGCAACGTCCGGCAAAGAGAATATGTGTAATGCAGAGAAAATAACCTAAAGCGTGTTACCGTGATAAATCTGATACCCGAGGTCAACAGTGTTGTGGTTGTGATCGTTATTCTTAATTTTGCTCAGCAACATTTGGGCGGCCATCCGACCAATATCAAAACGGGGAGTAATTACGCTGGCGAGGCTTGGGATCATTTGCCTGCCAATCTCCAGCCCATGAAAACCCGCAATGGAAATTTGTTCTGGCACGGCGAGGTTTCGCTCGCGGCACAGCAGAAGCGCACCCATCGCAATATCGTCATTGGTGCAAAATACACCGTCTAAATCCGGGTTTGCGCTAAGGGCATCACGCATTAACTGCATTCCTAAATGAATGGATGAGATGGCGCGTGGATTCATGCGTAATGGGGAAAGATTATGCAGCATCATCGCATCGCAATACCCCTGATAACGCTGTTCATCGCGGGTGTCATCTTTGGAACCGAGATACAGAATTTTGCGCCTGACTCGCTTATCCAGCATGGTACACACCATGTCAAAAGCAGCCTGCCGATTATCAAAACCGACCTCCATATCCAGCCGTTCTCCCTGTACATCCATCAATTCCACGACCGGAATGGTGGCTGAACGCAGAAATTTCACCGTCCTGATGGTGTGATATTTTTCCGAAAGAATAATCCCGTCAATGTTATAAGAGAGCAGGTTAATCACCGACTCTTCTTCGGAATCGCGATCGTAATTGTAATTAGCAATAAGGGTCTGATAATTATGCTCAGAGGTGACGGATTCTATTCCCGCGAGAATGTCAGCGAAGAGTTGATTTTGAAATGACGGAATCAAGATACCGAGGGTATAACTTTGTGCATTCAACAACATGCCGGGAGCGCGATTAGGGATATAATTGATCTCTTCCATAATTTTGGCGATGCGCTCGCCTGTTTCCTTTGCCACCTTTTTCGGCGAGCGGATATAACGACTCACGGTCATTTTTGTTACGCCAGCCAGCGTAGCGATATCCTGTAAAGAAATTCTGTGATTGCGCATAACTTCTCCCAACGTCGGGGGAATCTTCAATCTTCCCCCGAAACTACATCACAATATTTTATTCTTTCAGTGCAATACGGCGTTAATGGCTAACACGCCCAGCAAACCCATAATAGAAATAAGGGTTTCCATCACCGTCCAGGTACGCAACGTTTCACCAACCGTCAGATTAAAATACCCTTTAAATAGCCAGAAGCCAGGGTCGTTTACGTGTGACGCGATCACGCTGCCCGCACCGGTTGCCAGTACCATTAAAGCGGGATCGGCATGGGTAACGTTGATAATCGGCAACACCACACCCGCGGTGGTAATAGCCGCGACTGTGGCAGAGCCCAGAGCGATACGCAACAGCGCCGCAACAGTCCAGCACATCAATAACGGCGAAAGTGTAGTTCCGGTCATTAAGTGTGAAATATACTGCCCGACACCGCTATCTACTAATACCTGCTTAAACGCGCCGCCGCCAGCGATAATAAACACAATCATCGCGATAGCGCCTATAGAATCCCCAATGATATCCATGATTTGCTCGATGGTGCGTCCATTACGTCGGCCCAGTGTGAAAATCGCAATAACAATGGCAATAAACAGCGCAACGGCAGGGTTACCGACAAATTCAAAGAAGAGGCGCACGGTGTTAGTTTTCGGTAACGTAATTTCACAAACGGCGGCGATAGCCATCAGGATGACCGGGATCACTGCAGCAAAAATACTGTTCCAGAAGGAGGGCATCTCCTCTTCGCTAAACAGATGAGGATTAAATAAGCCTTCCGGTGGTGCTTTCTCAAAGCGAGTTAGCAGTTTAGAAAACAGCGGTCCTGCGACAATAACTGTCGGAATGGTAATGATAAATCCATACAGTAAAGTCGTTCCGAGATTAGCCTCAAAGATAGTCGCGATGGCAGTAGGCCCTGGATGTGGCGGCAGAAAACAGTGGGTTACAGAGAGCGCTGCTACCATCGGTACGCCAACATACAACAGGGGTAATCCAGATGATGCCACGATGGTAAATACCAACGGCAACAGCAGGACAAAGCCCACTTCAAAAAACATGGCGAGGCCCACAACCAGACCGGTGATCACTAGCGCCCATTGCACGCGTTTTTTACCAAAAGTGGCAATCAGCGTAGTGGCGATACGTTGTGCCGCGCCCGTATCAGAAATCAGCTTGCCTAACATGGCCCCGAAACCGAGGATCATTGCCAGCCCGCCGAGCGTGCTGCCGATACCATTTTGTATAGAGTGCAGGACGGCCTGTGCATCCATCCCTTCGGCAAATCCGACGACGGCAGCGACCAGAACGAGGGCAATAAAGCCGTTAACTTTAAAGCCGATCATCAGGATAAGAAGCAGCGCGACGCCTGCCGCAATAATGATTAATGGCATAGTCTTTATCTCTTATTAGTGCCAGAAAAGCAGCGCTTTCGCGCTGCACGTAGGGTAGTAGCTGTTAAACAGCCACTAACATGCCGCCATCAACAAACAACAGGTGGCCGTTTACGAAATCAGAGGCTTTTGAAGAAAGGAACACCGCAGCACCAATCAGTTCCTGCGGATCTCCCCAGCGTGCGGCGGGGGTCCGTTTGCACAACCAGGCGGTGAAGGCTTCGTCCTCAACCAGTGCTTTAGTCATTTCTGTTTTGAAATAGCCCGGCGCAATACCGTTGACCTGAATATTGTGGCGCGCCAGCTCGACGCACATGCCGCGGGTGAGCATTTTTACCGCCCCTTTCGATGCGGCATAAGGGGTGATGGTGTCACGTCCCAGTTCGCTTTGCATCGAGCAAATATTAATAACTTTACCTGCCTTGCGTTCAACCATGTGACGAGTTACCGCTTGCGACACCAGGAACACGGCGGTCTGGTTTACTGCGATCACATCATTCCACTCTTGTTCAGGGAACTCAGTAAAAGGATGACGGCGCTGGATACCGGCGTTATTCACCAGCACATCAATGGGGCCGATGTCCTTTTCGATATGTTCAACGGCGGCATCAATTTCATGTTTATGAGTAACATTAAAAGGTGCGGCAACGGCCTGAATACCCTCCTGGTGGAGTTTTTCTACAGCAAGTTCTGCGCGTTCGGCAGTAATATCATTAATAATTATTTGTGCGCCATATTTACCCAGGCCGGTTGCCAGTAAAAAGCCAATGCCCTGTGCTGAACCGGTAATCAAGATATTTTTTCCTGCCAGTGAAAATAGATCGTTCATTGTATTATTCCTTTATTTATCTCTTAGAAAACAAGCTGGACTTTTGCTGCCTGGGTTTTATCACCGGCGAAACGTAGCGCCTCTTCCAGGTCTGTGAAGGGATATTCAGCACTCAGTAAAGGCAGTGGATTAATAACGCCATTCGCCAGCCATGACACTGCGGTATTAAATTCGCTGGTAAAACGGAAAGAGCCTTTGAGTGAAATCTCCTTACCAATCAACGTCATCATTGGGAATTCTGCCATCGCGCCTCCCATCCCTACCTGCACCATTACGCCGCGTGCACGAGTGACCTCCAGACAGGTATTCACTGATGAAGGATGACCGGACACTTCAAAGCTGACATCGAAATAGCCTTTTTCCGCTTTCCAGTGATCCATGTCGTCGTTTTGTGGGTTTACGAGCACATCCGCCCCCATCTCTTTGCCCAGCGAAAGGGAACGGGGACTCACATCGGCACAGACAATTTCCGCGGCCCCCAGTGTTTTCACAGCACTGACAATCAGGCAGCCAATGGGCCCAACACCAGAAATAAATACTCGCTTGCCCTGTAACTCGCCGGCCTGATGTGCGGCATGAATCGCGACGGCTAAAGGTTCGGCAAAAGCCATAACCTTTTCGTCAGCTTTGGCCGGATAAGGGACACATTGCGACGTTTCGACCATTTTATAACGGGTAAAGCCACCATCAACATGAGGGAAATACATGGCACTGCCAAAAAAACGCATCTCTGTACACTGATTCTCGTTATGTTCAATGCAGTATTTGCAGTGACCGCACGGTTTAGACGGATTAATGGCTACCGTTTGCCCTTCATGTAATTTTGATGAGTCGCTATGAATAACTTTACCGATAACTTCATGACCTAACACCATCGGTGCCTTTATCATGAAATTACCTACTTTTCCTTCCTGATAATAATGTAAATCGGAACCGCAAATTCCACCTCGGGTTATTTGTACTAATGTTCCATTATTATTCCAATCTATCGTCTGCTCGGTAACGGCAACAGTTTTCTTGCCAGCAACAACGCAGGACTGTGTTTTCACTTGCATAAATTCCTCACTGGTCAGGTAGACACCTCGGAAGCATTTAAGCGGTTTTAATTGTCATTATTTGTGATGAAGATCACGTTAGAAAATTGTTACATTACGATGTTACGCATAACGTGATGTGCCTTGTAATTCTTATCAGCAGAAATAAAAAAACGTGAAATTATTATGCCACCAGGCGTAGTATCGCAGCAGGTAAGATGATTCAGGAGATTTTAAATGGCGGGTGAAAGCTTTATTTTGATGGGCGTTTCAGGGAGTGGTAAAACATTAATTGGTAGCAAGGTTGCCGCGTTATTATCTGCTAAATTTATTGATGGTGACGATCTTCATCCAGCCAAAAATATAGATAAAATGTCGCAGGGTATTCCATTATCTGATGAAGATCGACTTCCCTGGCTGGAACGCTTAAATGATGCTTCATACAGTCTTTATAAAAAGAATGAAACAGGATTTATTGTCTGTTCATCATTAAAAAAACAGTATCGTGATATTTTACGCAAGGGTAGCCCCCATGTTCATTTCCTCTGGTTAGATGGCGACTATGAAACTATTCTCGCGCGAATGCAGCGTCGGGCTGGGCATTTTATGCCGGTAGCGTTACTAAAAAGTCAGTTTGAGGCACTGGAGCGTCCACAAGACGATGAACAGGATATTGTGCGCATTGATATCAACCATGATATTGCCAATGTCACCGAACAATGTCGGCAGGCTGTGCTGGCGATACGACAAAACAGAATATGTGCGAAAGAGGGCAGCGCCTCAGATCAGCGCTGCGAATGATTTTCAAAAATCGGCTTTCAACACCACGCGGTAACGCGCCTTACCGTCGCGCACATGCTGGATGGCGTCGTTAATTTTCGACATCGGGAACAGTTCGGTAGTCGGCGCAACCTTGCTGCGGGCGGCAAAGCGCATCAGCTTACGCAACTCATAAGGTGTACCGGTAGCAGAGCCAGAGACACTGCGATCGCCCGCAATCAGCGTAAAGGCCGGAACCGGCAACGGCGTGAGAACCGCACCGACGGTGTGGAAATTACCGCCATACGTCAGCGCCTCAAAATAAGGCTGCCAGTCGAGGCTGACGTTCACAGTATTGATAATGAGATCAAACTGCCCCGCCAGAGTTTTCAGTGCCTGCGGATCGCGGCTATTCACCACTTTATCGGCACCCATCGCCAGTACTTCCTGCTTTTTCGCCGGATTTGAACTAAAGGCTGTCACCTCGCATCCCATTGCGTGCAGAAGTTTTATAGCGATATGTCCCAGCCCGCCAATACCAATTACCCCAACGCGGCTGGTAGCAGTGATATGGTGCATCAACAGTGGTTTAAAGACCGTGATACCACCACACAGCAGCGGCCCGGCGGACTCGATATCGATATTTTCCGGCAGTGGGATCACCCATTGCCAGTCTGCACGCAACTTCTCGGCAAAACCGCCGCGATTCATAATTGTTGGCACCGCACCTTGCTCGCAGTTGATCTGATTACCGCTAATACAGGCATCGCAATGCCCGCAGCTACGCGCCGTCCAGCCAATCCCGACACGCTGACCGACCTGCAAACCTTTATCCTGCGCGGCGCTCCCGAGCGCCACCACGCGACCAATCACCTCATGCCCGGCAATCAGCGGATATTGTGAAAATCCCCATTCATTGTCGATCATCGATAGATCGGAATGGCAGATCCCGCAATAATCCACCTGCACTTCAACATCTTGTGGCCTCAGCTCACCGGGATCGTACTCATAAACTTCCAGTTCGCCGCCCGCTTCTTTTGCGGCATAGCTTTTTATCATCGACATTTTTTGGTCCTTCTCTGGTGTTGTCTGGGAAGTGTAGAGCATGGCAGGGCGGGGTGCCTGGAGTGTGACAAAGGTTACACATCGCGGTATGCAATGCTGAAAATTTCAGCACTTAGCGAGGTGCGAGCAAGCTGGCGCTTGCATGGTGGCGTGCGACAGGTATAATCCACAACGTTTTCCGCATACCTCTTCAGTGCCGAAGTGGCGAAATCGGTAGACGCAGTTGATTCAAAATCAACCGTAGAAATACGTGCCGGTTCGAGTCCGGCCTTCGGCACCATCGGAACATCAATAGACGTCAACGGACGTCTTTTTTTGTGCCTGAAATCCAGTATCCGCAAGGCTTTCCTCGCTTTTTCACTCAACCTAAGTCAACCTGATTCAATCTACATCAACTTACTGATGCGGGTACAACTGCGGGTATATCGCGGTTCGATAATGTTTGTACCCACACAGAACCCTTGAAAGGATATTCATCATGGCTCTGAGTGATGTGAAGGTTCGTTCGGCTAAGCCTGAAGCAAAAGCCTATAAACTTACTGACGGCGACGGTATGGTTTTGCTGGTTCACCCGAATGGCTCAAAATACTGGCGGCTGCGTTATCGTTTTGGCGGTAAAGAAAAGATGCTTGCTTTAGGGAAATACCCTGAAGTGTCGCTGGCTGATGCCAGGGCTCGTCGTGACGAAGCTCGTAAGCTCTTAGCTAACGGCGTTGATCCCAGTGAAAATAAGAAAGTTATTAAGGTAGAGCAAGAAGCGATAACGTTTGAAGTGGTCGCCAGAGACTGGCACGCCAGCAATCAGAAGTGGTCTGCATCACATAGCGCTCGTGTATTGAAAAGCCTAGAAGATAATCTCTTTGCTGCCATCGGTAAGCGGAACATTGCTGATTTGAAGACGCGGGATCTTCTTGTACCCATCAAAGCGGTGGAATCATCCGGACGACTCGAAGTTGCGGCTCGTTTGCAACAGCGAACTACCGCGATTATGCGGTTTGCCGTTCAGAGCGGCTTAATCGATTACAACCCAGCACAAGAGATTGCCGGTGCAGTTGCTACGGCGAAAAGACAGCACCGTGCTGCTCTGGAGCTTAACCGCATTCCTGAATTGCTTCACCGTATCGATCACTATTCCGGAAGACCATTAACCCGACTTGCTGTCGAACTTACCTTGTTAGTTTTTATCCGTTCAAGCGAGCTGCGATTTGCCCGTTGGTCAGAAGTAGATTTCGAAACGGCCATGTGGACGATTCCTGGTGAGCGTGAACCGCTGGAAGGTGTTAAGCATTCTCAACGTGGCTCGAAGATGAGGACTCCTCATCTCGTTCCTTTGTCGCGACAAGCTCTCGCTATCTTGGAAAAGATCAAAAGCATGAATGGGAACCGTGACCTGATCTTCGTAGGAGATCACGATCCGCGTAAACCCATGAGTGAGAACACGGTGAACAAGGCTCTACGAGTGATGGGCTATGACACGAAAACGGAAGTTTGTGGGCATGGTTTCAGGACCATGGCGTGTAGCTCGTTGATCGAGTCGGGATTATGGTCGAGGGATGCGGTAGAGCGGCAGATGAGTCACCAGGAGCGTAGCTCTGTGCGAGCAGCTTACATTCATAAGGCGGAGCATCTTGGGGAGCGTAGGCTGATGCTGCAGTGGTGGGCTGATTATCTGGATGCGAATCGGGAGAAGGGGGTTAGTCCGTTTGATTTTGGGAAAACCAATAATAAAACGTGATTATAATTCAAATTGTTGAATGGCGCTGATCATGGGCGGCGGCGTGAAGTGCCGCCTTAATTCTGCCAAAAATGGATCTATTGTAAGGGATAATGATCATTGTTGCCCTTTGTCGGACAATCTGCTCCCTTCAAGCTCATTATGAATAAGCCACAGATTTAGTAGGGAGGAGGTGGGATAGTCATTCTGGCAGTACGAAATATAATAAACTCAAAAATACACCAATGCTAAAAATATGACGAAAAAGAGAATTTCTTACCAATTCATCCAGGCTCGTTCCACTCCATGTGCCATTTCCCCAGCCTAATTGAAATAATGTAGACCATGAAATTAAAATAATACCTAAAGCGCTGACACTATTTTTCCATGATAGATGGGGTGTTATTTTTAACTCTCCCGTATAAAAACCAATGCCTGCTATTAAAATAATAATGCTAAAAATATAGATTGTTGTCTTGAGTAACAAAGTTCGTAATTCTTTTAGCCTCTGGGGATGAGAGTAGGTATGGTTTTTTGGATCAAGACTGTAATTTCCTTGTTCGAGCTTCCGTTGATACTCTTCTTTCTCAAGCTCAAATGCCATTGAGTTTTCGGCTGCGGATAATACAAATCGTTTGGTGTTAGTGATTAAATACCATATGCCTTTATAAACATTCTGCTTTTTAGGGAACTCATTTCCTAGATTCATTTTTTATCTTTTTTTATGTTAAACCATCCTTAGGCGGCATTATACCGTCTAAGGATGGTTCTCGTAATTATTCCAAAATAGCTATTATACAGATAAACTATTAGTCATCATAAAATCAGCCATTAGTCCAGAAATTGACCGACTTAACTCAATTTCATCATGGGGGATAAGAGCATATTGCCACGATTTCCCATTAAGTTTTTCAGCATGTTGATTTGCAAATTCGCACCAACGGATAGCCGCTCGCGTTTTGGCCTGAACTTCTGGCGCGTCGATTTCTGTCGCTTTTTTCGGTTCAATCAGGCAATAGCCATTGTCCATTTCGACAACAAAATCAGGTTCATAGTTCTTGCCATTAGCATATTCGATGCGAAACTGACCTGGACGAGGTTTCATCCAACGAATTACTGAAGGATCATTCTCCAGTATTTGTGCAAGACGAAGCTCCCCATCTACAGAGTCGAATTTCTGGTAAGGATAACAGCATTTAGTAAAGCCAGTGAAAATCATCTGGCGGACTTTATTTTTTTCTCCACCCGGAATAGCTACACGGAAGTCTCTTGGTTTTTCGTTTCCGGCAAAATTGAATGTTGCCGGGTGTATCACGTCAAAGCCCTGAGTTATGCGCCCGGTATAGCCAGTTGGTGTTGTCCACATATTTTGTTTGATTTGCACCCATATAAATTCTGCCAACTGCCTACCTGCATTTTTCAGAACGGATTCTGCATCTTCCTCCGACTGATAACTGCATAAATGGTTCACCATCTGTCCGGCCAGTTTGTAAAGCATGTCGGCATGTTCGTCGTAATCAATTTCATCATGGTCGAGCAGATAACGAATGAGATAGTTTTCTAGCCGCTCTTCCGCTTCTCCACCTTCCTGCCAACTGATTGTCCGCTGTTCGTTATTTTCCAGATGCGTGAGTAAGAGCTCTTTACTGCCGGGTTTGAGCGCAATGCGATCCAATCCGGAAAGGTTGAAATCATTAAACCCGTAATTGACTTCACGTTCTGGCAAAACCACGATTCTAGGAATATCGATAGTATATTCCATCAGTTTTTCGGTGATCGTCCCGACCAACGCCTGAACTTCCGTATCCTCCATTGAAAGGAAACTTGGCTGTTCAACTTGCTCTTCAATCATTTCCGTCAAATCGAGTTGATCCGAAGACGATGAGATTTGATGTTGAGTGACTTCCCATTCACGCAAGGCTTCTTGTACCCGTCGAGTTACGTTTGCTTTCACCTCTGGCGTGCTGAGTTGCTGACTGCTGGTTAACCGTTTAGCTTCTTCTGATACCACTTTGAACGTAAGTTCGGCAACTTTACGTTCTGTTTCCGTATTGATTACCGGTTTTGATATGGAGTTTGTCTGATATATTGCTTGAGGTTCACAAGCCTGCAACCCATCATTATCAATGACTTGATTTCCCAACAAGAATTCAGCCATTGATGGTACGATAATTTGCTGGGGTTTTACTTCTGGTATACCGTTTTCATCATCATCCAGCCCGATATACAGAACCTTCTTGATAATCGAGTCATCGTTATTGGCACGATCGATAATCTCCTGAAAACGGTCATGGGCAATAATCGTCAGGCGATCGACGGCTTCGACGCCGGTTCTTTTGCCGTAGGGAAGGCGTAGTCCTCGGCCTATGGTCTGCTCAGTCAGGATTTCAGAGGCAGAAGCACGTAATGGAACGATAGTGTACAGATTTGTAACGTCCCATCCCTCTTTTAACTTGTTGACATGAATGACGATTTCGGTGTCTTTGTCATGCTCAACGGCCAAAAGTCGCTGCATAGTTTCTTCTGATTCTTCACCCGTTTGGTTCGAGTGAACGGTGATTACTTTGCCTTTGTAAGCGCCATTGAAAAAATCGTCGTGTTCAATGCGTACTTTTAGCCTGTCCGCATGATCGGTATCCTGCGCAACGACTAGCATAAAAGGTTTGACCAGTTTGTTACCGGTGTTGTTGGCGAAGCTGGTTAGTTCCGTTTTCACGTATTCATGATGGTGGATTCCATCTTCCAGCTTTATTTTTTCCAACTGCTCTTCAGAGTAGTTGGCAGCACGGAATTCTTTGCGCGTGGCAACAGCTGGAATTTTGACGTATCCATCTTTTAGTGCACGCGAAAGGGGATAGTGATAAATAATATTTTTAAAATCACGTGGATTTGCACCTACGGTTTTCGGTGTGGCGGTTAATTCAATACCCAATACTGGATTAAGATCGTTAAGTGCTTGTGCGCCCGCACTAGCGTAGTAACGGTGGGCTTCATCCATCAAAACAACTAAATCTGGCAGGTTTGCAAGATAGCTAAAATAAGATTCTCCGACATATTCCTGAATACGTCGAATTTTAGCGACCTTGGATTTAGCAGCACCTTTGGCATTTTCCAATGCGTTGATTTTGGAAATATTGAAGATATTAATATGCGGAGCGGTTTCGCTGCCAAAAAGATCACCCGTTTTGCTTTCAGCAATCGCATAATCCAGACGAACGCCTCGCCCTTCCTGATAGTCATCACCAGTAATTAGTACCGGTGGTGTTTGTGCCAGTTCAGGAATACCCTGAAAAACATACTTTGGCGAGCCGGGTAAAAAATCCATCTTAAGTTTTTCATAGATGGTTAAGTTCGGAGCTAGTACGAAAAAGTGGCGACTGCGTCCGGTTAAGTATAGCCAGGCAATCATCGCTCCCATTAAGCGAGTTTTACCTACACCCGTAGCCAGTGCAAAGCATAGTGAAGGGAAGGTACGTTCAAATCCTTTCACTGTAGGATACTGTTGACGTAGCAATTCAATCCATCGATTAAGATCGGGATCTTTACTGAGGCCGAACTGTTCAAGAACGTCGCATAAGATGCGTAATGATTCATCCTGTGGATCGCGCAATGATAGTCGTGCACTAACTCGATTGGCAATTTTTATTGCGTTGTTTTGGCTCATAATTCTTTTTCGCCTTCAGTATCTTCGTCGTAGTCAACATCGTCAGGTTGTTCTGAATCAGAAAGTACGTTTAGCGTAAAGCTATAGTCGTCATGATCCCATTCGCATTTACTTAGAATAGCGCGAGGAATTTTTACCAATGTCAGATTAGGAAACTCTGTCCCTTCGGTCATAAAGGCTTTGCAGCAGATTAATAATGTGCGTTCATCTCCCACCTCTTCACTTATAACTTTGAGTTGTTCATAAGCCAAAGAGCCGGTTGTAACGTAGATGAAGTCAGTTTCGGTGCTGTAGCCGTGGTTCCAATATTGAGTTTGGCTCGGCGCATAGGTGAAATTCATATGCTTACACATGGCTTCGGACAACATTTCAGCATTATACTCTTTGTTGATCACCCAATTGCCCCATTGGTCCTTCTTAAGGAGTGAGGGAGCCAAACGTAGGTAGCGAAAACCGCCCCCACTTTTCCAATTTACGCTTTTGGATACCCCACCCAAGTCCTCTCCATCAATTACTTTTTTCAGGCGAGGTACAATATGAGTGTGGCAATGCTCACCTAATTCTACCATGATCCACCGACGATTCATTTTGTGAGCGACGGCACCTGTAGTACCTGAGCCAGCGAAGGAGTCTAATACAAGGTCACCTTCTTCCGTCGCGATAGAAAGAACTCTCTCTAATAATTTTTCAGGTTTAGGTGTAATAAATATATCTGCATCTGTGTTATCAAATAGCGTTCTAACTTCGATTTTTGCTTCTGCATTTGTACCTGCATCCTGGTGCAACCATAAAGTTGCAGGCACAACACCTTGTTTAGCTTCTGAAAGAAATTTCTTTACTCTAGGAATGGCATTGCCATCCTTACCCCACCATATACGTCCATCTTCATTTAATCTGTGAAAATTCTCTTCAGATATTCTCCAATAAGTCCCTTTTGGCGGAGTAAATACTCTACCTGATGGTGATTTTATTTCGTACATGCCTTGACTATAGTAATTCCTCGCCTGAATCGCATTTGTTGTCCATGCACCTCGAGGATCATTATCTTGGTTGCCATATGATTTATCTAATTCGGCAGGTCTGGGAAGTAGCTTCCTCTCCCATTTATTTTTATTTTTTGCATAAATTAATACATAATCATGCATATCAGAAAAATATTTTGCTGAGTTTTTGACTGTGAAAATTTTTTGCCAAATTATTGAGGCTACAAAATTTGAGCGGCCAAAAATCTCATCGCATAATATCTTTAAATAATGAACTTCATTATCATCAATAGTAATCCAGAGTGAGCCATCTTCGCTTAGCAATGTTCTGATTAATTCAAGGCGATCTCTGAGCATAGATAGCCACATTGAATGTTCTAGCCCATCATCATAATGAGTAAAAGCGCTTCCAGTGTTATATGGAGGATCAATAAATACACACTTCACTTTCCCAGAATACTGTTGCTCCAGCGCTTTTAATGCTAGCAGATTATCACCTTGGATAAGTAAATTCTCACTGTTAACATCGCCATAAGATAAAGCCTTATCTTCCAATAGAATACGCGGCTCCAGACGAGGACGCTTATGCTTACCAATCCAGTTAAGTTCTAGTTTTTGTTTCGTTGACATAATCTAATTTTATCCAATACGTGCTCGCGCGCGTTCCTGTTCACGGATCTGCGCCTGAATTTGTGTATAAAGTTGAGCCTGTTCGTTATCACGATCGGTCGCGGTCACTACCAGTGCGTAAGGCTCCTGCTCGCTGCTGAATACTTCGCCCCAATCTCTATCCTGACGGGTTACAACGATAAACCATTTTTCATTCGGGTTACGCTGACGAAAAGTCCATACTGATGATTGTACCGTACCGCGTTCCCGCTGTTGAGCAGATACAACCCGGTTAGTTTGGGCATCATCGGAGCGGGTTTCCGTCTCACTCTGGGTCTGGTGATTAAAACTGGCCTGCACCTCATCCAGCGAGCGACCATTAACCAGCCGGAAGCTGATCCGCGTGGCGGTATAGTCCAGTCGGGTGGTACGCACAGCGGGCGAGTAAGCCAGTGTCACGCGGATTTCACGGGTTGATCGCTGCGATCTTAAAAAAGAAGCCGGGAAGGGCAGTTCAAAAAACTGATGGGCGTTATTTTCTATCTGCTCTTCACATCGCATGACCACCACATATTCTGAAGAGCGGTATAAAGCATCTTCATCGATGATGCCGTAACCCGTCACCTCACGTTCTATCTCGCGGTTTCTCGTTGTAGGTGCGTTTTTATAACTTTCTCGCATCGCCTGCGGGAAAGCCTGCGTCATCTCCTGAGGGACAGATGCATGATTAACCAGCATTGCCCGTAACATACTGGCGGACATATCCGGGTACTCGTTTAACAGGCGTCCTGCCAGATGCGTAATATACGGAGCGGCGAAGCTGGTACCGCTGAGCTCCTTAAACAAGGTAGCGCCCTGAAACTGGTGATGGCAACTTAATACACCCAAACCACGCATATGCGCCTGCCATTGCCCTTGCCGAACATTGGAAGCGACACTGCCACCGTGTGCCATAACGTCGGGTTTAAACGCCCCTTTTATTGATGGGCCATGTCGGGTAAAAGGTGAAGGTTGATTTTCTGTTGCCGGGCAGAGATGCTGAATATCCTCAGGTCTTCGTTGTGCATCGTGCGTTGCGTTATGCCTAACGATGCTGCCCACTGTCAGTACATTGAGTGCAGGAGCTGGATCGATGATAACGCTTGCCTCATGCAACAGATAATCAGGATACTCATCCCGCCAGCTGCTTTGCGGTACCGGAGGCTCGTCACTACCAGCGAAGTTTCCTGCAGAAACGACAAAGAGTACATTGTACTGCCTTGACAACGTATCTAATAAATACGCTATACCGCGGATATGTTTGCCGTCGTAGGGAGCATTAGCGTTTCCCAATGACAGGTTGAAAATGCGGCAGCCGAGATCGGTAAAATATGCAACAGCAGCTGCAAGCGTAGCTTCAATAGTTTCGGCATTGAATTCAGCCTGCTCGTTCAGGACTTTTCCATTATACAGCCATAGTTGAGGCTGCCAGAAATTGCTCTGGTTACAAGCCTCAACATCACCATACAGCGCAATACTGGCAACGGCAGTGCCATGCCCCTGTTCATCAAACGCATCTTGATTGGGAATAAAGCTGGCGCTTTCAGCAATGGCAGCGCTTAACAAAGGATGGTTGGTATTAATACCACTATCCAGAATACATATCCTGGTCGCATTTTCCGCTGGCGAGCTCAGGCGAGCTGGAAGTGTATTGATGTCCCGGTTAATTTGTTGATAGCTAATGCCACTAGACGGTGGCAAATCAATAAACCTAACGTCCCGATGAGCTAATAGGTGTTCCGCTTGCGCGAGTGAAACCTCGACCCGGTACATTAACAGGCTGTCCAGATTGACTTTATCCTGCCTGGAAATATCCTGCTCCTGTAACCAGTGCTCAAAACGTGTATACAGATCGATACGCTTGGGATGATGCGCAACTTCGATAGGCCAGAGCTCCACATCCAGTTTAAAGCGTTCCGCTACAGGAAAACCATAACGCCGAAGAGCCCAGCTTTTGCGATCTTCCGCCGACCAGCCCTCAATACCGTCAAGTGCCTCCAGGATCTGTTTGTAGGTTAGTTCTGTATTACCTAGACCGAGGGATGACAGATGTTCTGCAAATGTAGCCAGCCCTTGCTCGTCACTAAAGACTACGCAAACTTGTTTATTTTCCTGACTAACAAACTCTACGCCATGATGTATCAATGCCGAAAAGTTCATCGTGCCGCTGTAGTTCAGCTTGAGTATATATCGACCATCAGCGGCGCTGCCTGGTACCTGCGTCAGCATCGGGCGCAGAGTCTGGAGCTGGTTCAATAACATTTGCCCATGCTGACGTAAATCGCCTCTGCGAATACGAGGCATATTGACTCTGCGGGTTCGTCGGCCATTCTGAAGAGGGGCTTTGGAAATATTTAGATGCTGATAATTCGCCGTCATGGCAGTCCCTTATCGGTGAGTTCTGGCGTTCTCTCGCTGCATCGCGTTTTTTAAATCTTTCAGCGTCAGGAATTCCTGATGACGCAGGATCATGTGTTTAGTGGCTCGGCGAACGATGCGTTCGATATCTGCACCACTTTTGCCATGAAGCAAGGATAACAACTCATTATCGTCCAGTTCAAACTGTCGGCGAATGCCGCGTAGCTTTAACGCCAGCAACTCGCGTAACTGTGTCTGATCTGGCAGAGGAAATTCAATCACTTCATCGAAACGACGCCAAATGGCGCTGTCCAAAATATGTTCATGGTTGGTGGCCGCCAGAATTAGACTTTTGCCCTGATAAGCATCCATCATTTGCAGTACAGCATTGACAACCCTGCGTAATTCGCCGTGTTCTCCACTGTCGCCGCGTTCTTTACCTATTGCATCAAATTCATCGAACAAGACCACCAGCGGATTTTGGGCAATAAAATCAAAAATTTTACGCAGATTTGCGGCTGTTTCACCCAGAAATGAGGATACCAATACATCAAGGCGGACAATTGCCAGCGGCATGTCCAGCTCAAAGGCAATGACCTCCGCTGCCAGCGTTTTACCGCAGCCTGATGGCCCGAAAAACATGATTTTACTGGCTGCTTTCATCCCATAGCTATGCAATACATCGCTACGCCGGTGCTCTTCAAGGAGCTCATCGATCACTGTAGCACTGGTAGCTGGAAGGATCATTTCATCGAGGCTGCGCTGCGGCTGCCGTAGATCCAACAGTGGCAGCCCCCTTTCTTTGTCTACCGGTGCCGGAGGCAACGTAGTTGAACGCGAAGCCTGAACAATGTGATCGCCATAAAGAATATGCTCCAGATCGTTAGCCAGAAGATGGTGCTGTTTCTGACGTTCCTCATCAATAATGGCTTCTGAAACGCGACGGAACGTAGCCGTGTCGCCCGTCGCGCCCGCTTTTATCAGCTGTCTTAATACTTTACCGTTAGCCATTATTGACTCCTGAAACAACAAAACTTCATTCGGAAGGTGAATTCAATGTCCAGCTCACCGCAAATAATTGGCTGGACGTTATTTCTGTCGCCAGCTTTTGTTCAACCTCTTCCAGCAGGCGGTCTTCTTCCTGCTCAATTTTTTTCTTTTCATCATGATACTGCAACATGATGTTGTCCCGCTCGCGTTCTAGTGCCTTTAGCGAGCGTTTAGCTTCCATCTTCTCTTTCAGCGAAGGAAGTTGGCGGGCGGTTTTACGCGCTTCTTTAATTTCTGCATCTAACTGTTTGATGCGTAGGTCCAGCGCGATGCGACGATCTTCTGACCAGCGTTCAAGTTTTTCTACTTCTTCATTGTAATAAAGTTCGTTATCACGTTCGACCTGCTGGATAAAAGAATTCCGTAAAACCTCACATTGTGCGGTTAAAGTGGGTAACACAGGCTGTTCTTCGATTGATGTTACTTCTGACAACGGCAAGCGAAGCAGACGGGATGCGGTTTCTTCCGCCACTACCTCACCATTTTCCGTTACGGCAGCGACAAGTAGCTGCTCTCGTTGTTGTTCTTGATTTCCGATACTGACTTTTGCTAGTAACAACTGCCCTGATTGTTGGCAAAGCAATTTTACATCAGCCAATTGTCCTGCCTTGGGTTGGTAGATGAAATGGAGTTTCTGACAAACTGGCAATGTGGAAAGGTCTTTTCCCTCATGTAGGGCCACATCAATCAGTTGCTTTCCGTATCCCTGATTAGGTCGGAAAAATTCTGCATCCTTTTCATCCGCAACAGGCCAGCTAACGTCATAATACTTTCCCGAGGAACGAAAACCAGTTTCAGAGTGCTGGAAATCGCCATTGTCAGTTAGAAACATTTCCGCTAGCAGCAGCAGATTTTCCTGATAATCGTTTAACTGTGCGAGGGTCGTTGTGCGTCGAGTTTTTAGATTTCGGACGACATCTACATCGAAATGTTCAAATAAGGAACGCCGGGTTTCATTCTCCCGGTTTTCCAGCTGCTCTTTGAGTTCATCCTGGAGCTGATTAAACTCCTGTTCTATTTGCTCGTCGGAGCGGCAGTGCTGGTAAATCTCATGGATACGCCGTTCAATATCAACGCCCGACTCTATCGATCCCAGAATATCATCGGATGCACCAAACACGCCTTCAAAAAGCTGGAACTTCTGGCTCAATAGTTCAAAGACACGCTGATCGGCCCGGTTACCTTTATTAATGAAATTGACCACTACAACATCGTGCTTTTGTCCGTAACGGTGAACACGCCCGATACGTTGCTCAACCCGCTGCGGGTTCCAAGGTAAGTCATAATTGATTAACAAAGAGCAGAACTGAAGGTTGATACCTTCTGCACCGGCCTCGGTACATATCATCAGAGTGCCTTCGTCCCTAAATTTTTCGACCAGCGCCGCCTTCATGTCCGCCGTACGCGAACCGGAAACCCGGCCAGAGTTTTGATGCTTCTCCAACCAGTCACTATAAATCTTGCGAGACGCCGCATCGCTGTTACTGCCGTTGAGCAACACGACTTCGCCTTTATACCCATTGTCTGAAAGCAGTTGCGCTAGCCAGGTTTGGGTGCGCACGGACTCGGTAAAAATGACCGCTTTACGCAATCCACCCAGTTCTACTGTGAATTTGAAAGCCCGACTAAGAACGCTTAACAATGCCTCCGCCTTGGCGTTTTTAGTTATAGATGCCGCTAGCGTTTTATAACTTTTTAACTGATCGATTTCTGCCTGTAGAGCCCGAGGATCGATGGTATCTTCATCCTCGATACCTTCTTCATCACTGTAATCATCATAATTTTCATAATCAGTCAGGGCATCTAAGACCGGCATTTTATTTTCTAGACGATGAATCATAGTCTCCAGCGTTCCCTGAATCGCAGTGGACGATGAGGCCAGAATTTTGCGAATGACTAATGTTACTAGATGACGTGCACCACTTTTGATTGCCAGTAGATCGTCTTGCTGCAAATAAGAGGAAACCTGTTTATAGAGAGCTTCTTCTTCATCCGTCGGGCGAAAATCTTCGGTTATTGAATGACGGCGGGTAAAACTGATACCACCTTCCTGCTGAACCTGTCGGCGAAGCGTACGGTTACAGATCTTATTCAGACGTACCCTTAATAACGCTAATTCTGCATCGTCAATATTCTGCCGAGAATAACGGGCCTTAAACGAAGCCAAATCGCCGAAGAAATGTGGGTCAATAACGGAAACCAGACCATAAAGCTCAAGGATACTATTTTGAAGCGGCGTAGCGGAGAGCAGAATTTTTTTCCTGCCAGATAATGCACTACTGAGTTTTTTGGCCGTTTTAGCGCCATCGCTCTTGTAGATATTTCGCAGTTTATGGGCTTCATCCATGACGACCAGATCCCATGGGATACGGGCCAATTCATGTTCTTTACGGGAAGCGAATTCGTATGAACAAATACATATCGCAGCCTCCCCAGTTGCGTTTTCAATGTCAAATGGATTACCACATCCCTCTTTGATCATTTGATTGAAGCTTTTTGCTTCGATAATCCGCGAAGGTAATGAAAATTTCTCTTCAAGTTCCTGACTCCACTGCTTACGCAGCGTGGCTGGAGCAATAAGCAATAATTTCCGGCGTCGTTCTGCCCACTTTTGCGCCAAAATCAGGCTGGCCTCAATGGTTTTCCCCAGCCCGACCTCATCGGCTAGGATAACGCCACTAGATAAAGGAGACGCTAGTGCAAACATCGCTGCTTCTACCTGATGGGGGTTCATATCAACCCGCGCGCTGGCGATGGTCTGTGTAAGTGAGTCCTCGGCTTTGCCGCTTAACGTTAACCACTGTGCCAGATAGAGACGCTGATGATTTGAATACATTTTTATACCATTCAGATAGGACGGGATAAGATAGATATCTTATTTTACTTTCACGAGTACAAGAGTTCTAGCTATTGCGTTGTTCCTGCTGTGAGCCTGCGTGCAGAATTAGACCACATCAACATTGTGTGTAGTACCAGACACTGACTTCTGTACTGGCGGCATGCCCAACGGTGATGTAATGATCCCGTTGGTGGTGATAAAGTATTTCTATATTTTCATCATGCAGCATCTTTTGGTTGGCTGAAGTCTCCGGTGCTACAGGTCAGACAATAGCGTTCACCATAGTAATCGATCGCACATTGTGAGCAGTGCCAATTGGCTTTACTGGCCCTGGGAGCGGCATTGCAGTGGAGGAGTTGCAAGGTGCATTTCACCCGCATCCGGATTGGCATAGGGACAATGCTGTCGACCATTGCTGGTGAGACCCGTTTCGGTGTGTTCGAACCACGGGCGTTCGGTGTCGTATTCAGGATGGTATTGCATTGTGCTGTTGCACAGATGGCAGGTATAGCTATCGTAAGGCGCTGTCTGCGCAGTACGAGCTCCGGTCAGGCGACCGTTACCGTCGAGAGCAATAAAGGATTTAGCAAACATAGTCATGTTCCTGCAGGCAGGCGTAAGCCGTCCTTGAAGGGCAAACAGACGCCATGCGATTGAATGGATTAAGGGGATTGAAAGGGGAACTGCGGAGTGGTTGTCACACTATGAATTGCTGACGTAAAAAACAGACTGACTCAGAAGTCAGTCTTGCGTGGTCGTCCGGTTGCTGGTCGCTCAGGGACCTCATTGCAACCAAACAACGGCAGCCCCTGCTTTTGTTGAACTTTGGCCATATACGCCAGCACCTGCCGGATATTGGCGATACTGCCCGGATCGCTGTAACGCACCGGAATATTGATATTGGCCGTGTAATGCTCTTTAAACTCACATCGGTGATACCAGCCTTCCCGCTCAGTGATATCACTCCAGTGCAAACCTGCTTGTTGAGCCCAGGGATATGTGTTCTGGGTTTTACAGCCATCCAGCCAGAAGACAACGTGAGCGTGGTAGTGGTGATCTTCAGTCCATTCGATAACCCAAAAGAAACCGACCACCGCTTCGAGTTGCATCATATGGTTCATCAGCTTACGGATATCCCATTCGAGCTGCTGGTGATCCTGCAGGAAATACTTAGCGGTATGATCCTGGTAAAACAGATCTGTTCGGAATGCCCGCAGGCAGGAATAGCGCTCTACCAGTTTGTCGACATGGTTGTTCAGGAGTGACTGTAGAAACCAGTCTGGCTCCCATCGTTGTTTGTTTTGCATAGGATGTTCTTTAGTGCTGGCGAGGGCCAGTCAATGGAATGCACATGGCCTTCAGGAAGAGCCATGGCTGGGGAAATGCATGGATTAAGAGGATGGTTGTAAAAAGGGAGTGCCTATTAATTATATTAATTATATTAATTATATTAATTATATTAATTAACCTAAATTAATTTTCACTCCCCAATAACCCTTAAATCCCTTGCATGACTATGGATGAAGCCTAACGCAGTGGTTCAGCTGTCGTTCGCCACGCAAAGCAGACGTACTCGTCCATCAGGCTGGTCAGCGCAGGGTTTTCCGCCTGCCGGTTATTGATCCAGATATCCATCTCTTTGTCTTTTTTGAACCTGAGGTTGTCGGTCCAGTCATCAAGGCAATTACCCAGCATCAAATCGTACCAGCAAAGCCAGACCAGCTTCAGACGCAGCTCACTACCGCTGAACTGGCGGAACAAACTGATGAGCTTATTTGCCAGAGGGCGTTGTTTTAAACGCACGCACTCAGACAGCAAAATCCCCTCCAGCATGGGATGGTGAGCCAGCAGATGCTCCTGGGTAAATAAACTGACGATCAGGTCATCATTAACAGTCAGTGGGGCTGCTGCTCTGCCATAAATAATCCGGTGCAGACACTGGGGAACAACAGCAATAACCTCTTCCTCTCCCGGAAACTTAAGGTTACCAACCGTCAGGGTATGGTGATGATATATATTCTGGTGGCACATACCCGATCTGACCGTCAGCTTCGTAAAATCGGTCAGCCAGGTCTGGTAACATTTATAAAGTTCTTCGTAACGAGGCTTGTAATCTTTCATGTTCATATTCCTTCTGGCTTAAATGACAGACAGCAGAAAACCTCCGGAGCAACCGGATCGTCATTATTCTGCTGAGGGTTTAGTCTGGTGGGAGGTTATTTACGGGACTGATCGATTCGTTCCTGTAGCCAGTTTTCGACTTCGCTTTTTAACCATCGGGAGCTTCGGCCCAGCTTGATGGGTTTGGGAAAGACTCCATCCTTAATGAGCTTATAAATCCACTTATCTGTCATTTGCAGCAGACTGGTGATAAATGCCATGTCAACGAACTGGTCTTCGGTCAGTGAGGGGCGGGTAGTCATGATTTGTATCTCCGGTTAAGAAAGGTAAGCCGGATTAGTGAAGTTTGATAACGACCACTGCTCCGACATACCTACCGGGCTGATACGTAAAAAAAGCTAGGGACATTGACCTCCTGTCGCCTCCGGTCAACTGCAGAAAGTGGTCACCTCGTTTCATAACCTTTTTGTGACCACACGCCCGGGCCCGCTCAAACAAATACCTACACAAGAAGAAGCCACTTACCACGATCTTTTTCCGTAAAGCCAGAAATGAAAAAACAAAGCAACCAAAGCTGGCAATACGATGTAAAAATCCGTAAAAAAATAGCTGCAAAGCCCATTCCTCCGTTGTTTAAACCATAAAATACCCTACGGATTTATTATGCTTTTAAATCATATTTTATTTGTTTAATGTTTGCTTTCACTATGTGATCATCTGTACTGTTTTCACTATTTTGTTGATGTTAAAATTCACTTAAATCAACACAAATACAAATGATAATTATTTAATATATGACAATGAAAGAGAAATCAGAAAAAGAAATTGAGAATGAGAATCGATCAAATAGAAAATATAAAACTCTCAGGGGACTGGAAAAAGAACTGAGGTGGTTAAAAAAAGAACAGAGGGCGTGTCACTTTTTTCTGTTCCATCTGATTACGGAATATCCACTATGGACAGTGCCGGGTAATAAAAAAGCGGACGGCACAAATTTAAGCGAATTATCAGCATCAGAAAAAGAATTCTTGGGCAAAATAATATTTCATTCTGATACCCCATTAAAGCAGGTAGAACCTGAATTTTTACCCTTATCAGCGGATATACTCGAAGAATTAGAAAAACGCATTGACGAACTTCTTGGCATTAAAAATGAAGCTAAAGAAGATATATTTATTGAAGATAGTCAGAGGGGAAATACTAATCTCTGTACCAAAGAACGAGTTAATAATGACAGTAATGTCAGTAAATTACCGCCAGCAGATATATTGTTTGCAAATGGTATAGCTAACCCGCACTCAGAGGAAATAATAAAAAACAGCCTCTACAGTATCATTTATATTTTATATTTTACATGTCAGGATGATAATCAAAGGCTAAAGATAATAGACAGAACTACCCTGTTGTGGGGTGAGTGTCGGAAAAGATATCCATTTCCTTTTGCCTGGCTCAATAGTAATAACAAAGAGCATTGCCAGTGGCTCTGGGACGAAATGCATAAGCGATGTATCGGTGTTCCATTCCTCGCTCGTGACCATATTCAGCAGTGGCATTTTCTTGTGGCAACATTCGATAACTGGAAAGGCTGGACAATGATTCAGAGAGATTATTTAACGGAAAAGAATCCGAAACGTAATCCAGGAAAACTCCTTTCGGGCGGTCTCGATCCGGACAGGGTAGAATTTGAACACAAAACTATCCTGCTTGATGAGCTTAAAAGTGCATGGGAGCAAAAGGAAAGAAGAGTCAGAAGAGCGAAGGAACCAGCCGCTGTGAAGTTGACCAAAGCGGCTCAAAAAAAACTTGAGTATATTGCGCACGTAGAGAAAACCATACCGAAGGAAATTCTTAACGAGCTGATTAACAATGCTTTTAATGATGCGAAGAGTAAATCCCGGCAATCATAAAGCAATATGATGGTGGCAATAAGCTTCATTCAAAATAATTTCAGACAGATATTATCTCCGTGAATCCCCCGCCTCCCTGACCGGTGCGCGGGGATTTTTTATTTTTCACGCTGAGAACCCTGTATGACTAAACCTCACAGCCTTCAGGCCCTGGAACAACCGCTGGCGTCGCTTCCCGATACGCTTCGCCAGCTTATTCTTGAACGTATTCAGAACCTCACCCACTACGAGCCGGTGATTGGCATCATGGGAAAGAGTGGTGCCGGTAAGTCCTCGCTCTGTAACGAACTCTTTCGGGGAGAGGTCTCCCCCGTCAGTGATGTGAATGCCTGTACCCGTGACGTGTTGCGCTTCCGGCTGCGCAGCGGTCGTCACAGCCTGGTGATTGTTGATTTACCGGGTGTGGGAGAAAACGGACAACGGGATCAGGAATACCGCGCCCTGTACCGGCGTATGCTGCCGGAGCTGGACCTGGTGCTGTGGGTCATCAAGGCCGACGACCGGGCGCTGTCGGTGGACGAGCAGTTCTGGCGCGGTGTGATGCAGCCTTACCAGCAGCAGGTGCTGTTCGTGCTGAACCAGGCCGACAAAATCGAACCCTGTCACGAATGGGATACCCGAACCAGCACGCCTTCAGCGCAGCAACGGACAAATCTTCAGGAAAAGCTGACCGCCATTACCGCAATGTTTAAGCCGCATCACCCGGTCTGCGTGGTATCCGCCTGCAGCGGCTGGGGCGTGGAGGAGATGGTGGCAACCATGATGCGCTGTCTGCCTGACCGCGCCACCAGCCCGTTGGTGACACAACTGCAAGGGAGATTCTGCACAGAGCCGGTAAAGTCGCAGGCCCGTGACAGTTTCGGTGAAGCTGTGAGCCGGGTTTTCGATACCGCAGGATCATCTTCGTTCCTGTCTGCATCGCTGAAAACGGTGATTCGTAGCGTGCGTGATGCGGTGGTGTCGGCCGCTCGGGCCGTCTGGGACTGGATATTCTTCTGATATCGCAATTTTTTCTGCGAATGATGAACTGGTTGTTAATGATTTGTTGATTGTGGACACGTCCTTTCCATTGCGTTTTATCATCAACTAAATCAGGAGAAGCATCATTATCTGTCAGACGAGCGCTCATAAGGCCGGGCTGCTCATAAAAAATAGTTCCGATGTTGTCCATACCCTGTCCACCCCTTCCTTTAAAGTAATCATTATTAATTCAGATAGTTAACTTCTCAGGAGAAATCTTTCATGACGCTTCAGGAGCGGCGGCATGACCGGCTTGCCGTCAGGTTGTCGTTGATTATCAGCCGCCTGGTGTCCGGTGAAACTCTGTTTATTCGCAAACTGGCAACTGAATTCGGGGTGTCAGAGCGCACGCTGCGTCGTGACTTTCGGGAGCGTCTGATGTATCTCGACCTGGATTACTACCAGGGGCAGTGCAGTCTGCGCTCAGATATTCACAGTACGCGGCAGGAAATAGATATTCTGACCTTTGCTCACCGCACGGGGTTGGCCGGAGTTTTCCCGGGCTTTGACCGGCGACTGGTCAGCAGCCTGCTGGACTGTGATGATAGACCCTGTCTGGTATGGCATCAGGACAGACCACATCCCCCGGCAGGAAAGCTCTCCTTCTACAGGTTGGTCAGAGCTATTTCGGGATGTCAGCGCATCACCGTTCTGACTGAAGGGGAGCGTCATGAGGCCATTGCACCTTACCGGCTAATCGCTCTTGACGGTTACTGGTATCTTGTCGCTGAACATAACAGGCAATTACGTGTCTTCCGGCTGGATGAGATTCATCTGGTAAGGCCATCGCGGGAAACATTTATTCGCAGTGAGCTTCTCTATCAGCTGTCGGAGGACAAACATTTTATCTCTGCCTTACCTCATTTCCGTTTTATTCAGCAGTCGCTGAATTCATTTTCTCCATCAGAAAGTCGGGGGCAATCCGGACAAACTGATTAGAGATGGTCTCCACAATTGAATGTAAGGTTAATCTAATGAAAAAATTGAAATTATTGTCTTTACTGCCAGTCATGTTTTTCCCCTTACTTATCGCAGGTAATGCTCACGCAGCACGTCCTTATAGCGGGTTCCTGCCTGCGGCAGTGAATAATAAAAGTGGGAATATATTCTGGTGTGATGCCCATCGACAGGTCAGAAAACTGTGTACAGCGACGGAAGTGGATTCAATGGGATGGTTTATTGTTGTTCGCTCGAAACCTTCCAGAGATTGTCCGGGGGGAATATGGGGGTGGATCACTCCCAGTAAAGACGATGTGGCAACAGGTTATACCATTACGCCAGGTAAAGAATTCAATCTCACCATGAAGGATATGTGCAGTCCCGATATGAAAGTAACGTTCCGCCCGAATAAAAAGGACCCTCGTTATGACGATCTTGTCGGGATTTATGCCGGAAAAGAAGCGTTTCGCTACAAACAAATAAAATAATCCAACTGTTTTTTCATTACTTTATTGTTTTAAACAACAAAAGCTTTATTACATGATTTGAGGGCAACATTATGCGACTGCCTTACGTAATAGTTACATTAGCTATGCTGGCTTCTGTATCAACAGCACAGGCTATTCCCAATATGTGGACGAGTGGTTTTGGGATGGGGGTGACGGAATACATTATCGGTAGCCCCGAGAAGGTCATTTTTAATCTCAACTGCACCGGTAATCCGGATGAGCAAAACATTCTGCAGCATGGCGTATTAGTAACCCTGCCCAATGGTACGATGCTGGATTCTCACGATGACGGGACAGAAATAACGGTGGTCATGGATAACAGCCAGTATCCGTTACCTTCATCCCTCGGCTGGAGGAATGGCGATAACGCCTGGGTGTCATTTATTGACGCGTTGGGTCAGTCGTCTAATTTCGATGTTTACGTCAACAATAACAAAGTTGGCTCCTTCAGTCCTGGGCTGAAGAATACGCAGAAAGAATTGTCTGACCTCAGTGGCTGCAGAACCACCCATTACAGCGATTAATCCTTCACATTTCAGTCCTCTACAGCCCGCAACATACCAACACCAGATAGCAACAGGCCATGCTCCTTCGGGAACATGGCCTTTTTTGTTTTTATTTCATTATCAAATAAGGAGTTAGCCATGCGATTAGCCAGCCGCTTTGGCCGTATAAACCAGATACGCCGTGACCGGCCTCTGACCCACGAAGAGCTGATGAGTCATGTACCCAGCGTGTTCGGGAGTGACAAGCATGAATCTCGTTCAGACAGGTACACCTACATCCCGACCATCACCATCCTCGAAAGCCTGCAGCGGGAAGGCTTTGAGCCGTTCTTTGCCTGCCAGACAAAAGTTCGCGACCAGAGCAAGCGGGAGCACACCAAGCACATGCTTCGACTGCGTCGCTCCGGGCAACTGACCGGGCATCAGGTGCCGGAAATCATTCTACTTAACAGCCATGACGGCTCATCAAGCTACCAGATGCTGCCGGGCCTGTTTCGTGGCGTCTGTACCAACGGCCTGGTCTGCGGCCAGTCATTCGGAGAAGTGCGGGTACCGCATAAAGGGAATGTTGTCGAGAAGGTGATTGAAGGGGCTTACGAAGTGCTCGGTGTGTTTGACCGGGTGGAGGAGAAGCGCGATGCAATGTAGTCACTGGCACTGCCAGAACCAGCCCGTAACGCCCTGGCGAATGCCGCGCTGAAGTATCGCTTTGGTGAAGACCACCAGCCGGTCACGGTATCGCAGTTGCTGACCCCACGTCGCCGGGAGGACTACAGCGATGACCTGTGGACCGTATACCAGCGCGTGCAGGAGAACCTGATGAAAGGAGGTCTGTCAGGGCGAACCGCTCAGGGGAAAAGCAGCCGCACCCGTGCTGTTATCGGCATTGACGGCGATGTGAAACTCAATCGCGCCCTGTGGATTATGGCAGAAAACATGCTCGAATTTTTCGGGCGTTAAACAACCGTTCCGGCATAAGGAGATAGTTTAATGGATACCCACAACCCTGAGTTTGCTGAGCAGGCAGCAATTACTGCCTCGGTAGTCCCTGACGAGTTACGTATCGGCTTCTGGCCAAAGCGCTTTGGATCTATCCCACAATGGATAACCCTTGAGCCCCAAATATTTGGCTGGATGGATCGTCTGTGCGCTGATTACAGCGGCGGCGTCTGGAGCTTTTACACACTCAGCAACGGCGGCGCATTTATGGCTCCGGAGCCCGACGGTGAGAAGTGGACGTTGTTCAACCCGATGAATGGAAACGATGCGGAGATGAGCGGAGAGGCTGCCGGTATAGCGGCCTGCCTGATGGCATACAGCCACCACGCTTGTCGCACCGAATGTGACGCGATGACTGAGCACTATTATCGCTTACGTGACTACGCGCTAAACCATCCGGAATGCAGCGCCATTATGTATCTAATCGACTGAGGAATACCTGACATGAATATCGCATTATCCCCGGTATCATCGCAGCCTGAACTCTTTCCGCTGGCGGTTATGGCCCAGCATAGTTGCCTGCTCCCCGCGACCTCCGGATTGACACCTTATGCCCAACGGACCATTCGACGTGCTATCAACCTGCTGGATAAATATCTGCGCCAGCCCGGCATGTCCTTTACCTCAAGCACGGCTGCCCGTGACTGGCTTCGGTTACAGCTGGCAGGACAAGAACGGGAAGTGTTTATGGTGCTCTATCTCGATAACCAGCACCGTTTACTGGAGAGTGAAACGCTATTTGCCGGTTCGGTTAACCATGTCCAGGTCCATCCCCGTGAGGTGGTGAAGTCAGCGCTTCGCTTCAATGCTGCTGCTGTTGTGCTGGCGCATAACCATCCATCCGGTGATCCGGAGCCCAGCCAATGTGACCGCAACATTACGGGCAGGCTTAAAGAAGCGCTGGCACTGGTTGATGTGAACATTCTCGATCATCTGGTTATCGGTTCAGATGGAATTGTGTCGTTTGCAGAGCGAGGCTGGATATGAGGGCACTTCAATGAAATCTACTGACTCAGAGAACGATTCATTTCTCAAGTGGGGTCTGAATCGTAATGTGACACCTTGCTTTGGCGCTCGTCTGGTACAGGAGGGAAACCGGCTGCACTATCTGGCTGACCGGGCCAGTATCACCGGTAAGTTCAGCGAAGCAGAATGTCTTAAGCTGGATGTGGCATTCCCGCATTTTATTAGCCAGATGGAATCGATGCTGACTACTGGTGAAATGAATCCTCGCCATGCCCACTGTGTCACCCTGTACCACAATGGTTTCACCTGCGAAGCCGATACCCTTGGCAGTTGCGGCTACGTATACATCGCCGTTTACTCCACCCATCGTTAACTACTTTCACAAGAGCAAATATGAAAACTCTACCTGCAACAAATCCGCAGGCGGCGAAGCTATGTCTGTCGCCCGTGGCTGTCTGGCAAATGCTGCTTGCACGCCTGCTGGAACAACATTATGGCCTGACACTCAACGACACGCCATTCAGTGATGAAACGGTAATTCAGGAACATATCGATGCCGGTATATCTTTGGCCGATGCCGTTAATTTTCTGGTGGAAAAGTACGGGCTGGTTCGTATTGATCGCAGGGGATTCGACTGGCAAGAACAGTCCCCATATCTGCGGGCAGTCGATATTCTGCGGGCGCGACAGGCAACAGGTTTATTGAAAGCGCGGCACGGTGAACATTGGGAATAGCCTTCCTGATTCACACTGCAGCTTTCCTTACTTATTCAATTTACTCATTCCAAAAAGCACCTGCCGATGCTGGTTGGTGCTTTTACTTATATGGACGAAATATCATGCAAATTGAAGCTGTAATTTTAACTAGGCACATTATCGCAAGCACAATCCGGGAATGCTGGGCCGTCGTTGTTGATGGTTTTGACGCATACTACGAACAAGCTTATGATCCAGCATAATTTCTTTTCCTCATGAAGGGACTGGTATGGGCAACAGAATGTGGATGATCCGCGGTGACGGCGGCAAGCTCTATGACGATTTTCGCGATAAGCAAATTGTAGGCATCGGTTGGTCTCAGCTGGCTCCATTAGTCAAACCCGGCCTATCCCGAGCCCAGTTACTCGCCTTATACCAGGAGGCTGATCCCTTAACAAAGCTCGGAACAGCCCGTTCTGGCGCATCGCAGGTCTGGCGTTTTGTGAATGAGATCCAAAAGGGTGATTGGGTTATTACCTATTCGCCAGCCAACCGTACTTATTTGCTAGGCAAAGTTACTTCAGACTTCCAGTATCATCCTGAATGGGTGGAAGAGGGGATGGGTATCGCTCGGCAGGTTAAATGGAATACTCAAGAAATCGACCGCGATAGACTGTCTGTTGCTACCAAAAACACATTGGGTTCTACGCTGACGGTTTTCCAGCTTCCAGAATATGCGCTAGAAGAGCTTTTGCAGGATAAGAAACCCACTGCAGATGTAATTACTCAGAATCCAATTGCGATGGATGAAGATGAGGTTGTTTCTGATCCGCTTCGCGATATGGAAATGCTGGCGTTTGAGGGTATCAAAGATCGTATCAACTCTCTTGACTGGGATGAGATGCAAAATCTTGTTGCCGGAGTTTTACGCAGTATGGGCTATAAAACGCAGGTCTCACCTGCGGGAGCTGATCGGGGTAAAGACATCATTGCTTCACCTGATGGGTTCGGTTTTGAAAATCCGCGTATCATCGTTGAAGTAAAGCACCGCAGGGAACAGATGGGAAGCCAACAGATACGCAGCTTTATCGGCGGTCGCCATAAAGACGATCGCGGGCTTTATGTCAGTACAGGGGGTTTTACGAAAGATGCTCGATATGAAGCCGACCGTTCGACAATACCACTGACGCTCTGGACACTTGATGATCTCGTCCGTGCGCTTATTGAGAACTACGAACAAGTTGATATCGAGACTAAACTTTTGGTGCCTCTGAAGAAAACGTTCCTGCCTGCCTGAGTCTTGCTTCAACAGCCATATCAGTGTTCTACTGGTATGGCTTTATACCCACTCGCGATGTCTATTTTTTGTACGGATTTTAACTTGTGGGTACAAGTGCGGGTATAACTATTTATTCCTGTTTATAAATAATATTGATATCAGTCTATTAGGTGTGAAATTCGAGTCCGGCCTTCGCACCACACCGTATGCAAATCGAGTCGCTCAAGAGCGGCTTTTTTTGTGTCTGAAATCACCCATATCCGTGCAGTATATAGGCCTGCCAGAAAAGCAGTTCAGTATTCTTCATTTTGTAGTCGATGGTCCCAAGTTTGCTCTGGCTGGAAGCTGCATCGTCCACATTACGTGGGCAGGGTGGTTTCGCTATGCTACTTGAACGTTTTGACCATGTGGCTCAGGTAGCTAATATCAAAAGACGTCATTTTGTCTCCACGCCCACCTTGGTGAACATTCAATAAATAGTTTCGGTCGAGAGCTGTTATGTAGGGCTAGCAGACGAGATGCGCAGACATCTTGTTGAAGACAATTTTACTGACCACCTGAGAACGCTATTCTACCGAATAATATTTATTATCTTGGTGAATAATGATGATTACCTGTGTAACTATGGTTTTATGCTGATGGGACCGGCAGTACAATTTCTGTAGTGTACTCGCAATTTCAGGTCTCTGGCGTTTATTCTGGTGCAAAGGAGGTATGTGATGAAAACTTTGCTACCATGCCATTAAATGCGACCAATATCGGATTATCCATCAGTTGATTGTTGTAGATTTCATTGGTTATAAAAATGCAAGGTGTAAAAGATGAAATTTATAATTATTAGTTAAGTGGCTAGTTTTATAGTAATTTAGACAATAGGATGTATGGAAAAATGGAAAAAGTTTATGATACCACTAGAATTAGTAATCTTGCTAACGACCCGAAACAGTTTTGTTCTTTTTTTGTGAGTACATAAAAAGAGATGATATTAGTATAGATATCGCCTTGGATGTGCTGAGAATATCTTCCATCTATTATAATAGATTTTCAGTTCAGACTGAAGTTGAGTATAACAATACATTCAAAAAATGTATTAATGAGCTAGTAAACTCATTTCCTGATAACATTGAACTAATCTCTGAGTTCGAGAGTCAATGTAAAATTATGCATGATATAAATAATTCTTTCTTTGCGGCTACAAAATGTGCTGGTATTTGGCGTAAAAATACAAAAAAATCACATGCATTAATACTTAATCTCATCATGTTTTGTGAGATGTTTTTATCATCATTATCATCCTTGGTTGTGGTCAATGATCCTAAAAAAATGAAGAGGATTTTTCCATTATTTATCGTTTCTGAAAATATTAATATTCATGCTGAACCTGATATCGAATATTTTCGAGTTATCGATAGGGCATTTGATGAGGTAGCCAATTACACCGGAAGAATATTTTCTTATTTACGGACTCATGGGCCATTGAAACTAACTTCTTGTGTGAATAAACAAACCTTGCTTTCAATGGGAGGGTACCTTAATGAGTGGAATGTTTTTGACTCATTAAGCAGAGTAAGAGACTTTTTCAGACTAAGTAGTGCAGTATTTACAAAATTGGATAATAACATTTACTCTCTTGAGGTTGATAGTTTTTGTTTATACCGAGATTATGAGATTGCAAGAAATAGACTAATGATGAGAGCGTCACATCTATATAGCGAAGTTCATGAATTTAGTAACAAACATTTTCATCTAAATAGTTGGGTAAAGGATCATATGCCATCTTACTTAAATTCTGATGGCGTTTTTAGCTCATTTCATCTAAGCGAGTTGGAAAATATGTCTCCTGATGACCTTCATGAAGAATATGGGAATATATCATTATTTAATTGGGTGCACGCTTATCAATGTTTAGTCGAGTTATCTAAAGAAGAAATGAGCAAAAGATTTTCATCGACAAAACCTATACCCCTACAGTTGGATCGCTGGCTGATCATAAAAAGCCGTGAGAGTTGGTTATCATTCTTTCAACGTAAGGGGATTGCAGCAGATGCAGCAAAAAAACTGATAGATTATTTTACCTTCAATTCAAAATCACATGATCTTAATGATTGCCCATTTATTCCCTGTATGGACGGTTTATGCTTAATGCCTGCATTAATAGCAAATAGCTCAGTGACTCGCTCTCTAATGTCATTATTTGGTTCCAAAAAAATTTCTCAAGCAAGTAAAGGGCGATTTCATGAGCAACAATTTATAAAACGAGTTCGTGATGCGGGGATTAAAGCTTCTCCAATTGATGCTCATGCTAATTATCAGTGTGATTGCGTGATTCTCCTGGATGATTGTTTGATTTTTACAGAACTAAAATCAAATGGTCAACCAATATATTATGGTAAGTACTATCAGCAAGTGTGTAACATCGTTGGAGATAGCTCATTAATACATGATCATAATAATAAATTTATGCGTTCTTATTTTCAACAAATAAATCGAATTTCTGAACATTATCTTAATCATCTTGATGTGATCATTAAAGAATTCGAACTACCATCAACATGGCAACCCAAAGGTGTGTATAAGCTTATTGTTACTACAACTATGCTCGGTGGGAAATATCATGTGGATGATACATATGTAGCGGATAAATATGCATTATCTAGTTTTTTTCAACGAATACCTGGAGTGATATATCAAACAAATGAAAATGGAAAAATGGCGAAAAATATCATTGATGGGTTTGAGTGTTGCGAAGGGGAAATCACTATCGATAAGTTTATAGATTATCTTTCCTCTTTGCCCAGTATTAATGCTGTACGTAAAAATATAAAAAAATTAACTTATAGTGTTCGATTTAATGAAAAATTAGTCCATCACCCTTATTATGATTCTTGGGCTTTTGGTCCATATATTCGTAAGGGAAATGATTAGAGCAATTTATTATATAGTCCATGTTATTCACTGATTATATTATTGATAATATAATCAGTGAATAACTCTAATTTTTTTAATGTTGGGGTTTGGCCTGAAGTTGAAATTGGTACTACGGAACGGTATGATCATATCGCATCAAAATATCAAGGTAGTGATGATTTTCTACGCGCCGATCCAGAAACGTGGATTTTATCATCACCATAAGCAATGGCAGCGACAACACCATCAATTTCTATATCAAAGGTGGTGAAATAAATTAGAAAATTGTTTATTTAATCCATTAGCGATAAGTTTTATTGTTATTTAGCCGAGATATATTCCATTGAAAAAAGTAAATTGGCACTGATATTATATCAAATGGGAATAATCCTTTTGTAAATAAGCTGAGGAATGTGTTAATTCACATCCAGCGCCTTATAAACCGCATCAACCGGTTCTGAGTAAAAACTTACCTGAAACTTGGTAAACAACTCTGCCGGAACTGTTGGAATATCCATAGCCGAGGATATCGGCAACAGAACTCGTTTTGCGTCGCTATCGAAGGCGAGTTGTAAACTAGTGGCAAGATCCTGCACTGATTATGTCAGCAATATTGAACATACTGCGATAGTTATCAACCTCACCCCCTAAAAACCTCTTTCCGATGCCACTCCACAAACCCCTCAAAAGGGTAATTTTTACGCACCTGCGGCAACGTAATAGTTTTCCCGTCAAAATCCCAGAATAATCTCTCAACGATCCCTCCGCCGTTTACCGCATCTGATACCAGTACCCGCATATTTTCGTCCAGGCCAATCGATCCTTTATCAAAGGCTTTATGGTGAATTGCGCAAAGCGCCAGGCCATTAGGAATTTCACAAGGACCGCCGTGCTGTTTCCATTTTATATGCGCCGCTTCCAACGCGACGGTGGTGTCGTCGTGGCGCATATTAAAGCCACATATCGCGCACTGGTATTTATAAGCGCGTAATACATTTTTGCGAAATAACGGGTCGCGCTGTTTACGGATTTGCTGGAGATCAAAACCCAGCTCGTCAGCAATTTCTTCCTGAATACTCTCGGTGAAGTGCGCTTCGAGTATCTGTTGCGCCAGAGTATTGATGAGTTTTTTATTGCCGGTTACCAGGGCGTAGTGCTGTTCATCGAAACCGCCTGCAACGTGGTATTCAGTCAGTTCCTTCACTGGTGGTTGTCGGCTGCTCCCTGCTGTTGAGCAAAGCCCGGCATTGTGTAATTGCCAGAATCCGTCGCCTTGTAATCGCCAGAACGGCATATCAGGTCGGTACTGTGAACGCTGTGGACCAAAACGTTCCAGTAAACTGTGCAGAGGTTCGTAGATTTCCGAGCCATAATCGAAAAGGCGTGGATGTCCATTCAGGTATCCCGCTAATACGTATAGCAATAACAATGGTTTATGCGGCGCGCGCTGTTCACCCTTGTGCCAGATTTTTATGTTGGCAATTGCCTGCTGTAGCGATTTACTGGAAGCCATTGATATCCCTGGCAGTGAAATAATTGCGATCATGCTCGCAAATTTTCTGCTGTTCAAGCCTGCAAGTGAAGATATATTACCTTGATCTCATTTGTTTTTTTGCTGCCTGTGTACCCTAATTGCCATGCGATGTTGCACCGACGCAAACCACCGTTTACGCCGGAGGAGTTAAAAGCGTTGATGGATGCGAATAAATCAAATTAATGAACGCTCACCTTTCGCGCCAAAACTGCAAAATAGCTTCTACAAACCTGTCAGAAATAATCCCCCGACGGGCTGCCGCGCTGAAATGACTGCTTCGCAGTGCCGTCGTCCAGTTCTCCGGTGACCGGTACGCTGAACCGAAATATCCCGTGCTTAAATCGTCCGGATCTTCATCAGGCGCGTTCGTCAGTCCTCTTTCACCTTGTTGCTGGAAGTCGACGAAAATAATATTGGCTAAAACATTATTTTGATAATTGCCATAAATAGCTTCATACGCATGAGGGAAATTTTCTTTCCAGTACCAGGTGGTATCGCCGCAAAACCACGGCGCGTCAGTAATTTTATTAAGCTGAGAATGGTATTGTTTTAGATCCCTACGAAAGGCGTCAACCATATGATTAAAGTGTTGAGGGTGTGACGCGTAGTCACTGGTCATTAAGTCAAATTCGCCTTGCATCCAGCATACGCCGAGGAATTTGTTCTGCGGATTTTTTGCCAGTGCGGCTCGCGTTCTGCTGACTAAATCCTGGTATAGCGGAGTATCCGATCCCCAACGACAAGCATCATGGCTGGCTCCGTGAGGTTCTGAATATGTCCCTTCGCTGCCCGCGGTAAAAGCTGATCCGCCACGGCAACACGGAACGATGAGAACCCCTGCATTATCAGGAATAAAGGGCAGTAATTTCCGTGCTATATGCAGTGCCTGGCCAACGGTGCCGTACTGTGTTTGATGATTCGTTGCCAGAGGATGGTGATAACCCTGCATATCCTGAACATCGTGTGGGCAGTGAGTCAGTGGAATAATGTCGTTAAAGTGACATGACGGGCCTCCGGGATGTGTATGCGCAAATCTCGCTAATTGTTTAATTCTGGGATGAGGCGCATCTTCCTTGTCCGGTAATGGTAGTCCTTCGCCATACGCCATGGCATTAGACTGACCAGCAACGGTAAGAACATAGTAATAATCGGGCGATATTATTGCGTTCATATAATTTTCGCGTAATACAAATGACAAATTGATAGCAGGGCCCCTTTACCGGGGCCCTGAAGCGTTAGTTTTGTACTGTGACTTTATTATCCTTCACAGAGATCAAAACTGAATCAGTCACCGCTTTGCCGCCTGCAGTTTCACCGCCAATAATTAATAAACTATTATTCCAGGGCAATGACACTCCGTAGGCCCGACCTTGCGATAATTCGCCCGATTTATCCCATTTCCCGTTATGCCAAAGATGAATATCAGCGCTATATGATTTTTTCAGGCCTTCATGCGCATAGTTCTTACCGTTCTGGTAATTTTCTCGTGAACCTTTGAATCCGGCCCCTCCGGCAAATATAAGTGAGTCATTGCTCATGCCTGCAAAACCGCCAGCGACGCCATCTGGTGATGCGACGGGAGCAAGCTTATTCCATTTTAAATTATTACCGGTGAAATCAAGTTCAAATACGGCATCCGTTCGCAATCCTGGTTTGGCTTCGCCATTAATAAGCCAGGTTTTATCACCTTTATTCACAACCGCCGCACCAGCCGTTCCGTACCAGGGAGATTCGCCAGCGTAACTCCATTGCTGTGTAGAGGGATCAAAAGACAACAGAAACTTATTGAAGAAATAATCTTCTGCTTTTTTGTCAAAATAGTAGGCGTTGATTTTATCTATAGCGGTTGAATCTTTTCCAGCTTCGTTGAGATCTTCAAAATAGCCATTGAAGATATTCTGGTTAACACCGCCAGTAACATAAGCCTTGCCGTTGTGTACAAAAGTCACATGGCCTGCCATGCCCATCGGCGCGTGCGACATCAATTTAACCCAGCTATTGGTTTTGGGGTTGTATTTGTGTACGTCATTAAATACCTGAGTCAAGCCCTCGCTGTTTTTGCCAATGCCGCCAAACACATACAGATTGCCATCAATAAATGCAGAGGTTGCTTGATCTCTCGGTCCGCCAGGGAATGCAGCTAACGCTGTCCATCTTTTATCTTTGGCCTGTGTATCCAGCTTGTACCATGCCGTACCTGCGCTACCTAAACCAATGTAGACAGTGTCGTTATCAATTACTCCGGTACCACTTTTAAATGGCACAGGAGTTTCCGGTAATACAGACGCGTTTGCGGCAAATGAAGCCATTAGGATAGCAAGCGCTGTTATTGTTTTATTCATTGTGACTGTCTCCTGTCTACTACAGTTTAAATGACACACCAATGCGATAACTGTTTTCCGATAAATTATCTCTGCCGTTGTAAACACCCTGACGGTCAAGGTAGTCATATTCTATGTATGGCGTAATATCGGGCGTCATATGGTATTGTAGAACAAATGCATTTTCCGTCGCCCATTTCTTATGGTTTGCATAGCGATAATCGTTCTGTTTGCTGTATAGCGTCGTTTGCCATGCGAAGGTGAAATCACTATTAATATGGTAAGTGACATATCCATCCCAACGATGAACGTTATCACGAGACATATCACCGGATAAGTCTTGTTGTCGGTAAGCTTTCCAGTCGTAACGATAGCGAATGCCAAAATTAAGATCTTTTGTCGCGTCCCAGGACAGTTTTACGTAGGGTCCGTAGCGTGTGCCGTTGCTGCTAAAATGCGTTAACATTCCCGGGCGCACCGTCCATTGATCATCAAGTTTAATCGCGTAATTAACTTCAACCTGAACATCATTGAGTGCGGCATTTTCCTTTTTATTATCATGAATGGTATTCCAGGTATTACTTTCCATACTTGCCCACCATCCATTTTGCCATCCCTCACTGACTTTGAGTCGAGTCTCATAGGCGTGACTTCCACTACGATATCCACCACGTACGTCCAGTGTCGCAGCCTGAGAAATTAGTGGTGACGAAAAGCACAGTAATAATACGCCAGAAAGTATTTTAGCCTTTTTCATATATTTCACTCATTTGTAGGATACAGAAAGCAATACAAAGCCCGCATAAACAATTAGCATTTATGTTGTGTAATATTTTTTGCCAGGCTTATAGTGTCTTTTGCTACGAGTAGCTGTATTTTATATTTTTTGTATAAGGTCTCCTGTGAAAATTCTCTTTCCACATTATTTAAATAAACAGAGAACCAGATTAAATACCTGAGTATAAAATCTCTTCTGATGTTTAATTGATTTGAATGTTCGTAAGCTATATCACTTACTCAATCCATTTTACCCAGAGTCATAAAATAGAGTGTCTGTTGATCTCATTTTCATATTCCTTTCAGACTGAAGTGCGTTTTCATCACCCGATGAGAAAGAACTGAAGTGATGTTTGCCATAGATTGTGAGATGCCCTGTCTCATTGACTATCGTGGTGCACCTTTGTACCTGTTATACCAGATCAAAAATCACGCAATCCATACAACAAAACGAGATTTGCAATTCGTGTCACAAAATATGTCGATCTTTTTCTAAGAGGAAGATGCCATGTGAAGCCAGACGAACACTTGAGGTGGTCTTCAAAAACTAAAGGCATTCTTTTAACTATTTGTTTTATAAATGATTTATTTAGGGTCTAAACAAGGGAAGCTTTGCAAGCTAACTCAGTGAGCGTGGTGAAAATAAGTGTTTACCCGCCATCAGGCTGATCATAATTCTCATCATGAAATATGTTTCCTGGTTTTTGGCTTGTAAGTGGTCACCCCTGAAGTCGATCTGGAAAGGCTTGTAGATGTTGGTGTTTTCAGGATGATGTTTCAGATAGTTTGTTTGCCGTATCGCCCGGCGAATAGCTGTGATTGAGGAAGGTTTAAGTCGCAGTGACCAAAGCCATATTTACCAACGAATGTAGATGAAAAGGCGTCTCCTGCGTTCCCCCATATCTCCAGGAAATACACAGTCTGAAAAAGGAATGTAACAATCTCATGGCGTAAGCTGACGAACCAGGCAGGAATAATCGCTAGGGACCTAAGCATTAGCATGATAATAGCCACTAAGAAATTACTGCGTTCCATGAAATAGCCATTTTGTGGCAAATGCAGTTGACTAATAATGTCATATGTGAGACGGCTAGTTGAACAAATATTAAATTTTGCTGAATTTTTTATGTTGATTTTACTTGTTACAGAACATATCACATGATATATAGATAAGATTAGTTGCATTAATGATGAGGGTTATTATTCGATTCGTATCAGATTGATAAATATATAAAGGTACATAGCATGCAAGAGCATGGCGTTTGTATGGCAAAGTTATTATAAGTAACTATCGCTACTCCATTTAAGTTCACTCAGAAGAACTGGTCCACTTACGTTAGTTATTAAGCAAACGTTCGCTTTTATAAACATAATCAGGATTAAAATGTTGGATTATTGCTAACCCAGCACAGCTAGTGCGCGTCTGTAATTATAAGGGAAAACGATGAAGAATAAGGCTGATAACAAAAAAAGGAACTTCCTGACCCATAGTGAAATCGAATCACTCCTTAAAGCTGCAAATACCGGGCCTCATGCTGCACGTAATTATTGTCTGACATTACTTTGTTTTATTCATGGTTTCCGGGCGAGTGAAATTTGCCGATTGAGGATTTCGGATATTGATCTTAAGGCAAAGTGTATATATATCCATCGATTAAAAAAAGGCTTTTCAACAACGCACCCGCTATTGAACAAAGAAATTCAGGCTTTAAAAAACTGGTTGAGTATCCGTACTTCTTATCCGCATGCTGAGAGCGAGTGGGTATTTTTATCACGTAAGGGGAATCCACTTTCTCGGCAACAGTTTTACCATATTATCTCGACTTCCGGTGGTAATGCCGGGTTGTCACTGGAGATTCATCCGCACATGTTACGCCATTCGTGTGGTTTTGCTTTGGCGAATATGGGAATAGATACGCGACTTATCCAGGATTATCTTGGACATCGCAATATTCGTCATACTGTCTGGTATACCGCCAGCAATGCAGGGCGTTTTTACGGCATCTGGGATAGAGCCAGAGGACGACAGCGTCACGCTGTTTTATAGAGATAGTTGAGATACCAGGGATGGTGTTAAAAACTACATTATTCTTACGATATATCAAAAATGATTAACCATTTATTAATTGATGTTATTGTAAGTATGATTCTTAATTATCATAATAAACATTAAGTTAACCATATCCATACAAAATACAATGGTTTATGTTCTTCAAAATAAATAAACAAAATCATTCATAAATTTACACATCACTTAAATTCGCCTGTTTCCATACTTTTTTCTTTATTTTTTAAGCAACTGGAAGTTAATCCACTGCAATCTATTGTTATATTGAATCAAATCAATGAAAATAGATATTGTCATATCAGTGATATTTTATTTTTGTATGATATTTAATGTAATTGACTGATAGCCACATCACTTCGTGTGTGGTTATCTTTTTATCTATTGGGCTAATTTTGACCGATTGAGGTTTCCTATAGGTATTCATTCAAATATATCTCAGTCAGGAGTACTACTATTGTGAGTAAACGTCGTTATCTTACCGGTAAAGAAGTTCAGGCCATGATGCAGGCGGTGTGTTACGGGGCAACGGGAGCCAGAGATTATTGTCTTATTCTGTTGGCATATCGGCATGGGATGCGTATTAGTGAACTGCTTGATCTGCATTATCAGGATCTTGACCTTAATGAAGGTCGAATAAATATTCGCCGACTGAAGAACGGATTTTCTACCGTTCACCCGTTACGTTTTGATGAGCGTGAAGCCGTGGAACGCTGGACCCAGGAACGTGCTAACTGGAAAGGCGCTGACCGGACCGACGCTATATTTATTTCTCGCCGTGGGAGTCGGCTTTCTCGCCAGCAGGCCTATCGCATTATTCGCGATGCCGGTATTGAAGCTGGAACCGTAACGCAGACTCATCCTCATATGTTAAGGCATGCTTGTGGTTATGAACTGGCGGAGCGTGGTGCAGATACCCGTTTAATTCAGGATTATCTCGGGCATCGAAATATTCGCCATACTGTGCGTTATACCGCCAGTAATGCTGCTCGTTTTGCCGGATTATGGGAAAGAAATAATCTCATAAACGAAAAATTAAAAAGAGAAGAAGCTTGATTTAACTTATTGATAATAAAGTTAAAAAACAAATAAATACAAGACAATTGGGGCCAAACTGTCTATATCATAAATAAGTTACGTATTTTTTCTCAAGCATAAAAATATTAAAAAACGACAAAAATCATCTAACTGTTTGATATGTAAATTATTTCTCTTGTAAATTAATTTCACATCACCTCTGCTATATGTAAAGCTAACGTTTCTGTAGCTCGACGCAACTTCCTCATTCTTCTCTCCAAAAACCACCTCATTCAATATAAAAAACTGCAAATAAAGATAACTATAGAACATTAAGCCAACAAATAAACTGAAAAAGTTTGTGCGCGATGCTTTCCTCTATGAGTCAAAATGGCCCCAAATGTTTCATCTTTTGGGGGAAAACTGTGCAGTGTTGGCAGTCAAACTCGTTGACAAAACAAAGTGTACAGAACGACTGCCCATGTCGATTTAGAAATAGTTTTTTTAAAGGAAAGCAGCATGAAAATTAAAACTCTGGCAATCGTTGTTCTGTCGGCTCTGTCCCTCAGTTCTACAGCGGCTCTGGCCGCTGCCACGACGGTTAATGGTGGGACCGTTCACTTTAAAGGGGAAGTTGTTAACGCCGCTTGCGCAGTTGATGCAGGCTCTGTTGATCAAACCGTTCAGTTAGGACAGGTTCGTACCGCATCTCTGGCACAGGACGGAGCAACCAGTTCTGCTGTCGGTTTTAACATTCAGCTGAATGATTGCGATACCAATGTTGCATCAAAAGCCGCTGTTGCCTTTTTAGGTACGGCGATTGATGCGACTCATACCAACGTTCTGGCTCTGCAGAGTTCTGCTGCAGGTAGTGCAACAAACGTTGGTGTGCAGATCCTGGACAGAACGGGTGCTGCGCTGACGCTGGACGGTGCGACATTCAGTGAGCAAACAACCCTGAATAACGGTACTAACACCATTCCGTTCCAGGCGCGTTATTATGCAACCGGTGTCGCAACCCCGGGTGCTGCTAATGCGGATGCGACCTTCAAGGTTCAGTATCAATAACCTACCCAGGTTCAGGGACGTCATTACGGGCAGGGATGCCCACCCTTGTGCGATAAAAATAACGATGAAAAGGAAGAGATTATTTCTGTTAGCGTCGTTGCTGCCAATGTTTGCTCTGGCCGGAAATAAATGGAATACCACGCTGCCCGGCGGAAATATGCAATTTCAGGGCGTCATTATTGCGGAAGCTTGCCGGATTGAAGCCGGTGATAAACAAATGACGGTCAATATGGGGCAAATCAGCAGTAACCGGTTTCATGCGGTAGGGGAAGATAGCTCACCGGTGCCTTTTGTTATTCATTTACGGGAATGTAGCACGGTGGTGAGTGAACGTGTGGGTGTGGCGTTTCACGGTGTCGCGGATGGTAAAAATCCGGATGTGCTTTCCGTGGGAGAGGGGCCAGGGATAGCCACCAATATTGGCGTAGCGTTGTTTGATGATGAAGGAAACCTCGTACCGATTAACCGTCCTCCAGCAAACTGGAAACGGCTTTACTCAGGCTCTACTTCGCTACATTTCATCGCCAAATATCGTGCTACCGGGCGTCGGGTTACTGGCGGCATCGCCAATGCCCAGGCCTGGTTCTCTTTAACCTATCAGTAATTGTTCAGCAGATAATGTGATAACAGGAACAGGAACAGGAACAGGAACAGGATAGTGAGTAATAAAAACGTCAATGTAAGGAAATCGCAGGAAATAACATTCTGCTTGCTGGCAGGTATCCTGATGTTCATGGCAATGATGGTTGCCGGACGCGCTGAAGCGGGAGTGGCCTTAGGTGCAACTCGCGTAATTTATCCGGCAGGGCAAAAACAAGTGCAACTTGCCGTGACAAATAATGATGAAAATAGCACCTATTTAATTCAATCATGGGTAGAAAATGCCGATGGTGTAAAGGATGGCCGTTTTATCGTGACGCCACCTCTGTTTGCGATGAAGGGAAAAAAAGAGAATACCTTGCGTATTCTTGATGCAACAAATAACCAATTGCCACAGGATCGGGAAAGTTTATTCTGGATGAATGTTAAAGCGATTCCGTCAATGGATAAATCAAAATTGACTGAGAATACGCTACAGCTCGCAATTATCAGCCGCATTAAACTGTACTATCGTCCGGCTAAATTAGCGTTGCCACCCGATCAGGCCGCAGAAAAATTGAGATTTCGTCGTAGCGCGAATTCTCTGACGCTGATTAACCCGACACCCTATTACCTGACGGTAACAGAGTTGAATGCCGGAACTCGGGTTCTTGAAAATGCATTGGTGCCTCCAATGGGCGAAAGCGCGGTTAAATTGCCTTCTGATGCAGGAAGCAATATTACTTACCGAACAATAAATGATTATGGCGCACTTACCCCCAAAATGACGGGCGTAATGGAATAACGCAGGGGGATTTTTTCGCCTGAATAAAAAGAATTGACTGCCGGGTGATTTAAACCGGAGGAATAATGTCATATCTGAATTTAAGACTTTACCAGCGAAACACACAGTGCTTGCATATTCGTAAGCATCGTTTGGCTGGTTTTTTTGTCCGACTCTTTGTTGCCTGTGCTTTTGCCGCACAGGCACCTTTGTCATCTGCCGAACTCTATTTTAACCCGCGTTTTTTAGCGGATGATCCCCAGGCTGTGGCTGATTTATCGCGTTTTGAAAATGGGCAAGAATTACCGCCAGGGACGTATCGTGCCGATATCTATTTGAATAATGGTTATATGGCAACGCGTGATGTCTCATTTAATACGGGCGACAGCGAACAAGGGATTGTTCCCTGCCTGACACGCGCGCAACTTGCCAGTATGGGGCTGAATACGGCTTCTGTCTCCGGTATGAATCTGCTGGCGGATGATGCCTGCGTGCCATTAACCTCAATGATCCATGACGCTACTGCGCAACTGGATGTTGGTCAGCAGCGACTCAACCTGACGATCCCTCAGGCATTTATGAGTAATCGCGCGCGTGGTTATATTCCTCCTGAGTTATGGGATCCCGGTATTAATGCCGGATTGCTCAATTATAATTTCAGCGGAAATAGTGTACAGAATCGGATTGGGGGTAACAGCCATTATGCATATTTAAACCTACAGAGTGGGTTAAATATTGGTGCGTGGCGTTTACGCGACAATACCACCTGGAGTTATAACAGTAGCGACAGTTCATCAGGTAGCAAAAATAAATGGCAGCATATCAATACCTGGCTTGAGCGAGACATAATACCGTTACGTTCCCGGCTGACGCTGGGTGATGGTTATACTCAGGGCGATATTTTCGATGGTATTAACTTTCGCGGCGCACAATTGGCCTCAGATGACAATATGTTACCCGATAGCCAAAGAGGATTTGCCCCGGTGATCCACGGTATTGCTCGTGGTACTGCACAGGTCACTATTAAACAAAATGGGTATGACATTTATAATAGTACGGTGCCACCGGGGCCTTTTACCATCAACGATATCTATGCCGCAGGTAATAGTGGTGACTTGCAGGTAACGATTAAAGAGGCTGACGGCAGCACGCAGATTTTTACCGTACCCTATTCGTCAGTCCCGCTTTTGCAACGTGAAGGGCATACACGTTATTCCATTACGGCAGGAGAATACCGTAGTGGAAATGCGCAACAGGAAAAACCCCGCTTTTTCCAGAGTACATTACTCCACGGCCTTCCGGCTGGCTGGACAATATATGGTGGAACGCAACTGGCGGATCGTTATCGTGCTTTTAATTTCGGTATCGGGAAAAATATGGGGGCACTGGGCGCTCTGTCTGTGGATATGACGCAGGCTAATTCCACACTTCCCGATGACAGTCAGCATGACGGACAATCGGTGCGTTTTCTTTATAACAAATCGCTCAATGAGTCAGGCACGAATATTCAGTTAGTGGGTTACCGTTATTCGACCAGTGGGTATTTTAATTTCGCTGATACAACATACAGTCGAATGAATGGCTACAACATCGAAACACAGGATGGAGTTATTCAGGTTAAGCCGAAATTCACCGACTATTACAATCTCGCTTATAACAAACGCGGGAAATTACAACTCACCGTTACTCAGCAACTCGGGCGCACATCAACACTGTATTTGAGTGGTAGCCATCAAACTTATTGGGGAACGAGTAATGTCGATGAGCAATTCCAGGCTGGATTAAATACTGCGTTCGAAGATATTAACTGGACGCTCAGCTATAGCCTGACGAAAAACGCCTGGCAAAAAGGACGGGATCAGATGTTAGCTCTTAACGTCAATATTCCTTTCAGCCACTGGCTGCGTTCTGACAGTAAATCTCAGTGGCGACATGCCAGTGCCAGTTACAGCATGTCACACGATCTCAACGGTCGGATGACCAATCTGGCTGGTGTATACGGTACGTTGCTGGAAGACAACAACCTCAGCTATAGCGTGCAAACCGGTTATGCCGGGGGAGGCGATGGAAATAGCGGAAGTACAGGCTACGCCACGCTGAATTATCGCGGTGGTTACGGCAATGCCAATATCGGTTACAGCCATAGCGATGATATTAAGCAGCTCTATTACGGAGTCAGCGGTGGGGTACTGGCTCATGCCAATGGCGTAACGCTGGGGCAGCCGTTAAACGATACGGTGGTGCTTGTTAAAGCGCCTGGCGCAAAAGATGCAAAAGTCGAAAACCAGACAGGAGTGCGTACCGACTGGCGTGGTTATGCCGTGCTGCCTTATGCCACTGAATATCGGGAAAACAGAGTGGCGCTGGATACCAATACCCTGGCTGATAACGTCGATTTAGATAATGCGGTCGCTAACGTTGTTCCCACCCGTGGGGCGATCGTGCGAGCAGAGTTTAAAGCGCGCGTTGGGATAAAACTGCTCATGACGCTAACCCACAATAATAAGCCGCTGCCGTTCGGGGCGATGGTGACATCAGAGAGTAGCCAGAGTAGCGGCATTGTTGCGGATAATGGTCAGGTTTACCTCAGCGGAATGCCTTTAGCGGGAAAAGTGCAGGTGAAATGGGGAGAAGAGGAAAATGCTCACTGTGTCGCCAATTATCAACTGCCACCAGAGAGTCAGCAGCAGTTATTAACCCAGCTATCAGCTGAATGTCGTTAAGGGGGCGTGATGAGAAACAAACCTTTTTATCTTCTTTGCGCTTTTTTGTGGCTGGCGGTAAGTCACGCTTTGGCTGCGGATAGCACGATTACTATCCGCGGCTATGTCAGAGATAATGGCTGTAGTGTGGCCGCTGAATCAACCAATTTTACTGTTGATCTGATGGAAAACGCGGCGAAGCAATTTAACAACATTGGCGCGACGACTCCTGTCGTTCCATTTCGTATTTTGCTGTCACCCTGTGGTAAAGCTGTTTCTGCCGTAAAGGTTGGGTTTACTGGCGTTGCAGATAGCCACAATGCCAACCTGCTTGCACTTGAAAATACGGTGTCAGCGGCTGCGGGACTGGGAATACAGCTTCTGAATGAGCAGCAAAATGAGATACCCCTTAATGCCCCATCGTCCGCGATTTCGTGGACGACCCTGACGCCGGGTAAACCAAATACGTTGAATTTTTACGCCCGGCTAATGGCGACACAGGTGCCTGTCACTGCGGGGCATATCAATGCCACGGCTACCTTCACTCTTGAATATCAGTAACTGGAGATGCTCATGAAATGGCGCAAACGTGGGTATTTATTGGCGGCAATGTTGGCGTTCGCAAGTGCGACGATACAGGCAGCCGATGTCACCATCACGGTTAACGGTAAGGTCGTCGCCAAACCGTGTACGGTTTCCACCACCAATGCCACGGTAGATCTCGGCGATCTTTATTCTTTCAGTCTCGTGTCTGCCGGGGCGGCATCGGCCTGGCATGATGTTGTGCTTGAGTTGACTAATTGTCCGGTGGGAACGTCGAGGGTCACTGCCAGCTTCAGCGGGGCAGCCGACAGTACCGGATATTATAAAAACCAAGGGACCGCGCAAAACATCCAGTTAGAGCTACAGGATGACAGTGGCAACACATTGAATACTAGCGCAACCAAAACAGTTCAGGTGGATGATTCCTCACAATCAGCGCACTTCCCGTTACAGGTCAGAGCATTGACGGTAAATGGCGGAGCCACTCAGGGAACCATTCAGGCAGTGATTAGCATCACCTATACCTACAGCTGAACCCGAAGAGATGATTGTAATGAAACGAGTTATTACCCTGTTTGCTGTACTGCTGATGGGCTGGTCGGTAAATGCCTGGTCATTCGCCTGTAAAACCGCCAATGGTACTGCTATCCCTATTGGCGGTGGCAGCGCCAATGTTTATGTAAACCTTGCGCCTGCCGTGAATGTGGGGCAAAACCTGGTCGTGGATCTTTCGACGCAAATCTTTTGCCATAACGATTACCCGGAAACCATTACAGACTATGTCACACTGCAACGAGGTTCGGCTTATGGCGGCGTGTTATCTAGTTTTTCCGGGACCGTAAAATATAATGGCAGTAGCTATCCTTTCCCTACTACCAGCGAAACGCCGCGGGTTGTTTATAATTCGAGAACGGATAAGCCGTGGCCGGTGGCGCTTTATTTGACGCCTGTGAGCAGTGCTGGCGGGGTGGCGATTAAAGCTGGTTCATTAATTGCCGTGCTTATTTTGCGACAGACCAACAACTATAACAGCGATGATTTTCAGTTTGTGTGGAATATTTACGCCAATAATGATGTGGTGGTGCCCACTGGCGGCTGTGATGTTTCTGCTCGTGATGTCACCGTTACTCTGCCGGACTACCCTGGTTCAGTGCCGATTCCTCTTACCGTTTATTGTGCGAAAAGCCAAAACCTGGGGTATTACCTCTCCGGCACAACCGCAGATGCGGGCAACTCGATTTTCACCAATACCGCGTCGTTTTCACCCGCGCAGGGCGTCGGCGTACAGTTGACGCGCAACGGTACGATTATTCCAGCGAATAACACGGTATCGTTAGGAGCAGTAGGGACTTCGGCGGTAAGTCTGGGATTAACGGCAAATTACGCACGTACCGGAGGGCAGGTGACTGCAGGGAATGTGCAATCGATTATTGGCGTGACTTTTGTTTATCAATAAAGAAATCACAGGACATTGCTAATGCTGGTACCTGAGGCGCTACGCTATCAGACCTACAAAACCTGCACGTTAGCCCTTTGTAGGCCAGATGCGCCAGCGTCGCATCTGGCATAAACAAAGCGCACTTTACCGACAATCCGAACAGAGCCTGCCATTGGCAGGCTCTGGTGTTCTTTTACGCTACCATGCTAATAATCAACACAATAATCAGCCCAACCACGGAGTTGACCAGCTCCAGCAGTCCCCAGGTTTTCAACGTGTCTTTTACTGACAGGTCAAAGTAATCTAAGAGGCATTGCTAATGTAGGGAATGTGTCTGAACCTGCGGTCATTGTCAGTACCAGCATCAGGCCAATGCCGAATACCACCCAGAGAATGTTAAGCACATGCATAACGTTTTACCTTACCTGGTTGAACCGTTGTTATTTTGGGCGACATGTTATGTAAATTGGTCAACCATTGTTGCGATGAATGTCACATCCTCTGATCAATAACCATCGATTACCCTTTGCTGCAATTTGCAGCAACAACCAGGAGAGTGAAATTCTTGTGATGTGGTTAACCAATTTCAGATTTCGGGTTGACATGTCTTACCAAAAGGTAGAACTTATACGCCATCTCATCCGATGCAACGCCACGGCTGCGGTCTGGTTGTTCATCCGGATACCTAAACAACTCCGGGGTTCCGCGTCTCTTCGCTGTTGAACCCACTATGTGAAAGAGGAAAAATCATGGAACAGACCTGGCGCTGGTACGGCCCAAACGATCCGGTTTCTTTAGCTGATGTCCGTCAGGCGGGCGCAACTGGCGTGGTTACCGCGTTGCACCATATCCCGAACGGCGAAGTATGGTCCGTAGAAGAGATCCTCAAACGCAAGGCGATCGTTGAAGACGCAGGCCTGGTGTGGTCTGTCGTTGAAAGCGTACCAATTCACGAAGATATCAAAACCCACACTGGCAACTATGAGCAGTGGATTGCTAACTATCAGCAGACTCTGCGCAACCTGGCGCAGTGCGGCATTCGCACCGTGTGCTACAACTTCATGCCGGTGCTCGACTGGACCCGTACTGACCTCGAATACGTGCTGCCAGACGGCTCCAAAGCTCTGCGCTTCGACCAGATCGAATTCGCTGCATTCGAAATGCATATCCTGAAACGCCCAGGTGCGGAAGCGGATTACACCGAAGAAGAAATTGCCCAGGCAGCTGAACGCTTCGCCACTATGAGCGACGAAGACAAAGCGCGTCTGACCCGTAACATCATTGCCGGTCTGCCGGGCGCGGAAGAAGGGTATACCCTCGACCAGTTCCGTAAGCACCTGGAGCTGTACAAAGATATCGACAAAGCCAAACTGCGCGAAAACTTTGCGGTCTTCCTGAAGGCGATCATTCCAGTTGCGGAAGAAGTTGGCGTCCGTATGGCTGTTCACCCGGACGATCCGCCGCGCCCAATCCTCGGCCTGCCGCGCATTGTTTCCACCATTGAAGATATGCAGTGGATGGTTGATACCGTAAACAGCATGGCGAACGGTTTCACCATGTGCACCGGTTCCTACGGCGTGCGTGCTGACAACGATCTGGTTGATATGATCAAGCAGTTCGGTCCGCGTATTTACTTCACCCATCTGCGTTCCACCATGCGTGAAGATAACCCGAAAACCTTCCACGAAGCGGCGCACCTGAACGGTGACGTTGATATGTACGAAGTGGTGAAAGCGATTGTTGAAGAAGAACACCGTCGTAAAGCGGAAGGCAAAGAAGACCTGATCCCGATGCGTCCGGACCACGGTCATCAGATGCTGGACGACCTGAAGAAGAAAACCAACCCAGGTTACTCCGCAATTGGTCGTCTGAAAGGCCTGGCCGAAGTTCGCGGTGTCGAACTGGCGATCCAGCGCGCTTTCTTTAGCCGTTAATATCCACCGGCATGGCTGCGCGCCGTGCCGGTTCCTTCTTCCTTGCCGTCACTCTCTGAAGACGGATTCTGGAGTTTACGATGACTACTATTGTTGACAGCAATCTGCCGGTTGCCCGCCCGTCATGGGATCATTCTCGTCTGGAATCACGCATTGTGCATCTCGGTTGCGGGGCGTTTCACCGCGCGCACCAGGCGCTGTATACCCATCATCTGCTGGAAAGTACCGACAGCGACTGGGGTATCTGCGAAGTTAACCTGATGCCAGGCAACGACCGCGTGCTGATCGAAAACCTGAAAAAACAGCAACTGCTGTACACCGTGGCGGAAAAAGGCGCGGAAAGCACCGAGCTGAAAATTATCGGTTCGATGAAAGAAGCGCTGCATCCGGAAATCGACGGTTGCGAAGGTATTCTCAACGCGATGGCGCGTCCGCAGACGGCGATTGTCTCTCTGACGGTCACGGAAAAAGGCTACTGCGCTGATGCGGCAAGCGGTCAGCTGGATCTCAATAACCCGCTGATCAAGCACGATCTGGAAAACCCGACTGCGCCGAAGTCCGCGATTGGTTACATCGTAGAAGCCCTGCGTCTGCGTCGTGAAAAAGGGCTGAAAGCATTTACGGTGATGTCCTGCGACAACGTGCGTGAAAACGGTCATGTGGCGAAGGTTGCCGTTCTTGGGCTGGCTCAGGCGCGTGACCCGCAACTGGCGGCATGGATTGAAGAAAACGTCACCTTCCCGTGCACCATGGTTGACCGCATCGTTCCGGCGGCGACGCCAGAAACCTTACAGGAAATTGCTGACCAGCTGGGTGTTTACGACCCGTGCGCCATTGCCTGCGAACCGTTCCGTCAGTGGGTAATTGAAGATAACTTCGTTAATGGTCGTCCGGACTGGGATAAAGTGGGCGCGCAGTTTGTTGCGGATGTTGTACCGTTCGAAATGATGAAGCTGCGTATGCTGAACGGCAGCCACTCTTTCCTGGCGTACCTCGGTTACCTCGGTGGCTATGAAACCATTGCCGACACCATGACTAACCCGGCTTATCGCAAAGCGGCCTTTGCCCTGATGATGCAGGAACAAGCGCCAACGCTGTCGATGCCGGAAGGTACGGACCTGAACGCCTATGCGACGCTGCTGATCGAGCGTTTCAGCAACCCGTCTCTGCGTCACCGTACCTGGCAGATTGCAATGGACGGCAGCCAGAAATTACCGCAGCGTCTGTTGGACCCTGTGCGTCTGCACCTGCAAAACGGCGGCAGCTGGCGTCACCTGGCGCTGGGCGTGGCGGGCTGGATGCGCTACACCCAGGGCGTGGATGAGCAGGGTAATGCCATTGACGTGGTTGACCCGATGCTGGCGGAGTTCCAGAAGATCAACGCGCAGTATCAGGGTGCAGACCGCGTGAAAGCACTGCTGGGCCTGAGCGGTATCTTTGCCGATGATCTGCCGCAGAACGCCGACTTTGTTGGCGCGGTGACGGCGGCATATCAGCAGCTGTGTGAGCGCGGTGCGCGCGAGTGTGTGGCTGCGCTGTAACTAACTGATTACCCTACAGACTTACTGGTCAATCAAACTAATATTTGGTTGACCAGTTTTCGTTTTTTTGCCCACCTGTACGTGCCAACATCCAGTGCTAATGGTATAGTTTGAGCTTAACGGGTGCCGTAAAATTGCCCGTTGTAGGTCGGATAAGGCGTTCACGCCGCATCCGGAAAAAATTTGATTAACCGCACCTAACGGACACAACACCATGAAATCTGCCACCTCTGCGCAAAGACCTTACCAGGAAGTCGGGGCGATGATCCGCGATCTGATCATAAAGACGCCGTACAATCCTGGCGAACGGCTGCCACCGGAGCGTGAAATTGCAGAAATGCTTGATGTCACGCGGACGGTGGTACGTGAAGCGCTGATCATGCTGGAGATCAAAGGGCTGGTGGAAGTGCGTCGGGGTGCAGGTATCTATGTTCTTGATAGCTCAGGCAGCCACAACGCAGACAGTCCGGATGCCAACGTCTGCAACGATGCCGGTCCTTTTGAGCTGTTACAGGCGCGGCAGTTACTGGAAAGTAACATCGCCGAGTTTGCCGCCCTGCAGGCTACCCGCGAAGATATCGTCAAAATGCGCCAGGCATTGCAACTGGAAGAGCGTGAACTGGCTTCCAGCGCGCCGGGCAGCAGCGAAAGCGGTGACATGCAGTTCCATCTCGCCATTGCCGAAGCAACGCATAACAGCATGCTGGTGGAGTTATTCCGTCAGTCCTGGCAGTGGCGGGAAAACAATCCAATGTGGATCCAGTTGCACAGCCATCTGGATGACAGCCTGTATCGCAAAGAGTGGTTGGGCGATCACAAACAGATCCTCGCTGCGTTAATCAAAAAAGATGCCCGAGCGGCGAAGCTGGCAATGTGGCAGCATCTGGAGAATGTGAAGCAGCGCTTGCTGGAGTTCTCTAATGTTGATGACATCTATTTCGATGGCTATCTGTTTGATTCATGGCCGCTGGATAAAGTCGACGCCTGATCCCTCATTTCTGGTGCAAAGTTTAACCGCTTTGCACTATGTATGTTCCCTGAATAGTTAATTATGTTCTGCAGAATATATTATGCGTAATTTAATCATTACGTACGATATATTGTTTTGGAATAATTATATATCAGTTTAACGCTGAGAAATTATTCGGAATAATCAGAATATGTTAACGTATTTCCGTTATGTTTAATGACTTTTGTCAAATGATACCTTTTTAAATTAAAAGTCAGTGGATATTCTTTTCTGTACAGTGTTTTATCTTTGGCGGATCTTATAAATCCCTTATGAAAGTGCCAGGGACGCAATGAGCATAAAGGAATGATTATGGAATATGAGCATCAACCCAGTGGTGTCCGGCAGCCAGGGCAGGATACAGATGCCACTAAACGTCAGGAGTGCGCAAAATGATGCGCCAATCAGTTCAGACGGTATTACCTGAAAGTACAGGAAACAATACGTTATCGCTGCGTGATTCCGTATGCCGGGATCTCTTTCAACTTTTTAGTTCTCCCCATTCACCGCTACCAATATTACTTGTTTCAGGCATGCCTGAGTGGCAAGGGCATAATCAGAGCGACAAGCTTCTCCAGAGTTGGTATTGCCGCCAGTTACGTTCCGCGCTTTTATTTCATGAGCCACGTATTGCGGCATTGCAGGTCAATCTGAAAGCAGTCTATTGCCACGAGTTGGTCATTAGTCTGGATATGATGCTGTACCACGATGATGAGCCGCTAACGTTTGACCTGGTCTGGCAGAAGGGGAGCTGGCATCGCACGATGCCGCAGTAAATGACGGGAAACGCGATACGCGCAAGACGTATCGCGTTAGGTCACAATTAGTGGGAGATTCTGATTGCTGCTTTCAAGGCTGGAAGCCGGGATGGACTGGCACTGAGCTTATCAATCCCCATGGTGAGCAGTCGTGCTGTTTGCTGGATATCTCCAGCCATTTCGCCGCACATACTGACCGGAATTTCATTATTACGTCCGGCCTGACACACCATAGCAATAGCGTTAATCACCGCGTCATTACAATAATCGACCAGTTTCGCGACGGTGCTATTTCCTCTGTCTGCCGCCATAATATATTGCGTCAGATCGTTGGTGCCGATGGAAAAGAAATCGACTTCACTGGCTAATTTTTCTGCAATCATGACTGCGGCAGGAACCTCAATCATAATTCCCAGCGCCGGAAGATTTTCTGCAGTAAGTCCCAGCAGTTTTGCCTGAGCGTGTATCAATGTTTTGACGGCCCTGACCTCTTCCAGTGTTGAAACCATCGGCAGCATAATTTGCAGCGTTGGGTATTCTTTCCCAGCCCGGAGAAGTGCGCGTAATTGCGGAATAAATATTTGCGGATGCGCCAGGCACAACCGGATACCGCGAAGTCCCAGGAACGGGTTGTCCTCTGCGGGTAAAGGGTACGAAGGTAATGGCTTGTCACCGCCAATATCCAGAGTGCGGATGGTGACGGGTTTATCGCCAAAAGCCTGAGCAACAGAACAATACACGCGAAACTGCTCTTCTTCATCGGGTAATGTTGCAGACTCATGGAATAAAAACTCTGTGCGCAGTAAACCCACGCCCTCAGCCCCGTGAGATAGCGCAGCCTCAATATCTTGCAGGTCACCAATATTCGCCAGCACGCTGATTTTACGCCCACCTTGCGTGACAGCGGGCAGCATGGCATCAGCTAACTGACGATCCCTTTGTTGCCGCCATGCTTCGGCGCGTTGCAGTAAATCCAGGCGGGTGACCTCATCCGGCTGTAGCCACAAACGGCCTGTTTCACCATCAAGAATGACCATGTCGTTATCGCGGACGTTTTGCGGGGTAATCGCCGCTTTCACAATAGCGGGGATTCCCATTGCTCTGGCAAGGATCGCTGTATGTGAAGTTGTTCCGCCGTTATGAAGACAAATGCCAAGAATGTGTGCTTTATTCAGGCTGGTTATCTGTGATGGCAACAGATCGTTGGCTAACAAAATGCAGGGCGCGGTAGTGATAAAGTGTTGTTCACTTACCCCGCAAAGCTGGTTCAGTACCTGACGTGTAAGGTCACGGATATCTGCCTCGCGTTCACGTAAATACAGTGTTTCCGCCTGACAATATTGCTCTGCTAATGCCTGCATGACTTCTAACCATGCGAATTCGGCCTGTTTGCCCTTTGCCAGACGTTGCTGTAATTGCCGGTTAATCTCTGGATCTTCAAGCATCATTTTATGGGCGGCAAAAATATCGCCTTCAGGGCCTGCCGCTTTATCGGCAAGTTCACAAACAACAATGTCGATAGCAGACTCGATTCGCGACAGCTCTTCTTGCGGAGAATCGACGGTGCGCTGCGTAATTTCTGGTCGTTCGCAGGTAAACCATTTAACAGGACCAATAGCGATACCATTTTGTACTGACAAGCCTGATATTGCGCCATCGACAGGGGCGCTGACCACCGGCGTTTCCGTTAGCGGAATCTCTGAAGAAGCGAGCAGGTGAGCTTCACCAAAATGATTTTTCGCCAACGTTTCAATTGCCTTGAGAGCGTCACTGGCATCGGTGCCTTCGGCCTGGAAGATGATTTCATCGCCACAGCGGACGCCCAGCATTGCCAGTTCGTTGAGACTGCGGGTGCTGGCGCGTTTATCGCCTTTGATGACGATAATGTTTGCCGAATATTGTGCTGATACTTTCAGGATGCTGGCTGCCGGACGAGCATGAATGCCGTGGGGATTACATATCGTCCAGCAAAAAGTTTGCCATTCACCGGAATGATTGACTGGTGATATTGCTGGCATAACGTCGCCTGCAGGCGGGGATGGCATGAGCTGCTGCTGTTTAGCGCACAGCGCAAGATCCACTTCAGCGATAATCTCCGTCACCGAAAGCCCCGCTGCGGCAGACGTTACCGCTGACATGGCACCTTCCACTACAGGGGCGGCGAGCAGATAAATTGCACTTCTTTGCTCTTCAGAAAGCAGCTCCAGCGCCATCTCGGTACTAAGCAGCGCACTGCCCATATCCATGAGTACCAGAACGCCATCCGGTGACCAGACCGATTCAATCGCAGACATAATGGCAATAGCATCAGTGCCAATCGGATTTTGCGGATCATCAATACCTGCAGCAATGGCCAGAGGAACGTCCCCTCCAGACATCTGTAGTGCTAATTCCTCAATCCCCTGGGCGAGACGTAGACTATGAGAAACAATAACAATGGCAACCATAATTTATCCCGCGAATCCTTCCTGCATAGCCTTAATCATCAGCCAGGAGGAGGTCGCGCCTGGATCCTGATGGCCCACACTGCGAGCGCCGAGATAACTGGCACGTCCTTTTTTCGCCTGCATATTGATGGTGTTATCGACGGCTGTTGCCGCATCTTGCACCATCGTATTCAGCAGAAGGGAAGGCGACATTCCGGCTTGCAGGTTCTTTTTGGCTTCGTGGAGGACTGGAACCCAGACATCACACAGTGTTTTATCCCCTTGTTCTGCTTTTCCTCGTGCGATAACGCCTGCAATCCCTTCTTCCAGACACGCCAGCCACTCTTCCAGACTTAATTCTGTTCTGGCTCCCACTGCCGCAGAAGCGCGAATAAATAATGTGCCGTAAAGAGGACCACTGGCACCGCCAACGCTGGAAAGTAGTTTCATGCCAGTATTTTTAAGGATATTGCCAATATGCTGACGTTCAATGTCGGGCAACGTCGCTTTCACGGCACTGAAACCACGATTCATATTGAGGCCGTGGTCGGCATCACCAATATCTCTGTCAAGTGCGGTTAGAAAATCTTGTTGTTCAGTAAGATGTGCAGCACAACTCTCCAGCCAGGCAATAACATGTTTGTTTTGAATTTTCATATAATGTCCTTATTAACATCCCCAACGAAGCGCTGGCGTATTGACCGGGGCATCCCAAAGTTGCAAAAACTCTGGGGTACATTTCAGCAGGCTAATGGAAAATCCGGCCATATCTAATGATGTACAATAATTACCGACCAACTGGCGGCTAATTTTAATTCCCTGGCGCTGTGCGGCGCACATAAATACCCTGGCTACGCCATATAACTCTGATTCAGGCGTGCTGCCAAGTCCGTTAATTAACACAATATATTCGGCATTTTGATCGAATGACTCATTCATTGATGATGCGTCAATCCATCCCCCCGCATGGCGATCCCAATGGCGTAATGTGCGTCGCCAGGGGGTATTATCCAGTAATTGCGCTATCACGCTGTCGATTAAAGTGTTCAGATCTTGCAAAGTGCGGCGTTCAATGCCGGGTTCACCGTGGATCCCGACACCAAATTCGATTTCATTATCAGCCAGTTCAAATGAGGGTTTTCCCGCGGCGGGAACCGTACAGGCTGACAGTGCGATGCCAAAAGAACGGGTGGCATTGTTAACATCTTTGCCAAGTTGCTCGCACTGCCCCAGGTTATATCCCTGAAGTGCAGCCGCACCGACAATCTTTTCAACAAAAACTGTACCCGCAACACCGCGACGTCCGGCTGTATACAGGCTATCTTTTACCGCTACATCATCATCAATAATGACGGTCCCAACGGCGATGCCTTCTTCGTGTAACATCTCGACTGCCGTTTCGAAATTCAGAATATCGCCAGTGTAATTTTTGATGAAAAACAGAACGCCAGAACCATTATCAACCGCTTTGGCACATTCGATCATTTGATCTGGTGTGGGCGATGTGAAGATTTCACCAGGACATGCACCGGTTAACATTCCCATACCGACAAAACCTGCATGCAGTGGTTCATGGCCTGAGCCGCCGCCTGAAATCAGCGCCACTGCATTATCGGTTTGTTTGCACCACACATATCGGGGTGCGTAATTTGCCTGCAGGTGTGGCCAGGTGGCGATGAGTCCTTCCATTTGTTCTGTGACAACAGAATCAATCTGGTTAATTAATTTCTTCATAGTCATTCCTGTTCTGATAAATTACGTAAATCGCGCTAAATATGCTTGCGAGATTAATTCTCCAGCCGCAATAAAACAAATCGCACGATAATAAGATTCATAATGAAACAGTTAATTCATTGTGTTGTTCCAAAATGAAATGGGATCGGTGACAAGATTAGGGGTTTGTGATTAAAGCATAAAAAATATTTTTATTATTGCTTTGGGATGATGTTTTTTACAGCGCGATCATAAAACATAATTTTTCGCGAATGAAATGTTTGCCGCCACTGGATGCAACGAGTAGGTTAACAGTGAAGCAAAACAAGTTACGCGAGGAATGATATGGATAAGATTATTATAAGTCCGGCTAAATATATCCAGGGAAATGGTTCTCTGGATAATATTGCTACATATGCGGCGAGTTTGGGAACAGAACCATTAATTATTGCAGATGAATTTGTGACCGGTCTGGTTGGTGACAGAGTAAGCCAGAGCTTTGCAAGAGAAAACATTATTGCGGATTTTGATGTTTTTTGCGGTGAATGCTCGCAAAATGAAATTTCTCGAATTCGTAAGAAATTTAATCAGCGTAAATATAATGTCGTTATTGGTATTGGCGGCGGTAAAACGTTGGATACGGCAAAAGCCGTAGCGTATTACCAAAAAATTCCGGTAGTGGTGGTGCCGACAATTGCTTCCACAGATGCGCCAACCAGTTCTCTGGCAGTAATTTACACCCCGGAAGGCCAGTTTAGCGAATATCTGTTTTTCCCGAAAAACCCGGATATGGTGATTATGGATACTGGCGTCATTTCAGCCGCGCCAGTGCGTCTGCTGGTGGCCGGTATGGGAGATGCATTGTCAACCTGGTTTGAGGCGAGAGCCAATCAGGCGTCAGGAAAAGCCACAATGGCAGGTGGGGCGTCGACACTGGCGGCACTGGCTATTGCCCGACTCTGTTATACCACGCTACTGGAAGATGGCTATAAGGCAAAAGTCGCGGTTGAACAAGGTGTTAGCACCAAAGCGGTAGAGAATATTATCGAAGCTAATACCTATCTTAGCGGCATTGGATTTGAAAGTAGCGGCCTGGCGGCAGCTCATGCCATTCATAACGGCATGACGCAACTGGAGGAATGCCATCATTGCTACCACGGTGAAAAAGTGGCATTTGGCGTCCTGGTACAGCTCGTACTGGAAAACGCACCACAGGAGGAAATTGAAACCGTACTCAATTTCTGCCATAGCGTTGGTCTGCCGACAAATCTTCATATGTTAGGCGTGAAGGAAATTAATAAAGATAAATTACGGGCAGTGGCTGAAGCCGCGACTGCTGAAGGGGAAACTATCCATAATATGCCATTCGTGGTCACTGCGCAGGACGTTCTTTGCGCAATTTTAACTGCACATCATTTGGGACTTTAAAAAATAATACGGCCTGTGCAAAGCAGGCCGTTGGTGTCATTTTAAATACTTCATTCGGGAATAAATATGACCAGTAACTGGAAACGTTGGATCACGCTGGCGTTATGTGGTATTGCCGGAAGTGCAATATATAAATTGCCTTATTTACGGGAAACCTATTACGACGCGATGCAGCAGGCTACAGGAGCGACTAATGCTGAACTTGGTTTTCTAATGACAGCCTATGGTCTGGTGAACTTTTTATTATATCTACCTGGCGGCTGGGCTGCCGATAGATTTTCTGCACGTAAATTAATGACCTTTTCATTAATTTCCACCGGGATAAGCGGTTTTTATTATGCGACCTTCCCCTCGTATACCATGATCTGTTTGTTACATGCACTTTGGGCTGTTACAACCGTATTTACGTTTTGGGCCGTGTGTGTGCGAATTATTCGTACCCTGGGAACCAGCGAAGAACAAGGACGCTTATACGGTTACTGGTTTCTGGGTAAGGGATTAACCTCCATTGTACTGGGATTTCTTTCCGTGCCGGTATTTGCCAAATTTGGCGAAGGTGTTGATGGTTTACGGGCGACAATTATTTTTTATTCCGTAGTGACTATTCTGGCCGGTGTTTTAGCCTGGTTTGTTTGTCAGGATGAAACGCACAGCGAAGATAAAGCGAATTTCCGTCTGGCAGATATGGCATTCGTGCTGAAAATGCCGACGGTTTGGCTGGCAGGTGTTGTGACCTTTTGTATGTGGTCAATTTATATCGGCTTTGGCATGGTCACGCCGTATCTCACGCAGATCCTGCATATGGGCGAATCGGAAGTGGCAGTTGCCAGTATTCTTCGCGCCTATGTGTTATTTGCGATGGGGGGATTAATTGGCGGACAACTGGCCGACCGCTGTGCGTCACGCACGCGTTTTATGATTTACGCCTTTATCGGCATGATTGTCTTTACTACCGTTTATTTCTTCCTGCCCGGTGAGTCGCGCTACGTCACTATTGCGCTGGCGAATATGGTTGCGTTGGGCGTGTTTATTTACTCTGCGAATGCCGTGTTCTTCTCAATTATTGATGAGGTTCGGATCCCGGCAAAAGTCACAGGGACTGCTGCGGGTCTGATCTCTTTACTGACCTATTTCCCGGAAATCTACTGCTACACGATGGTGGGCAATATGGTCGACCGCAAACCGGGTATTGCCGGTTATCAGGATGTTTTCCTGTTCATGTTGGTTTGCGCATTCATCGGCCTTATCGCCGCACTGGTCCTCCAGCGTGTGAATCGTAAAAGTAAAAATCAAGTCAATGAAATCACTGAAAACAATGCGGATTGCGCATCCTGAATCTGACGGGGGAACCAATGGTGGACATGATTAATGAAAGTGCACGGCAAACGCCAGTCATTGCACAAACGGACGTTCTGGTTATCGGGGGCGGTCCGGCAGGATTATCCGCTGCCATTGCGGCAGGGCGGTTAGGTGCCAGAACCATGATTGTTGAGCGCTACGGGTCGCTAGGCGGCGTATTGACGCAGGTCGGGGTAGAAAGTTTTGCCTGGTATCGTCATTCGGGGACGGAAGATTGTGAAGGGATCTGTCGTGAGTATGAAGGCCGCGCACGAGCGCTGGGTTTCACACGACCAGAACCTCAGTCAATTAGCGAAGTTATAGATACTGAAGGATTTAAAGTTGTCGCCGATCAGATGATTACGGAATCTGGCGTTGAGCCGTTATATCACTCCTGGGTTGTGGACGTGATCAAGGACGGGGATACGTTATGCGGTGTTATCGTCGAGAATAAATCAGGTCGAGGGGCAATTCTGGCGAAAAGAATCGTCGATTGCACGGGGGATGCTGATATTGCCGCTCGTGCAGGCGCGCCCTGGACGAAACGGAGCAAGGACCAACTGATGGGCGTCACCGTGATGTTCAGTTGCGCAGGTGTTGATGTGGCACGCTTTAACCGTTTTGTTGCGGAAGAACTTAAGCCGACCTACGCGGATTGGGGCAAAAACTGGACGATTCAAACCACGGGTAAAGAAGACCCGATGTTTAGCCCGTATATGGAGGATATTTTTACCCGCGCGCAACAGGATGGTGTGATTCCAGGTGACGCCCAGGCGATTGCCGGAACCTGGTCGACCTTTTCTGAAAGCGGTGAGGCTTTCCAGATGAATATGGTGTACGCCTTTGGTTTTGACTGTACCGATGTCTTCGATTTAACCAAAGCTGAGATTGCCGGAAGGCAGCAAGCATTATGGGCAATTGACGCACTACGCCACTATGTTCCGGGCTTTGAAAATGTACGGTTACGCAATTTTGGTGCCACGCTGGGGACGCGTGAATCACGGCTTATTGAGGGGGAAATACGTATTGCTGATGATTACGTCCTTAATCAGGGGCGTTGTTCGGACAGTGTAGGGATTTTCCCGGAATTTATTGATGGTTCCGGTTATCTCATTTTGCCAACGACCGGGCGTTTCTTTCAGATCCCTTATGGTTGTCTGGTGCCGCAAAAAGTGGAGAACCTTTTGGTCGCCGGTCGCTGTATTTCCGCAGGCGTAGTTGCACATACTTCTATGCGTAACATGATGTGTTGTGCCGTTACCGGTGAGGCCGCAGGTACTGCCGCCGTGGTTTCGCTACAGCAAAATTGCACCGTGCGTCAGGTTGCTATCCCTGATTTGCAAAACACGCTGCAACAGCAGGGCGTACGTCTGGCATAACAACAAGGCGCAGAGAGCTGAAAGCCTGTCTGCGCCTTGCAGGAGAAAGACCATGAGGGATGATGACCTGGAGCACTTAAGTGCCAATTACTGGATAACCACAGTTCTCTGCGGCCTCTTTTTGGGGATATTCCTGTTCATGCTGCAACAGCATCAGCGTGGTTTAGCTCTGTATTGTATTGCGGCTCTTTCACTTATTTGCGCCTTTTTTTCTTTACGCCTTTCCCGACAATTGCAACACATGAAAAAGGAACGGCGAAATATTCGTCCTCATTGAATGAAAACATTCAGGAGACTGAAATGCACTATTTAAAAAAACGCTTTTCTTTGATTGAACTGAATGTGTTTATCCCAGCAATATTATTTATTGCGGTAATCATTCTGTGTTTGACGATATATCCACAAGATACCAGCCGGTATATAAATAAAATACATCATTTTTTAACCTGGGAAATGGGCGGGATTTTTCTGGTCATGACTTTTCTGGTTGTACTTTGTTGTCTGTGGCTGGCCTTCTCACGTTATGGCGATATCTTGTTAGGTCAGTCGGGAGAAAAACCTGACTTCAGCTTGTTAACCTGGCTTGGACTTATTTTTACTTCTGGAACGGGGGGCAGCTTGTTATATCTGGCCTCTGTAGAGTGGATTTGGATCATTCAGCAACCGCCTTTTGGCGCAACAGCAGGAAGCGCTCAGGCTGCTCGTTGGGCCTCTGCTTATGGCATGTTCCATTGGGGGCCGTCCGCATGGGCATGGTATTTGATTTGCGCCGTTCCTATTGGTTGGTTTATGCATGTTAAGAAAACAAACTCATTAAAGGTCAGTGATTTATGTCGTGGATGTTTGGGAGCGCGTGCGGATGGTTTTTGCGGGCATTGTGTGAATTTTTTCTACATGTTTGGTTTGCTCGGCGGCGCGGTAACGTCTCTGGCGCTGGGAACGCCGATGATTTCTGCCGTATTTTGCCATGTGTTTCATCTGGATCCTGCCGGGCAGTTTATCAATGTCATGGTTATTTTTATCTGGACGCTAGTACCATTATTCATTCTCTTTTTTGGACTTAAAAAAGGTGTGGCATGGGCCAGTAACTGGAATATTCGTGCTGACATTTTGATGCTACTGGCAATACTGATTTGTGGACCAACGGCATTTATACTTAATCAATCAATTGATGGTCTCGGCCTGATGCTGCAAAATTTTGTAGCGATGAGTTTAAGTACCGATGCTATTGGTCGTAGCGGATTTCCACAGATGTGGACCGTATTTTATTTTTCATGGTGGGTCGTGTATGCCATCCCATTCGGTTTATTTATCGCCCGTATTTCAAAAGGAAGGACGATCCGGCAATTGATTGTATGTGGAACTCTGGCAGGTTCATTGGGATGCATGGTTTTTTACATGGTACTGGCTAATTTCGGCTTATCGTTGCAGACAACTCATGTCATCGATTTTGTTCCCATACTTAACGAACAAGGGCGAGGCGTTGTCGTTTCTCGTTTACTGGAGCAGCTACCCGCAAGTCAGGTGTTTTTGGTTGCTTTTGGGGCTATAGCATTAATTTCATATATTACCGGACACTGTACTGTGGGTTATGCCCTCGGTTTTGCGACGCAAAAACGGGCAGATAGTGAGAGTGAACCGGCATTCTGGAACGTGGCATTTTGGTTGATTATGACTGGAATCGTCGCCATCACACTCTATCTTCTTGATGCGCAAAGTCTGCAACCGCTACAAACGGTCTCTATCCTGGCCGGACTACCGCTTTGCGGCGTAGTGTTTATTTTATTGAAGAGTTTTTTGACACAGCTTGCGGCTGAAGAGAAAACCGCGAGAGATGAATAATGATGTTCAGGAATGCCCGGTAATTTGCATTATCGGGCATTTTACCGAACGGGAATTAACTCAGGATCGCACGAAAATATCCCGCCAGATTTTCCCCAAGACGAATTAAATTATTTTCTCCCTGACTCAGCGCGGTGGGTAAATCACAAGGACCATTGACGACGGAAAAACAGGCTTCTATTCCACACTGGCGTAACTCATTCAGATCAAGTTGATCATCGATATACCCGGCAATTGCGATAACCGGAACGCCCATCATCTGGGCAACTTTGGCTGCGCCTACGGGCGCTTTGCCATTCAGGCTCTGACTATCTAATTTCCCTTCACCGACAATGGCCAATGCTGCGTATTTTAAATGTTGGGTATATTGAATCGCTTCCAGCACGAGCGAAATACCCGGTTGTAAGCGAGCATCGAGAAAAGCCATCAAGGCCGCGCCAACGCCGCCAGCCGCCCCAGAACCGGGTATCGTATCGACGTCTTTACCACAACAACGGTAGATGCAACGGGCATAGTTTTTCATTCCCTGTTCCAGTTGCTCAAGGTCGTCAGCACTGGCCCCTTTTTGTTGACCGAAAACCCGGGTCGCGCCGTTATCGCCGGTTAGTGGGTTGGTGACATCACAGGCTGCAATAAATTTCACATTTTTCAATCGTGGATCGAGGTGCTGTAAGTCAATGTGGTGAATTGCCGCCAGCCCCATCCCATTAACAGAGACTGATAGCCCTTCGGCGTCTGTAAACGATGCGCCAAGTGCCGACATCAACCCAATACCGCCATCATTTGTAGCACTGCCACCCAGGCATAGAATAACGGTATCAATATTGTGTTCCAGGGCGGCGAGAATAAGTTCGCCAGTGCCAAACGACGTCGTATAAAGGGGAGAACGCAGGACAGGAGAAACCAGTTCCAGCCCTGAAGCTTGTGCCAGTTCTATCACTGCGGTGGTTTGGTTGCCTAAAATACCGTATTGCGCATGTATTGATTCGCCAAGCGGTCCGGTGACTTTTTTAGTGTAAAACGTACCGTCAGTCGCATGAATGAGTGTTTCGAGCGTGCCTTCGCCGCCGTCAGCCACGGGCAAACACACCAGTTGGCTGCCAGGCAGGACCTTGCGCCAGCCGGTTGCCAGCGCTTCGGCGACTTTCCATGCAGGAAGGCATTCTTTAAAGGAGTCGGGGGAGATAACTATCTTCATAGCAGGTCTCTCAAAATAGGGGAATGGGGCAGGGCAATGAGTGAACGAAGGGAACCGGTGGTTCCCTTAATTCATTATTTACGGATAGTGAAATTGGCTTGTGTTTCAAGCGCCCGAATTAACGCAGAATGATCCCACTCTTTACCACCGAGCGCGGCGCAGGCGCTAAATAACTGCTGTGTCGTCGCCGTGTTAGGAAGCGGGGTATTCAACAGGCGGGCATTCTCCAGCGCCAGATTCAGATCTTTTTGATGCAGACTAATACGAAAACCGGGTTCGAATGTTCCTTTAATCATCCGTTCGCCATGAACTTCCAGCACGCGAGAGGAGGCAAACCCTCCCATCAGCGCTTCACGTACGCGGGCGGGATCGGCACCTGATTTACTGGCAAAGAGCAGGGCTTCAGCCACCGCTTCAATATTCAGTGCAACAATAATTTGGTTAGCGACTTTGCACGTTTGACCATCACCGACGTTACCGACCAGAGTGATATTTTTACCCATCAATTCCAGAATCGGTTTGATCTGCAAATAAACCTCTTCACATCCGCCAACCATAATGGAAAGCGTCCCGGCTTTCGCGCCAACTTCACCGCCAGAGACGGGCGCATCGATATATTCCGCGCCTCCCGCGATAATACGTTGTGCAAATGCTTTGGTGGCAACCGGGGAAATTGAACTCATATCAATCACAATTTTCCCGTGGCTTAAACCATGTATTACGCCATAGTTGGGATGAAAAAGAACATCCTCAACATGTGGGGTATCAGGGAGCATGGTGATGATGACCTCACACTCCTGCGCGACTTCACGCGGTGTAGAGCAAACAATGCCACGTTCACCAATAAGCTCTTGCGGTGCAGGTTCAAAATGCGCTGAAAAATAAAGAGTATGTCCGGCTTGTTGTAAATTATAAGCCATCGGCTTACCCATTATGCCGGTGCCGATAAATCCAATATTCATGATAAATACCTCAGGGATTAAAATTGAGTCTCGTTTTTTAGCCAGCGTAGACTTTCAGTCGTTGTCGTAGATGGAATATATTCGCAACCAATCCATCCCTGATAACCAATCTGGTCTATATAATTTAACAACCACGGGTAATTAATTTCTCCCGTCCCTGGTTCATGACGCCCAGGGTTATCGGCTAATTGAATATGTCCAATGTTATTCAGGTTGTTTTTGATTGTTGTAGCAATATTCCCTTCCATGATTTGCATATGATAAATATCGTATTGATAGCGAAAATCAGGATGATTTACATCATGAATAATATTGAGAGATTGTCTGGTGTTGTTAACAAAAAAACCGGGAATATCTTTTGTATTAATGGCTTCCAGAACTAACTTTATGCCATGAGAAGCCAATTTATCTACTGCATAGCGCAAATTTTCGACCAGTGTTTCATGACATTGTTCATGCGAATAACCACCTGGATGTTTTCCTGCAAGGCAATTAACTTGTGAACAATTAAGGGCCAATGCATACTCTATTGCCCTGGAAACGCCCTCCTGAAATTCTTTTGCCCGACCAGGATGACATGCAATACCCCGTTCACCCTCTTGCCAGTTACCCGCAGGAAGATTAAACAAAACCTGAGTCAGATTATGTTGATGCAGTTGCGAAGCCAGCTCGTCAGTGGAAAAGTCATAGGGAAAAAGATATTCAACGCCGTGGAATCCTGCGTGACTTGCCTGCGCAAAACGTTCAATAAATGGATGCTCGGTAAAAAGCATTGATAAATTCGCTGCAAACTTTGCCATAATCCTGTTTCCTTATAAATCGAGAATTTCTTCAAATTCTGTGACTTTATTAATGTCAGGTCCCATAGCGATATTAGTCACGCGTTCAGTAATAATTTCTACAACAACAGGTACGTGAAATTCGTCACGCAAACGCTGGGCTTCTTGCAGTGCAGGCGCAATATCCTGTGATGCGAATACGCGAATCGCTTTACATCCTAATCCTTCAACCACAGCTTTATGATCAACGCCATAACCATTAATTTCTGGAGCATTAATATTTTCAAATGACAGTTGAACGCAATAATCAATATCAAATGCACGTTGTGATTGACGAATCAAACCAAGATAAGCGTTGTTAAGTAAAATATGGATATACGGAAGATTAAATTGTGCGCCGACGGCTAATTCTTCAATCAAGAATTGAAAATCGTAATCACCGGATATTGCCACAACGGGAACAGATGGATCAGCTTTTACCGCGCCCAGTGCTGCGGGCATTGTCCAGCCTAGCGGCCCAGCCTGACAGGCATTAATCCAGTGGCGTGGGCGGTAAACATGTAAAAATTGGTTTGCGGCGATTTGCGCCAGACCAATTGTCGAAATATAGCGTGTCTCCGGTCCGAAAACCTTATTCATTTCGTGATACACGCGCTGCGGTTTAATTGGATTGCAGTCAAAGTCTGAACGACGAAGCATTGTGCGTTTACGCTCGGCACATTCGGCAATCCAGCGACTGCGGTCTTTCAGTTCTCCACGTGACTTCATATCACGGGCGACCTGAATAAATAGCGTTAAGGCGCTTTCAGCATCAGAAACAATGCCCAGATCCGGCGCAAATATCCGGCCAATTTGTGCAGGTTCGATATCAACATGAATGAATTTGCGGCCTTCGGTGTAGGTCTCAATGGCTCCGGTATGGCGGTTTGCCCAACGGTTACCGATACCAAAAACAAAATCTGAGGCCTGATAACTGGCGTTACCATAGCGATGACCCGCCTGACATCCCATGCGACCAATCATTAGGGGGTGATCGTCTGATAAAGCGCCCCAACCGCGTAAGGTTTGAATGACGGGAACGCCAGTTAACTCGACAAACTCACGCAACAATTCACTCGCTTCGGCGTTAATAATGCCACCGCCAGCGATGATGACGGGCTTTTCGGCGTCATTTAGCATTTCTAATGCGCGTACTGCCTGGGCCCGTGTTGCCTGAGGTTGCCAGGGGGTTAGTGGCTGATAGAGATCGATATCAAACTCAATTTCGGTCATCTGAACATCAAAAGGGAGATCTAAAAGAACCGGGCCAGGGCGGCCTGAACGCATTTCCCAGAAGGCTTTCTGGAATATCCCCGGCAACTGACCCGCTTCGAGAATTGTGCGAGCCATTTTGGTTACTGGCGTGGCGATAGCCTCAATATCGACGGCCTGGAAATCTTCTTTATGAAGTTTTCCTACGGGAGCTTGACCAGTAATGCAGAGAATAGGAATGGAATCCGCAGAGGCAGAATACAGCCCGGTAATCATATCAGTGCCCGCAGGGCCTGATGTGCCAATACACACGCCAATATTGCCATTCTGACTGCGGGTGTAACCTTCAGCCATATGCGAGGCGCCCTCAACATGACGGGCCAGAATATGATCAATACCGCCTGATTTTTTCATCGCGGCATAGAGTGGGTTTATTGCTGCGCCGGGTACACCAAAAGCAACGCTAATGCCTTCTTTTTTCAGTATTTCTACTGCAGCTTCGATTGCACGCATCCTCGCCATACATTATTTCTCCTGATATTTACGCTGAGTTGAATAGTCAGTCAATTTTGGAATTTAACGATGAAATATCTTTGAGGAAATAAAAGGGCAGAACAAATTTCGCTGCACTGTTTCACAGTGAAACAACTCGTATGCCTGTGTTGTTTCAGTTTGAATAATTATAAATATCAAACGCAAAGATTTCAGATGTTGTTGGCAGTTTTAAAATTTATCTAATGTATCATTCGTTTTTTATTGCTTTAACGGTTATTATTTCTAATGTGTGTGTGATTACATTGTTGATAAGGTCTGTTTTTGTAATGATCCAGGCTAGATATTATTGCGTTTGATCAAGCTTACTGGCATAGCATTCTGATACAAGTTCTGAAAATGACTTGAATGGATATTATTATAATGAATAAAGAGTCGTATCATAATGATCTAAAAAATAAATGGAAAATGTTTGTTAAGCATGGTTGGGTCGCGACAAATTCGACTAATCATGTGATGCTGAGGTCATGGCAAAAATGTCTCAAGCATTGTGACCCTCGCCACTGGAACATGCCTGTCAAAGCTTCCGGGCAAACATTGCAGACGATTTTTTCTCGTAACGAAGAGTTTATTAGAATTTCACAAAGAGTTGTTGAAGACCATTTCACCCTGGCTGGTGACGACCGGTTGGCATTTTTGATCATTGATCCACACGGCTGGGTTCTATCGTTGAATGCAGCAGGCGATTATTCCAGTCAATTGCGAGAGTTAGGAATTGAATCTGGTATGTCATGGGCCGAAGATGGCATTGGAACCAATGTATATAGTCTTTGTCGGGAAACAAATTTATATACACAACTGGAAGGAGCAGAACATTTTAGTGAACAGCTACATTGTTATGCGATGAGCGCTGCTCCGGTCATTGATTATTATGGTAATATACATGGATACATTGTATGTATAATTGAAACCACCGCCGAGCTTGTTAAATTAAAAACATCATATTCATGTGCAACAGAAATCGCTAATTATATCTATATTGAGAATGAACAAAAGTTAATAAACAAAGTACTTTGCCAGCATAATGCTGTGATTGAATGTATGGATGACGGTTTTATTTGTTGGAATAGTCATTCTTTAATTACGATGGTTAATTCTCAAGCACAAACATTACTGAATATTGATAAAGAAAGTTTAATTGGTCAGAACATCCGAAAAGGATTCGTATTTCCGCCGATTTTGAATGAGGCAATTACACAACGAAACAAACTATCGCAAAAGCAAATTGTCCTCGAATGCCGTGGCGAATTTATTGAACTTATGGTTACCCTTCGCCCGTTAAGCGATGGTTCGTTTTTGCTTTTTCTTCATCCATTAGACAAAATCAGGAAAATAGCCCAACAGCAAATAAGCACTAATGCAAATTTTACCTTTGACAGTTTACATGCGGCTTCAGGTGGTATGAAGCAGGTATTACTTATCGCTCGCCGGGCAATTAAATCCATCTCTCCGATTTTGATCAATGGCGAAGAAGGTGTGGGAAAATTGAGTTTGGCGATGGCAATACATAATGAGAGCGAGCAACGTGATGGGCCATTTATTTCTGTAGATTGTCAGATGCTATCACCAGAAAATATCTTACACGAACTTCTTGGCTCTGATGTTGGCCCTTCGCCATCGAAATTTGAACTGGCTCATAATGGCACCTTATATCTGGATAAAGTCGAATATCTATCAGGGGAAGTTCAGAGTGTTTTATTGAAAGTATTGAAAACGGGGCTTGTTACTCGCTCAGACAGCCATCGTTTGATCCCCGTACGCTTTCGCCTGATTACATGTACCAGTAGTTCTTTACGTGAGTACGTGCAACAAGGGGCTTTTAGCCGACAGCTATATTATGAGATCTCCATGAATGAAATTGAAATTCCGCCATTGCGCAAACGTCGTGAAGATCTCAAGCAAATGATTGACGATATTATTGATAAGTATCAGGAGCGCACTCGAAAAAAAATGACAATCACGCCTGACGCAAATTCAGTTCTGCTTGAGTACCGTTGGCCTGGGAACATCTCCGAGTTCAAAAATCGAATGGAGAAGGTATTTATTAACTGCAATCGACTTGTACTCGGGTTAGAGAATATTCCTCTGGATATCCGACAAAATAATAGTAGTGGCGACGATGATATCCCTCATCTTACTTCACTGGCAGAATTGGAGATGCAAGCTATTGAGCATACATGTCGTGTCTGCGAATGGAATCTAACTAAAGCAGCTGAAGTATTAAAAATTGGTCGTACAACATTATGGCGCAAACTTAAGATCTATAATCTCTATCCAAATGTTGAGCATGCAGATTGATGCTTTTCAAATTGAAATAATTTTAATGTCGCAGTGTTTCATTTTGGTGCAGTGCTTTAATGGTATTGAAATATTGTGATGTGCTCCATAAATGCCAATGTGGTTATTAGCCAGGGAGACGGAAAATGTGTTTACACTCCTGAAATAATAAAAAACAGGCAAAGAGAGATGATCTCCTTGTATGTCTGTATTAGCATGATGTTGCTTGTTAATAATTAAAAATATCAACGCGCTTATATAAGCGCGGGGGATTGTTTTACTCAATTATTGAATACGGAGATAAAGTATGGAATTTTATCTGGAATCCGCTCGTAATATACCTGTGCTGGCAACCACGGAAGTGTTAGTTGTTGGTGGTGGTCCATCGGGTATTGCCGCAGCAATGAGTGCCGCTCGTGAAGGCGCAGCTACTATGCTGATTGAACGTTTCGGTTGTTTTGGCGGAATGATGACAACGGCTGGCGTCGAGTCAATTGCCTGGTGGCGTCATGAAAATACGGTAGAGTCAGGTGGACTGGCACGCGAAATAGAAGAAACGGCAAAATCAATGGGGGCGTCCAGCCCTGAGCCGCAATCGAATAGTCAGGCTATTAACGCCGAGCGTTTCAAACTGGTTGCGGATGCAATGCTTGAACAGGCAGGTGTGCGCCGCGTACTACACATTACCGCCGTTGATGTTATCAAGCAGGGCAATAATTTACTCGGCGTAATAACAGAGAGTAAATCTGGTCGTCAGGCTATTTTGGCAAATGTCATTATTGACTGTACTGGCGATGCTGATATTGCATGGTTTGCCGGAGCACCATTTACTAAGCGTGAACGCGAAGAGCTAATGTGTATGACAACCGTTTTTAGTTGCGCAAATATAAATAAAAATGCGTTCATGCAAAATATTAAGAGCACGGAACCTAAATATGGAGACTGGGGGGCGGATGAAGAAAATAAAAACTGGTCTTATGATGTTCATGAATCTTGTCGCGATATGTTTAGCCCTTATCTGGGTAAAGTCTTTGCGAAAGGAAAGTCGGCAGGAATTATTCCAAAAGATGTGACATTAGGCGGTTCCTGGAGTACGGTCACCGAGTATGGTGATGCGAATTATTTGAATGTTGTTAGCATCCCCGCCGTTGATTGTACAGATGTTTTTGACCTGACGCGTGCAGAAATAGAAGGTCGCAAGCAAGCCATGCAGGCGATTGAAGCGTTGCGTCAATTCCAGCCAGGATTTGAACAGGCGCAATTAAAAAATTTCGGTATGACGGTGGGAACAAGAGAATCAAGACATATTATTGGGCGAGTCCAGCTTACGGAAAATGATATTTGTAATGAGGGACGTCATGCGGATTCAATAGGGGTATTCCCTGAGTTTATAGATGGAAATGGTCATCTTAAATTACCTCTTGAAGCGAACTATTTTCAAATCCCTTATGGCGTAATGATTCCGCAGCAAGTTGAAAACCTGTTGGTTTGCGGACGGGCAATCGATGCAGATAATTTCGCCTACGCGACAATCCGTAATATGGGGTGTTGTATTGTCACTGGAGAAGGTGCAGGGACTGCCGCTGCTATTGCCATTAAAAATAACACTACCGTTTCACAGGTAGATATTCAGACGGTACAGGAACGCTTACAGCAAAATGGTGTAAAAGTCTTTTAATAGGGAATAAAGTTATGAGAGAAAAACCCAGTTTTTATGTCGCGCTTACACCGATCATTTTTATGATGATCGTGTTGGTTGTTGGCATCGGTGTTATGGGCTGGCCTGCCAGCGTCTGTTTATTAATTTCAGCGGCGTTTTCCTGCATTATTGCAATGGCTAAGCTGAAATATACCTGGGATGAAATCCAGGGGTTTATTATCGATAAGATTTCGGCGGTGATGGCACCAGTACTTATCGTTATTTTCGTTGGCTTTATGGTCGCGACATGGAGCTATGCAGGTACACTGCCGATGCTGGTTTATTACGGTATGTTACTGGTTGCGCCCGCATGGCTTTATGCCATAGCGTTTTTTCTGAACGCAGTATTGTCCTATGTTTCCGGGGCATCATGGGGATCTGTCGCTTCTATTGGTGTTGCATTAATGGGCATCGGTTCCGGCTTACATGCTGATCTTCCAATTCTGGCGGCAGCCATTGTTACCGGGGCTTATTTTGGCGACAAACTTTCACCGTTAAGCGATACCACTAACCTGACTTCAGCAGTAACTAAAACTAAACTTTATGATCTGATTAAATATCTACTCTGGACGACCATCCCATCAACGATTATTAGCCTGCTGTTTTTTACCTGGCTGGGAATGATTCATACTTCTACGGGCTCTATTTCACCAGAAAGCATGCAGATGCTGGTACAGCTCAAAGAGTTATATAAGTTTGGTCTGTTACCGCTACTGCCTATGCTTATTGTTCTGTGCTTTACCTTTTTGCGTTTGCCTACAGTACCGGCATTATTAAGCAGTGCGTTCGTGGCCGTATTGGTTGGATGGCTGTATCAAGGTTTCCCGCTGGCCGAAGGTATTAAGGCCACAATGAGTGGTTTCCGTCTGACGATGATCACTGATTCAACGACGCTGTTACCTTCTGTGAAAGAACTGCTTGAACAAGGCGGCCTGAATAATCAGGGCGGATTCCTGTCATTTATTATCTGCGCCATGATGTTTGCTGGCATCCTGACGGGAACAGGAATGATGGATGTCACATTACAAAGTGCGGCAAACAAAATAAAAAGTGCCTTTGGCGCTATTCTGGCAAGCGGTGTTTTAGCGATCATCATTAACTTACTTACCGGTTCTGATGGTTTGAATAAGATTGTTATATCTGAATTGATGATGAAGAAATTCGAAGATCTTAATTTATCACCGTTAGTCTTAGCCCGAACGCTGGAAGATTTTGGCACCATGAGCGCGCCAATTATTCCGTGGTCAGCTGCCGGATTGTATATGGCGACAACACTAGGCGTGCCGACGTTTAGTTACTTGCCGTACTGTGTATTCTGTTTCTGCTCGATGATATTTGCGTTGATCTATGCTTCTACAGGTTTCCGTTTACTGCGCTTCAACGAAGCAAAGGCCTGAGTTATTCAAGATAATAAATGCGTTTGCCGGATGGATTAATCTCCATCCGGCGTTAATGTCAAAATTCCATGTTTTGCAGAATAATGTCAGCTAAGCACAATCTCCAGCTCGCGCAGTTCACGCCAGAAGCGTTCGGCAACTGGATTCATGCGGGTATTCATCCGGTATGCATAGGCCTGAATCGGGATCACCAGTTCGTCCCGATTCAGTACAACGAGCTGCCCGCTGCGAATTTCTTGTTGTATGGCATACTCCGGCAACCAGGCAATTCCACATCCGTCGAGGGCAACCTGCTTTAAAAGCTCGCTCATCGAAGAGACAAAAAAGGTGCTGAAACTCAACTCACTGTGGCGCGTCAGAGTGCGATTAATCAATCGTCCCATGTAGGAGTTGCGGCTGTAATTCAGTAACGGAAAGTGTGGCTGAGCGAGGTTAAAAAGTGCTTCTCCGTGTTCGTCACTGGCGCAGACGGGGAACAATTGAGATTCAAATAAGCGGATGTGGTCAAACGGCGCTTCCAGCAAATCTTCGTCGTGAAAGGAAAAAATACAGTCACTTTGCCCTTCACGCAGTTTATCGACCGCTTCATCGACATCAATGGCTTCAATTGCCCAGGTAAAGAGCGGCGGCATCTGGCTGATAATGGACGGTAACAGACCGAGGGAAAGAGAGTGTGCAGCGGCTATCTTGATTTTACGTTGCGCGTAATCGCTGCCGCCACGCAGCTCTGCCAGATTGCTCTCTAACTGTTGCAACAGATGGCGGATCTGCGAATGGAAGATTTTCCCTTGTTCTGAGAGTTGCAGCGGCGTTACCTGGCGGTTAAACAATTCAACACCAATCGCCTGTTCCAGCGCACGGATGCGGCGGCTGAATGCTGGTTGCGAGACGTTGCGACTGACTGCCGCCTGGGAAAAATTGCGACATTTTTCCAGGGTCAGAAAATCATAAAGCCATTTGGTTTCAATGTTATGCAAAACCGCACCACAGTCATCCATTACGTTATACTCTGTCAGCCGCCCTTGCGGGCATTCTACGTCCATTCGGGCGGCTGACAACCGTTTATGCCGTTTCAAACGTTCCTTTCACGCAGGCTTTGCCGTCTTTGACCATCAGTTTGCCGCGAGCGTATACCTGCTCAATGCGCAATTCAGGCGTCATGACCACTAAGTCTGCGTCATTGCCTGGCAGAATTTCGCCTTTCCCGGTCAGGTTAAGGAAACCGGCTACGCTACTGGTGAGCGGGCGCAGGGCATCGCTGATACTGAAATCATAGTCTTTGACCAGCACCTGCACGGTTTCCAGCAATGTTTCAAAACCTGCAACACCGATATGGGTTAAATTTCCTTCGTCATCAAAGAACGGCTGGCTACCGTTGCCGTCGGAGCTGAGGGTGACGCGTGCCAGCGGAATACCCGCCTGAACGGCGCGGGCAATACCTTCGGCAGGGGCGACTGGTTCGTCAATGCTGCTGGTGATGTCGATGGTGCCGCCTTTGCGCGCGAACTCCAGCGCCTGCTCAAACAACGGAACGTTGCGGTTAACGTGGGTCGGCAGCAACTTGCTGATCGGCACATCGCAGTTTTCCAGCAGGTCATAGACAGGCTGTAACGCCTTTTTGCTGTCACCCATGTGGAACACGGTGACGCCAGGTTTACCGCCGAGCAAACCGCCAACGCGGGATTCCGCCGCCATATTAGCCAGGTGATAAACGTCCGGTGCGGCAGAACGGTGATCAGAGATGGCGCATTTCACACCAATCACGCGATCGATAATCGCCACGTCTTTTTCCACGGAACCCGTAATAGTGCGGGAAGGGACATGATAAGCGCCGGTCAGCATCCAGGCGCTGATGCCTTCTTCATTGAGCGCACGGGTCTTGGCGAGCAGGGATTCCGGGTGGCGAGAGATAGAGTCGGTACCCAGCAGACCAACCACTGACGTGACGCCCGCTTCCGTCAGACGACTTAACGCCACTTCTGGCGTGCGTGTCGTGGGACCTGCTTCGCCGCCACCACCAATCAAATGGACGTGTTGATCAATAAAACCTGGGCAGAGGATCTGCCCGCTGAGATCGACAACCGTGCAGTCCGGTACAATGTCAGAAGGGATGTTGCTGGCAACGGCAATAATTTTGCCGTTAGCGATGAGGACATCGCAAATTCCCCGATCTTCCGGCGCATACAAATGCGCTCCCTGCAGCAGGGTAAAACCGGCTGCGGAATAATCAATCATGGTAACTCCTTGTTAAACAATAAGCTGCATAACCCAGATCGACAGCAATGCGTTAATCACGCAGACCGTAATGATATGCGGGTAATATTTGGCATTCACTTCGGCTGTTCCCAGGCAGCGACCGACATTTTGCACCGGGTTGCCCATTAAATACATCGCGGGCAGTAAAACGGTGACATCGTGGCCGGTTAATGCGCCAGCGGTTGCCAGACTGGCGGCAACACCGACTGCGCCGCCCATGCTCATCAATGCGGCTAAAAGGACGGTTGCCGCTTCACCGGGCAATCCCCACAGCGCCATTACGGGTTCACAGATATGTCCCACCCAGTCGAGCAGGCCAGTAATTTTCAGCGCCTGGATGATGACAAAGGCCATCACCACGTTTGGCAGCAGGTTGGTCGTGGCGATAGTAAAGCCACGGCGCGCGCCATCGATAAACATATCCATGACGTTTTTGCGGACCTGAGTTGTCATGCTTGCGCTCCTTGCGTTGGGTTGCGACGTTCTTCGAAGTTAAGCCAGACGCGCAAAATGTTGGCTCCGACAAATTTAAACACCAGGATGACGGCTAAAGGTACGATTACGGACGAGCCCAGAAAGGCAAACACCGCGACGCCGGAAGAGAAGTAGTTGGTGATGATGGCGCTACCGCTGGTTTGATAGGCGGCGAATATCACTTTATCACGTTCGGTAATTTCCCCTTCCTGCGCCAGTTCTTTGGTCATACCTGCGGCGGCATCGGTGTTTTGCAGGTTAGCAATCAGCGCCAGTGAACAGATGCCTGGAATGCCCAACAACGGTTTTAGCACGGGCGTCATTAACTGCTGCGCGGCGCGCAATCCGCCAAGACCATCGGTAATCGAGATAATTCCCAGAGAGAGAATCACTGACGGAGCCAGTTCCAGCGCGAAGAGAAAGCCATCTTTAGCTCCAGTGCCACCTGCGCCGCGAAACGAGGTGGTAGCGCCATTCGCACCAGGCAGTTGCCCAAACGATCCGTTCAGAACGGAAAAGTCAAAAACGCGCCACCAACTGTCTGTCCCGGAAAAAACTCCGGAAAAAAAGATAATCGTGAGAAAAAAGGCCAGATACCCTTTAACACCCACTTTTTCTGTCGCCAGCTCCCCAGCTACAGCATCCCCTTGTTGTGTCATAACAATCCCCATTGTTTTTTTGTGTATGTGTGTTGCTTGAGCCAGGAAAATTCCTGGAGCTGAAAAACCTTATCAGCCATGTGGGTATGGGAAAAATGCAAGTATGTTTCTTGCTATGCGTTTTTTGCATAGCGGAAAAATGACGCTGTGTGGCAAAGGTTCTGCGCAGGATTGAGTTGCAGAAAATTCATAAACCCAGTGACAATGACATCAGTAAATAAAAACAGAAAATTCAGGGACGAAAACGCGATGGCAAAATACAACGACAAAGAGCTGGCAGAGACGAGCAAGTTTTTAAGTTTTGTCCTCCGACATAAACCAGAGGCGATTGGCATCGTGCTGGACCGTGAAGGATGGGCGGATATCGATAAGCTCATACTCTGTGCACAAAAAGCGGGCAAGCGGTTAACCCGCGCATTACTGGATACTGTGGTCGCCACCAGCGATAAGAAGCGCTTTAGTTATTCCAGTGATGGTACGTGTATTCGCGCCGTTCAGGGGCATTCGACTTCGCAGGTCGCCATTGGCTTCATCGAAAAACACCGCCACAATTTCTCTACCATGGTACGGCAAGCCGTTTTCTTGACGAGATAAAAAAACAAGGGCTGATTGCAGGGGAGCGCCATTACGTGCATCTCTCTGCTGATGAAGCAACGGCACGCAAAGTGGGAGCAAGACACGGATCGCCAGTTATTTTAACCGTCAAAGCACAGGAAATGGCGAAACGAGGCATCCCTTTTTGGCAAGCGGAAAACGGGGTCTGGCTGACATCAACGGTTGCGGTTGAGTTTCTTGAGTGGTAAGGGAAACTTCCCTCATGAAGTGACCACTTGCAGCTTAAATAATTGCGCTGTGCTGATAAGTGCAGCAATAAACAACGCCGCCGCGCCGCAGAGAGTGGCGCTGGCAAGCGCCGATGTTCCATTGCCAAGCATACTGGTCAGCGCCGGGCCAAGAATTTGCCCAATGCCGTAAATGAGCGTCACAAAGCCTAAAAGATTGAGATTTCCCGGTACGCTCAGTTGGCGGGCGATAGTCATCACCAGAGATGTCGTGCCCATAAAGGTACTGCCAAAACCAATACTGCTGATGATAAGCAAGAGAGGCGAGTCGCTGGCGAGAGTAAGCAACACACTAATAGCCTGCACCAGCAAATTCGCCGTCAGGCAGGGCAAAGCCCCCCAACGTTTTGCTGCCCATAGCCAGCCAAAGCAACCAGGCACAATTGATAAGCCGACTAACGTCCAGAGATGGGCGGTTAACAATGGTGAGCCTGCATCTTTCGCCATGAGCGGCAGGTAAGTCGCGACGATGATATAACCAAATCCCGCCAGGCCGTACAGAATAGCCAGTAACCACCAGCTCATTATCTGTTGCTCCGTTTTTGCCAATGGCATTGGTACGATGGCGTGTTTTTTCGAGGGCATTAAAAGCGTAAGTGCAATCAGTATCATGCCAGAAAGCGCCCCGGCGCCTTGCCATAACGTTTGCGAGGAGAGGTCAAAATGCAGGCCTGCCAGAACATATTCATTGCCCAGTGCGATGCCAATGCCAACGCCAGAAAACAAAGCTGCCAGCACAAAAGGATGGCGCGTGTGCTGCATAATCAGCGTCGAACCAAAAATCAGCATTCCGGCGCTGGCGACACCCGCCAGGACGCGAATCAATAACACCAGAATAAATGGCAGCAACCATGCCATTGCGAGGATCAACAACCCGCTCGCCAGGGCAGAAGCCAACAGAAATGGGCGCAGGCGCGATGGCTGGTGAAATGCGCCAAACGAAAATAGCAGACTGCCAGCCAGATACCCCGCATAGTTGCCGCTGGCAATCCACGAGAGCTGGCTAAATGAGAACGATCCTTCCGCCATCATGACGGGCAACATAGGCGTATAAAGGAAGCGGCCTAAACCCATACCTAAGGTTAGAACCAGCATCCCGAAAAGCGCGGTGCTGAAAGAAAAGCGTTCTACGGGATGCGTGGATGAAGGCATGTTTAACCTTGTTTGTCATTTTTGTTGTTAACAAGTTAATAACAAAAAGGTAAAACATGCCAGCCTGTTAATACGATGATTGAGGGGTAAAGCGATAAAAACGATTTGGTTCGCTAACGATATAAAGATTACCAGAGGCATCCATCGCAACCCCTTCGGCCTGTTTGATGTTATGCGACAAACCTCGACTGCCTTTGGTTAGTGACATTTCACCGATAACCTCGCCAGCCAGCGTTACTTCCTGGAGTGCGCGAGATTCATGAGACAGCACCAGAAGCGTATTTTTTTGTTGGTTAAATTCTGCGCCGGACACATCATCTAAAGTAAATTGCCGTTGTAGTGCCTTGTCTTTGCTGATGTGCAATTCATTGCTACTTAATAGCCCGTTAACTGTGTAGACCTCAATCGGGTTTTTCTCTTTAAAAAACCAGAAAGTGTGATCCTGGCGAGAATAGGCCAATCCTTCAAAACCGCAATTGGTTGGGGATTCCTGCAGCGGGATTTTTATTTTTTTGAGGATTTTTACTTCCGAGTTTGGGGTCAGTGAAATCACATAAATGGCATAATCGCGCTCATCGCTAATGACAAACTGATTATCGCCAATGTATTCGATCGTCTCGAGATCCTTAACAAAATCCAGAGGAATTGTGCGGATCAAATCGCCATTGATGGTCATTTCAACAATGGCGGCAGGTTTGTTGATAGTGCTAAAAAGAGTATTGCTTTGTGCCGACCAGGTCAGCGAAGAGATATTATTCGTTATGCCTGCAATTTCTTTGCCGTCAATGGTGGCGTGGTAATTCTGAAATGATGCTGCATGATTGCTTTTACGGGCGCAAGATTGCACGAAGAAAGTACACACTGCCACAATGACAAAAAGAATCACAATAACGAAGATGCGTTTACTTAACGAAATACTTTTTGTCACGGTAATCCCTTTAAGGCAAATCAATAAGATATCGAGAAGTATACGTAGCGATCTTAATGAATCCTTAACGCGGAGAAATCCCGTAATGTGCAATGCAGCGCCAGCCACCATCCTGCTGACAATAAACTGATTCCGTATGCCCAGGGATCACCCATTGAATTTCCTCGCCAGGCGGACAGGTCAGACAAATGCATAACCCGCAGCCGCCGCGTAAATCACGGGGAATATCGCTGACGCGAAAAGTCATGCCCGCTGCCTGTAACGCCTTGCGGGTTTGTATGACGCCGACCGTGGAGTGAAATAAAAATAAAAACTCTTTCATTGGCGTGTCCTCACTCGTTGACCAATTGCCGCCGCGCCAAGTGCGCCAGCAAATTGCGCATCAGGGTGAGTATTTACCGGCATTCCCAGGTGAGATTCCAGCATCCGGGCAAACGTCTGGCAATGACTAACGCCACCAGTAAACAGAATCGGCGCTTCACAGGAGAGACGAGCAATGAAATTGGCGCTCCGCCGCGCCATCGCGTTAATCACTCCGGCGAGAATCGCTTCTGGCGCTACGCCCGCAGAGCGCAGGCTGATCACTTCTGATTCAGCAAACACTGTGCACATACTCGTGATGGCGTGCGGTATGACATTTTCGGTAATGCTGTCGAGTTGCTCGACGCTGGTGCCAAGCGTGCGCGAGATCACCTCCAGGAAACGCCCGGTGCCCGCCGCGCATTTGTCATTCATCAGGAAATCGCACAGGTTACCGTCATCATCAAGCTGAATCACTTTGCTGTCCTGACCACCGATGTCGATTACCGCGCGCGTTGCTGGCTCAAGAAACCGTGCGCCCAGTCCGTGACAGGAGATTTCCGTCACTTGTTTATCGGCAAAATCCACCAGTTGCCGTCCGTAGCCGGTGAGCGTCAGAAACGGCGTTGTCTCTAACCCTTCGCGCAGAGTTTCCCAGGCTTCAGTAATTGCTGTTGCCGGGCGAAAGGATGTTGGAACGAGGAAACGGCGCGTAATCACGCCGTCAGCCAGTAAGATCCCTTTGGTGGCGGTTGAGCCGGAATCAATGCCAATCGAATATGTCACTGCCACTCCTTACAGCATCTCAATAAAGGCCGCGACACGGGTGCTGAGCTGCCCGACATCCGAGGTGGAGTAGTCTGTTTCAATAGCGATATAAGGAATGTTGTGCTGCTGGCGCACATGACGTTTAATCGCCAGCGATTCCACCGCGTAGGTATGGCACGCCTGCAAAATCACATCAACTACGCCATCGACCTGATATTCTTCAACCATCTGGCTGAGCATTTGCAGGCGCTGATCGTTCGGCGAAACACAGGAGCAGCCAATCGCCAGATATTTATCCGCCAGCGCGTCGTACACATCACCCGTTTCCGCCACGCATTGCTCGGTGGCTTTCGCCCCGGTGCAGTTTTCATAACCGACAACCCAGCCGCCATTCTCTTCAATCGCGCGCACCACTTTCTCTGCTGCGCCGCCAATTGGGCAGCCGGTGATTAAAATACGTGGGCGCGGGTCCAGTCGCTGGCCTTCTTCCCACTGCTGACGAACGCGGGCGGTCATTGCATCCAGTTCATTGATCAACGCCTCTTTATCGAACCGGAAGGTTGCGCCGTAGACTACTTTCAGAATGTCGCTGCCGCTAAGCGCCGGAGGATTTAACTGCCCCAAATGATAAAAGTTGGCCAGTGCGCGACGTTCGCGGTTTTTCAGCGCAATGGCATCGCGCAGAGCATCTTCGCTAATCTCGTGCCCAAAACGTTCTTCTACCGTTTTTTGCAAGCGCAGCATCTCGGCTTTCCATAATGCACGCGAGGCATCGTCCTTAACGCTGTTTGGCAGTTGCATCACATGAACGGGCTTAAACTCCGCCATGTATTCATACATTTTCTTTTTGCCGTCGCAGGTGGTTTCACCGACCACCAGATCAGAAAAGTAGAAGTAGGGGCATTTATCGGTTTTGCCGAAGCCGTAGCTGCTTTTAATCAGCGGGCAGAGGTTGCGCGGCAGATCTTTCTCGGCTTCTTCAATGGTTTCATCAGAGGTGGAACATAGCGAAACCACAACCGCACCGGCTGCCATCGGGATCTCTTGCGGCATAAAGGTGCAATAGGTGCCAACCAGCGGAATGCCGCGCTCCTTGAGATCCATGACGGTGAGAAAGCCTTTCTGGCGAGCTTCAGAGAACTGATCGAAAATGGCGGGTAGATCGGTGACAAGTGACATGATTTTCCTTCCCCGTACCACGGGAGATAATGAAAAGAGGCCACATTATTACCATTCTTTTAGTGTGGTTTATTTGATCTCTCTCGCGGTTAGCCACTTAGTTTTTCATGGATTTCTATAAATTGCCGAGGGGGAACAAGGCCGGGAGCTGCGACAGCAAATACAAAATAAGTCCAATACAACCGCCAACCAGCGTACCGTTGACACGGATAAACTGGAGATCTTTGCCGATATTTAACTCGATTTGCCGCGACATATCCCGTGCGTCCCAGCTTTTTACCGTGTCGCTGATATGGCGAGTCAGGAATGCGGAAAACTCAGGCGCAATGCGGTGTGCGGCTTGTTCCAGATGACCATTTAACGACGCCCGCAAGGCATCATCGGCAATTAACGTTTCGCCAAACCATTGACCCGCCCGCGCGATACGTTCTTTCACACGAGAATCTTCACTGTTGATATCCGCTTTCAGCCATTCCCGTAAATCCCCCCACAATTCACTGAGATAGCGGTTAAAAGCTTCATCTTCTTTCAGATAGCTTTTTACGGCATCGGCTCGCGCTGCCATTTCCGGATCGTTTTTCAGCTTGTCGATCAGGGCAAAAGTGGCGCGATCAAACGCATGGCGGATCTGATGCGCACGATCGCGGCTGATATCATCAAGCAAAGAATTCACCGCGTCAGAAACCAACTCCGCGCTATGTTCGCCCAGCCATTCAGTGGGCAAAATTTTGGCTTTCAGTGGATGCTCGCTCTCCAGCCAGCGAACAATTTGCTGGGCGATAAACTTGCGCGATTTATCGCGCTGGAGAAGGGCGATCAACTGTGCGATCAGCGTATCGAGCAGCACCTGATGACGATCGTTTCTGGTCATGCTCTCCAGAATCAGTGCGCTGGTGCCGGAAAGATCGACCTTATCGATCGCCCGGTGGACCGCGCGCTTAAGCAGGCGCTGAATACGCGCATCATCGGTCAGTTCGAGAAAACCGCTCATGATCTGTAACAGATGCTGACCAACGCGGCGGGCGTTCTCCGGCTGACTAAACCAGTTGCCAATCAACAACGCCGGTTCGTGACGTCGAATCAATGCCACCAGCGATTGGGTATCGAGAAATTTTTCCTGCACGAACTGGCCGAGATTTTCGCCAATCCGGTCTTTATTACGCGGGATAATCGCCGTATGACGAGAAATGATCGGAATCGGCACGCGGCGAAACAGCGCCACCACCGCAAACCAGTCCGCCAGCGCGCCGACCATCGCCGCTTCAGCAATCGCCTTCACACCGCTCACCCAAAAATTGGGCGGCAAAAACAGCGTAACGACAAAGGTAGCAGCGGCGATAAGCAGTAAAGAGAGCGCCAACATTTTGGCGCGTCTGAGTTCAATGAGTTTATTCATATCGTAAGAATAGAGCCTGACGGTAAGAAAACGCAAAAAGCGAGATATCTTCCATAAAAATGTATCGTTTGCAGAAGAATAAAAATAGCCTGGAAACCGCCTCGGGGAATAGGAAATAGCCAGGTGTGAATGGCTTTGTTAGTCGCTAAAGTTGGGCCATCTTATCTACAGGTGACGGATCGCCATGACAAACTTCACGACCAGCACGCCGCATGACGCATTATTTAAATCCTTTCTCACACACTCTGACACCGCGCGGGATTTTATGGAGATCCACTTACCCAAAGATTTACGTGAACTGTGCGATCTCGATAGCTTAAAACTGGAATCCGCCAGCTTTGTCGATGAAAAATTGCGGGCGCTACATTCCGATATTCTGTGGTCGGTAAAGACCCGTGAAGGCGATGGCTATATTTATGTAGTGATTGAACATCAGAGCCGTGAGGATATTCATATGGCCTTTCGTCTGATGCGATATTCCATGGCGGTGATGCAGCGCCATATCGAACATGATAAACGCCGGCAGCTACCGCTGGTCATCCCGATGCTGTTTTATCACGGTAGCCGTAGTCCTTATCCCTGGTCTTTGTGCTGGCTGGACGAATTTGCCGACCCGACTACCGCACGGAAGCTTTATACCGCCGCGTTCCCGCTGGTGGATATCACTGTCGTGCCAGACGACGAGATTGTGCAGCATCGCAGAGTCGCCCTGTTGGAGTTGATCCAAAAGCATATTCGCCAGCGCGATCTGATGGGGCTTATTGACCAACTGGTAGTATTACTGGTTACAGAGTGTGCTAATGACAGCCAGATAACTGCGCTGTTAAATTACATTTTACTGACTGGTGATGAAGCGCGTTTTAATGAGTTTATCAGTGAAATTACCCGTCGACTGCCACAACAAAGGGAGCGAATAATGACGATTGCAGAGCGAATTCATAATGATGGATATATAAAAGGGGAACAGCGCATTCTTCGATTGTTTTTGCAGAATGGGGTAGATCCTGAATGGATACAAAAGATTACCGGACTTTCGGCAGAGCAAATACAGGCATTAGAGCAGCCCTTGCCTGACCGTGAGCACGATTCATGGCTCGAGTACTAATATGGAACTATCGCTATGTGCCTCCAGCATATCCAGCACCTGATCCCACTGGGTAATTTCCACCGGACGCGTCATCGACGGTACTGGCGGCTGGGCTTTACGTTACGCGACAAAATAACCCGAACGCGGCAACGGAGTGATGAGGTTCATCGTCTCCAGCGTCTGATACGCCTGCTGCACGGTACTGATGCTGACGCCGTGCTCCTGACTTAAGCAGCGCACCGACGGCAATTTCTCCCCGTGACGATACAGCCCTTGCTCAATGCGCTCTGCAAGCAGAGTCGCCAGATGTTGATAACGCGTCATGCTGTATTCCTTATTTGGAGCATACAGAGAGAAAAACCGGTACAGATGAGGCTAAAAAACCGGATGCAGATGCTGTTTTAACCTGTCTGTATGTTAAATAAAAGTAATATTTGCATCTGTATTGTGAACTGCCAGAAGACGGATGATGAAGCCTCTGAAAGATGAGGAAGGCAGCAGATGGAATTTCACGAAAACAAAGCCAAAGCGCCGTTTATCGGTTTCGTACAACTCTGGCAAGCGGTGAGGAGCTGGTGGCGGCAAATGCAGACCCGACGGGTGTTACAGCAGATGAGTGATGAGCGGTTGAGGGATATTGGGTTACGCAGGGAGGATGTGGAGTGATGGGGCAATTCCCCTTCCCGTATGGGGAAGGGGAGAGAAACTTAGCGTGGCGTTTTGCTACTAATCACCCCAATAAAATCCTGCACCTGCCTTTGTTTACGCGCCGACAGCTTGCACACCTGGCGCAGTGACTGCATCAGTTCGCTCTCTTCGGCGGCGGGTGGTTGGGCGGTGAGGACAATACAGCCTTCCATTACTTTGACATCTACCGCCGTGCCGGTGGTAAAACCGGCGGCTTCCAGCCACTGACCTTTCAGGGTGATGGCGGGAATACGGCTGTAATCCGGGTAGCGGCTCGCATAACTCACGGTTAATTGACGGTTATTTGCCGGGGAGACTTCTGCTTCGAACGGTTGTGCAATAGAATGCGTGTCAGTCATAACTGCTATTCCCTATAAATAGTGATTGTGATTAGCGGTGCGGGTGTGTTGGCGCACATCCGCACCGCGCTAAATACCTGGATATATCATCAGTAAATACAGGGAAAGTCCAGCTAAAAATAGAAAATAATAGAAGCGTTACTGGAAAGATCTGGAAGAGAAATTAATGTTAATTCAGAATGGCCGGATAACAAAGTGTATCCGGCCTTCATAATTAATTTAAAGCACTCATATGATGTTCTTTAAAATTCTCTGCCTGTGCCAGCACACCCATATAAACATCATCATTCGCTACTGGCGGGAACTTATGCTTGTGTAGAAGCAGAATAAGTTCAACTTTCAGTTTCGCTTTAATATCATCGCGTTTACTCCAGTCAGGATATTTCGATGTGTTGTCAACCACGCTTTTTATCTCTTTTGCCAGTGACAGCATTTTTTCATCGTCATAGGTGAACTGATATTTATCGCGCATATGAGCAAGAATGTCGAAAAAGGCTTTTTCTTCAATATCAATGCCTAAATCGGCCCAGGTGCCCATTTCGGTTTTAATATCATAGATAATATCAGTCATTTCCTGACTGAATGTATCGAATTCTTCACCGTTGAGTACATCATCTTCTCGCCGCTCATTATAACGATCTATAATCGCCTGGAAGCGGCGGGTGAAGTTAATCCCTTGCAACTGGTTCACTTTCTTGAAGTCGCTGATTGCTTTTTCCAGTAATTTTTGTAATAACTGGATCTTCGTTGCCGGAAGTTTGATCTTGTTAATTCGCGCCAGATAATCTTCGTCAAAAATATCGATGGATTCCGCTTTTTTATCGCCAGAAAAATAAATTTCTTCCATCCCATCAGCTTTTAACGCTTCGGCAATCATTTTTTGCGGCGTGCTTCAAACTTATCGCTGATGAGTTTCTGGAGCACGAGGCTTAACACCACGTGCTTGTATTCGGAGGACTCAACGCTACCACGAAATTGGTTTGCGGTATCACATAATGTTTCTTCAGAGCTTTTCTTTGCTTTGGCTTTTTTAGTTGGTGCTTTGACCACGATGAACTCCGTATTGTAATGGTAGAGGCGGCAGATTTCGCCCTTTAATCCATCTCCAGCTCATCAAACAACTGCAAATCCACATCCAGCAATTCCACTGCATTGCTGCGGCGAATGCCGACGTTATTTTCGATTAACAGTTCCAGTAAGCGATCGCCGTCGATAAGCGTAATGGGCGCAGCCCCCGGAAAGAGCGCAGCTTCTGCGCATTTCGCCGCAAATTTCCCGGTGGTGATAAGCGTACCGCGAATGGCTTTGTGGTAAGGCAACGCCCCGCGCAACTGGTCTATATACGGGCGAGTGATAGTGTTCTGCATTCTTTTGACCTGCACCACTTCGGTAATAGTGGTGATGCCGACCTGCACCTGACCAATCACGTCCACGCCTTTATCGCCTGAGGCTTTGGTCACTTCGACCTGCTCGTAGCCCATTGCTTCCAGTAATTGACCGACCAGTTGCTCAAATTTGTACGGGTTCATCGTGCTGATTTGCTCGCGCAACAGTTCTTTTTGCTGCTCGTTGTAACGTTTCACTGCTTCCAGCAGCTCTTTACGCGGATCGCTTTTTCGTGTCGGTAACGCTTTTCCAAGCCAGGCGCGCCCGGTATCGGTGATGCGATAGCTCATGCCTTCACGGTTAACCATGTCACGGTCGATAAGGTTATAGAGACGGGAGTAGAGCGTGCTTTTCACTGAACTTGCTGACGCGAATTTCGAATGCTGATGCAAAAAGGCCTGCCATTCCGGCAATAAATCGGCGCGGCGCGACATTTCTCGGCCAGCCAGCAGCTCAAGCAGTTGCAGAATGCCTTCCTGATCGTCCAGTGAACGCAGCGTTTTTTCGTCATCTTGCAGGAATTTTTGCCCGCGCGAGGTGGGCTGCCAGGTATCGTCTGGCGTGCTTTCCATCAGCTCAAACTGAGGATAGTTGAGAAATAAGTAGCAGCCGTAGCTGTGGCGCGGGTTCAATATGTGATTATCGGTATCCCAAATACGACGGGCGATGTCGGCATCTTCACCCGTTAAGCGTTCGCTGATCCACAGGTCAGGTTCCGACCAGTCAACGGGTTTTTGCGGCGTACCGGTTTGCTCGTGAATGGCGGTAATCATATTGCGTACCGCTTTCAGGGAATAGCCTGAGACGGCTTTCATCATAGCCTTAACTTGCGCATAGGTAGGAAAAAGCGGGGTAATGACTTTGTAGTTTTTCACGGTAATCCCTTAACGAGAGCGAGGTGTTTAGTGTGCCATGTCAGGCGAGAAATTCTATTGGATGAATCAAGTCCAACTCACTCATTGTCAATTTCATGGTTGATTATCCAAAACGTGATGCTATTTCCAACATCAACGCTATAATTGTAGATACATTTTTGTATATACAATTAGGGATGGCAACTATGCCAATGGAGTTTGAATGGAATGCAAACAAGGCCAAAAGTAATCGGGTGAAACATGGCATCCGCTTTGAAGATGCGGTGTTAGTGCTTGATGATCCACAACGAACGGAGCCGCTATGAGCATGGTTAAACATAAACGAGGGACCTCCTCTACACTCGATGTGCAGCATGAGGCCGAACTGAAGGTGCTGGCGAACAAATTCGACGAGGATATTGATTACAGCGACATCCCATCTTCCAGCGATGAGCAATGGTCTAACGCAGAACGCGGTAAGTTTTATCGGCCATTGAAAACTCAGGCTTCGGTGCGTATTGATGCTGATGTGATGGAATGGTTGAAGCGACCAGGTAAAGGCTATCAAACTCGCCTGAACGCAATTTTACGTGAAGCGATGCTGCGCGATCAGAACAAAAAATAATTCAGGCCGCCACATGGCGGCCATCATCCCAAATTACTTCCTTAACCCCGCAAACGCTGCCCGAATCTCATCTTCCGGCAACTGAATCCCGATAAACACCATCGTACTATGCGGTTTTTCATCGCCCCACGGGCGGTCCCAGTCGGCGCTGTAGAGGCGTTGGACGCCCTGGAACAGCAGGCGGTTAGGTTCGCCGTCAATCCATAGCATCCCTTTGTAACGCAGTAGTTTATCCGCCGACTCCAGCAGCAGGTTTTCCATCACGCGGGAAACTTCGCTGATATCTACCGGGTAATCCAGTTCCACCACAATCGACGAAATATCGTTTTGTTTGTCCGCGATAAAGTGAAAACGTGGCTTGGTGCTGACGACGTTTTCTTCCAGCATAAAACCGTTGGTGTTGAACAGCAGGCCCAGGTCGATGTCGCCGTGGGTGACGGTGTAGACCGGTGCGCGGGCGTTGATGCGCGCCAGGCGTTCACGCAGTTTTTCTGCTTCGCCTGCGACGTCGGTTTTAGTCAGCAGAATACGGTCGGCGTAGCCAACCTGTGACTGGGCGATGGTGAACTGGTTCATCTGCTCATCGGCATGTACCGCATCCACCAGCGCAATCACTCCGTCCAGCAGGTAACGCTGGCATAAAACTTCATGGGAGAAAAAGGTCTGAATAATCGGGCCGGGATCGGCCATGCCGGTGCATTCAATAACCAGACGATCGAACTGAATATTGCCCTTGTCGAGATTGTCCAGCAGGTCGAGTAGCGCGTCCTCCAGCTCGTTGGAGCGCGAACAACAGATGCAGCCGTTGGTCAGCGTTTTGATCTGCGTGGCGCGATCGCCAATCAGTTGATCATCAACGGAGACTTCGCCGAATTCGTTTTCAATCACGGCAATCTTGTAGCCGTGTTGTTCGTTAAGAATATGGCGCAGCAGGGTGGTTTTTCCTGCGCCTAAAAAACCGGTGAGTAGGGTAACTGCAATCGGATTCATGCTCTCTCCATTAACAACAGCGCATACCGCCTTTACCATCGCCGCCGTAGCGCGCGTTCTGGCGTTCGCGGAAGAATTCTTCATAGCTCATGTACGGCTTGTCGGGATGGTTGGTCTTCATATGCTCGACGTAGTTGTCGTAGTCTGGAATGCCAATCAACATCTTCGCCGCCTGGCCGAGATATTTTTTTGCCTGTCCTAAGTTACCAAACATTTTGCCTTCCAGATATGCGTAAAGCCCGGAAGGTCCGGGCTAGGGATTTGCCGGATGCGGCGTAAACGCCTTATCCGGCCTACGATAGACACTTTGTAAGCCGGATAAGGCAACCGGTTAGTGGTGCGAAGAGATCTTCACGCCGCCTTCCGGGATTGGAACGTACGGTGTTTCTTTGTCAGTACGTTTGTCGCTGTTACGCACCTTCAGCCAGGTTTTGAAACCGTAGAAGATGATGCTGTACACCACAATCAGGAACAGAATACTCAGGCCTGCGTTGGTGTAGTTGTTCACAACGATGTGGTTCATGTTGGCAATCTGCTGCGCCGTCAGGTCAGTACCGTTAGCAATCTTCTCTTTGTACTGGCTTGCCATGTAGAAGAAGCCTTCCATCTGCGGGTTGGTACTGAACAGTTTCAGGCCCAGCGCCCAGGTGGTGCAGATAAGCAGCCATACAGCCGGAACAACAGTTACCCAGATGTATTGGGTGCGCTTCATCTTAATCAGTACAACGGTACCCAGTACCAGCGCTACGGCTGCCAGCATCTGGTTGGAGATACCGAACAGCGGCCACAGGCTCTTAACGCCGCCCAGCGGATCGACCACGCCCTGATACAGCAGGTAGCCCCACAGACCCACACAGCCCGCAGTACCGATGATACCAGCAACCAGAGAGTCGGTTTTTTTCAGGAACGGGATGAAGTTACCCAGCAGGTCTTGCAGCATAAAGCGGCCAGAACGGGTACCCGCATCCAGCGCGGTCAGGATGAACAGGGCTTCGAACAGAATACCGAAGTGATACCAGAAGCCCATGTCAGCCATCGGCATCACTTTGTGGAACACGTGAGCGATACCTACCGCCAGTGTCGGCGCACCACCTGCACGGTTCAGGACAGAAGGCTCACCAATGTCTTTCGCGGTTTGCAGGATCTGCTCTGGCGAAATCACGAAGCCCCAGGAGCTGACGGTCGCTGCCGCGTGTGCGGTAACGTCTTTCAGCTGTGCCATGATGATCGGCGCGTTCTCGCCACCCATTTCATGCAGGTTAGGCATGGTGATGCCGAGGCCAGCAGGCGGGGTGTTCATCGCGAAGTAAAGACCCGGTTCGATGATGGACGCAGCAACCAGCGCCATAATCGCCACGAAGGACTCCATCAGCATTGCGCCGTAGCCGATGAAACGCGCGTCGGTTTCGTTAGCCAGCAGTTTTGGCGTCGTACCGGAAGAGATCAGCGCGTGGAAGCCAGATACCGCACCACAGGCGATGGTGATGAACAGGAACGGGAACAGAGCGCCTTTCCACAGCGGGCCAGTACCGTCAATGTACTGGGTCATGGCAGGCATTTTCAGTTCCGGGTTCAGCACCACGATACCCAGCGCCAGGCCGACGATAACGCCGATTTTCAGGAAGGTTGCCAGATAGTCGCGCGGTGCGAGGATCAGCCACACTGGCAGCAGTGCGGAAACAAACGCATAGCCAATCAGCGCGAAGGTAATGGTGGTGTCTTTAAAGGTCAGTGCCGGACCCCAGTACGGATCGTGAGCAATCACGCCACCGAAGTAGATAGAGGCAACCAGCAGCACGATACCAATGACAGAGACTTCACCCACACGCCCCGGACGAATAAAGCGCATGTAGATACCCATAAACAGCGCAATCGGTACGGTTGAGCAAACGGTGAAGACACCCCACGGACTTTCGGCCAGGGCTTTAACCACAATCAGCGCCAGGACGGCGAGGATGATGATCATGATTAAGAAACAGCCAAACAGCGCGATAGTCCCCGGTACTGGCCCCATCTCTTCTTTGATCATCTCACCAAGAGATGCGCCATTACGGCGAGAGGAGATAAACAGCACCATAAAGTCCTGAACCGCACCGGCCAGCACTACCCCCGCCAGCAGCCACAGCGTGCCAGGCAGGTAGCCCATCTGCGCGGCGAGAACCGGACCCACCAGCGGACCAGCACCGGCGATAGCGGCGAAGTGGTGACCAAACAACACGTAACGGTTGGTCGGAACGTAGTTCAGACCGTCGTTGTTAATAACCGCAGGCGTCGCGCGCGTGGGGTCGAGTTTCATCACCTTCTGGGCGATGTACAGACTGTAGTAGCGATACGCCACCAGATACACCGACACAGAGGCGACCACGATCCACAGGGCGCTGACGTGCTCCCCCCGACGTAATGCAACTACCGCGAGGCAGAATGCACCGATGATTCCGAGAATCACCCAGGGTATGTGCTTGAATATCTTTTTAGTATCCATAGTAAAACCTGGCATGTATTGATTAATAGTTGGCCGAAGCCGTTCTAGGTTTGCGTTGCGTTTGAGGAGGTAAATTGACCGCTATCCTGCAGTGATGTTGCCAGAGTTACGCGCGCGTAAAGTAAGGTAAATAACTGAGTGGTTATTTTAGGGACGTAAGCGGTCAGGAATGGCGGTGAGCGGCAAAGGCGTCGTTTAAGTGACCATAAATATGTGATTTATATCACATATTTATATTGCGAATAATTTATGTAAATAATGGCTTTTTAAATTCAGGGGGTGAATAAAATTACTCGGCGTCATCTCCGCGGGATTTTCATAAAGTTTTTCCTTTCCAGGCCGAAAATCTTGCATCGGTCCACAGGAAAGAGAAACCATGTTAAAACGTATCAAAATTGTGACCAGCCTACTGCTGGTTTTGGCCGTTTTTGGCCTTTTACAACTGACTTCAGGCGGTCTGTTCTTTAATGCCTTAAAGAACGACAAAGAAAATTTCACTGTTTTACAAACCATTCGCCAGCAGCAATCCACGCTGAATGGCAGCTGGGTCGCTTTGTTGCAGACGCGTAACACCCTCAACCGCGCGGGTATCCGCTACATGATGGATCAGAACAATATTGGTAGCGGTTCAACCGTTGCTGAGCTGATGCAGAGTGCCAGTATTTCTCTGAAACAGGCGGAAAAAAACTGGGCGGATTACGAAGCGTTGCCGCGTGACCCGCGTCAGAGCACCGCCGCAGCGGCAGAGATCAAACGTAATTACGATATTTATCACAATGCGCTGGCGGAGCTGATACAACTGTTAGGTGCAGGCAAAATCAACGAGTTCTTTGATCAGCCGACCCAGGGATATCAGGACGGTTTCGAGAAGCAGTATGTGGCTTACATGGAGCAAAACGATCGGCTCTATGATATCGCCGTCAGCGATAACAATGCCTCCTACAGCCAGGCGATGTGGATTCTGGTAGGCGTGATGATCGTCGTACTGGCGGTCATCTTCGCCGTCTGGTTCGGTATTAAAGCCTCGCTGGTCGCGCCAATGAATCGCCTGATTGACAGCATTCGTCATATTGCAGGCGGCGATCTGGTGAAACCGATTGAGGTGGATGGCTCTAATGAGATGGGGCAACTGGCAGAGAGTTTGCGCCATATGCAGGGAGAGCTGATGCGTACCGTCGGTGATGTGCGCAACGGGGCCAATGCCATCTATAGCGGTGCCAGCGAAATCGCCACCGGCAATAACGATCTCTCTTCGCGCACCGAGCAACAGGCCGCTTCGCTGGAAGAGACGGCAGCCAGCATGGAGCAACTGACCGCAACGGTGAAACAGAATGCCGAAAATGCGCGCCAGGCCAGCCATCTGGCGTTAAGTGCTTCCGAAACGGCGCAACGCGGCGGCAAAGTGGTGGATAACGTGGTGCAGACCATGCGCGATATCTCCACCAGTTCGCAGAAAATCGCCGATATTATCAGCGTAATTGACGGCATTGCCTTCCAGACCAATATTCTGGCTTTGAACGCGGCGGTTGAGGCTGCGCGTGCGGGTGAGCAAGGACGCGGTTTTGCGGTGGTCGCGGGAGAAGTGCGTAATCTGGCCCAGCGTAGCGCTCAGGCTGCTCGTGAAATTAAAAGCCTGATTGAAGACTCGGTGGGGAAAGTGGATGTTGGCTCTACGCTGGTCGAAAGCGCCGGGGAAACAATGGCGGAGATTGTCAGTGCCGTGACCCGCGTGACGGACATTATGGGCGAAATTGCTTCTGCTTCTGATGAGCAGAGCCGTGGTATCGATCAGGTTGGCTTAGCGGTTGCTGAGATGGACCGGGTAACCCAACAAAACGCCGCGCTGGTGGAAGAATCTGCCGCTGCCGCCGCCGCGCTGGAAGAGCAGGCCAGTCGCCTGACCGAAGCAGTGGCAGTGTTCCGGATTCAGCAACAGCAGCAACAGCAGCAACAGCAGCGTGAAACATCGGCTGTGGTAAAAACCGTGACACCAGCTACGCCGCGTAAAATGGCCATGGCAGATAGCGAGGAGAACTGGGAAACGTTTTAACGTAATGATGCCGGATGAGTATTTCATCCGGCGTTTTTATTATTAAACCAGGAACAGTGAAATCGCCGGGATATATGTCACCAGCATTAGCATTAACAGTAGAGCCGCCAGTAGGGGCAGGGATTGTTTAAAGAAATTTCCCACCGAAACTTGCGTGATATTACATACCAGCAGCATCACGGTACCTACCGGTGGCGTGAATGCGCCAATCGACAGGTTGAAGATCATGATGATGCCAAAATGCACCGGATCGATGCCAAAGTGTTCGACCACCGGTTTTAATAGTGGTACCAGGATCAGCAAAATGGCGTTTCCTTCCAGAAACATCCCCAGCGTCAGCAGCAATATGTTGATAATCAACAGGAACATGTATTTGTTTTCGGTCAGCGAAGTCACAAAATTCGCCACTGCGACACCAGCATGTTCCATTGAGAAAATCCATCCCAATGCGGCGCTGGCCATGATTACCAGCATCACCGATGCGGTTGCGCGTGCCGTTTCGCCCAATGCTTTGACGACATGAGAAATCCGCATTTCACGATAGATAAAAAAGCCAATCGCCAGCACGATTAGCACCGCTACTGCACCTGCTTCTGTTGGGGTGAAAATGTTAGCGCGAATACCACCCACCACAGCAAAAATGAGGAACAGCGCAGGCCAGGCCTGTCCCAGCGAGAACACCACCTCTTTGCCCGTAGGCCAGCTTTCACGCGAGGGTTTAGCGTTAGTTTTGCGGGCGACAAGGTAGACGGTAAACATCAGTACGACTGCGCATAGCAAACCAGGTACCAGTCCGGCGATAAACATTTTTCCGATAGAGACATCGGCAACCAGACCGTAAATAATCAGGGCTATTCCAGGCGGTATGATCGGGGTGACTAACGAGCCACCAGCGGTAATGGCGGCGGCAAACGCGCGATTGTAGCCTTTACGTTCCATCTCCGGCACCATCATGCGCGACAGCATCGCCGCGTCAGCAAGGTTAGAGGCGCTGACGCCGCCCATCATGGTGCTGACGAGAATGTTTGCCACGCCCAGTCCGCCGCGCATTTTCCCCACCAGAACGTTGGCAATGTGCAGGATGCGTTCGGCAATGCCGGTGTAGCTCATTAGTGTGCCGAGCAAGATAAAAAACGGAATTGCCAGCAATGATGGGCTTTGCGTTGGCGCGATTAGTCTTTGCACGGCAATTTCAATCGGTACGCTGGAGAAGAATAAAAAGTAAGCGATGATGCCAATAAACATCGCCAGATAGACCCGAATGTTGAGAAACAAACAGACGATCATTAGCGGAATAATCAATAACCAACTCATTGCATTTTGTCTCCGCTATCGGATTGTTTTGTATCGTTTATTAACCAGTAGAGGGTATAAATAGCCGTTGCCAGTGCGCCGACAGGGACCGCCAGATCGATCCAGAACCAGGAAACCTTCAGAATTTGTGTCACTTTAAACTGCGCCATTTCGGCTAGTCGGTAGCCCAGCCAGGCCATATAAAGCAGCAGTGCGATGGAGAGAAGGGCGACCAGTACTGCAATAACACGCCTGAGTTTGCCTGGAAGCATCTCCATCAGGAAGGGAATGGTCAGGTGCGCCCTGTCACGTTCCGCCACCACTCCACCTAACATCACCACCCAAATCATCAGCATTCCCGACATTTCTTCTGTCCATTGAAGCGGTTGGCCGATGAAATAACGCATAAATACCGCTCCAATTGTCACCACAACCAGAACGAATAGCGCAAAGGCAGCACTAAATTCTGCCACTTTGCCAAAAAGACGCATGAAACCTCCTGTTAGTGCGTGTCCTGCCTAAGAGAGATGAGGCAGGACGCTGAGCATTAATGCTTATTGCAGTTGCTGTTGAATGGTTTCGTACAGACCTGGTGTCCATTCCGGGAATTGAGAGTAAACTTCGCGTGCTTTCTTCTGGAATGGTCCAGTATCGGGATAGATCACTTCGACGCCGGCTGCCTGCATGGTTTTCAACATTTCGGCATCACGCTCAAGAGTGAGTTTCTGGCTATAGACACCCGCTTCATAGCCGGTCTGGTGGATCATCTCCAGTTGTTCTGGTGAAAGGGTGCCAAAGAAGGCTTCACCACCTATCCACACTGAGGTATTTGTCAGGTAGTTAACCATTGTCAGATATCTTGCCTGCTCATACAGTTTTTGCCCTTGCAGCACTGAAATTGGGTTTTCTACGCCGTCAATAACGCCCTGGGTTAATGCGGGATAAACTTCGCCTAATGGCATGGGAGTTGGTGTTGCCCCCATCGCCTGAATGGCTTTTATTTGCATGACGTTATTAGGAACGCGAATTTTTAAACCTGCGAGATCGTCAACGGTGCGAATGGGTTTTTTCGAAATAATCTGTCGAGTGCCATAGAGATAATTATTCATTACCACATGAATTCCCTTTTTCTTCAGACTTTCATTTTTTTGTTTAAACCAGTCGCTTTCATATATTTTGAACAGTTTTTGCGGATCGTCAGTCAGATACGGTCCAAACAAAATCCCCAAATCGGGTTCATAATCGGCAAGAAAAGCCACATCACTCAAGGTTATGACATTCATGCCCATCATGGCTTGCTCGGTGACATCCTGTTTTGATCCCAATTGGGAGCTGGGATAGAGCGCAAGTGTTATTTCGCCATTACTTTTTTTATTTAATAGGTCTGCCCAGTAACGCATGACCACATCCAGGGGTTCTCCAGGGTTATTTTCATAGGCAACTTTTATTGAAATAGGTTTTGCCTGGATTATTGACGGTAAAAAAAGGGTACTGACAGTAATTAGCATCGCTATTATTTTGCTCATCTTTACTTACTCCATGCTAAGGAAATAAAACTCCAACATTGTTGTCGGGAGTGAAACCTTATGAAAAAGCAGTCATTACTGAAAAGTAGTCAGCGAATAGCAGAATGGCTGCAGATGTATCATAAATTCGTGCACCGGGTAATACTTTGCTGCTTTTAATCGGTTTTTAATGCATTTTTTGATTGTATATCTTAAAGTTATGTAATGCATGACGTTACAAGGAACACCCTCTGATGAGTTTAGTTACCGCTGATAAGATCTCTTATTCTGTTGATGATTTATTAAAAATAAAATCATTAATTTGGCTGCGGCCATTTTAAATTGTCAATACAGATAAAAACTAAGTGTTGACGCAGAATGGTGGTATCCATTAAATTTATTTAGTGCTGATTTAATACATTTGCTGAACGTATAATTCATGCTGATATTAAAAGAAAACCGTCATTCACTAAATAACTTGTTCGGCAAGGAAATCAGAGAGTAACGGATGATTCGTTACAACGGGGAAAGGCAGTAAATATTCACGTGGTGAATTTGTTATCAACTTGAAAACTCATTTTACTGGGTTCCTTCTGATCATGTGAGTGAACGCAGTGATTAATGATTAACGTTAAGTGCTAACCAGAGCGCTTTTTATGAAGTTAAATTAATAATATCCATTATTTATGAATGAGGAAGCCTGTTTATTATATGGAAATACTTTTAACAATTTTAATTCTTACGTTGGTAGTATCATTAACCAGCGTGCTTACACGTCTGTCTCCTGTCCAGATACCACTTCCTTTAATCCAGATTGCCGCTGGTGCAGTACTGGCCCAGCCTATATTTGGTCTGCATGTGGAATTCAATCCTGAACTTTTTCTCTTATTGTTTATACCACCCCTGTTGTTTGCTGAAAGTTCAAAAATACAACCTAAAGAATTGATCAAGCACAGCCGGGAAATTATCAGCCTGGCACTTGTGTTGGTACTAATCACTATTTTTGGTGTCGGCTATGTGATTCATTTACTCTTACCGAATGTGCCGCTCATCGCTGCTTTCGCATTAGCCGCCGTGTTGTCGCCTACCGATGCCGTGGCGTTGCTGGGGATTGTCGGGAAAGGGCGTATCAGCAAAAACATCCAGGAAGTGCTCGAAGGCGAAGCGTTGATGAATGATGCTTCCGGCCTGGTGGCGTTGAAATTTGCTGTTGCAGTGACGATGGGAACGATGGAATTCAGCGTTCATGGCGCAACCATTGCGTTTTTTGTCGTTGCGTTGGGCGGTATTGCCGTGGGGATCGCTGTTACCTGGTTATATGGTAAAGGGCTGCTGTTGATCAGCCGATATGCTCACGATGAACCTTCCATTCAGATTGTATTGATGCTTCTGTTGCCGTTTATTGTTTATCTGGTTGCGGAACATTTTGGCTTATCTGGCATTCTTGCCGCTGTCGCCGCGGGGTTAACAACCAGTCGCATTGGCGTAGTCCACCACGCGCCTATTCGCCTGAGAATTAAAGCTAAAAGTAGCTGGTCGATGCTTGAATATGTCTTTAACGGCATGGTGTTTCTGATTTTAGGCTTACAACTGCCGGGCATTATTTCGGAATCACTGATCCGTGCAGAAAACGATCCACTGGTGGACACCGGATCGCTGCTCCTTGATGTCATTTGGATCTACCTGGCGTTAATGGTTGTGCGCCTGGGCTGGCTTTGGCTGATGCGTCTGTATAGCCGTAAACGACCCGGCAAACATCCGATGCTGTTTGCTGGATATAAAACGCGTCATATGCTGCTGGCGACCTTTGCGGGGGTGCGCGGAGCTATCACGCTTGCGGGGGTGCTTTCTATCCCGTTATTGCTGCCGGATGGCACACCTTTTCCCGGGCGTTACTTGCTGGTATTTCTCGCTACAGGTGTGATCCTCTTTTCGCTGGTTTGCGGCATTATTATTCTGCCGTTATTACTGGGGAAAAATGTGGGGATTTTCAGCGATAACCGACAAAAAGAAGAGGAAGCTGCCGATCTGTTTATGGCTAAAATGGCCATACTGAGTGTGCAAAAGACCGAGCAACGTTTGCTGCGCGCCAGAACAGAAAACCTCGATAACGAGTTGATTATGGAAACGGGGGCCAGAGTTATCGGTTATATGCGACATAGTGAAGAGGATATGTCGCCTAATGATAATTCCCTGCATATGCAGCGTGCGAAGCTGGAAAGAACATTTAATCTGGCGGCGTTAAATGCCAAACGCGCGGCTATTTACCAGATGCGCGCAAGGCAAGAAGTCAGTGATGAAACACTGGCAAAAATAGTCAGTGAATTAGATGTGCTGGAAACGTTAATCATGGATAGCCGATAATTTTATCGCTGCCAGTAATAGGGAATTAAATGATGGCTGAGAGTAATACTTTCAGCATCGTTTATTCCCTATGTATTTCCTTATGGGCAGAACAATCGCCTGGATTAATACTGCATTAATACAACATAGTGATATAAACCAAGAATCAATGTTTTTAATCTGTACTTAATTTATCGGTGATGTTGCCTGATGGAACGAATCATTGATTGTTTGGCGGTATCCAGATGGTTTCGCAACGCCGTTATTGCATCTAAATCGCTACGGCAAATCAGGGCGCTGAGAATGGTCATATGTTCATCAACAGCAATGATATTGCGCTGTTTGAGATCGCTTTCATCCCATTGATAGTGAAAATGAAAGATCACCGATATAATTTCAAGTGATTGATTAAAAAAGATGTTGTCAGCAGCGGATAACAGCATGGCATGAAAATCACGGTCTAATTGAGAAAACATTCGAAAGTTGCTGCCAATGCTGTCGCGCAATGTCCTGTGACGTTCGAGCATGGTTTTCGCCTGCAACCAGCGAGGGTCATCATCGGGAAGGTTGAGAAAGTGTTGCAGGGAATGTGTTTCGAGCATTTCGCGTAGCTCAAACAGCTGCTCGGCGTAGGATTGATCGAACTGCTTCATGCTCCATTGGCCGCGCTTTTCGCTTTGAATAAGATTATAACGACCGAATTTCAAAAGATATTCTCGTACCACTACCGGACTGACGCTTGCCGCTCGCGCCAGCTGAAGTTCGGAAAAGCTTTCTCCGGCGCGTAACTGGCGCAGGTTAATCATGGTGAAAAATGCCTGCTCGAAAAGACGGTTTTGCTCTTTCAGCGAGGCCGTGATGCAATCAAATCCATCGTTCTGTTCGGGTTTGCGGGCGATAACATAATTTTTCCCCACCAGGGTGAGCACGCCACATGCGCTTAAATGCTGGAGTATGTGGCGTACCGTAGTGCGACTGATGTTATACATTTCTGCCAGTCCGCTTTGTGAAGGCAGCGGAGAAGGAATATTGCCCCTCGCCATATCTTCAATCACCTGATTTATGACGCTATGACGTAAATTCTGCGAACGACTCATTCTTCCCTCCAGTCCGGCATTAAAAGCCGATTTAAAACATTTTTATGCGCGATCATCCGCATATTTTATGGGTAAATTCAGGCGCTCTTATAAATTCGACGATATCTGAAAGTCATAAAATAAAAGGAGCGGTGAATCATGTCCACAATGAAAGTATTAATTTGTCAGGAAATAAAGAATTTAGTATGGGAAGTCCGGGAAAGACCGGTGCCAGGCGATAATGAAGCATTAATTAAAATTAAAACTGTCGGGATTTGCGGTACAGATATTCATGCCTGGGCGGGCAATCAGCCATTTTTTAGTTATCCACGCGTTTTAGGCCATGAAATATGTGGGGAGATTATTGAATCAGGAAAAAACATTCACAATTTTAATATCGGACAGCAAGTTGCGGTAATTCCGTATATTTCTTGTCAGCAATGCCCGGCGTGTAAAAGCGGTCGTACCAATTGCTGTGAAAAAATTTCAGTCATTGGCGTGCATCAGGATGGCGGTTTTAGTGAGTATTTGAGCGTGCCGGTGGCGAACATTTTGCCCGCAGACGGTATTGACCCGCAGGCGGCAGCATTGATTGAACCTTTCGCTATTAGCGCTCATGCGGTGCGTCGTGCAGCCATTGCACCCAGCGAGCAGGTGCTGGTGGTCGGGGCGGGGCCAATCGGTCTGGGCGCGGCGGCAATCGCTAAAGCCGATGGCGCGCAGGTGGTGGTGGCGGATACCAGTCCGGCGCGTCGTGAACATGTGGCAACGCGTCTGGAATTACCTGTTCTGGACCCGTCAGCCGAAGATTTTGACGCGCAGCTGCGGGCGCAGTTTGGTGGTTCGCTGGCGCAGAAAGTGATTGACGCGACAGGTAATCAACATGCGATGAATAACACCGTAAATCTGATTCGTCACGGCGGCACGGTGGTATTTGTCGGCCTGTTTAAAGGTGAGTTGCAGTTCTCCGATCCGGAATTCCATAAAAAAGAAACGACGATGATGGGCAGCCGCAACGCCACGCCGGAAGATTTCGCTAAAGTCGGTCGATTGATGGCGGAAGGGAAAATCACTGCCGACATGATGTTAACCCATCGCTATCCGTTCGCCACGCTGGCAGAAACCTACGAGCGCGATGTGATTAACAATCGTGAGTTGATTAAGGGCGTAATTACTTTCTGATAAGGCGAGATTATTCAAGTTGCCATGCAGCGTCCGGGGAAGTGTTGGGCGCTGTTTTTTTTCTGTTTCTCAATAATGTTTTGTAGGCCGGAGAAGGTGTGTAGGTCGCACCTTATGCGACCTACACATCAGTCAGGAATTACCCTTCACGTTCTACCACTTTAATTTCCACCATGCCGATCCCGAGCTTACGCGGCGAGTGTCCGAGGATATTCCCTTCGTTGGTTGAGACAGGTTCCGGCGGCACAATTACCAGTGTGTCGGCATCGGTTGGGTTATCGAAATGCAGTGTGGTGGTGGTCACTTCATTGCCCAGCACAAGGGTTTGTTCTTCATTGCCTACGCGTACCGGAATAGGACGGCTGGCGTTATTGCCGTATGCTTTGGCGGTAATCACCAGGTCAAATTTCTTCGGCAGCGGATGCTTGTACTCGATTTTTACTTCATCGCCCAGCTGTGCGTTGGACCAGCGGCCCCACGACTCTGGACGAGAAATCCCGCTAAACTGTTTCACCTCTTCTGGCGCACCAGCGACGTTAAAGATGAAACTGTCGGCTTTGTAGCGAATATCGTTATCAACAATCTTTAGCGTATCGACATTGCCTTTGTAACGCGCCATGTCGATGACCGTATCTTTAAATGCCGTTTTGCCCTTCCATATTGCTTTGTCAACATGCTGAACAATTTGCTGACCGCCAAGCTGCCCTTGCGAGACACACCAGTCGGTGGAGAGTGCCAGTTCCGGAGCCCAGAGTTGTGCCATCTTGTAGCAACGGTCAACCCAGACGAAATTGTCGCGTGGAGCGAAATCTGCCAGCTGGAAACGCAGCGGTGCTGAGTATTCGCTTTCCGGCAGCGGTTCCACGCGTTTGTCTGAAACCCGCAACAGCAGCGGCAAACGGAAATGGCTACCTGAGAAGGCAATCATGTTTTTCTGCTGGTCGATGGTGAACTCTTTCATCTCTTTAGGGAATTTCCACAGGCGGATGATATCCGGCTTCCACGCCAATGTTTTCTCTTTGATATTGAGGAAGATTTCCGACATCGACTGCCCGGATAAACTGCTACGACCAAGTCCGAGATAGTTATCGCCACCGAGAATGTCCAGCACCGTCGCGCCGTTATCCATCGTATTACGCTTCACTGCCAGCGTCTCTTGCTGCGGCTTGTCGCCACGGATGACAAAAAACAGGTTATTGCGATCCTGCTTATTAAGGTATTTCCACGCCGTGTTGTTCATCGCTAAATGGTCAGAAGAGACGACGATGACGGTATCTTTAAACCACGGTGACGCTTTGATTTTGTTGATAAACGTCGCGATATTCTCCTGACTGCAACTTACCGCGCTGAATGACTGATTCGGCTTACCGTCAAAATCATATTTTTTGCGGTTACAGGTACGCGAGATAAAACCATCCGGGTGATGGGTATCGACTGTCAGGGTAAACAGTGAGAATCGCTGACCTGAGCGGGAAAGCTCTTCAAACTTTTTCCACGCTTCATCGAGAACGGTATCGTCGTAGAATCCCCAGTCGTTGCGATAGTGCGGGTCGGCCACCACACTTTTCAGCTCTTCTGAGCCGTATAAGTGGTCGAAGCCGTGCGATTTCAGGAACACATCTTTACCGGCAAAACGCAGATTCGCGCCCTGCACGAAATAGTTCTGATAACCCGAGTTTTTCAGAATATCGCCCAGACAGATGTTCTGCGGGAAGAAGCTGGAGACAGAGGCGGAGGCGTTGCCTTCAAATGGGGCAAACAGCGGTATGCCGCACTGAGAAGCTACCATGCCCGCAATCGTGTAATCCGTTCCCGGCAGCTGCTGCGTGTGGCTGAAATCCAGGCCTTCATTTTTCAACGCGCCCAGTTCAGGCGTGAGATCCGGGAAAGCCTCGTTATCAAAATAGGTCCGCTCGAGACTTTCGCCGTAGATATAAACCAGGTTGAGTTTCGGGTCAGGGATAGTTCTCGACGGCTCTTTATAATAAGCCGCAAAGTCCGGGTCGCCGTCGCGTGACTGGGATTTCACCAGTTCCGTTATCTGACGAAATGCCGGGCTGGCATCCACTGAACCCAGCGCCAGTAAGAGTGCCAGCAGGCTGTAACCAAAATGGTGCGGATGATGGCGACGACGGCGCAGGATCCAGCCCAGCGCACCGAACACCGCCGCCAGCCCCAGCACAATGCCGATACCAGGCAGGATGTATTTGCTGACACCAGCACCGGTCAGGCTGTTGGTTAAGGTATAGAGAACCGCGTCGTTAATACCATCGCCAGTAAAATAGTCGCTGGCAAACAGGGTGATATTTAAAACGACAAATAGCCCCAGTACCGTTAATGTGGCCGCAAACCACCAGGTGTTACGTCCCGCTTTCCATGCGTAAATCAGCACAGAGGCGAGAAAAAGGGCGAAAGAGAGTAGTTCTGACAACGGGCGATCCTCACTAAACCGGGCCGTTTAGCCAACGTTTAAGCTTTTTGAGAAGCACAATGTAATGGTGTCGCCATATTGCTGCAATTCTAGTGTCAAAAAAATGCGATGTTGTTAGGAATTAGTTTATAAACAGACTTTTTTGATCGCGGTCGCTTCCCGTGTAACAGGGGTAAAACCGTCCAGGAGCAGGGAAAAGGGCAGGAGAGAGCCGCGTCAGCCGGGTAACAGCTAAAACGCGGCGTTTCGCGGTTCAGGAAATGAAGTTCAGCCCCTGCTTTAACACCAGATCGCAGGCTTTGGTTTTCACCTTTTCTGCCAGCGGAGTCGTTCCAATATTATCCAGATTGAGTTGCTGACCATCTTTGGTTTTCAGCAAACCCTGAATGCCATCCAGATAGTTGGTGTCTTCTTTTTGCTCTTCACTGTTCAGGCCCAGTTTTTCCAGTACCTGATTCTTGATGTTTTCGGCATCGGTTACCGAAGCCAGCTTTTGCTTCGCGCAGTATTGCAGAATGCCTGCGACGTTGTTCATGTTATCTGCGCTTAAGGCCTGGTTCCCGCTGCTAAGCAAGTTAGTTAATGACGCGAGCGACCAACCGCCTTCCTGTGTCGTGTTGTTTTGGTTGCCAAGTTCGCTGGCGGCGCTGGAGAGCGCATCTTTCCAGGACGCAGCATGCACCCCGGTGGAAATTAATGCGCTGGCGGCAATGGCACAGCACAGAAGATGTTTAATAGTTTTCATCATCATTACTCAAGGTTGAATTGTGTCGCAGTATACCGCCAGAAACGGGGATTAATACTCTTTACCTGTTACACGGCTACGGTAGCTATCCCAGTTGAAGATCACCCACAAACTGTTACCCAGGCGCATACGGTCCATCACGCGTTCGCCCAGCAACTTGGTCATCTCTTCCATATTACTGTTGGTCAGCATCCCGGTTGGGCGTTTGGAAGAAGAGCGGCGATCGACGATCTGGTTAATGATCACTTTTTCGTATTTCGATTCGGTCTGCACGCCGATCTCATCGATCACCAGCAGATCAACGTTACTCAGATCGTTAAGCAGTTGTTCTTCGCTGGTACCGCTATTCCTGAAGGTATCTTTCATCGCCGACATAATATCGGCCACGGTGATGATCAATACGGATTTACCGCGTAGCAGCAGCTCGTTGCAGATTGCCGCCGCCAGATGGTTTTTGCCGGTTCCTGGCTTACCAGAAAAGATGAAGCTGGCGATGTTGCCGTCAAACTCTTCGACATACTGGCGCGCTTTGCTTAACGCATTCATTTGCCCTTCACACTCAACGCGATAGTTCTCAAAGGAGCAGTTCTGATGCAGTGGACGAATACCGGAGCGGTTAAAGGTGCGCTGCATTTTCATCGCCCGATTTTCACGTTCGAGAGCGGCGGAGCGGATCGCCCCTTGTTCTTTCTGCCAGGCCAGTAGTTCTTCACCCGTTTTGAAAGCAGGTTTGATATGGGCAGGCATCATTTTTTGCAGGCGTTGCATCAAGTCGCCAACGTTTTTCATCGTTACCCTCTGAATCCTGGTGGAATTTGGCTGTCAGGTTCACTGACCGTATTCACATCTCGTTTCGGCAGGCCGCCGTTGCTGGCACGACCGATTTGCAGGCTGCGCGCCAGTTTTTGTTGCCACTGCACATGGTGAAAGACTTTGCCTTCCGCCTGCCAGTAGGCAATGAATGACGCCAGTTCTTCGGCGGTCACCGGCTCTCTTAGTGCCACGCCCCATAGCGCCGCCAGGCGGATAAAGTCGGCATCGGGTTGCCAGTCCGGATACATGGCAAATTTCCCCATGGGTACGGCAACGGGAGCGGTTTGCGGTTCCTGATAGAGTTGATCGTCCAGGGCCACGTCACTTCCCGGACGCGCCAGCTTTTCTTCCAGCGCCAGCAGTTCAGCCAGGCGTGCAGGCGTGACGGCATAAAACGCCGGGGCGTTGTTGTCAAATACGGCAACCACACCGCCTTCAGCTTTTGCCAGAACGGTTTGGTGATCGTGTACCAGGGCGTCAATACCAACGACGTCCGGGGTCAAAACTCTGGAAGACATACTGTTTCTCAAATATGGAACGATGAACGAGAAGGGAGATAACTTTTATAGTAACACACGGAGGAGAGGAGGCTGTCTCTCATCCGCGTGCTTTAAGTGAGGCAATTTTATACGCGAGGGCGCTTGCGGTACAACCATAATCCAGGAATGGAAAGACCGATGGATAACGCACCAACAATCGATGAAGCTGTAAGAAAGTTGGTTAACAGGGTAATCATCAACGGTTCGCTGTAACCTAGCTGGCTGATTTTTACCGCCGAAATCATTGCGGTATAAGCTGATATGCCAGGGAACATAGGGATAACAGCCGCCACGGTAAACACTTTCGGATGCGCCAGATACCAGCGCGACCATTGAATACCAATGGTGCCGACCAGCATAGAGGCCATAAAGGTTGACCATTCAATATTCAGCCCGCTGGTCATTAAGATCATTCGGGAACCATGACCTATCGCACCAAGCAGCGCACACCAGCGTAACGCTCGAACGGGAACGTTGAACACCATCGCAAAGCCGACCGCAGGAATGGCGGCGAGGATCATATCCTGCGCCAACGCTAACAGAAATTCGATCACACCCATCCGCGTAGCCCCCAAATCGTCAGTGCCATTACTACGCCGACACAGGTAGCCAGTGTCAGCAGACTGGCGATTGCCCAGCGTGCCAGTCCGGTATTGATGTGGCCTTTAAACATATCGGCGACGGCATTTATCAACGGAAAGCCCGGCACCAGCAGCAGAACGCTGGCGGCCATCGCAATGGTGGGGGTATTGCTGAAAGTGGGAAGTTGCAAAAGCAATCCGGAAATGGTGGTGGCGGCGAAAGCGGTGAGGCAAAAGTTGATCTGTGGATGAAGATGACGTTGTGCCAGCAGCTGGCGGATATACATCGCGGCCGTACTGGCCAGGAAGGTGATGACGGCACCATCCCAGCCACCTTTATTGAGTTTACAGAAACAGGCGCAGGAAAGGCCAACCATTAAGGCTACCAGCCATCTTGGGTAACGTAATGGCTGAATTTGGCTAAATCGTTTCTCTACGCCTTTGTAATCCAGCAGATGATGCTCCGCCAGAATTACAATGTGCTGGACTTCAGTCACCACATGCATATTAATGCCGCGATCGTGATTTTTACGTGTCGATGTCAGGCATTGCCCATCTTTAATGGTTGTCAGCACTATGGCGTTCGAAGAGATAGAACTCTCGACGCTGTCCATTCCCAACGCCCGACCCAGTCGTGAGGAAAGCTCATCAACCAACGCGCTTTCCGCACCATGTTGCAAAAGAAATAATCCACACTGGATACAAAGCCGTGTTACGGCTCGCTGTTGCTCAGTTTGCATAACTCGCCCTTTGTCATAGACGTGCTGCGTATTGTTCAGATAATGAGAATCCATTTGTATCATGAAGCACGGTTGTTTTGCGGTAGGTTAAGATCAAAATTGCGCTGATTAATCCTGGTTATCGGGAGATGCTCGGTGATAAAAAGCGAATTATCTCTCGCCGTAAACAAACTATCGCATGAATATTATCACTATAATGAATTTGTTATTTGGCCTTTACGAGTCAGGATAATAGATAGCTGGGCGCGTTTTTTTATGTTAACAAGTTAAAACCATCAGATTTTATTGAATAAATATTGATTGTGTGATTCCCGCACTCTGCGGGAAGAGATATTATTTAATTATAAATTAAATGAATGAGATTTCTGTTTTTCATTAAGTATTTCTAACAACTTAATGTAGATATTTTAAATGTCTCCAGGCTATTTCACCAGGTTATCATTTGATGCTAACCTTCTGACACATGCAGTGGAGTTGTTGTGCAGCAGGAGTATGCTGATATGAAAGTGAATGCTAAGGATAATTTATTCGCTTAATCTATTAATTTGCTGGAAATATTTAAGGAATGAATGCCTTGAATAAACCATCATGATTTTTAGACAGTGGATGTGGAGGAAATATGTTGCCAGGATGCTGCAAAAATGGAATTGTTATCAGTAAAATACCTGTTATGCAAGCAGGGTTAAAAGAGGTCATGAGGACTCACTTCCCTGAATATGAAATAATATCCAGCGCCTCTGCGGAGGACCTTACCTTATTACAATTACGTCGTTCCGGATTAGTCATTGCTGATTTGGCCGGTGAAAGTGAAGATCCACGTTCCGTTTGTGAGCATTATTACTCTTTAATCTCACAATATCGGGAAATTCACTGGGTTTTCATGGTGTCACGCTCCTGGTATTCCCAGGCAGTAGAATTGCTCATGTGCCCTACGGCGACGTTATTGTCTGATGTTGAACCCATTGAGAATCTGGTCAAGACCGTACGTTCCGGCAATACGCACTCAGAGCGTATCAGCGCCATGCTGACCTCTCCGGCAATGACTGAAACTCATGATTTTAGCTATCGCTCCGTCATTCTCACTCTTTCAGAGCGCAAGGTACTGCGGCTATTAGGTAAAGGATGGGGCATCAACCAGATAGCTTCATTGCTTAAGAAAAGTAATAAAACTATTAGCGCCCAAAAAAACAGTGCGATGCGTCGACTGGCAATTCACAGCAACGCTGAAATGTATGCATGGATAAATAGCGCGCAGGGTGCAAGAGAACTTAACTTGCCTTCTGTTTATGGAGATGCCGCAGAATGGAACACAGCCGAATTAAGAAGAGAAATGTCGCACTCATAGAAAAATGCGTCATGAGTCGTATCGGTATTGAGAGTTTATTCAGAAAGTTTGCGGGTAACCCTTATAAGCTCCATACCTATACCAGTCAGGAGTCATTTCAGGATGCCATGTCGCGGATCTCGTTTGCAGCGGTCATTTTTTCTTTTTCTGCCATGAGAAGTGCGCGCAGAGAGGGATTATCCTGCCTGACTGAACTGGCGATTAAGTTTCCGCGTACCCGGCGTTTAGTTATTGCGGATGATGATATTGAAGCTCGGCTGATTGGTTCATTATCGCCATCACCGCTGGACGGTGTATTAAGTAAAGCGTCAACGCTGGAGATTTTTCATCAGGAACTCTTTTTGTCATTAAATGGTGTACGTCAGGCGACCGATCGACTGAACAATCAGTGGTACATTAACCAAAGCCGGACGTTAAGCCCGACGGAGAGAGAAATATTGCGCTTTATGTCGCGTGGCTACTCAATGACACAAATTGCCGAGCAGCTTAAATGCAATATCAAAACGATCCGTGCACATAAATTTAATGTGATGTCGAAACTGGGCGTCAGTTCTGATGCAGGGTTGTTGGAGGCCGCAGATATTCTGTTATGTATGCGGCATTGCGAAACAAGTAATGTGTTGCATCCTTATTAATCCGCATGATGCCGGGTTTACTTCCCCGGCAGTGCTTTCATTTCAGCGTACAATCGCCACATTGCTGCACATCCGGTAAGCGATAACGCTGGCAGCAAGTGCGGCGCACCAGCAGGCCGTCGCGTAGCACCACGGTACGCCAGAGTGGATTATCTTCACCGGTAGTAAGCGTTTTCTCAAAAAAGAGGGCATAGCGCAGCGATTCAACCGTCGCCTCGCCGAGCAGCTGTTTCATCTCAGTCAGATACCAGTTGATCAAATAACCGGTATTGCTCCAGATAAGTTTGCCGTTAATCTCTCCCGTTGCTTCTAGTGCCTGCACAACCGGAACCAGCGCCTGGCTGATTAACGTTTCCATTCGCTGCTGCGGCGAATGTAGTGTTGCGTTTTTATCTTCACACACATCGACCCAGAAACAGGCGGCGCGTCCGGTTTCGTGAAACTCAACGTGGACATGTTCCGGCGACACATCTAATGCTTTTTCCTGAGTCAGCAGCGCCAGCATTAATGGTGGTACCATCAGGCCGATATACCATTGCGCCCACAGTGAGATCAGCGGTTTGTTTTCGCGGATCATCAAAGGTTGGTTGCGGTAGATATGATCGGAATAGACCGCGAGTAGAGAACTTAGCGCATTAGGTGATGACCATTGCGCCAGCGTCATGGCGTTAAGTGGGGCGGGTTCATCCAGGCGGATAAACTCCAGCAAATGTTCACGATGTTCGGCGATCGTCGCCCGCACGGCTTGTGCAAGCCCAGCATCCTGCGGCTGGAGATGCGTTCGCCAGATAACATCTTCATAGAGCGGTGCGGAACGATAGGCCATAATCGTGATAGTAATCTAAATGATAATTATTGCTAATCCTATCGATAGGTTTACCCGATAGCAAGGGATTTCTCTGGCTTGCAAATGATAAAAATTATCATATGATATTAGTTATCATTATCAATGAAAGAGATGAAACCATGTTGCAACGTACGCTGGGCAGTGGCTGGGGAGTGTTGCTGCCGGGATTGCTGATTGCAGGGCTGATGTATGCGGATTTATCGCCGGATCAATGGCGGATTGTCATTCTGATGGGATTGGTATTGACGCCGGTGATGTTGTATCACAAACAGTTACGGCATTACGTTTTGCTACCATCGTGCCTGGCGCTTATTGCTGGCATCATGCTGATGATAATGAATTTGAATCAGGGGTGATAAAACAGTGAAGAGACAAGAAAAGAAGTAAAGATAATTGGTGCGAGGGGGGGGACTTGAACCCCCACGTCCGTAAGGACACTAACACCTGAAGCTAGCGCGTCTACCAATTCCGCCACCTTCGCACAGTCATCTTACTTTTTTTGATATCGCCTCGTTTGGTGCGAGGGGGGGGACTTGAACCCCCACGTCCGTAAGAACACTAACACCTGAAGCTAGCGCGTCTACCAATTCCGCCACCTTCGCCCAGTGCGAGCAATATCAACGTGGTTTTTGGTGCGAGGGGGGGGACTTGAACCCCCACGTCCGTAAGGACACTAACACCTGAAGCTAGCGCGTCTACCAATTCCGCCACCTTCGCATACCATCAATTCTTAAAAAGAATTGCTACCACGGAGGCGCATTCTAGTGGTTTTCAGCTTTTCGTCAATAGTTAATTATCGACAGCGGTGTAATTGCTGGAAAAATGTCCATCAGCGAATTGTGGATAATTCGTTTGTCGGTCAGAGAAGGCGTGTACGCCGCATCCGACACGGTATGCGGCGACATATATCAGATACTCAACCTTTCTTCGCCTGGCGGGTCATAATGGCGCGATACACCTTGAAGCGCCCGGTTTGCGCAATCACTTCGTGGAAACCAAATGTCTCATCCAGCACGTCCGGGTAAGGCAGGAAGGCGTTCGCTACAATTCGCAACTCGCCGCCGCTGTTCAGATGACGCACCGCGCCGCGAATCAGCGTTTGCGCGGCATCCAGGCTGGTTTGCATCCCATCGTGGAACGGCGGGTTGGAGATTATCATATCAAAGCGACCTTTCACCTCGGAAAAGACGTTACTGGCAAAGACTTCACCTTCAACACCGTTGGTCGCAAGTGTTGCGCGACTGGCTTCTACCGCTGGTGCAGAAACATCACACAGAGTGAGGCGGATCTTCGGTGAATGGCGCGCAAAAGCAACGGAAAGCACTCCCGCGCCGCAGCCGACATCCAGCACTTTACCTTTCGTGTGTGGAGTTAGCGTCGAGAGCAGCAACTGACTGCCGACATCCAGACCGTCGCGGCTAAACACGCCCGGCAGCGTTTTGACCGTCAAGCCATCGACGCTGTATTCGCCCCAGAATTTATTGGCATCAAATACCGGCTGCTTTTCCAGACGACCAAAATAGAGGCCGCAGCGACGGGCGCTGTCTACCTTATTCAACGGTGCATAATCGGCCAGCATCTGCTCGGCGCTGCGCACGCCGCTGCGGTTCTCGCCAACGACAAAAATATCCGTGCCCACCGGAAGCAGAGAAAGTAAATTCATCAACTGGAACTGGGCTTCCGGTTTGTTCTTCGGCCAGTAGTAGATCAGCGTATCGCAATCTGCGACGTCATCTGCCGTGGCGACCAGGCTAAAACGGGCGTTATCCCCCATCTGGCGGCTTAACACCTGCCAGTGGTGGAATTGCTGGGTATGAGCACGGCTGGTCGCGGTATCTAAACGCGCGGGCAGGTCATCCTGTAAGTCTCCGGCAAACAGAATACGGCTTTGTTCGAAATCATCACTGTGACGCAGCAAGACTTCACTTGCCGGGGTAAATGCAGACATGGAATGCTCCTCAATTGATACTGGCGGCGATTATAGCCATATGTTGGCGCGGTATCGACGAATTTGCTATATTTGCGCCCCTGACAACAGGAGCGATTCGCTATGACATCCCGACGAGACTGGCAGTTACAGCAACTGGGCATTACCCAGTGGTCGCTGCGTCGCCCTGGCGCGTTGCAGGGGGAGATTGCCATTGCGATCCCGCCACACGTCCGTCTGGTGATGGTGGCAAACGATCTTCCCGCCCTGACCGATCCTCTGGTGAGCGATGTTCTGCGTGCGTTAACCGTCAGCCCCGATCAAGTGCTGCAACTGACGCCAGAAAAAATCGCGATGCTGCCGCAAGGCAGTCGCTGCAACAGCTGGCGGTTGGGTACTGACGAACCGCTATCACTGGAAGGCGCTCAGGTGGCATCACCGGCGCTCACCGAATTACGGGCAAACCCAACGGCACGCGCCGCGTTATGGCAACAAATTTGCACATATGAACACGATTTCTTCCCTCGAAACGACTGATTTACCAGCGGCTTACCACATTGAACAACGCGCCCACGCCTTTCCGTGGAGTGAAAAAACCTTTGCCAGCAACCAGGGCGAGCGTTATCTCAACTTTCAGTTAACGCAAAACGGCAAAATGGCGGCGTTTGCGATTACGCAAGTGGTGCTGGATGAAGCTACATTGTTCAATATTGCGGTCGATCCTGACTATCAGCGTCAGGGATTGGGAAGGGCGCTGCTGGAACATCTGATCGACGAACTGGAAAAACGCGGCGTGGCGACGCTATGGCTGGAAGTCCGTGCCTCAAATGCTGCCGCCATTGCCCTGTACGAAAGTTTAGGCTTTAACGAGGCGACGATTCGCCGCAATTACTACCCCACCACGGACGGTCGCGAAGACGCCATCATCATGGCGTTACCAATCAGTATGTAAGACAAGGTGGAATAATGAAGTGGGACTGGATTTTCTTTGATGCCGATGAAACGCTGTTTACCTTTGACTCATTCACCGGCCTGCAGCGGATGTTTCTTGATTACAGCGTCACCTTTACCGCTGAAGATTTTCAGGACTATCAGGCCGTTAACAAGCCACTGTGGGTGGATTATCAAAACGGCGCGATCACTTCATTACAGCTTCAGCACGGGCGGTTTGAGAGCTGGGCCGAACGGCTGAACGTCGAACCGGGTAAACTCAACGAGGCCTTTATTAATGCGATGGCGGAAATCTGTACGCCGTTGCCGGGGGCGGTTTCCCTGCTTAACGCCATTCGTGGCAACGCCAAAATCGGCATCATCACCAACGGCTTTAGCGCCTTGCAACAGGTACGTCTGGAACGCACGGGCCTGCGTGATTACTTCGATTTGCTGGTGATTTCCGAAGAAGTTGGCGTTGCCAAACCGAATAAGAAAATTTTTGATTATGCGCTGGAACAAGCGGGCAATCCTGACCGTTCACGCGTGCTGATGGTTGGTGACACTGCCGAGTCCGATATTCTCGGTGGCATCAACGCCGGGCTTGCGACCTGCTGGCTGAATGCGCACAATCGCGAGCAACCAGAAGGCATCGCGCCCACCTGGACCGTTTCTTCGTTGCACGAACTGGAGCAGCTCCTGTGTAAACACTGATTGCCTCCCCCCCGTTGATGGGTAAAATAGCCGCAATTTTTCGTTTTCAACAAGCGCGGCGCGATGCCGCTTACTCAAGAAGAAAGAATTATGACGTTGTCTCCTTATTTGCAAGAGGTGGCGAAGCGCCGCACTTTTGCCATTATTTCTCACCCGGACGCCGGTAAGACTACCATCACCGAGAAGGTGCTGCTGTTCGGACAGGCCATTCAGACCGCCGGTACAGTAAAAGGCCGTGGCTCTAACCAGCACGCTAAGTCGGACTGGATGGAGATGGAAAAGCAGCGTGGGATCTCCATCACTACGTCTGTGATGCAGTTTCCGTATCACGACTGCCTGGTTAACTTGCTCGATACCCCGGGGCACGAAGACTTCTCGGAAGATACCTATCGTACCCTGACGGCGGTGGACTGCTGCCTGATGGTTATCGACGCCGCAAAAGGTGTAGAAGATCGTACCCGTAAGCTGATGGAAGTTACCCGTCTGCGCGATACGCCGATCCTCACCTTTATGAACAAACTTGACCGTGATATCCGCGACCCGATGGAACTGCTCGATGAAGTTGAGAACGAGCTGAAAATCGGCTGCGCACCGATCACCTGGCCGATTGGCTGCGGCAAGCTGTTTAAAGGCGTTTACCACCTTTATAAAGATGAAACCTATCTCTATCAGAGCGGTAAAGGCCACACCATTCAGGAAGTCCGCATTGTTAAAGGGCTGAATAACCCGGATCTCGACGCTGCGGTTGGTGAAGATCTGGCACAGCAGCTGCGTGACGAACTGGAGCTGGTGAAAGGCGCGTCTAATGAGTTCGACAAAGAGCTGTTCCTTGCGGGCGAAATCACCCCGGTATTCTTTGGTACTGCGCTGGGTAACTTCGGCGTCGATCATATGCTGGATGGCCTGGTGGAGTGGGCGCCTGCGCCGATGCCGCGTCAGACCGATACCCGTACCGTAGAAGCGAGCGAAGATAAATTTACCGGCTTCGTATTTAAAATTCAGGCCAACATGGACCCGAAACATCGCGACCGCGTGGCGTTTATGCGCGTGGTATCCGGTAAATATGAAAAAGGCATGAAGCTGCGCCAGGTGCGCACCGCGAAAGATGTAGTGATCTCCGACGCGCTGACCTTTATGGCAGGCGACCGTTCGCACGTTGAAGAAGCGTATCCGGGCGATATCCTCGGCCTGCACAATCACGGCACCATTCAGATCGGCGATACCTTTACCCAGGGTGAGATGATGAAGTTCACCGGTATTCCGAACTTCGCGCCAGAACTGTTCCGTCGTATCCGCCTGAAAGATCCGCTGAAGCAAAAACAGCTGCTCAAAGGGCTGGTACAGCTTTCCGAAGAGGGGGCAGTGCAGGTGTTCCGTCCGATCTCCAACAACGATCTGATCGTTGGCGCGGTTGGTGTGCTGCAGTTTGATGTGGTGGTAGCGCGCCTGAAGAGCGAATACAACGTTGAAGCAGTGTATGAGTCAGTCAACGTTGCCACCGCCCGCTGGGTAGAATGTGCGGACGCGAAGAAATTCGAAGAGTTCAAGCGTAAGAACGAAAGCCAACTGGCGCTTGATGGCGGCGATAACCTCGCTTACATCGCTACCAGCATGGTCAATCTGCGCCTGGCGCAGGAACGTTATCCGGACGTTCAGTTCCACCAGACCCGCGAGCATTAATTCTAGCCTCCAGGGCGCGGTAGCCGCTGCGCCCTGTCAATTTCCCTTCCTTATTAGCCGCTTACGGAATGTTCTTAAAACATTCACTTTTGCTTATGTTTTAGCTGATATCCCGAGCGGTTTCAAAATTGTGATCTATATTTAACAAAGTAATGACATTTCTGACGGCGTTAAATACCGTTCAATGCGTAGATATCAGTATCTAAAGCCGTCGATTGTCATTCTACCGATATTAATAACTGATTCAGAGGCTGTAATGGTCGTTATTCATCACCCATCGCTTTTGTGATGGCGACCATTGACTTCTGTAGAGGGTGAAGTCTCTCCCTATTCAGCAATGCAACCTCGTGTTGCCAGGCTCAAATTACGAGCAAACATACAGGAATAAATCGATGACTATGACAAGACTGAAGATTTCGAAAACTCTGCTGGCTGTAATGTTGACCTCTGCCGTCGCGACCGGCTCTGCCTACGCAGAAAACAACGCGCAGACTACCAATGAAAGCGCAGGGCAAAAAGTCGATAGCTCTATGAATAAAGTCGGTAATTTCATGGATGACAGCGCCATCACCGCGAAAGTGAAGGCGGCCCTGGTGGATCATGACAACATCAAGAGCACCGATATCTCTGTCAAAACCGATCAAAAAGTCGTGACCCTGAGCGGTTTCGTTGAAAGCCAGGCTCAGGCCGAAGAGGCGGTGAAAGTGGCGAAAGGTGTTGAGGGCGTGACCTCTGTCAGCGACAAACTGCACGTTCGCGACGCTAAAGAAGGCTCTGTGAAGGGCTACGCGGGTGACACCGCCACCACCAGTGAAATCAAAGCCAAACTGTTGGCAGATGACATTGTCCCTTCCCGTCATGTGAAAGTTGAAACCACCGATGGTGTGGTCCAGCTCTCCGGTACCGTAGATTCTCAGGCACAGAGCGACCGTGCTGAAAGTATCGCCAAAGCGGTAGATGGTGTGAAAAGCGTTAAAAATGATCTGAAAACTAAGTAATTCGTCGTAATTCGACCTCCCGAACTTTGTCGGGAGGCGCGATGTGCACCACACTAAAAATATCGCATTGAGTGATTTTCACGCTCATATCAAGCGGTGACATTAACTATGGTAAAGGAGACGCTTATGTTTCGTTGGGGCATCATATTTCTGGTTATCGCGTTAATCGCCGCCGCACTTGGGTTTGGTGGTCTGGCCGGTACTGCTGCAGGCGCAGCTAAAATTGTCTTTGTCGTCGGGATTATTCTGTTCCTGGTGAGTTTGTTCATGGGCCGAAAACGACCCTAGATTTCAGACCATTAAGAAAATTTTATCCAAAGCCAGTCCAGCGGACTGGCTTTTGCGGTTTTAGCGAATAATAAATTGCGTTACTTTGTCATTCTTTCACAACAAAAACAGGAAGGCAGAGGTGGGGCAGCGAATACCTGTAACGCTTGGTAATATTGCGCCGTTGTCGCTAAGGCCGTTCCAGCCTGGACGGATTGCTCTGGTGTGCGAAGGCGGCGGACAACGTGGAATTTTCACGGCTGGCGTGCTGGATGAGTTTATGCGCGCGCAGTTTAATCCTTTCGATCTTTATCTCGGCACATCTGCCGGGGCGCAGAACCTCTCGGCGTATATCTGCAATCAGCCCGGTTACGCGCGCAAAGTCATCATGCGTTACACCACAAAACGCGAATTTTTCGATCCATTGCGCTTTGTCCGTGGAGGAAATCTTATCGATCTCGACTGGCTGGTGGAGGCCACCGCAAGCCAGATGCCGTTGCAAATGGATACCGCAGCGCGGTTATTTGACAGCGGCAAATCGTTTTATATGTGCGCCTGTCGTCAGGATGACTATGCGCCGAATTACTTTTTGCCAACTAAACAAAACTGGCTGGATGTGATTCGCGCCTCCAGTGCGATACCTGGCTTTTATCGTAGCGGAGTGTCGCTGGAAGGTATTAACTACCTGGATGGTGGGATCAGTGATGCGATCCCGGTTAAAGAGGCGGCAAGGCAGGGAGCAAAAACGTTGGTCGTCATCCGCACTGTGCCGTCACAAATGTACTACACGCCACAGTGGTTCAAACGCATGGAACGCTGGCTGGGTGACAGTAGCCTGCAGCCGCTGGTCAATCTGGTGCAGCATCATGAAACCAGCTATCGTGAGATTCAGCAATTTATTGAGAAACCACCGGGCCAGCTGCGGATATTCGAAATTTATCCGCCGAAGCCATTGCATAGTATTGCGCTCGGCAGTCGGATTCCGGCGCTGCGTGAAGACTATAAACTTGGGCGTTTATGTGGGCGTTATTTTCTGGCAACGGTCGGTAAATTATTGACTGAAAAAGCGCCGCTGAGCCGCCATCTGGTGCCGGTGGTGACGCCGGAGTCGATCGTTATTCCGCCTGCGCCAGTCGCCAACGATACGCTGGTTGCCGAAGTGAGCGACGCTCCGCAGGCGAACGACCCGACATTTAACAATGAGGATCTGGCTTGATTTGCCGTTTTATCGACACCCACTGCCATTTTGATTTCCCGCCGTTTAGTGGCGATGAAGAGGCCAGCCTGCAACGTGCGGCACAAGCGGGCGTAGGCAAGATCATTGTTCCGGCGACAGAGGCGGAAAATTTTGCCCGCGTGCAGGCGTTAGCGGAAAAATATCAACCGCTGTATGCCGCATTGGGCTTGCATCCTGGTATGTTGGAAAAACATAGCGATGTGTCTCTTGATCAGCTACAGCAGGCGCTGGAAAGGCATCCGGCGAAGGTGGTGGCGGTGGGGGAGATCGGTCTGGATCTCTTTGGCGACGATCCGCAATTTGAGAGGCAGCAGTGGTTACTCGACGAACAACTGAAACTGGCGAAACGCTACGATCTGCCGGTGATCCTGCATTCACGACGCACGCACGACAAACTGGCGATGCATCTTAAACGCCACGATTTACCGTGCACTGGCGTGGTTCATGGTTTTTCCGGCAGCCTGCAACAGGCCGAACGGTTTGTGCAACTGGGCTACAAAATTGGCGTAGGCGGGACTATCACCTATCCACGCGCCAGTAAAACCCGCGATGTCATCGCAAAATTACCGCTGGCATCGTTGTTGCTGGAAACCGACGCACCAGATATGCCGCTCAATGGTTTTCAGGGGCAGCCTAATCGCCCTGAACAGGCCGCCCGTGTGTTTGCCGTGCTTTGCGAGTTACGACCGGAACCGGCGGATGAGATTGCGCAAGCGTTGCTTAATAACACCTATACGTTGTTTAACGTGCCGTAGGCCGGACAAGGCGTTTACGCCGCATCCGGCCGTTGGCGCACAATGCCTGATGCGACGCTGACGCGTCTTATCATGCCTACAAGTCTGTGCCGAACCGTAGGCCGGATAAGGCGTTCACGCCGCATCCGGCAGCTGGCGCACAATGCCTGATGCGACGCTTGACGCGTCTTATCATGCCTACAGGTCTGTGCCGATCCGTAGGCCGTATCCGGCATGTCACAAATATAGCGCCGGAAATATTAACCGGCTCACCCCGCGCTCCCATAACGCATCAGCCAGTTGTTCCACATCCTCCGGCGTGGCGCTCGGCCAGCTTTGCGCCTCGCCATACACGCCGTGGGCATGAAACGCGTTCAGGCGTACCGGAACATCGCCAAGTCCCTTGATTAACGCCGCCAGTTCTTCGATGTGTTGCAAATAATCCACCTGGCCAGGGATTACCAGCAAACGCAGTTCCGCCAGCTTACCGCGCTCTGCCAGCAAACAGATGCTGCGCTTGATCTGCTGATTATCGCGTCCGGTTAATTGCTGATGACATTCGCTCCCCCACGCTTTGAGATCGAGCATTGCGCCGTCACACACCGGGAGCAATTTTTCCCAGCCGGTTTCGCTCAACATGCCGTTACTGTCCACGAGGCAGGTGAGGTGGCACAGTTGCGGATCGTTTTTGATGGCAGTAAACAGCGCCACCACAAACGGCAACTGGGTCGTGGCTTCGCCGCCGCTTACCGTTATCCCTTCAATAAACAGAACCGCTTTGCGGACATGGTTAAGCACCTCGTCCACGCTCATGGATTGCGCCATTGGCGTAGCATGTTGCGGACACATCTTCAGGCAGGTATCACATTGCTCGCAGACAGCCGCGCTCCACGCCACTTTGCCGTCGACAATCTGCAACGCCTGATGCGGACACTGCGGCACGCACTCTCCGCAATCATTACAGCGCCCCATCGTCCACGGATTGTGACAGTTTTTGCAGCGCAGATTGCAGCCCTGCAAAAACAGAGCCAGACGACTGCCTGGCCCGTCAACGCAGGAGAAGGGGATAATCTTACTGACTAAAGCGCATCTGCTGTTCATGGCTTATCACGCGCGGCTGGCGTTCCAGAATACGAGTGTTGCGTGCGGCTTCTTCTCCCAGCCAGGTAGTGTTGGTGCGTGAACCTTCGGCGCGATATTTTTCTAAATCCGACAAACGCACCATATAACCGGTAACGCGAACCAGATCGTTACCGCTGACATTGGCGGTAAATTCACGCATTCCGGCTTTAAAGGCACCGAGGCAAAGCTGTACCAGCGCCTGCGGATTACGTTTGATGGTTTCGTCGAGCGTCAGAATGTCGCTGATGCCGGAATAATAATAAGCATGATGCGGGGCGACAGTTTGCAGATGGGTAATCGGATCTGGCTCATCACCATACGGCAAACGCGCGCCCGGCGTGGTGCCGATATCGGAACTTATCCCCGACTGTGCATGTAACATGGCGCGTTTTTGCCAGCCATATTTCACGGGGGTATTGGCGACAAACTCCGCCAGTTGCGCGCTAATGCGATAACCCACTTCATTTGCGGCGGCCTCTTTACCGTAGCGTGCGGCAATTCCTTCTTTTTCACACAGCAAGTTAACCGCTTCCGCCAGCCCATACATGCCAAACATTGGCACAAAACGTTCAGGGTTAATCAGCCCTTCTTTCACCAGGAAGCTATTCTCAAAGAAGTGTGATTGTTGATAGAGGAATTCACACCGCGCATCGATGATGGCGATCTGCTGTTGGCAGTAGTGCGGTAGAGTGCGCGTAAAGAAGTCCTCCAGCGATTCGCTGCGCTCGGCAATGGCTTTCAGGTTAAGGCGTACCAGCGTGCTGCCACCACCCGCCAGCGGCAGTGAGTTGTAACAGCTCACAATCCCGTAGCCCCCTTTTGTGAAAATTTTATCATGCACCGGACCGTTGGCGATGTGCGGTTTGCTACATTCACAGATGTTTTTCGCCACTTCCAGCAGCAGGTCATCAGGGGTGATATCAGGATCGTAGATAAAGGTCAGGTTCGGTGAAACCTGCTTCAGCTCTGCGTCTGCACGTAATATCGCACGGGTAATGGGCGAATCAGACGGGCCGATATTAGCATGCATAAAGGCGTCTGGCAGGGTTCTGTCGAGGTAACGCCAGAAACGTTTTATTCGAATATCGATCTCGTCTTGTGTTAGAATTCTAACATACGGTTGCAACAACGCATCCAGTTGCCCCAGGTAGACCGGCATCGATGTGACCGAAGGAACGTGGTGGTAAAGAATGGTCAGCAGAGAGAGTGCGTCATCAAGATCTTTTGCGCCTTCCAGCTCCAGCCATTCGGAACCGTTGGCCAAAAAACGGGCGTAATCGGGTAAGACATAGCGCGGTTTGTACGGCGCATGACCTTCAAACATATCGCAGATTACCCCCTCATCCAGCGCGCGGCGGGCTTCGGCAGGCAGCTGTGGGTAAGGCAGATTGTTTTCTGCTTCCAGTGCCAGAAAATGGCGCTTCTGCTCCGGGCTAAGTACCGGGCTGGTGACAATTTGCTGGCAACGTTGTTGCAGTGCATTTTCATGAGAAGTGGGCATCTTCTTTTCCTTTTATGCCGAAGGTGATGCGCCATTGTAAGAAGTTTCGTGATGTTCACTTTGATCCTGATACGTTTGCCACCACTGACGCATTCATTTGAAAGTGAATTATTTGAACCAGATCGCATTACAGTGATGCAAACTTGTAAGTAGATTTCCTTAATTGTGATGTACATCGAAGTGTGTTGCGGAGTAGATGTTAGAATACTAACAAACTCGCAAGGTGAATTTTATTGGCGACAAGCCAGGAGAATGAAATGACTGATCTGAAAGCAAGCAGCCTGCGTGCACTGAAATTGATGGACCTGACCACCCTGAATGACGACGACACCGACGAGAAAGTGATCGCACTGTGTCATCAGGCCAAAACTCCGGTCGGCAATACCGCCGCTATCTGTATCTATCCTCGCTTTATCCCGATTGCTCGCAAAACTCTGAAAGAGCAGGGCACCCCGGAAATCCGTATCGCTACGGTAACTAACTTCCCACACGGTAACGACGACATCGACATTGCGCTGGCAGAAACCCGTGCGGCAATCGCCTACGGTGCCGATGAAGTTGACGTGGTGTTCCCGTACCGCGCGCTGATGGCGGGTAACGAGCAGGTTGGTTTTGACCTGGTGAAAGCCTGTAAAGAGGCTTGCGCTGCGGCGAACGTACTGCTGAAAGTGATTATTGAAACCGGCGAACTGAAAGACGAAGCGCTGATCCGTAAAGCGTCTGAAATCTCCATCAAAGCGGGTGCTGACTTCATCAAAACCTCTACCGGTAAAGTGGCTGTGAATGCGACGCCGGAAAGCGCGCGCATCATGATGGAAGTGATCCGCGATATGGGCGTAGAAAAAACCGTTGGTTTCAAACCGGCGGGCGGCGTGCGTACTGCGGAAGATGCGCAGAAATATCTCGCCATTGCAGATGAACTGTTCGGTGCTGACTGGGCTGATGCGCGTCACTACCGCTTTGGTGCTTCCAGCTTGCTGGCAAGCCTGCTGAAAGCTCTGGGCCACGGCGACGGTAAGAGCGCCAGCAGCTACTAAGGCTTGATTTGCCGGATGATGCAGCGATGCTCATCCGGTTCCCCGATTACCTCGTCTCTTTTCCACGGGAGGTTACCTTGTTTCTCGCACAAGAAATTATTCGTAAAAAACGTGATGGTCATGCGCTGAGTGATGAAGAAATTCGTTTTTTTATCAACGGCATTCGCGACAACACTATCTCCGAAGGGCAGATTGCCGCCCTCGCGATGACCATTTTCTTCCACGATATGACAATGCCTGAGCGTGTCTCGCTGACCATGGCGATGCGAGATTCAGGAACCGTTCTCGACTGGAAAAGCCTGCATCTGAATGGCCCGATTGTTGATAAACACTCGACCGGCGGTGTCGGCGATGTGACTTCGCTGATGTTGGGGCCGATGGTCGCTGCCTGTGGCGGCTATATTCCGATGATCTCCGGTCGCGGCCTCGGTCATACTGGCGGTACGCTCGACAAACTGGAATCCATCCTTGGCTTCGACATTTTCCCGGATGACAACCGTTTCCGCGAAATTATTAAAGACGTCGGCGTGGCGATTATCGGCCAGACCAGCTCACTGGCTCCGGCGGATAAACGTTTCTACGCGACCCGCGATATTACCGCAACCGTGGATTCAATCCCGCTGATCACCGCCTCTATTCTGGCGAAGAAACTGGCGGAAGGTCTGGACGCGCTGGTGATGGACGTGAAAGTGGGTAGCGGCGCGTTTATGCCGACCTACGAACTCTCTGAAGCCCTTGCCGAAGCGATTGTTGGCGTGGCTAACGGCGCTGGCGTGCGCACCACCGCGCTGCTCACCGATATGAATCAGGTACTGGCCTCCAGTGCAGGTAACGCGGTTGAAGTTCGTGAAGCGGTGCAGTTCCTGACGGGTGAATATCGTAACCCGCGTCTGTTTGATGTCACGATGGCACTGTGCGTGGAGATGCTGATCTCCGGCAAACTGGCGAAAGATGACGCCGAAGCGCGCGCGAAATTACAGGCGGTGCTGGACAACGGTAAAGCGGCAGAAGTCTTTGGTCGTATGGTAGCGGCACAAAAAGGCCCGACCGACTTCGTTGAGAACTACGCGAAGTATCTGCCGACAGCGATGCTGACGAAAGCAGTCTATGCTGATACCGAAGGGTTTGTCAGTGAAATGGATACCCGCGCGCTGGGGATGGCAGTGGTTGCAATGGGCGGCGGACGCCGTCAGGCATCTGACACCATCGATTACAGCGTCGGCTTTACTGATATGGCGCGTCTGGGCGACCAGGTAGACGGTCAGCGTCCGCTGGCAGTTATCCACGCGAAAGACGAAAACAGCTGGCAGGAAGCGGCGAAAGCGGTGAAAGCGGCAATTAAACTTGCCGATAAAGCACCGGAAAGCACACCAACTGTCTATCGCCGTATCAGCGAATAACAGTATACTGATCTGATCATTTAAATTTGAAGCACTGAGTACGGAGAACATATGAAACGTGCATTTATTATGGTGCTGGACTCATTCGGCATCGGCGCTACAGAAGATGCAGAACGCTTTGGTGACGTCGGGGCTGACACCCTGGGTCATATCGCAGAAGCTTGTGCCAAAGGCGAAGCTGATAACGGTCGTAAAGGCCCGCTCAATCTGCCAAATCTGACCCGTCTGGGGCTGGCGAAAGCACACGAAGGTTCTACCGGTTTCATTCCGGCGGGAATGGACGGCAACGCTGAAGTTATCGGCGCGTACGCATGGGCGCACGAAATGTCATCCGGTAAAGATACCCCGTCTGGTCACTGGGAAATCGCCGGTGTCCCGGTTCTGTTTGAGTGGGGATACTTCTCCGATCACGAAAACAGCTTCCCGCAAGAGCTGCTGGATAAACTGGTTGAACGCGCTAATCTGCCGGGTTACCTCGGTAACTGCCACTCTTCCGGTACGGTCATTCTGGATCAGCTGGGCGAAGAGCACATGAAAACCGGCAAGCCGATTTTCTATACCTCCGCTGACTCCGTGTTCCAGATTGCCTGCCATGAAGAAACTTTCGGTCTGGACAAACTCTACGAACTGTGCGAAATCGCTCGTGAAGAGCTGACCAACGGCGGCTACAACATCGGTCGTGTTATCGCTCGTCCGTTTATCGGCGACAAAGCTGGTAACTTCCAGCGTACTGGTAACCGTCACGACCTGGCTGTTGAGCCGCCAGCACCGACCGTGCTGCAGAAACTGGTTGATGAAAAACACGGCCAGGTGGTTTCGGTCGGTAAAATTGCAGACATCTACGCCAACTGCGGTATCACCAAAAAAGTGAAAGCGACCGGCCTGGACGCGCTGTTTGACGCCACCATCAAAGAGATGAAAGAAGCGGGTGATAACACCATCGTCTTCACCAACTTCGTTGACTTCGACTCTTCCTGGGGCCACCGTCGCGACGTCGCCGGTTATGCTGCGGGTCTGGAACTGTTCGACCGCCGTCTGCCGGAGCTGATGTCTTTGCTGCGCGATGACGATATTCTGATTCTCACTGCTGACCACGGTTGTGACCCGACCTGGACCGGTACTGACCACACGCGTGAACACATTCCGGTACTGGTTTACGGCCCGAAAGTGAAACCAGGTTCGCTGGGGCATCGTGAAACCTTCGCGGATATCGGCCAGACTCTGGCAAAATATTTTGGTACTTCTGATATGGAATATGGCAAAGCCATGTTCTGATGGATTTGGGCGGAGCAGTGACTCCGCCTTTAATATGTCACAAAAAGGATAAAACGATGGCTACTCCACACATTAATGCAGAAATGGGCGATTTTGCTGACGTAGTTTTGATGCCAGGCGACCCGCTGCGTGCGAAGTATATTGCTGAAACTTTCCTTGAAGATGCCCGTGAAGTGAACAACGTTCGCGGTATGCTGGGCTTCACTGGTACTTACAAAGGCCGCAAAATTTCCGTAATGGGCCACGGTATGGGTATCCCGTCCTGCTCCATCTACACCAAAGAACTGATCACTGATTTCGGCGTGAAGAAAATTATCCGCGTTGGTTCCTGTGGCGCTGTTCTGCCGCACGTAAAACTGCGCGACGTCGTTATCGGTATGGGTGCCTGCACCGATTCCAAAGTTAACCGCATCCGTTTTAAAGACCATGACTTTGCCGCTATCGCTGACTTCGACATGGTGCGTAACGCGGTAGACGCGGCAAAAGCACTGGGCGTTGATGCTCGCGTTGGTAACCTGTTCTCCGCTGACCTGTTCTACTCTCCGGACGGCGAAATGTTCGACGTGATGGAAAAATACGGCATCCTCGGCGTGGAAATGGAAGCGGCTGGTATCTACGGCGTCGCTGCAGAATTTGGCGCGAAAGCCCTGACCATCTGCACCGTGTCTGACCACATCCGCACTCACGAGCAGACCACTGCCGCTGAGCGTCAGACCACCTTCAACGACATGATCAAAATCGCACTGGAATCCGTTCTGCTGGGCGATAAAGAGTAATTGTGTTTTGCTGAAAGGCGATTGTCGTGTGAAGCCGGAGCGGGAGACTGCTCCGGCTTTTTATTATCTATTCATCAATAGCAACTGATTTATAGATTTACTATTATTTTTCATATGGATAGAAAATAAAATCCATTCAAGTATCTATTCACGAATCTATTCATTTATGTTCAGCCGTCATCCAGGAAGGGCATATCAGCAACTCTGGTGGACAACCATAAATTCCTGCCATTTTGCTTTTGATGTTTGAACTAAGCCGTTCCGTCTTTTCGATCTGTTTTAGAGAATTAATGGAGATACCTAACATTTTATTTACTTCAGCAAGTGATAGTTTATGCCTGATACGCACGGCGGTTAGCCAGGATATACCCTGGCTGAACATTAAATTGATAATCTCCCGTTCCTGGTTTTCCAGATCGATCATATTTCCTTCCCTGGATATTTTAATCAGCGAGTTACTTTACCGCCCCTGCCATCCACGCTGACAACTCCCGTAGCTCTTTTTCCTGTTCCGGGAAGTCAACCAGCAGCGCTTCGCACTCCTGTTGCAGCATATCCGCGCGGTACAGACAGCCTTGCAGTCGCCCGGCGAGGGCTTCCAGCGGCGCGGGGTTGAGACTGTCGGTAAACACCTGGGCGCGGGTGATATGGCCTTTTTCAACGTCGAAATGCAGTTCCACGCCGCCCCAGGTAAAGCGTTCATCCAGCAGATGCGAGAATGCCGGAGCCTGACCGAAGTTCCATTCCCAGCTACTCTGGCGGGCAAAGGTTTCGGCGAAGTTTGGCAAGTCTGGCGTTTTGTCCGGGGAGATGATTTCCGCTTCCACGCGCTCGCCATAATGGGCGAAAAAGGCCTCGGTTATGGCCTCGCAAACCTGCTCATGGGTGATCCCCGGTAGCAATTCGGTCAGATTGGTCACGCGGGAACGCACTGAGGTAATGCCTTTCGCCGCCAGTTTCTTTTTATCCGGATTGAGATAGTTTGCCAGGCGGCTAAGGTCGGAATTGAGCAGCAAAGTGCCGTGGTGGAAGCCACGATCTTTGGTTTCGCGATAGGCCGAGCCTGAGACTTTGCGATCGCCTTCGGCGGTTTTCACCACCAGATCGTTACGCCCGGAAGCTTCGGCGCTGACGCCGAGCGCGTTCAGCGCATTGAGCACAATCGACGTGGAGATGGTTTTATCGTACTCCGGCTTGCCAGCCATAAAGGTAAAACAGGTATTGCCGAGATCGTGGAACACTGCGCCGCCACCGCTACTGCGCCGCGCCAGGCGGACGTTATCTTCTTCCATCCGCCGGGTATTACACTCTTTCCACGGGTTCTGCGCGCGACCAATCACTACCGTGTCGGCATTGCGCCAGAGAAACAGAACGCGCTGCGTGGCCGGCATCTGGCGAAAAATACACTCCTCTACCGCCAGGTTAAACCACGGGTCGTAAGAGTCAGAGATGAGCAGGCGTAATGTGGACATAACGATTTCCTTTCTTGTAGTAATGAGTCACTCTTTTTTCTCGCTTTCTTCCTCTTCCGGCACCGGTTTGCTGGCGGTTAACAGGAAGGGCGATTGCTGCCAGCGGGTGCGTTTACCCTGTAGCAGCGTGCGGGTCAGCACTACGCCGATTGCCAGCGAGAGCAGCAACATCAGGCGTAAAATGTTAGTGGTGTTATCCACCTGTTGGGCTTCGGTGGCGAGCGTATGGGTGTCGAGCGTCAGGCGCAGATAGCCGAGCGGTCCGTTTTTACCCGCAATGGGTTCGACAATCTGCTGGTTAAAATAGCCGCCCGCTTTTTTGCCGTCGAGCGCCAGTCGGTCGCGCACGTCGACGCTTTCGCCAGAACGGGCGATAAGATCGCCTTGCTCATCATATACGCCTGCGTCGAGAATGCGGCTTTCATCCGTTAACTGATCGAGGATCGCCTGAATGCGTTTTTCATCCGGTGAGTCGGTACGCATCAGCGGTGCAACGTTTAGCGTCACCTGCCGCGCCAGGGTGCGGGCCAGTTCTTCCAGTTGCGGATTACGCTGTCGCTGGTGGTTTTGACTAAACCATGACGCCCCCTGCATCAGCGCCACTAACAAGGCAAGACAGAACAGGACAATCACTGCCCGATGCAGCCGGAATTTCAGTTTTGTGCGAGCCATCTTCCACCCTTTGAAAATTTGAGACTTAATGTTGCCAGAAGCAATGGATACAAGGTAGCCTCATGCGTTATTTTCCCTGCTTCGAACGATTTTACAGGAGCCTTAATGCCTAACATTACCTGGTGCGACCTGCCTGAAGATGTCTCTTTATGGCCTGGTCTGCCTCTTTCATTAAGTGGTGATGAAGTGATGCCACTGGATTACCACGCAGGTCGTAGCGGCTGGCTGCTGTATGGTCGTGGGCTGGATAAACAACGTCTGACCCAATACCAGAGCAAACTGGGCGCGGCTATGGTGATTGTTGCCGCCTGGTGCGTGGAAGATTATCAGGTGATTCGTCTGGCAGGTTCACTCACTGCGCGGGCTACGCGCCTGGCCCATGAAGCGCAACTGGATGTCGCGCCGCTGGGGAAAATCCCACACCTGCGCACGCCGGGGTTGCTGGTGATGGACATGGATTCCACCGCCATCCAGATTGAATGTATTGATGAAATTGCCAAACTGGCCGGAACGGGCGAGAGGGTGGCGGAGGTAACCGAACGGGCGATGCGCGGCGAACTCGATTTTACCGCCAGCCTGCGCAGCCGCGTGGCGACGCTGAAAGGCGCTGACGCCAATATTCTGCAACAGGTGCGTGAAAATCTGCCGCTGATGCCAGGCTTAACGCAGCTGGTACTCAAGCTGGAAACGCTGGGCTGGAAAGTGGCGATTGCCTCCGGCGGCTTTACTTTCTTTGCTGAATACCTGCGCGACAAGCTGCGCCTGACAGCCGTGGTAGCCAATGAACTGGAGATCATGGACGGTAAATTTACCGGCAATGTGATCGGCGACATCGTTGACGCGCAATATAAAGCGAAAACCCTGACCCGCCTCGCGCAGGAGTATGAAATCCCGCTGGCGCAGACCGTGGCGATTGGCGATGGAGCCAATGACCTGCCGATGATCAAAGCGGCAGGGCTGGGGATTGCCTACCATGCCAAGCCAAAAGTGAATGAAAAGACGGAAGTCACCATCCGTCACGCTGACCTGATGGGGGTATTCTGCATCCTCTCTGGCAGCCTGAATCAGAAGTAATTGTCCGCCCGTCATCCTGCGGGCGGCACAGCATTAACGAGGTACATCGTGGCAAAAGCTCCAAAACGCGCCTTTGTTTGTAATGAATGCGGGGCCGATTATCCGCGCTGGCAGGGGCAGTGCAGTGCCTGTCATGCCTGGAACACCATCACCGAGGTGCGTCTTGCAGCGTCGCCAACGGTGGCGCGTAACGAGCGTCTCAGTGGCTATGCCGGTAGCGCCGGAGTGGCAAAAGTCCAGAAACTTTCCGACATCAGCCTTGAAGAGCTGCCGCGTTTTTCCACCGGATTTAAAGAGTTCGACCGCGTATTAGGCGGCGGCGTGGTGCCGGGAAGCGCCATTCTGATTGGCGGTAACCCTGGTGCGGGGAAATCCACGCTGTTGCTGCAAACGCTGTGCAAACTGGCGCAGCAGATGAAAACGCTGTATGTCACCGGCGAAGAGTCGCTGCAACAGGTGGCAATGCGCGCTCATCGCCTTGGCCTGCCGACTGACAATCTTAATATGCTGTCGGAAACCAGCATCGAGCAGATCTGCCTGATTGCCGAAGAAGAGCAACCGAAGCTGATGGTAATTGACTCCATCCAGGTGATGCATATGGCGGATGTACAATCATCGCCTGGCAGCGTGGCACAGGTGCGTGAAACGGCGGCTTATCTGACGCGCTTCGCCAAAACGCGCGGTGTGGCGATTGTCATGGTCGGGCACGTAACCAAAGATGGCTCGCTGGCTGGCCCTAAAGTGCTGGAACACTGTATCGACTGTTCGGTGCTTTTGGATGGTGATGCCGACTCACGTTTTCGCACCTTACGCAGCCATAAAAACCGCTTCGGCGCGGTGAATGAGCTGGGTGTCTTCGCAATGACCGAGCAGGGGCTGCGTGAAGTCAGCAACCCTTCGGCAATTTTCTTAAGTCGCGGCGATGAAGTGACCTCCGGTAGCTCAGTGATGGTAGTGTGGGAAGGAACGCGTCCGCTGCTGGTGGAGATTCAGGCGCTCGTCGATCACTCGATGATGGCGAATCCACGCCGCGTGGCAGTCGGGCTGGAGCAAAACCGTCTGGCAATCCTGCTGGCGGTGCTTCACCGTCACGGTGGTCTACAAATGGCCGATCAGGATGTGTTTGTTAACGTGGTCGGTGGCGTGAAGGTGACGGAAACCAGTGCCGATTTAGCGTTACTGCTGGCGATGGTTTCCAGCCTGCGTGACAGACCGCTACCGCAGGATCTGGTGGTGTTTGGTGAAGTCGGGCTGGCAGGGGAGATCCGCCCGGTGCCCAGCGGCCAGGAACGAATCTCAGAAGCGGCGAAACACGGTTTTCGCCGGGCAATTGTTCCGGCAGCTAACGTGCCGAAAAAAGCGCCGGAAGGGATGCAGATTTTTGGCGTTAAAAAACTCTCCGACGCGCTTAGCGTGTTCGACGACTTATAATGAGAGATACGGAGGGAGATATGTCGTCATTTGATTACCTGAAAACTGCCATCAAGCAACAGGGCTGCACTCTACAGCAGGTAGCTGATGCCAGCGGTATGACCAAAGGGTATTTAAGCCAGTTACTGAATGCCAAAATTAAAAGCCCCAGCGCACAAAAGCTGGAGGCATTGCACCGTTATTTGGGACTTGAATTTCCCCGGCAGAAGAAAACGATCGGTGTCGTATTCGGTAAGTTTTACCCGCTGCATACTGGACATATCTACCTTATCCAGCGCGCCTGTAGCCAGGTTGACGAGCTGCATATCATTATGGGTTTTGACGATACCCGCGACCGCGCATTGTTCGAAGACAGCGCCATGTCGCAGCAGCCAACCGTGCCGGATCGTCTGCGCTGGTTATTGCAGACCTTTAAGTATCAAAAAAATATCCGCATTCATGCTTTTAACGAAGAGGGCATGGAACCGTATCCACACGGCTGGGATGTGTGGAGCAACGGCATCAAAAGGTTTATGGCCGAAAAAGGCATTCAGCCGGACCTGATCTACACCTCGGAAGAAGCCGATGCGCCGCAGTATATGGAACATCTGGGGATCGAGACGGTGCTGGTCGATCCGAAGCGTACCTTTATGAGTATCAGCGGTGCGCAGATCCGCGAAAACCCGTTCCGCTACTGGGAATATATTCCTACGGAAGTGAAGCCATTCTTTGTGCGTACCGTGGCGATCCTCGGTGGTGAATCGAGCGGTAAATCCACCCTGGTAAACAAACTTGCCAATATCTTCAACACTACCAGTGCGTGGGAATATGGTCGTGATTATGTCTTTTCGCACCTCGGTGGCGATGAGATCGCGTTGCAGTATTCCGACTACGATAAAATCGCGCTGGGACATGCGCAATATATTGATTTTGCAGTGAAATATGCCAATAAAGTGGCGTTTATCGACACCGATTTTGTCACTACCCAGGCGTTCTGCAAAAAGTACGAAGGGCGTGAGCATCCGTTCGTGCAGGCGTTGATTGATGAGTACCGTTTCGATCTGGTGATCCTGCTGGAGAACAACACGCCGTGGGTGGCGGATGGTTTACGCAGCCTCGGCAGTTCGGTGGATCGCAAAGAGTTCCAGAACTTGCTGGTGGAGATGCTGGAAGAGAACAATATCGAATTCGTGCGGGTTGAAGAGGACGATTACGACAGCCGTTTCCTGCGCTGCGTGGAGCTGGTGCGGGAGATGATGGGGGAGCAAAGATAATCATCTTTATAAGATGTTGAGTGGGATTACTGATTCAAAAGTGTACTTAGTACTCCATTTCGGTGTACAATGTACCTGCCAGGGAGGGGGAATGGGTAAGGCGATAATATTTATAGAGACGCCAATGTTTACGCGTCAGATCAAGCAGATTGCAACCGATGATGAATTAAAGGAATTACAAAAAGAACTCATCGGAACTCCCGATAAAGGTGATCTCATTCAGCAGACTGGTGGATTGCGTAAAGTCCGAATGGCTGCGGGTTCACAGGGAAAAAGTGGCAGTGTCAGAATAATTTACTTTCTGGCGACGGAAGAGATTATTTATTTGATTATGGCCTATCCGAAAAATGCCAAAGATAGTCTGACAGATACGGAAAAAGCTCAACTAAAGAAGTTGACGAAACTGCTCAAAGGCGAGATATAAAATGAGTTTTTTTGATGAGTTGAAAACCTCTCTGGAAGAGGCTGTCGAGATTAAACAAGGTTTAAAAGAACCTGCACGGGTGACCCGCTACGAAATTGCGGATGTTAAAGCTATTCGTGAGCAACTCAACGTTTCTCAAAGTGAGATGGCAAAAGCTCTGGGAACCAGTGTGGATACCATTAAAAGCTGGGAATCGAAGCGAAGAAATCCTACGGGATTGGCTGCAAAAGTACTTGCCACAATTAAAGAAAATCCTGCCTTTTTCCGGGAACTTGCTTCCCATTAATCATTTAACTAATACCGGATGCGATGCTGGTGCGCCGCATCCGGCATTTTACGCATTACTTCGCAATACGCTTGTACTTGATACGCTTCGGCTCCAGCGCGTCTGCGCCCAGCGTGCGTTTCTTGTACTCTTCGTACTCGGTAAAGTTACCTTCGAAGAACTCAACTTTACCTTCATCCTGGTAATCCAGAATGTGGGTGGCGATACGGTCGAGGAACCAACGGTCGTGCGAGATAACCATCGCGCAGCCCGGGAACTCCAGCAGGGCGTTTTCCAGTGCGCGCAGGGTTTCGATATCCAGGTCGTTGGTTGGTTCGTCGAGCAGCAGCATGTTGCCGCCAACCTGCAGCAGCTTCGCCAGATGCAGACGACCGCGCTCACCGCCGGAGAGTTCGCCAACGCGTTTACCCTGATCAACCCCTTTAAAGTTAAAGCGGCCAACGTAGGCGCGGCTTGGCATCTCGGTGTTGCCGATCTTCATGATATCCAGCCCGCCGGAAACTTCTTCCCAAACGGTTTTGCTGTTATCCATTGAGTCACGGAACTGATCAACCGACGCCAGTTTCACCGTTTCACCCAAAGTGATGGTGCCGCTGTCCGGCTGTTCCTGACCAGAGATCATACGGAACAGTGTCGATTTACCCGCACCGTTCGGACCGATGATCCCGACGATCGCTCCTTTCGGGATCGAGAAGCTCAGGGAGTCAATCAGCAGACGATCACCATAGGATTTACGCAGGTTGCTGACTTCCAGCACTTTATCGCCCAGACGCGGTCCAGGTGGAATAAACAGTTCGTTGGTTTCGTTACGTTTCTGATATTCGGTGCTGTTGAGTTCTTCAAAGCGCGCCAGACGTGCTTTACCTTTTGACTGACGGCCTTTAGTTCCCTGACGTACCCACTCCAGCTCTTTCTCGATCGACTTACGACGCGCCGCTTCTTGTGAAGCTTCCTGCGCCAGACGCTGATCTTTCTGCTCCAGCCAGGAGGAGTAGTTACCTTCCCACGGAATACCTTCACCGCGGTCAAGTTCGAGGATCCAGCCCGCAACGTTATCGAGGAAGTAACGGTCGTGGGTAATCGCCACCACGGTGCCTTCGAAGTCGTGCAGGAAGCGTTCCAGCCACGCCACGGATTCCGCATCCAGGTGGTTGGTCGGTTCGTCGAGCAGCAGCATGTCTGGTTTTTCCAGCAGCAGGCGGCACAACGCCACGCGACGACGCTCACCACCGGAAAGGTTAGCGATTTTCGCGTCCCAGTCCGGCAGACGCAGCGCATCCGCCGCACGCTCCAGCTGAACGTTCAGGTTGTGACCGTCGTGAGCCTGAATGATCTCTTCCAGACGGCCTTGTTCAGCGGCCAGCTTGTCAAAATCGGCATCCGGATCGGCATACAGCGCATACACTTCATCCAGGCGTTTCAGGGCGTTAACCACTTCAGAAACCGCTTCTTCAATGGACTCACGAACGGTGTGTTCCGGGTTCAGCTGCGGTTCCTGCGGTAGATAACCAATCTTGATGTCTGGCTGCGGACGCGCTTCACCTTCGATGTCTTTATCAATGCCCGCCATAATGCGCAGCAGGGTGGACTTACCCGCGCCGTTCAGACCCAGGACACCAATTTTTGCCCCAGGGAAGAAACTCAGAGAGATGTTTTTCAAAATATGACGTTTCGGCGGAACAACTTTGCCGACACGATGCATGGTATAAACGAATTGAGCCACGTTGGACTTCGCCTCTATGTTTATCGTGATGATGAGTTTTCAAAGGCGAAGTGTAGCCTGTTTCCCTGTCTAATCCCAGCCAGTCGATCACCCCGTAAAAGTAAAAAAGTGTCCGTAACGTGGCGTAAACGGTAATGACTGGTTAGCATAAATCTATTACGCGGCATGACGCTGCATTGATGTATTTACACTTAGAGGATGCGCTTGTGGAAAAAGCCAAACACGTTACCTGGCGGCTGTTGGCTGTCGGTGTCTGTCTGCTGACGGTCAGCAGCGTGGCGCGAGCCGACTCACTGGATGAGCAGCGTAGCCGTTACGCGCAAATTAAGCAGGCCTGGGATAATCGACAAATGGATGTGGTCGAACAAATGATGCCTGGACTGAAAGATTACCCACTTTATCCCTACCTGGAATACCGCCAGATCACTGATGACCTGATGAATCAACCGGCGGTGACGGTCACTAACTTTGTTCGCGCTAACCCCACGCTTCCTCCCGCTCGCACGCTGCAATCTCGTTTCGTCAATGAACTGGCGCGGCGTGAAGACTGGCGTGGCTTGTTAGCCTTTAGCCCGGAAAAGCCCGGAACTACCGAAGCGCAATGTAATTACTACTATGCGAAATGGAACACCGGGCAGAGTGAAGAAGCCTGGCAAGGGGCGAAAGAGCTGTGGCTAACCGGCAAGAGCCAGCCTAACGCCTGTGACAAGTTATTTAGCGTCTGGCGTGCGTCAGGTAAACAAGATCCGCTGGCGTATTTAGAGCGTATCCGTCTGGCGATGAAAGCGGGTAACACCGGCCTGGTAACAGTGCTGGCAGGGCAGATGCCTGCCGATTACCAGACTATCGCTTCGGCAATCATTTCACTGGCGAACAACCCTAATACGGTACTGAGCTTCGCGCGTACAACCGGCGCGACCGATTTTACCCGTCAAATGGCGGCGGTGGCGTTTGCCAGTGTGGCGCGGCAGGATGCTGAAAATGCACGGCTGATGATCCCGTCGCTTGCTCAGGCACAGCAGCTTAATGAAGATCAGATTCAGGAGCTGCGCGATATTGTCGCATGGCGTTTGATGGGCAACGATGTCACCGACGAGCAGGCGAAATGGCGCGATGACGCGATTATGCGTTCGCAATCTACTTCGCTTATTGAACGCCGTGTGCGAATGGCGCTTGGCACCGGCGATCGTCGCGGCCTGAATACCTGGCTGGCGCGTCTGCCGATGGAAGCGAAAGAGAAAGATGAATGGCGTTACTGGCAGGCGGATTTATTGCTGGAACGCGGACGTGAAGCTGAAGCAAAAGAGATTTTGCATCAACTCATGCAACAGCGTGGTTTCTACCCGATGGTTGCTGCACAACGCATCGGCGAAGAGTATGAGCTGAAGATTGATAAAGCGCCGCAGAATGTTGACAGCGCCCTGACTCAGGGGCCGGAGATGGCGCGCGTGCGCGAGTTGATGTACTGGAATCTCGATAACACCGCGCGTAGCGAGTGGGCCAATCTGGTGAAGAGCAAGTCAAAAACAGAGCAGGCTCAACTGGCTCGGTATGCTTTCAATAACCAATGGTGGGATCTTAGCGTTCAGGCAACGATCGCCGGGAAGCTTTGGGATCATCTGGAAGAGCGATTCCCGCTGGCTTACAACGATCTTTTCAAACGCTACACCAGTGGTAAGGAGATCCCGCAAAGCTATGCGATGGCGATTGCCCGTCAGGAGAGTGCCTGGAATCCGAAAGTGAAATCACCGGTAGGGGCCAGCGGCCTGATGCAGATTATGCCTGGTACCGCGATCCATACGGTGAAGATGTTCTCTATTCCCGGTTATAGCAGCCCTGGGCAATTGCTGGATCCGGAAACGAACATCAACATTGGCACCAGTTACCTGCAATATGTTTATCAGCAGTTTGGCAATAACCGTATTTTCTCCTCAGCAGCTTATAACGCCGGACCAGGGCGGGTGCGAACCTGGCTTGGCAACAGCGCAGGACGTATCGACGCAGTGGCATTTGTCGAGAGTATTCCATTCTCCGAGACGCGCGGTTATGTGAAAAACGTGCTGGCTTATGACGCTTACTACCGCTATTTCATGGGGGATAAACCGACGTTGATGAGCGCCACGGAATGGGGACGTCGTTACTGATCCACACGTTTATGATATGCTATCGTACTCTTTAGCGAGTACAACCGGGGGAGGCATTTTGCTTCCCCCGCTAACAATGGCGACATACTATGGCCCAACAATCACCCTATTCAGCAGCGATGGCAGAACAGCGTCACCAGGAGTGGTTACGTTTTGTCGACCTGCTTAAGAATGCCTACCAAAACGATCTCCATTTACCGTTGTTAAACCTGATGCTGACGCCAGATGAGCGCGAAGCGTTGGGGACTCGCGTGCGTATTGTCGAAGAGCTGTTGCGCGGCGAAATGAGCCAGCGTGAGTTAAAAAATGAACTCGGCGCGGGCATCGCGACGATTACGCGTGGATCTAATAGTCTGAAAGCCGCGCCCGTCGAGCTGCGCCAGTGGCTGGAAGACGTGTTGCTGAAAAGCGATTGATTTTGTAGGCCTGATAGGACATGGCGCATCAGGCATCGTGCACCGAATGCCGGATGCGGCGTGAACGCCTAATCAGGCCTGCAATGGCTGATACACGGCATTATGAAACGGACTCAGCGCCAGGATCACCGCCTGGTGATAGACGCTGGTGCGAGTGAGTTTCCCGGCGGTAAACACGCCGATCGCCCCTTCCTTACGACCAATCTCATCAATACCGGTATAACGCGACATCACGGGACCAAGCACCTCACCTTCACGCACTTTTTCCAGAATCACCGCAGGCAACGGCAAAGTAGCCGAACGCGCCTCGCCGCGCTGGCTGGCGTTTTCTATCACCACCCAACTGAAAGTGCTGTCACCATCGATGCCAGCTTCAATCGCCACCCAAAAATCAGCCTCAGGAAGTAAACGGCGGGCATTGGCTACCCTATTTCGTGCGCCAGCGCGCGTTTCCTCACTGCCAAAGGGCTGTTCCGGTACACCGCTCTCGACGGCAACGGATGCAATATGGCAGGATCCTTCGCCGAAGATCTCGTGAAATGCCTGCAGAATGGCCTGAATTTTAGCGGGATTGGTGGTCGCACAGACAACTTGGTGCATAATCAGCATTACTCAGAAAATTAACGTTACAGCAGTATACGGAAAAAAAGCATGTTACAGGTATACCTAGTCCGCCACGGTGAAACGCAGTGGAACGCCGAGCGACGTATTCAGGGCCAGTCTGACAGCCCGCTGACCGCCAAAGGTGAGCAACAGGCGATGCAGGTGGCAACCCGTGCCAAAGAGCTTGGCATTACGCATATCATCAGTAGCGATTTAGGACGGACCCGGCGCACGGCGGAAATCATCGCCCAGGCCTGCGGCTGTGACATCATCTTTGATTCTCGCCTGCGTGAATTAAATATGGGTGTACTGGAAACAAGAAATATCGATTCACTCACCGAAGAAGAAGAGAACTGGCGTCGGCAACTGGTCAATGGCACCGTTGACGGGCGTATTCCTGAAGGCGAGTCAATGCAGGAGCTCAGCGATCGCGTTAATGCGGCACTGGAATCTTGCCGGGACTTACCGCAGGGAAGCCGACCGCTACTGGTGAGCCATGGTATTGCACTGGGATGCCTGGTGAGTACGATTCTCGGATTACCAGCATGGGCAGAGCGCCGCTTACGTCTGCGTAACTGTTCTATTTCGCGCGTGGATTATCAGGAAAGCTTGTGGCTGGCGTCTGGCTGGGTGGTTGAAACCGCAGGGGACATCTCGCATCTGGACGCCCCTGCATTAGATGAGCTGCAGCGTTAACGACGGATCGGAATCAGCAGTTCACAGCGCAGATTAATTGGGCGATCTCCCGCTTTGGCATCTTCTGCCGGGTAGTATCGCTCAATATCCTGACCTTTACGGCGCGTCAGGTTAAGCATTGGCATGCACGTTCCGTATACCGTCAGGATAAACTCCTGCACGCCGGTTCCCAGACCTTCATAGGTAAACATCACATATTCGCCGCCTTGCAGCATCACCGGATGCCCGGTCAATACATAGCCATCTGCCTGATCCTGTGCTAATGCGGTGGTATAGAACACCTCTTGCTCGTCGTCTTTATCCTGACTCGGACGCGTTTCATTCAGGCCGTAGAGCACCGGCGGAATGGTCGGCGCGTTGCCGAGAAAATCGTGCCAGAACTGGTAGCGCATTTCATGGCGGAAATCAGAGATTTGCTCCAGCGAACAGGAGTAGCTCTGGGTAACACCAATCAGCGGCGTATCTTCCAGAGTGACAAATTTGTGCTCTGGCATAGTGAATTCACCCAGACGTAGCGGCGGGCGAATACCAAAGGCGCTCCATTCAGGAGAACGGCGGTAAAGTGCAGGAGTCTGGGCAAACTGCTTCTTGAAAGCGCGGGTAAATGTCTGTTGAGAGTCGAAGCGGTATTGCAGCGCGATGTCCAGAATCGGACGCGCAGTCAGGCGTAGTGCGACCGCCGATTTCGACAAACGACGAGCACGAATATACGCGCCAATAGCATGGCCAGTGACATCTTTAAACATTCTCTGTAAGTGCCACTTGGAATAACCTGCTTTCGCCGCTACATTGTCGAGCGACAGGGGATGATCCAGATGACCTTCCAGCCAGATTAAAAGGTCGCGAATAATGCCGGCCTGATCCATAAAATATCCTCATCCTTTCAACAACGAGCACCTGACATCAGGTAATTGGATAATAGCATTTTTTGCTGTTTTAGCATTCAGTGTTTTTTTCTTAGTCGAGTATGTTTTAGGTCTTGACGGAAATAAAAGTATTGAGATTTTGTTCTTAATCAATATGTTATTTACCGTGACGAACTAATTGCTCGTGTAATAGATAAAAATGGTAACGATATGAAATACAAGCATTTAATCCTGTCTTTAAGCCTGATAATGCTGGGGCCATTGGCTCATGCAGAAGAGATTGGTTCGGTCGACACCGTATTTAAAATGATCGGCCCGGATCACAAAATTGTTGTTGAAGCCTTTGACGATCCCGATGTGAAAAATGTCACCTGTTATGTGAGCCGGGCGAAAACCGGTGGTATTAAAGGGGGATTGGGCCTGGCAGAAGATACCTCCGATGCGGCCATTTCTTGTCAACAAGTCGGGCCGATTGAACTGTCGGATCGTATTAAAAACGGCAAAGCTCAGGGCGAGGTAGTATTCAAAAAACGCACGTCCCTGGTCTTTAAGTCGTTACAGGTCGTGCGCTTTTATGACGCTAAACGCAACGCGCTCGCTTATCTGGCTTACTCCGACAAAGTTGTAGAAGGTTCGCCGAAAAACGCGATTAGCGCGGTTCCTGTCATGCCGTGGCGGCAATAACAGAGGCGATTTATGCAACGGGAAACGGTCTGGTTAGTCGAAGACGAGCAAGGGATAGCCGATACGCTGGTCTACATGTTGCAACAGGAAGGTTTTGACGTCGAGGTCTTTGAGCGAGGCTTGCCAGTGCTGGATAAAGCTCGCCAGCAGGTTCCCGATGTCATGATTCTCGATGTTGGTTTGCCTGATATCAGCGGCTTTGAATTGTGCCGCCAGTTACTGGCGCTCCATCCGGCGTTACCTGTACTGTTCCTGACGGCCCGAAGTGAAGAGGTCGATCGCCTGCTTGGGCTGGAAATTGGCGCTGACGACTACGTGGCTAAACCGTTTTCACCTCGCGAAGTGTGCGCCAGAGTGCGCACCTTACTGCGTCGGGTGAAGAAGTTCTCGACGCCGTCTCCCGTTATCCGTATTGGTCATTTTGAATTGAATGAACCTGCGGCGCAGATCAGCTGGTTTGACACGCCATTAACGCTGACGCGGTATGAGTTTTTATTGCTGAAGACGTTACTCAAGTCGCCGGGCCGCGTCTGGTCCCGCCAGCAACTAATGGATAGCGTGTGGGAAGATGCGCAGGACACCTACGATCGCACCGTCGATACCCACATTAAAACGCTGCGTGCCAAGCTGCGCGCCATCAACCCCGATCTTTCACCGATTAATACTCATCGCGGCATGGGATATAGCCTGAGGGGCCTGTAATGCGTATCGGCATGCGGTTGTTGCTGGGCTATTTTTTACTGGTGGCGGTGGCGGCCTGGTTCGTTCTGGCTATTTTTGTCAAAGAAGTTAAACCGGGCGTGCGAAGAGCAACCGAGGGGACGTTAATCGACACCGCAACGTTGCTGGCGGAGCTGGCGCGTCCCGATTTGCTCTCTGGGGACCCAACGCATGGGCAACTGGCGCAGGCGTTTAATCAGCTACAACATCGCCCGTTTCGCGCCAATATCGGTGGCATTAACAAAGTGCGCAACGAATATCATGTCTATATGACCGATGCGCAGGGCAAAGTATTGTTCGATTCGGCAAATAAAGCCGTTGGACAGGATTATTCGCGCTGGAATGACGTCTGGCTAACGTTGCGTGGTCAGTATGGTGCGCGCAGCACGTTGCAAAATCCTGCCGATCCCGAAAGTTCTGTGATGTATGTTGCCGCGCCGATTATGGACGGCTCGCGGCTTATTGGCGTTTTGAGCGTAGGCAAACCGAACGCGGCGATGGCTCCAGTCATTAAGCGTAGCGAGCGGCGAATTTTATGGGCCAGCGCCATTTTGTTGGGGATTGCACTGGTGATTGGCGCAGGCATGGTTTGGTGGATCAACCGCTCTATTGCCCGGCTCACTCGCTATGCTGATTCCGTCACTGACAATAAGCCCGTTCCTCTCCCCGATCTCGGTAGTAGCGAGTTGCGTAAACTCGCGCAGGCGCTGGAAAGTATGCGCGTGAAGCTGGAAGGGAAAAACTATATTGAGCAGTATGTTTATGCGTTAACTCATGAGCTAAAAAGCCCACTGGCGGCGATTCGTGGCGCGGCGGAAATTTTACGCGAAGGTCCGCCGCCGGAAGTGGTGGCTCGTTTTACCGACAACATTCTGACGCAAAATGCGCGAATGCAGGCACTGGTGGAAACGTTACTACGCCAGGCAAGACTGGAGAATCGTCAGGAAGTCGTTCTGACTGCTGTTGATGTGGCGGCATTATTTCGCCGCGTCAGCGAAGCGCGCACCGTGCAGTTGGCAGAAAAAAACATCACTTTGCATGTTATGCCTACTGAGGTTAACGTTGCTGCTGAACCGGCGTTACTGGAGCAGGCGCTGGGGAATTTACTGGATAACGCCATCGATTTTACTCCCGAGAGCGGTCGCATAACGCTAAGCGCCGAAGTGGATCAGGAATACGTCACCCTTAAGGTGCTGGATACCGGTAGTGGGATTCCTGACTACGCGCTGTCACGTATTTTTGAACGCTTTTACTCTTTGCCGCGTGCAAATGGGCAAAAAAGCAGCGGTCTGGGGTTGGCGTTTGTCAGTGAGGTCGCCCGTTTGTTTAACGGCGAAGTCACGCTGCGCAACGTGCAGGAAGGTGGCGTGCTGGCCTCGCTTCGACTTCACCGTCACTTCACATAGCTTCAAATTCTTCCCACATAGCCTTCGTATCCTGCTGCCATTGCAAAGGAGAAGACTATGTTGAAATCCCCCCTGTTCTGGAAAATGACCACCTTGTTTGGTGCAGTATTGCTGTTGTTGATTCCGATAATGCTGATTCGGCAGGTGATTGTCGAACGTGCCGATTACCGTAGCGATGTGGAAGATGTGATTCGCCAAAGTACCAGCGGGCCGCAAAAACTCGTTGGGCCGCTCATCGCTATTCCTGTGACCGAGCTTTATACGGTGCAGGAAGACGATAAAACCGTGGAGCGGAAACGAAGTTTTATTCATTTTTGGTTACCTGAGTCATTGATGGTTGATGGTAATCAGAACGTGGAAGAACGCAAGATAGGCATCTATACCGGTCAGGTCTGGCACAGTGATTTAACGCTAAAAGCCGATTTCGATGTTTCGCGTCTTCGCGAACTCGACGCGCCAAATATCACCTTAGGCAAGCCATTTATTGTGATTAGCGTCGGGGATGCGCGTGGTATTGGTGTGGTGAAAGCGCCCGAAGTTAACGGTACGGCGCTGACCATTGAACCCGGCACCGGGTTAGAGCAAGGCGGGCAGGGCGTGCATATCCCTTTACCCGAAGGGGACTGGCGCAAGCAGAACCTGAAGCTGAATGTGGCGCTGAATTTAAGCGGTACCGGCGATCTTTCTGTGGTGCCTGGCGGGCGTAATAGCGAAATGACCTTAACCAGCAACTGGCCGCATCCCAGTTTTTTAGGTGATTTTCTACCAGCCAAACGGGAAGTTAGCGAGTCAGGTTTTCAGGCGCAATGGCAAAGTAGCTGGTTTGCTAATAATCTCGGTGAGCGTTTTGCTTCAGGCAATGATACCGGCTGGGAAAACTTCCCCGCGTTTAGCGTCGCAGTGACGACGCCAGCCGATCAATACCAATTAACGGACCGGGCGACTAAGTACGCCATTCTGCTGATTGCGCTGACTTTTATGGCATTCTTTGTTTTTGAAACGCTCACCGCGCAACGTTTACACCCAATGCAATATTTGCTGGTGGGGCTTTCATTGGTGATGTTTTATTTGCTCTTGCTGGCGCTTTCTGAACATACCGGTTTTACCGTGGCATGGATAATCGCCAGTCTGATTGGGGCGTTAATGAACGGTATTTATTTGCAGGCGGTATTGAAAGGCTGGCGTAATAGCATGTTGTTTACCCTCGCGCTGTTGTTGCTGGATGGTGTGATGTGGGGACTGCTCAACTCTGCCGATAGCGCGCTGTTGTTGGGAACCAGTGTACTGGTGGTGGCGCTGGCCGGCATGATGTTTGTGACCCGTAATATCGACTGGTATGCGTTTTCACTGCCGAAAATGAAAGCCAGTAAAGAAGTTACAACGGACGGTGAATTACGTATCTGGAAATAAGGTAGAAAAATAAAAACGGCGCTAAAAAGCGCCGTTTTTATTGACGGTGGTAAAGCCGATTAATCTTCCAGATCACCGCAGAAGCGATAACCTTCACCGTGAATGGTGGCGATGATTTCCGGCGTATCCGGCGTAGATTCGAAATGTTTACGAATACGGCGGATCGTCACGTCTACAGTACGGTCGTGCGGTTTCAGCTCACGGCCAGTCATTTTCTTCAGCAGTTCAGCACGGGACTGAATTTTGCCTGGGTTTTCACAGAAGTGAAGCATGGCGCGGAACTCGCTGCGCGGCAGCTTGTACTGCTCGCCATCAGGGCCGATCAACGAACGGCTGTTGATGTCCAGTTCCCAACCATTGAACTTGTAGCTTTCAACGCTACGACGTTCTTCGCTGACAGTACCCAGATTCATGGTACGGGACAGCAGGTTGCGTGCACGAATAGTCAGTTCACGCGGGTTGAACGGTTTGGTGATGTAGTCATCTGCACCGATTTCGAGGCCGAGAATTTTATCGACTTCGTTGTCACGGCCAGTCAGGAACATCAACGCAACATTCGCCTGCTCGCGCAGTTCACGCGCTAACAGAAGACCGTTCTTACCCGGCAGATTGATATCCATGATCACCAGGTTGATGTCATATTCAGAGAGGATCTGATGCATTTCCGCGCCATCTGTCGCTTCGAAAACATCATAGCCTTCCGCTTCGAAAATACTTTTCAACGTGTTGCGTGTTACCAACTCGTCTTCAACGATAAGAATGTGCGGGGTCTGCATGTTTGCTACCTAAATTGCCAACTAAATCGAAACAGGAAGTACAAAAGTCCCTGACCTGCCTGATGCATGCTGCAAATTAACATGATCGGCGTAACATGACTAAAGTACGTAATTGCGTTCTTGATGCACTTTCCATCAACGTCAACAACATCATTAGCTTGGTCGTGGGTACTTTCCCTCAGGACCCGACAGTGTCAAAAACGGCTGTCATCCTAACCATTTTAACAGCAATATAACAGGCTAAGAGGGGCAGGACACCCAATAAAACTACGCTTCGTTGACATATATCAAGTTCAATTGTAGCACGTTAACAGTTTGATGAAATGATCGTATCTAAATGCTAGCTTTCGTCACATTATTTTAATAATCCAACTAGTTGCATCATACAACTAATAAACCTGGTGAATCCAATTATCGAGATTTATTTTTTATAAAATTATCCTAAGTAAACAGAAGGATATGTAGCATTTTTTAACAATTCAATCGTTAGTACAGTCAGGAAATAGTTTAGCCTTTTTTAAGCTAAGCAAAGGGCTTTTCCTGCGACTTACGTTAAGAATTTGTAAATTCGCAACGCGTAATAAGTTGACAATGATCACCCTGTTCGCGGTTATTTGGTCAAGAAGAGTGGCAATATGCGTATAACGATTATTCTGGTTGCACCCGCCAGAGCAGAAAATATTGGGGCAGCGGCGCGGGCAATGAAAACGATGGGTTTTAGCGAACTGCGGATTGTTGATAGTCAGGCACACCTGGAGCCAGCCGCCCGTTGGGTCGCACATGGATCTGGTGATATTATTGATAATATTAAAGTTTTCAAGACACTAGCTGAATCGTTACACGATGTCGATTTCACTGTTGCCACCACTGCGCGCAGTCGGGCGAAATATCATTACTACGCTACGCCAGTAGAACTGGTGCCGCTGTTAGAGGAAAAATCTTCATGGATGAGCCATGCCGCTCTGGTGTTTGGTCGCGAAGATTCCGGGCTGACTAACGAAGAGTTAGCGTTGGCTGACGTTCTTACTGGTGTGCCGATGGTGGCGGATTATCCTTCGCTCAATCTGGGGCAGGCAGTGATGGTCTATTGCTATCAATTAGCAACATTAATACAACAACCGGCGAAAAGTGACACAACGGCAGACCAACATCAACTGCAAGCTTTACGCGAACGAGCCATGACATTGCTGACGACTCTGGCAGTGGCAGATGACATAAAACTGGTCGACTGGTTACAACAACGCCTGGGGCTTTTAGAGCAACGAGACACGGCAATGTTGCACCGTTTGCTGCATGATATTGAAAAAAATATCACCAAATAAAAAACGCCTTAGTAAGTGATTTTCAGCTTTTCATTCTGACTGCAACGGGCAATATGTCTCTGTGTGGATTAAAAAAAGAGTGTCTGATAGCAGCTTCTGAACTGGTTACCTGCCGTGAGTAAATTAAAATTTTATTGACTTAGGTCACTAAATACTTTAACCAATATAGGCATAGCGCACAGACAGATAAAAATTACAGAGTACACAACATCCATGAAACGCATTAGCACCACCATTACCACCACCATCACCATTACCACAGGTAACGGTGCGGGCTGACGCGTACAGGAAACACAGAAAAAAGCCCGCACCTGACAGTGCGGGCTTTTTTTTCGACCAAAGGTAACGAGGTAACAACCATGCGAGTGTTGAAGTTCGGCGGTACATCAGTGGCAAATGCAGAACGTTTTCTGCGGGTTGCCGATATTCTGGAAAGCAATGCCAGGCAGGGGCAGGTGGCCACCGTCCTCTCTGCCCCCGCCAAAATCACCAACCATCTGGTAGCGATGATTGAAAAAACCATTAGCGGCCAGGATGCTTTACCCAATATCAGCGATGCCGAACGTATTTTTGCCGAACTTCTGACGGGACTCGCCGCCGCCCAGCCGGGATTTCCGCTGGCACAATTGAAAACTTTCGTCGACCAGGAATTTGCCCAAATAAAACATGTCCTGCATGGCATCAGTTTGTTGGGGCAGTGCCCGGATAGCATCAACGCTGCGCTGATTTGCCGTGGCGAGAAAATGTCGATCGCCATTATGGCCGGCGTGTTAGAAGCGCGTGGTCACAACGTTACCGTTATCGATCCGGTCGAAAAACTGCTGGCAGTGGGTCATTACCTCGAATCTACCGTTGATATTGCTGAATCCACCCGCCGTATTGCGGCAAGCCGCATTCCGGCTGACCACATGGTGCTGATGGCTGGTTTCACTGCCGGTAATGAAAAAGGCGAGCTGGTGGTGCTTGGACGCAACGGTTCCGACTACTCCGCTGCGGTGCTGGCGGCCTGTTTACGCGCCGATTGTTGCGAGATCTGGACGGATGTTGACGGTGTTTATACCTGCGACCCGCGTCAGGTGCCCGATGCGAGGTTGTTGAAGTCGATGTCCTATCAGGAAGCGATGGAGCTTTCTTACTTCGGCGCTAAAGTTCTTCACCCCCGCACCATTACCCCCATCGCCCAGTTCCAGATCCCTTGCCTGATTAAAAATACCGGAAATCCCCAAGCACCAGGTACGCTCATTGGTGCCAGCCGTGATGAAGACGAATTACCGGTCAAGGGCATTTCCAATCTGAATAACATGGCAATGTTCAGCGTTTCCGGCCCGGGGATGAAAGGGATGGTTGGCATGGCGGCGCGCGTCTTTGCAGCGATGTCACGCGCCCGTATTTCCGTGGTGCTGATTACGCAATCATCTTCCGAATACAGTATCAGTTTCTGCGTTCCGCAAAGCGACTGTGTGCGAGCTGAACGGGCAATGCAGGAAGAGTTCTACCTGGAACTGAAAGAAGGCTTACTGGAGCCGTTGGCGGTGACGGAACGGCTGGCCATTATCTCGGTGGTAGGTGATGGTATGCGCACCTTACGTGGGATCTCGGCGAAATTCTTTGCCGCGCTGGCCCGCGCCAATATCAACATTGTCGCCATTGCTCAGGGATCTTCTGAACGCTCAATCTCTGTCGTGGTCAATAACGATGATGCGACCACTGGCGTGCGCGTTACTCATCAGATGCTGTTCAATACCGATCAGGTTATCGAAGTGTTTGTGATTGGCGTCGGTGGCGTTGGCGGTGCGCTGCTGGAGCAACTGAAGCGTCAGCAAAGCTGGTTGAAGAATAAACATATCGACTTACGTGTCTGCGGTGTTGCTAACTCGAAGGCACTGCTCACCAATGTACATGGCCTTAATCTGGAAAACTGGCAGGAAGAACTGGCGCAAGCCAAAGAGCCGTTTAATCTCGGGCGCTTAATTCGCCTCGTGAAAGAATATCATCTGCTGAACCCGGTCATTGTTGACTGTACTTCCAGCCAGGCTGTGGCAGATCAATATGCCGACTTCCTGCGCGAAGGTTTCCACGTTGTTACGCCGAACAAAAAGGCCAACACCTCGTCGATGGATTACTACCATCAGTTGCGTTATGCGGCGGAAAAATCGCGGCGTAAATTCCTCTATGACACCAACGTTGGGGCTGGATTACCGGTTATTGAGAACCTGCAAAATCTGCTCAATGCTGGTGATGAATTGATGAAGTTCTCCGGCATTCTTTCAGGTTCGCTTTCTTATATCTTCGGCAAGTTAGACGAAGGCATGAGTTTCTCCGAGGCGACCACACTGGCGCGGGAAATGGGTTATACCGAACCGGACCCGCGAGATGATCTTTCTGGTATGGATGTGGCGCGTAAGCTATTGATTCTCGCTCGTGAAACGGGACGTGAACTGGAGCTGGCGGATATTGAAATTGAACCTGTGCTGCCCGCAGAGTTTAACGCCGAGGGTGATGTCGCCGCTTTTATGGCGAATCTGTCACAGCTCGACGATCTCTTTGCCGCGCGTGTGGCGAAGGCCCGTGATGAAGGAAAAGTTTTGCGCTATGTTGGCAATATTGATGAAGATGGCGTCTGCCGCGTGAAGATTGCCGAAGTGGATGGTAATGATCCGCTGTTCAAAGTGAAAAATGGCGAAAACGCCCTGGCCTTCTATAGCCACTATTATCAGCCGCTGCCGTTGGTACTGCGCGGATATGGTGCGGGCAATGACGTTACAGCTGCCGGTGTCTTTGCTGATCTGCTACGTACCCTCTCATGGAAGTTAGGAGTCTGACATGGTTAAAGTTTATGCCCCGGCTTCCAGTGCCAATATGAGCGTCGGGTTTGATGTGCTCGGGGCGGCGGTGACACCTGTTGATGGTGCATTGCTCGGAGATGTAGTCACGGTTGAGGCGGCAGAGACATTCAGTCTCAACAACCTCGGACGCTTTGCCGATAAGCTGCCGTCAGAGCCACGGGAAAATATCGTTTATCAGTGCTGGGAGCGTTTTTGCCAGGAGCTTGGCAAGCAAATTCCAGTGGCGATGACTCTGGAAAAGAATATGCCGATCGGTTCGGGCTTAGGCTCCAGCGCCTGTTCGGTGGTCGCGGCGCTGATGGCGATGAATGAACACTGTGGCAAGCCGCTTAATGACACTCGTTTGCTGGCTTTGATGGGCGAGCTGGAAGGGCGTATCTCCGGCAGCATTCATTACGACAACGTGGCACCGTGTTTTCTTGGTGGTATGCAGTTGATGATCGAAGAAAACGACATCATCAGCCAGCAAGTGCCAGGGTTTGATGAGTGGCTGTGGGTGCTGGCGTATCCGGGGATTAAAGTCTCGACGGCAGAAGCCAGGGCTATTTTACCGGCGCAGTATCGCCGCCAGGATTGCATTGCGCACGGGCGACATTTGGCAGGCTTCATTCACGCCTGCTATTCCCGTCAGCCTGAGCTTGCCGCGAAGCTGATGAAAGATGTTATCGCTGAACCCTACCGTGAACGGTTATTGCCTGGCTTCCGGCAGGCGCGGCAGGCGGTTGCGGAAATCGGCGCGGTAGCGAGCGGTATCTCCGGCTCCGGCCCGACCTTGTTCGCTCTGTGTGACAAGCCGGATACCGCCCAGCGCGTTGCCGACTGGTTGGGTAAGAACTACCTGCAAAATCAGGAAGGTTTTGTTCATATTTGCCAGCTGGATACGGCGGGCGCACGAGTACTGGAAAACTAAATGAAACTCTACAATCTGAAAGATCACAATGAGCAGGTCAGCTTTGCGCAAGCCGTAACCCAGGGGTTGGGCAAAAATCAGGGGCTGTTTTTTCCGCACGACCTGCCGGAATTCAGCCTGACTGAAATTGATGAGATGCTGAAGCTGGATTTTGTCACCCGCAGTGCGAAGATCCTCTCGGCGTTTATTGGTGATGAAATCTCGCAGGAAATCCTGGAAGAGCGCGTACGTGCGGCGTTTGCCTTCCCGGCTCCGGTCGCCAATGTTGAAAGCGATGTCGGTTGTCTGGAATTGTTCCACGGGCCAACGCTGGCATTTAAAGATTTCGGCGGTCGCTTTATGGCACAAATGCTGACCCATATTGCGGGCGATAAGCCAGTGACCATTCTGACCGCGACATCCGGTGATACTGGAGCGGCAGTGGCTCATGCTTTCTACGGTTTACCGAATGTGAAAGTGGTTATCCTCTATCCACGAGGCAAAATCAGTCCACTGCAAGAAAAACTGTTCTGTACATTGGGCGGCAATATCGAAACTGTTGCCATCGACGGCGATTTCGATGCCTGTCAGGCGCTGGTGAAGCAGGCGTTTGATGATGAAGAACTGAAAGTGGCGCTGGGGTTAAACTCAGCTAACTCGATTAACATCAGCCGTTTGCTGGCGCAGATTTGCTACTACTTTGAAGCTGTTGCGCAGCTGCCGCAGGAAGCGCGCAACCAGCTGGTAGTCTCGGTGCCAAGCGGAAACTTCGGCGATTTGACGGCGGGTCTGCTGGCGAAGTCACTCGGTCTGCCGGTAAAACGTTTTATTGCTGCGACCAACGTGAACGATACCGTACCACGTTTCCTGCACGACGGTCAGTGGTCACCCAAAGCGACTCAGGCGACGTTATCCAATGCGATGGATGTTAGCCAGCCAAACAACTGGCCGCGTGTGGAAGAGTTGTTCCGCCGCAAAATCTGGCAACTGAAAGAGCTGGGGTATGCAGCCGTGGATGATGAAACCACGCAACAGACAATGCGTGAGTTAAAAGAACTGGGCTATACCTCGGAGCCGCACGCTGCCGTAGCTTATCGTGCGCTGCGTGACCAGTTGAATCCAGGCGAATATGGCTTGTTCCTCGGCACCGCGCATCCGGCGAAATTTAAAGAGAGCGTGGAAGCGATTCTCGGTGAAACGTTGGATCTGCCAAAAGAGCTGGCAGAACGTGCTGATTTACCCTTGCTTTCGCATAACCTGCCCGCCGATTTTGCTGCGTTGCGTAAATTGATGATGAATCATCAGTAACATCTATTCATTATCTCAATCAGGCCGGGTTTGCTTTTATGCAGCCCGGCTTTTTTATGAAGAAAACATGGAGAAAAACGACAGGGAAAAAGGAGAAATTCTCAATAAATGCGGTAACTTAGAGATTAGGATTGCGGAGAATAACAACTGCCGTTCTCATCGCGTAATCTCCGGATATCGACCCATAACGGGCAATGATAAAAGGAGTAACCTGTGAAAAAGATGCAATCTATCGTACTCGCACTTTCCCTGGTTCTGGTCGCTCCCATGGCAGCGCAGGCTGCGGAAATTACGCTAGTCCCGTCAGTAAAATTACAGATAGGCGATCGTGATAATCGTGGCTATTACTGGGATGGCGGTCACTGGCGCGACCACGGCTGGTGGAAACAACATTATGAATGGCGAGGCAATCGCTGGCACCCACATGGACCGCCGCCATCGCCGCGCCACCATAAGAAAGCTCCTCATGATCATCACGGCGGTCATGGTCCAGGCAAACATCACCGCTAAATGACAAATGCCGGGTAACAATCCGGCATTCAGCGCCTGATGCGACGCTGGCGCGTCTTATCAGGCCTACGTTAATTCTGCAATATATTGAATCTGCATGCTTTTGTAGGCCGGATAAGGCGTTCACGCCGCATCCGACATTGACTACAAACTTAACGCTGCTCGTAGCGTTTAAACACCAGTTCGCCATTGCTGGAGGAAGCTTCATCAAAGAAGTAACCTTCGCTATTAAAACCTGTCAGTTGCTCTGGTTTGGTCAGCCGATTTTCAATAATGAAACGACTCATCAGACCGCGTGCTTTCTTAGCGTAGAAGCTGATGATCTTAAATTTGCCGTTCTTCTCATCGAGGAACACCGGCTTGATAATCTCGGCATTCAATTTCTTCGGCTTCACCGATTTAAAATACTCATCTGACGCCAGATTAATCACCACATTATCGCCTTGTGCTGCGAGCGCCTCGTTCAGCTTGTTGGTGATGATATCTCCCCAGAATTGATACAGATCTTTCCCTCGGGCATTCTCAAGACGGATCCCCATTTCCAGACGATAAGGCTGCATTAAATCGAGCGGGCGGAGTACGCCATACAAGCCGGAAAGCATTCGCAAATGCTGTTGGGCAAAATCGAAATCGTCTTCGCTGAAGGTTTCGGCCTGCAAGCCGGTGTAGACATCACCTTTAAACGCCAGAATCGCCTGGCGGGCATTCTCCGGTGTGAAATCTGGCTGCCAGTCATGAAAGCGAGCGGCGTTGATACCCGCCAGTTTGTCGCTGATGCGCATCAGGGAGCTAATCTGCGGGGGCGTCAGTTTCCGCGCTTCATGGATCAGCTGCTGGGAGTTGTCTAACAGCTCCGGCAGCGTATAGCGCGTGGTGGTCAACGGGCTTTGGTAATCAAGCGTTTTCGCAGGTGAAATAAGAATCAGCATATCCAGTCCTTGCAGGAAATTTATGCCGACTTTAGCAAAAAAAGAGAATGAGTTGATCGATAGTTGTGATTACTCCTGCGAAACATCATCCCACGCGTCTGGAGAAAGCTGGCGACCGATCTCCGGATAACGCAACGGATCAAACACCGGGCGCACGCCGAGTTTACGCTGGCGTAGATAATCACTGGCAATGGTATGAACCACAGGCGAGAGCAGTAATATGGCGGTCAAATTGGTAATAGCCATGCAGGCCATAATGATATCTGCCAGTTGCCACATCAGCGGAAAACTTAGCAAGGTGCCGCCGATGACCGTTGCGAAGGTGCAGATCCGCAGACACCAGATCGCTTTAGGGTTGTTCAGGCGTAAAAAGAAGAGATTGTTTTCGGCATAAATGTAGTTGGCAACGATGGAGCTGAAGGCAAACAGAATAACCACGAGGGTAACAAACTCCGCACCCCAGGAACCCATTAGCACCCGCATCGCCTTCTGGATAAGCTGAATACCTTCCAGCGGCATGTAGGTTGTGCCGTTACCCGCCAGTAATATCAGCATGGCGCTTGCCGTGCAGATGACCAGGGTGTCGATAAAAATGCCAATCATCTGGACAATTCCTTGCGCTGCCGGATGCGGAGGCCAGGACGCAGCTGCCGCTGCCGCGTTTGGCGTCGACCCCATTCCCGCCTCATTGGAAAACATACTGCGCTGAAAACCGTTAGTAATCGCCTGGCTTAAGGTATATCCCGCCGCGCCGCCTGCAGCTTCCTGCCAGCCAAAAGCACTCTCAAAAATAGACCAAATGACGTGGGGAAGTTGCCCGATATTCATTACGCAAATCACCAGGCAGGTCAGTACCCAGATTATCGCCATCAACGGGACAAACCCCTGCATGAGCTGGGCGACGCCATGAAGACCGCGAGTGATCGCCAGCAGAGCAAAGACAGCGAGAATAATACCTGTCACCAGCGGGGGAAAATCAAAAGAAAAACTCAGGGCTCGCGCAACGGCGTTCGCCTGAACTCCGCTGAAAATTATGCCGTAGGCGATGAGCAAAAAGACGGCGAACAGAACGCCCATCCAGCGCATCCCCAGCCCGCGCGCCATATACCATGCCGGTCCGCCACGAAACTGCCCATTGGCATCACGTTCTTTATAAAGCTGTGCGAGGGAACATTCGGCAAACGAGGTCGCCATGCCGATAAATGCGGCAACCCACATCCAGAAGACGGCTCCAGGTCCACCGGCGGTAATTGCCAGCGCAACGCCGGCCAGGTTGCCGCTACCCACGCGCGCTGCAAGACTGGTACACAATGACTGAAATGAGGTTAAACCGCCTGGCTGTGGATGAATGCTATTTTTAAGACTTTTGCCAAACTGGCGGATGTAGCGAAACTGCACAAATCCGGTGCGAAAAGTGAACCAACAACCTGCGCCGAAGAACAGGTAAATCATTACCGATCCCCAAAGGACGCTGTTAATAAAGGAGAAAAAATCTGGCATGCATATCCCTCTTATTGCCGGTCGCGATGACTTTCCTGTGTAAACGTTACCAATTGTTTAAGAAGTATATACGCTACGAGGTACTTGATAACTTCTGCGTAGCATACATGAGGTTTTGTATAAAAATGGCGGGCGATATCAACGCAGTGTCAGAAATCCGAAACAGTCTCGCCTGGCGATAACCGTCTTGTCGGCGGTTGCGCTGACGTTGCGTCGTGATATCATCAGGGCAGACCGGTTACATCCCCCTAACAAGCTGTTTAAAGAGAAATACTATCATGACGGACAAATTGACCTCCCTTCGTCAGTACACCACCGTAGTGGCCGACACTGGGGACATCGCGGCAATGAAGCTGTATCAACCGCAGGATGCCACAACCAACCCTTCTCTCATTCTTAACGCAGCGCAGATTCCGGAATACCGTAAGTTGATTGATGATGCTGTCGCCTGGGCGAAACAGCAGAGCAACGATCGCGCGCAGCAGATCGTGGACGCGACCGACAAACTGGCAGTAAATATTGGTCTGGAAATCCTGAAACTGGTTCCGGGCCGTATCTCAACTGAAGTTGATGCGCGTCTTTCCTATGACACCGAAGCGTCAATTGCGAAAGCAAAACGCCTGATCAAACTCTACAACGATGCAGGGATTAGCAACGATCGTATTCTGATCAAACTGGCTTCTACCTGGCAGGGTATCCGTGCTGCAGAACAGCTGGAAAAAGAAGGCATCAACTGTAACCTGACCCTGCTGTTCTCCTTCGCTCAGGCTCGTGCTTGTGCGGAAGCGGGCGTGTTCCTGATCTCGCCGTTTGTTGGCCGTATTCTTGACTGGTACAAAGCGAATACCGATAAGAAAGAGTACGCTCCGGCAGAAGATCCGGGCGTGGTTTCTGTATCTGAAATCTACCAGTACTACAAAGAGCACGGTTATGAAACCGTGGTTATGGGCGCAAGCTTCCGTAACATCGGCGAAATTCTGGAACTGGCAGGCTGCGACCGTCTGACCATCGCACCGGCGCTGCTGAAAGAGCTGGCTGAGAGCGAAGGGGCTATCGAACGTAAACTGTCTTACACCGGCGAAGTGAAAGCGCGTCCGGCGCGTATCACTGAGTCCGAGTTCCTGTGGCAGCATAACCAGGATCCAATGGCAGTAGATAAACTGGCGGAAGGTATCCGTAAGTTTGCTGTTGACCAGGAAAAACTGGAAAAAATGATCGGCGATCTGCTGTAATCATTCTTAGCGTGACCGGGAAGTCGGTCACGCTACCTCTTCTGAAGCCTGTCTGTCACTCCCTTCGCAGTGTATCATTCTGTTTAACGAGACTGTTTAAACGGAAAAATCTTGATGAATACTTTACGTATTGGCTTAGTTTCCATCTCTGATCGCGCATCCAGCGGCGTTTATCAGGATAAAGGCATCCCTGCGCTGGAAGAATGGCTGACATCGGCGCTAACCACGCCGTTTGAACTGGAAACCCGCTTAATCCCCGATGAGCAGGCGATCATCGAGCAAACGTTGTGTGAGCTGGTGGATGAAATGAGTTGCCATCTGGTGCTCACCACGGGCGGAACTGGCCCGGCGCGTCGTGACGTAACGCCCGATGCGACGCTGGCAGTAGCGGACCGCGAGATGCCAGGCTTTGGTGAACAGATGCGCCAGATCAGCCTGCATTTTGTACCAACTGCGATCCTTTCGCGTCAGGTGGGTGTGATTCGCAAACAGGCGCTGATCCTTAACTTACCCGGTCAGCCGAAGTCGATTAAAGAGACGCTGGAAGGTGTAAAGGACGCTGAGGGTAACGTTGTGGTGCACGGTATTTTTGCCAGCGTACCGTACTGCATTCAGTTGCTGGAAGGGCCATACGTTGAAACGGCAGCGGAAGTGGTTGCAGCATTCAGACCGAAGAGTGCAAGACGCGAAGTTAGCGAATAAAAAAATCCCCCCAGGCGGGGGGATCAGACTGATGACAAACGCAAAACTGCCTGATGCGCTACGCTTATCAGGCCTACGATCTTCTTGCAATATATTGAATTTGCACGATTTTGTAGGCCGGATAAGGCGTTCACGCCGCATCCGGCATAAACAAAGCGCACGTTGTTAACAATCTTATCCCTTCGAGCGGGGGGAGCTTAACAATTAGTGAGACTCACCAATCGGCAGAACGGTGCGACCAAACTGCTCGTTCAGCACTTCACCCATCGCCAGATAGATTGCGCTGGCACCGCAGATAAGACCAATCCAGCCGGCAAAGTGGATGATCGCGGCGTTACCGGCAATGTTACCGATCGCCAGCAGGGCAAACAGCACGGTCAGGCTAAAGAAAACGAATTGCAGAACGCGTGCGCCTTTCAGCGTGCCGAAGAACATAAACAGCGTAAATATGCCCCACAGACCCAGGTAGACACCAAGGAACTGGGCATTTGGCGCATCGGTCAGCCCCAGTTTCGGCATCAGCAGAATTGCAACCAGCGTCAGCCAGAAAGAACCGTAAGAGGTGAATGCGGTTAAACCGAAAGTGTTGCCTTTTTTGTACTCCAGCAGACCGGCAAAAATTTGCGCGATGCCGCCGTAGAAAATGCCCATGGCAAGGATAATACCGTCCAGAGCAAAATAACCCACGTTGTGCAGGTTAAGCAGAATGGTGGTCATGCCGAAGCCCATCAGGCCCAGCGGTGCCGGATTAGCCAACTTAGTGTTGCCCATAATTCCTCAAAAATCATCATCGAATGAATGGTGAAATAATTTCCCTGAATAACTGTAGTGTTTTCAGGGCGCGGCATAATAATCAGCCAGTGGGGCAGTGTCTACGATCTTTTGAGGGGAAAATGAAAATTTTCCCCGGTTTCCGGTATCAGACCTGAGTGGCGCTAACCATCCGGCGCAGGCAGGCGATTTGCAGTACGGCTGGAATTGTCACGCGATAGGCACTGCCGCTGACCGCTTTAACCCCATTTAATGCTGCGCCCACAGGGCCTCCCAGACCCGCGCCGCGCAGCAAACCATGCCCAAGCACGCTCATTGCTGCGTGGGTGCGTAAAATGCGGGTCAATTGGCTGGAAAGCAAATGCGACACACCTTTTGCCAATAATTTGTCTTTCATCAGCAGCGGCAGCAGCTCTTCCAGCTCATTCACCCTGGCATCGACCGCGTGCAGAAACTCCTGCTTATGTTCCTCGTCCATTTTCTTCCAGGTATTACGCAGAAATTGTTCCAGTAACTGTTGCTCAATTTCAAACGTAGACATCTCTTTGTCGGCTTTCAGCTTCAATCGCTTTGAAACATCGAGCAAAATGGCGCGATACAATTTACCGTGTCCGCGCAGTTTGTTGGCGATACTATCGCCACCAAAATGCTGTAATTCTCCGGCAATCAGCTGCCAGTTGCGGCGGTGTCGCTCGGGATGTCCTTCCATCGATTTAAACAGTTCGTTGCGCATCAGTACGCTGGAGAGGCGAGTTTTGCCTTTTTCATTATGGGTGAGCAGCCGGGCGAAATTTGCCAACTGTTCCTCACTACAATGCTGGAGAAAATCCAGATCTGAATCATTCAGGTAATTAACATTCATTTTTTGTGGTTTCTATATTCTGGCGTTAGTCGTCGCCGATAATTTTCAGCGTGGCCATATCCGATGAGTTCACTGTATGACCGGAAAAGGTGATTTTTGAGACGCAGCGTTTGTTGTCGTTATCGCTGTTAATGTTGATCCAGTCAGTGGTTTGCCCTTCTTTTATTTCTGAAGGAATATTCAGGGGCTGACTGGCGCTTCGGGTGGCTTTGAAATAAACCGATGCACCGCTTAACTGCAAATCGCCATGGTCGGCTGAGAGCTGTATGCGTTTAACAATGCGACAAACAGGAAGTTTCAGCGCCAGATCGTTGGTTTCGTTTCGCGGCATTGCAATGACGCCGAGGATTTTATGGTCGTTTGCCTGCGCCGTGCAGCACAGCATCAGGCTAATCGCCAGGCTGGCGGAAATCGTAATAACGGATTTCATAAGGATTCTCTTGGTGGGGAGGGGTAAGGGGATGAAACTAGTTTACTGCTGATAAAGAGAAGTTTCAGGTACGTAATATTTTCTTTTTATTACAATTTTTTGATGAATGCCTTGGCTACGATTCATTCTTTATATGAATAAAATTGTTGTCAGTTTCACGTCTTGTCCTGCCATATCGCGAAATTTCTGCGCAAAAGCACAAAAAATTTTTGCATCTCCCCCTTGATGACGTGGGTTACGACCCCATTTAGTAGTCAACCGCAGTGAGTGAGTCTGCAAAAAAATGAAATTGGGCAGTTGAAACCAGACGTTTCGCCCCTATTACAGACTCACAACCACATGATGACCGAATATATAGTGGAGACGTTTAGATGGGTAAAATAATTGGTATCGACCTGGGTACTACCAACTCTTGTGTAGCGATTATGGATGGCACCACTCCTCGTGTACTGGAGAACGCCGAAGGCGATCGCACCACGCCTTCTATCATTGCCTATACCCAGGATGGTGAAACTCTGGTTGGTCAGCCGGCTAAACGTCAGGCAGTGACGAACCCGCAAAACACCCTGTTTGCGATTAAACGCCTGATTGGCCGCCGCTTCCAGGACGAAGAAGTACAGCGTGATGTTTCCATCATGCCGTTCAAAATTATTGCTGCTGATAACGGCGACGCATGGGTCGAAGTTAAAGGCCAGAAAATGGCACCGCCGCAGATCTCTGCTGAAGTGCTGAAAAAAATGAAGAAAACCGCTGAAGATTACCTGGGTGAACCGGTAACTGAAGCTGTTATTACCGTACCGGCATACTTTAACGATGCTCAGCGTCAGGCAACCAAAGACGCAGGCCGTATCGCTGGTCTGGAAGTAAAACGTATCATCAACGAACCGACCGCAGCTGCGCTGGCTTACGGTCTGGACAAAGGTACTGGCAACCGTACTATCGCGGTTTATGACCTGGGTGGTGGTACTTTCGATATTTCCATTATCGAAATCGACGAGGTTGACGGCGAAAAAACCTTCGAAGTTCTGGCAACCAACGGTGATACCCACCTGGGTGGTGAAGACTTCGACAGCCGTCTGATCAACTATCTGGTTGAAGAATTCAAGAAAGATCAGGGCATTGACCTGCGCAACGATCCGCTGGCAATGCAGCGCCTGAAAGAAGCGGCAGAAAAAGCGAAAATCGAACTGTCTTCTGCTCAGCAGACCGACGTTAACCTGCCGTACATCACTGCAGACGCGACCGGTCCGAAACACATGAACATCAAAGTGACTCGTGCGAAACTGGAAAGCCTGGTTGAAGATCTGGTAAACCGTTCCATTGAGCCGCTGAAAGTTGCACTGCAGGACGCTGGCCTGTCCGTATCTGATATCGACGACGTTATTCTCGTTGGTGGTCAGACTCGTATGCCAATGGTTCAGAAGAAAGTTGCTGAATTCTTTGGTAAAGAGCCGCGTAAAGATGTTAACCCGGACGAAGCTGTAGCCATCGGTGCTGCTGTTCAGGGTGGTGTTCTGACTGGTGACGTAAAAGACGTACTGCTGCTGGACGTTACCCCGCTGTCTCTGGGTATCGAAACCATGGGCGGTGTGATGACCACGCTGATCGCGAAAAACACCACTATCCCGACCAAGCACAGCCAGGTGTTCTCTACCGCTGAAGACAACCAGTCTGCGGTAACCATCCATGTGCTGCAGGGTGAACGTAAACGTGCGGCTGATAACAAATCTCTGGGTCAGTTCAACCTGGATGGTATCAACCCGGCACCGCGCGGCATGCCGCAGATCGAAGTTACCTTCGATATCGATGCTGACGGTATCCTGCACGTTTCCGCGAAAGACAAAAACAGCGGTAAAGAGCAGAAGATCACTATCAAGGCTTCTTCTGGTCTGAACGAAGATGAAATCCAGAAAATGGTACGCGACGCAGAAGCTAACGCCGAAGCTGACCGTAAGTTTGAAGAGCTGGTACAGACTCGCAACCAGGGCGACCATCTGCTGCACAGCACCCGTAAGCAGGTTGAAGAAGCAGGCGACAAACTGCCGGCTGACGACAAAACTGCTATCGAGTCTGCGCTGACTGCACTGGAAACTGCTCTGAAAGGTGAAGACAAAGCCGCTATCGAAGCGAAAATGCAGGAACTGGCACAGGTTTCCCAGAAACTGATGGAAATCGCCCAGCAGCAACATGCCCAGCAGCAGACTGCCGGTGCTGATGCTTCTGCAAACAACGCGAAAGATGACGATGTTGTCGACGCTGAATTTGAAGAAGTCAAAGACAAAAAATAATCGCCCTATAAACGGGTAATTATACTGACACGGGCGAAGGGGAATTTCCTCTCCGCCCGTGCATTCATCTAGGGGCAAATCAAAAAAGATGGCTAAGCAAGATTATTACGAGATTTTAGGCGTTTCCAAAACAGCGGAAGAGCGTGAAATCAAAAAGGCCTACAAACGCCTGGCCATGAAATACCACCCGGACCGTAACCAGGGTGACAAAGAGGCCGAGGCGAAATTTAAAGAGATCAAGGAAGCTTATGAAGTTCTGACCGACTCGCAAAAACGTGCGGCATACGATCAGTATGGTCATGCTGCGTTTGAGCAAGGCGGCATGGGCGGCGGCGGTTTTGGCGGCGGCGCAGACTTCAGCGATATTTTTGGTGACGTTTTCGGCGATATTTTTGGCGGCGGACGTGGTCGTCAACGTGCGGCGCGCGGTGCTGATTTACGCTATAACATGGAGCTCACCCTCGAAGAAGCTGTACGTGGCGTGACCAAAGAGATCCGCATTCCGACTCTGGAAGAGTGTGACGTTTGCCACGGTAGCGGTGCAAAACCAGGTACACAGCCGCAGACCTGTCCGACCTGTCATGGTTCTGGCCAGGTGCAGATGCGCCAGGGTTTCTTTGCCGTGCAGCAGACCTGTCCACACTGTCAGGGCCGCGGTACGCTGATCAAAGATCCGTGCAACAAATGTCATGGTCATGGTCGTGTTGAGCGCAGCAAAACGCTGTCCGTTAAAATCCCGGCAGGGGTGGACACTGGAGACCGCATCCGTCTTGCGGGCGAAGGTGAAGCGGGTGAACACGGCGCACCGGCAGGCGATCTGTACGTTCAGGTTCAGGTTAAACAGCACCCGATTTTCGAGCGTGAAGGCAACAACCTGTATTGCGAAGTCCCGATCAACTTCGCTATGGCGGCGCTGGGTGGTGAAATCGAAGTACCGACCCTTGATGGTCGCGTCAAACTGAAAGTGCCTGGCGAAACCCAGACCGGTAAGCTGTTCCGTATGCGCGGTAAAGGCGTCAAGTCTGTCCGCGGTGGCGCACAGGGTGATTTGCTATGCCGCGTTGTTGTCGAAACACCGGTAGGTTTGAACGAGAAGCAGAAACAGCTGCTGCAAGAGCTGCAAGAAAGCTTTGGTGGCCCAACCGGCGAGCACAACAGCCCGCGTTCAAAGAGCTTCTTTGATGGCGTGAAGAAGTTTTTTGACGACCTGACTCGCTAACCTCCCCAAAAGCCTGCCCGTGGGCAGGCCAGGGTAAAAACCAGGGTGCGTTGAAGATATGCGAGCACCTGTAAAGTGGCGGGGATCACTCCCCGCCGTTGCTCTTACTCGGATTCGTAAGCCGTGAAAACAGCAACCTCCGTCTGGCCAGTTCGGATGTGAACCTCACAGAGGTCTTTTCTCGTTACCAGCGCCGCCACTACGGCGGTGATACAGATGACGATCAGGGCGACAATCATCGCCTTATGCTGCTTCATTGCTCTCTTCTCCTTGACCTTTCGGTCAGTAAGAGGCACTCTACATGTGTTCTGCATATAGGGGGCCTCGGGTTGATGGTAAAATATCACTCGGGGCTTTTCTCTATCTGCCGTTCAGCCAATGCCTGAGACAGACAGCCTCAAGCACCCGCCGCTATTATACTGCGCTTTTAATTCACTTCTGTTTTATCAATTCTTTTTCTGAAGACGCCTCGCATTTTTGCGGAATAATATTTCAATACATCAATTTATTTAACTTAAATATATCCAGGGATTCACAAAAAAAGGTGTTTTCCTCTATCAAAAGTGAATGGCTAAAGGAAATTAATTATTAAAGGTTACTGTAATACTATAGAGAGACAAAGAAATACGTTCAGCAGCCAATGCTAAGTTCATCATGAAAAATGCCTATAAATCAAAGGGTGATGTTTAAAACAGACACATTTTCTGAAACACGATATCCCTCCGCCCGTTCGCAAAAGTAATCTGCGATCTTCATCACGCTTCGATAGTCATCTTTAAATATACTGGCCTGGTCATTCTTAATAAAAATGAATTGTCTGGTGTATTAATTCCTATGGAATCATAAAAACAATGAATGGAGAACATATTATATGTCTGCCAAAAGACGACTTCTTATTGCGTGTACCCTGATAACAGCTATCTATCATTTTCCTGCATATTCTTCATTAGAATATAAAGGAACCTTTGGTTCAATAAATGCGGGTTATGCAGACTGGAATAGTGGATTTGTAAACACTCACCGTGGTGAAGTATGGAAAGTGACTGCGGATTTTGGGGTAAATTTTAAAGAAGCAGAATTTTACTCATTTTATGAAAGTAATGTACTCAATCATGCTGTAGCAGGGAGAAATCATACGGTTTCAGCAATGACGCATGTCAGACTCTTTGACTCTGATATGACATTCTTTGGCAAAATTTATGGCCAATGGGATAACTCATGGGGTGACGATCTGGACATGTTTTATGGATTCGGTTACCTCGGCTGGAACGGCGAGTGGGGCTTTTTTAAACCGTATATTGGATTGCATAATCAATCTGGTGACTACGTATCAGCTAAATATGGTCAAACGAATGGTTGGAATGGTTATGTTGTTGGCTGGACAGCAGTATTACCATTTACGTTATTTGACGAAAAATTTGTTTTATCTAACTGGAATGAAATAGAACTGGACAGGAACGATGCTTACACGGAGCAGCAATTTGGCCGGAACGGGTTAAATGGCGGTTTAACTATTGCCTGGAAGTTCTATCCTCGCTGGAAAGCCAGTGTGACGTGGCGTTATTTCGATAATAAGCTGGGCTACGATGGCTTTGGCGATCAAATGATTTATATGCTTGGTTATGATTTCTAATTTTTTATCAGGGAATAATTATGCAGAAAACGTTAATGGCCAGTTTGATCGGCCTTGCAGTTTGCACAGGGAATGCTTTTAGTCCTGCCTTAGCCGCAGAGGCTAAACAACCTAATTTAGTCATTATTATGGCGGATGATTTAGGTTATGGCGATTTAGCAACATATGGTCATCAGATCGTTAAAACACCTAATATCGACAGGCTTGCCCAGGAAGGGGTCAAATTTACTGACTACTATGCCCCCGCTCCTTTAAGTTCACCTTCACGCGCAGGGCTATTAACCGGCCGGATGCCATTTCGTACTGGAATTCGCTCATGGATTCCTTCAGGCAAAGATGTTGCCTTAGGGCGTAACGAACTCACGATTGCTAATCTACTCAAAGCGCAAGGGTACGACACGGCAATGATGGGTAAGCTGCATCTGAATGCAGGCGGCGATCGCACCGATCAGCCACAAGCACAAGATATGGGCTTTGATTACTCACTGGTTAATACGGCGGGCTTCGTTACCGACGCCACGCTGGATAACGCTAAAGAACGCCCGCGTTATGGCATGGTTTACCCGACAGGCTGGCTACGTAACGGGCAACCCACTCCACGAGCTGATAAAATGAGCGGTGAGTATGTCAGTTCGGAAGTCGTCAACTGGCTGGATAACAAAAAGGACAGCAAGCCTTTCTTCCTCTATGTTGCTTTTACCGAAGTGCATAGCCCCCTGGCTTCGCCCAAAAAATACCTCGATATGTACTCACAATATATGAGCGCGTATCAGAAGCAGCATCCTGATTTATTTTATGGCGACTGGGCAGACAAACCCTGGCGTGGTGTGGGGGAATATTATGCCAATATCAGCTATCTGGATGCACAGGTTGGAAAAGTGCTGGATAAAATCAAAGCGATGGGTGAAGAAGATAACACAATCGTTATTTTTACCAGTGATAACGGTCCGGTAACGCGTGAAGCGCGCAAAGTGTATGAGCTGAATTTGGCAGGGGAAACGGATGGATTACGCGGTCGCAAGGATAACCTTTGGGAAGGCGGAATTCGTGTTCCAGCCATTATTAAATATGGTAAACATCTACCACAGGGAATGGTTTCAGATACACCCGTTTATGGTCTGGACTGGATGCCTACTTTAGCGAAAATGATGAACTTCAAATTACCTACAGACCGTACTTTCGATGGTGAATCGCTGGTTCCTGTTCTTGAGCAAAAAGCATTGAAACGCGAAAAGCCATTAATTTTCGGGATTGATATGCCATTCCAGGATGATCCAACCGATGAATGGGCGATCCGTGATGGTGACTGGAAGATGATTATCGATCGCAATAATAAACCGAAATATCTCTACAATCTGAAATCTGATCGTTATGAAACACTTAATCTGATCGGTAAAAAACCAGATATTGAAAAACAGATGTATGGTAAGTTTTTAAAATATAAAACTGATATTGATAATGATTCTCTAATGAAAGCCAGATGTGATAAACCAGAAGCGGTGACCTGGGGCTAACCTGATAATCATAATAAATGTAATGTATGCCATTTAGGGCTATGCCCGCCTGATTCAGTGCTACGCATTGAATCAGGTTCTTTTCGCGTTGAACAATATCAAGATACGGCTATTCGCAGGGAGTGGATATGTTTACCAACGTAAACGTTGATTGTTGCAAAACACCAGGATGTAAAAACCTGGGGTTGCTGAATAGCCAGGATTATGTCGCACAGGGTAAAAATATTTTATGCCGTGAATGTGGTTACTTGTTTCCAGTGATATCTGAACAGTCGCTTAATATTTATCGTAATATTGTGAATCACTCCTGGAGAGGTTTGATTTGCCAATGTTCAACTTGCGGAGGCACGTCCCTCAAAAAATATGGATATTCTGCACAAGGCCAGAGAAGAATGTATTGCCATCATTGTGAGAAAACATTTATCACTCTGGAACATGTAATTACCACACCACGAGGAGCCCAGTTAGCATTGATGATTGAGCAAGGGGAGGCACTTGCGGATATCAGAAAGTCATTACTTCTTAACAGCACTGGACTTAGCCGTGAACTGTTAAAATTAGCGCGTGAAGCAAACTATAAAGAAAGTCGACAGTGTTTCCCAGCTTCTGATATTACCCTGAGTACCCGCGCTTTTCGCGTCAAGTATAATGGTAGCAATAACTCTCTTTATGCTCTTGTTACCGCAGAAGAACAAAGCGGCAGGGTGGTTGCCATCTCAACCAATTACTCCCCATCTGCCGTAGAGCAACATTATCAATACACATCGAACTATGAAGAGCGTATGTCTCCAGGGACGCTGGCACATCATGTCCAGCGCAAAGAGTTACTTACTATGCGGCGGGATACCTTGTTTGATATTGATTACGGCCCGGCAGTTTTACATCAAAACGATCCGGGAATGTTGGTAAAACCGGTTCTTCCGGCATATCGTCATTTTGAACTGGTCAGAATACTGACCGATGAGCATTCCAACAACGTTCAGCATTACCTTGATCACGAATGCTTTATATTGGGCGGCTGCCTGATGGCTAATTTGCAGCATATTCATCAAGGTCGCTGCCATATTTCCTTTGTCAAAGAGCGCGGTGTGGCACCCGCCACCATTGATTTTCCACCGCGATTATTCCTTAGTGGTGGGGTACGAAATAATGTCTGGCGTGCATTTTCTAACCGCAATTATTCAATGGCTGTATGCAATCTCACTGGCAGTAAGAAAGTCCGCGAGATGCGGCATGCAACATTGAACAGTGCGACGCGTTTTATCCACTTTGTGGAGAACCATCCTTTCCTTATATCATTGAACCGAATGTCTCCTGCGAATGTCGTTTCTACATTAGATATCCTCAAGCATCTGTGGAATAAAAAACTAGAGCATGGAACAATTTAATTATTACTTTTCCGAATAATTTCTTCAGAAATCTTGACATTAGACTATGATTAATGGGGTTTAAGGTCATCAGCCGCCGCTTTCGGGCATCAAAAACTCATCTCTCGCTGATGGCGCAATTCTTTTAATAGATCGTAAAAAGCGAGCTATTCCTACACTATAATCTGATTTTAACGATGATTCGTGCGGGGTAAAATCGTGAAAACGATCTATTCACCTGAAGAGAAATAAAAAGTGAAACATCTGCATCGATTCTTTAGCAGTGATGCCTCGGGAGGCATTATTCTCATTATTGCCGCTGTATTAGCGATGATTATGGCCAACAGCGGTGCAACCAGTGGATGGTATCACGACTTTCTTGAGACGCCGGTTCAGCTCCGGGTTGGGACACTTGAGATCAACAAGAACATGCTGCTATGGATCAATGACGCTCTGATGGCGGTATTTTTCCTGTTGGTTGGTCTGGAAGTTAAACGCGAGCTGATGCAAGGTTCGCTGGCCAGTCTGCGCCAGGCGGCATTTCCTGTTATTGCCGCAATCGGCGGGATGATTGTCCCGGCATTGCTCTATCTGGCTTTTAACTATGCCGATCCGATTACCCGCGAAGGCTGGGCAATCCCGGCGGCGACTGACATTGCCTTTGCACTTGGTGTGTTGGCGCTGTTGGGAAGTCGTGTTCCGTTAGCGCTGAAGATCTTTTTGATGGCTCTGGCTATTATCGACGATCTTGGGGCCATCATTATCATCGCATTGTTCTACACTAATGACTTATCGATGGCCTCTCTTGGCGTCGCGGCTGTAGCAATTGCGGTACTCGCGGTATTGAATCTGTGTGGTGTACGCCGCACGGGCGTTTATATTCTGGTTGGCGTGGTGCTGTGGACAGCGGTGTTGAAATCGGGGGTTCACGCAACCCTGGCTGGCGTCATTGTCGGCTTCTTTATTCCTTTGAAAGAGAAGCATGGGCGCTCTCCGGCTAAACGTCTGGAGCATGTTTTGCATCCATGGGTGGCGTATCTGATTTTGCCGCTGTTTGCATTTGCTAATGCTGGCGTTTCACTGCAAGGTGTCACGCTGGAAGGTTTGACCTCCATTCTGCCATTAGGGATCATCGCTGGTTTGCTGATTGGCAAGCCACTGGGTATTAGTCTGTTCTGCTGGTTGGCGCTGCGTTTGAAATTGGCACATCTGCCAGAGGGAACGACTTACCAGCAAATTATGGCGGTTGGTATCCTGTGCGGTATCGGTTTTACTATGTCTATCTTTATTGCCAGCCTGGCATTTGGTAGCGTAGATCCAGAACTGATTAACTGGGCAAAATTAGGTATCCTTGTCGGTTCAATTTCTTCGGCGGTAATTGGATATAGCTGGTTACGCGTTCGTTTACGTCCATCAGTTTGACAGGACGATGTACTGGGGAGCCATAAACGGCTCCCTTTTCATTGTTATCAGGGAGAGAAATGAGCATGTCTCATATCAATTACAACCACTTGTATTACTTCTGGCATGTCTACAAAGAAGGTTCTGTGGTTGGCGCAGCGGAGGCGCTTTATTTAACACCACAAACCATTACCGGGCAGATCCGGGCGCTGGAAGAGCGCCTGCAAGGGAAACTATTTAAGCGTAAAGGACGTGGTCTGGAACCCAGCGAACTGGGGGAACTGGTCTATCGCTATGCCGATAAAATGTTCACCTTAAGCCAGGAAATGCTGGATATCGTCAACTATCGCAAAGAGTCCAACTTATTGTTTGATGTTGGTGTGGCAGATGCACTTTCCAAACGTCTGGTCAGCAGTGTTCTGGATGCCGCAGTTGTGGAAGACGAGCAGATCCATCTACGCTGTTTCGAATCGACGCACGAGATGCTTTTAGAGCAGTTGAGTCAGCATAAACTGGATATGATCATCTCTGACTGTCCGATCGATTCCACTCAGCAGGAAGGGCTGTTTTCCATGAAAATTGGCGAATGTGGTGTCAGTTTCTGGTGCACTAACCCACTACCAGAAAAGCCGTTTCCTGCCTGTCTTGAAGAGCGTCGTTTACTTATTCCGGGGCGTCGCTCAATGTTGGGGCGTAAATTATTAAACTGGTTTAACTCCCAGGGCTTGAACGTCGAAATTTTGGGTGAGTTTGATGATGCTGCGTTGATGAAAGCCTTTGGGGCGACGCATAACGCTATTTTCGTTGCACCTTCGCTTTACGCTAATGATTTCTATAACGATGACTCGGTTGTGGAGATAGGCCGTGTTGAGAACGTGATGGAAGAGTACCACGCGATTTTTGCCGAAAGGATGATTCAGCACCCTGCAGTACAGCGTATCTGCAATACAGACTATTCAGCGCTGTTTACTCCAGCTTCAAAATAAACATTTGTACTTTGCAGGCCGAATTTTGGCCTGCAGATGGATATAAAAAAACCCGCCAGAGCGGGTTTTTTTACAAAGCTGACAACAACAGGCAATTAAGCCAGTTTGTTGATCTGTGCAGTCAGGTTAGCCTTATGACGTGCAGCTTTGTTTTTGTGGATCAGACCTTTAGCAGCCTGACGGTCCACGATTGGTTGCATTTCGTTAAATGCTTTCTGTGCAGCAGCTTTGTCGCCAGCTTCGATAGCTGCGTATACTTTCTTGATGAAAGTACGCATCATAGAGCGACGGCTTGCGTTGTGCTTACGAGCCTTTTCAGACTGAATGGCGCGCTTCTTAGCTGATTTGATATTAGCCAAGGTCCAACTCCCAAATGTGTTCTATATGGACAATTCAAAGGCCGAGGAATATGCCCTTTTAGCCTTCTTTTGTCAATGGATTTGTGCAAATAAGCGCCGTTAATGTGCCGGCACTCGTTACGTAGTGATGGCGCAGGATTCTACCAGCTTGCGGGGTGTGAATACAGCTTTTCCGCGAGAAAAATTGCAGCAGGCGGTCAGTTTCTTCCCATGATTTGCGCCATAGCAATGAAAAGCCACTTCTTTCTGATTTCGGTACTCAATCGCCGGTTAACCTTGACCGCTGTACAAGGTATACTCGGACGATTTTCACTGTTTTGAGCCAGACATGAAGCTGATACGCGGCATACATAATCTCAGCCAGGCCCCGCAAGAAGGGTGTGTGCTGACTATTGGTAATTTCGACGGCGTGCATCGCGGTCATCGCGCGCTGTTACAGGGCTTGCAGGAAGAAGGGCGCAAGCGCAACTTACCGGTGATGGTGATGCTTTTTGAACCTCAACCACTGGAACTGTTTGCTACTGATAAAGCCCCGGCACGGCTGACCCGGCTGCGGGAAAAACTGCGTTATCTTGCAGAGTGTGGCGTTGATTACGTGCTGTGCGTGCGTTTTGACAGGCGTTTTGCGGCGTTAACCGCGCAAAACTTCATCAGTGATCTTCTGGTGAAGCACTTGCGGGTAAAATTTCTTGCCGTAGGTGACGATTTCCGCTTTGGCGCTGGTCGTGAAGGCGATTTCTTGTTATTACAGAAAGCGGGCATGGAATACAGCTTCGATATCACCAGCACGCAAACTTTTTGCGAAGGTGGCGTGCGTATCAGCAGCACCGCCGTGCGTCAGGCGCTGGCGGATGACAATCTGGCTCTGGCAGAAAGTTTACTGGGGCACCCGTTTGCTATCTCCGGGCGTGTAGTCCACGGTGATGAATTAGGGCGCACTATAGGTTTCCCGACGGCGAATGTACCGCTACGCCGTCAGGTTTCCCCGGTGAAAGGGGTTTATGCGGTAGAAGTGTTGGGCCTTGGCGAAAAGCCGTTACCCGGCGTTGCAAACATCGGAACACGCCCAACGGTTGCCGGTATTCGCCAGCAACTGGAAGTGCATTTGTTAGATGTTGCAATGGACCTTTATGGTCGCCATATACAAGTAGTGCTGCGTAAAAAAATACGCAATGAGCAGCGATTTGCATCGCTGGACGAACTGAAAGCGCAGATTGCGCGTGATGAATTAACCGCCCGCGAATTTTTTGGGCTAACAAAACCGGCTTAAGCCTGTTATGTAATCAAACCGAAATACGGAACCGAGAATCTGATGAGTGACTATAAATCAACCCTGAATTTGCCGGAAACAGGGTTCCCGATGCGTGGCGATCTCGCCAAGCGCGAACCGGGAATGCTGGCGCGTTGGACTGATGATGATCTGTACGGCATCATCCGTGCGGCTAAAAAAGGCAAAAAAACCTTCATTCTGCATGATGGCCCTCCTTATGCGAATGGCAGCATTCATATTGGTCACTCGGTTAACAAGATTCTGAAAGACATTATCATTAAGTCCAAAGGGCTTTCTGGATATGACTCGCCGTATGTGCCTGGCTGGGACTGTCATGGTCTGCCAATCGAACTGAAAGTAGAGCAAGAATACGGTAAGCCGGGGGAGAAATTCACCGCCGCTGAGTTCCGCGCCAAGTGCCGCGAATACGCTGCGACCCAGGTTGACGGTCAGCGCAAAGACTTTATCCGTCTGGGCGTGCTGGGCGACTGGTCGCACCCGTACCTGACCATGGACTTCAAAACTGAAGCCAACATCATCCGCGCGCTGGGCAAAATCATCGGCAACGGTCACCTGCACAAAGGCGCGAAGCCGGTGCACTGGTGCGTTGACTGCCGTTCTGCACTGGCAGAAGCGGAAGTTGAGTATTACGACAAAACTTCTCCGTCCATCGACGTCGCTTTCCAGGCGGTCGATCAGGATGCGCTTAAAACGAAATTTGGCGTAAGCAATGTTAACGGCCCAATTTCGCTGGTTATATGGACCACCACGCCGTGGACGCTGCCTGCTAACCGCGCAATCTCCATTGCACCTGATTTTGATTATGCGCTGGTGCAAATCGACGGTCAGGCCGTGATCCTCGCGAAAGATCTGGTTGAAAGCGTAATGCAGCGTATCGGCGTTAGCGATTACACCATTCTTGGCACGGTGAAAGGTGCCGAGCTGGAACTGTTGCGCTTTACCCATCCGTTTATGGACTTCGATGTTCCGGCAATTCTCGGTGACCACGTTACGCTGGATGCCGGTACCGGTGCCGTTCATACCGCGCCAGGCCACGGTCCGGACGACTATGTGATCGGTCAAAAATATGGTCTGGAAACCGCTAACCCGGTTGGCCCGGACGGCACTTATCTGCCGGGTACTTACCCGACTCTGGATGGCGTTAACGTCTTCAAAGCGAACGATATTGTCATTGCGTTGTTGCAGGAAAAAGGCGCACTGTTGCACGTTGAGAAAATGCAACACAGCTATCCGTGCTGCTGGCGTCATAAAACGCCGATCATCTTCCGCGCGACGCCGCAGTGGTTCGTCAGCATGGATCAGAAAGGTCTGCGTGCGCAGTCACTGAAAGAGATCAAAGGCGTGCAGTGGATCCCTGACTGGGGCCAGGCGCGTATCGAGTCGATGGTTGCTAACCGTCCTGACTGGTGTATCTCTCGTCAGCGTACCTGGGGCGTGCCGATGTCACTGTTCGTGCACAAAGACACAGAAGAACTGCATCCGCGTACTCTCGAACTGATGGAAGAAGTGGCAAAACGCGTTGAAGTTGACGGCATTCAGGCGTGGTGGGATCTCGATGCGAAAGAGATCCTCGGCGACGAAGCTGACCAGTATGTGAAAGTACCGGATACGCTGGATGTATGGTTTGACTCCGGATCTACCCACTCTTCCGTTGTTGATGTGCGTCCGGAATTTGCCGGTCACGCAGCGGACATGTATCTGGAAGGTTCTGACCAACACCGTGGCTGGTTCATGTCTTCCCTGATGATCTCTACCGCGATGAAGGGCAAAGCGCCATATCGTCAGGTACTGACTCACGGCTTTACCGTGGATGGTCAGGGCCGCAAGATGTCTAAATCCATCGGCAACACCGTTTCGCCGCAGGATGTGATGAACAAACTGGGCGCGGATATTCTGCGTCTGTGGGTGGCATCAACTGACTACACCGGTGAAATGGCCGTTTCTGACGAGATCCTGAAACGTGCTGCCGACAGCTATCGTCGTATCCGTAACACCGCGCGCTTCCTGCTGGCAAACCTGAACGGTTTTGATCCGGCAAAAGATATGGTGAAACCGGAAGAGATGGTGGTACTGGATCGCTGGGCCGTAGGTTGTGCGAAAGCGGCACAGGAAGACATCCTCAAGGCGTACGAAGCATACGATTTCCACGAAGTGGTACAGCGTCTGATGCGCTTCTGCTCCGTTGAGATGGGTTCCTTCTACCTCGACATCATCAAAGACCGTCAGTACACCGCCAAAGCGGACAGTGTGGCGCGTCGTAGCTGCCAGACTGCGCTGTATCACATCGCGGAAGCGCTGGTTCGCTGGATGGCACCAATCCTCTCCTTCACCGCTGATGAAGTGTGGGGCTACCTGCCGGGCGAACGTGAAAAATACGTCTTCACCGGTGAGTGGTACGAAGGCCTGTTTGGTCTGGCAGACAGTGAAGCAATGAACGATGCGTTCTGGGACGAGCTGTTGAAAGTGCGTGGCGAAGTGAACAAAGTCATTGAGCAAGCGCGTGCCGATAAGAAAGTGGGCGGCTCGCTGGAAGCGGCAGTAACCTTGTATGCAGAACCGGAACTGGCGGCGAAACTGACCGCGCTGGGCGATGAATTACGATTTGTCCTGTTGACCTCCGGCGCTACCGTTGCAGACTATAACGACGCACCTGCTGACGCCCAGCAGAGCGAAGTCCTCAAAGGGCTGAAAGTCGCGTTGAGTAAAGCCGAAGGTGAGAAGTGCCCTCGCTGCTGGCACTACACCCAGGATGTCGGCAAGGTGGCGGAACACGCAGAAATCTGCGGCCGCTGTGTCAGCAACGTCGCCGGTGACGGTGAAAAACGTAAGTTTGCCTGATGAGTCAATCGATCTGTTCAACAGGGCTACGCTGGCTGTGGCTGGTGGTAGTCGTGCTGATTATCGATCTGGGCAGCAAATACCTGATCCTCCAGAACTTTGCTCTGGGGGATACGGTCCCGCTGTTCCCGTCGCTTAATCTGCATTATGCGCGTAACTATGGCGCAGCGTTTAGTTTCCTTGCCGATAGCGGCGGCTGGCAGCGTTGGTTCTTTGCCGGTATTGCGATTGGTATTAGCGTGATCCTGGCAGTGATGATGTATCGCTCGAAGGCCACGCAGAAGCTAAACAATATCGCTTACGCGCTGATTATTGGCGGCGCACTGGGCAACCTGTTCGACCGCCTGTGGCACGGCTTCGTTGTCGATATGATCGACTTCTATGTCGGCGACTGGCACTTCGCCACCTTCAACCTTGCCGATACTGCCATTTGTGTCGGTGCGGCACTGATTGTGCTGGAAGGTTTTTTACCTTCTAAAGCGAAAAAACAATAATAAACCCTGCCGGATGCGATGCTGACGCATCTTATCCGGCCTACAGATTGCTGCGAAATCGTAGGCCGCATCCGGCAAAAATCCTCAAAATATAAGAGCAAACCTGCATGTCTGAATCTGTACAGAGCAATAGCGCCGTCCTGGTGCACTTCACGCTGAAACTCGATGATGGCACCACCGCTGAGTCTACCCGCAACAACGGTAAACCGGCGCTGTTCCGCCTGGGTGATGCTTCTCTTTCTGAAGGGCTGGAGCAACACCTGCTGGGGCTGAAAGTGGGCGATAAAACCACCTTCTCGCTGGAGCCTGATGCGGCGTTTGGCGTGCCGTCACCGGACCTGATTCAGTACTTCTCCCGCCGTGAATTTATGGATGCAGGCGAGCCAGAAATTGGCGCAATCATGCTTTTTACCGCAATGGATGGCAGTGAGATGCCTGGCGTGATCCGCGAAATTAACGGCGACTCCATTACCGTTGATTTCAACCATCCGCTGGCCGGGCAGACCGTTCATTTTGATATTGAAGTGCTGGAAATCGATCCGGCACTGGAGGCGTAACATGCAGATCCTGTTGGCCAACCCGCGTGGTTTTTGTGCCGGGGTAGACCGCGCTATCAGCATTGTTGAAAACGCGCTGGCCATTTACGGCGCACCGATATATGTCCGTCACGAAGTGGTGCATAACCGCTACGTGGTCGATAGCCTGCGCGAGCGTGGGGCTATCTTTATTGAGCAGATTAGCGAAGTACCGGACGGCGCGATCCTGATTTTCTCCGCACACGGTGTTTCTCAGGCGGTACGTAATGAAGCGAAAAGCCGTGATTTGACGGTATTTGACGCCACCTGTCCGCTGGTGACCAAAGTGCATATGGAAGTCGCCCGCGCCAGCCGTCGTGGTGAAGAATCTATTCTCATCGGTCACGCCGGGCACCCGGAAGTGGAAGGGACGATGGGCCAGTACAGCAACCCGGAAGGGGGAATGTATCTGGTCGAATCGCCAGACGATGTGTGGAAACTGACGGTCAAAAACGAAGAGAAGCTCTCCTTTATGACCCAAACCACGCTGTCGGTGGATGACACGTCTGATGTGATCGACGCGCTGCGTAAACGCTTCCCGAAAATTGTCGGTCCGCGCAAAGATGACATCTGCTACGCCACGACTAACCGTCAGGAAGCGGTACGCGCCCTGGCAGAGCAGGCGGAAGTAGTACTGGTGGTTGGTTCGAAAAACTCTTCCAACTCCAACCGTCTGGCGGAACTGGCCCAGCGTATGGGCAAACGCGCGTTTTTGATTGACGATGCGACAGATATCCAGGAAGAGTGGGTGAAAGAGGCGAAATGCGTCGGCGTGACTGCTGGCGCATCAGCTCCGGATATTCTGGTACAGAACGTAGTCGCACGTTTACAGCAGCTTGGCGGTGGCGAAGCCATTCCGCTGGAAGGTCGTGAAGAAAACATTGTTTTCGAAGTGCCGAAAGAGCTGCGTGTCGATATTCGTGAAGTCGATTAAGTCATTAGCAGCCTAAGTTATGCGAAAATGCCGGTCTTGTTACCGGCATTTTTTATGGAGAAAACATGCGTTTACCTATCTTCCTCGATACAGACCCCGGCATTGACGATGCCGTTGCCATTGCCGCCGCGATTTTTGCCCCCGAACTCGATCTGCAACTGATGACCACTGTCGCGGGTAATGTTTCGGTAGAGAAAACCACCCGCAACGCCCTGCAACTGCTGCATTTCTGGAATGTGGATATTCCGCTTGCCCAGGGCGCTGCCGTACCACTGGTTCGTGCGCCGCGCGATGCGGCATCTGTACACGGTGAATCGGGAATGGCTGGCTATGACTTTGTTGAACACAACCGTCAGCCACTGGGTATACCGGCGTTTCTGGCAATTCGTGATGCCCTGATGCGTGCGCCAGAGCCCGTTACCCTGGTGGCCATCGGCCCGTTAACCAATATTGCGCTGTTACTTTCACAATGCCCGGAATGTAAGCCGTATATTCGCCGTCTGGTGATCATGGGCGGTTCTGCTGGTCGCGGCAACTGCACACCAAACGCCGAGTTTAATATCGCTGCCGATCCAGAAGCGGCAGCCTGTGTCTTCCGTAGCGGCATCGAAATCGTCATGTGCGGTCTGGATGTCACCAATCAGGCAATATTAACCCCTGACTATCTCGCTACTTTGCCGGAATTGAATCGCACCGGAAAAATGCTACACGCCCTGTTTAGCCACTACCGTAGCGGCAGTATGCAAAGTGGACTACGTATGCACGATCTTTGCGCTATCGCCTGGCTGGTGCGCCCGGAATTGTTCACTCTCAAACCGTGTTTTGTCGCGGTAGAAACTCAGGGTGAATTTACCTCAGGCACGACGGTTGTTGATATCGACGGTTGCCTGGGCAAACCAGCCAATGTACAGGTGGCGCTGGATCTGGATGTGAAAGGCTTCCAGCAGTGGGTGGCTGAGGTGCTGGCCCTGGCGCTCTAATAATAAAACAAGGAAGTGTTCTATGACGTATGGAGAAGCGTATCTGGAAGGGTGGAAAAACATCTTTAATTATGAAGGTGTTTCCAATCGCTTCGAGTTCTGGTCGTTTATGATTGGTAGTGGCGTTATCTGTCTGCTTCCGCTTTTATGTTGGTGGTTAGCGGTAACAATTAACAATGACTATGGTGTTTTCATTTTTTTTGCGCTGCCCGCGTCATTTATTTTAACGTTGATTTTTGCCGTACCGGCGATAGCGTTAGCCGTCAGAAGGATGCACGATATCGGATATTCAGGGTGGTGGGTTACCATTGTCGTGTTGATCCCTGTTACGGGCGTAATTCTGCTTATACTGTGCTGCCTGCCGTCAAAGTCACAAGACCAGGCATAATGACAGATGGTATGACGCATCACTTTCTGCGTCATGCCTTTCACTGATATCCCTCCCTGTTTATCATTAATTTCTAATTATCAGCGTTTTTGGCTGGCGGCGTAGCGATGCGCTGGTTACTCTGAAAACGGTCTATGCAAATTAACAAAAGAGAATAGCTATGCATGATGCAAACATCCGCGTTGCCATCGCGGGAGCCGGGGGCCGTATGGGCCGCCAGTTGATTCAGGCGGCGCTGGCATTAGAAGGCGTGCAGCTGGGCGCGGCGCTGGAGCGCGAAGGATCTTCTTTACTGGGCAGCGATGCGGGCGAACTGGCCGGAGCCGGGAAAACAGGCGTTACTGTGCAAAGTAGTCTTGATGCGATAAAAGATGATTTTGATGTGTTTATCGATTTTACCCGTCCGGAAGGTACGCTGAACCATCTCGCTTTTTGTCGCCAGCATGGTAAAGGGATGGTGATCGGCACTACGGGGTTTGACGAAGCCGGTAAACAGGCGATTCGTGACGCCGCCGCCGATATTGCGATTGTCTTTGCCGCCAATTTTAGCGTTGGCGTTAACGTCATGCTTAAACTGCTGGAGAAAGCAGCCAAAGTGATGGGGGACTACACCGATATCGAAATTATTGAAGCACATCATAGACATAAAGTTGATGCGCCGTCAGGCACCGCACTGGCAATGGGAGAGGCGATCGCCCACGCTCTTGATAAAGATCTGAAAGATTGCGCGGTCTACAGTCGTGAAGGCCATACCGGTGAACGTGTGCCTGGCACCATTGGTTTTGCCACCGTGCGTGCAGGTGACATCGTTGGCGAACATACCGCGATGTTTGCCGATATTGGCGAGCGTCTGGAGATCACCCATAAGGCATCCAGCCGCATGACATTTGCTAACGGTGCGGTAAGATCGGCTTTGTGGTTGAGTGGTAAGGAAAGTGGTCTTTTTGATATGCGAGATGTGCTTGATCTCAATAATCTGTAACCACAAGATATTTATGGTGATGCAAAAATAACACATTTAATTCATTGAATATAAAGGGCTTTAATTTTTGGCCCTTTTATTTTTAGTGTTATGCTTTTAAATTTAATGAAAATGCTGAAAATTACATGTTTTGTATTCTGTTTTTGTTGTTTTAATGTAAATTTTGACCATTTGGTCCACTTTTTTCTGCTCATTTTGATTTCATACAATCTTCTTGCTGCGCAAGCGTTTTCCAGAACATGTTATATGATCTTTTTGTCGCTTAATGCCTGTAAAACATGCATGAGCCACAAAATAATATAAAAAATCCCGCCATTAAGTTGACTTTTAGCTCCCATATCTCCAGAATGCCGCCGTTTGCCAGAAATTCGTCGGTAAGCAGATTTGCATTGATTTACGTCATCATTGTGAATTAATATGCAAATAAAGTGAGTGAATATTCTCTGGAGGGTGTTTTGATTAAGTCAGCGCTATTGGTTCTGGAAGACGGAACCCAGTTTCACGGTCGGGCCATAGGGGCAACAGGTTCGGCGGTTGGGGAAGTCGTTTTCAATACTTCAATGACCGGTTATCAAGAAATCCTCACTGATCCTTCCTATTCTCGTCAAATCGTTACTCTTACTTATCCCCATATTGGCAATGTCGGCACTAATGACGCCGATGAAGAATCTTCTCAGGTTCATGCCCAAGGTCTGGTGATTCGCGACCTGCCGCTGATTGCCAGCAACTTCCGTAATACCGAAGACCTCTCTTCTTACCTGAAGCGCCATAACATCGTGGCGATTGCCGATATCGATACCCGTAAGCTGACGCGTTTACTGCGTGAGAAAGGTGCTCAGAATGGCTGCATTATTGCGGGTGACAACCCGGATGCGGCGCTGGCGTTAGAAAAAGCCCGCGCGTTCCCAGGTCTGAACGGCATGGATCTGGCAAAAGAAGTAACCACCGCAGAACCCTATAGCTGGACACAAGGGAGCTGGACACTGACCGGCGGCCTGCCAGAAGCGAAAAAAGAAGACGAGCTGCCGTACCACGTCGTGGCCTACGATTTCGGTGCCAAGCGCAACATCCTGCGTATGCTGGTGGATAGAGGCTGTCGCCTGACCATCGTTCCGGCGCAAACTTCTGCGGAAGATGTGCTGAAAATGAATCCGGACGGCATCTTCCTCTCCAACGGTCCTGGCGACCCGGCCCCGTGCGATTACGCCATTACCGCTATCCAGAAATTCCTCGAAACTGATATTCCGGTATTCGGCATCTGCCTCGGTCATCAGCTGCTGGCGCTGGCGAGCGGTGCGAAGACTGTCAAAATGAAATTTGGTCACCACGGCGGCAACCATCCGGTTAAAGATGTTGAGAAAAATGTGGTGATGATCACCGCCCAGAACCACGGTTTTGCGGTGGATGAAGCAACATTACCTGCAAACCTGCGTGTCACACATAAATCCCTGTTCGACGGTACGTTACAGGGCATTCATCGTACCGATAAACCGGCGTTCAGCTTCCAGGGACACCCGGAAGCCAGCCCTGGTCCACACGACGCCGCGCCGTTGTTTGACCACTTTATCGCGTTAATTGAGCAGTACCGTAAAACCGCTAAGTAATCAGGAGTAAAAGAGCCATGCCAAAACGTACAGATATAAAAAGTATCCTGATTCTGGGTGCGGGCCCGATTGTTATCGGTCAGGCGTGTGAGTTTGACTACTCTGGCGCGCAAGCGTGTAAAGCCCTGCGTGAAGAGGGTTACCGCGTCATTCTGGTGAACTCCAACCCGGCGACTATCATGACCGACCCGGAAATGGCTGATGCAACCTACATCGAGCCGATTCACTGGGAAGTGGTACGCAAGATTATTGAAAAAGAGCGCCCGGACGCGGTGCTGCCAACCATGGGGGGGCAGACGGCGCTGAACTGTGCGCTGGAGCTTGAGCGTCAGGGCGTGCTGGAAGAGTTCGGCGTCACCATGATTGGTGCCACTGCCGATGCGATTGATAAAGCCGAAGACCGCCGCCGTTTCGACGTAGCGATGAAGAAAATCGGTCTGGAAACTGCGCGTTCCGGTATCGCTCATTCAATGGAAGAAGCGCTGGCGGTTGCCGCTGAAGTTGGCTTCCCGTGCATTATTCGCCCATCCTTTACCATGGGCGGTAGCGGTGGCGGTATCGCTTATAACCGTGAAGAATTTGAAGAAATTTGCGCCCGCGGTTTGGATCTCTCCCCGACCAAAGAGCTGCTGATTGATGAGTCGCTGATCGGCTGGAAAGAGTACGAGATGGAAGTGGTGCGTGATAAAAACGACAACTGCATCATCGTTTGCTCTATCGAAAACTTCGACGCGATGGGTATCCACACCGGTGACTCTATTACTGTAGCGCCAGCGCAAACACTGACCGACAAAGAATACCAAATCATGCGTAACGCCTCGATGGCGGTACTGCGTGAAATCGGCGTTGAAACCGGTGGTTCTAACGTCCAGTTTGCGGTGAACCCGAAGAACGGTCGCCTGATTGTTATCGAAATGAACCCGCGTGTGTCGCGTTCTTCGGCGCTGGCGTCGAAAGCCACCGGCTTCCCGATTGCCAAAGTGGCGGCGAAACTGGCGGTGGGTTACACCCTCGACGAGCTGATGAACGACATCACCGGCGGGCGTACTCCGGCCTCCTTCGAACCGTCCATCGACTATGTGGTCACCAAAATTCCTCGCTTTAACTTCGAGAAATTCGTCGGTGCGAACGACCGTCTGACCACCCAGATGAAATCGGTTGGCGAAGTGATGGCGATTGGACGCACGCAGCAGGAATCTCTGCAAAAAGCCCTGCGCGGCCTCGAAGTGGGCGCGACTGGCTTCGACCCGAAAGTGAGCCTCGACGACCCGGAAGCCCTGACCAAAATCCGCCGCGAACTGAAAGATGCAGGCGCTGAGCGTATCTGGTACATCGCCGATGCCTTCCGTGCGGGCTTGTCTGTAGACGGCGTCTTTAACCTGACCAATATTGACCGCTGGTTCCTGGTACAAATTGAAGAACTGGTGCGTCTGGAAGAGAAAGTGGCGGAAGTGGGTATCACTGGCCTGAACGCTGACTTCCTGCGCCAGCTGAAACGCAAAGGCTTTGCCGATGCGCGTCTGGCAAAACTCGCGGGCGTGCGTGAAGCAGAAATCCGCAAGCTGCGCGACCAGTATGACCTGCACCCGGTTTATAAGCGCGTGGATACCTGTGCGGCAGAGTTCGCCACCGACACCGCTTACATGTACTCCACTTATGAAGAAGAGTGCGAAGCGAATCCGTCTACCGACCGTGAAAAAATCATGGTGCTCGGCGGCGGCCCGAACCGTATCGGTCAGGGTATCGAATTCGACTACTGCTGTGTACACGCCTCGCTGGCGCTGCGTGAAGACGGTTACGAAACCATTATGGTTAACTGTAACCCGGAAACCGTCTCCACCGACTACGACACCTCCGACCGCCTCTACTTCGAACCGGTAACGCTGGAAGACGTGCTGGAAATTGTGCGTATTGAGAAGCCGAAAGGCGTTATCGTTCAGTACGGCGGTCAGACCCCGCTGAAACTGGCGCGCGCGCTGGAAGCTGCTGGCGTACCGGTTATCGGTACCAGCCCGGATGCCATCGACCGTGCGGAAGACCGTGAACGCTTCCAGCATGCGGTTGAGCGTCTGAAACTGAAACAACCGGCGAACGCCACCGTTACCACCATCGAAATGGCGGTTGAGAAAGCGAAAGAGATTGGCTACCCGCTGGTGGTGCGTCCGTCTTACGTTCTCGGCGGTCGGGCGATGGAAATCGTCTATGACGAAGCTGACCTGCGTCGCTACTTCCAGACAGCGGTCAGCGTATCTAACGATGCGCCAGTGTTGCTGGACCACTTCCTTGATGACGCAGTAGAAGTTGACGTGGATGCCATCTGCGACGGCGAAGTGGTGCTGATTGGCGGCATCATGGAGCATATTGAGCAGGCGGGCGTGCACTCCGGTGACTCCGCATGTTCGCTGCCAGCCTACACCTTAAGTCAGGAAATTCAGGATGTGATGCGCCAGCAGGTGCAGAAACTGGCCTTCGAATTGCAGGTGCGCGGCCTGATGAACGTGCAGTTTGCGGTGAAAAACAACGAAGTCTACCTGATTGAAGTTAACCCGCGTGCGGCGCGTACCGTTCCGTTCGTCTCCAAAGCCACCGGCGTACCGCTGGCAAAAGTGGCGGCGCGTGTGATGGCTGGCAAATCGCTGGCTGAGCAGGGCGTAACCAAAGAAGTTATCCCGCCGTACTACTCGGTGAAAGAAGTGGTGCTGCCGTTCAATAAATTCCCGGGCGTTGACCCGCTGTTAGGGCCAGAAATGCGCTCTACCGGGGAAGTAATGGGCGTGGGCCGCACCTTCGCTGAAGCGTTTGCCAAAGCGCAGCTGGGCAGCAACTCCACCATGAAGAAACACGGTCGTGCGCTGCTTTCCGTGCGCGAAGGCGATAAAGAACGCGTGGTGGACCTGGCGGCAAAACTGCTGAAACAGGGCTTCGAGCTGGATGCGACTCACGGCACGGCGATTGTGCTGGGCGAAGCGGGTATCAATCCGCGTCTGGTGAACAAGGTGCATGAAGGCCGTCCGCACATTCAGGACCGTATTAAGAATGGCGAATATACCTACATCATCAACACCACCTCAGGTCGTCGTGCGATTGAAGACTCCCGCGTGATCCGTCGCAGTGCGCTGCAATATAAAGTGCATTACGACACCACCCTGAACGGCGGCTTTGCCACCGCGATGGCGCTGAATGCCGATGCGACCGAAAAAGTAATTTCGGTGCAGGAAATGCACGCGCAGATCAAATAATAGCGTGTCATGGCGGATATTTTTCATCCGCTAATTTGATCGAATAACTAATACGGTTCTCTGATGAGGACCGTTTTTTTTGCCCATTAAGTAAATCTTTTGGGGAATCGATATTTTTGATGACATAAGCAGGATTTAGCTCACACTTATCGACGGTGAAGTTGCATACTATCGATATATCCACAATTTTAATATGGCCTTGTTTAATTGCTGCAAAACGAGTCATAGCCAGTCTTTTAATTTGTGAAACTGGAGTTCGTATGTGTGAAGGATGTGTTGAAAAACCACTCTATTTGTTAATCGCCGAATGGATGATGGCTGAAAACCGGTGGGTGATAGCAAGAGAGATCTCTATTCATTTCGATATTGAACACAGCAAGGCGGTTAATACCCTGACTTATATTCTGTCGGAAGTCACAGAAATAAGCTGCGAAGTTAAGATGATCCCTAATAAGCTGGAAGGGCGGGGATGCCAGTGCCAGCGACTGGTAAAAGTGGTTGATATCGATGAGCAAATTTACGCGCGCCTGCGCAATAACAGTCGGGAAAAATTAGTCGGAGTAAGAAAGACGCCACGTATTCCTGCCGTTCCGCTCACGGAACTTAACCGCGAGCAGAAGTGGCAGATGATGTTGTCAAAGAGTATGCGTCGTTAATGTCATTTCGTTGATACCGTGCGACCTGGTCGCCGGATGCAATGCTGGCGCATCTTATCTGGCCTACGGTTGCTTTCCAGCCAGGTCGGATAAGGCGTTTACGCCGCATCCGGAAAGATCACCGTTTCGGCGTCACATCCGTCGTCCCCTGCAAACGGGGGCGATTTTCCTCCATTTGCCTCAGTGGCTGCGTTTCATGTAACGATGCATGACAGCGCCCGACAAGATCCTGATACTCTTTGGTATTCAACCGTTTCCAGTGTAACTCGTCGTCACTCACGCTGCGTACAGCGCGGGCTGGCGTACCCATCAACAACTGGCGTTTCTCGCCGCGAAAGCCCGCTTTGACAAAGCTCATAGCGGCAACAATGCTCTCTTCGCCAATGACCGCGCCATCCATAATCACGCTGTTCATCCCGACCAGTGCATCGCGACCAATCACACAACCATGCAGGATCGCTCCGTGCCCGATATGACCGTTTTCCCCAACGATGGTGTCAGTGTCGCAGTAGCCATGCATAATGCAGCCATCCTGAATATTGGCTCCCGCTTGCACGATCAACCGCCCGTAGTCACCACGCAGTGAGGCGAGTGGGCCGATGTAGACACCGGCTCCCACAATCACATCGCCAATCAATACTGCACTGGGATGGACAAACGCCGTCGGGTGAACAACCGGAATTAACCCCTCAAAGGCGTAATAGCTCACGGTTGTTAACGTCCTTTCCACACTGGATCGCGCTTCTCGGCAAACGCCAGCGGCCCTTCAATGGCATCCTCCGAATGCAGAACCGATGGATAGTGTTTCAACACGCCGCTGCGAATATAGCGATACGCTTCTTCTACCGGCATTTCACTGGTGGTGCGGTAGATCTCTTTCAGCGCCGCAATCGCCAGCGGAGCGCTGTTAACCAGCTGCTGCGCCAGTTCGCGGGCGTTATCCATCAGTTCCGCCTGGCTAACCACGCGGTTGACTACCCCCCAACGCAGCGCCTCTTCTGCGCCCATTCGTCTGCCGGTCATCACCATTTCATTGACGATGGCAGGCGGCAGGATCTTCGGCAGACGCAGCACGCCGCCGCTGTCAGGAACGATGCCCAGTTTGGCTTCCGGTAGGGCGAAGCTGGCGTTATCGGCACAAACAATAAAATCTGCCGCCAGCGCCAGTTCAAAGCCGCCGCCAAAGGCATAGCCGTTCACAGCGGCGATGACCGGTTTGTCGAGATTGAAAATTTCGGTTAATCCCGCAAAACCTCCCGGGCCAAAGTCAGCATCCGGTGCTTCGCCTTCTGCTGCCGCTTTTAAATCCCAGCCCGCGGAAAAGAATTTCTCTCCGGCACCGGTAATAATGGCGACACGTAATTGCGGATCGTCACGGAAATTTAGAAATACTTCGCCCATTTCAAAGCTGGTTTTTGCATCAATAGCATTCGCTTTTGGACGATCAAGGGTAATTTCCAGAATTGATCCATTGCGGGTTAGATGTAATGATTCACTCATTCCTTTTCTCCATTTTTGCTTTTTCAGGGACGACAACATCCCTGCAAAAAATGCATATTGTTTTAGAGCGTGATTATTAGCTGACAGGGTAGTTCCCTGCCGTTTCATTTATTTCAGATTCTTTCTAATTATTTTCCCCGAGCAATTACGTGGCAGATCTTTTCTGATCTCCAGATAAGAGGGCACTTTAAATTTCGCCATATTCTGTTCACAGAAGCAGAAGAATTCCTCTTCGCTCAATGTTTCACCTTCATTCAGCACCACAAATGCTTTGATGGCTTCATCGCGAATCGAATCTTTAATACCCACAACCACGATATCCTGAATTTTTGGATGGGTGGCGATGATATTTTCGAGCTCCACGCAGGAGACATTCTCGCCACCGCGTTTGATCATATTGCAGCGGCGATCGACGAAATAAAAAAAGCCCTCTTCGTCGCGGTATCCGGTATCGCCGGTATGTAGCCAGCCATCGGCTTCCAGCACTTTCGCAGTGGCTTTCGGGTTGAGAAAATACTCTTTGAAGATGGTTTTCCCTGGTACGCCTTTAATACAGATTTCACCGAGCTCACCAGCCGGGAGGGGACGATTGTGATCGTCGCGGATCTCCGCTTCGTAGCAAAAGCCCGCCCGACCAATCGACGGCCAGCGCCGTTTATCGCCAGGGCGATCGCCGATAATGCCCACAATGGTTTCCGTCATCCCATAAGACGTCAGCAAGCGAACGCTGAAGCGTTCACAAAACGCGTCTTTTTCCTGCTCCGACAGGTTGAGATAAAACATCACTTCCCGCAGGCAGTGTTGCCGATCGTTGGCTGAAGGCGGCTGCACCATCAACGTACGAATCATCATCGGAATACATTCGGTAATGGTGGCGCGGTACTTCTGCACCTGTCCCCAGAAGGCGCGGGCGCTGTATTTCTCGACCAGCACAAAGGTGGCACCGGCAGAAAACGCCGCCATCGCCGCAGTACACTGGCAATCGATATGAAACGCAGGCATTACCGTCAGGTAGACGTCATCGTCACGCAGTGCACACTGCCAGGCGGAGTAATATCCAGCGAAGCGCAGGTTGTAATGAGTTATCACCACCCCTTTCGGTCGGGAGGTGGTGCCGGAGGTGAAGAGAATTTCCGCCGTATCGTCAGTCGATAGCGGCGGTGCATAGCACAAGGTGGCAGGTTGTTGATTTTTCCGTTGAGTAAACGAACTCACGCCATCATCAGCGGGAAGTACCATATCTGTCAGGCAAATGTGCCGCAACTGAGAGGCATCTTCCTGCTGAATCTGTTGATACATAGGATAAAATTGCGCACTGGTCACCAGCAGGCACGCCTGGCTATTTTGCAGGATCCACGTGCTTTCTTCGCGCAACAGGCGGGCGTTAATCGGCACCATAATCGCGCCAATTTTTGCCAACCCGAACCAGCAAAAGATAAATTCCGGGCAGTTGTCGAGATGTAGAGCAACCTTGTCGCCTTTGCGAATCCCCAGCACATAAAACAGGTTTGCCGTGCGGTTAATCTCCTGATTTAACTCAAGATAACTATACCGGTTAACGACTCCGCTGCTGGATTCACAAATCAGCGCCGTTTTATGACCGTAAACGTCCGCCAGATCGTCCCACATTTGACGTAGATGTTGTCCGCCAATGATATCCATTGCACCTCTATCCATTTTGTTCGTTTGTTATTGGGCGGGCGCTAGTCAGGCAAGTTGACTGACGCCACGCGTTTAGTCCTCAACTTTGGCCAGACCTTTGCTGACCAACTCCTGAATGTCGTTTTCGCTGTAGCCGATATTTTTCAAAATGGCAGCCGTGTCCATGCCATGTGAGGGCATTCCGCGCCAGATTTGTCCGGGGTTATTTTTGAATTTCGGCATGATATTCGGCCCTTTGCAGGTGCGACCATCCATCGTTTGCCACTGAGTGATTGATTCGCGAGCCACATACTGTGGATTGCTTTCCAGTTCCGGCACGGTCAGTACTTTGGCACAGGCGATATTCAGTTCGGCAAAGCGTTCTTTAACTTCTGCGATGGTATGTGCCGCCAGCCAGGCATCGAGTTTCTCTTCTACCAGTGGGCCGTAAGGGCATTCGATACGGTGGATAAGCTGAGTGCCTTCCGGGATTTCCGGCGTACCGAGCAGGTGTGCGAGGCCAATATCTTTAAAGCACTCTGCAATTTGAGTAATGCCCACCAGTTCCATCACGATGTAGCCGTCGGCGCATTTATACAGACCGCAACCGGCGTAGTAGGGATCTTTACCTTTGGTCATGCGCGGGCACATTTCGCCGCCGTTGAAGTAATCCATCATGAAGTACTGGCCCATACGCAGCATCACTTCATACATGGCGATGTCGATGCTTTCGCCTTTGCCGGTTTCACGCACTTTATGCAGTGCTGCAAGCGCCGCCGTGGTGGCGGTCAGGCCAGAAAAGTAATCGGCGGTATACGGGAAGGCAGGCATTGGCTGGTCAACATCACCGTTCTGAATCAGGTAACCACTGAAGGCCTGGGCGATAGTGTTATAGGCCGGAAGATTGGTGTACTCCTCGGTGCCATACTGACCAAAACCGGAAAGGTGAGCGATAACCAGTTTTGGGTTGTGCTGCCACAGGACTTCATCGGTAATGCCACGACGGGCAAAGGCCGGACCTTTACTGGCTTCGATGAAGATATCGGTGGTTTCCATTAATTTCAGAAACGCTTCGCGCCCTTCATCTTTGAAAATATTTAACGACAGCGCATGCAAATTGCGGCGGGAGAGCTGCGGGTAGTTCGGTTGAACGCGAATGGTGTCGGCCCAGGCGACGTTCTCGATCCAGATAACTTCCGCCCCCCATTCTGCGAACATTTGCCCGGCAAACGGCCCGGCGATTTCGATACCGGAGAAGACAACGCGTAATCCGGCCAGCGGCCCGAATTTCGGCATGGGTAGATGATCCATTATTAGCTCCTGAAAAATTTATGTAGCGCATGACTGCCGGATGCGGCGTAAACGCCTTATCCGGCCATCTTCGTGCTCCCGTAGGCCTGATAAGACGCGGCAGCGTCGCATCCGGCAGCGCACGGACTTAGCGGTATTGCTTCAGCACCGCGCGACCCAGCGTCAGGATCTGCATTTCGTCAGATCCTCCGGAAACGCGGTCTACACGCAGGTCACGCCAGAAGCGGCTGATGCGGTGGTTGCCCGCAATCCCGACACCGCCCAGCACCTGCATTGCGCTATCCACCACTTCAAATGCCGCATTGGCGCAGAAGTATTTGCACATCGCTGCATCGCCAGAGGTGATGGTGCCGTTGTCTGCTTTCCACGCTGCTTCATACAGCATGTTTTTCATGGAGTTTAATTTGATCGCCATGTGGGCGAATTTTTCCTGAATCAACTGGAAACGACCAATAGCCTCGCCAAACTGCACACGCTGGTTGGCGTAGCGCGCCGCATCTTCAAAGGCGCACATCGCCGTACCGTAGTTGGTCAGGGCTACCAGGAAACGTTCATGGTCGAACTCTTCTTTGACGCGGTTAAAGCCGTTACCTTCCCGACCGAACATGTCTTTCTCGTCCAGTTCCACGTCGTCAAAAGTGATTTCACAGCAGCTATCCATACGCAGACCGAGCTTTTCAAGTTTGGTCACTTTGATGCCCGGTTTGCTCATATCAACAAACCATTCGGTGTAGACAGGTTTGTCCGGAGAAGCCCCGTCGCGCGCCATCACCACGATGTACGGGGTGTAGGCGCTACTGGTAATAAAACACTTACTACCATTAAGATAAATCTTACCATTTCTACGGGTATAAGTCGTTTTCAGGCTACCCACGTCGGAGCCTGCGCCCGGTTCGGTAATTGCTGAGTTCCACATCTGCTTACCGGTGCCGCGGAAAGCCATGATCTTGTCGATCTGCTCTTGCGTACCTTCACGCAGGAAGGTGTTAAACCCGCCCGGTAACTGATACAGCACGTAAGTTGGCGCTCCCAGACGACCCAGTTCCATCCACACGGCGGCGAGAGTAACAAACCCCGCGTCCAGACCACCGTGTTCTTCCGGGATCAGCAGACTGTCGATACCCATATCCGCCAGGGCTTTGACAAAACGTTCCGGGTAGACGCTGTCACGGTCGCACTCGGCAAAATAGGCCTCCCAGTTTTCGCTGGCCATCAGTTCGCGGATACCGGCGACAAACAGTTCCTGCTCATCATTTAAATTAAAATCCATCTTTCAACCTCTTGATATTTTGGGGGTTAATTAATCTTTCCAGTTCTGTTTCGCGTCTTTAATAAAGGAGAGCGTCACCATGATGTTGACGAAGAACAGCGGGCATCCTCCGGCGATAATGGCGGTTTGAATCGGTTTCAGGCCGCCGAGCGCCAGCAGAACAATGCCGATAATGCCAACCAGAACTGACCAACCAATGCGCACCAGCAGCGGGGGTTCTTCGCCGTCACGCACTTCGCGGCAAGTGGACATCGCCAGGGTATAAGAGCAGGCGTTAACCAGCGTAACGGTGGCAATAAAGCAGAGGATGAAGAAGCCCCACATGGTGGCGGTGCTGAGTGGCTGAGCGGCCCAGGTTTCGATGATGGCGCGCGCCACACCGTACTGTTCGATCAGATTTGGAATGTTGATAATGTTTTTATCTATCAACAGCAGAGTGTTACTACCGAGTACAGTCCACAGGATCCAGGTTGACGCTGTCAGTCCCAGCACCATGCCGAAGCACAGTTCACGCACGGTACGACCACGGGAGATGCGGGCGAGGAAGATGCTCATCTGGATAGCGTAAATCACCCACCATGCCCAGTAGAACACGGTCCAGCCCTGCGGGAAGCCGCCTTTAGCGATGGGATCGGTATAGAACAACATGCGCGGCAGATACATCAGCAACATCCCCACCGAATCGGTGAAGTAGTTCATGATGAAGCTGGCACCGCTGACGATGAACACCCAACCCAGCATCAGGAAGCTCAGGTAACTACGCACGTCACTGGCGATACGTACCCCTTTTTGCAGACCGCAAGCGACGCAAATGGCGTTGAGGATAATCCAGCAGGTAATGATGATAGCGTCCAGTTGCAGGGTATGCGGAATGCCAAACAACCATTGCATACACTCGGTCACCAGCGGCGTGGCAAGGCCCAGACTGGTACCCATCGCGAAGATCAAGGCGACGAGATAGAAGTTGTCGACGATAGTGCCGAACAACCCTTTGGCGTGTTTTTCACCTACCAGCGGCACCAGGGTGGAGCTGGGGCGAATCACTTCCATTTTGCGGACAAAGAAGAAGTAAGCGAAGGCGACTGAAAGGAAGCTGTAAGTGGCCCACGGCAGAGGTCCCCAGTGGAACAAGCTGTAAGCCAGCCCCAACTCTTTCGCGCCTGTTGAGTTCGGTTCTAAGCCAAACGGCGGGGTGGAGATGTAGTAGTAGATCTCAATCGATCCCCAGAACAGTACGGCAGCAGACGTACAGGAGGCGAACATCATAAAGATCCAACTGGCGGTACTAAATTCTGGTGGTTCGTTACCTAAACGCTTTTTGGCATACGGGCCAAACACCAGCCAGAACCAGCCGAAAAGCATCACCACCATATACCATTCAAATGCCCATCCCCATACATTGGTGACGTAACTGAATACAGCATTAATAACGACATTCGCCGCATCCAGATCTCTGACTGTAAGCCAACAAAGTATGCCGACGATTATTAACGGCGGAAAGAAAACCTTCGGTTCTATTCCCGTTTTTCTCTTTTCATTCTTCATGAGTTAATTCCACTGTGAAAACGAATATTTATTTTGCGTTCCCGTTTGTTTTATTTTTGTTAACATTTAATATAATTATTATTAACCTCGTGGACGCGTTAATGGCTAACTCATAATGGGTATTCAATAAGCTGCATTCTGTGATTGTTATCACATTTTTGTTTCGGGTGAATAGAGGGCGTTTTTTCGTTAATTTTGATTATTAATCAGTTTGTTATGTTCTGTTGTGAGTAAAAAAATAGCATCTGACTTTCAATATTGGTGATCCATAAAACAATATTGAAAATTTCTTTTTTCTACGCCATGTTTTCAATATTGGTGAGGAGCTTAACAATATTGAAAGTTGGATTTATCTGCGTGTGACATTTTCAATATTGGTGATTAAAGTTTTATTTCCAAATTAAAGGGCGTGATATCTGTAATTAACACCACCGATATGAACGACGTTTCCTTCATGATTTCTGGAGATGCAATGAAGATTATTACTTGCTATAAGTGCGTGCCTGATGAACAGGATATTGCGGTCAATAATGCTGATGGTTCGTTAGACTTCAGCAAAGCCGATGCCAAAATAAGCCAATACGATCTCAACGCTATTGAAGCGGCTTGCCAGCTAAAGCAACAGGCAGCAGAGGCGCAGGTGACGGCCTTAAGTGTGGGCGGTAAAGCCCTGACCAACGCCAAAGGGCGTAAAGATGTGCTATCGCGCGGTCCGGATGAACTGATTGTGGTGATTGATGACCAGTTCGAGCAGGCACTGCCGCAACAAACGGCGAGCGTACTTGCTGCAGCCGCTCAGAAAGCAGGCTTTGATTTGATCCTCTGTGGCGATGGTTCTTCCGACCTTTATGCCCAGCAGGTTGGTTTGCTGGTAGGCGAAATCCTTAATATTCCGGCAGTTAACGGCGTCAGCAAAATTATCTCCCTGACTGCAGATACCCTCACCGTTGAGCGCGAACTGGAAGATGAAACAGAAACCTTAAGCATTCCGCTGCCTGCGGTTGTTGCTGTTTCCACTGATATCAACTCCCCACAAATTCCTTCGATGAAAGCCATTCTCGGCGCGGCGAAAAAGCCAGTCCAGGTATGGTCGGCGGCGGATATCGGTTTTAACGCAGAGGCAGCCTGGTCAGAACAACAGGTTGCCGCGCCGAAACAGCGCGAGCGTCAGCGCATCGTGATTGAAGGCGACGGCGAAGAACAGATCGCCGCATTTGCTGAAAATCTTCGCAAAGTCATTTAATTACAGGGGATGCTATGAACACGTTTTCTCAAGTCTGGGTATTCAGCGATACCCCTTCTCGTCTGCCGGAACTGATGAACGGTGCGCAGGCTTTAGCTAATCAAATCAACACGTTCGTCCTCAATGATGCCGACGGCACACAGGCAATCCAGCTCGGCGCTAATCATGTCTGGAAATTAAGCGGCAAACCGGACGAGCGGATGATCGAAGATTACGCCGGTGTCATGGCTGACACTATTCGCCAGCACGGCGCAGACGGTCTGGTGCTGTTGCCAAACACCCGTCGCGGCAAATTACTGGCGGCGAAACTGGGTTACCGCCTTAACGCGGCGGTGTCTAACGATGCCAGCGCTGTTAGCGTGCAGGACGGTAAAGCGACAGTGAAACACATGGTTTACGGCGGTCTGGCGATTGGCGAAGAACGCATTGCCACGCCGTATGCGGTACTGACCATCAGCAGCGGCACGTTCGATGCGGCTCAGCCAGACGCGTCACGCACTGGCGAAACGCACACCGTGGAGTGGCAGGCTCCGGCTGTGGCGATTACCCGCACGGCAACCCAGGCGCGTCAGAGCAACAGCGTCGATCTCGACAAAGCCCGCCTGGTGGTCAGCGTTGGTCGCGGTATTGGCAGCAAAGAGAACATTGCGCTGGCAGAACAGCTTTGCAAGGCGATAGGTGCGGAGTTGGCCTGTTCTCGTCCGGTGGCGGAAAACGAAAAATGGATGGAGCACGAACGCTATGTCGGTATCTCCAACCTGATGCTGAAACCTGAACTGTACCTAGCGGTGGGGATCTCCGGGCAGATCCAGCACATGGTTGGCGCTAATGCGTCGCAAACCATTTTTGCCATCAACAAAGATAAAAATGCGCCGATCTTCCAGTTCGCGGATTACGGCATTGTTGGCGACGCCGTGAAGATCCTTCCGGCACTGACCGCAGCTTTAGCGCGTTGATCCACTCTGGCAGGGCTGCATTTTGGCCCTGCCGCTGACAGGGAGCTCTTATGTCCGAAGATATCTTTGACGCCATCATCGTCGGTGCAGGGCTTGCCGGTTCGGTTGCCGCACTAGTGCTCGCCCGCGAAGGTGCGCAAGTGTTAGTTATCGAGCGAGGCAATTCCGCAGGTGCCAAGAACGTCACCGGCGGGCGTCTCTATGCCCACAGTCTGGAACACATTATTCCTGGTTTCGCTGACTCCGCCCCCGTAGAACGCCTGATCACCCATGAAAAACTCGCGTTTATGACGGAAAAGTCAGCGATGACTATGGACTACTGCAATGGCGACGAAACCTCGCCATCCCAGAGTTCTTACTCCGTTTTGCGCAGTAAATTTGATGCCTGGCTGATGGAGCAAGCCGAAGAAGCGGGCGCGCAGTTAATTACCGGGATCCGCGTCGATAACCTCGTACAGCGCGATGGCAAAGTCGTCGGTGTAGAAGCCGATGGCGATGTGATTGAAGCGAAAACGGTGATCCTTGCTGATGGGGTGAATTCCATCCTTGCCGAAAAGCTGGGGATGGCAAAACGCGTTAAACCGACGGATGTGGCGGTTGGCGTGAAGGAACTGATCGAGTTACCGAAGTCGGTTATCGAAGACCGTTTTCAGTTGCAGGGTAATCAGGGCGCGGCTTGCCTGTTTGCGGGATCACCCACCGATGGCCTGATGGGCGGTGGCTTCCTTTATACCAATGAAAATACCCTGTCGCTGGGGCTGGTTTGTGGTTTGCATCATCTGCATGACGCAAAAAAATCGGTGCCGCAAATGCTGGAAGATTTCAAACAACATCCGGCCGTTGCACCGCTGATCGCGGGCGGCAAGCTGGTGGAATATTCCGCTCATGTAGTGCCGGAAGCAGGTATCAACATGCTGCCGGAGCTGGTTGGTGACGGCGTATTGATTGCCGGTGATGCTGCCGGAATGTGTATGAACCTCGGTTTTACCATTCGCGGTATGGATCTGGCGATTGCCGCCGGGGAAGCAGCAGCAAAAACTGTGCTTTCAGCGATGAAAAGCGACGATTTCAGTAAGCAAAAACTCGCGGAATATCGTCAACATCTTGAGAGTGGCCCGCTGCGCGATATGCGCATGTACCAGAAACTACCGGCGTTCCTTGATAACCCACGCATGTTTAGCGGCTACCCGGAACTGGCGGTGGGCGTGGCGCGTGACCTGTTCACCATTGACGGCAGTGCGCCGGAACTGATGCGCAAGAAAATCCTCCGCCACGGCAAGAAAGTGGGCTTCATCAATCTGATCAAGGATGGCATGAAAGGAGTGACCGTTTTATGACTTCTCCCGTCAATGTGGACGTCAAACTGGGCGTCAATAAATTCAATGTCGATGAAGAGCATCCGCACATTGTTGTGAAGGCCGATGCAGATAAACAGGCCCTGGAGCTGCTGGTGAAAGCGTGCCCCGCAGGTCTGTACAAGAAGCAGGATGACGGCAGTGTGCGCTTCGATTACGCCGGATGTCTGGAGTGCGGCACCTGTCGCATTCTGGGGCTGGGGTCGGCGCTGGAACAGTGGGAATACCCGCGCGGCACCTTTGGTGTGGAGTTCCGTTACGGCTGATGTTGGTTTGATACGTAATGCCGTACTGACTCTCATTGCAAAAAAACAGGAATAACCCATGCAACCGTCCAGAAACTTTGATGATCTTAAATTCTCCTCTATTCACCGCCGCATTTTGCTGTGGGGAAGCGGTGGTCCGTTTCTGGATGGTTATGTACTGGTAATGATTGGCGTGGCGCTGGAGCAACTGACTCCGGCGCTGAAACTGGACGCTGACTGGATTGGCTTGCTGGGCGCGGGAACGCTCGCCGGGCTGTTCGTTGGCACATCGCTGTTTGGCTATATCTCCGATAAAGTCGGACGGCGCAAAATGTTCCTCATTGATATCATCGCCATCGGCGTGATATCGGTGGCGACGATGTTTGTCTCATCCCCCGTCGAACTGTTGGTGATGCGGGTACTTATCGGCATTGTTATCGGTGCGGATTATCCCATCGCCACCTCAATGATCACCGAGTTCTCCAGTACCCGTCAGCGGGCGTTTTCCATCAGCTTTATCGCCGCGATGTGGTATGTCGGCGCGACCTGCGCCGATTTGGTCGGCTATTGGCTTTATGATGTGGAAGGCGGCTGGCGCTGGATGCTGGGTAGCGCAGCGATTCCCTGTTTGTTGATTTTGATTGGTCGATTCGAACTGCCTGAATCTCCCCGCTGGTTGTTACGCAAAGGGCGAGTAAAAGAGTGCGAAGAGATGATGATAAAACTGTTTGGTGAACCGGTGGCTTTCGAGGAAGAGCAGCCGCAGCAAACCCGTTTTCGCGATCTGTTTAATCGCCGCCATTTTCCTTTTGTTCTGTTTGTTGCCGCCATCTGGACCTGCCAGGTGATCCCCATGTTTGCCATTTACACCTTTGGCCCGCAAATCGTTGGTTTGTTGGGATTGGGGGTTGGCAAAAACGCGGCACTGGGGAACGTGGTGATTAGCCTGTTCTTTATGCTCGGCTGTATTCCGCCGATGCTGTGGCTAAACACTGCCGGACGGCGTCCATTGTTGATTGGCAGCTTTGCCATGATGACGCTGGCGCTGGCGGTTTTGGGGCTGATCCCGGATATGGGGATCTGGCTGGTAGTGATGGCATTTGCGGTGTATGCCTTTTTCTCTGGCGGGCCGGGTAATTTGCAGTGGCTCTATCCTAATGAACTCTTCCCGACGGATATCCGCGCCTCTGCCGTGGGCGTGATTATGTCCTTAAGCCGTATTGGCACCATTGTTTCGACCTGGGCACTGCCAATCTTTATCAATAATTACGGCATCAGTAGCACCATGCTGATGGGGGCGGGTATCTCGCTATTTGGCTTGTTGATTTCCGTAGCATTTGCTCCGGAGACTCGAGGGATGTCACTGGCGCAGACCAGCAATATGACGATCCGCGGGCAGAGAATGGGGTAATTTGTTCAGATTTCTCTCTTTTCTGAATCAATATTATTGACTATAAGCTGCGTGAATATATGACTACACTTTGTGGGAAAACAAAGGCGTAATCACGCGGGCTACCTATGATTCTTATAATTTATGCGCATCCGTATCCGCATCATTCCCATGCGAATAAACGGATGCTTGAACAGGCAAGGACGCTGGAAGGCGTCGAAATTCGCTCTCTTTATCAACTCTATCCTGACTTCAATATCGACATTGCCGCCGAACAGGAGGCGCTGTCTCGTGCCGATCTGATCGTCTGGCAGCACCCAATGCAGTGGTACAGCATTCCACCGCTTCTTAAACTTTGGATCGATAAAGTTTTCTCGCACGGCTGGGCTTACGGTCACGGCGGCACGGCGCTGCACGGCAAACATTTGCTGTGGGCGGTGACGACCGGCGGTGGGGAAAGCCATTTTGAGATTGGTGCGCATCCGGGCTTTGATGTGCTGTCGCAGCCGCTACAGGCGACGGCAATCTACTGCGGGCTGAACTGGCTGCCACCGTTTGCCATGCACTGCACCTTTATTTGTGACGACGAAACCCTCGAAGGGCAGGCGCGGCACTATAAGCAACGTCTGCTGGAATGGCAGGAGGCACATCATGGATAGCCATACGCTTATTCAGGCGCTGATTTATCTCGGTTCGGCGGCGCTGATTGTTCCCATTGCGGTACGTCTCGGTCTGGGATCGGTTCTTGGCTACCTGATCGCCGGCTGCATTATTGGCCCGTGGGGGCTGCGACTGGTGACCGATGCCGAATCTATTCTGCACTTTGCAGAGATTGGCGTGGTGCTGATGCTGTTTATTATCGGCCTCGAACTCGATCCACAAAGGCTGTGGAAGCTGCGTGCGGCAGTGTTCGGCGGTGGCGCATTGCAGATGGTGATTTGCGGCGGCCTGCTGGGGCTGTTTTGTATGTTACTTGGGCTGCGCTGGCAGGTCGCAGAATTGATCGGCATGACGCTGGCGCTCTCATCAACGGCGATTGCCATGCAGGCGATGAATGAACGCAATCTGATGGTGACGCAAATGGGCCGCAGTGCCTTTGCGGTGCTGCTGTTCCAGGATATCGCGGCGATCCCACTGGTGGCGATGATCCCGCTACTGGCAGCGAGCAGTGCCTCGACGACGATGGGCGCATTTGTTCTCTCGGCGTTAAAAGTGGCGGGCGCGCTGGTGCTGGTGGTATTGCTGGGGCGCTATGTCACGCGTCCGGCACTGCGTTTTGTTGCCCGCTCTGGCTTGCGGGAAGTGTTTAGTGCCGTGGCGTTATTCCTCGTGTTTGGCTTTGGTTTGCTGCTGGAAGAGGTCGGCTTGTCGATGGCGATGGGCGCGTTTCTGGCGGGCGTACTGCTGGCAAGCTCGGAATACCGTCATGCGCTGGAAAGCGATATCGAACCATTTAAAGGTTTGCTGCTGGGGCTGTTTTTCATCGGCGTTGGCATGTCGATAGACTTTGGCACGCTGCTTGAAAATCCGTTGCGCATTGTTATTTTGCTGCTCGGCTTCCTCATCATCAAAATCGCCATGCTGTGGCTGATTGCCCGACCGTTGCAGGTGCCAAATAAACAGCGTCGCTGGTTTGCGGTGTTATTAGGACAGGGCAGTGAGTTTGCCTTTGTAGTATTTGGTGCGGCGCAGATGGCGAATGTGCTGGAGCCAGAGTGGGCGAAATCGCTGACCCTGGCGGTGGCACTGTCGATGGCGGCAACGCCGATTCTGCTGGTGATCCTCAATCGCCTTGAGCAATCTTCTACTGAAGAGGCGCGTGAAGCCGATGAGATCGACGAAGAACAGCCGCGGGTAATCATTGCCGGATTCGGGCGTTTTGGGCAGATAACCGGACGTTTACTGCTCTCCAGCAGGGTGAAAATGGTGGTGCTCGATCACGACCCGGACCATATCGAAACGCTGCGTAAATTCGGTATGAAAGTGTTTTATGGCGATGCCACGCGGATGGATTTACTGGAATCTGCCGGAGCGGCGAAAGCGGAAGTGCTGATTAACGCCATCGACGATCCGCAAACCAACCTGCAACTGACGGAGATGGTGAAAGAACATTTCCCACATTTGCAGATTATTGCCCGCGCCCGCGATGTCGACCACTACATTCGTTTGCGTCAGGCAGGCGTTGAAAAGCCGGAGCGTGAAACCTTCGAAGGTGCGCTGAAAACCGGGCGTCTGGCACTGGAAAGTTTAGGTCTGGGGCCGTATGAAGCGCGAGAACGTGCCGATGTGTTCCGCCGCTTTAATATTCAGATGGTGGAAGAGATGGCAATGGTTGAGAACGACACCAAAGCCCGTGCGGCGGTCTATAAACGCACCAGCGCGATGTTAAGTGAGATCATTACCGAAGACCGTGAACATCTGTCATTAATTCAACGACATGGCTGGCAGGGAACCGAAGAAGGGAAACATACTGGCAATATGGCGGATGAACCGGAAACGAAGCCCTCATCTTAATAAAGAGTGACGTAAATCACGCTTTACAGCTAACTGTTTGTTTTTGTTTCATTGTAATGCGGCGAGTCCAGGGAGAGAGCGTGGACTCGCCAGCAGAATATAAAATTTTCCTCAACATCATCCTCGCACCAGTCGACGACGGTTTACGCTTTACGTATAGTGGCGACAATTTTTTTTATCGGGAAATCTCAATGATCAGTCTGATTGCGGCGTTAGCGGTAGATCGCGTTATCGGCATGGAAAACGCCATGCCGTGGAACCTGCCTGCCGATCTCGCCTGGTTTAAACGCAACACTTTAAATAAACCCGTGATTATGGGCCGCCATACCTGGGAATCCATCGGTCGTCCGTTGCCAGGACGCAAAAATATTATCCTCAGCAGTCAACCGGGTACGGACGATCGCGTAACGTGGGTGAAGTCGGTGGATGAAGCCATTGCGGCGTGTGGTGACGTACCAGAAATCATGGTGATTGGCGGCGGTCGCGTTTATGAGCAGTTCCTGCCGAAAGCGCAAAAACTGTATCTGACGCATATCGACGCGGAAGTGGAAGGCGACACCCATTTCCCGGATTACGAGCCGGATGACTGGGAATCGGTATTCAGCGAATTCCACGACGCTGATGCGCAGAACTCTCATAGCTATTGCTTTGAGATTCTGGAGCGGCGGTAATTTTGTATATTAGAATTCCGGCATCACTGATACGTGCAGATATCCGTGTATACCAGACGTATAAATTGTACAGGAGCACGAGATCATGACTGCAAAACGTACCACACAAAGTGTGACCGTCACCGTCGACCGTGAGTTAGTCAATCGCGCTCGTGATGCAGGCTTAAATATGAGCGCCACCCTTACGGTTGCGCTCAATGCTGAACTTAAAAAACATGCAGCAACACGTTGGCGTGAAGAGAACGCAGAAGCTATCGCTGCGTTAAATCAATTGGCTGATGAAACCGGATGTTTCTCTGATGAGTACCGGAGCTTCTAGCGATGCAATTTACGGTATACCGCAGTCGCGGCAGGAACGCCGCGTTTCCCTTTGTTATTGATGTTACCAGCGACATTATTGGTGAGATTAATCGCCGTATCGTTATTCCATTAACACCTATTGAACGATTTAGCCGTATTCGCCCACCAGAACGGCTTAACCCAATCCTTTTACTGGTAGACGGCAAAGAATATGTGCTCATGACGCATGAGACTGCAACTGTTCCAGTTAACGCGCTGGGAACGAAATTTTGCGATGCCAGCGCGCACCGAACGTTGATTAAAGGAGCATTAGATTTTATGCTCGACGGGATTTAAGACGCTACCGCCTCTCCCTCACTCAAATCCTTATGCCGGTTCGACGGCTGGACAAAATACTGTTTATCTTCCCAGCGCAGGCAGGTTAATGTACCACCCCAGCAGCAGCCGGTATCCAGCGCGTAAATACCTTCCGGCGTACCTTTGCCTTCCAGCGATGCCCAGTGACCAAAGGCGATGTTGTACTCTTCAGCAACGGGGCCAGGAATCGCAAACCACGGTTTCAGTGGGGCAGGGGCCTCTTCCGGCGATTCTTTGCTGTACATATCCAGTTGACCGTTCGGGAAGCAAAAACGCATACGGGTAAAGGCGTTGGTGATAAAACGCAGTCTTCCCAGCCCCCGCAATTCCGGTGACCAGTTATTTGGCATATCGCCGTACATGGCATCAAGGAAGAAGGGATAGGAGTCACTCGACAGCACCGCTTCTACATCGCGCGCGCACTCTTTGGCGGTCTGCAGATCCCACTGCGGCGTGATCCCGGCGTGGGCCATCACCAACTTTTTCTCTTCGTCGATTTGCAGCAAAGGCTGGCGACGCAGCCAGTTAAGCAGCTCGTCGGCATCCGGCGCTTCCAGCAGCGGTGTCAGGCGATCTTTCGGTTTATTGCGGCTGATCCCGGCAAATACCGCCAGCAGATGCAGATCGTGATTACCCAGCACCAGACGTACGCTGTCGCCTAAGGATTTCACATAGCGCAGAACATCCAGCGAACCCGGGCCGCGCGCGACCAGATCGCCCGTCAGCCAGAGGGTATCTTTCCCAGGGGTAAATTCTACTTTATGCAGCAATGCGATCAGTTCATCGTAACAACCATGAACGTCGCCAATAAGGTATGTCGCCATATTCTTTTAATGAATGAGTGTGGGAACGGCGAGTCGGAATACGGGAATGTCGATGCTGAAAGGGACGCCATTTTCATCGATCATTTCGTAGTGACCCTGCATGGTGCCCAGCGGGGTTTCAATGATTGCACCGCTGGTGTACTGGTACTCTTCGCCAGGCGCGATAAGTGGCTGGACGCCAACTACTCCTTCGCCCTGGACTTCGGTTTCACGGCCATTGCCATTGGTGATCAGCCAGTAACGCCCCAACAACTGCACTGGCGCTCGCCCCAGATTGCGTATGGTTACGGTATAAGCAAAAACGTAACGTTCATTATCAGGTGAAGATTGGGCCTCAATGTAGACGCTTTGAACCTGAATACACACTCGGGGCGAATTGATCATCGTTAACTCTCCTGCAAAGGCGCGTTCTCCGCCAGATAGTTCGCCATCTGGCAATATTGCGCGACAGAGATATTTTCCGCTCGCATCGCCGGGTCGATCCCCATTCCCGTTAACACCTCGACGCTAAACAGGTTGCCGAGGCTGTTACGAATGGTTTTACGACGCTGGTTAAAGGCTTCGGTGGTGATGCGGCTCAACACGCGAACATCTTTAACCGGGTGAGGCATCGTTGCATGAGGAACCAGGCGCACGACGGCGGAATCCACTTTGGGTGGTGGTGTAAAGGCTGACGGCGGTACTTCCAGCACCGGGATCACGTTGCAATAGTATTGCGCCATGACGCTTAATCGACCATACGCCTTGCTGTTCGGTCCTGCAACCAGACGATTCACCACTTCTTTTTGCAACATAAAGTGCATGTCGGCAATGGCATCAGTATAGCTAAACAGATGGAACATCAACGGCGTGGAGATGTTATAAGGCAGGTTGCCGAAAACACGCAGCGGCTGGCCCATTTTCGCGGCCAGTTCGCCAAAGTTAAAGGTCATCGCATCCTGCTGATAAATCGTCAGTTTCGGGCCTAAGAATGGATGCGTTTGCAGACGTGCCGCCAGATCGCGGTCAAGTTCGATGACCGTCAGCTGGTCCAGACGTTCGCCGACCGGTTCGGTCAATGCCGCCAGACCGGGGCCGATTTCGACCATCGCCTGGCCCTTCTGCGGGTTAATGGCAGAAACAATGCTGTCGATCACGAACTGATCGTTGAGAAAGTTTTGCCCGAAGCGTTTACGGGCTAAGTGGCCCTGGTGGACTCGATTATTCATTGGGTGTTAACAATCATTTTGATGGCGAGATTAAGCGCCGTAATAAAACTGCCGACATCGGCTTTACCACGTCCCGCCAGTTCAAGCGCGGTGCCGTGGTCCACTGATGTGCGAATAAAGGGCAGGCCCAGCGTAATGTTCACACCGCGCCCGAAGCCCTGGTATTTTAGCACGGGAAGACCCTGATCGTGGTACATCGCCAGCACGGCGTCGGCGTTATCGAGATATTTCGGCTGAAACAGGGTATCGGCAGGCAGCGGCCCGTTGAGTTTCATCCCCTGTTCCCGCAGCTCGTTGAGTACCGGAATAATGGTGTCTATCTCTTCCGTACCCATATGACCGCCTTCGCCCGCGTGCGGATTCAGCCCGCAGACCAGAATGCGCGGTTCGGCAATACCAAATTTGGTCCGCAAATCGTGATGCAAAATAGCAATCACTTCGTGCAAAAGGGCAGGGGTGATAGCATCTGCGATATCGCGCAGCGGTAAATGCGTCGTTGCCAGCGCCACGCGAAGTTCTTCGGTTGCCAGCATCATCACCACTTTTTTCGCCTGCGAACGCTCTTCGAAAAACTCGGTATGCCCGGTAAACGGAATGCCTGCGTCGTTAATGACGCCTTTATGCACGGGGCCTGTGATCAGCGCAGCAAATTCACCGTTCAGACAGCCATCACACGCTCGCGCCAGCGTTTCCACCACATAGTGCCCATTTTCAACTGCTAACTGCCCCACAGTGACAGATTCACGTAGCGCGACAGGAAGTAGCGTTAATGTGCCCGCAGTTTGCGGTTGTGCAGGGGAGTTGGGGGAATAAGGGCGGAGGGTGAGCGGCAAACCGAGCATCGCTGCCCGGTCGGTAAGGAGAGTGGCATCGGCACAAACAACCAGTTCGACTGGCCACTCACGCTGTGCAAGCTGGACAATTAAGTCCGGGCCAATCCCGGCGGGCTCGCCGGGAGTGATCACAACACGTTGGGTTTTAACCATTAGTTGCTCAGGATTTTAACGTAGGCGCTGGCACGTTGTTCCTGCATCCAGCTTGCTGCTTCTTCCGAGAACTTACGGTTCATCAGCATGCGGTATGCACGATCTTTCTGTGCCGCGTCGGTTTTATCGACATTACGGGTATCCAGCAGTTCGATTAAATGCCAGCCGAATGAAGAGTGAACCGGTGCACTCATTTGACCTTTGTTCAGGCGGGTCAGGGCGTCACGGAAGGCCGGATCGAAAATATCTGGTGTAGCCCAGCCGAGATCACCGCCCTGGTTAGCAGAGCCTGGATCCTGAGAGAACTCTTTCGCTGCGGCAGCAAAAGTCGTTTTACCACTCTTGATATCGGCAGCAATCTGTTCCAGTTTCACGCGGGCCTGTTCGTCAGTCATGATCGGCGACGGTTTCAGCAGAATATGGCGAGCATGAACTTCGGTCACCGAGATATTTTTGCTTTCGCCGCGCAGGTCGTTAACTTTCAGAATATGGAAGCCAACGCCGGAACGAATCGGGCCAACAATGTCGCCTTTCTTCGCGGTGCTTAATGCCTGGGCGAAGATCCCCGGCAACTCCTGAATACGGCCCCAGCCCATCTGTCCGCCGTTCAGCGCCTGCTGGTCGGCAGAATGAGCAATCGCCAGCTTACCGAAATCAGCGCCGTTACGCGCCTGATCGACAATCGCGCGCGCCTGGCTTTCCGCTTCGTTCACCTGATCAGAGGTCGGGTTTTCCGGCAGCGGGATCAGGATGTGGCTCAGGTTCAGCTCAGTGCTGGCGTCGTTTTGGTTACCCACTTGCTGCGCCAGGGATTCGACTTCCTGCGGCAGGATGGTGATGCGACGACGCACCTCGTTGTTACGCACTTCAGAGATAATCATCTCTTTGCGGATCTGGTTACGATAGGTGTTGTAGTTCAGACCATCGTAAGCCAGACGGCTGCGCATCTGATCCAGCGTCATGTTGTTCTGTTTCGCGATGTTAGCAATCGCCTGATCCAGCTGCTCATCGGAGATTTTCACTCCCATTTTCTGCCCCATCTGCAGGATGATTTGATCCATGATCAAACGCTCCATGATTTGGTGGCGCAGCGTCGCGTCATCAGGAAGTTGTTGCCTTGCCTGAGCAGCGTTCAGTTTTACCGACTGCATTAATCCATCAACGTCGCTTTCCAGCACGACGCCGTTATTGACGACGGCTGCGACTTTATCGACTACCTGGGGGGCAGCGAAACTGGTATTCGCGATCATGGCGATACCGAGAAGCAGCGTTTTCCAGTTCTTCATACTTTTTCCATTTCAATTAACCGCACTGCGGATTACGTGGTAAATCAACAAATCACAAAGTGTTTTGATACGGCAGAATGTTCGAACGCAGCATCTCTTGCGTACCCAGACCGTAGTTGGAGCTCAGGCCGCGAAGTTCGATGTTAAAGCCGATTGCGTTGTCATATACCGCATGTTGTTTATCGTTATCCCAACCGTTCAGCTTCCGCTCGTAACCGACGCGAATCGCATAGCAGCAGGAGCTGTATTGCACACCTAACATAGAGTCGGCTTGCTTGTTCGCATTGGTGTCGTAGTAGTAGGCCCCAACAATGGACCAACGATCGGCAATTGGCCAGCTGGCGACGGCACCTACCTGCGAAATACCATTCTTATATTGCTCAGCAGTGGAATAGTACTTAGGCAGCGTTGCCTGAATATATTCCGGGCTGGCGTAACGGTAATTCAGCTGTACCAGACGGTCTTCATCCCGACGGTATTCAATGCTGGAGTTACTGGTCGCTACGTTATCCAGACGTGTATCGTACTGAATCCCGCCACGCAATCCCCAACGATCAGAGATGCGCCAGTAAGTATCGCCTGCCCATACCAGTGAGCCCGTTTTGTCGTCATTCTCCCATGTTATGTTGTCATCGCCAGTGCGAGACTCCGTGAAATAGTAGATTTGACCAACGGAAATATTAAAACGTTCAACGGCAGCATCATCATATATGCGAGATGTGACACCGGTCGTCACCTGGTTAGCGGAGGCAATACGGTCAAGACCGCCGTAAGTCCGGTCCCGGAACAGGCCGGAGTAGTCAGATTGCAGCAGAGACGAGTCGTAGTTATAGATTTTGCTCTGATCGCGATATGGCACATACAGATACTGCGCGCGTGGTTCCAGTGTCTGGGTATAGCCCGGCGCCAGCATTTCCATATCACGCTCGAAGACCATTCTACCGTCTACCTTGAACTGCGGCATTACACGGTTAGCGGACTCTGCCAGCCTGGTCGTGTTTCTGGAGTTATACCAGTCAAGATTAGTTTGCTGATAATGGGTTGCCAGCAACTTCGCTTCGGTATTGATGCTGCCCCAGTTATTAGAGAGCGGCAAATTGATGGTCGGTTCCAGATGAACACGGGTTGCTTCAGGCATGTCGTCTCTGGTGTTAACAAAGTGCACTGCCTGGCCGTAAATACGCGTATCAAACGGACCAACATCATTCTGGTAGTAGTTAACGTCTAACTGCGGCTCTGCCGAGTAGCTACTGGTGTTCTGTTCGCTGAAGACCTGGAACTGCTTGGTTGAAACGGTGGCATTGAAGTTTTGCACCGCATAGCCAACGCTGAATTTTTGCGTTGCGTAGCCGTCGGTACTGGAACCGTATTTGTTATCGAAGTCATTGAAGTAGCTAGGATCGCTGACCTTGGTGTAGTCGACGTTGAAACGCCACACCTGATCCATGACCCCGGAGTGGTTCCAGTAGAACAACCAACGACGTGAACTGTCATCGTTCGGGTGTTCATCTTTATAGACTTTATCTGAAGGCAGATAGTCCAGTTCCATCAAGCCAGCGCCCGCCTGGGAGAGATAGCGGAATTCGTTCTCCCACATGATGTTGCCACGACGATGCATATAATGCGGCGTGATGGTGGCATCCATATTTGGCGCGATGTTCCAGTAATATGGCAGGTAGAACTCAAAGTAGTTGGTGGTGGTGTACTTGGCGTTCGGGATCAAGAAACCAGAGCGACGTTTGTCACCCACCGGCAACTGCAAATACGGGCTATAAAAGATCGGTACCGGACCCACCTTAAAGCGGGCGTTCCAGATCTCCGCAACTTGTTCTTCGCGGTCATGAATAATTTCGCTACCTACCACGCTCCAGGTGTCAGAACCCGGCAGACAGGAGGTAAAGCTACCGTTATCCAGAATGGTATAGCGGTTTTTGCCACGTTGTTTCATCAGGTCCGCTTTACCGCGACCCTGGCGACCCACCATCTGGTAATCACCCTCCCAGACGTTGGTATCTTTGGTGTTCAGATTCGCCCAGCCTTTCGGCCCTTTGAGGATCACCTGGTTATCGTCGTAATGGACATTACCGAGCGCATCAACGGTACGTACCGGCTCCGGTTGTCCTGGTGCCTCTTTTTGATGGAGCTGCACTTCGTCGGCCTGCAGACGGCTGTTACCCTGCATGATATCCACGCTGCCAGTAAACACGGCGTCATCCGGGTAGTCCCCTTTCGCGTGGTCAGCATTGATAGTCACGGGTAAGTCATTGGTATCGCCCTGTACCAGAGGACGGTCATAGCTTGGCACGCCCAACATGCACTGTGAGGTGAGGTCGGCTGCCAGTCCCTGTTGACTATAAAGGGCGGTGGCAATCATGGTGGCCAGGAGAGTGGGGATACGTTTTTTCATACGTTGATTTTATTGTTCCATCATCGGTAACGTTGCGCGTGACAAACGGTCAGAGACTAACGTACTCGTCATCTCTACGCTAGTGTTAATCCTGTCCGAATAGCGTCTGTGGTGTTAGGCACGGCATTGAATGACAGGTATGATAATGCAAATTATAGGCGATGTCTCACAATAGACCGCAGCCAGAAATGGGTAAAAGCGCCTTTATATTGTGGGAGATAGCCCTGATATCCGTGTGTCGATTTGGGGAATATATGCAGTATTGGGGAAAAATCATTGGCGTGGCCGTGGCCTTAATAATGGGCGGCGGCTTTTGGGGCGTAGTATTGGGCCTGTTAATTGGCCATATGTTTGATAAAGCCCGTAGCCGTAAAATGGCGTGGTTCGCCAACCAGCGTGAGCGTCAGGCGCTGTTTTTTGCCACCACTTTTGAAGTGATGGGCCATTTAACCAAATCCAAAGGTCGCGTCACGGAGGCTGATATTCATATCGCCAGTCAGTTGATGGACCGAATGAATCTGCATGGCGCTTCCCGTACTGCGGCGCAAAATGCATTCCGGGTGGGAAAATCAGACAATTACCCGCTGCGCGAAAAGATGCGCCAGTTTCGCAGTGTCTGCTTTGGTCGTTTTGACTTAATTCGTATGTTTCTGGAGATCCAGATTCAGGCGGCGTTTGCTGATGGTTCACTGCACCCGAATGAACGGGCGGTGCTGTATGTCATTGCCGAAGAGTTAGGCATCTCCCGCGCCCAGTTTGACCAGTTTTTGCGCATGATGCAGGGCGGTGCACAGTTTGGTGGCGGTTATCAGCAGCAATCTGGCGGTGGTAACTGGCAGCAAGCGCAGCGTGGCCCGACGCTGGAAGATGCCTGTAATGTGCTGGGCGTGAAGCCGACGGATGATGCGACCACCATCAAACGTGCCTACCGTAAGCTGATGAGTGAACACCATCCCGATAAGTTGGTGGCGAAAGGTTTGCCGCCAGAGATGATGGAGATGGCGAAGCAGAAAGCGCAGGAAATTCAGCAGGCCTATGAGCTGATAAAGCAGCAGAAAGGGTTTAAATAAGTTTCAACGTGTAGGCCTGATAAGACGCGGCCCGCGTCGCATCAGGCAATCGGCGCAAAATTGCCGGATGCGGCGTGAACGCCTTCTCCGGCCTACCGAACTTCGCCAGCGTGACTATTAAAAATCCGCTGGTGCTTTAAACGTCATACTATTGCCATACGCCGGATGGGTAATCGTCAGCATCTCTGCATGTAGCAACAAACGCGGTGCCATTGCTCTCGCTTCTGGTGATGCATAAAAACGATCGCCGAGAATCGGATGACCCAGCGCCAGCATATGCACACGCAGCTGATGCGAACGCCCGGTAATCGGTTTTAACACCACTCTTGCCGTGTTATCCGCTGCATATTCCACCACTTCATACTCCGTCTGCGCAGGTTTACCTGTTTCGTAACAGACTTTCTGTTTCGGGCGGTTTGGCCAGTCGCAAATCAGCGGCAGATCCACCAGACCTTCCGCAGGGGATGGATGCCCCCAGACGCGGGCCACATACTGTTTTTTCGGCTCGCGCTCGCGGAACTGGCGTTTTAACTCCCGCTCCGCGGCTTTGGTCAGCGCCACTACAATCACGCCGCTGGTAGCCATATCCAGACGATGCACCGATTCTGCCTGCGGATAATCACGCTGAATGCGCGTCATCACGCTGTCTTTGTGCTCTTCCAGACGACCCGGCACAGACAACAAACCGCTCGGCTTGTTGACCACCATAATATGGTCATCCTGATACAGGACAACCAGCCAGGGTTCCTGCGGCGGATTGTAGTTTTCCATCCCCATCTTCGGCTCCGTTACTGATGCGTCACAACGATCAAACGCAGGGCATCCAGACGCCAGCCTGCCTGATCCAGGCTTTCCATTACCTGCTGACGGTTGCTCTCAATGGCGGTCAGTTCGTCGTCACGAATGTTCGGGTTAACTGCACGCAGCGCTTCCAGACGAGACAGCTCGGCAGACAGTTTTTCGTCGGCTTCGTTACGCGCTGCATCAATCAATGCACGGGCAGATTTCTCGATCTGCGCTTCCCCCAGCTGAAGGATAGCGTGAACATCCTGCTGCACGGCGTTAACCAGCTTGCTGCCGGTGTGACGGTTAACCGCGTTAAGCTGGCGGTTAAAGGTTTCAAACTCTACCTGCGCCGCCAGGTTGTTGCCGTTTTTATCCAGCAGCATACGTACCGGCGTCGGTGGCAGGAAGCGGTTGAGCTGCAACTGCTTCGGAGCCTGGGCTTCAACCACATAAATCAGTTCCACCAACAGCGTACCTACCGGCAACGCTTTGTTTTTCAACAGTGAAATCGTGCTGCTACCGGTATCGCCAGAAAGGATCAGATCCAGACCGTTGCGGATCAGCGGATGCTCCCAGGTAATAAACTGTGCATCTTCACGCGCCAGCGCCACTTCACGGTCGAAGGTGATGGTGATTCCATCTTCCGACAGGCCAGGGAAGTCCGGCACCAGCATATGATCGGACGGCGTCAGCACGATCATGTTGTCGCCGCGATCGTCCTGATTGATACCGATAATATCGAACAGGTTCATGGCGAAGGCGATCAGGTTGGTATCGTCATCCTGCTCTTCAATGCTTTCTGCCAGTGCCTGGGCTTTTTCGCCACCGTTGGAATGGATTTCCAGCAGGCGGTCACGACCTTGTTCCAGCTGTGCTTTCAGCGCTTCATGTTGCTCGCGGCAGTTTTTGATCAGATCGTCAAAGCCTTCGGTCTCATCCGGCGAGGCCAGATAGTTAATCAAATCGTTGTACACGCTATCGTAGATAGTGCGTCCGGTCGGGCAGGTGTGCTCGAATGCATCCAGACCTTCGTGATACCAGCGCACCAGCACCGACTGAGCCGTTTTTTCCAGATAAGGCACATGGATCTGAATATCGTGCGCCTGACCGATACGATCCAGACGACCAATACGCTGCTCCAGCAGATCCGGGTTGAATGGCAGGTCAAACATCACCATGTGGCTGGCGAACTGGAAGTTACGTCCTTCAGAACCGATTTCCGAGCACAGCAGTACCTGTGCGCCGGTGTCTTCTTCGGCAAACCAGGCGGCAGCGCGGTCACGTTCGATAATCGACATGCCTTCGTGGAACACTGCGGCGCGAATACCTTCACGTTCGCGCAGTACCTGCTCCAGTTGCAGCGCAGTGGCCGCTTTGGCGCAGATCACCAGCACTTTCTGAGAGCGATGGCTGGTCAGGTAGCCCATCAGCCATTCAACGCGCGGATCGAAGTTCCACCAGGTGGCGTTATCGCCTTCAAATTCCTGATAAATACGCTCCGGGTAGAGCATATCGCGAGCGCGATCTTCCGCACTTTTACGTGCGCCCATAATGCCGGAGACTTTAATAGCGGTCTGATACTGCGTCGGCAGTGGCAGCTTAATAGTATGCAGCTCGCGTTTCGGGAAGCCTTTCACACCGTTACGGGTGTTACGGAACAGCACGCGGCTGGTGCCGTGGCGATCCATCAGCATCGAAACCAGTTCCTGACGGGCGCTCTGGGCATCTTCGCTGTCGCTGTTTGCTGCTTGCAACAGCGGCTCGATATCCTGCTCGCCGATCATCTCACCGAGCATGTTCAGTTCGTCATTGCTGAGTTTGTTACCTGCCAGCAGCATGGCAACGGCGTCCGCAACCGGACGATAATTTTTCTGCTCTTCAACGAATTGCGCAAAGTCGTGGAAACGGTTCGGGTCCAGCAGACGCAGACGGGCGAAGTGGCTTTCCATCCCCAGTTGTTCCGGGGTTGCGGTCAGCAGCAGAACGCCGGGCACGTGCTCTGCCAGTTGTTCAATGGCCTGATATTCACGGCTCGGCGCATCTTCGCTCCACACCAGGTGATGCGCTTCATCGACCACCAGTAGATCCCATTCGGCTTCACAGAGATGTTCCAGACGCTGTTTGCTACGACGGGCAAAATCCAGCGAGCAAATCACCAGCTGTTCGGTATCGAACGGGTTGTAAGCATCGTGCTGAGCTTCGGCATAACGCTCATCATCAAACAGAGCAAAGCGCAGGTTGAAACGGCGCAGCATTTCTACCAGCCACTGATGCTGTAAGGTTTCCGGGACGATAATCAGCACACGTTCAGCAGCGCCAGAGAGCAGTTGCTGATGCAGGATCATCCCGGCTTCAATGGTTTTCCCTAGACCCACTTCGTCAGCCAACAGGACGCGCGGCGCGTGGCGGCGACCAACATCATGAGCGATGTTGAGCTGGTGCGGGATCAGGCTGGTACGCTGACCGCGCAGGCCGCTGTACGGCATACGGAACTGTTCGCTGGAATACTTACGCGCGCGATAACGCAGCGCAAAGCGGTCCATACGGTCAATCTGCCCGGCAAACAGACGGTCCTGCGGTTTGCTGAACACCAGTTTGCTATCAAGGAAAACTTCACGCAGGGCCACGCCGGACTCTTCAGTATCAAGGCGAGTACCGATATAGGTCAGCAAGCCATTTTCTTCTTTTACTTCTTCGACTTGCATCTGCCAGCCGTCATGGCTGGTAATGGTATCACCAGGGTTGAACATCACGCGGGTCACGGGGGAATCACTGCGTGCGTACAGACGGTTTTCACCAGTAGATGGGAAAAGTAAAGTGACAGTTCGCGCATCCACCGCGACAACGGTTCCAAGTCCCAATTCGCTTTCTGTATCGCTGATCCAGCGTTGACCAAGTGTAAAAGGCATATGTGTTCGGCTCTATATCTTTAATTGCAGGCAATAACCACCCGCTACCGTGCTTATGAGGTAGTGGTGTTATTCAGGTCCAGGAATGGAAAGGGCGCTATGGTACTGGATGGCAAAGCATTCGTCACGCATCAAAATGGTATCTGGCGAACTCTTTTTTTTGCTCAAAATAGCCCAAGTTGCCCGGTCATAAGTGTAGCAAAATTATCCTCAATAAAAGGGAGTATTCCCTCCGCCACGGGTTGTAGCTGGCGGGTCAGATAGTGTTCGTAATCCAGTGGTGAACGTTGGTAGTCCAGCGGCTCCGGGCCGTTGGTGGTCCATACGTACTTAATGGTGCCGCGGTTCTGATATTGCAAGGGGCGACCGCGCTTATGGTTTTCTTCATCGGCAAGGCGAGCGGCGCGTACATGAGGCGGAACATTACGCTGATATTCGCTCAGCGGACGGCGAAGGCGTTTACGGTAAACCAGCTGCGTGTCCAGTTCGCCCGCCATCAGCTTGTCGATGGTTTCGCGCACGTATTCCTGATATGGCTCGTTGCGGAAGATACGCAGGTACAGCTCCTGCTGAAACTGCTGGGCCAGCGGCGTCCAGTCGGTGCGCACGGTTTCCAGCCCTTTAAATACCATCCGCTGTTTGTCGCCCTCCTGAATCAGTCCGGCGTAGCGCTTTTTGCTGCCGGTATCGGCCCCGCGAATGGTTGGCATCAGAAAACGGCAGAAATGGGTTTCATACTCCAGTTCCAGTGCGCTGGTCAGCCGTTGTTTTTGCAGCGTTTCCGCCCACCAGGCGTTAACGTGCTGCACCAGTGCACGACCGATTTTCGCTGCTTCTTCTTCCGAATGTGCACCTTTCAGCCAGACAAACGTTGAGTCGGTATCGCCGTAGATAACATCATAGCCCTGCGCTTCAATCAACGTTTTGGTTTGCCGCATGATCTGATGACCACGCATGGTGATCGACGATGCCAGGCGTGGATCGAAGAAACGGCAGGCGGTGGTGCCGAGCACACCATAAAAGGCATTCATAATGATCTTCAGCGCCTGCGAAAGCGGCTTATTACCCTGACGTTTGGCTTCATCGCGCCCGTGCCAGATGTTAGTCACAATCTCCGGCAGGCAATGTTTCTCCCGTGAGAACCAGGCATCGAGAAAACCTTCGGTACTGTGCTCTGGATCAGGCTGCGCCATGCCTTCCACCAGCCCGACGGGATCAATCAGAAAGGTGCGGATGATCGACGGGTACAGGCTTTTGTAGTCCAGCACCAGCACCGAATCATACAGTCCAGGCCGTGAATCCATCACGTAGCCGCCAGGGCTGGCGTGTGGCGGCACTTCGCCGAGATTAGGCGCGACATAACCAGCGCGATGCATACGGGGAAAATAGAGATGACCAAACGCTGCCACCGAACCGCCGTGTCGATCTACCGGCAGGCCGTTCACCGTCGCCCGTTCGAGCAAAAACGGCATGATTTCAGTTTTGTGGAAGATCTGCGTCACCAGCTCGCAATCTTTCAGGTTATAAGTTGCCAGCGCAGGCTTATCTTCGGCGAAACGGCGGTCAATTTCGTCCATTCGATCCCACGGGTTATCGATAGATTTTCCTTCGCCTAATAACTCCTGAGCGACGGTTTCCAGCGAGAATGAAGAGAAATTCCAGAACGCGGATTTCAGCGCCTCGATACCGTCGATAATCAGTCGCCCTTTGGCCTGAGCAAAAAAGACGCCGTTTTTAAAGCCGTGCTCGCGCCACTCCAGCTCGCTGTTATCACGCCCCAGACGCAGCGGAATACGGTAACGCTCGGCATGTTTTTGCAGCATTCGCAGATCGAACTGCACCACGTTCCAACCGATGATCACATCAGGATCATGAGTCGCAAACCAGGCGTTAAGTTTTTCCAGTAGCAGCGGGCGGCTGGCGACGTATTCCAGTTCAAAATCGAGCGCGGAGGCGTCGCCATTCTCTGGCCCCAGCATATAAACGATACGCTGCCCGCAACCTTCCAGGCCGATGCAGTACAGCTCACCGTGGCGGGTGGTTTCAATATCAATAGAAACCCACTTGAGCGGCGGACGATAGTCGGGATGCGGTTTCAGACGGGCATTAACGATAGCGCCGTTGCGCATATCACCCTCGACCCACACTGGCGAGGTGATAAACCGCTCCATCAGATAGCGTTCTGGCGGGCGCACATCGGCCTCGTAGACGGTAACGCCACCTTCACGCAGGCGCTTTTCGTAATTCATCAACTGGCGATGGGCGCGACAGTAAAGGCCATATACCGGCTGGCGGTGAAAATCTTTTAACGCCAGCGGCGTCAGGCGAAAGCCTTGTTCACCCTGCAAAATATGCTGAGCGCGGGGAACATGATCGGCGGGAATAAATGCCACGGACTCTTGCGGCGCAAGCGTAACCTGCAACGGCCCGTTGTCCGTTGCCAGCCAGAAGGAAACTTCGGTCCCTTGTGGGGTGTCCCGCCAGTGTCGGGTTAAGATAAAACCTGCCTGCGCCACGCTGAAAATCCAATAAAAAACCAGGCTTGATTATAGCCTGGTTTCGTTTGATTGGCTGTGGTTTTATACAGTCATTACTGCCCGTAATATGCCTTCGCGCCATGCTTACGCAGATAGTGTTTATCCAGCAGCGTTTGCTGCATATCCGGTAACTGCGGCGCTAACTGACGGCAGAATATACCCATATAAGCGACCTCTTCCAGCACGATGGCATTATGCACCGCATCTTCGGCATTTTTGCCCCATGCAAATGGGCCGTGAGAATGGACCAGCACGCCGGGCATTTGCGCTGCATTGATACCCTGTTTTTCGAAGGTTTCTACGATGACGTTACCGGTTTCCCACTCATATTCACCGTTGATTTCTGCGTCGGTCATTTTGCGGGTGCAGGGAATGGTGCCGTAGAAATAGTCGGCGTGGGTGGTACCGGTTGCTGGAATCGACTGGCCCGCCTGCGCCCAGATGGTGGCGTGGCGCGAGTGTGTGTGCACAATGCCGCCAATAGACGGGAATGCCTGATAGAGCAGTCGGTGAGTTGGCGTGTCGGAGGAGGGCTTTTTCGTACCTTCAACCACTTCACCGGTTTCGATGCTGACCACGACCATATCGTCAGCGGTCATGATGCTGTAGTCGACGCCGGAAGGTTTGATCACCAGGACGCCGCGCCCGCGATCAACGGCGCTGACATTGCCCCAGGTGAGCGTGACCAGGTTGTGTTTTGGCAGCGCCAGGTTGGCTTCTAAGACCTGGCGTTTGAGATCTTCTAACATGTTGACTCCTTCGTGCCGGATGCGCTTTGCTTATCCGGCCTACAAAATCGCAGCGTGTAGGCCTGATAAGACGCGTCGGCGTCGCATCAGGCGGTGAATGCCGGATGCGCTTTGCTTATCCGGCCTACAAATCCGGAACGCGTAGGCCTGATAAGACGCGTCAGCGTCGCATCAGGCGTTACATACCTGATGCGGCTACTTAGCGACGAAACCCGTAATACACTTCGTTCCAGCGCAGCGCGTCTTTAAACGCTGGCAGGCGGGTGTCGTTATCAATCACCGTGATTTCAATGTCGTGCATCTCGGCAAACTGGCGCATATCGTTGAGGTTCAGCGCATGGCTGAAGACGGTATGGTGCGCGCCACCAGCAAGGATCCACGCTTCGGAAGCGGTTGGTAGATCCGGTTGCGCTTTCCACAGCGCATTCGCCACCGGCAGTTTCGGCAGGGAGTGCGGTGTTTTCACCGTGTCGATGCAGTTAACCAGCAGACGGTAACGATCGCCGAGATCAATCAGGCTGGCGACAATGGCTGGACCGGTTTGAGTGTTGAAGATCAGGCGGGCAGGATCGTCTTTACCGCCAATACCGAGATGCTGAACGTCGAGGATCGGTTTCTCTTCCACAGCGATCGACGGACAGACTTCCAACATATGGGAGCCGAGTACCAGGTCATTACCTTTCTCGAAGTGATAGGTGTAGTCCTCCATAAAGGAGGTGCCGCCCTGCAGACCGGTTGACATCACCTTCATGATGCGAAGCAGGGCGGCAGTTTTCCAGTCGCCTTCGCCCGCAAAGCCGTAGCCCTGCTGCATCAGACGCTGTACGGCCAGACCCGGAAGCTGTTTCAGGCCGTGCAAATCTTCAAAGGTAGTAGTGAAAGCGTGGAAGCCACCTTGTTCCAGGAAACGCTTCATCCCCAGCTCAATACGCGCCGCTTCCAGCACGTTCTGTCGTTTTTCGCCGTGGATTTGTGTGGCAGGTGTCATGGTGTAGCAGCTTTCGTACTCATCGACCAGCGCGTTAACATCGCCGTCGCTTATGGAGTTCACCACCTGCACCAGATCGCCAACCGCCCAGGTATTGACGGAGAAACCGAACTTGATCTGTGCGGCAACTTTATCGCCATCGGTGACCGCTACTTCACGCATGTTATCGCCAAAACGGCAGACTTTCAGATGACGGGTATCCTGTTTAGAGACCGCCTGACGCATCCAGGAGCCGATACGCTCATGTGCTTGTTTATCCTGCCAGTGACCGGTAACGACGGCATGTTGTTGACGCATACGCGCGCCGATGAAGCCGAACTCGCGACCGCCATGCGCGGTCTGGTTCAGGTTCATAAAGTCCATGTCGATGCTGTCCCACGGCAGCGCCGCGTTGAACTGGGTGTGGAATTGCAGCAACGGTTTGTTGAGCATGGTCAGGCCGTTGATCCACATTTTGGCCGGGGAGAAAGTGTGCAGCCACACTACCAGCCCGGCGCAACGATCGTCGTAATTCGCGTCGCGGCAAATAGCGGTGATTTCATCCGGCGTGGTGCCCAGCGGTTTCAGCACCAGTTTGCAGGGCAACTTCGCTTCTGTATTCAGTGCATTAACAACGTGTTCCGCATGTTGCGTCACCTGGCGCAGAGTCTCCGGGCCGTAAAGATGCTGGCTGCCAATTACAAACCACACTTCATAATTATCAAAAATCGTCATTGTCGTGTCCTTATAGAGTCGGAACGGCCTGGGCAGCCTGTGCCGGGGCGGAAGTTGGAAGATAGTGTTGTTCGGCGCTCATCGCCCATTGCTGATAGCGGCGATAAAGCTGTTCAAAGCGTTGTGCCTGTTCGCTGCGCGGTTGCAGGGTTTTCTCTACCGCACTGGCCATTTTTTGCTGGGCTGATGGGATGTCTGCGTGCACTTTCGCGGCGACAGCAGCAAAAATCGCCGCACCGAGCGCACAGCACTGGTCAGAGGCAACAATTTGCAGCGGGCGATTCAGCACGTCGCAGCAGGCCTGCATAATGACCTGGTTTTTCCGCGCGATGCCGCCCAGCGCCATCACGTTATTGACGGCGATCCCCTGATCGGTAAAGCACTCCATAATTGCGCGTGCGCCAAAGGCGGTGGCGGCAATCAAACCGCCGAACAGCAGCGGAGCGTCGGTAGCGAGGTTCAGATCGGTAATCACCCCTTTCAGGCGTTGGTTAGCGTTCGGTGTGCGGCGGCCGTTAAACCAGTCGAGCACCACCGGCAGGTGATCCAGAGACGGATTTTTGGCCCATGCTTCGGTCAGCGCCGGAAGCAGTTGTTTCTGGCTGGCGTTGATTTGCTCTTTCAGTTCCGGATGCTGGGCGGCAAGCTGTTCCAGCGGCCAGCCGAGTACGCGACCGAACCAGGCGTAGATATCCCCAAACGCCGATTGGCCTGCTTCCAGACCGATAAATCCAGGCACCACGCTGCCATCAACCTGACCGCAAATACCTTTCACTGCCCGCTCGCCAACGCTCTGTTTGTCGGCAATCAGAATGTCGCAGGTGGAAGTACCGATAACTTTTACCAGAGCGTTAGGCTGTGCGCCTGCGCCAACTGCGCCCATATGGCAGTCAAACGCGCCGCCGGAAATCACCACGCTTTCAGGCAGGCCGAGACGCTGCGCCCATTCCGGGCATAAGGTGCCCACCGGAATATCGGCAGTCCAGGTGTCAGTGAATAGTGGGGAAGGCAAATGGCGATTGAGGATTGGGTCCAGCTCATCAAAGAAACTGGCTGGCGGCAGGCCACCCCAGCTTTCGTGCCACAGAGATTTATGCCCGGCGCTGCAACGTCCGCGACGAATATCCTGCGGGCGGGTGGTACCGGAAAGCAGAGCTGGTACCCAGTCGCACAGCTCAATCCACGATGCGGCAGATTGCGCCACGGCGCTGTCCTGGCGAGTCACATGCAGGATTTTTGCCCAGAACCATTCGCTGGAATAAATACCGCCAATATAGCGGGAGTAGTCAACGTTGCCCGGCGCGTGGCACAAACGGGTAATCTCTTCCGCTTCTTCAACCGCGGTGTGGTCTTTCCACAATACGAACATCGCGTTCGGGTTTTCGGCAAACTCCGGGCGCAGCGCCAGGACGTTACCGTCGGCGTCAATCGGTGCGGGCGTCGAGCCGGTTGTGTCAACGCCAATCCCGACCACAGCTGCGCGCTGCTCGGCGCTAAGCTCTGCAAGCACGGTTTTCAGCGCCGCTTCCATTGACTCAATGTAGTCACGCGGATGATGACGGAACTGGTTATTTGGGGCATCACAAAATTGCCCTTTCTGCCAACGGGGATACCACTCTACGCTGGTGGCGATCTCTTCACCGGTGGCGCAATCCACCGCCAAAGCTCGCACAGAATCACTGCCAAAATCGAGGCCAATTGCAATCGCCATCGTTTCACTCCATCCAAAAAAACGGGTATGGAGAAACAGTAGAGAGTTGCGAAAAAAAGCGTCAGGTAGGATCCGCTAATCTTATGGATAAAAATGCTATGGCATAGCAAAGTGTGACGCCGTGCAAATAATCAATGTGGACTTTTCTGCCGTGATTATAGACACTTTTGTTACGCGTTTTTGTCATGGCTTTGGTCCCGCTTTGTTACAGAATGCTTTTAATAAGCGGGGTTACCGGTTGGATTAGTGAGAAGAGCCAGTAAAAGACGCAGTGACGGCAATGTCTGATGCAATATGGACAATTGGTTTCTTCTCTGAATGGCGGGAGTATGAAAAGTATGGCTGAAGCGCAAAATGATCCCCTGCTGCCGGGATACTCGTTTAACGCCCATCTGGTGGCGGGTTTAACGCCGATTGAGGCCAACGGTTATCTCGATTTTTTTATCGACCGACCGCTGGGAATGAAAGGTTATATTCTCAATCTCACCATTCGCGGTCAGGGGGTGGTGAAAAATCAGGGACGAGAATTTGTCTGCCGACCGGGTGATATTTTGCTGTTCCCGCCTGGAGAGATTCATCACTACGGTCGTCATCCGGAGGCTCACGAATGGTATCACCAGTGGGTTTACTTTCGTCCGCGCGCCTACTGGCATGAATGGCTTAACTGGCCGTCGATATTTGCCAATACCGGTTTCTTTCGCCCGGATGAAGCGCACCAGCCGCATTTCAGCGACCTGTTTGGGCAAATCATTAATGCCGGACAAGGGGAAGGGCGCTATTCGGAATTGCTGGCGATAAATCTGCTTGAGCAATTGTTACTGCGGCGCATGGAAGCGATTAACGAGTCGCTCCATCCACCGATGGATAATCGGGTACGCGAGGCTTGTCAGTACATCAGCGATCACCTGGCAGACAGTAATTTTGATATCGCCAGCGTCGCACAGCATGTCTGCCTGTCGCCGTCGCGTCTGTCGCATTTGTTCCGCCAGCAGTTAGGGATTAGCGTATTAAGCTGGCGCGAGGACCAGCGCATCAGTCAGGCGAAGCTGCTTTTGAGCACCACCCGGATGCCTATCGCCACCGTCGGTCGCAATGTCGGTTTTGATGATCAACTCTATTTCTCGCGAGTATTTAAAAAATGCACCGGGGCGAGTCCGAGCGAGTTTAGGGCAGGTTGTGAATAATAAGAAAGAAGGGGGGGAACCCCCTTGCTTTCTTCATCTGACGTTATTTATATATTTCACGGGGGATTAATTTTAGTTATTTTTAGTTGAATCGTTTTACCTGAATTATTTTTTTTCTTGATAAAATATCGACAACGATTTCTTTTTGTAAAAATAAAACGAAGGCTTATGTATCGGGATACCCATCATGAACATATTGTCCGGTTGCATCAGGAGAATATATCAAGCGGTTTGTTCATCGTAGGAACACCACATTGAGCGGTTATGGCAGGCACTTCACGCCACCATAAATGCCGTTCGATGTGGCAGTTGTTGAAAAAAGTACGGCATTCTATGAAAAACGCCAGTTACTCCCTCAGAGGAGAACATGGTCTGGCAAAAGTGTAGCGGCATCAGGCGCAGCTATCTTTGTAAATTCATTCATAAAATGAATTGTATACAAAAAATATTGAAAAATAATATTTTTCCTTATTGATATTATTTGCTATACGTTTTTTTTGAGGGGAGATTGTGATGAGCAAACGTAACGATATTACTGATGGAATATTTGCAACAACGAAAAAGTATGGATTAGTTTATACCGAAGAGTTAGGTTGGATCGATTTGGGGCATGCTCAGGGACAAGATGCCAGAATATTAAAAAGAAAATTGGAGCAAGAACATTTTTCAACATATTACGATGAATTTCATGATTGGTATTTTCCTGTTGATTATCATCAGGAAATGGGAATTCGGAAAAAAATATTAGGAGTAGATCTTACATTTCATACCGGTGTTTATACGAAGGTTATGGTTCGTTCATGTCTTTCACCCACTCTTAAAGCAAGAGTTGCCTTAACGTTAATGTATGGAACTGCGAAGAGGTTTGAAGCATGGCAAAACTCATTTATTTTTAACTGGTATACTGATAGCGGATTTAGTGCAGAAGATTTAGTCTCAGACTTGATTGGTTTTTATCGTGTATTTGGAACAGGCCCCGATCCACTTTTATTGGCAAAACCTTTATCTTACACAAAAGCCTTACAAATATGGGATACATATGGAGCGCCAGGGAATTTTAAAAATACTGAGTTTACGCCATTCTTATTTACAACCCATCCTCCTTTTAAAAAAAATCAACTAATAAAAAAGAAGCTTCCAGAATGGTTAAATTATATAAAGCCATTAGATGAGTCTTTTTCAACATTGTTATATAATCAATATAATAATAGACCTGTTACTAATTATTATAAAGATAAAAACAGAATAAATCATGAGTTGTATAGTTCATTATCAAGTTCGGGAGCTATAAAGTTTTCAGAATCTCCCTTTGAAAGACCGCTTTTTCTTTTCTTAAACCCTCATTATCCGCACAGGTCGTGAGTAGAGATGTCAAAATATATTTATATTTTATTATCATTTTTAGTTTTATTCTTTATATTTTTCTATGCTTATATCTCATTGATGTCAAAGGAACATCACTATACACAGCATGAACTTTCCCCATTTTTCCTTTATACGCCAGAGAGTTTGCGAAATTTGCCAAACATATCAAACGTAGCCGAGTATAGCTATTACTATAATGTTGATGATATGCAAACAAGAGTGATTGTTACATGGCGAAATATAGATAACATTTTTCTTCAGAAAGCAAAGCTAATAGATTTTTTGAAAAGAATGGGACCGAGTCTACAAAACGATTGTATATGGTTTTTTCATGATAAAAGTGATTATGCAAATAATTTCCAGCGTTATTGCATCATTGAGCACCGTGATTCTCTGCAGGTGGAATATTTTGAGACTATCGAATGATAGGCAGAGGGTGTCTTTTGTGCCGGTTGTGAAGAAAAAGTGAATGATGTAGCCGTCAAGTTGTCATAATTGGTAACGAATCAGATAATTGACGGCTTGACGGAGTAGCATAGGGTTTGCAGAATCCCTGCTTCGTCCATTTGACAGGCACATTATGCAAGCATTGCTGGAACACTTTATTACCCAATCTACCGTGTATTCATTGATGGCGGTGTTATTGGTGGCCTTTCTGGAGTCGCTGGCGCTGGTCGGTTTGATTCTACCCGGTACGGTGCTGATGGCGGGGCTGGGAGCGCTGATTGGTAGCGGTGAGTTAAGTTTCTGGTATGCCTGGCTGGCGGGGATTATTGGCTGCCTGCTGGGCGACTGGATCTCCTTCTGGCTGGGCTGGCGTTTTAAAAAGCCGTTGCATCGCTGGTCATTTCTGAAGAAGAACAAAGCATTACTCGATAAAACCGAACATGCGCTGCATCAGCACAGCATGTTCACCATTCTGGTCGGTCGTTTTGTCGGCCCGACGCGTCCGCTGGTGCCAATGGTGGCGGGAATGCTGGATCTCCCGGTGGCAAAATTTATTACGCCGAATATTATCGGCTGCTTGCTGTGGCCACCGTTTTACTTCCTGCCGGGGATTCTGGCGGGTGCGGCGATCGATATTCCTGCCGGGATGCAGAGCGGTGAGTTTAAATGGTTGCTGCTGGCAACAGCGGTGTTTTTGTGGGTTGGAGGCTGGCTGTGCTGGCGGTTATGGCGCAGCGGTAAAGCGACTGACCGTTTGAGTCATTATTTGTCCCGCGGTCGTTTGTTGTGGCTGACGCCGTTGATTTCTGCCATCGGCGTGGTGGCGCTGGTGGTGTTAATTCGCCACCCGTTGATGCCGGTGTATATCGATATTTTGCGTAAAGTGGTTGGGGTTTAGGGGATAGCCTTGTGCGGGTTGCCTGATGCGACGCTTGCCGCGTCTTATCAGGCCTGCAAAACGCACTACCCGTAGGTCGGATAAGGCGTTCACGCCGCATCCGACAGTGCATATTAACCTTTAATTCCCAACAGCGCCGAAGCACTCGCCTTACCGCTCAACAACTCATCGGTCTTACCCTGCCAGGCGATACGCCCGTCGGCGACCACCACCGAGCGCGTGGCGATCCGCGCCGCATCTTCCACACTGTGCGACACCATCAAGAGCGTCATTTTTTGCTGTTGGCAGCTCGTGCTCACCAGCGTCAGCATCTCCTGACGTAGCGCCGGATCGAGCGCGGAAAACGGTTCATCGAGCAATAAAATGGGCTGTTCGCGTACCAGACAACGCGCTAACGCCACGCGCTGTCGTTGACCGCCGGAAAGCTCGCCAGGTAACCGCGCCATTAAATTATCAATCCCCATCTGGTGGGCAATCGCGTGCATTTTCTTCTGCTGCGCCGCATTTAGTTTCAACCCCGGATTTAGCCCCAGCCCGATGTTCTGCGCGACCGTCAGGTGGCTGAACAGGTTGTTCTCCTGAAACAGCATCGACACCGGACGGCGTGACGGCGGCGTCGTGGTGTGATCAACGCCGTCGATAGTCAGCAAACCGCTGGCTGGCGTCAGAAAACCGGCGATCAAATTAAGCAGGGTACTTTTACCTGCGCCGCTTGGCCCGAGGATCGCCACCTGCTCGCCGCGTTCCACCGTTAAGCTAAAACGCATCGGCAAATGGTGGTAAAGCCAGGTGATATCAGTCAGTTTTAACATTTCGCCCCGGTATATTTTCAATCACGGTAAACAGCAGAAAACAGAGCAGCAGCAGAATTAACGCGGTGACCGCGCCGTCCTGGCTGCGATAGGAGCCAATTTGCTGGTAGAGATAAAACGGCAGGGTACGGAAATCATCGTTACCAAACAATGCCACCACGCCAAAATCACCAATCGACAGCACACAAGCAAAGGCCAGCGCCTGCGCCAGTGGACGTTTCAGGGCGCGCAGCTCCACCACTTTTAAGCGTGACCAGCCTTCAATGCCCAGCGACTGACACAACATGCTGTAGCGGGCGGTGATATCGCGCATCGGGTTTTCCAGTACTTTCAGCGCATAAGGGATTGCCATTAACGCATTGGTGAAAATCACAATGCCGTCAGCAGATTGTGGCAGGCCGATAGTGTTGTTGAGCAGTAAAAAGAAGCCCGTAGCCAGCACAATCCCCGGCATGGCGAGGATCAACATGCCGCTCATCTCCAGCGCCTGACCCGCCAGCATTTTCTGCCGCGCCCGAAGTTCGCGACTGCTCCATAGCAGCATCATGGTCAGCACTACGCACAATACGCCTGCCGCCAGCGCAATACGCAACGAGGTCCACAGCGCCTGCCACAGCACCGGTTGTGCCAGCACTTCCGGCAACTGGCGATTTACCCCATCGACGATCACCGCCAGTAACGGTGGCAGCAACAGCAGCAGCGCCAGCACAATTAACGCCGTGTCGCAAATGCGACTATGCAGACGATCGTCCGGGTCGCGCCAGCCTTGCAGCAGTGTGGTACCAGGCGCAATGGCCTTACTCAATCGCTGACTCAACAGCACCAGCCCGAGGCAGCACACCATCTGGATCAGCGCCAGCATTGCCGCGCGGGCAGGATCGTAGTCGTAACTCAGTGCCTGATAGATTGCCAGCTCGATAGTGGTCGCCTGCGGACCGCCGCCCAGCGATAGCACGGTGGCGAAGCTGGCGAAACAGAGCATAAAGATTAGTGCGGCAACCGGCGGGATTTGTCGCCGTAACCACGGCCATTCGACGAAACGGAAAAAATGCCAGCCGCGCATCCCAAGTTGGGCGGCAAGCTGACGTTGTTCGCCGGGAATGTTTTCCAGTGCCTGGAGTAATAAACGGCTAGCCATCGGCAGATTAAAAAACACATGGGCCAGCAAAATGCCTTGCAGGCCGTAGGGCGAAAAGGTCCACTCCAGACCAAGTGATTGCCAGAGCGAGGCCAGCCAGCCCTGGCGACCATAGACGCTAAGAATGCCAAAAACAGCAACCAGCACCGGGAGGATCAAGGTCATTGCGCACAGACGCAACAGCATCTGTCGCCCAGGAAAGCGCCTGCGATAGAGGGCGCGGGCGAGGAATATTGCGGGTACGACAGAGAGCAGCGCCGAGAGAAACGCCTGCCAGAAGGAGAAGCGCACCACATGCCACAGGTAGCTGTCCTGCCAGACTGCCACCCAGTCACCCTGCGGCGCGTTCCACCACAGGGCGAGAAACGCCGCCAGTGCAACCGCCACCACCAGCGTGGCGGCGCTTACGCCTGGAATTAACCAGCCGGGAATTAACGGCTGACGGCGCGTTGCCATTCGCTAATCCATGCCTGACGTTGTGCCGCCACTTCGGCGGGTGTGAACTCTAGCGTGGTGGCTGGTTTGGTCAATTGTTCAAATCCTGCAGGCAGAGTGACGTTTGCTACCGGATACATCCAGTTGCCGGTTGGGATCGCATTCTGAAAAGCCGGAGAAACCATAAACTGGAGGAATTTTTGCGCCAGCTCTGGCTGCTTGCTGGCAGCGGTGCGGGCGGCGACTTCCACTTGCAAATAGTGACCTTCGCTGAAGTTCGCGGTGGCGTAGTTATCTTTCTTCTCTTCGAGAATGTGATAAGCCGGAGAGGTGGTGTAACTCAGGACCAGATCGCTTTCACCTTTTAAAAACAGGCCGTAGGCTTCGCTCCAGCCTTTGGTGACCGTGACCGTTTTCTTCGCCAGTTTCTGCCAGGCTTGCGGGGCGTTATCGCCATAGACTTTTTGCATCCATAGCAACAGACCCAGCCCCGGTGTACTGGTACGTGGATCTTCATAAATCACCCGCCAGTTTTGAACGCTCTCAACCAATTCTTTCAGGCTTTGCGGCGGATTTTTCAGTTTGTTCTTGTCATAGACGAAGGCGAAATAGCCGTAATCAAACGGTACGAAAGTGTCATTATTCCAGCCGCCAGGAACGTTAACGGCTTCCGCTGCCACACCGCTTTTAGCAAACAGCCCGGTTTTGCTGGCGGCGTCTAACAGATTGTTATCCAGCCCCAGCACCACATCGGCTTTGCTGTTTTTGCCTTCCATCCGTAGACGGTTGAGCAGCGAAACGCCATCTTCCAGCGCCACCAGTTTCAGTTCGCAATTACAGTCTGCTTCAAAGGCTTTTTTGACTACCGGACCAGGTCCCCAGTCAGCGGCAAAGGAATCGTAGGTATAAACAGTCAGAACAGGTTTAGCGAAAACAGGCGCTGTGCACAGCAACAGCAGGGGAAGACATTTTTTTAACACTTTGCACCTCACAAAAGAGTGGCAAAGGACTTGAGAAGGAGCCTCAAATCCCTTCGCCGGCGTTATCCGGATCAGGTTCGACGGGTATTTTCTCAGCGCACGCGGCTGCGTGGCACCCCGTTGAGAACGGCGTTAGTGTAGTGATTTTGTTATCAACCAGCAATCATGGATCCGGTGGTGCAAACCACGCTGATTTAAAATCGAACCAGCCGAGGGTGTTCATGCGCAGGCCGCGCATACTACGTTGCCCCTGAATGATCAGCCAGTGGTGGATAAGCGGCACCATTGCTTTGCTGGCGACCAGTTGCTGGCACCAGTTCGCCAGGTTCATTTCGCCATTGCGCCAGCGGGCGGCGTCGGCTTGCCAGTCGATCGGAATACAGTGTTGGAGCAGCGGCACCTCGCACAAGTGCGCGAACAGCGAAAAATCCAGCGGCAGCGTAAAGTTGGCGCTGTTAAGCCAGATATCGCTCTCGATCTCTCCTTCATGCCACTGATCGTAGCTGATCTCTTTGATTTTCATCGTGACCTGGTGACTTGCCAGAATCTGCTGCATGATCCCGGCAATCACCCGATGCTCGCTGTGATCCTGATAAAAGGTCAGGGTGAGGCTTTCCAGACCAGCCGGTTTTTCGCTCTTTATGGTGCGGGCATGGTGCCAACGGGGGAGCAGTCCATAAGCCGGGAACCACAGTTGCTGGTATTGTTCCTCGGCGAAATAGACCAGATTCGTCGGAGAAAGCACATAGCTTACCCAGTCTCTGACTTGCTGATTCGCCCCTCGATGGGTGCGGCTGTCGAACAGTAAATAGTAGCAACCTTCCTCCAGGCGGCTTTCAATCTCTTTTTCCTCGCCCTGTGGACCTTTTAGCATCAGCCCTCCGGCTGGCTCGTCGGCAATTTCCGGCAGAACCCAGACGTTAACTTCGTCGATTAATGCCCGGTAACCGAAGAAGTCATCGAATGCCTGAATTTTCAGTTGATTGGTGCTGTTGCGGATCACCGCATACGGACCGGTGCCGATGGGATGGCTGGCAAAGTTACTGAGGGTTTCCCATTCGCGCGGCAGGATCATTGCCGGAACTTGCCCCAGCAGTAACGGCAACCAGCGGTCCGGTTGCGTGAGATGGATATCCAGTGTCCAGGGCGTCGGCGACACAATGTCAGCAATATGCGAATAGAGCGGAAGCGTATTGATTCGTTTTAAAGAGGCGATCACATCGTCCATTTCCAGTTCACGACCATGGTGAAAATGGACTCCTGGACGCAAAAAGAAACGCCAGTGAAGCGGTGATATTTGCTGCCAGTGGTGGGCGATGTCTGCTTCCAGTTCCCCATTTTCCTCATTTATGCGCGTTAGCGAACTGAAGATTTGCCGGGCGATATGGGTTTCAGAACGGCGCAATGCGCTGCCAGGTAGCAGATTACGCAACGGACGATAGTAGAGCACGCGCAGGATGTGCCGCCCCTGGCGGAAGCTGCGGCCCAGATGAGAAACCAGCATTTGCCGCACAGTCGCTTTGTCGCCAACCAACTGCACTAGTTGGTCGATACGATCCTGCTCCAGCAGGTCTTCCGCCCGCTGTTGCTGAAGCGCCAGCCCGGTATAGAGGAATGTCAGACGCGAGCGTTTACCGCGCCCGACTTCCGCTTCCCACGTCAGCCAGCCGCGATCCTGCATGGTGCTGAGCAGGGTGCGCATATGACGACGCGAGCAACTCAGTAACGCTGCCAGTTCGTTGAGCGTGGTCTCCTGAGATTTACCCTCGCAGCATTGCCACAGGCGGATGAACTGTTGTTGCAGACGAGCAGATGGCATAAAAGGGGAACTCCTGCGCAAAAGACAGCAATTTTATTTTCCCTATATTAAGTCAATAATTCCTAACGATGAAGCAAGGAGGTGCCCCATGCGTCAGTTTTATCAGCACTATTTTACCGCGACAGCGAAGTTGTGCTGGTTGCGTTGGTTAAGCGTCCCACAACGATTAACCATGCTTGAAGAACTGATGCAATGGGAGGGGAGTCATTCTGACTACTGATTTGCGGACATCATGTGTGACTGAGTATTGGTGTTAATCGCCACGCCAGCAGTGATTATCTGCTGGCTTTTTTCTTTTTGGCGATTGAGTGCCGGACGGTGTACAAACTAACGCATAAACGCCGGTTGCTTCTCTTCATAAGACGCAATTGCGTCGTCGTGCTGCAGAGTCAGGCCGATGCTGTCCAGACCGTTCATCATGCAGTGGCGGCGGAAGGCATCGATGGTAAAGCGATAAGTTTTCTCTCCCGCTTTCACCTCTTGCGCTTCCAGGTCTACATCAAAATGAATCCCCGGATTGGCTTTCACCAGCGCAAACAGCTCATCCACTTCTGCATCGCTTAATTTCACCGGCAGCAGCTGGTTGTTAAAGCTATTGCCGTAGAAGATGTCAGCAAAACTCGGCGCAATCACCACCTTAAAACCGTAATCGGTCAATGCCCACGGCGCGTGCTCACGCGAGGAACCGCAGCCGAAGTTTTCTCGTGCCAGCAAAATGGAAGCGCCCTGATACTGCGGGAAGTTCAGCACGAAGTCCGGGTTTGGCTGTTGGCCTTTTTCATCCAGAAAACGCCAGTCGTTAAACAGATGCGCGCCAAAACCCGTACGGGTCACTTTCTGCAAAAACTGTTTCGGGATGATTGCATCGGTATCGACATTGGCGGCATCCAACGGAACCACCAGGCCTGTGTGTTTGATAAATTTCTCTGCCATGGTGTGCTCCTTATTTAATGTTGCGAATGTCGGCAAAATGACCGGTCACAGCCGCGGCGGCAGCCATTGCCGGGCTGACCAGATGCGTGCGCCCGCCGCGTCCCTGGCGGCCTTCAAAGTTACGGTTGCTGGTGGAGGCGCAACGTTCGCCCGGATTCAGGCGGTCGTTGTTCATCGCCAGACACATTGAACAACCTGGCAAGCGCCATTCAAAACCAGCTTCGATAAAAATTTTGTCCAGACCTTCCGCTTCCGCCTGGGCTTTAACCGGACCGGAACCGGGAACCACCAGCGCTTGTACGCCTGGCGCGACTTTCCGGCCTTTGGCGATTTCCGCTGCTGCACGTAAATCTTCAATACGCGAGTTAGTACAGGAACCAATAAACACTTTGTCGATAGCCACTTCTGTCAGCGGAATACCCGGTTTCAGCCCCATATAGGCCAGCGCTTTTTCTGCCGACGCGCGTTCAACCGGATCGGCAAACGAAGCCGGATCGGGAATATTGTCGTTCACAGAAATCACCTGGCCCGGATTGGTGCCCCAGGTGACCTGCGGCGAAATCTCTTCTGCTTGCAGAGTGACAACGGTATCGAAAGTTGCTCCTTCGTCGGTTTGCAGGGTTTTCCAGTAGGCAACGGCGTCGTCGAAATCTTTGCCTTTCGGCGCATGCAGACGGCCTTTAACATAGTTAAAGGTGGTTTCGTCCGGTGCAACCAGACCGGCTTTTGCGCCCATTTCGATTGCCATATTGCACAGGGTCATACGACCTTCCATGCTTAAATCACGGATTGCTTCGCCGCAAAATTCCACCACATGCCCGGTACCGCCTGCGCTGCCGGTTTTACCAATAATTGCCAGCACGATATCTTTTGCGGTAATGCCCGGCGCGGCTTTGCCCTGGACTTCAATTTTCATGGTCTTCGCCCGGCCCTGTTTCAGGGTTTGCGTTGCCAGTACGTGTTCAACTTCGGAAGTGCCGATACCAAAGGCCAGTGCGCCAAACGCGCCGTGGGTGGCGGTATGTGAGTCGCCGCAGACAATGGTCATCCCCGGCAAGGTCACGCCCTGTTCCGGCCCCATTACGTGGACGATCCCCTGATACGGGTGATTCAGGTCATACAGCTCGACGCCAAATTCTTTGCAGTTTTTGATCAGCTCCTGCATCTGGATGCGCGCCATTTCACCGCAGGCATTAATGTCTTTCGTCTGGGTAGAGACGTTGTGATCCATGGTGGCGAAGGTTTTGCCCGGCTGACGTACCGAGCGACCGTGGGCGCGCAGACCATCGAACGCCTGCGGTGAGGTCACTTCATGCACCAGGTGGCGGTCGATATATAACAGCGGGGTTTCGTTTTCGGCTTCGTACACTACGTGAGCGTCGAATAATTTTTCGTATAACGTCTTAGCCATGATTACACCCCTTCTGCCACATAGCGGGCAATGATATCGCCCATTTCATCGGTACTAACGGCGGCAGCGCCACGGGCTAAATCCCCGGTGCGAATGCCTTCTTCTAATGCGCGGTTAATGGCGCGTTCAATGGCGGAAGCCGCATCATCGGCATCCAGGCTGTAACGCAGCAGCAGCGCCAGCGACAGAATTTGTGCAATCGGGTTGGCGATATTTTTACCTGCGATATCGGGTGCCGAGCCGCCCGCCGGTTCATACAGACCAAAACCTTGCTCGTTCAGGCTGGCGGAAGGCAACATCCCCATTGAGCCAGTGATCATTGCGCACTCATCAGACAGAATGTCGCCAAACAGGTTGGAGCACAGCAAGACGTCAAACTGTGATGGATCTTTAATCAGCTGCATGGTTGCGTTGTCGATGTACATATGCGCCAGTTCGACGTCCGGGTATTCCGTGGCGATCTCGTTAACGATCTCCCGCCATAAAATAGAGGATTGCAGCACGTTGGCTTTGTCGATTGAGGTGACTTTGTGGCGACGCTTGCGGGCAGATTCAAATGCGATGCGGGCAATACGCTCGATCTCAAAACGGTGGTACACCTCGGTATCAAACGCTTTTTCATATTGTCCGCTACCTTCGCGGCCTTTTGGCTGACCGAAATAGATGCCGCCGGTCAGTTCGCGCACACACAGGATGTCAAAGCCGTTTGCGGCAATGTCAGCACGCAGCGGACAGAATGCTTCCAGCCCCTGATACAGTTTTGCCGGACGCAGATTGCTGAATAATTTGAAGTGCTTACGCAAAGGCAGCAGTGCGCCGCGTTCTGGTTGCTGGTCTGGCGGCAAATGTTCCCACTTCGGACCACCTACCGAGCCAAACAACACGGCATCGGCTTGCTCGCAACCTTCAACTGTCGCAGGCGGCAGTGGCTGCCCGTGGTTATCAATGGCGGCGCCGCCTACATCGTAATGGCTGGTGGTGATACGCATCGCAAATCGGTTGCGCACGGCATCCAGCACTTTCAGCGCCTGGGTCATCACTTCCGGACCAATACCGTCCCCCGGCAATACGGCAATATGGTAATTCTTCGACATCACACGGTTTCCTTGTTGTTTTCGTTGTGTTGAGCTTTGCGTTGCAACTCTTTTTCGACTTCTGCGGCACGCCAGATATTGTTCAGTACGTGCACCATGGCTTTGGCGGAGGACTCGACAATATCGGTGGCCAGGCCGACGCCGTGGAAGCGGCGACCGTTGTAGTTGGCGACAATATCCACCTGACCCAGCGCATCTTTACCGTGGCCTTTGGCGGTCAGGCTGTATTTCACCAGTTCGACGTTATAGTCAGTGATGCGGTTTATCGCCTGGTAGACGGCATCGACCGGACCGTTACCGTTGGCGGCTTCTGCTTTGACTTCTTCGCCACAGGCCAGTTTGACGGCGGCAGTGGCAATATCGTTAGAACCTGACTGCACGCTGAAGTAATCCAGACGGAAATGCTCCGGCTCTTCTTGCTGCTTACCGATGAAGGCCAGCGCCTCCAGATCGTAATCAAACACCTGGCCTTTTTTGTCCGCCAGCTTCAGGAAAGCGTCGTACAGGTTGTCTAAATTATATTCACTTTCTTTATATCCCATCTCATCCATGCGATGTTTCACCGCCGCACGCCCCGAACGAGAGGTCAGATTCAGCTGGATTTGGTTCAGACCAATAGATTCTGGTGTCATGATTTCGTAGTTTTCGCGGTTTTTCAGTACACCATCCTGGTGGATACCGGAGGAGTGTGCGAATGCGCCGCTGCCAACAATGGCTTTGTTTGCCGGGATCGGCATATTACAAATCTGGCTAACTAACTGGCTGGTGCGCCATATCTCCTGGTGATTGATGGCGGTGTGGACGTTGAGAATATCCTTACGAACTTTGATCGCCATGATGACTTCTTCAAGGGAACAGTTACCGGCACGCTCGCCGATCCCGTTCATTGCGCCTTCTACCTGCCGTGCTCCGGCATGTACCGCCGCCAGTGAGTTGCCGACCGCCAGGCCCAAATCGTCGTGGGTATGTACGGAAATAATGGCTTTGTCGATGTTGGGTACGCGTTCATACAGGCCGCTGATGATTCCGGCGAACTCAAATGGCATGGTGTAGCCCACGGTGTCCGGAATGTTGATGGTGGTGGCACCGGCATTAATCGCCGCTTCGACCACTCGCGCCAGATCGGCAATTGGGGTGCGTCCGGCATCTTCGCAAGAAAATTCAACATCATCGGTGTAATTACGGGCGCGTTTCACCATATAGATAGCGCGTTCGATCACTTCGTCCAGCGTGCTGCGCAGCTTGGTGGCGATGTGCATTGGCGAAGTGGCAATAAAAGTATGGATACGGAAGGCTTCGGCGACTTTCAGGGATTCGGCTGCCACGTCAATATCTTTTTCCACGCAGCGAGCTAACGCGCATACACGGCTGTTTTTAACCTGGCGAGCGATGGTCTGCACTGATTCAAAATCACCCGGCGAAGAGACGGGGAAACCGACTTCCATCACGTCAACACCCATACGCTCAAGGGCCAGCGCAATTTGCAGTTTTTCTTTCACACTCAAGCTTGCCTGTAACGCCTGTTCACCGTCGCGCAATGTGGTATCGAAAATAATGACTTGCTGGCTCATGGTTTGGGTCCTTGTCTCTTTTTGAGCGCCTCGCTTCGGGCATAAAAAAACCCGCGCAATGGCGCGGGTTTTTGTTTGACTGCGTGCTGGCTTAATGCTGGATGCCGCTCACTCGTCTACCGCGCAAAGAAGATGCGTTTAGTAGTAGTAGACCGATAAAGCGAACGATGTGAGTCATTAAATCAGCTCCAGATGAATGCGATATGCTTTTAGAGTTACTGGATACAAAAACGGATGTCAACCCTGAAGCAATAAAAACGTCACGCCATTGTGAGTTCGGCATCCGTAAAATTAGCTAATTGTGCTGCGGTGGTTAAAACAAGCGATATTAATTTCTGCTTAACCGCCGATGCTTTTCATCGGTTGACATATTTCAGAATAATTTTTTGCATCTAATCAACGAGGGAAAGGGGGATAAAATGCACGCGTTACAAAACCTATCCTGATGATTTGTATTGAATTATATGTTTTGCGAATTTTTTGATATTCATTTGCTGAATATTATTGATCAATTAATGTTAAGAATTAATGCATTAAACATATAAATTAATTATTAAAAAGCACATTTAATCCATTTTGTGGATGATTGAGTATTCGTGGTAGTTATGATTAGATTGTTTTCGCAACAAAAACATTATGGATTATTATGCTGTAGTAAATGACTCTTTGCTCGGCAGTGGATTCTGTTTTTATCAGAACCCGTATCTTTATGTTTTCCTAATTTTACTCATTTTGCTTTTTCTTATTTTATATGCATGATAAATCATATTCTCGAGGATTATTTCTCTGCATTCCAATAAGGGAAAGGGAGTTAAGTGTGACAGTGGAGTTAAGTATGCCAGAGGTACAAACAGATCATCCAGAGACGGCGGAGTTAAGCAAGCCACAGCTACGCATGGTCGATCTCAACTTATTAACCGTTTTCGATGCCGTGATGCAGGAGCAAAACATCACCCGTGCCGCTCATGCTCTGGGAATGTCGCAACCTGCGGTCAGTAACGCTGTTGCACGCCTGAAGGTGATGTTTAATGACGAGCTTTTTGTTCGTTATGGCCGTGGTATTCAACCGACTGCTCGCGCATTTCAACTTTTTGGCTCAGTTCGTCAGGCATTGCAACTAGTACAAAATGAATTGCCTGGTTCAGGTTTTGAACCCGCGAGCAGTGAACGTGTATTTCATCTTTGTGTTTGCAGCCCGTTAGACAGCATTCTGACCTCGCAGATTTATAATCACATTGAGCAGATTGCGCCAAATATACATGTTATGTTCAAGTCTTCATTAAATCAGAACACTGAACATCAGCTGCGTTATCAGGAAACGGAGTTTGTGATTAGTTATGAAGACTTCCATCGCCCTGAATTTACCAGTGTGCCATTATTTAAAGATGAAATGGTGTTGGTAGCCAGCAAAAATCATCCAACAATTAAAGGCCCGTTACTGAAGCATGATGTTTATAACGAACAACATGCTGCGGTTTCGCTCGATCGTTTCGCATCATTTAGTCAAACCTGGTATGACACGGTAGATAAGCAAGCCAGTATCGCGTATCAGGGCATGGCAATGATGAGCGTACTTAGCGTGGTGTCGCAAACGCATCTGGTCGCTATTGCGCCGCGTTGGTTGGCTGAAGAGTTCGCTGAATCCTTAGAGTTACAGGTATTACCGCTGCCGTTAAAACAAAACAGCAGAACCTGTTATCTCTCCTGGCATGAAGCTGCCGGGCGTGATAAAGGCCATCAGTGGATGGAAGAGCAATTAGTCTCAATTTGCAAACGCTAACTGAATGCAGAATAGGTCAGACATCAATGTCTGGTTTATTCTGCATTTTTTATTGAATGTAGAATTTTATTCTGAATGTTTGTGCTCTCTATTTTAGGATTAATTAAAAAAATAGAGAAATTGCTGTAAGTTGTAGGATTCAGCCGATTTATTATCAATTTCATCCTCTGTAATGGAGGATTTTATCGTTTCTTTTCACCTTTCCTCCTGTTTATTCTTATTACCCCGTGTTTATGTCTCTGTCTGCCAATTGCTTAAGCAAGATCGGACGGTTAATGTGTTTTACACATTTTTTCCGTCAAACAGTGAGGCAGGCCATGGAGATGTTGTCTGGAGCCGAGATGGTCGTCCGATCGCTTATCGATCAGGGCGTTAAACAAGTATTCGGTTATCCTGGAGGCGCGGTCCTTGATATTTACGATGCATTGCATACCGTGGGTGGTATCGATCATGTTTTAGTTCGCCATGAGCAGGCGGCGGTGCATATGGCCGATGGTCTGGCGCGCGCGACCGGGGAAGTCGGCGTCGTGCTGGTAACGTCGGGTCCAGGGGCGACCAATGCAATTACTGGCATTGCCACCGCTTATATGGATTCCATTCCATTAGTTGTCCTTTCCGGGCAGGTAGCGACTTCGTTGATAGGTTATGATGCCTTTCAGGAGTGCGACATGGTGGGGATTTCTCGCCCGGTGGTTAAACACAGTTTTCTGGTTAAGCAAACGGAAGACATTCCGCAGGTGCTGAAAAAGGCTTTCTGGCTAGCGGCAAGTGGTCGTCCTGGACCCGTGGTCGTTGATTTACCGAAAGATATTCTAAATCCGGCGAACAAATTACCCTATGTCTGGCCGGAGTCGGTCAGTATGCGTTCTTACAATCCCACGACCTCCGGGCATAAAGGGCAAATTAAGCGCGCTCTGCAAACGCTGGTGGCGGCAAAAAAACCGGTTGTCTACGTAGGCGGTGGGGCAATCACGGCGGGCTGCCATCTGCAGTTGAAAGAAGCGGTGGAGGCGTTGAATCTGCCCGTTGTTTCCTCTTTGATGGGGCTGGGGGCGTTTCCGGCAACGCATCGCCAGGCACTGGGCATGTTGGGAATGCACGGTACCTACGAAGCCAATATGACGATGCATAACGCGGATGTGATTTTCGCCGTCGGGGTACGTTTTGATGACCGAACGACGAACAATCTGGCAAAGTACTGCCCAAATGCCACTGTTTTGCATATCGATATTGATCCTACTTCCATTTCTAAAACCGTGACTGCTGATATCCCGATTGTGGGGGATGCTCGCCAGGTCCTCGAACAAATGCTTGAACTCCTGTCGCAAGAATCCGTCCATCAACCGCTGGATGAGATCCGCGACTGGTGGCAGCAGATTGAACAGTGGCGCGCTCGTCAGTGCCTGAAATATGACTCTTACAGTGAAAAGATTAAACCGCAGGCGGTGATCGAGACTCTTTGGCGGTTGACGAAGGGAGACGCTTACGTGACGTCCGATGTCGGGCAGCACCAGATGTTTGCTGCGCTTTATTATCCATTCGACAAACCGCGTCGCTGGATCAACTCTGGCGGCCTCGGCACGATGGGTTTTGGTTTACCTGCGGCACTGGGCGTCAAAATGGCGTTGCCAGAAGAAACCGTGGTTTGCGTCACTGGTGACGGCAGTATTCAGATGAACATCCAGGAACTGTCTACCGCGTTGCAATATGAGTTGCCCGTACTGGTGGTGAATCTCAATAACCGCTATCTGGGGATGGTGAAGCAGTGGCAGGACATGATCTATTCCGGCCGTCATTCACAATCTTATATGCAGTCCTTACCAGACTTCGTCCGTCTGGCGGAAGCCTATGGTCACGTCGGGATCCAGATCTCTCATCCGCAAGAACTGGAAAGCAAACTTAGCGAGGCGCTGGAACAGGTGCGCAATAATCGCTTGGTGTTTGTTGATGTTACCGTCGATGGCAGTGAGCACGTCTACCCGATGCAGATTCGCGGGGGCGGAATGGATGAAATGTGGTTAAGCAAAACGGAGAGAACCTGATTATGCGCCGGATATTATCAGTCTTACTCGAAAATGAATCAGGCGCGTTATCCCGCGTGATTGGCCTTTTTTCCCAGCGTGGCTACAACATTGAAAGCCTGACCGTTGCGCCAACCGACGATCCGACATTATCGCGTATGACCATCCAGACCGTGGGCGATGAAAAAGTGCTTGAGCAAATCGAAAAGCAATTACACAAGCTGGTCGATGTCTTGCGCGTGAGCGAGTTGGGGCAGGGCGCGCACGTTGAGCGGGAAATCATGCTGGTGAAAATTCAGGCCAGCGGTTACGGGCGTGACGAAGTGAAACGTAATACGGAAATATTCCGTGGGCAAATTATCGATGTCACACCCTCGCTTTATACCGTTCAATTAGCAGGCACCAGCGATAAGCTTGATGCATTTTTAGCATCGATTCGCGATGTGGCGAAAATTGTGGAAGTTGCTCGCTCTGGTGTGGTCGGACTTTCACGCGGCGATAAAATAATGCGTTGAGAATGATCTCAATGCGCAATTTGCAGCCCAACATGTCACGTTGGGCTTTTTTTGCGAAATCAGTGGGAACCTGGAATAAAAGCAGTTGCCGCAGTTAATTTTCTGCGCTTAGATGTTAATGAATTTAACCCATACCAGTACAATGGCTATGGTTTTTACATTTTACGCAAGGGGCAATTGTGAAACTGGATGAAATCGCTCGGCTGGCGGGAGTGTCGCGGACCACTGCAAGCTATGTTATTAACGGCAAAGCGAAGCAATACCGTGTGAGCGACAAAACCGTTGAAAAAGTCATGGCTGTGGTGCGTGAGCACAATTACCACCCGAACGCCGTGGCAGCTGGGCTTCGTGCTGGACGCACACGTTCTATTGGTCTTGTGATCCCCGATCTGGAGAACACCAGCTATACCCGCATCGCTAACTATCTTGAACGCCAGGCGCGGCAACGGGGTTATCAACTGCTGATTGCCTGCTCGGAAGATCAGCCCGACAACGAAATGCGCTGCATTGAGCACCTTTTACAGCGTCAGGTTGATGCCATTATTGTTTCGACGTCGTTGCCACCTGAGCATCCTTTTTATCAACGCTGGGCTAACGACCCGTTCCCGATTGTCGCGCTGGACCGCGCCCTCGATCGTGAACACTTCACCAGCGTGGTTGGTGCCGATCAGGATGATGCCGAAATGCTGGCGGAAGAGTTACGTAAGTTTCCCGCCGAGACGGTACTTTATCTTGGCGCGCTGCCGGAGCTTTCTGTCAGCTTCCTGCGTGAACAAGGTTTCCGTACTGCCTGGAAAGATGATCCTCGCGAAGTGCATTTCCTTTATGCCAACAGCTATGAGCGGGAGGCAGCTGCCCAGTTATTCGAAAAATGGCTGGAAACGCATCCGATGCCGCAGGCACTGTTCACAACGTCGTTTGCGTTGTTGCAAGGGGTGATGGATGTCACGCTACGTCGTGACGGCAAACTGCCTTCTGACCTGGCAATTGCCACCTTTGGCGATAACGAACTGCTCGACTTCTTACAGTGCCCGGTGCTGGCAGTGGCTCAACGTCACCGCGATGTCGCAGAGCGTGTGCTGGAGATTGTCCTGGCAAGCCTGGACGAACCGCGTAAGCCAAAACCTGGTTTAACGCGCATTAAACGTAATCTCTATCGCCGCGGCGTGCTCAGCCGTAGCTAAGCCGCGAACAAAAGTACGCGCCAGGTGAATTTCTCTCTGGCGCGTTGAGTACGGGAATGGACATCAATATCCTTAAAGTAAATAAGACTATTCCTGGCTATTATTGATAAATGCTTTTAAACCCGCCCGTTAATTAACTCACCTGCTGAAATTCACAATAATTAAATGATATTGACAGCGCGTTTTTGCATTATTTTGTTACATGCAGAGATGAATTGCCGATTTAACAAACACTTTTCTTTGTTTTTGCGCAAACCTGCTGGCATCAAGCGCCACACAGACGCAACAGGGACTGTTAACCAGAGAAGATATGTCCTAAAATGCCGCTCGCGTCGCAAACTGACACTTTATATTTGCTGTGGAAAATAGTGAGTCATTTTAAAACGGTGATGACGATGAGGGATTTTTTCTTACAGCTATTCATAACGTTAATTTGCTTCGCACGTTGGACGTAAAATAAACAACGCTGATATTAGCCGTAAACATCGGGTTTTTTACCTCGGTATGCCTTGTGACTGGCTTGACAAGCTTTTCCTCCGCTCCGTAAACTCCTTTCAGTGGGAAATTGTGGGGCAAAGTGGGAATAAGGGGTGAGGCTGGCATGTTCCGGGGAGCAACGTTAGTCAATCTCGACAGCAAAGGGCGCTTATCAGTGCCTACCCGTTATCGGGAACAGCTGCTTGAGAACGCTGCCGGTCAAATGGTTTGCACCATTGACATTCATCACCCGTGCCTGCTGCTTTACCCCCTGCCTGAATGGGAAATTATCGAGCAAAAATTATCGCGTCTGTCGAGCATGAACCCGGTTGAGCGCCGTGTGCAGCGCCTACTGTTAGGTCATGCCAGCGAATGTCAGATGGATGGCGCAGGTCGATTGTTAATCGCGCCAGTACTGCGGCAACATGCCGGGCTGACAAAAGAAGTGATGCTGGTTGGACAGTTCAACAAGTTTGAGCTGTGGGATGAAACAACCTGGCATCAACAGGTCAAGGAAGATATCGACGCAGAGCAGTTGGCTACCGGAGACTTATCGGAGCGACTGCAGGACTTGTCTCTATAAAATGATGGAAAACTATAAACATACTACGGTGCTGCTGGATGAAGCCGTTAATGGCCTCAATATCCGTCCTGATGGCATCTACATTGATGGGACTTTTGGTCGCGGTGGTCACTCACGTCTGATCCTCTCGCAGCTTGGCGAAGAGGGGCGTTTGCTGGCGATCGATCGCGACCCGCAGGCTATCGCCGTTGCGAAGACTATTGATGATCCGCGCTTCTCCATCATCCACGGACCTTTCTCCGCGCTGGGCGAATATGTTGCCGAGCGCGATCTTATCGGCAAGATCGACGGCATTCTCCTCGATCTTGGCGTCTCTTCACCGCAACTTGATGATGCTGAGCGCGGCTTTTCCTTTATGCGCGATGGTCCGCTGGACATGCGTATGGACCCAACCCGTGGGCAGTCAGCCGCTGAATGGCTACAAACCGCAGAAGAAGCCGATATCGCCTGGGTATTGAAAACCTATGGTGAAGAGCGTTTTGCCAAACGCATTGCCCGCGCCATTGTCGAGCGTAACCGCGAACAGCCGATGACCCGCACCAAAGAACTGGCGGAAGTCGTGGCTGCCGCAACGCCGGTGAAAGATAAGTTTAAACATCCCGCGACCCGTACCTTCCAGGCGGTGCGCATTTGGGTAAACAGTGAACTGGAGGAGATAGAGCAGGCGCTAAAAAGCTCGCTCAATGTGCTGGCCCCGGGTGGGCGGCTTTCGATCATCAGCTTCCACTCACTTGAAGACCGCATTGTGAAACGTTTTATGCGTGAAAACAGCCGCGGTCCGCAAGTTCCGGCAGGGTTACCGATGACAGAAGAGCAGCTCAAAAAACTGGGGGGCCGTCAGTTGCGAGCACTAGGTAAGTTGATGCCGGGCGAAGAAGAGGTGGCTGAGAACCCTCGTGCCCGTAGTTCAGTTCTGCGTATTGCAGAGAGGACGAACGCATGATCAGCAGAGTGACAGAAGCTCTAAGCAAAGTTAAAGGATCGATGGGAAGCCACGAGCGCCATGCATTGCCTGGTGTTATCGGTGACGATCTTTTGCGATTTGGGAAGCTGCCACTCTGCCTGTTCATTTGCATTATTTTGACGGCGGTGACCGTGGTAACCACGGCGCACCATACCCGTTTACTGACCGCTCAGCGCGAACAACTGGTGCTGGAGCGAGATGCTTTAGACATTGAATGGCGCAACCTGATCCTTGAAGAGAATGCGCTCGGCGACCATAGCCGGGTGGAAAGGATCGCCACGGAAAAGCTGCAAATGCAGCATGTTGATCCGTCACAAGAAAATATCGTAGTGCAAAAATAAGGATAAACGCGACGCATGAAAGCAGCGGCGAAAACGCAGAAACCAAAACGTCAGGAAGAACATGCCAACTTTATCAGTTGGCGTTTTGCGTTGTTATGCGGCTGTATTCTCCTGGCGCTGGCTTTTCTGCTCGGACGCGTAGCGTGGTTACAAGTTATCTCCCCGGATATGCTGGTGAAAGAGGGCGACATGCGTTCTCTTCGCGTTCAGCAAGTTTCCACCTCCCGCGGCATGATTACTGACCGTTCTGGTCGCCCGTTAGCGGTGAGTGTGCCAGTAAAAGCGATTTGGGCTGACCCGAAAGAAGTGCATGACGCTGGCGGTATCAGCGTCGGTGACCGCTGGAAGGCGCTGGCTAACGCGCTCAATATTCCGCTGGATCAGCTCTCAGCCCGCATTAACGCCAACCCGAAAGGGCGCTTTATTTATCTGGCGCGTCAGGTAAACCCTGACATGGCGGACTACATCAAAAAACTGAAACTGCCGGGGATTCATCTGCGTGAAGAATCTCGCCGTTATTATCCATCCGGCGAAGTGACTGCTCACCTCATCGGCTTTACTAACGTCGATAGCCAAGGGATTGAGGGCGTCGAGAAGAGTTTCGATAAATGGCTTACCGGGCAGCCGGGTGAGCGCATTGTGCGTAAAGACCGCTATGGTCGCGTAATTGAAGATATTTCTTCTACTGACAGCCAGGCAGCGCACAACCTGACGCTGAGTATTGATGAACGCCTGCAGGCGCTGGTTTATCGCGAACTGAACAACGCGGTGGCCTTTAACAAGGCTGAATCTGGTAGCGCCGTGCTGGTGGATGTCAACACCGGTGAAGTGCTGGCGATGGCTAACAGCCCGTCATACAACCCAAATAATCTGAGCGGCACGCCGAAGGAAGCGATGCGTAACCGTACCATCACCGACGTGTTTGAACCGGGCTCAACGGTTAAACCGATGGTGGTGATGACCGCGTTGCAACGTGGCGTGGTGCGGGAAAACTCGGTACTCAATACCGTTCCTTATCGAATTAACGGCCACGAAATCAAAGACGTGGCACGCTACAGCGAATTAACCCTGACCGGGGTATTACAGAAGTCGAGTAACGTCGGTGTTTCCAAACTGGCGTTAGCGATGCCGTCCTCAGCGTTAGTAGATACTTACTCACGTTTTGGGCTGGGAAAAGCGACCAATTTGGGGTTGGTCGGAGAACGCAGTGGCTTATATCCTCAAAAACAACGGTGGTCTGACATAGAGAGGGCCACCTTCTCTTTCGGCTACGGGCTAATGGTAACACCGTTACAGTTAGCGCGAGTCTACGCAACTATCGGCAGCTACGGCATTTATCGCCCACTGTCGATTACCAAAGTTGACCCCCCGGTTCCCGGTGAACGTGTCTTCCCGGAATCCATTGTTCGCACCGTGGTGCATATGATGGAAAGCGTGGCGCTACCGGGCGGCGGCGGCGTGAAGGCGGCGATTAAAGGCTATCGTATCGCCATTAAAACCGGTACCGCGAAAAAGGTCGGGCCGGACGGTCGCTACATCAATAAATATATTGCTTATACCGCAGGCGTTGCGCCTGCGAGTCAGCCGCGCTTCGCGCTGGTTGTTGTTATCAACGATCCGCAGGCGGGTAAATACTACGGCGGCGCCGTTTCCGCGCCGGTCTTTGGTGCCATCATGGGCGGCGTATTGCGTACCATGAACATCGAGCCGGATGCGCTGACAACGGGCGATAAAAATGAATTTGTGATTAATCAAGGCGAGGGTACAGGTGGCAGATCGTAATTTGCGCGACCTTCTTGCTCCGTGGGTGCCAGACGCACCTTCGCGAGCACTGCGAGAGATGACACTCGACAGCCGTGTGGCTGCGGCGGGCGATCTCTTTGTAGCTGTAGTAGGTCATCAGGCGGACGGGCGTCGATATATCCCGCAGGCGATAGCGCAAGGTGTGGCTGCCATTATTGCAGAGGCGAAAGATGAGGCGACCGACGGTGAAATCCGTGAAATGCACGGCGTACCGGTCATCTATCTCAGCCAGCTCAACGAGCGTTTATCTGCACTGGCGGGCCGCTTTTACCATGAACCCTCTGACAATTTACGTCTTGTAGGCGTAACGGGCACCAACGGCAAAACCACGACGACCCAGCTGCTGGCACAGTGGAGCCAACTGCTTGGCGAAACCAGCGCGGTAATGGGCACCGTTGGTAACGGCCTGCTGGGGAAAGTGATCCCGACAGAAAATACCACCGGTTCGGCAGTCGATGTTCAGCATGAGCTGGCGGGGCTGGTGGATCAGGGCGCGACTTTTTGCGCAATGGAAGTTTCATCCCACGGGCTGGTACAACACCGTGTGGCGGCATTGAAATTTGCGGCGTCGGTCTTTACCAACTTAAGCCGCGATCACCTTGATTATCATGGTGATATGGAACACTACGAAGCTGCGAAATGGCTGCTTTATTCTGAGCATCATTGCGGTCAGGCGATTATTAACGCCGACGATGAAGTGGGCCGCCGCTGGCTGGCAAAACTGCCGGACGCGGTTGCGGTATCAATGGAAGATCATATCAATCCGAACTGTCACGGACGCTGGTTGAAAGCGACCGACGTGAACTATCACGACAGCGGTGCGACCATTCGCTTTAGCTCGAGTTGGGGCGATGGGGAAATTGAAAGTCGCCTGATGGGCGCATTCAACGTCAGCAACCTGCTGCTGGCGCTGGCGACACTGCTGGCACTCGGCTATCCGCTGGCTGATTTGCTGAAAACCGCCGCGCGTCTGCAACCGGTTTGCGGACGTATGGAAGTGTTCACTGCACCAGGCAAACCGACGGTGGTGGTGGATTACGCGCATACGCCGGATGCACTGGAAAAAGCCTTACAGGCGGCGCGCCTGCACTGTGCGGGCAAGCTGTGGTGCGTCTTTGGCTGCGGTGGCGATCGTGATAAAGGCAAACGTCCACTGATGGGCGCAATTGCTGAAGAGTTTGCTGACGTGGCGGTGGTGACGGACGATAACCCGCGTACCGAAGAGCCTCGTGCCATCATCAACGATATTCTGGCGGGAATGTTAGATGCCGGATATGCCAAAGTGATGGAAGGCCGTGCTGAAGCGGTGACTTGCGCCGTTATGCAGGCTAAAGAGAATGATGTGGTACTGGTCGCGGGCAAAGGCCATGAGGATTACCAGATTGTTGGCAATCAGCGTCTGGACTACTCCGATCGCGTCACGGTGGCGCGTCTGCTGGGGGTGATTGCATGATTAGCGTAACCCTTAGCCAACTTACCGATATTCTCAACGGTGAACTGCAAGGTGCAGATATTACCCTTGATGCTGTAACCACTGACACGCGAAAACTGACGCCGGGCTGCCTGTTTGTTGCCCTGAAAGGCGAACGTTTCGATGCTCATGATTTTGCCGACCAGGCGAAAGCTGGCGGCGCAGGCGCACTACTGGTTAGCCGTCCGCTGGATATTGATCTGCCGCAGTTAATCGTCAAGGATACGCGTCTGGCGTTTGGTGAACTGGCTGCATGGGTTCGCCAGCAAGTTCCGGCGCGCGTGGTTGCTCTGACAGGTTCCTCCGGCAAAACCTCCGTTAAAGAGATGACGGCGGCAATTTTAAGCCAGTGCGGCAACACACTTTATACGGCAGGCAATCTCAATAACGACATCGGTGTACCGATGACGCTGTTGCGCTTAACGCCGGAATACGATTACGCAGTTATTGAACTTGGCGCGAACCATCAGGGTGAAATTGCCTGGACTGTGAGTCTGACTCGCCCGGAAGCGGCGCTGGTCAACAACCTGGCAGCGGCGCATTTGGAAGGTTTTGGCTCGCTTGCGGGTGTCGCGAAAGCGAAAGGTGAAATCTTTAGCGGCCTGCCGGAAAACGGTATCGCCATTATGAACGCCGACAACAACGACTGGCTGAACTGGCAGAGCGTAATTGGCTCACGCAAAGTGTGGCGTTTCTCACCTAATGCCGCCAACAGCGATTTCACCGCCACCAATATCCATGTAACCTCGCACGGTACGGAATTTACCCTGCAAACCCCTACAGGTAGCGTCGATGTTCTGCTGCCGTTGCCGGGGCGTCACAATATTGCGAATGCGCTGGCAGCCGCTGCGCTCTCCATGTCCGTGGGCGCAACGCTTGATGCTATCAAAGCGGGGCTGGCAAATCTGAAAGCTGTTCCAGGCCGTCTGTTCCCCATAAAACTGGCAGAAAACCAGTTGCTGCTCGACGACTCCTACAACGCCAATGTCGGTTCAATGACCGCCGCTGTTCAGGTTCTGGCTGAAATGCCGGGCTACCGCGTGCTGGTGGTGGGCGATATGGCGGAACTGGGCGCTGAAAGCGAAGCCTGCCATGTACAGGTGGGCGAAGCGGCAAAAGCTGCTGGTATTGACTGCGTGTTAAGTGTGGGTAAACAAAGCCATGCTATCAGCACCGCCAGCGGCGTTGGCGAACATTTTTCCGATAAAACTGCGCTTATCGCGCGTCTTAAATCACTGATTGCTGAGCAACAGGTAATTACGATTTTAGTTAAGGGTTCACGTAGTGCTGCCATGGAAGAGGTAGTACGCGCTTTACAGGAGAATGGGACATGTTAGTTTGGCTGGCCGAACATTTGGTCAAATATTATTCCGGCTTTAACGTCTTTTCCTATCTGACGTTTCGCGCCATCGTCAGCCTGCTGACCGCGCTGTTCATCTCATTGTGGATGGGCCCGCGTATGATTGCTCATTTGCAAAAACTTTCCTTTGGTCAGGTGGTGCGTAACGACGGTCCTGAATCACACTTCAGCAAGCGCGGTACACCGACCATGGGCGGGATAATGATCCTGACGGCGATTGTGATCTCCGTGCTGCTGTGGGCTTACCCGTCCAATCCGTACGTCTGGTGCGTACTGGTGGTGCTGGTAGGTTATGGTGTTATTGGCTTTGTTGATGATTATCGCAAAGTGGTGCGTAAAGACACCAAGGGCCTGATTGCCCGTTGGAAGTATTTCTGGATGTCGGTCATTGCACTGGGTGTTGCCTTCGCGCTGTACCTTGCCGGCAAAGACACGCCCGCAACGCAGCTGGTGGTTCCGTTCTTTAAAGATGTGATGCCGCAACTGGGGCTGTTCTACATTCTGCTGGCTTACTTTGTCATTGTGGGTACTGGCAACGCGGTAAACCTGACCGATGGTCTCGACGGTCTGGCAATTATGCCGACCGTATTTGTCGCCGGTGGTTTTGCGCTGGTGGCGTGGGCGACCGGCAACATGAACTTTGCCAGCTATTTACACATACCGTATCTACGACACGCCGGGGAACTGGTCATTGTCTGTACCGCGATAGTCGGGGCAGGACTGGGCTTCCTGTGGTTTAACACCTATCCGGCGCAGGTCTTTATGGGCGATGTAGGTTCGCTGGCGTTAGGTGGTGCGTTAGGTATTATCGCCGTACTGCTGCGTCAGGAATTCCTGCTGGTGATTATGGGGGGCGTGTTCGTGGTAGAAACGCTTTCCGTCATCCTGCAGGTCGGCTCCTTTAAACTGCGCGGACAACGTATTTTCCGCATGGCACCGATTCATCACCACTATGAACTGAAAGGCTGGCCGGAACCGCGCGTCATTGTGCGTTTCTGGATTATTTCGCTGATGCTGGTCCTGATTGGTCTGGCAACGCTGAAGGTACGTTAATCATGGCTGATTACCAGGGTAAAAATGTCGTCATTATCGGCCTGGGCCTCACCGGGCTTTCTTGCGTGGACTTTTTCCTCGCTCGCGGTGTGACGCCGCGCGTTATGGATACGCGTATGACACCGCCTGGCCTGGATAAATTACCCGAAGCCGTAGAACGCCACACGGGCGGTCTGAATGATGAATGGCTGATGGCGGCAGATCTGATTGTCGCCAGTCCCGGTATTGCACTGGCGCATCCATCCTTAAGCGCTGCCGCTGATGCCGGAATCGAAATCGTTGGCGATATCGAGCTGTTCTGTCGTGAAGCACAAGCACCGATTGTGGCGATTACCGGTTCTAACGGCAAAAGCACGGTCACCACGCTAGTGGGTGAAATGGCGAAAGCGGCGGGGGTTAACGTTGGTGTGGGTGGCAATATTGGCCTGCCTGCGTTGATGCTGTTGGATGATGAGTGCGAACTGTACGTGCTGGAACTGTCGAGCTTCCAGCTGGAAACCACCTCCAGCTTACAGGCGGTAGCAGCGACCATTCTGAACGTGACTGAAGATCATATGGATCGCTATCCGTTTGGTTTACAACAGTATCGTGCAGCAAAACTGCGCATTTACGAAAACGCAAAAGTTTGCGTGGTTAATGCTGATGATGCCTTAACAATGCCGATTCGCGGTGCGGATGAACGCTGCGTCAGCTTTGGCGTCAACATGGGCGACTATCACCTGAATCATCAGCAGGGTGAAACCTGGCTGCGGGTGAAAGGCGAGAAAGTGCTGAACGTGAAAGAAATGAAACTTTCCGGGCAGCATAACTACACCAATGCGCTGGCGGCGCTGGCGCTGGCAGATGCCGCAGGGTTACCGCGTGCCAGCAGCCTGAAAGCGTTAACCACATTCACTGGTCTGCCGCATCGCTTTGAAGTTGTGCTGGAGCATAACGGTGTGCGCTGGGTTAACGATTCAAAAGCGACCAACGTCGGCAGTACGGAAGCGGCGCTGAATGGCCTGCACGTAGACGGCACGCTGCATTTGTTGCTGGGGGGCGATGGTAAATCGGCGGACTTTAGCCCACTGGCGCGTTACCTGAATGGCGATAATGTACGTCTGTATTGTTTCGGTCGGGACGGCGCGCAGCTGGCGGCGCTACGCCCGGAAGTGGCAGAACAAACCGAAACCATGGAACAGGCGATGCGCTTGCTTGCTACGCGTGTTCAGCCGGGCGATATGGTTCTGCTCTCCCCGGCCTGTGCCAGCCTTGATCAATTCAAGAACTTTGAACAACGAGGCAATGAGTTTGCCCGTCTGGCGAAGGAGTTAGGTTGATGCGTTTATCTCTCCCTCGCCTGAAAATGCCGCGCCTGCCAGGATTCAGTATTCTGGTCTGGATCTCCACGGCGCTAAAGGGCTGGGTGATGGGCTCGCGGGAAAAAGATACCGACAGCCTGATCATGTACGATCGCACCTTACTGTGGCTGACCTTCGGCCTCGCGGCGATTGGCTTTATCATGGTGACCTCGGCGTCAATGCCCATAGGGCAACGCTTAACCAACGATCCGTTCTTCTTCGCGAAGCGTGATGGCGTCTATCTGATCCTGGCATTCATTCTGGCGATCATTACGCTGCGTCTGCCGATGGAGTTCTGGCAACGCTACAGTGCCACGATGCTGCTCGGATCTATCATCCTGCTGATGATCGTTCTGGTAGTGGGTAGCTCGGTTAAAGGGGCATCGCGTTGGATCGATCTCGGTTTGCTGCGTATCCAGCCTGCGGAGCTGACAAAACTGTCGCTGTTTTGCTATATCGCCAACTATCTGGTGCGTAAAGGCGACGAAGTACGTAATAACCTGCGCGGCTTTCTGAAACCGATGGGCGTAATTCTGGTGTTGGCAGTGTTACTGCTGGCACAGCCAGACCTTGGTACGGTGGTGGTGTTGTTTGTGACTACGCTGGCGATGTTGTTCCTGGCGGGAGCGAAATTGTGGCAGTTCATTGCCATTATCGGTATGGGCATTTCAGCGGTTGTGTTGCTGATCCTCGCCGAACCGTACCGTATCCGCCGTGTTACCGCATTCTGGAACCCGTGGGAAGATCCCTTTGGCAGCGGCTATCAGTTAACGCAATCGTTGATGGCGTTTGGTCGCGGTGAACTGTGGGGACAAGGTTTAGGTAACTCGGTACAAAAACTGGAGTATCTGCCGGAAGCGCACACTGACTTTATTTTCGCCATTATCGGCGAAGAACTGGGGTATGTCGGTGTGGTGCTGGCACTTTTAATGGTATTCTTCGTCGCTTTTCGCGCGATGTCGATTGGCCGCAAAGCATTAGAAATTGACCACCGTTTTTCCGGTTTTCTCGCCTGTTCTATTGGTATCTGGTTTAGTTTCCAGGCGCTGGTTAACGTAGGCGCGGCGGCGGGGATGTTACCGACCAAAGGTCTGACATTGCCGCTGATCAGTTACGGTGGTTCGAGCTTACTGATTATGTCGACAGCCATCATGATGCTGTTGCGTATTGATTATGAAACGCGTCTGGAGAAAGCGCAGGCGTTTGTACGAGGTTCACGATGAGTGGTCAAGGGAAGCGATTAATGGTGATGGCAGGCGGAACCGGTGGACATGTATTCCCGGGGCTGGCGGTTGCGCACCATCTAATGGCTCAGGGTTGGCAAGTTCGCTGGCTGGGGACTGCCGACCGTATGGAAGCGGACTTAGTGCCAAAACATGGCATCGAAATTGATTTCATTCGTATCTCTGGTCTGCGTGGAAAAGGTATAAAAGCACTGATAGCTGCGCCGCTGCGTATCTTCAACGCCTGGCGTCAGGCGCGGGCGATTATGAAAGCGTACAAACCTGACGTGGTGCTCGGTATGGGCGGCTATGTATCAGGTCCAGGTGGTCTGGCCGCGTGGTCGTTAGGCATTCCGGTTGTACTTCATGAACAAAACGGTATTGCGGGCTTAACCAATAAATGGCTGGCGAAGATTGCTACCAAAGTGATGCAGGCGTTTCCAGGTGCTTTTCCTAATGCGGAAGTGGTGGGTAACCCGGTGCGTACCGATGTGCTGGCGCTGCCGTTGCCGCAGCAACGTTTGGCTGGACGTGAAGGTCCGGTTCGTGTGTTGGTAGTGGGTGGTTCCCAGGGCGCACGCATTCTTAATCAGACAATGCCGCAGGTTGCTGCGAAACTGGGTGATTCAGTCACTATCTGGCATCAGAGCGGCAAAGGTTCGCAACAATCCGTTGAACAGGCGTATGCCGAAGCGGGGCAACCGCAGCATAAAGTGACGGAATTTATTGATGATATGGCGGCGGCGTATGCGTGGGCGGATGTCGTCGTTTGCCGCTCCGGTGCGTTAACGGTGAGTGAAATCGCCGCGGCAGGACTACCGGCGTTGTTTGTGCCGTTTCAACATAAAGACCGTCAGCAATACTGGAATGCGCTACCGCTGGAAAAAGCGGGCGCAGCCAAAATTATCGAGCAGTCACAGCTTAGCGTGGATGCTGTCGCCAACACCCTGGCCGGGTGGTCGCGAGAAATCTTATTAACCATGGCAGAACGCGCCCGCGCTGCATCCATTCCGGATGCCACCGAGCGAGTGGCAAATGAAGTGAGCCGGGCTGCCCGGGCGTAATTGTAGCGATGCCTTTTGCATCGTATGAATTTAAGAAGTTAATGGCGTAAAGAATGAATACACAACAATTGGCAAAACTGCGTTCCATCGTGCCCGAAATGCGTCGCGTTCGGCACATACATTTTGTCGGCATCGGTGGTGCCGGTATGGGCGGTATTGCCGAAGTTCTGGCCAATGAAGGTTATCAGATCAGTGGTTCCGATTTAGCGCCAAATCCGGTCACGCAGCAGTTAATGAATCTGGGAGCGACGATTTATTTCAACCATCGCCCGGAAAACGTACGTGATGCCAGCGTGGTCGTTGTTTCCAGCGCGATTTCTGCCGATAACCCGGAAATTGTTGCAGCTCATGAAGCGCGTATTCCGGTGATCCGTCGTGCTGAAATGCTGGCTGAGTTAATGCGTTTTCGTCATGGCATCGCCATTGCCGGAACACACGGCAAAACGACAACCACCGCGATGGTTTCTAGCATCTACGCAGAAGCGGGACTCGACCCAACCTTCGTTAACGGTGGGCTGGTAAAAGCGGCGGGGGTTCATGCGCGTTTGGGGCATGGTCGGTACCTGATTGCCGAAGCAGATGAGAGTGATGCATCGTTCCTGCATCTGCAACCGATGGTGGCGATTGTCACCAATATCGAAGCCGACCACATGGATACCTACCAGGGCGACTTTGAGAATTTAAAACAGACTTTTATTAATTTTCTGCACAACCTGCCGTTTTACGGTCGTGCGGTGATGTGTGTTGATGATCCGGTGATCCGCGAATTGTTACCGCGTGTGGGACGTCAGACCACGACTTACGGCTTCAGCGAAGATGCCGACGTGCGTGTAGAAGATTATCAGCAGATTGGCCCGCAGGGGCACTTTACGCTGCTGCGCCAGGACAAAGAGCCGATGCGCGTCACCCTGAATGCGCCAGGTCGTCATAACGCGCTGAACGCCGCAGCTGCGGTTGCGGTTGCTACGGAAGAGGGAATTGACGACGAGGCTATTTTGCGTGCGCTGGAAAGCTTCCAGGGGACGGGGCGCCGTTTCGATTTCCTCGGTGAATTCCCGCTAGAGCCAGTGAATGGAAAAAGCGGTACGGCAATGCTGGTCGATGACTACGGCCACCACCCGACGGAAGTGGACGCCACTATTAAAGCGGCGCGCGCAGGCTGGCCGGATAAAAACCTGGTAATGCTGTTTCAGCCGCACCGTTTTACCCGTACGCGCGACCTGTATGATGATTTCGCCAATGTGCTGACGCAGGTTGATACCCTGTTGATGCTGGAAGTGTATCCGGCTGGTGAAGCGCCAATTCCGGGAGCGGACAGCCGTTCGCTGTGTCGCACAATTCGTGGACGTGGGAAAATTGATCCCATTCTGGTGCCGGACCCGGCGCAGGTAGCCGAGATGCTGGCACCGGTATTAACCGGTAACGACCTGATTCTCGTTCAGGGGGCTGGTAATATCGGAAAAATTGCTCGTTCTTTAGCTGAAATCAAACTGAAGCCGCAAACTCCGGAGGAAGAACAACATGACTGATAAAATCGCGGTCCTGTTGGGCGGGACCTCCGCTGAGCGGGAAGTTTCTCTGAATTCTGGCGCAGCGGTGTTAGCCGGGCTGCGTGAAGGCGGTATTGACGCGTATCCTGTCGACCCGAAAGAAGTCGACGTGACGCAACTGAAGTCGATGGGTTTTCAGAAAGTGTTTATCGCGCTACACGGTCGCGGCGGTGAAGATGGTACGCTGCAGGGCATGCTCGAGCTGATGGGCTTGCCTTATACCGGCAGCGGAGTGATGGCATCTGCGCTTTCAATGGATAAACTACGCAGCAAACTTCTGTGGCAGGGTGCCGGTTTACCGGTCGCGCCGTGGGTAGCGTTAACCCGCGCAGAGTTTGAAAAAGGCCTTAACGATAAGCAGTTAGCAGAAATTTCTTCTCTGGGTTTGCCGGTTATCGTTAAGCCGAGCCGCGAAGGTTCCAGTGTGGGAATGTCAAAAGTAGTAGCAGAAAATGCTCTACAAGATGCATTAAGATTGGCATTTCAGCACGATGAAGAAGTATTGATTGAAAAATGGCTAAGTGGGCCGGAGTTCACGGTTGCGATACTCGGTGAAGAAATTTTACCGTCAATACGTATTCAACCGGCCGGAACCTTCTATGATTATGAGGCGAAGTATCTCTCTGATGAGACACAGTATTTCTGCCCCGCAGGTCTGGAAGCGTCACAAGAGGCCAATTTGCAGGCATTAGTGCTAAAAGCATGGACGACGTTAGGTTGCAAAGGATGGGGACGTATTGACGTTATGCTGGACAGTGATGGACAGTTTTATCTGCTGGAAGCCAATACCTCACCGGGTATGACCAGCCACAGTCTGGTGCCGATGGCGGCACGTCAGGCAGGTATGAGCTTCTCGCAGTTGGTAGTACGAATTCTGGAACTGGCGGACTAATATGTCGCAGGCTGCTCTGAACACGCGAAATAGCGAAGAAGAGGTTTCTTCTCGCCGCAATAATGGAACGCGTCTGGCGGGGATCCTTTTCCTGCTGACCGTTTTAACGACAGTGTTGGTGAGCGGCTGGGTCGTGTTGGGCTGGATGGAAGATGCGCAACGCCTGCCGCTCTCAAAGCTGGTGTTGACCGGTGAACGCCATTACACGCGTAATGACGATATCCGGCAGTCGATCCTGGCATTGGGTGAGCCAGGTACCTTTATGACCCAGGATGTCAACATCATCCAGACGCAAATAGAACAACGCCTGCCGTGGATTAAGCAGGTGAGCGTCAGAAAGCAGTGGCCTGATGAATTGAAGATTCATCTGGTTGAATATGTGCCGATTGCGCGGTGGAATGATCAACATATGGTAGACGCGGAAGGAAACACCTTCAGCGTGCCGCCAGATCGCACCAGCAAGCAGGTGCTTCCAATGCTGTATGGCCCGGAAGGCAGCGCCAATGAAGTGTTGCAGGGCTATCGCGAAATGGGGCAGATGCTGGCAAAGGACAGATTTACTCTGAAGGAAGCGGCGATGACCGCGCGACGTTCCTGGCAGTTGACGCTGAATAACGATATTAAGCTCAATCTTGGTCGGGGCGATACGATGAAACGTTTGGCTCGCTTTGTAGAACTTTATCCGGTTTTACAGCAGCAGGCGCAAACCGATGGCAAACGGATTAGCTACGTTGATTTGCGTTATGACTCTGGAGCGGCAGTAGGCTGGGCGCCCTTGCCGCCAGAGGAATCTACTCAGCAACAAAATCAGGCACAGGCAGAACAACAATGATCAAGGCGACGGACAGAAAACTGGTAGTAGGACTGGAGATTGGTACCGCGAAGGTTGCCGCTTTAGTAGGGGAAGTTCTGCCCGACGGTATGGTCAATATCATTGGCGTGGGTAGTTGCCCGTCGCGTGGTATGGATAAAGGTGGGGTGAACGACCTCGAATCCGTGGTCAAGTGCGTACAACGCGCCATTGACCAGGCAGAATTGATGGCAGATTGTCAGATCTCTTCGGTATATCTGGCGCTTTCTGGTAAGCACATCAGCTGCCAGAATGAAATTGGTATGGTGCCTATTTCTGAAGAAGAAGTGACGCAAGAAGATGTGGAAAACGTCGTCCATACCGCGAAATCGGTGCGTGTGCGCGATGAGCATCGTGTGTTGCATGTGATCCCGCAAGAGTATGCGATTGACTATCAGGAAGGGATCAAGAATCCGGTAGGGCTTTCGGGCGTGCGGATGCAGGCAAAAGTGCACCTGATCACATGTCACAATGATATGGCGAAAAACATCGTCAAAGCGGTTGAACGTTGTGGGCTGAAAGTTGACCAACTGATATTTGCCGGTCTGGCATCAAGTTATTCGGTATTGACGGAAGATGAACGTGAACTGGGTGTCTGCGTCGTTGATATCGGTGGTGGTACAATGGATATCGCCGTTTATACCGGTGGGGCATTGCGCCACACGAAGGTAATTCCTTATGCTGGCAATGTCGTGACCAGTGATATCGCTTACGCCTTTGGCACACCGCCAAGTGACGCCGAAGCGATTAAAGTTCGCCACGGTTGTGCGCTGGGCTCCATCGTTGGAAAAGATGAGAGCGTGGAAGTGCCGAGCGTAGGCGGTCGTCCGCCGCGGAGTCTACAACGTCAGACCCTGGCAGAGGTGATCGAGCCGCGCTATACCGAGCTGCTCAATCTGGTCAACGAAGAGATATTGCAGTTGCAGGAAAAGCTTCGCCAACAAGGGGTTAAACATCACCTGGCGGCAGGCATTGTATTAACCGGTGGCGCAGCGCAGATCGAAGGTCTTGCAGCCTGTGCTCAGCGCGTGTTTCATACGCAAGTGCGTATCGGCGCGCCGCTGAACATTACCGGTTTAACGGATTATGCTCAGGAGCCGTATTATTCGACGGCGGTGGGATTGCTTCACTATGGGAAAGAGTCACATCTTAACGGTGAAGCTGAAGTAGAAAAACGTGTTACAGCATCAGTTGGCTCGTGGATCAAGCGACTCAATAGTTGGCTGCGAAAAGAGTTTTAATTTTTATGAGGCCGACGATGATTACGGCCTCAGGCGACAGGCACAAATCGGAGAGAAACTATGTTTGAACCAATGGAACTTACCAATGACGCGGTGATTAAAGTCATCGGCGTCGGCGGCGGCGGCGGTAATGCTGTTGAACACATGGTGCGTGAGCGCATTGAAGGTGTTGAATTCTTCGCGGTAAATACCGATGCGCAAGCGCTGCGTAAAACAGCGGTTGGACAGACGATTCAAATCGGTAGCGGTATCACCAAAGGACTGGGCGCTGGCGCTAATCCAGAAGTTGGCCGCAATGCGGCTGATGAGGATCGCGATGCACTGCGTGCGGCGCTGGAAGGTGCAGACATGGTCTTTATTGCTGCGGGTATGGGTGGTGGTACCGGTACAGGTGCAGCACCAGTCGTCGCTGAAGTAGCAAAAGATTTGGGTATCCTGACCGTTGCTGTCGTCACTAAGCCTTTCAACTTTGAAGGCAAGAAGCGTATGGCATTCGCGGAGCAGGGGATCACTGAACTGTCCAAGCATGTGGACTCTCTGATCACTATCCCGAACGACAAACTGCTGAAAGTTCTGGGCCGTGGTATCTCCCTGCTGGATGCGTTTGGCGCAGCGAACGATGTACTGAAAGGCGCTGTGCAAGGTATCGCCGAACTGATTACTCGTCCGGGTTTGATGAACGTGGACTTTGCAGACGTACGCACCGTAATGTCTGAAATGGGCTACGCAATGATGGGTTCTGGTGTGGCGAGCGGTGAAGATCGTGCGGAAGAAGCTGCTGAAATGGCTATCTCTTCTCCGCTGCTGGAAGATATCGACCTGTCTGGCGCACGCGGCGTGCTGGTTAACATCACAGCGGGCTTCGACCTGCGTCTGGATGAGTTCGAAACGGTAGGTAACACCATCCGTGCATTTGCTTCCGACAACGCGACCGTGGTTATCGGTACTTCTCTTGACCCGGATATGAATGACGAGCTGCGCGTAACTGTTGTTGCGACAGGTATCGGCATGGACAAACGTCCTGAAATCACTCTGGTGACCAATAAGCAGGTTCAGCAGCCAGTGATGGATCGCTACCAGCAGCACGGTATGGCTCCGCTGACCCAGGAGCAGAAGCCGGTTGCTAAAGTCGTGAATGACAATGCGCCGCAAACTGCGAAAGAGCCGGATTATCTGGATATCCCAGCATTCCTGCGTAAGCAAGCTGATTAAGAATTGACTGGAATTTGGGTTTCGAGGCTCTTTGTGCTAAACTGGCCCGCCGAATGTATAGTACACTTCGGTTGGATAGGTAATTTGGCGAGATAATACGATGATCAAACAAAGGACACTTAAACGTATCGTTCAGGCGACGGGTGTCGGTTTACATACCGGCAAGAAAGTCACCCTGACGTTACGCCCTGCGCCGGCCAACACCGGGGTCATCTATCGTCGCACCGACTTGAATCCACCGGTAGATTTCCCGGCCGATGCCAAATCTGTGCGTGATACCATGCTCTGTACGTGTCTGGTCAACGAGCATGATGTGCGGATTTCAACCGTAGAGCACCTCAATGCGGCTCTCGCGGGCCTGGGCATCGATAACATTGTTATCGAAGTTAACGCGCCGGAAATCCCGATCATGGACGGCAGCGCCGCTCCGTTTGTATACCTGCTGCTTGACGCCGGTATCGACGAGTTGAACTGCGCCAAGAAATTTGTTCGCATTAAAGAGACTGTTCGTGTCGAAGATGGCGATAAGTGGGCTGAATTTAAGCCGTACAATGGTTTTTCTCTGGATTTCACCATCGATTTTAACCATCCGGCTATTGATTCCAGCAACCAGCGCTATGCGATGAACTTCTCCGCTGATGCGTTTATGCGCCAGATCAGCCGTGCGCGTACGTTCGGTTTCATGCGTGATATCGAATATCTGCAGTCCCGTGGTTTGTGCCTGGGCGGCAGCTTCGATTGTGCCATCGTTGTTGACGATTATCGCGTACTGAACGAAGACGGCCTGCGTTTTGAAGACGAATTTGTGCGTCACAAAATGCTCGATGCGATCGGTGACTTGTTCATGTGTGGTCACAATATTATTGGTGCATTTACCGCTTATAAATCTGGTCATGCACTGAATAACAAACTGCTGCAGGCTGTCCTTGCAAAACAGGAAGCCTGGGAATATGTGACCTTCCAGGACGACGCAGAACTGCCGTTGGCCTTCAAAGCGCCTTCAGCCGTACTGGCATAACGACATTTATACTGTCGTATAAAATTCGACTGGCAAATCTGGCACTCTCTCCGGCCAGGTGAACCAGTCGTTTTTTTTTGAATTTTATAAGAGCTATAAAAAACGGTGCGAACGCTGTTTTCTTAAGCACTTTTACGCACAACTTATCTTCATTCGTGCTGTGGACTTCAGGCTTTAATGATAAGATTTGTGCGCTAAATACGTTTGAATACGATCGGGATGGCAATAACGTGAGTGGAATACTGACGCGCTGGCGACAGTTTGGTAAACGCTACTTCTGGCCGCATCTCTTATTAGGGATGGTCGCGGCGAGTTTAGGTTTGCCTGCACTCAGCAATGCCGCCGAACCAAACGCGCCCGCAAAAGCGACAACCCGCAACCACGAGCCTTCAGCCAAAGTTAACTTTGGTCAATTGGCCTTGCTGGAAGCGAACACGCGCCGCCCGAATTCGAACTATTCCGTTGATTACTGGCATCAACATGCCATTCGCACGGTAATCCGCCATCTTTCCTTCGCGATGGCACCGCAAACGCTGCCCGTTGCTGAAGAATCTTTGCCTCTTCAGGCGCAACATCTTGCATTACTGGATACGCTTAGCGCGCTTCTGACCCAGGAAGGCACGCCGTCTGAAAAGGGTTATCGCATTGATTATGCGCATTTTACCCCACAAGCAAAATTCAGCACGCCCGTCTGGATAAGCCAGGCGCAAGGCATCCGTGCTGGCCCTCAACGCCTCAGCTAACAACAATAAACCTTTACTTCATTTTATTAACTCCGCAACGCGGGGCGTTTGAGATTTTATTATGCTAATCAAATTATTAACTAAAGTTTTCGGTAGTCGTAACGATCGCACCCTGCGCCGGATGCGCAAAGTGGTCAACATCATCAATGCCATGGAACCGGAGATGGAAAAACTCTCCGACGAAGAACTGAAAGGGAAAACCGCAGAGTTTCGTGCGCGTCTGGAAAAAGGCGAAGTGCTGGAAAATCTGATCCCGGAAGCTTTCGCCGTGGTGCGTGAGGCAAGTAAGCGCGTCTTTGGCATGCGTCACTTCGACGTTCAGTTACTCGGCGGTATGGTTCTTAACGAACGCTGCATCGCCGAAATGCGTACCGGTGAAGGTAAAACCCTGACCGCAACGCTGCCTGCTTACCTGAACGCACTAACCGGTAAAGGCGTACACGTAGTTACCGTCAACGACTACCTGGCGCAACGTGACGCCGAAAACAACCGTCCGCTGTTTGAATTCCTTGGCCTGACTGTCGGTATCAACCTGCCGGGCATGCCAGCACCGGCAAAGCGTGAAGCCTACGCTGCTGACATCACTTACGGTACGAACAACGAATACGGCTTTGACTACCTGCGTGACAACATGGCGTTCAGTCCTGAAGAACGTGTACAGCGTAAACTGCACTATGCGCTGGTGGACGAAGTGGACTCCATCCTGATCGATGAAGCGCGTACACCGCTGATCATTTCCGGCCCGGCAGAAGACAGCTCGGAAATGTATAAACGCGTGAATAAAATTATTCCGCACCTGATCCGTCAGGAAAAAGAAGACTCCGAAACCTTCCAGGGCGAAGGCCACTTCTCGGTGGATGAAAAATCTCGCCAGGTGAACCTGACCGAACGTGGTCTGGTCCTGATTGAAGAACTGCTGGTTAAAGAAGGCATCATGGATGAAGGAGAGTCTCTGTACTCTCCGGCCAACATCATGCTGATGCACCACGTAACGGCGGCGCTGCGCGCTCATGCGCTGTTTACCCGTGACGTCGACTACATCGTTAAAGATGGTGAAGTTATCATCGTTGACGAACACACCGGTCGTACCATGCAGGGCCGTCGCTGGTCCGATGGTCTGCACCAGGCTGTGGAAGCGAAAGAAGGTGTGCAGATCCAGAACGAAAACCAAACGCTGGCTTCGATCACCTTCCAGAACTACTTCCGTCTGTATGAAAAACTGGCGGGGATGACTGGTACTGCTGATACCGAAGCTTTCGAATTCAGCTCCATCTATAAGCTGGATACTGTCGTTGTTCCGACCAACCGTCCAATGATTCGTAAAGATCTGCCGGACCTGGTCTACATGACTGAAGCGGAAAAAATTCAGGCGATCATTGAAGATATCAAAGAACGTACTGCGAAAGGCCAGCCGGTGCTGGTGGGTACAATCTCCATCGAAAAATCGGAGCTGGTGTCAAATGAACTGACCAAAGCCGGTATTAAGCACAACGTCCTGAACGCCAAATTCCATGCCAACGAAGCGGCGATTGTTGCTCAGGCAGGTTATCCGGCTGCGGTGACTATCGCGACCAACATGGCGGGTCGTGGTACCGATATTGTGCTCGGTGGTAGCTGGCAGGCAGAAGTTGCCGCGCTGGAAAATCCGACTGCAGAGCAAATTGAAAAAATTAAAGCCGACTGGCAGGTACGTCACGATGCGGTACTGGCAGCAGGTGGCCTGCATATCATCGGTACTGAACGTCACGAATCCCGTCGTATCGATAACCAGCTGCGCGGTCGTTCTGGTCGTCAGGGGGATGCTGGTTCTTCCCGTTTCTACCTGTCGATGGAAGATGCGCTGATGCGTATTTTTGCTTCCGACCGAGTATCCGGCATGATGCGTAAACTGGGTATGAAGCCAGGCGAAGCCATTGAGCACCCGTGGGTGACCAAAGCGATTGCCAACGCCCAGCGTAAAGTTGAAAGCCGTAACTTCGACATTCGTAAGCAACTGCTGGAATATGATGACGTGGCTAACGATCAGCGTCGCGCCATTTACTCCCAGCGTAACGAACTGCTGGATGTCAGCGATGTGAGCGAAACCATCAACAGCATTCGTGAAGATGTGTTCAAAGCGACCATTGATGCCTACATTCCGCCACAGTCGCTGGAAGAAATGTGGGATATTCCGGGGCTGCAGGAACGTCTGAAGAACGATTTCGACCTCGATTTACCAATTGCCGAGTGGCTGGATAAAGAACCAGAACTGCATGAAGAGACGCTGCGTGAGCGCATTCTGGCGCAGTCCATCGAAGTGTATCAGCGTAAAGAAGAAGTGGTTGGTGCTGAGATGATGCGTCACTTCGAGAAAGGCGTCATGCTGCAAACTCTCGACTCTCTGTGGAAAGAGCACCTGGCAGCGATGGACTATCTGCGTCAGGGTATCCACCTGCGTGGCTATGCACAGAAAGATCCGAAGCAGGAATACAAACGTGAATCGTTCTCCATGTTTGCAGCGATGCTGGAGTCGTTGAAATATGAAGTTATCAGTACGCTGAGCAAAGTTCAGGTACGTATGCCTGAAGAGGTTGAGGAGCTGGAACAACAGCGTCGTATGGAAGCCGAGCGTTTAGCGCAAATGCAGCAGCTTAGCCATCAGGATGACGACTCTGCAGCCGCAGCTGCACTGGCGGCGCAAACCGGTGAACGCAAAGTAGGACGTAACGATCCTTGCCCGTGTGGTTCTGGTAAAAAATACAAGCAGTGCCATGGCCGCCTGCAATAAAAGCTAACAGTTGAAGTAAAAGGCGCAGGATTCTGCGCCTTTTTTATAGGTTTAAGACAATGAAAAAGCTGCAAATTGCGGTAGGTATTATTCGCAACGAGAACAATGAAATCTTTATAACGCGTCGCGCAGCAGATGCGCACATGGCGAATAAACTGGAGTTTCCCGGCGGTAAAGTTGAAATGGGCGAAACGCCGGAACAGGCGGTGGTGCGTGAACTTCAGGAAGAAGTCGGGATTACCCCACAACATTTTTCGCTATTTGAAAAACTGGAATATGAATTCCCGGACAGGCATATAACTCTGTGGTTCTGGCTGGTCGAAAGCTGGGAAGGGGAGCCGTGGGGTAAAGAAGGGCAACCCGGTGAGTGGATGTCGCTGGTCGGTCTTAATGCCGATGATTTTCCGCCAGCCAATGAACCGGTAATTGCGAAACTTAAGCGTGTGTATGCCGGATAAGGCGTCACGCTGCATCCGACATTTGCATATGATGCCTGATGCGACGCTGGCGCGTTTTATCAGGCCAGCGTCGCATCAGATAGAATGTCACTGCTTTGGCTCTTCGCTCCAGTCATCGCTTTCGGAAAGATCGCCACTGCTGGGGATTCGTTTTTCTTCAGCAGCCCATTCTCCGAGGTCGATCAGCTGACAACGTTTGGAGCAAAATGGCCGAAACGGGCTGATTTCACCCCACACCACCGTTTTCCCGCAGGTTGGGCAATTCACCGTAATAGTTTCTGACATTTTTACTCCTTAGCAACAGGCCAGTTCGAAATCCAGACGTTCTGGTACCTGTCCGTTTTCACTGTCCAGCGGCATAAAACGAATGGCAAAACGGCTCTTATGACCGGAAATTTGCGGATAAAGCTGTGAATCGAGCGACAGATTCAGGCGCAGCAAGTCGGCATCGCCACCGTTATCCTGATAAAAACCATTCAGGCTGGTTTGTTTACGGAAGGGGGCCGACTGGCGAATTAAATCCAGCACCATGGTAAGTGCCTGGGTAAGCGGGTTCAGGCTGGCAATCCAGGTTTCTACCTGGCTGTCGCGCTGCGCCTGGGGTAGATGCAGCCAAATGTGCAATGTAGGTAAATCAAAGCTGCAACAGCCGCCCGGGATGCTCAGTCGCTGACGCACCAGAGCAATCAAACGATCTTCTCGTAGAAATTGCCCGATACGCGGCGCGGAGATTAATACGCTCCCCGCCGCTTTTAACTGCTGAATTAATGCTTCAATACGGCTCTGGTCCACGCCGGGCACGCCAATCCAGGTCTGGAGTTTACGTTGCTGCCGGTCAAGTTCTTTCAACAGCTCAGTGCGGACTTCGCCGCGCTCGAAAACATCCAGTAATTCGCTGACATTACGGAAGAAATGCAGCGCGCCAGCGTGGTCAACGATGGGTAAATTAACGGTGAGTTGCTGAATCAAAAACTCAATGCGCAGCCATGTACGCATTTTTTCATTTAGTGGATGTTCAAAAAGGACCTGGGTCTGCATTACGGTTTTTCCTGTGAGACAAACTGCGACGCAAGCTGCAAATAGTGTGCGTGCAGGCGGGCAACATCCGATGCGATAGCATCCGGTGCGCCGTTATTATCAATGACGTCATCTGCCACGGCAAGGCGAGCTTCGCGCGTTGCCTGAGCAGCAAGGATTTGTTCGACATGCTCGCGAGTTACATCGTCGCGCTGCATGGTGCGCTTAAGTTGCGTTTCTGGGCTGACATCCACCACCAGCACTCGATTCGCTTTTTTATACAGTGAGTTTTCTACCAGCAATGGCACAACCCACAGTACATAGGGGGAGGTTGCTCGCTGGATCTGGTGTTGCGTCTCTTGCTGAATCAGCGGATGCAGCAGGGCGTTAAGCCAGTTTTTCTCTTCCGGGTTGGCGAAGATCCGCTCGCGCAAGGCCCGGCGCTGCAATGTTCCATCAGCAGCAATCATGTTAGCGCCAAAGTGATCAGCAATGGCATGTAGCGCAGGTGCACCTGGTTCAACCACCTGACGCGCAATAATATCGGCATCAATGACGTTAATTCCGAGATCAGCAAACGCATTGGCAACGGTACTCTTGCCACTGCCAATGCCTCCCGTTAAGGCAACTATATACCTCATAATTTATATTCCCGGGAATTCATCATGATTATCAAAACGTTAAAAATGAGCGCACGAAAGCGAAATTGATGAAACGTTCGCTCACTATTTACCAGGTAAATTTATGGGATTGTAGCGTAAAAAAAGACAATTTCGCAGTCTTGCGCCGCATTGATTAGTGCGTATGATAACGTCACTGGAGTTGCGCTCTTACCCTTATAGCCATTAACCCCAGGAATCCGCACATGCGTATTGAAGAAGATCTGAAGTTAGGTTTTAAAGACGTTCTCATCCGCCCTAAACGCTCCACTCTTAAAAGCCGTTCCGATGTTGAACTGGAACGTCAATTCACCTTCAAACATTCAGGTCAGAGCTGGTCCGGCGTGCCGATTATCGCCGCCAATATGGACACCGTAGGCACATTTTCTATGGCCTCTGCGCTGGCTTCTTTTGATATTCTGACTGCTGTGCATAAACACTATTCTGTCGAAGAGTGGCAAGCGTTTATCAACAATTCTTCCGCTGATGTGCTGAAACATGTGATGGTTTCTACCGGCACGTCTGATGCGGATTTCGAAAAAACTAAACAGATTCTCGACCTGAACCCGGCATTAAATTTCGTTTGTATTGACGTGGCGAATGGTTATTCCGAACACTTCGTGCAGTTCGTTGCGAAAGCGCGTGAAGCGTGGCCGACCAAAACCATTTGTGCAGGCAACGTAGTGACTGGTGAAATGTGTGAGGAGCTTATCCTCTCCGGTGCCGATATCGTTAAAGTTGGCATTGGCCCAGGTTCTGTTTGTACAACTCGCGTCAAAACAGGCGTCGGTTATCCGCAACTTTCTGCGGTGATCGAATGCGCCGATGCTGCGCACGGTCTGGGCGGAATGATCGTCAGCGATGGCGGCTGCACCACGCCGGGCGATGTCGCGAAAGCCTTTGGCGGCGGTGCCGATTTCGTAATGCTTGGCGGCATGCTGGCGGGCCACGAAGAGAGCGGCGGTCGCATCGTTGAGGAGAACGGCGAGAAATTTATGTTGTTCTACGGCATGAGCTCAGAGTCTGCGATGAAACGTCACGTTGGCGGCGTTGCGGAATATCGCGCAGCAGAAGGTAAAACCGTTAAGCTGCCGCTGCGAGGCCCGGTTGAAAATACCGCGCGTGATATTTTGGGCGGCCTGCGTTCAGCTTGTACATACGTTGGGGCTTCACGCCTGAAAGAACTGACCAAGCGCACCACGTTTATCCGTGTGCAGGAACAAGAAAACCGCATCTTCAACAACCTGTAATATACCAACGCTGGCGTGGAGCAACACGCCAGCGTTATCCCATTCCACTCATCGCATCGCCTAAATGGAAAATTGGCAGATACATTGCCACCACCAGCGTACCGATAATTCCTCCCGTTATGATCAGCAACGCCGGTTCCAGTAAGGCTGCGAGGTTATCCGCCAGCGCCATTGTGTTATCCCGATGATGATGGGCGAGGTTGTCTAACATGAGATCCAGCGAGCCGGATGCCTCTCCTGTTCTCACTAATTGCAAACAGAGCGGGCTAAACTCACCGGCATTTTTTAGCGCCAGCCAGATGGGGTGACCGTTACTGATATCGTGCTGGATTTGTGTCAGAAGTTGCACCCAGTACGGGCAGCGCATTGTTTCTCTGACGCTCTCAACGCCCTGTAAAAAAGAAATGCCTGCACTTTGTGTCAGCGTCAGAATCGTAAAGATCTGCGTGAGTTTTTGTCCCCGCATCAGTGAACCCATAATCGGGATGCGTAACAGCAATTTCTGCCGTGCGATAAGCCTGGTTGGGTGGCGCATCAGCAGCTTATTGGCTATCGCCAGCAGAAAGCCGAATAGCACCAGCAACCAACCCCATTCGCCACTAAAACTTGCCAGCGTCATGATCCCCTGCGTTAGCGCCGGTAGCGGAGTGTTAAAGGTCTTATAGATAGCGGCAAACTCCGGCAGAACAAAATGCAGCATTGCCACAACCACCATGATTGCCATCGCTAAAATGATAATGGGATAACGTAACGCTGATTTCACTTTGTCGGTCAACTGATGCTGGGCTTTTTGCTGACGCGCCAGTTCAAAGCAGCATTCATCCAGCTTACCGGTCAGTTCACCCGTGCGGATCATCGCCTGATAGAGCGGCGGAAATACCTCTGACCAGGGTAATAAGGCATTGGAAAAGGCAACGCCCTGTTCAAGATCGTGCGCCAGTGATTGCAGCAACGCTTGCCACTGCTTACTGGGATGCTGTTCCGCCAGCAGAGCCAGCCCTTCAGAAAGCGTTAACCCGGCTTTGAGTAGCGTCGCCAGTTGATGAATGACTTCCGCGCTTTTATCTCCTCGCCACTGCGCAGAATTGATGGCGATTCGCTTCAGGCTTAGTGGGGTAACCATCTGTTGCTGTAGTGCCATGAGCAGCAAAGCACGGCTCTCTGCCCATAGCATCCCATCTTGCGCATTGCCGTCGCCGGTTATGCCATGCCAGCGCCAGAGTTGCTTACTCGCCATGCGGCATCCCCAATACGCGGATTAACTCTTCAAAGGTGGTTAAGCCTTGCTCCACGGCCAGGCAGCCGTTTTCAAAAAGCGTTCGCATACCCGCCTGTCGGGCGTGCGTTTCCAGCGATTCAACGTCGGTATTAGCGGAAATAAGCTGACGTATGACCGGTGTTATGGGCAGAACTTCAAATAAGGCCGTGCGACCATAAAAACCGTGGTAGCAATGTACACAACCGGGTGCCTGCCAGTGGGGCAGCGGCGATGGCCATACATTGTCTGGAATATGGATGGGCTCCCCTTGCTGCCGGCGACAATGCGGGCAAAGTTTGCGTACCAGACGCTGGGCTATTACCAGCGTAAGCGCCGATGATAGCATCCAGCGGGCGACTCCCATTTGCTGTAAACGTACCAGCGTTTCGCAGGTGGAGTTAGTGTGTAGGGTAGACAACACCAGGTGACCGGTTTGCGCGGCTTTAATGGCAATTTCTGCCGTTTCGCCATCGCGGATCTCTCCGATCATGATGACGTCAGGATCCTGGCGCAATAACGCACGCAAAACGCCCTGAAAGGTGAGTCCGGCACGCGAATGGATTTGCGTCTGGTTTAGTCCGGCTATGGGGATCTCAACCGGATCTTCGACGCTACAAATATTAATGTCAGCGGTATTCAGCATTTGCAGGGCACTATAAAGCGTGACCGTTTTGCCGCTGCCTGTAGGGCCAGTTACCAGCACCGGTCCCTGTGGTTGTTGCAAGGCATGAGCAAAGTCCACCAGTTGTGACGGCTGCATTCCAAGCGTGTTAACATCCAGTGCCTGGTTCACCTGCTGTAACAACCTTAATACCACCTTTTCACCACCCCGACATGCTAAGGTCGCAATACGAAATGAGACGGCATTTCCTGCCAGTTCGACAGTGAATTGCCCGTCCTGCGGCAGGCGATGTTCCGCAATATCCAGGTTTCCCAGCACTTTTAATCTGGCGGTTAATGCGACTCCGGCATCCGGTGAAACGTCCGGTAAAGGATGCAATACGCCGTCGATACGCAAGCGGATGCGGTAGGCATTGTCCGCTGGTTCGATATGAATATCAGACGCGCGTTGTTCCAGCGCAGATTGTAACGTTCGAGTCAGCAACTCTGCTTTGGGCTGATGCTTCTCCTGAACAGCTACGGGCAATGTCTGTTGTGTGCGACTGGCGTGACCTTCCATTTGTTGGCGCGTCCAGCAGGTGATCTCAATACGTTTGGTGGTAGCGAAATGCAATGCGTCCAGTAGCTCATGCGAAGGTGCATCGACTACCGCAACATGAACCACCTCTTCGCTGGCATCCAGCAAGACTCCCTGATAACGCAGACACAGGGCAGTGAGCTGTGGAATATTCATTGCCGCTCCTTAGTTGGCGTCATCAAAGCGGAAGACATCTTCGCAGGCTTGCTGCAATGCGCTGTCACTTTGAATATTGCAGTTACGCGTCCAGCCGGTGACGCCGTTTGCGTTATCCCAACCCGGCGTCATGACGACGCTTAGTCCATTGAGACTTTCTTGCCCGGTCAGCGACACCACGCCCTTTGCCACACTCATGGCTGAAACATAGCGGGTGGTGGTAGGCGAGGGAATGCCATTGCTGCCACCGTCGCAGGTATTTAATCCACCATGTTCCAGCGCGCACAACTCTACGGCGGTACGGTAAGGCACAAAGGTTTGTAGCATGTCGGTGAGTGCGGCTTTGCGCAGGTAGTTTTGATAAGCGGGAATACCAATGGCGCTTAAAATGGCAATGATGCCAATAACCACCATCAGTTCGATAAGTGTAAAACCGCGTTGCTTGTCCATCTGTTTCGCTCCTTGATTTGGTTGGCGCTACTTTGGCAAACGCCATCAGCACAAGCGAGGGGCAAAAAACGAAACGGGAAAGCAGCTTCCGAGGTTTTTTATTTCGTTGCAGCGAAAGACAAGAAATTTGCGAGGCGTTACGAAGAAAGTTGGGGAAGGGGAGATTTATCCGCCCGCGATGGAGCGGATAAATCTGTTAGCAATTAGCGAAAACGCATTGAAAGGTCGAGTGCCTGTACGTGTTTAGTTAGTGCACCAACGGAGATAAAGTCCACGCCCGTTTCGGCAAATTCGCGCAGTGTTTTGTCAGTGACGTTGCCAGACACTTCCAGTAGCGCCTTGCCGTTGGTGCGTTTGACGGCTTCGCGCATCTGTTCTGTTTCGAAGTTATCCAGCATGATGATATCGGCACCTGCTTTCAGAGCTTCATCAAGTTCTTCCAGATTCTCTACTTCGACTTCTACTGGCGCATCCGGGTGCAACCAGGACGCTTTTTCGACCGCCTGCCGCACTGAGCCGGAGGCAATAATATGGTTTTCTTTGATCAGGAAGGCATCAGAAAGCCCCAGACGGTGATTCGCTCCGCCGCCGCAAAGTACCGCGTATTTCAGAGCTGAACGCAGGCCGGGTAAGGTTTTGCGCGTATCCAACAGCTGCGTGTTGGTGCCTTCCAGTAATTCGACATAGTGGCGTACCTTACTGGCAACTCCTGAAAGGGTTTGCACAAAATTAAGCGCAGTGCGTTCGCCCGTTAACAGCACGCGAGATGGGCCTTCAAGTTCGAACAAGGGTTGATTGGCGTTGATGACATCGCCGTCATCCACATGCCAGATTATGGTGACATCGTCGCCTGCCAGTTGAATAAACACCTCTTCAACCCAGCGTTTGCCGCAAAATACGCCATTCTCGCGGGTGATCACTGTGGCATGAGAGCGAGAGTTTTCCGGTAAAAGTTTTGCCGTAATGTCATTGTTGGCATCGACTGTTCCGCCTAAATCTTCCCGCAGCGCCTGGGCCACCGCGCCGGGGATATCGAGATTAATGCGTTCCAGCAGCTCGTCACGTCGGGTGTCAGGGTTATAGCGGCGAGGCGGCATGTTAAAACTCCAGATAGCTAACGAATCATAAGGTAGAAACATGCTACTCTGAACCGGGTATTAGCACCACATATAAGGAGATCCTGCATGTTGTTAGAACAGGGGTGGCTGGCTGGCGCGCGCCGCGTTCCCTCACCACATTACGATTGCCGCCCGGATGACGAAACACCCACTCTGCTGGTGGTGCACAATATTAGCCTGCCGCCAGGCGAGTTTGGCGGTCCGTGGATCGACGCATTATTCACTGGAACTATTGATCCGCAGGCGCATCCTTTCTTTGCTGAGATCGCCCATTTGCGCGTCTCCGCTCACTGTTTGATTCGCCGCGATGGTGAAATAGTCCAGTATGTTCCTTTCGATAAACGTGCCTGGCATGCGGGAGTCTCTCAGTATCAGGGGCGTGAACGCTGCAATGATTTTTCTATTGGGATTGAGCTGGAAGGCACCGATACGCTGGCGTATACCGATGCGCAGTATCAACAGCTTGCGGCGGTTACGCGGGCACTGATTGATCGCTATCCGGATATCGCTAATAACATGACGGGCCATTGTGATATTGCGCCGGATCGGAAAACCGATCCCGGCCCTGCATTTGATTGGGCACGGTTTCGTGCGCTGGTCAGCAAGGAGACAACATGACGCTATTTACAACCTTACTGGTGTTAATTTTCGAGCGCCTGTTTAAGTTGGGCGAGCACTGGCAGCTTGATCATCGTCTTGAAGCGTTCTTTCGGCGGGTGAAACATTTTTCTCTCGGGCGCACATTAGGCATGACCATTATTGCGATGGGCGTGACTTTTTTACTGTTACGCGCATTGCAGGGAGTATTGTTCAACGTTCCCACGCTGCTGGTGTGGCTGCTGATTGGTTTGCTGTGTATTGGCGCAGGTAAAGTTCGTCTTCATTATCATGCTTATCTGACAGCTGCTTCACGTAATGATAGCCATGCCCGTGCCACGATGGCTGGCGAACTCACCATGATTCACGGCGTCCCGGCAGGCTGCGATGAACGTGAGTATTTGCGTGAGCTGCAAAATGCATTGCTGTGGATTAACTTTCGTTTTTATCTTGCTCCGCTGTTCTGGCTGATTGTGGGGGGAACCTGGGGACCCGTTACGCTGATGGGGTATGCGTTTTTGCGTGCATGGCAATACTGGCTGGCGCGATACCAGACGCCGCATCATCGTTTACAGTCCGGCATTGATGGCGTGCTTCATGTACTGGATTGGGTGCCGGTTCGTCTTGCGGGTGTGGTATATGCCTTGATCGGTCATGGTGAGAAAGCGTTACCGGCCTGGTTTGCTTCGCTGGGTGATTTCCATACTTCGCAATATCAGGTATTAACGCGTCTGGCACAGTTCTCTCTGGCGCGTGAACCGCATGTCGATAAGGTGGAGACGCCAAAGGCAGCGGTTTCAATGGCGAAGAAAACCTCGTTCGTGGTCGTGGTGGTAATTGCGCTACTGACGATTTACGGGGCGTTGGTGTAAAGATTATTGCCCTCACCCTGCACGGGTGAGGGCGTAGAGAGATTAATGCGCTTTTACGGCTTTGGCGGTTTTCTCTTTAAACAGATAGCCGATACCTAACACGATCAGCCATACCGGGATCAGGTATACCGAAATCGCCATTCCTGGGGTCATCAGCATAATCACCAGTACCGCCGCCATAAACAGCAGGCAGATCCAGTTACCCAGCGGATAAAGCAGGGCAGGGAAGCGAGTTACCACGCCTTGTTCTTGTTTGGCACGACGGAATTTCATATGCGCCAGACTGATCATCGCCCAGTTGATGACCAGTGCAGATACCACCAGCGCCATTAACAGTCCGAAAGCGGACTCTGGGGCAAGGTAGTTAATCAGTACGCACAATGCCGTAACCAGCGCAGACACCAGAATAGTGTTAACCGGTACGCCGCGTTTATCGACAGACGCCAGCGCTTTTGGCGCGTTCCCTTGTTGTGCCAGACCGAACAGCATACGGCTGTTGCAATATACGCAGCTGTTGTACACGGAGAGCGCAGCAGTCAGTACCACGATATTCAGCGCATTCGCTACAAAGGTATCGCCTAACTCGTGGAAGATCAGCACAAACGGACTGGTATCGGTGGTAACGCGGGTCCACGGCATTAGTGAGAGCAGAACGGCTAACGAGCCAATATAGAAAATCAGGATGCGGTAGATAACCTGGTTAGTTGCTTTCGGGATACTTTGCTCCGGGTTATCAGCTTCTGCTGCGGTGATCCCCACCAGTTCCAGACCACCGAAAGAGAACATGATAATCGCCATCATCATCACCAGACCGGTGAAGCCGTGTGGCAGGAAACCACCCTGATCCCACAGGTTGCTAACGCTCGCCTGCGGGCCGCCGTTGCCGCTGAATAGCAGCCAGGCGCCGAAGATGATCATCGCTACCACCGCGATAACTTTGATAATGGCAAACCAGAACTCCATCTCGCCAAACACTTTTACGTTTGTCAGGTTGATGGCGTTGATCACCACAAAGAACACGGCGGCAGAAACCCAGGTTGGGATTTCCGGATACCAGAACTGAATGTATTTACCCACGGCAGTCAGCTCTGCCATGGCAACTAAAACGTACAGTACCCAGTAGTTCCAGCCAGAGGCGAAACCGGCAAAACTGCCCCAGTATTTATAAGCAAAGTGGCTAAAGGAGCCTGCGACAGGTTCTTCGACCACCATTTCACCTAGCTGACGCATGATCAGAAAGGCGATAAAACCAGCAATGGCGTAACCCAGGATAATCCCTGGCCCTGCGGACTGTATTACGGAGGCGCTACCCAGGAATAGCCCTGTCCCTATCGCGCCACCCAGCGCGATAAGCTGAATATGGCGGTTTTTAAGGCCGCGCTTTAGCTGCTCGCCGTGCTGTTGACCTTCCATTATGAAACCTCGTGTTGTGTTGTTTTTTTGAACTACGCAGCAATGCGTGTGTAATTTTGTAATTCCGTTTGTTGTATTGGTTTCTTTACATTTTATGTAACTGAATTATGATGATAGTACTTTCAACTATCACAAGATAATGGTATATGCGCGAGAATGCACCTGCTTTATGTAGATGTGTTGATTTTCTGGATAAAAAAAAAGCAATTGTAAGTTTTTCATCACATTTAATAGATACTTTAAGTCTGATAACATACTGTTTTAACTAGCTATATGTCGGATTTGTCTGCCTGCTGAACACCATGCCTTAGCCACCAGCACAATAATCTTACAAAAGGTCATATAAGAATAAATAGATGTTAATAATACAATGGGGTTGTAACGCGAGTATTTAAATATAATATTGCGAGCTAAGTGAAAACGTTAAGTAATTGAAATAATTTTTCATTAAAAGCGTTTCTTATTGATCGAGAAATAAGTTTTCTATTTAATGCAAAAAAGTTAAGGATAAACGGGAATGAAATAAAGTGGGCGATATTGTTTACCTGAGAATAATCGGTGAGAAGCAGGGCGATATTTCTTCAGGCTGTGGGACGTATGCGTCGGTTGGTAATCGCTGGCAGGTTGGCCATGAAGATGAAATTTTTGCCTTTGCACTCACCAACGCCATTACCAGTACTGGTAAAGGCGTTAATCTACAGGGGCTACAATTTTGCAAACTCATTGATAAAAGCTCACCGCTACTGTCTAATGCCATCAATCAGAATGAGCGGTTATTTATTGAAATCGATTTGTATCGTATAAATAAAAGCGGGCGCTGGGAACGGTATTATTATATTCAGCTAAGAAATGCTTCATTAACTGCTATTCATGTAAACATTTCTGACAATAATCTTCCTACCGAATGTATAACTGTCGATTATGACTATATATTATGTAAACATCTCATAGCCAATACAGAATTTGACTGGTTGGCCTTTCCTGCTGGCTATAATAGCTTATTTATTCCGCCTAAAAGTCCACCTGCCAGTAATCTTAAGCCTGAACCGCTACCAGTTGTTAACCTTCCACTCTCTTCACCAGCGGTTAACCCGGTCTATGCCAAATCCTGTCTGAAGGTGAAGGGATGTACAGATGCCGGAACGGCAGAAGAACCCGCTGAAAACTTCGGTCAAGTAGCGATTTTCGCTCAGCCAGTGGTTGATGACTGCTGTGGATACCACCATCCCGAGGCTAACGTTATCGGGGAACCCGCAGAAGCTCAAACCATGCTACTGTTCCCGAGTAGTGTGTTGGCGACTCAAATATGGGGAAAATGGTCGCTCAGTGGCGTACTCAGTGCAACCCGCGGCTCTTACATCGGTGCGTTGGCATCTGCTCTGTATATTCCCTCTGCGGGTGAGGGCAGTGCTCGTGTGCCTGGACGTGATGAGTTCTGGTATGAGGAAGAACTGCGCCAGAAAGCGCTTGCAGGCAGTACCGCCACTACCCGGGTGCGTTTTTTCTGGGGAACTGACATTCACAGCAAGCCCCAGGTATATGGTGTTCATACGGGTGAAGGTACGCCGTATGAAAACGTCCGCTTGGCGAACATGCTGTGGAACGAGGAGAGGCAGCGTTATGAATTTACCCCCGCTCACGATGTCGATGGCCCCCTGATTACCTGGACGCCGGAAAATCCGGAACATGGGAATGTTCCGGGCCATACCGGTAACGACAGGCCGCCGCTGGATCAGCCCACCATTCTGGTGACGCCGATTCCGGACGGTACAGATACCTATACCACGCCGCCATTCCCGGTTCCTGATCCGAAAGAATTCAACGATTATATTCTGGTTTTTCCGGCGGGATCCGGTATTAAGCCTATCTATGTTTACCTGAAGGAGGATCCGCGAAAGCTGCCTGGTGTTGTAACAGGGCACGGCGTCCCGCTTTCACCAGGAACTCGCTGGCTGGATATGTCGGTATCCAATAACGGCAACGGCGCACCAATCCCGGCGCATATTGCTGATAAATTGCGCGGACGGGAGTTTAAAACCTTTGATGAGTTTCGCGAGGCGCTGTGGCTGGAGGTGAGTAAAGACTCAGTGTTATTGGCGCAGTTTATAAAAAGTAATCAGAATAACGTTAGTCAAGGATATTCCCCCTATGTCCCTGAGGAGGGGTATTATTACGGACCAAATGAGATAGTTAAGAAATTCCAGATACATCATGTAGTTGCTATAGAACATGGTGGTGGAGTGTATGATATTGATAATTTTAAGATTGTTACGCCCCGACTACATGATGAAATTCACTACAGGAGATAATGTATATGCGTGATTTAAAAGATAAAATATATTTTTACACAGAAGGTGAATTTCTTGAAATGCTTGAGGAGATAGTAAATGCAACTAGCAAAGATAAATCCCTAAAAGGGAAAAAATTAGAAAAATATCTCGATACCTTAGTGGATCATTTCATTAAAATTACTGAACATCCTAAAAAGGGAGATCTCATTTTCTATCCTAATTCCCAAGAAGATGGTGAACCTGAAAACATCCTGAAAATTGTCAAAGAATGGCGGCGTTCACAGGGGTTACCCTTGTTTAAAGACTCTAAATAAAGTAGATAATAAAACTATATATGGAACATCATCGCATCTGGCTAATGCGATGATATTAATGACATAAAATAATAATGTGATTGCTCTTAAAAAACAGGTAAAAATACTGAAGCCTCATTAGGTTATTTTATCATTTTCCCGCTTTTACCGATACCCTTTGGCTGGAGGTGAGTCAGTATCCGGAGTTGATAGCGCAGTTTT